>Ga0233430_1000074_pt1 | contig 193237 bp, 206 predicted proteins | sample SI_118_April2016_2_FD_179883 | JGI IMG/M metagenome (GOLD analysis project Ga0233430, IMG submission 179883) | Seawater microbial communities from Saanich Inlet, British Columbia, Canada - SI_118_April2016_150_MG | ecosystem: Environmental > Aquatic > Marine > Inlet | place: Canada: British... | reverse complement strand
ATTGTGTAAAACACAAAAAATGGAAGTGGCTTTTAGAGTTATTGCTTATAATATTGATCGTTTGATAAGATTAGGAAATGGTTTAATTTTGATATTCATCAAAATCAAAAGGGTTTCATATTAGCCGGGTTTAGATTATTCATATTCACGATCTAACACTTTTTGTATTTCTTCTGCTTTTTTAGGTCCAATTTTATCTATTTTTTCTAATGATTCTTTATTAGCATTAACTAATGTTCTTATTGTTTTGAATTTCTTTAGAAGGGGCTTTGCTAGTGTAGCTCCAATTCCAGGAAAACTTGATACAATATATTCTTGTTGTTCTTTTAGGGTCAGGGGTTTTTTAGATCCGTGCATATCAAAAACACTCGAAGTTTTTTCTTGTTCACGTTTAGCAATATTATACATCAATGAGGAAGTTTCATTACTTGTTTTAGTTTGTATTATTGGGATACCATAACTTATTGCAATTGTAGCTAACATCCCTTGTATAGAATTTTTATGTAATTTTCTTATGCTATAGATATCTTCTTCACCCTCTATTATTATTAAAGGTCTTTCGAAGTTTCGTTTTAGATCTTTTAATTGATCTAGTAGCCTTCCATCAATAATGGAGTTAACAAAATCTTCAACTGTTTTAAACTCAACCCCTACTCTTGAACTCAAAAGAAAATCTGCAGAACCTAATTGTTCAACTCTTAAATCTACATTTAAATCTAATAAATTTTTAATTACACCAGAACCTTTCTCTCTATGATCTGAATAAATTTTAATTTTTTCTTCTTTGATAAATTTAGACAAATCTTGTTCTTTTTTTTCTTGTTTTGGTAACATACTAAAAATACTTTTCTTCAATGTTTTTAGATTTCTATACATTCTTTTTTCTTTGTGATGAGCAGACCACCTGTAACCTTCATCTCTGGTATTTTTGGTCATTAATATGATTACCCTTCCTTTGTCTTGTCTTCCTGTCCTACCTCTTCTTTGAATGGTTCTTATGGCACTAGGAATAGGTTCAAAGAAAACAACTAAATCCACTTTTGGAATATCTAATCCTTCTTCCCCAATAGAAGTTGCTACTATTATATTGAACTTACCTTCCCTAAAATCATCTAAAACTTTTTTTTGTTCTTTTTGGGTTAATCCAGTGTCTCCTTTTTTTGTTTGACCTACGAAGATTTCAGCATTTATATTTTCTATTTGATTAAGTTTGTTTTTTATGTCTAATGCATTATCACGATACTGATTAAAGATGATCAATTTTGTTTGGGGATTATTCTTTATTTCTTCTTTTATGATTTCTTGGAGTTTGATAAGCTTGGGATGTTGAACTTTTTCAACAAAGAGTTTTTCTGTCTTATATAACGCAGATTTAAAATTTGCATCTTGTACGAGATTTTTTACTGCTTTAACTTTAGTTTTAAAACTTTGATCATAGATTCCTTTGAGATATGCATACAAAGATGTAATTCCTTGGGTTTCAAGTAGTTCAATTGCATGATAAACTTTCATAACTTCTGCTAAAATGCTGATTGAAGACCATAGTACCGGATCTTTCTCACCTTTAGCAATACTTCCATGAATTTGGCCTTGTATCCCTAATAAGTCTTTTTTACTTATAAAACTTAGATCTGTTTTTTGTATGACTTCCCATTCTTTTAGTTTATTTATTCTTTCTTTGAGGCAATCATTCAAATATTTTTGAACTTCAAAAAAAACTTGGCTTAACTCAACATTAACCCAATCTATATCCATTTTTTGGATGTATGGCTTAACATCTTCATCTTCTTGAGTACGGACTTCAACGTCTTCGATATGTAGATTTTGACATACTTCTTTTATTTTATCCATATCTGAACCGGGTGAGGCTGTTAATGCTAGGATTCGAGGATACTTTGCTAATTTTTGGTATTGTTTTGCAACAAAAACATAAGCATAGTTACCAACTGCACGATGTGCTTCATCTACACCTAATAAACTAACTTCCTCTAAATTTATTCTTTTTGAAATGATATCATTTTCTAATCCTTGTGGTGTTGAGAAGATGATTTTTGATGTTTTCCATAATTCTTTTCTTTTCTCTGGTTTGACCATTCCTGTAAAAACTGCCATTTTTTCTTCAGGTATATCAAAAAATCTTTTGAAAACTTCTAAATATTGGTCTATTAAAGGTTTAGTTGGTCCTACAAAAAGAATTTTGGAGCTAGGATACATCTTTAATCTTAGTGCAGCTAACATCAGGAACACGTTTGTCTTTCCTAACCCTGTTGGAAGTACAACTAATGTATTCTTATTGACTGTTGTGTTAAGGATACTTTCCTGATATAACCTTGGTTTGAAATTTTTGATCATATTTAGAAGAGAAGTTGTTTTTCATTTAAATACTTTGGGTGAGCATGGCAAATGGTATCTAATCTTTCATCTTAATTAAGTAATATATTAAAGAATAATATCTTCCTGCCCTTCCTAAATTTGCTTTCATTACAAATCTTACAAAAAATAAACCTATTAAGTCTTGTATTATATGAAAAACCATTCCTAATGTAACATATAGAAAAAATTTATGTATGAAACTTAATAAACTTATAATAATTAATACTTCAATAAAATGAAAAATATGGAAATGTAATTTATAATGTTCAAGTTCATTTCCTTTTTTGATGTTTGCTTTATTTTTATGATAATAATGCATATAACTTTTGTAGGCTCTTACTAAGCTGAGGTCTTTTTTTTCTACTGCATATTCTATGTAATGATCTACATCTATCAAAAAAGCAGATAAGAAAAAAACTAAAGTGTACCATCCTAAAAAAGGGTATAATATGATTGATACTATTGCAGATACGATTACATGTAGTGAAACTAACATAGAAATTATGTTTTTTATCTTATTAAAAATCTTATGATTTAGTATTCAACACTTTTTATTATTCCCCTATCATGCAGGTAATAACTTGTCGTTATGCCTAGTATATAGAAAATAACAATCATCCTTTTGTCTCCATATCTGCTACCAATCATAAACCCTACTAAAAAACCCATTAAAATTATACTCCAAGGTACTTTTAAATTTGTTTTAACTCTGAACCAGATACGTCCCCCCATAAAACCAGCTAAAAGGATTAGAGTGTATGCAATAACCGCAGAACCTGCTAAGACTGCTACGAAGAAACCAATTGCCATTAGTATGAATGATACAAATTCTGGCCAGTTTCTAAAAAGGAAGGGCCATGAATCTGACCAAGGTGAAGCTAATTGTGCTTTTTTGTTTAACATAAGACTATTTTATTTTTTTAGTTTATTAATGTTTTTAAAAACTATTTACTACTATTAAATGGGAAGATTTATAATCTTGTATGCCATCTCTTTTTATATGGGGGACAAAAAACAAAAAGGTTTTACTGTAATCATGAAACCCACTCATTCTTGTAATCTTGCTTGTAAGTATTGTTATATTGAGGAATCAGCTGAGAAAGGGGTTATGAGTCAGACTACTTTAGAAAATTCTATAGAAAAAATAGTATTATTCAATGGGGAAGAAAAAGAAACTCATTTTATTTGGCATGGTGGGGAACCTCTTTTAATGGGGATTGATTTTTTTGAAAATATTAGAGACATTCAAAAAAATCTAGGAAAAAAGTATAAAATTTCAAATGGGATTCAAACAAATGGAACCTTATTAAATCCTGATTTATTGGATTTTATTGAAAAAAATAGAGATTTTTATTTAGGTTTGAGCTTAGATGGTCCAAGGGAATTACACAATCAAACAAGGGCCTACAAAGGGGGGGGAGGATCATTTGATGATGTGATGAGGGGAATAGATCTGATTAAAGAAAGGGAAAGAGTTGGAGGGGGAGTAATTGCAGTCATAACTCAAATTAATATAGATCATTTTTCGGAATTATATAATTTTTTTAAGGCTAACCATATAAATTTTAAAGCAAACCCTTTAATTAGATCTGGCGAAGCAAATAAAAATTACAACCAAATGACTATTTCCCCTAAACAATATGGGCATTTCTTAATTGATTTATTTGATACATGGTTTTATGATCCCGAAGGTGATAAAATTTCAGTAGACCCTTTAGAAAAAATAGCGGGGAACTTGATTACTGGATCACCCGTGGGGTGTAATTACTCTAAATCATGTCAAAATAATTTTATCTCTATTGGGCCTTTAGGGGATGTTTATCCTTGTGGGAGATTTGATGGTATTCAAGAATTTAAATATGGTAATATAAATTCTAATTCTGTAGAAAACTTATTAAATAATCCTTCCAGAAAGTTATTATTACAGAGAGGTGTAGAGACTATTGAAGGGTGTAGTCCTTGTGAATATAAACAAATATGTAATGCAGGATGTATTCATAATGCATATATGGTAAATGGCCAAGTTAATGAAAAAGACTATTATTGCACTAGTTACAAAATGATTTTTGATCATATAAAAAAAGCAATTAAGAAAGAAATAAATTTAAGGGTGAAATAAAATGAAAGAACAAAATTGTGAAGAAAGGGTAGTTAAGATATTTGGAGAGGAAGTTGAAAAAAGAAATATTCAAAACCCTGTTTTGAGGAAGATTTTAGATAATCAAAGAATTAATAGTTTTTTGTTTAAGTATTGGGATCATTTCGATAAACATAACGATACCTATGAAGTTTATGCTGATTTGGGCATTGGCGATTATTAGATTTATTTAGCTATTTTTTCAACTTTCCATAGGCTCCATGCCCAGGTTAGTCCACCAAATAAAATAGATATTAAAATTATCCAAAATAATCCCAAAATAGTTCTTAATAAAATATTAAATGCAACTATTAATCCTAATATGTAAAAGTAAGTCACTCTTGAAGCAAAGAATAATCTAGATCCGTTTAAAGGTGGTATCGGAAGTATAGTGAATAACGCAAACCATAAACTCACACTTAATAATTTTTGAAAGAACAGACTACCTGGGATTACATACAATATTATTTTTACAAATATTGCTAAAAGTATACTGGATAATGAACCCATCATACAACATAATGCTGTCTCCCATGTGTTTACACCATATCTAAACCAACCAAGACGGTGTTTTGCTAAATGGTGAAAGAATATTCCCCCAGATGCTAAGAACCATATGATTGTAGCTTTGCCTAATGTATTTGTAAATGAACCTGATAAAAATGCTAAACCCAATCCAAACAAAATACCATACCACCATAACTTATATTCTGCTCTAAAACCCCAATATAATGCCATTAATTTTGTTGTAACGAGTTGGATCAATAAAACTGCACCCATAATGATAACTGCTTTGATATAATTACCCAATCCTATACTGAAATCAAACTGAGAACCATAACCCCATTCATTAAAAGATATGATAAATGCCATAGCTAAAACGGATATTACACAAGCTTCGATCTCTTCTTTACTAAATCTGAAGTAATGTCTAAATTTACTTATATAATCACGAAAAGTATACATCACCATCTTAGTCCTAATTTAGTGATAAGAATATATAAAGATTTGGATTTTACCCTATGGTATAAGTATAACTATGACCTATAACATCAACTTTCTTGTCTTTGATTAAATCTACCATCTCTTCTTCATGGCCTGCTCCAATTATTGCTAAAACTTTTTTGTCTTCATTGACTTTGATTATTTTTGCTAATTTTGAAGCCATATATTCATTTCTTTCTGTTATGAGTACATGATATAAGTTAGGATAACGAGATTTAACTTTGTCTAGGAGTTTTTTGATTGTTTTTTTATTAGGAACTGTTCTCAAATCAAAATCAATCTCTTTTTTTCTAAATATTATTGCTTTGAATATATCTGCCACTATTCTACCTTTTTCTTTCCAGGTAAATTCTTGTGAGAACCTTTTAAGGGTTTTTTCTATATCTTGGTCAATAACCATTAATTTTATCTTATTTTTTTTAGCTAACTCAACTGCTTTGAGCATTTCAGAACCAGGTTCTACACCTACATATTGTCCTAGTTTCTTTTCTACATATGCTCCTATGACACTAAATAAAAAACCCTTAATTCCTATCTTTCTTATATCTTTTAAATTAATTCTTCTTTTTTGATCTTTATTAGTTAAAGAATATAGTCTTTTTTTATCTAATTCTATACAGACTATATCTGGTTTTAAGGAATTTATGGTGGATTCTACTTCATCTAAGCTTTGTTTTGCTATGTGGGAGGTTCCTAATAATGTTAAATTCTTGTATTGCATGTTATTTTAATTTTTTATCTAGTTTAAAAAATATCCTTTTTTTAAACTAATTAGTGACATTTCTATTAGTGATTTAAACATAAACTTTAAATACTAATTAGTTTATGTTATTATTATAAAATAGGTAGGTGGTTTATAATGTTAAAGATGAAAAAAATAACAGGCTGTTACGACATGCGTGTTTTTACTGATAACGGGGAATATTTTGGAGATATAGAAGAAGCAATTCTAACTGCAACAAGAGTTTCTGGATGGAGAGTTAGATCAACTAAAGGATCATTCTTATCAAAAGTTTTAGGATCTGCAAAGGGTGTTATTGTGCCTCATCAACTTGTTAAGTCTATGGGCGACATAATGATTATTAGCAAAGCTGCAGTACCTTCATATAGTCCTGAAGAAGAAGGTGATTCTGATTCAGATGAACCTGCAGTTGCAGAATAAATTCTAAATTATTTTATTTTTTTTTAATCTTATTAAATTTTATAATTTCAGTTATAGCACTTTATTTTAATTCAGAATTACTCACTCATTCTGCCAATCATTCTATTCATGATATCTAAGAGTATGCTTTTTAATTTTGTTTGTTGAGCTTCTATTTTGTTATTAATTTCATCAATGGTTTCAATCTGTTCTTCGATGATTTTTTCCTTTTCTTCAATTGTTAAATCTTTTTCTTTGATTAATGTAAGTTGAGTTTTCATTTCAGCACTCAAATCATCTATATCTACTCCTAATTCCTCTATTTCCTCAATTTGAGTTTGTACATCTTTTGCTTGGTTTTTATTAATCATATAATTCACACTCAAAAAACCTGCAATTAGAATTAGAACAATAATTAATGCATATAACCATATTGGTTTTTTTGATGAATAAGAAACTGTTTCTTGTTTAACTTCATCTAAATGAGGTTTTAATTCATCGGGATATTTCATACCCATCACATTATTAGAAGCCCCATCAATATTAACATCAGAATGGCCATGCTTCTTTAACGTATCTTTAATATAATTAATATTGAACCCTTTTTCAAGTCCTTTTTTAATATAATTTTCAAGAACTCCTTTTGTTTCTTCCATTTTATTATTTTTAATTTTTTAATTTATAAAGTTTTGCTTTCTGCTTCTTTTTCTGTTATCGAATCAACAGTATTGAACATGGATTTAAGTCCTGGTTTTAATGCAGATGCTTCCGATATTTTATTATGTAAATAAGGTCTGATGACCCATTTTTTATCGGATATTGAAAACATATTCACAAAATAAATTGTTAACTTATCAAACCCTGCAAAATATTCCCATTTATCTATCAAAATATCTAGATTTTTTTTTGAATTTAATAAAACTAATGTTATGTTTTTGTTTTGATCTATTTTTTCTTCTAATTCTTCAAAGTTATCAATAAAAGGTTTGATTAGTACATATGTTTCTTTATCATCATATATTATTTTTAAATCATAACCCTCTTTTTCTTCTTCTATTTTTTGAAGGGTTTGGAGGATAGCATTTTTATTTTTAAGAAAATTGATGGTCCACTCTTTTAACTCCTCTTTTATTTTTATACTCATAAATTATTTTTTCGTTTTAAATGTTTATAAATTTTACTAAATAGAATTAATAACGTTCTAATCTAACTGTTTTAACAATATCCATCAAATCATTTATCTTGTGTCTATCTAATTTATTATGTGTCTGATTAAATTTTTTTAACCTCGAACCTATGATTGCACCATCGACAACTTTTAATTGGTCATATACATTTTCGAGCTTAACACCTGCACCTACAATTAAGGGGAAATCTTTTAATTTTTCTTTGTATATGATTAATTTCTCAATAGGTGTTTCGATACCTGTGCCATCACCAGTTGTAACAATTACTTCGCATCTTTCTTTTCCTTGTTTGATATCATAATCTAAGGTGTTTTGACTAGTTGGTTGATATTTGAAACCTACCCCTCCAAAAACCAATATTTCTGGAAACGCTTCTCTTTTTTTATTATATAAATCTAAGTTTAATCTTGGGGTCAAGACCGTATCAAATTGAACAAATTGGGCACCATATTGATTTGCAATATGAAAACTAGAATAAGGATTTGATAATACATTGATTCCCAAAATAATCTTGTTCTCTCTTTTTGAGAGTTCTTGCATTGTTTCTAAAACATCTTCAATAGAACCATGATAATCTTCAATTATTGCAGCATCTATTCCATTTCGCTCAAATACTTCAATTTCTTGGAGTGCTCTTTTTACTGGACTTTCTCCTGCTAAATGAATCATACCTATAATAGGCAATTTTTCAAAGAGATTATAGAATCTATCCATATTTACTAATCGTTTTCTACTCTTGGAGCTAAGATAAAACTTAATTGTAATTTATCTACAACAATATAGTCTAACTTTAGAGGATAATCTTTATTAAATTGGATAGTAACATTATCTGTTAATTTAGATGCATCCATTATCTTTTTAAGATATTCAACACTATATTTTGCTTTAACTTTTTCTTCCCCTTCTAAAGCGATTATGGTATCTTCATCAGCAGGAATCATTACGTTTGCATTAGATAAGTCGGATTCCCCATTAACTGTAAATGTTGTTTTATCTGCTTCAAATGTAACTGATTCTGCTACAATATCTACATCTTCAATAGCATTATTGAAAATTGAAGTGTTAGTTTTTACATTAGCTGGAAAGTTTAAATCTGGAACTTTTTGTTCTTTGTCTTCTGTATCAATTAGAGGTAAAGAAAAGGTTCTTGTTGATTTTCCCTTAAGTTGTAATTTTAATCTATTTTCTACAATTTCTAAACTTAACATATCATTAGCTCCCGCTCTTCTTAGAATTTGTTTTAAATTTCCTAAATCTAGTGATAATTCGGTATCTTGTTTTACATCATATTCTGTAAAACATGAACTTAATAATTTGAATATTACCATTGCAACATTTGCCGGATCCATTGCTACTAATTCCATTGCATCTGGTGTTATTTTGAATTTTGCCTCATTAACTAATTCTGATATGATTCCAATACTATCTTTTAGATATTTTGGTTCTGCTAAAGTAAGTTTCATTTTTTCTCCCCCTTGATAAGTTCTTGTTATAGAAAGAAGGAAGTTGGGTGGATATATAAAGGTTTTGTTACATAAAAATTGGCATATTTTTATGTTTGAAAATTGATTGATTTTAATAATTTTAATAGATTTTCATTACTTTATCTTAACTATTTTTTTGTTCTTAAATAGAATTATATTTTTCTTATCATATCCCATTTCTAAAGCTAAATCTTCTAGGCCTTGCATCATTTCTAAATTTCCATGTGCTGGAAAGACATTTTTGGGTTTTAGAATATGTAAAAGATCTCTTAAATCTTCTCTTCCTGCATGCCCTGATACGTGGATATCTTTGAAAACCCTCACTCCCCTTTCTCTTAACTTTTTTTCTAAAAAAGCACGTTGTTCAATGTTGGTTTTTGTAGGTATTGTTTTGCAAGAAAAGATTACATGATCTTCTGATCTTAAATCAAAATCTATTGCTTTATCTACTATTCTACTCAAAACGGCCTTGGGTTCTCCTTGATGTCCAGTTACAATCAACATATATTTGCCCCTGTCCTTTGCTTTGATCTTTTTTAGTTTTTTTCTAATTGAATTACCATATTTTACAAGCTCTGCTTTATCAGAAAATTTAATTATCCCTATATCTTCGCCAGCCGTTATATATTTTGAGAGACTTCTTCCCAGGAAAATCATTCTTCTGTTCATTTTTTGACCAATTTCAACAATACTTTTTAGTCTTGCTAGGTGTGATGCGAATGTTGTTGCAATGATAAGTTTATCATCGGAGTCTGTGCCCAATAAAACATCCCTTAACATTTCTTTTGCTACTGATTCTGAAGGTGTTTTTCTTGAATCTTGGGCATATAATGAGTCACATATTAATCCAACTACATTACCAGTATCCCCCAATTCCTTTAATCTTTCAACATTAGCTTTTTTTCCTAAAACTGGGTTTGAATCTAATTTGAAATCATTTGCATATACAAAAATTCCATATTTTGTATGGAGTGCAATCATGACAGTTTGAGGTGTAGAGTGAGTCATATTTATGAATTCTATTTTGATATCTTTGGTTAATTGATACACTGAGTTTACGTTTAATGCTTTGATTGGATTTTTTAGAGATATATTTTCATCTTTTAGGATGGTTTTTAAGACTGCACATGTAAATGGCGTTCCTAGGATGTCTGCATCAAACTTATTGCTGAGATAGGGTATTGCCCCTATATGATCTAAATGTGCATGAGTTGAGACTATTGCTTTAACTTTCTTTTTATCAACTTGACTTATATCTGGGATTGCCCCTGCTTTCATTAGAGCTTTGCTGCTCATCTTGACAATGTTTTCTTCATCGTCTTGAGTGTATTTAATGTAATTTTCTAAGTGTAATCCTAGATCGAAGAGAATTATTGTTCCATCTACCTCTACAGAAGTACAGTTCTTACCAACTTCTTGGTAACCCCCTATTGCTGTTATCTTTATCATAATTAGTTAATCAGGTTAGGAGGTATAAAAATGTTTGTAGAAAAGTAAGATGCGGGGAGGAGGACTTGAACCCCCGTAGGCACTAAGCCAGCAGATTTTGAGTCTGCCCCGTTTGACCACTCCGGCATCCCCGCAATTTAATAAGCCGTTTTAATTTAATATTTCATCTAATTTGAATAATCTTTAGAATAAGACTTTAATTTAAAAACCTTTCCTTAAACTCCCATGGAATTTAATTTACTCTCAATATCGCTTAATTCTGATTCTAATTTTTTGATGTTTTTATCAGGTTTTTTGGAGAAATTTGGTTTTTCTTGTTTTTTGGGTGAGGTCTTTTTTGTTCTTCTAATTGGTTCAGATTTTTCTCTTATTTTTTCTGTTGGAAGATGATTTTTAAGAATACTATTTAGTTTTTTTATTTCAGACATCAATCTTTTTAATTCACTGATTTTTTCAATCTTTTCTTTTCTTATTCCATTTACTGTATCATATGTTTTTAGAATCCCTACAACATCTTTAGAACATTCTAAGATATCTTTTCTCCTACTGATAGGATTTTCAATTCCAACAAAAAAAGTTTTTTCCTTATCTTCCATTTTAAATTTTAAACGTTTTCAGGTTCGAGTAATGTTTCATCTAGTTCATCTACTCTCCTTTCGATTTCATGTAAACTCGTTTTCCACAAATCTAGTTCTGCATCTTCTTCATTTTTTAATTCGTTAATTTTTCCAAGAACATCTTTTGCTTGTATAATCTTATTTTTAATCAATTCAAGCACGTCTAAAACATCTTTATATTCTTCAATTTTAACAAAAACAGGCATTTCTCTATTCATTTGTTGTACCCCCTCTAAATAAACTTTTATCAATGTAAATACTTTTCCTTTGTAAATCTTCTAATTTTGATCTAAATTGTTCAAAATATTTATCTTTTTCATTTTTAATCCGATTTAATGATGCTAATGCATTATCTGCTTCTCTCATTTTTGATTTAATAACATTGATGTTATGGATTGCTTGTTTATATTCAGAAACATTTACAAAAGTGGGACCTTGGGCAATGATCCTTTTTTCCATCTTAGGTTGTATATCTTCTTCGATAGGTCCTGCATGGATTCTTGGACCTTCTTCTTCAGTTATGGGTCCAAGTGGGGGGAGTTCTTCCAATTTTACTTTTTTGATTGGTGGCATTTTCCCTTTTAATTCATCTAAATCTGGAATGGGTGGAAGTTCTTTTTCTATATCACTCATTTCTTGGATTGATGGAACTTCTTTTTCTTTAACCTGAATATTTGGAATTTCTAAATCTAATGGTTGAATTTCTTCTGGTTTTGGTGGAACTGGAATATTTTCTTCTTGGGGTATTGGTGGAGAGGGTATGTCTTGTTCTTGTGACATAGGTGGAATTGGAAATTCTTCTTCAATATTTTGAACTGCAGAAGGAGGTGGGGGCGGAGGTAATTCTAGATCTAAATCTTTTTTCTTTTTACTAAATAAGCTCATTTATTACCACCCTCTTTTTTATAATAGTAGTAAATACCTTATAGAGGTTAAAAAGATTGTGTAGTATTTGATAATAGTAACATGTATATATACATAATTAAGGTTTCATTTGGTTTCACTTAGTTTTGTTGAGTAGGGTAATTTCCATTGTAACATGCTGTACAAAAGGTATCTCCCTGAGGTTTACATGATTCAAGTAACCCATCTAAGGATAAGAATCCTAGTGAGTCTGCACCTAAAAAGTCACAAAGTTCGTTTATATTTACATTATTATTAGAATCTAAGTATTGGTTTGCTACCAATTCGCCTTGTGTTGGAAAGTCCATCCCATAAAAACAAGGATATCGCACAGGGGGGCAACTTATTCTTACATGTACTTCTTTTGCACCCGCATTTTTTAGACTAGTTATTTTTCCTTTTGTTGTAGTTCCCCTAATAATTGAATCATCTGTGACTATCACCCTTTTGTCTTTAATTGCATATTCATTTACATTTAATTTTAAATCCACATCATTCATCCTTTTTTGTTGATTGGGTGTGATAAACGTTCTACCGACATAATGGTTTCTGATAAACCCCGAAACAAAAGGTATTTGAGATTCATAAGAATATCCTTCTGCAGAATAATTTCCTGAATCTGGTATTGATATTACTACATCTGCATCAACTGGGAATTCCTGAGCTAATATTTGACCCATTTTAAATCTTAGGCCCCAATAAGTCATACCGTCTGGTGAAATTTTACTATCTGGTCTTGCAAAATAAACACTTTCAAAAATACAGGGCGTGTGAATCAAATCATTTTCTAACAATTTCCTTGTTTCATATCCTTGTAACGAATGGTAATTTTCTTGATTGAGTATAATCATTTCATTAGGTTCTATATCTCTGATATATTCTGCTTTGATATCATCAAAAGCAATAGTTTCAGAAGATAGAAAATAAGCACTTTGTTTATTGAGTTTAATTCTTCCTAATTTTAATGGTCTAAATCCTCTTGGGTCTCTTAATCCGATTAATTTATCCTCTGTCATTATTAATAAAGAATAGGATCCTGAAACATGTTTACAAGCGTCTGATATTTTATCCTCAAGATCTGTTTCTTTAGATTTAGCAATTAAATGAGCAAACACTTCACTATCTGTTGTTGTGCTAAATATTGAACCTTCGCTTTCCATTTTGTTTTTAAGCTGTTCATAATTATCTAGATTACCATTATGTGCTATGTACATTTTTTGGCCTTTAATTTCTACTGATAAAGGTTGAGTATTTTTAACTGAAGATCCTCCTGAAGTTGAATAACGCACATGACCAATTCCAATATGACCTAACAATTGAGATGTTCTTTCTGGTCCAAAATTTGGACTAACTAGACCTTGTCGTAATCTTTCATAAAATTCATTTCCATCAGATGTAACGATTCCTGCACTTTCTTGACCCCTATGTTGTAGACCAAATAAACCCGTTCTAACTAAATCAGCGATATTATGATATCCATATCCTCCGAAAACACCACAAGAATCTTTTATTACCATAAATTTGCACTGTATATTTGTTTTAAATAAATTGTTGTTGTGTAGAATAGATTAAAACAATAACTTTTAATACTTCTTTATCTAATTATATTCATGCCTAAAGAAGCCATGTATTATGATAAACTGGAGGGTAACGTAGTTCAATGTCATTTATGTCCTAAAAATTGTGTTGTAAAAAAAGGTGAGTTTGGTAATTGTAATGCAAGGCAAAATATTGATGGGAAACTTTATTCTATGGTTTATGGGAAAGTTACTGGGATATCAATGGATCCTGTTGAGAAAAAACCATTGTTTCATTTTTTACCTGGAAAAGGTGTTTTTTCTATTGGTACAAGTGGATGTAATTTACATTGCAAATTCTGTCAAAATTGGAATACCTCTCAAGTTAAACCCTATGAAATTAATGTAGATGAAGTAACGCCTGCCCAGATTGTTAAGAAGGCAATTAAATCAGGTTCTCATATGATTGCTTACACTTATAATGAACCTATCATATTTTACGAATTTGTTTTGGAAACAGCCAAACTCGCAAAGAAAAAAGGTCTTAAAAATATCATTGTTTGTAATGGTTTTATTCAGGAGGAACCATTAAAAGCCTTGTTGCCTTATTTAGATGCTGCAAACATTGATCTAAAATCATTTGAGGATAAATTTTATAGGGATATTTGTAGTGCATGGTTAGAACCTGTTCTAAATACCTTAAAAATTCTCAATAAATCTAATGTGCACCTAGAAATCACTAATTTAGTTATTCCTAAACTTAATGATAAATCTATTTTAGTTGGAAATATGTGTAAATGGATTAAAAAGGAATTAGGTGATGAAGTACCCCTACATTTTTCAAGGTTTTTCCCTTGTTATTTAATGCATGACTTAACACATACCTCCGAGAAGACTCTTTCAAGACTGGGCAATATCGCTAAAAAAGAGGGTCTAAAATATGTTTATATCGGAAATATAAAATTAAAAGATTGGGAAAATACATACTGTTCTAAATGTGGCAAGTTAGTCATTGAAAGGGATTATTATAATATCCTCCAAGACAATACTAAGAAGGGTAAATGTATGTATTGTAATAAAAAGGTTTCATCTGGTTTCAATTAGATTTTTATTTATAGATAAGATTTAGTAAGGTTTAAAACATTTATACTATTTATTTTGATTATGAGGGCATTATTTAAGGGTTTTTTATTACTCTGTTTAGTTATTGTTTGTTTCGATTTCGTTAGTGCTAATGTTATTATCAATGAAATAATGTATGATCCAACTGGTTCTGATTCAGGACACGAATGGATTGAGATATATAATCAGGGTTCTAGTGTTAATTTATCTGGTTGGAAATTTTATGAAGGGGGTACAAACCATGGATTAAAATTAATTAACGGAAGCTACTTTTTAGACGAGAAAAGTTATATAATCATTGCGGACAAACCTGATTTATTTTTATTAGATTATCCTGATTTTAATGGCACTTTGTTAGACAGTACATTTTCTTTGAAAAATAGTGGGGAGTATATTGCAATAAAAAACAAGTCAATGGTTATTTTTGATGAAATTAATTATTCATGCTGCCTTTTTGGAATTGGTGGTAAAACTTTATCAAAATTTGATTATGGTTGGAATGGGAGTTCTATTGTTGGGGGGAGCCCTGGCAGAGAAAATAATGATTCTTCCTCTGAAATAATCTATGGTGGTGTAAAATTAAGTGTCTATATAGATGATAAGGTATATGCCGGTATTGAATATACTTCGTTATTCAAGATTGAAAATTTAGATCATATTTCTGGCACAACAGATAATATAAATATTAATTTTGGTTATAATATCAGTTTTGGAGGGGTTGTTGTGGATGAAGGTATCATTTTTATAGAAGGATTAAATTCTTATAAATCATCAAATACTGGTTTATTTATGTCAGAGATCCCTGGTAACTATACTATTACTGGTTGGATTATTGAGTCTAGTATTAAAGACTTGAATAAATTAGATGATTTAGATTCTAAGAGTGTAGAAGTTATAGATACAAGGAATTTGCCTTGCAATGTTTCTTTAAGTATTAGTTTGGAACATGACATTTATTTAGAGGAGGAATCAGTTAAATTTTATAATAATTTGAATGATGAAGATTATCCTTTTATAATTGAATACAGGGTAGAGGATTCTTTTGGTAATATCTACAAAAATAAATATAATACAACAAATACCAATTCTAAAACTTGGAAAACGAATATTGTCGAGAATGATAGGATTTTATATGTTAAAAGTCAAGTTTATCCTTTTTGTAATGATAGTAATTTATCTGATAATTATGATGAAGAAAGGTTTTTAGTTATAAAATCTTCTGAGGGAAGTGAAGTAGTTGACACAGAATCCACTTTAGAAATAAATGATGTGGGGGAATCAATTAATTTTGGGGATATTGTAGATGTGGAAATAGATGTTTTTAGGGGGGATACTAATAAATATTCTCTAAGTATTTATATTGAAGGGGAAAAAGGTAAAATAAGTGAGGAATATAAGTTCCACATTAAAGATAAATATTCTCGTTTTGTAGGTCAAATACCCATCAAATTAGATGATAATTGCGATTTAAAGAAGGAGTTTGGGAAATATTATGTTATTTTAGATGGGTTAGGAGAGGAAGATACAAAAAAGATTGAAGTGAATGGGATTAAAGAGGGGTTATGTGGGGAATTTGATCTAGTTGAAATGAAAACTATTTCAGAGAAAAATTTATGTAAAAAAACAATTATTGAAGATTCTTACAGTGGAAAACCTTTAAATTTAGCAGAATATAATATAATAAATCAACTTCTTTGTGTCGATAAAGTACATTATAAGGGGGTAGTTTATGAGTCTAAAAACGAAAAAATTAAGAAATTAATTCCCTCTTTAGTTATATTTACAATGACTTTACTTATTTTTCTGCTATTATATAATGGCCAACCCAAAACAAATGAAAAAACGTAGTTTTTTCAGTGTTATGGAAATTTTTGATTTCCGATAACCTTTTAAATTATCTTAATTTATTCATTATTATATGGCAGATAAGATATTAGCAAGGGCAATTGTGGAAGTTGTAGGAAAACCAAAAGAGTATGTTGAGAAGACAATACAAACAGTTATTGATACTGCTACTGAGATAAAAGGGTTAAAGATAGAGGATAAAAAGGTAGAACCTACTAAAAGTCTTAAGGATAAAGATTTAGAAGGTACTGAAAAAAAAATACAAGAAAAAACTGGTGAATTATTTTCTACATTTGCTGAGATTGAATTTAGGGCAGATAATTTAGATGTTGTAGCATCATTTTGTTTTGATTTTTTGCCTTCATCATTAGAAATTCTTGAGCCAGAAGAGATAAAAGTAGATTTACAGGATATTTCTAAAATCATGAATGACGTATTAAGTAGGATACATAGTGCGGATCATGTTGTTAAAACTCTGAAGTTTCAAAATTCAGCGTTACAAAAAAATGCATCACTTTTACTTAGAAATATGATTATGGTTTCTTTAAAATCTAAAGAGAAAGATTTAGAGAACCTCTCTAAAGCAACAGGAATACCTCCTGAACAACTAAAACCTTTTGTTGAGGGATTAGTTCAAGAAGGATTTATAATTGAAGAATCAGGCATTTATAAAGTTAAATAATTTATCTAAAATTAAGGATAATAAAGGGAGTAATGAAAATTAATCAATATTTAAGCCCTTTTTTGTAGGTAACAAAAATGGAAGATCTAAAAAATAAGATAGAGGCTTTGTTATTTTCTTCTGGTAGGTTTATGAGTTTAGATGAGATTAAGAGGCTCTGCAGACTAAGGGATGAAGAAAATCTTAAAAAAACGTTTCAAGATCTCAAGATAGATTACGACAATAGGAATTCTTCATTGGTTTTGATTAATGAAGGTGATAAATGGAAGATCCAGACTAAACAAGATTATTTACCGGTTGTTAAGAAAATTATTACAGAAACCGAATTGTCTAAATCTCTTATGGAGACACTAGCAGTTATTGCATGGAAATACCCTATAAAACAATGTGATTTAATTAAGGTTAGGACCAATAAAGCATATGAACATCTTAAGGTTTTAGAGGAAGTAGGTTATATTTCTAGGCAAAAACACGGTAGAACTAAACTTATAAAATTAACAGATAAATTTTTTGGTTATTTTGATTTACCTCCTGAAAAATTAAAAGAAAGGTTTTCTAATTTTGATCAGATGGCAAATTCTATTTCTAGTAAGGAAGATGAAATAAAACAGATGAAATCTGAGCAAAAAACTTTAATGGAGCAAATAAAGAAAGATCATGAAAAGGATGAACAAGAACAAATAGCTAGATTAGACAAAGAGGAGGATGAGATTGAAATGATAAGTAAAGCTCAGGATGGACCTCCTTTATCTCAAGAAACTCCTAAAGAAGTCTCAGAAAGTTCATCTGCACCAGCTTTAGATGCCTCTGATAATGGGGAAATTATTGAGAATAATTCTAATGAAAGAGAAATTTCATCTGGGACTGAAGAAACTCTCTCCTCTACTGAACCCAAAACAGAATAATAATTTGAATCAAATCTTTTATTTCTATATCTTTAAAATACCTCATTTTTTACATTTTTTGATATTTTTCTAAAATACATCATAAGCTCTAAAACCTTGGAATTCCATGGAAAAACCCCTTACAGCCTTTCTTTAATTACTATAGAATAGTAACATTTATAAAGAGATATATTTATCTACTTTATGAGGGCAAAACATATTTGCTATAAGAGGTGTTAAATGAAAAAAACAGATTCACTGGATGAACTTGATTTGAAAATGGAATCCACATATAAAACTAAAGAAATGGATGTTGAAAAATTATTTAAAGATAGAGAGATCGATAAGGTTGCACTTTTAAAAGAGGGTGTAGAAGATATTCAACAAATGATATCTAATAGGGCAGATCTACATAAGGAAATATTAGATAATTTAACGCGGATTGATACATTTATTAATAATTCAATGCCTGAAGCAGGTGGTGCTTCAACAGAGGCAATCAAGATTAGACAAGATTTAATTAAAGAACTTCTTAAGAAAAAAATCGAATTAGATGAATTAAAAATTAACGAGAAACAAAATTACTGGAGAGATGTAGCTGCTCTTAAAAAAGAATTAAGGGAACATATGAAAGAATTTAGAGATATGGAAAGTAAATCAAGCATGCTAGATAGCATGTTGGAGATGTAATAAAATGCAAAGAGCTATTACTATTGAGGAAATTTGTAGGAGATTAAAACCAGTACTTGGAAAGAAGGTTGATCAGATTTACTTAAAATTTACTATGAGTGAAAGCAGAGAAGAGAGAGAAAAAATTCAAGCTATGTTGAATGTTTTATACGAGAAACATCTTAATACAACTTTATTACATGAGACTATTTTATTAGAACCTCCTCAAAAAGAGATTATTGAAGGGGAATATCCCTTAGGCCAGGTTGTTTATGCTGGTAAAGATATTGGTGTTTTTGGTTTAAGAGAAAAAGATTGGCCAAGACACGTTTGTGTAGTTGGAATGAGTGGTTCTGGTAAAACTACCTTTGCTTATCAAATCTTAGGTAATTTTATTTTACACAAAAAACCATTTTTAATCTTTGATTGGAAAAAAAGTTTTAGACCCTTAATGAATATGGATAAAGATATAATGTGTTTTACAGTAGGTAATGAGAGTATCAGTAATTTATTCAGAATCAATATAAATAAACCTCCCAAAGGAGTTAATCCTAAACAATGGGTAAGTATGCTTTGTGATATAATTGTTGAATCCTTTTTTGCTAGCTATGGAGTTCATAAAGTTTTAAGGGAAGTTATGGATCAAGCTTTTAGAGACTTTGGCGTTTACAAAGGCTCAGATAATTATCCTACTTGGAATCAGATTAAAGATAGATTAGAAGATAAAGCAGAAGATGCACACGGAAGGGGTAGAGAATCTGAATGGTTGGAATCCGCTTTAAGAATAGCAAATAGTTTAACATTTGGAGGTTTTGGGGATGCACTGAATAGTAAAGAGAAGTATGGTTTTGATATAAATGATTTATTAAACCAAAAAGTAATTTTCGAATTACACGCTCTAGGTACTGCTGAAAAAAAATTCTTTTGTGAATTTTTACTAAGTTATATTTATTTTATGAAAAAATTTAATCAAGAAGGGTATAGTGACGATTTTAAAAACGCAATTGTAGTAGATGAAGCCCACCATATATTTTTGAAAGATAAACCTAATTTTATCAAAGAGAGTATAACTGAGATGATATATAGGGAATTAAGGGAATATGGTATCAGCTTGATATGTTTAGATCAGCATATATCTAAACTAAGTGAGGCCGTATCGGGTAATAGTGCTACAACAATCGCATTTCAACAAGTATTGCCTCAAGATGTATTTACTATGTCAGGTTTAATGCAGATGAAAGATGAACAAAAATATTTTTCTATGTTACCGGTGGGTCAAGCTATAGTTAGATTAGTAGAAAGACATTATGAGCCCTTCCAAATCAAAGTTCCATTTATCAAAGCTAAAAATAAGATGATATTAGATGCAGAAATAAGTACCAGGATGCATAAGATGGTTACATTTCATAAGAGGAAAAAGTTGTTTAAAGATGGATGTAATGAAAAAAATATTAAGAAACTAATGGATAATTTAGATGGGACTTACAAGGTTGCAGGTTCAGATACTAATCCAGAGGATATCAATAAATTTGCAGAAGAAATGTTGGAAAAGCAAAATCCTGAGATGTTACCTAGAGTTACAATAGATTTAACCCAAAGTCATCAAAAAATGCTTAAAGTAATTAAGACCCATAAATCCTTAGGTACAACTCAAACCTATAAGAAAATGGAATTGTCTTCACGTAAATGTGATGCTATCAAAAATGACCTTATAGGTCAAAATTTAATCGAAACTGAAGAAGTAAAAAATAATAAAGGATGGGTTAAAAAATTAAAATTGACTGATAGAGGATTAAAAATAGTTCAGAATACTTTGGTTATTCGAAAAAAATTAGCTAGTATTCAATCATAAATCATATTTATTTAATTTAAAAACACAAGGGGAGAATGAACCATGAATAAGGTTTATTTTTTAAGCCACTAGACTTAAAACAAGCTTTTAGCTTTATTGATTCGAAAAGAATAATAGATTGTTGAAAGTTTTGTAGGGTCAAGTTATAATAGTAAAGGTATTGAAATTTAGTTTTTAAGCTAAAAACTATCTTTATTATTAATCTAGACTGGAAAATGTGGATAATCAACTGGAAACGGTTTGATTATATCAAAAAACTTAACTTTTTGTTAGATGTGAGAATATTGAACTAAATGAAGGAGGTGAGGGTATTATAATTTAGTCGTTGTTAGTTAATGTTAACTTAGGAACAAGGGGGAGATATGGCATCATTTATTCACAGTCCAAAAAACACAAGGAGGATTAGCTCTAAGGTTGGTAAGTTGAAGATTAGTTCTGAGAAGAAGGGATACCTTCAATTAAGGAAGTTTGTTAGGTATTTTATTAGGGAAGAAGACATTTTGTCTTTTTGTGTACAAGGAAAGGAGTCTGTATAGAGATATAAGTTTTGTTTGGTTGAGTGATTAATTAAATGTATATTAGGAGATTATCATGACAGGTTGGGCTATTTGGAATTGTATCATGTTTGGAAGTTTTTGGTTCTGGGCCATAATTGCTATATGGGTTCTTGTTGAGATTATAGCAGTGGCTCATGATGAAGGAGGATGGGCATTTGGCACCTTTTTGGTTGTCTTTCTTGCATGGTTCCTTTTCGGGGAGGGAAATCTGTTAGTTCAGATTGCTCAAAACTGGAAATTGGTTCTCATCGCAATGGGTGCTTATATGGTGGTTGGCACCATTTGGTCTTTGATCAAATGGAGGCTTTTTGCGTCAAAAAAAGCACGCAAATATAACGAGTTGAAGACTAAGTGGTTTGATAAAAATGCACCTGGAAAAAACCTTGCAGATCTTTCTGAGCAGGAAGAAAAGGTTTTTTGGGAAAGTATTGCTAATTCGTGGGGAGGATATCATAAGGCAGATGGAATTAAAAAGGAAATTGTTCCTTCTTATTTGGATCACAAAGAAGACATCCTCGTTTGGATGATCTGGTGGCCTTTTAGTCTTTTCTGGACTGTTTTTGATGACCTTCTTAAGCAGCTGGGCGAGATTATCATGCATAAACTTCGCCATGTTTTTACAAATGTTGCGAAGGGCGCATTTGGAAAAGACCTGGAAGACTTCCAGTCTTAAATAATGTTTAACTTAAACCAAGAGTGGATTACCTCTGTATGAATCTCTTGGTTTAGAAAGGGGGTGATTATGTCAATTGGAGCAAGTGGTAAGGTTGAGAATTCTGAGGCTCAGATTAAGAAGATGAAAACTGGGCGGCTTATGGATTATGCATCTAACTCAAGGGTTAGTGATCATTGCAGACTTATTGCACTTCTTGAGTTTGTTAAGAGAACAACCAGTCTAAATAATGTATCTAATTAGTTTCATGTAGGGAGGGATGAGCCTAAAGATAAGGGGGATATTTCCGAGGAAGAAAAAAAGGAGTCTGATGAAGTGGTAGTGAAAGATGAAAATGGTGATAACCAAGAAAGGGGAATTTTGAACGATTAGGTTAGTTGTTTGTGTTTAGTGATTATTCATGTAATGGGGGAATTATGAAAAAGAAGTCAGGTTTTACATTGATTGAGTTGATGATTGTGATAACGATCATAGGCATTCTCTTTGGAGTGTTGTTTTGTTTTGTACTGGTCTACAAAATAGGATGGCAAAAAGGTCTTGAGCCTTTGGTTAATAGGACGGAATATGTTCTAGAAGCTAAAGGGCTTGTAGATACGATGGGTCATTACGAACGGGAAGGGTATGGCACAAAGAGATTCGATGGAACAGATTCCGAGATTCTTTGTGAAGAAGTTGGTGTTCCAATCGATACTTCAATTGAGGACATACCCATAAGGCGAATCAAAGCCTTTGTGTTGGAAAATCGTCAGGACGATTAGAAAGGGGCTGAATTGGACCAGAAGCTGGATTATGTAATGTAAATTATATATGAAAGCTTCTGGTTTTCTTCACTAGTTATTTTTATTTTTTTATAATACTTATTTTCAATATAGAAAATAAATAGAACTAAATTCAGGGTAAATTGGAAAGATTTATAATATTTTAAATTTGATTTATTTATATGAAACAATTCCTTGTCAAATGTCCTAAGTGTAAGCATGATATGAAGTATCAGACAGAAGATTCTATTTTGTCTAAGAAAGTTAAAAGATGTGTGTATTGTGGAAGATCATTTAAAGTGATCGATAGGATTGTAAAACGTATTTTTTGAGTACTTTATCTATTTTTGATATTTTATCGTCGTGATGAAACCTTTGAAAACAGGACTTTCAGGGGCTGTATCGCCAGTTTTGAACCCAAACACTTATAAACTATGCATCTTTTGTTTTATAGTATAACATTCTAAAATGGAAGAACCTACACAAGAAAAACAAGAGAAAATAGTTGATAGAGTAATAGAAGAGGAGATGAAACAGTCTTACTTAGATTATTCTATGAGTGTTATTGTTGGAAGAGCTTTGCCTGATGTTAGGGATGGTTTAAAGCCAGTTCATAGAAGAATTCTTTATGCTATGAATGATATGGGTATGTTCCATAATAAAGCTTTTAAGAAATCAGCTAGAATCGTAGGGGAAGTATTAGGTAAGTACCATCCACACGGGGACACTGCTGTATATGATTCTATGGTTAGAATGGCTCAGGACTGGAGTTTGCGTTACCCTTTAGTACAAGGTCAAGGTAATTTTGGTAGTATTGATGGGGATTCTGCAGCGGCTATGAGGTATACCGAGGCTCGTCTTAAGAAACTATCTGAGGATCTACTTGCAGATATTGATAAAAATACCGTAAAATTTGTTCCTAATTTTGATAATAGTTTGAAAGAACCTTCAGTTTTACCTTCTAAAGTTCCAAATCTATTAGTTAATGGCAGTTCAGGTATTGCAGTTGGTATGGCAACAAATATACCTCCTCATAATTTGAATGAAGTATGTGATGGTACAATTGCTATTATTAATAATCCTGAAATAAGTGTTGAAGAACTATTTACTATTGTTAAAGGTCCTGATTTTCCTACTGGTGGGATAATTTGTGGTGAAAGTCAAATTTTACAAGCACATAAGACAGGTAGAGGAAAAGTAATTGTTAGATCTAAATATGAAATAGAGGAAGTAAAAAACAGACAAAAAATCATAATTAAAGAAATTCCTTATATGGTGAATAAAGCTGAGACAATTAAGGCTATTGCTGATTTAGTGAATGATAAAAAAATTAGAGGAGTTTCTGATATAAGGGATGAATCTGATAGGGATGGTATGAGGGTTGTTATAGAGCTAGTTAGTGGGGCTAATTCAGAGGTTGTAATAAATCAAATATTTAAACACACAAGATTACAAGTTACATTTGGAATAATTATGCTGGCTTTAGTTGATAATATTCCAAAGGTTATGGGACTTAAGGAAATTATTCAAGAATTCATTAAGCATAGGCAGATTATAGTTAGAAAAAGAACTGAGTTTGATCTTAAGAAATCAGAAGATCGGCAACATATCTTAGAAGGATTGATTATTGCATTAGAGAATATTGACCCTATTGTTAAAAAGATTAAAGAATCTAAGACCGTTGATGATGCAAAATCTAGTTTAATGAGGGGTTATAATTTAACAGAAATTCAAGCTAAAGCGATCTTAGAGATGAAATTACAAAAATTATCCTCATTAGAACAACAAAAGATCAAAGATGAACACGCTGAACTTGGAAAATTAATTGAAAAATTAAAAGCAATATTAGCAGATGAAAACGAAATTTTAAAGATTATTAAAATTGAGTTGGAAGATGTGAAAAAAAGTTATGGTGATGATCGGAGAACTCAAATAGTTTCACAAGAGATGGAAGCATTTGAAGAAGAAGAATTAATTAAACCTGAAGAAAGTGTGATTACAATAAGTCATGCAGGATATATTAAAAGATTGCCTACAAACGTTTACAAACAACAAAGAAGGGGCGGAAAAGGTGTTAGAGCTGCTGCTACCAAAGAAGAAGATTTTATAGAAGAAATTTTTGTTGCAAATACTCGTGATTATATTTTATTCTTTACAAATAAAGGGAAATTACACTGGTTAAAGGTTTATCAAATCCCCGAAGCAGGTCGTCAGGCTAAAGGATCTTCTATATCAAATATGTTACAATTAGGAGAAGGGGAAAAAATTAGTGCTTTTGTTCCTGTAAAAGATTTTGAACAAGGGTATTTAATGATGGTTACAAAAAAAGCCGTTGTTAAAAAAACCTCTTTGAAAGAATTTTCAAAGCCTAGGAAAGTCGGAATTATGGCTGTTGGCCTAAAAGAAGGGGATGAATTGATTAATGTGGTACATACCAGCGGTTCTGATCAAGTTATTTTAGCTACCAAAAATGGACAAGCAATTAGGTTTAAAGAAGAAGATATTAGGCCCATGGGCAGACAAGCTTCAGGTGTTAGAGGGGCAAGATTAAAGGGTGAGGATTTGATAATTGATATGGTCAAAGCAGATGATTCTAGAAGTATTTTAACTATTACTGAAAAAGGATTTGGTAAAAGGAGCGCAGTTTCTGAATATCGCCTTATTTCTAGAGGCGGTTCAGGTGTTAAGAATATTATTTGTTCTGAAAGGAATGGTTCTGTTGTAGCAGTTAGGTCTGTTATTGATAGTGATGATGTTATGTTTATTAGTAAAGAAGGTATTACAATAAGAACACCTGTTAAAGATATTCGAGTTATTGGAAGGAATACACAAGGATTAAAATTAATGAATCTTAATAGTGGAGACAAGGTTGTTGCAGCTGCAAAGATTGTTAAAGAAGAAGAGACTGAAGATCATGATTTAGAAAATAATAGTTCTAATGATGAAGTTTCAAAAGATGAAAGGTCAGAAGATGAAAGGTCTAGCGATAACTCATAAAGGAATAGAAGATATAACTTCTTTAGAGATTTCTGAGATTTTAGGTTGTAAAACACTAGTTAATGAATGCTGTGTTGAATTTGATATCAAATCTCAAGAGGAATTAGCTAAGGTATGTTATTTTGGACAGTCTGAAATTAAAATAATTTATTTATTGGACAGTTTTAAGATTGATAGTTTAGAGGATCTAGATAAAAATATTATTAAAAGTTTAGCAGGGATTAAGGAATTTATTACTCCTAAAAGAAGTTTTGCTGTTAGGGCTTTGATTGAAGAAAATGGGGCTTATGAAACTGATGAAATATGTATTGAAGTTGCAGACTCTATGAAACTTGACAATAAAGTTAATCTGAAAAATCCGGATGTCATTTTGTTTGTTTATATCTATAAAGATAATTGTTATTTGGGAATTGATTTTTCCGGTGAGGATTTAAGTAAAAGGGAATATAGGATATACACTCATTATGAGGCTTTGAAAGCTACTAAAGCTTACGCCCTACTTAGGGTGGCCGATTATTGTGGTACGGGTGTAATGTTGGATCCTTTCTGTGGTTCAGGAACCATTCTTATTGAGGCAGCTATTTCTGCTAAAAAATTATCTCAAAATTACTATTCTAAAGATAAATTTGCATTTTTAAATTATTTAGATGTGGATTTAGACCAATTTGATTCTTTTGAAAAGGTTGATGGTAAAATAATCGGTTATGATAATGAAATGAGGCATGTTGTGGCTGCAAAGAAAAATGCTAAGATTGCTGGTGTTGAGAAAGAAATTGATTTGAGTAAGATTGAGGTGGAATGGTTGGATACTAAGTTTGATTCCGGAACTGTTGATTTTATCATAACTAATCCACCTAATAAATCTTATAAAAATGAGAAAAAGATTGAGAAAGTTTATAGGGATTTTTTTGAGAGTTCTGCATTTATTTTATCTGATAATGGCAGTATTACACTTATTACTAAATCTTATGATTTGATTAAAAAAGCTGGTCTAGCTAAGGGATTTAAGATCGAAGAAGAAAGAACTGTCCGTACTGGAGAGGATGATTTTAAGATTGTTAAGTTTGTGAAGTAGAACGTTAGTTTTATATAGGTTTAATATTAATTTATTTCTATGGGGAGTCACATTGAGTTGAACGATACATTGCAAATTACAACTGAACAGGGTTTTCCTTCTGATATTTTGGAGTTAAATAAACATCAATCTAATCCAATTAAATTAGACTTAGTTAAGAATCAAGTTTTTGAATTTCATAATAAAAAAGATGCGAGAATCTATCATCTTCCCCCAGTTAGATGTTTTTTTGCCCATAATATTGATGGAAAATGGTTATACTGGGGCAAAATAAATATCTTTGAACAAACTATTAAGGTTGATGAATCGGGAAATAAAACCACCTCTGGGAAATATAAAATTATAGAAATTTATGATCCTCTTTATCAAGAAGAATTTACAAAAAATGAAACTTCTCCTGGGAAAAGTTATTTTTGAAAATGGATTGCAAAAAAGAAGAAAACATGAAAAACTGTAATTGTAGTTATTCAGGTTGTTCTAAGAAAGGAATCTGTTGTTCATGTTTGAAATTTCACTTAGATAATCAAGAATTACCTGCTTGTTGTTTTCCTAATGATGTTGAGAAAACTTATGACAGAACTTTTTCTAAATTTGCTCAGCTTGTTAATTCGGGGAAGATATGATGGTTAATTGGGTGACTATTTTAGGTATTGTTGCAGCTACTTTGACTACTGGTGCTTCATTACCTCAGTTAATCAAAAGTTGGAAGACTAAACATACTGCTGATTTATCACTTTATATGTATTTAATATTAAGCATAGGTATATTATTATGGTTAGCTTATGCTTTTTTAGATCATGATATTCCACTGATTTATGGAAATATTTTTGCAATGGTGATTGTTTATCCTATATTCTTTTTGAAAGTTAAGAATGATGTACTGGGGAAAAATAAATCTTTATAAATTTAAATTCCTAAATCTTTCATTTTTTCATGAAGTTCTTCTTCACTCACGAAGGCATCTACCAACTTTGCTTCTATTGGCTTTCTGAAGGTTATTTCGTTACAAGCTTCTAAGGATTGCCAGTTACTAAAAAATTTTTTAGTATAATCTGTTTCAAATAAAGTTTCTGCAAATCTGGGTTCATTATTTGGATAAACTTCTTTATAATTTAATTGAGCAAAATATTTTTTAAAATATTTTTTAAAGTCAATACTTGTAGGATATTTTTCCAACATTTCTTCAATTGATTTGAAAATAAATTTTTCATGGCCAGGAACCCAATTTCCTCCTCTTAAAATTTCAAAACTGTCAGCTGGACATGCGTATGCTATAGGTTCATCTATTTCGATTATTACACCTCTAGGATATGCCGATTGTTTATATCCTTCACAATAATAACTGCAAAATGTTAGGGGTGTATTATCAAAAGGTGGTGGCTGATGACCCAAAATATGATCTTCCTTACCTAGAGTTATAATTTTATCTTTTTTCTCAATGAGGTCTTTTATAATATCAGGGTATAACATTGCTTGAATAAGATAACCTTTCATAATATCTATTAATATACTTTGATTTATAAATATATTCTTTAAACTATAGTTTTTAGTATATAAAACGTAAGGTTTTTAAAGTATAATTTTCTTCTATTTAACATAGGGTAAGTACTTAGCTTACGTTTTAATTTAGGTTAAAATGAGGAAAGTCCGCCCACCAATAGTGATTTATTTTGCTATTAATGTCAGTGTTGAAATAACACATTCAGTAATGGATGGCAACCGTACAGAAACGAAACCACATACATTTTATGGAATGATACAGCGAATCTTTTGGAGACAAAAGTCAGTTAACCTGTTGACGTCGATGTATGAACGGATGAAACGATGAGACCTGGCTGGTGCAAGTGTAGTATACACGCTTAGTTAAATGCTAGGAAAGGGCATCGCTAAAACTTATGTTTTTAGCATAAAAGGTCCTTACAGAAGGTGGCTTACTCTTACCCTATATTTTCTCTAGAAACATTTAAAAACATATATAATTTAATTTAGATTAATGAATAAAAGAGGTCAAATCACTATATTTATCTTAGTAGGTTTACTTATTTTTATTATAATCTCTCTCTTGATCTATACTTCTTCTCAAATCAAAGAAGAACCCCTTTTGGCATCAGAATCTGATCAATATTTAATACCCTTAAAACAATATACTGAAAGTTGTATAAAACAGGTTTTAGAAGAGGGTTTAGTTAAAGTGGGATTTAATAACTTCTTGAATCTGGAACATCATATTGACTCTAATTTAAAAACATGTACAAATAATTTTAACTCTTTTTCAGATTTAGATATAGTTGAAGGGACTGTAAATTCAAAATTGTCTTTTTCATCTAATAATTTAAGTTTAATCTTGAATGTTGATTATACTCTTGATGTAAGGAAAGGTGGATCCACTTCAACAATTTCAGAGTTTTATACTACCTATGAATTGACATCTCATAAAATTTTACAAACTTCTAACGAAGTCACATCTTCTCAAACAATAATAGATTCTAATAATTTATTAGCAAAATTGATTATTCCTAATGAAACAGAATTAAGCAGAGTGGATGGGCAACCACTTTATTCGATTGCAATAGACATTCAAGATAATTTTGATTATCCGGGGGATACAATAGGTTATTTAGCGTATGATTTAAGGCCGGAGGGTGCCCAATTTGATCCTTCAATAGAATTACTTATAGAATATGACGAAGATTTATTGCCAGACAATATAAAAGAAGAAAATTTGAAAATAGGTTATTATGATAATGGTAATTGGACAGAATGGGTTAGTATAGTCGATAGTGAAAATAACATAATAACTGCATATGTTCACCATTTTACCCCTCACTCGATAATATTTGAACCAGAGGAAGAGGGATATGATAATAAGCAATGGGGTACTATTAATGTAGCTACAAAACAGTATGGTGAGGGTCCGACAGATTGCGGTTCTGAGTCTAACAATTACGGTGATGGGTGGAATTATCCTCAAAATATGTGCAGTGAAGATTCATCTACATCTACTCATAAGGCGGATTATGGTGCATATTATCTATCAACTATTCCAGATATAACTGGGGAAGAAGTAGAAAATATTGGAAATGTTACAATTAAAGCGTCGTTTACTACTGGGCCAGGGATTGCTTCTGTTGGTTTATTGATAAATGATGAAGTTTATAAAAAAGATATCATTTTGAATAGTAGCCCTCAATTTATTAATTTAGTAGATTTAAAAGATACATGGTCTTTTGATGAGATAAAAAATAGCAAATTATTGGTATATAGTTCTATCCATAACTTTAAGGTAGACAGTTTAAGGCTTTTTATCAGTGAGCTAAATGAGCGTGTTATTATAAAAGGAACAGAAATCGATGTAAACTTACCTCTTTACTGTGAGATTGATAGATACCATATTTTATTAAAAGATTCTCAAGAGGACAATATTACGTATTATAATGAATCTTTTTCAAATAATGAGTTTAGTATAGATACAAATAATTTCAATTGTAGAAATGGATATACTCTTTTAGGTGGATATATAAAAAATAATACTTTTGTTAATACTTTAACAAGGCAAATAGATTGCGATCTTGCAATTTTGACTGATCCAAGGTATGAATCGGATGAAACAAGGGATTGTATGTTGAAAGGTGTTTGTAATGTTAATTTTGCTCAAAGATGTATGGATAATATTTGGGTTGGATGTAATTACCCTTCTACTTATTCTTCTACTGAGAGATGTGATGGACTTGATAATAATTGTGATGGTAGATTTAAATCAAATGAATATATTTATTCAACTGGAAATGAAATTTGTAACGGAAAAGATGATGACTGTGATGGGGGAATAGATGAAGGGTTAGATTGTTATTTACCTATTAAAACGGGTGGCGAAGGATTCTTGTACAAACCTGCAACTGACTTGATATTATTACCTCCGCGTATGTACCATACAGGTCCTAATTTTGTTGACAGGATGACTTTGTCTACTTCTCCGTCGGGAACTCCTGCAATTTGCACATTGTTCCCTTATGAACAAGGTTTTGGGAATAGAGCGAAATTTAGATATCGTCCACCAAATAGTAATTGCAACCCTGGTAGAGTTGAGAGTATGAATAATTTTTATGTTGTAGCATTTTTTGCAGCAGGAGGTTCTCCTCAACCTTATCTAATTGCTGATGGTGGTAGTAGGCAGGAATAATAATAATTCCGAAACCCTTAAAAACTAATAAAAAATCTCTTTTAATATGGCTGATAAAATTCAAATGCCCTCTGGTATGGGTGGATTAGTACGTTACTTTGATGAGTATAGAAGTAAGATAGAGTTCAAACCAGGACATATTGTTGTAATGTGCATTGTGATTATTATAATCATGTTATTATTACATCTATGGGGCGGAAAGTTCTTAGGGGTTTAAGTTAGTTTTTTAATATTTAATTTATTCTTTCTTAATAGAATCATATATCTAAACTAATTACTTTACTTTGATTATGTTCGTTCATACTAACGCCGTATAGTTTAGATGCTTTAGAAATAATTGAATCATTATGACTTATCATTATATATTGGGCATTTTTAGAGTAATTTGCAATTAATTCTGCTAATTTTTCTGAATTGTGTTTATCTAATGCGGCATCAACTTCATCTAAAATATAAAATGATGCAGGTTCATGTTCTTGAATTGCAAATATGAAAGCTAGAGCAGTCATTGTTTTTTCTCCACCAGATAGACTTCTTAGATCTAAAAATTTATTTCCGACAATTCTTACCTTAATATTTAATCCAGTTTCAAATATATTCTCTTCATCCTCTAATTCTAAATCTGCTTCTCCTTTTTTTGATAATGAACTAAAATTATGTTTAAATTTCTCTCTTATGACTTCATAGGTTTTCATAAATAGTTCCTTTTTTTTACCTTCTATTTCAGTCATCATATTTTCAACATCTTCACGCTCTTCACCTAGCTTCTTTTTCTTTTCTAATAAATTATTATATTCTTTTTCTACGTCATCATAGATATCTAATGCCCTCATATTAACTGATCCTGCATTTTCTTTCATCTTTTCAAATTTACTTATTTCACGTTTAAGTTCTTCTTCAGAAACGTTTGTTAAAATTTCTACACCATGATAATCTTCAAATTCTATATTTAATCCTGCTAGTCTAGCATTCATTTCTGCCATTTTAATACTAAATGCATTTTTTCTTATCTCAATATCTCTAGATTCATCTTTTTTCTTATCTACTATAATATCATTTTCTCTCAAAAGATCATCTATTTTTTTCTTTTTATCAAACATAACTTTGAATTTTGAATAGAACTCTTCTGCTTTTTTTTGTTTCTCTTTTAAAATAACATCTTTCTTTTTATTATGTTCTTCTAATTCCTTGATTTTATTTGTAAATTCTTCTGATTCTTTATCCATTTCAGATAATTTGGTAGAAGCATTATCTTTTTCTAAATCTTTAACATTTGCAACTTGTTCATCTATATTTTTGATTTCAGCATCTAATCTTATGATATCTTCATTGAATTTTGATTTCATTTCTTCGAAAGTATTGAGTTCTGCCAATAATAAAGGATTTTTTAGTTGTTTTATCTTTCCACGGAATTGCTCTTTTTTGATCTTATTTGCTGCTAAATCTTTATTATTAACACTGATTTTGCCTACAATTTCGTCTAACTCTTGATCAACTTTAACTTCTTCTTTCTTTAATTCATCGATTTGGTTTTTACTAACTCCAATATCACTATCCTCTAGGTGAAGGCTTTTTTCTTTTACAATAATTTCACCTTCTAAGTTAGCTTTTGTTTGTCTTAGTTCATTTATTTTTTCTTCATTATCATTTCTTTTATTTTCTATATTAAATACATTATTTTTTAAATCTGTGACGTCTAGTTCAACGTTTTCAATATCTTTTGAAATGTCAGATTCCTTAAACCCTACTCTTCTTGTTTTTCCTCTGAAACCACCTTTCATAACTCCACTTTTTTCTGCTAAGTCTCCTGTTAATGTAACCATCTTAGCAGAACCTATTCCAATACCTCTTGCAGTTTGGATATCATCTACTACTAATGTATTAGCAAAGACATATTCATATGCTTTTTTGAATTTAGAATCAAAACTTACTAGATCGATTGCAGAACCAACACATCCTTGACTTTTTGATATTTCGTCTAATTTATCATCATGTTTGTGTCCTCTTATTTTGTTTAAAGGAAGAAATGAAGCAACCCCAAACTTATTCTGTTTTAGATAATTTATACATTCTGCTGCGGTTTTATCATCTTCCACAATAACACTTTTGATTCTTGCACCTGCGGCAGTTTCTAAAGCTAGTGAATATTTACTATTTACTTTTCCTAGGTCTGCAACAACACCATAAATATTAGGATTTGTCTTTTTTAAATCCAATATCCTTTTTATCGCAATATCACCATATAATGTTTCTTGGATTGCAGCATTTTTAGCACTTAATTTTGAGAGTTCTTGTTCTTTACTGAATAGTTCTTCTTTACCTCTCGCTAGTTTTTTAGCTAATTCTGAATCATTATTTAGCGAATCATTAAGTTGGGCTGTTACTTTGATGAATTCTTCCCTTTGCTTTTTTAATTCATCAATTTGATCTTTGTGTTCTTTTTCAATCTCTTCGACTTTTTTTATTTTTTCATCGATTGTATTGATTTGATATGAAACATTATCTTTTTTTCTAATCAATCCTTGTTGTTTTTCTCTTAATTCATGAACACGTTTTTGAATTTCTTCAATACTTTCATCAATATTGATAACATCCTGTTCAATATTTCCAACTTCATCTAATTTATTTTTTTCTTTGAATTTTTTTATCTTATCATTAATATCTTCCCTTTCTTTTAATCTCGATTCTTTTTCTTTATTTAATTCTGATTTTTTTTCAGTGATATTTTTGATTTTATTATCAACACCTTGCATTTCCCCTTCAATTTCCTGTTTTCTCTTTTTTATTCGATTTATTTCATCTTTTAAATGTTCAATCTGCGAATGATTTTTTGTTAAATCGATTTTTAATTCCTCAATTTCTCGAGTTATTTCACCCTGACCATTTTCACTTCCTTCTTCTATTTTTTTGTTTAATTCATCAAGTTCCTTTCTTTTTTCTTCATTTGTTTCTTTTAATTTTTTTATTATAGAATCAATTTTGTCTATTTTTTCTTTTTGAGAATCATGGCTTTTTGTAAATGTATCTTTTTGTTCTTCTGATTTATCTATTTGAATTTTTAGATAAGATGCTTTATTTTGTTTGATCTTATCATTCATTTCTTTATATTTTAGGGCCTCATTTCTATCTTTTCTTAATTCCTTTAGATAAGTCCCCCTTTCTGTTAATATCAGTTCAGCATCTTTTAATTTTGTACCTACTTTTTCTAACTCTAATGTGGCTTTGTGTTTTTTTTCTTCATATATACTTATACCAGAAATATCTTCGATTAACTTTCTTCTATCTACAGAGGGCATTTCTGTAAATCTTACAATGTCCCCTTGTAGAATTATATTATATCCGTTTGGATCAATTTTTGCTAAACTTAACAAATCTAATATTTGTTGTCTTGTCCGGGTTTTATCATTTATTTTATATTTACTTTGACCAGACGATGTAATAATTCGTGTAATCTTAATTTCATCCTCTTCTGTTGGGAAAGTTTTGTCTTTATTATCGAAAAATATAGAAACTTCACCTTGTTTTGCAGGATCTTTATGTTTCCCCCCATTATAAATAAGGTTTGCAGATTTTTCTGCTCTTAGCCCCTTAGCACCTGATTTTCCCAGTACAAAACATAAAGAATCTAGAACATTAGATTTTCCGCTACCGTTTGGTCCTAATACACAGTTAAAATCTCCTCCAAATAGAAGCTCAGTTCTACTTGCAAAACTCTTAAAACCATGCATCACCATTCGATTTATTTGTGTCATTCTAGTAAATATAATCTATTTTCTTTATAAATTTTTGTCAAAATTAAGGTTTTTAGTTAAAAATCACCAATATTCTTTTGTTTTTTTGCTTCAGCTACTCTTTTGTAAGATGCCCATGTTTTTCTGAAAATTTCAGGATATTTATCATAATTTTCTTTTAAAAATTTAACAGTTCTTGGATCAGAAGGATAACCTGAACCAAATTCTTTGTTGATTTTTTTCTTTATTTTTTCTATCTCCCTATCTCTTGTTACTTTTGCAAGAATTGAAGCAGCACCTACAATTGTGTAATTCAAATCAGCTTTATGTTCAGCGATCATTTCTATTTTTTCATTTTTAACGTATTTTGTTACATACTCTCTATATGCTTCAATATTATTACTTGGACAATCCATAATTACTTTATCAACATTTAATTGATTTATAATTTTTGCAGATGTTTTTGCCTCTAACCAATTTAAATTCATATTAGGGTCATTTAGCGTATCATCAACATCCTGTGCACTTAGAATCATTATTTTAAAACCGTCTGCCATCGTTTTTATTTTTTCAAATAAATCTTCCCTTTGTTGAGGGCTTAACAATTTAGAGTCTTTGACCCCAATAGCATCTAGTTCAAATACCATTTTTTCATCCATTACTACTCCACACATCACTAATGGACCAATTACTGGGCCACGTCCAGCTTCCTCAACACCACAAACTAAGGTCATATATTAAGAATAAAATTCATAACTTTTAAACTTTGTTAAAATTGAGCATATATTTACATTAAAATAAAAAGATATATAAACTTGTTTTGTTAGAATAGTATTATGGAAGAAGAAATAAGGGGAGAAGAAATAAGAGAAAAAGAAATAATACAATTTATTGGACTTAATGAACTGGATGAGTTAGCTCAAAGTAAGGTTAATGAATTATGTACTAGTTATCATGATAAGATAAAAAGATTGATTCATAATGTTACTTCTTTTAAGATTCATATAAAACAACATTCTAATGATGGTGGACGAATAAATTATTCTGTAAATATTAAGGCAATTGCTCCAACAAAGATATTTGAAGTTGAAAAAGATGAGTGGGATATTGCATTAGTTATGCATAAATCATTCAAGGCATTATACAATGAGATTGAACATCATCTGAATTCTAAGTAATTTTTATCGTTTATTGAGTAATATATAATTCTTTATAAATAAAAAGGCTTATAAATAGCTTCTGGTTTACATTAAAATAGCGAGGTGGGGCAGTCAGGAGTGCCCGTCGGGCTCATATGTGATTTACTATGTAAATCTACGAAGAAACCCGGAGGTCGGTGGTTCAAATCCACCCTTCGCTATTTTTTCTTTGATTATACCATAGATTTAAATAATTAATATAATAATATCTTTTAATGTATCTTGTTTAATCAGATATATATTTTACTTGATTTATAGAATATCTAAGATGAATAAATATTTAGAATTAGTAAGGGTAAACGAATGGTATAAGAATATTACAGTAATTATAGGATTTATTTTTGCTTTAATATTATTTGATCAAAATATATCTTATTTAAATCTAATAAAAATTATAATAATTACTGGCTTAGCTTGTTTTGTTTCTTCTTCAAATTATATCATCAATGCAATAACTGATGTAAATCAAGATAAAAAACATATTTTAAAAAAATTAAGACCCTTGCCTAGGAAAATAATTGATATTAATCAATCAAAGGTTTTGATACAAATCTTGATTGTTGTGCCCCTTTTGATATCTTTATTATTTTTTAGTATTCATACTACATTATTTTTATTGGCTTTGTTTATTGCAGCAATATTATATAATGTAAAACCAATTAGATTAAAAGATATAGTATACTTGGATGTAATATCTGAGTCTATTAACAACCCTATCAGATTTTTGATTGGTTGGTCTATATTAACCAATGATTTACCACCAGCGATAATTCTTTTACTTGTTTGGTGTGCGGCAGGTTTTTTGATGACTCAAAAGCGAATAAAAGAAATTACAGATTATCCAAAGTCAAGAAATGTTTTTAGTGATTATTCCTTTAACTCACTCAATACTGCTAAGATTATATATTTTTTATTAACACTAATAACATTACTCTTTTTTATATTGGGAGTTATATGATTATTATGATAAGATAAAATGATAAACTTTTTGTATTATATAAATTCAATTACCCGTAATTTAATTCCATTACTGATCTTAATAAATTTTATTCTCTTATTAATTTTGATTTATTTAAATTGGAAATTTATAAACCAATTTTTTATTAAAATTGATAAAAAAACATGGCTAATATTGATTACAATTTTTATTTGTGCATTATCACTTAGGTTATTTATTCCAGAAATTAGACATATAATGTATATTGATGAAGGCATGTATATGGAAGCTGGGAAAAACATGCTTAATACTGGATCTCAGATGGAATATGCTAAACCCATCGGATGGTCATTTTTATTATCACTTGTTTTTGGGATATTTGGGATTAATAACTGGGTAGCTCTTTATACATCATTATTTTTGGGTGCTTTAACGATAGTTTTAATGTTTTTTGTAACTTTTTTAATTACTAAGAATAAACCTTTAAGTTTATTTGCGTCCTTTATATTCTCATTAATTCCAGTTCATATAAGATGGTCTGCATCTGCAGAAACAAATGTACCTTCATTGTTTTTTGTTCTGTTATCCTTATTTTTTTGTCTTTTATATTATGAAAGTCCTAAAAAAAGTTTGTTATGGTTATCTTTAGTTAGTATTTCATTTGCATCACAATTTAGAGTTGAAAATTATTCATTGTTTGTTATCTTTTTAAGTGGGTACCTACTATTTTACAAACGTATCAAGAGTTATTTTGATTTAATTTTACCATTCGTTGTTTCTTTTGTAATTACATTACCTAATCTGGTCCAGTCTGTTGTATATTATAATAATTTTTCAATAATTCATGGTTATCCTTCAGATATCCTAAAGTTGAATATTTTGATTAGTAATTTAATTCATAATACTCTAAATTATGCACCTTCATTGTGGGATTATAATTTTCAACCACTATTATTTACTTTTTTAGTTATGATTGGATTTATTTATTCGTTTTTTCTAAAAAATAGAAAACAAATAATTTTTTTAATATCCTATTTTGTATTTTTTTGGTTGGCTATGTTTATTGTTGGAAGTACTTTAAATTTTAATGTAGAGATTCAAAGATTTTTTATTGTTTTTTTGCCTATTTTAATAATTTTAATGAATTATGGTCTGTTATTTATAAAACAAAACTTATTTTTTAAACCATTAATTAATAAAATTATTTATATTATTTTTTTATTTATTTTGGTTTTAATGTATGTGCCCTATATATTTGATTACTCTATGACTGGTAGTAATTCCGCATATCTTTTGGAGACTAAAATACCTGAATTAGCTGAAAGGGATATTCCTCTTGATTGTTACATTGTTGCTGTAAATCCAGTAATTTTAAGATCTACTACTAATCTTAATGTAGTTGATATTTATAATTTTTTAGATCATAACGAATCAAATCATTATTTAGAAAAGGAATGTTTGTTGTTTTTTGATGATGTTTGTTGTTCAGATTATTATTTTACTGATCGACATCATAAAAAATGTCAAGAAATTAAACAAAAATATATTCTATTTCCTTATTTAAATTATACTGAAGAACAAGTAACTTATAATTTCTATAATATCACAAAACAATAACAATCTTTATAAAAACATAACCCCTAACTTATCTTATGGGGGAGAAGAGATTAGATCTAAAAACTGGATTTATTTGTAATAAGTCATATCTTATTTAAATTATCTAAGAGGTTTTAAAAATATTTTATATATTTTTTAAGATTAAGGGGATTGTATAAAATGAACATGAAAGGAAAAAGAATCTTAATAACAGGGGGGGCAGGATTCATCGGCTTACACCTTGCAAAATATTTGAAAAAGAATAACGATGTTATTATTTTAGATAAGGTTAAATGTCAATTCAGTGGGTCTATTAAATGTGATGTGAGGGATAATGGGTGGTTTAAGAAAGTGGGCAGGGTAGATTACATATTTCATTTGGCCGCAATAGTGGGAGTAGATTATGTTGCATCACATCCTGAAGAAACAAGATCTACAGAAATATTGGGAATGAGGAATGTAATTGATTTTGCAAAAAAATATAAAGTCAAAAAAATTATTTATTCATCAACTTCCTCTGTATATGATGTTTTAACACATCCGACCTCATATAATACCTCCAAACTATTGGCGGAGCAAATATTAAGGGATTCATCTTTAAATTATACTATTTTAAGATACTTTAATGTTTATGGACCCAATCAAAAAGAAAAAATGGTGGTATCTAAATTTATATCTCTTGCATCTCAAGATAAACCTTTGATAGTTTACATGGATGGAAATCAAACAAGGGATTTTACTTTTATTGAGGATGTAGTTAAGGCAACAGTAATTGTATCATCTTCAAACAAAACTAATAGTGAAACTTTTGATGTTTGTACAGGTGTTGAGACTAGAATATCTAATTTAGCAAAAATAATCAAAAAGGGATTGAATTCACAGTCTAAAATAGTTTATAAGGAATTTCCTATGGGAAGGGTCAATTTTGAAGTGACTCACAGAGTTGGATGTGTCGATAAATTAACACAGTTAACTAGGTTTGTCCCTCTTTTTGATCTAAATAAAGGGATTAGAAAAACAATAGGGGAGAAAAGTTCATGAAGTTATCAGTTGCTACTAACTGGGATCCAAAATTAATCAGTTCAATTAGAAAATTTAATGTATCAAACTTATATGGTACTTTAAACCATACTATCATAGGGGGGGGTAGGGCAAGTTCAGACATCCCCTCAGTAAGTAAAGATTTAGTTGAGTCTCACATAAAAGAAGCACATAAAAATAAAATTAATTTTACTTGGTTATTAAATGCATCATGTACTGCTAATCGAGAATTTAGCAGACCGAATTATAAAAATTTAATTGAACATCTCGAATGGCTTAAATCTATAAAAATAGATACTATTACAATTGCAAATCCTTTTTTATTAGATTTAATAAAAGAACAATTTCCTTCTTTTCAGACCAAAATCTCAATTTTTGCACATGTGGATTCTTTATCTAAGGCTAAAATTTTTGAAGATGCAGGTGCAGATATTATCACAATATATCAAAATAGGAATTTTGAGTTATTAAAACAATTAACTGAATGCTTAAAAAAATCAAAAATTGAGCTTTATGCTAATAATGCTTGTGCAACTGAATGCCCATATGCCATTTTTCATGCTAATGCACTGTCTCATGCATCTTCAAATGAAGATCATAAAAAAGAATATATCGATTATTGTACTTTAAAATGTACTATTGATAAAGCAAAAGATCCTTCTTTGATACTAAAAAGTGGGTGGATTCGTCCAGAAGATATATCGGTTTATGAAAAATTAGGATTAAATTTATTTAAACTTTCGGGGAGGCAGCTTTCCACTGAGGAAAATATTAAATTAATTGAAGCTTATTCAGAAAGATCATATAATGGGAATTTATTGGATTTAATACATACTCCCCTTCCACTAGGTCAGGCAGATATTAATTTAGACAATAATGCCTTGAAAAACGTTATCAATATTTTTAAAAATGGGCAATGTCAAAGAGATTGTTATTCTTGTAAAGTTTCATCTAAGTGTATTGATGCTTTAACTTTTAATAAATCTAAATTAAATAAACATCTCATTTTTCTTGAAATTACTAAGACCTTAATAGATAATGGTAAGTTTTTTAAAATATATAAATCCAAACATAGTAATCAAGTTAAAACATTAAACATCAATAAAAATATTCATACATTTTTTGAATCATTAGCCCTTTTTTTGGATGATTGTTCAGAACAAAGAATTAGTAAAATCAAGGAGAGAATTGCAACCTTTGCTAGATTAAGAAATTCTGCTATGATTAGTGAGACAGATGTCCTATATGGATTTTATCACCCTGATAATTATGATGAACTAGAATGGGTATTTGAATTTATAAAAGGATTAGGTATAAATATTGATAAATTGAATGAGGAATATTCTTTGTTATAAAATTGTACATTTGATAGTGAAGAATAAACTTTAAAAACTAACTCAATATGATATATATCAATGAAGCCTTCACAAAAACTAATAATCACTCTACTTTTGATTATCATATTGATAACTATATCATTTGTACCTATTAAAAACATTTTTTATAAAAATTGTTTAATTGAAAATAGGGATTCTGACTTTATGACTATTCTAACAAGGGATACATCATATTGTCAATCTTCTTCAGATCCTGACTTTTGTTATAAGTATTATCTCATGTTACATGCAATCTATGATGGTGATGAAAGGTTTTGTGAAGATACAGAGGAATTTAGGGAAGTATGTGAAGGGTTTGTAATTGAGGGTGCAAATATGGACTGTAATATTCTTGAGTCTCAATTAGATAAGAGCATTTGTTTTGCATCCTTAAAAAACGATATTTCTTATTGTGGTAATTTACCAAATGATGTTAAAGTTTTTTGTGAAGAAAATGCTGCAATAGTTTCAGCTTCTATTAGTAAAAATGATCAATCCTGTGTTAAAATCAATGATGATTTAACAAAAGCGTTCTGTTTTGCATGGGTAAATAAAGATTCTTCCTTATATTTAGAAGAAATAGAGTCTTTTTGTAGTTAATTTATATTTATTCTTAAATCAATCACATTGATATTCTTTCCACGTCTATTTGTTTTTATAGGTTCATTTAATTCTTGAAATGTGGGCGAAATATCGAAATGATCATTTATAAAAAAATTAATCCGATCTTTTTTATTAATATCTTCTTCTTTCAAACAAATTTCTATGCTGTCAACTAAGGTATCTTTTTCATTATTAATTTTTACAAGATATTCATCATGGGCTAATATGTCTAAAATATTATTTTTGATTTCATCTTTGTTTATTAAATCTTGATTTATTTTAATATAACTATCGGCTCTGCCAAATACTTTGATGAATCTTTTTCCATCTTCTTCTTTTAATTCAACCACATCGCCCACTAAATACCTTATGATGGGGTAAGAATCATTATCTAAATCACTTATGATTAATCTACCTTTGCCTTGGTTACTAAAATTACCCTTTAAGTCCATTACTTCCAAATAAACTTCTTCATTTGGAACTACTTCAAAATATTCATCTTTTAATGGGTCTCTCACAGTCAATTCAGGGTATTCTGTAAAACAATATGTTTCAACAAGTTTTGCATCTACCATCTGGGATAAATTTTCAATAAAACTTTTTGTAACCATTTGTCCCCCTATAAATAAAATATCAATAAAACTTCTTTCTTTTAATCTTGTTAATATTGAATATATAAATGAGGGTGGACCAATTAAGATATTTGGTTTAGCAATTGAAACTCTTTTTGCAAAAAAATCAATTTCCTCTTCATCTAAAAGTGCACGTCCAGAACTTAAAACAGAAAACCCTCTATCTATAAAATAATGATCTGTATACATTTCTATTACATTAGTTATTTTTTTCCTTCCTTCTTTAAATGGTCCAAGATATTTCTCATTGAATAAATCAGCTCTTTTTATGAATCTATTGTATGACTGTTGAGATACTCCAATGAGTGTGACATTTCCTGAACTTCCAGAAGTATTCCATATAGCAACTGGTTGAGTTGGACAATCTTCAATTTTAAAATTTTGTAAATCATCTTTCGTACTTAATGGTATTTTTTGTATATCTTCAATAGATTCTATACTCAAATCCTTAAAATTCTTATAATTTTTAAATTTTTTAACTATTATATCAAAATTTTTAATAAATTTTTCTTGGTCCATTTAATCCCCCTTAATCACTTTTTTAATATTTTGATTTTTACACTCTTCTAGTATTCTATTTAAACTTGGTTTATAACCTAATTTAATCAATACAATATTGCCTTTAAATACCTTCCTGTTAAATTTGATCAACTCTATTATATTTTCAAAATTCATATTTTCATTTAAGAATATTTTCCAATCTAGATCTATTTTACTTAATGTATTTTTTTGATTTTTAATACTATTAAAAAATTTCCAAAAAAACATGATTGGTTCACATCCATTACAAATCCCATTTCCTAAGTTTAGCGTATTTTTCCTAAAATCATTGTATTTTTTACTATGCCAAATATCTCCTATATTTGATCTTGATATATCCCCCAATTCAAATCCTGGGTCCCTATACCTAAAGCAACAAGGGTATATTATACCTTCCGGACTAATATTAATATCTTCTTTAGCTCCCAAACATGGAATTTCATTTTTTTTTATGAAATCCATTGCAATATCATAAGGCTCCCCTTCATTTAAAAATAATTTGACAGATTCAATATCAGAAAATATACTCAAGTTATCTGCTTTTTTAGAACATAACACTTTATACAAAGAATGATTTTTCCCATTTAGGCATTCATTTAAAAATTTTTTAAAGTTTTTAAATTTATCAATTGGCCCTATAACATCAAATTCATAAAAATCAACCCCTTTGTTTTCAAAGAAATCAATAAGTTCTGGAATTTTTTGAAAATTTTCATCCTGTATAACTGAATTAACACCTATTGTACATCCATAATTCATTTCCTTTCTTTTCTTGATTAAATTATCGAGGGATTTTATTGTTTTAACAAAATTACCCTCTCCCCTTATGCAGTCATGTATCTTAGCGGATCCACCGTCTATGGAGAATCTTGTTAAAAAACTGTTTTTATTTATAAAATCAGCCAATTTATCATCTAATAAGATGCCATTTGTTATTAATATAAATTTTAATCCAATAGAGTTAGCATAATCTGCTATTTTGATAAAATCCTTCCTTAATAATGGCTCTCCTCCGGAGAATACTACAAATACTACGCCCATGGCTTTTATATCATCCAATGTTTTTTTTATTAATTCCAAATTTAAAACATTATCTTCTTTTTTTCTATGGATCAAACACATCTTACAACTTAAATTACATAGGTCAGTTAATCTAATTTCTACTGCTTTTGGAATAAATTCCTTACTTACACACCCATTTTCTTTTAAATCTTTGATATATTTCATATATTTAATTTTTTTAGACTTGATAAATCCATAAATACTTAAAACTGAGATTGCACTAATGAAAAGGTCGATTCCAATCCCTTTATATTCTTCTGAGAATTCATCATAATTTTCTTTAATTGTTTTTTCATCATCTAATATTGTATAAATGTGGGCAACAAAATTTAAGTAATCTTTCAAGTTATAAAAAGTCTCTTGTAAATTTCTAGGTATATAATGATTTGTATTTATCAGTAATTTAATCTTTTGTTTATCTTTGATAAATTTATCTAAAATTACGTTTTTTGCAACCAAAACCTTTTTTTCAGGAATATCATCTAATAAACTATTCGGAATAAAATTAATTCTTTCTTCATAGTGATCATTCCAATCTTTACTAATAATCATACCATCTTCATTAGCAGATTTATAAAATTCTGAACCTGGGGAGGGCCTCATCATATGACTCATTAATCTTGATTCAATCTCAGTTAGATTAACTTCATCCGAATTTAAGATATTAAAATCAAATAAGTCATTTAACATACTAATTGAATTTTTGGGAGTATCTATTGTTTCACCAGGACAATAAGCTATTAGTAGATACATTGGAATTAATTTATTTTCTTTTAATATATGATTCGCTTTTTTGATATCATCAATTTTTTGTTTTTTATTTATATTCTCCAGAATTAATTCATCAGGAGATTCTACCCCTATTTCAACACCTTTACAACCTGCCTTTTTCATTAAAGGTAATAGCTCTTTATTTTTTATGATTAATTCTACCCTATCTAAAATGATCCAATTTATATTTAATTTTTCTTCAATTATTTTGTTACAAAATCCTTTCACCCATTCTTTATCATGCATAAAAATATCATCATGTATATGGAAATTATTGATTGAATGTTCTTCAACTACATTTTTTATTTCATCTATCACTCTTTTAACTGAAAATCTACGTATTTGACATTTGTATAAACTAGGGCTATTGCAATATTTGCAATTATAAACACAACCTCTAGAAGTCATTAAATGTACTGCAGGTTCTTTATAGAACCCTGGAACATGAATTGATGTATTATATTTATTTAAATTTACTAGATTATAATCTGGGATTGGAATTTGATCTAAATCTTTGATAAATTCCCTTTTTTTAGTGAATTTTATTTCTTGATTTGATTTAAATACAATTCCATCTATTTTTTCAAAATTTGTATTATTTTCTTTTAGAAAATTAACTAATTCTAAAAAGGTTTTTTCACCTTCACCTACAACAACAAAATCTGCAGAGCCTTTTTCAAGTGGCTCTTTGGGTAATGAAGTAGCATGTACACCACCATAACACAATTTTATATCTGGAAAATTTTTCTTTATAAAATTACCAATCTTATAACCTCCTATTGCTTGTTTTGTGACTGAACCAATCCCTACTAAAGAAGGTTTATTTTTTTTGATATAATCTATTAAGATATCTTCATTAAATTCATTAACATTGAAATCAATTATCTTTGATTTAATCTCATTAACATTGAGATAACTCGCTAAACTTATGAGTCCAGAAGGTTCACATTTAGACCAATGAGGTTGATAACTTGGGTTAATGAGCAAAACATCTATACTATCTTTAACAACATCTTGAATTGTCTTGATAGAATATCTTTTGTTTGATTTTAATAACTTAATTATTCTTTTTAATGAATTAAAATCTTCTCCTCTTAGAAATTTGTGGTGCAATAGGATCCCGACTTTATTAGTTTTACTTTTGACATAACTTATGTCTTTAATTATTTGAACTTCTGTTTTATACTTGATTTTAGGTTCATATTTTTCAATGAAATCAACATTTGTATTAACCAATTTTAAGTTTTCATAATTTTTCTTTGCCATTGGGCCATTTGAAAATATTTCAAATTGGTTGTTTTTTAATGCCTTGAAAGTATCATTATTAAAAATATGATAAGGGGGTGTAAAAATTTTTGTAAAATGTTTCCCAAATATATTATTTAAAATGTTTCCCCCCTCTTTAATACTTTTTGTTTGTTTCTCATAACTTTGGCTAAATTCTGTTTTGTTATGATTAAATCCATGTTGGCATAATTCAATTAAATGAGGGTTTTCTTCTTTTTTCTTGATTAAGAAGTTAGCACATTCTTTTGTGATCTTTTTAGGGATTATTTGTAAACTTATTGGAATTTTTTCTTCAACGAAGAGTTCAATTAATTTTTGGAGGTTTTTATTCAAACCATCTATGTCATCATCTCTAAAAAATACTTTCGTTTCTTCTCCAACATTGATTAATTCTTTTACAAGGTTAGGTTGACATTTACATAACTCAACATCTTGACAATTTTTTTCATCAATACATCTCATCAACATAGAACTATAAGGTACATTTTCATAATCATTTCTAATACATTTTTTTAAGTTTCCATGTACTTTTATTTGAGGGTTAACAAAAAACCTATCATATATTTCTTTATCTAGATTTTTTTTATAAAGAACTTCACTATTATAGATTGCACCCTCTTTTAATGTTTCTTTATTTATAAATTCGGGCGAGTGATATAAGTGGGCACCATATGCTTTTTTATTAAGTCCCATTTTTTTGTGATGATTTTTGATTAGTTTGTACGCAAGATCATCCCCTTCAAAAGCCCAGTAAACAAAATCACTACTAAACCCTCCCACATTTAAGAAATCCTTTTTATTGAAAGATATATTACCTTCATGAGCTAGTTCCCATATACAATCCATTTTACTTAAATCATCATTACATATCTTAAAATACCCTTCTCTAACATCTTTACCTGATTTTTCTCTAATTGATGGGCCAATAACAATGTCATATTTTTTATGCGATTTAATATGTTCTTTTATGAAATTGGGATTTACTACAATATCACAATCAATAAATATAATTATATCACTTGAAGCAAATTTTACTCCTAGATTTCTTACTGGACCAACCCGATTCAAAGGGGCACCTTTAATAAAAGGCGTTTTACGTGGCCAAAAAATATATTTTAAACTTACATCTGTTTGGAGTTTATCAATCATCTCCCTTGTACCATCATTTGAGCCATCATCTACAATGATTATTTCATAATTTTGAGCATCATAGTTTTGTTTTAATAAAGCATCAATACTTTTTTTTAAGAATCCTTTCCTATTTTGACAAGGAATTATAATAGAAACTTTTTTAGGTCCATTTTTTCCTTTGGATAATTCTATTTTGGCTTTTTCAAAACCATTTAGTAGGTCAAGGGGTTTTTTTAAGATATATTCTTTGTTATTAATGATATGTTCAATATTTAATTCCTTCATCAATGTAAGGCTTTTTTCTATTGTATCAACTGCTTCGTAAAGATAAGGTACTTTTTTATTAAATTCTGAATTGCCTTTTACAAATTCAGGGTAAACTAATTTTATTTTTTTAATTCCTTTTTTGCTTAATTTTGTTATTAAGCTGAGGAGTATTTGAATACTATTTCGAGTTATTAGTATTTCCAAAATTTCTCCTTTTTTTGATATTATCTCTTTTAAATCTAATTGATTAAATCTTTCTTTATTTTTTTCTTTTACAAACTCCCCTACCTCTTTTGTTTTAAATTTGGAATAAAACAAATCAAGGTTTTTTAAGAGTTCATTTTTTTTAGTCTCATTCAATTCATTTTCATTATCCCTCTCTAAATTGAATGCTAAACATTTTTTAGAAAACTTAACTTTAATTCCTTTTAAAAATAACCTGTATCCTAATTCAACATCTTCTATTCCCCACCCAATAAAATTTTCATCGAATTTGAATTTATCAAATAATTTTTTCTTAATAGATATATTACTGGCAACAAAGAATTTCCACCAATTATTATTTGAATATTCTCCAGGCGTTTTATTAAATAATGGGTCCCTAAATTCTTTAATTATTTTTATTTGATCTAAATTCTTATGATTTATATCTTGGAATTGTTTAATTTTATAAGTCTCATTTTTATTATTATATGATGCGCTATATCCCAAAACTAAATCATGTTTCTTTTGAGATTCAATGTGGTTATTAATGAAATCCCTTCTACATACCATGTCATCATTTAAGAATATTAATATTTCACTATTTGATTTTGATGCCCCAAGGTTTCTTGCTAATCCTGCCCTAAATCCATTATCTTCTTGAAATAGGTAAGTCAAATTATTGTATTTTTCTTTGTATTTTTCAACTAATTTTTTCGTACCATCATTTGAGCCATCATCTACTACAATGATCTCATAAGGGAAATCAAATTTTTGATTTGTAAGGGATTTTAAGGATAAGTCTAACATTAATTTATTATTGTAAGTTGGGATGATTACACTTACTAAATATTTTTCATTTTTCATACTATAAAAGTTTTATGGAATGCATATAAAAAACTTACTAATCAATTTAAGTAATCTTTTTAAATGGGGGATTGTATTTAATTATATGATAACAGTCATAGGACTTGGTGAGATTGGCCTAGTTACTTTTAAAGAAATTAATAAAGTCGTAAAAGATGTTGTAGGTCATGATATTGATGCAAAATTGATTAAATCACTTCAGCAAGACAAATTAAACGTTACGTTTAAATTTCCAAAAAAGAGTGACATTTTTATTGTTTCAGTGTATTCATCTGAACAAGTTATAGACGTATTGACAAAAATAGATTATTCTAATAAACCCCTCATTATAATTGAATCTACATTAAAACCTGGCACAATAAAACAAATTAGAAAAATGAATTTGAATTGTTATCTTGCATTATGCCCTCATAGATATTTCAAAGGCGATAAATATCATCAAGTTTTCAATCTAAAAAGGGTGTTAGGGGGTATTGATAAACCCAGCATCAAAAAAGCTTATGATTTTTATCTTAAGTTTATGGATCAATCCAATATAACCATCTCAGATATTGAATTAGTTGAAATATCAAAACCTTTAGAAAATGCATATCGTTTTGTTGAAATTGCAATTGCAGAAGAAATAAAACTTTTTTGTGACAAAAATAATTTAAATTTTAACGAATTAAAAAAAATGATGAATACTAAATGGAACATCAATGTTAAGGAAGCTAGAACTGGAATAGGAGGAAAATGCCTACCTAAAGATATGAATATTATTAATAAATTGATGAAAAAAAATAAGATATTCAAATCCGCTATTAAATTAGATAAAAAATATAAATTTCAATCTAAATAAACTCTGAATTTAAGACTGCATATCCTGTTGTAGGTGTTGTAGTTGTTGGAGTTGTTGTTCCACCACTACTATGGGCAGCTGGAGGGGTTGGTACGGATGAGTGACTTGCGTGTTGACTATGGCTGGTTTTTGCAGTTCCTGTACTATCGTAAGTTAATGTGCCTAAGGTATTTGAATGAGTTATACTGTCTGTATGGGCACTAGCTATACTTAATGTACTCAAACTAACAGTACCCAAAATAATTCCTGCCTTGATAATCGATTGTTTAGAAATTTTACCTTCTTCACCTACTAAAAACGCATTAATCGTTTTTTTTACTTCAGGTAATTTTTTTATTATCTCCTTTTTCATATTACTTAATACTTAATTTTTGTATTTATAAATGTTTCTAACAAGTTCCATCAATTAACCACGAATCAAAGATTTGTTTGATTTCTTCATCAAAGAAATATTTTTCTGTTAAATACTTAAACATTGCCATATAAATTTTACATCTTGGGGTGGAGGGTATTTTTGCAATTATATTGCCCTGTTCAAAATAGTTACATACAGGGCATAATCCACAATAAGGTTTGTAAACGCAATTGTCACATATAAAACAGTCATTAACTGAAGCCGAAACTATACCACAAGTTTGATTTGAAGTTAAAACATCTTTATATTTATCATTGAGTGTACCTATCTTAAAGATATCATTTCCAACCATTCTACCTTCATCACAGGTGTAGATTGCACCATCATAGTTATAGACTAGTTGACCAATTGCAGCACCACAAGGACTTCGAAGATCTAAATAATCCGATCCTCCTTTTATACCTAATATTTTACTAAGCATAATAATTGCCATCCTTTCTTTGATTTGGATGCCTTTTTTATTTAAAGAAATAATATAATCCATAGATTTTTCCCAGAATTTGATAAAAGATTCTGGTGAATAGCCTATTTTATCCCATTCATCAGAAGCACATCCTAAATTAGTCATATGCCTTAAATGAATTATTCCATTTCCATGTTTAACATATTCATCTACTATTGCCTTTGGGTAATCAAGTGTTTTTTTAGTAGTGGTGATTAATGAACCCACCTTTTTGTTGATTTTTCTTTTTTGATATTCTTCATTTATTTTTCCTATCCATTTAATAACACTATCGTAACTACCCCCTTTACCCAATAAAGGTCTATTGTGATCATGTATAAACTTGGGACCATCTAAAGAAGTACAAATATCAATATTATTCTTGATTAAATAATCAACTTTCTCATCATCAATATTATTTAGATTAGTAACTACTGTTAATCTTAAATCTTTACCTGCTTTTTTATTTACTTCTTGAGCATATTCTGTAATATATTTTATTATATCAAAGTTAAGTAAAGGTTCCCCACCTTGAAATTCAATAGTAATACATTTAGATGGGCTCTGAAAGATAAAATCAACGGTTTTTTTAGCATCATCTCTACTCATATCATGATTAGCTGAAGATGGATCAACAGAACTGGCCTGACAATATAAACATTTCATATTACACCTTAAGCTTACAACAATAATATGTAATGCTGTACCACTATTTAGAAAGCCATATCTCTCTCTCGTTTTATCTATTATTGAAGACTGATTCTTAGCAGTTACAATAAATCCTTTTGATTCTAATAAATCATATAGTTCACCTTTGACTTCTCTTTGTTTAAATAACTCAAGATTATCTTTATTTAATATTACATAGGAACCATCATCAGTAGTTAAAAGATATTTATTTTTTATTTTTTTATATCTATAGTGATTAATTTCAAATTTTTTCATTTTTATACTACTCCATCAGTTTTCATTAATCCCAAAAGATAATTGCAGAATTCATAACAAGTTTCTTTATCTTCAAATATCAATTCATTATTATTCAAATCACACTCACAAACTTTTTTGAACTCTTCAAATGCTTTCTTGATGGTATTTAATGGATAAAGTTTTTTATCTAGTTTAATCTTTATTTTATTCTCTTTAGTTTTAATTAAACTTGTACTCATTTTAAATTAGATTACAATATGTTTCAAGACTTATTTTACTTGTTCCTTGTGGTAAATTTAAGTTGTTTTGATATTTTTTAATTTCACCTGGCTTAATTAATCCAATATTTTCTTCAATTATTTGTGTTTTATCTCCTTCTTTAATTAAGATTTCAATAGAACATTCAATATCTTGCTCTTGAGTATTAACAAGTTCAAAGGAATATAAATTTCTATTTAAATTTGTATTTTGGACCATGATTAAGTCTCCACTTTCAATTATTTGATTCTCTTCTTGATCAAAATCTTCTTCTTCTATTTGTTCTACATTTGCACAACTAACCAAAAGAACGATTAATGTAATAATTAATAAAACAATTTTCATTTTTTCTTATCTCCATATTTTTCTTCCCAAGGTATAGCGATTCCTTCGGGATCATCTAAATATTCGTCTATATCTTCATCAAATAGACTTTCTTCTTCAATAATGTTAGGATCATTTGTTATTAATGCACGTTGTATTATTGTTTCCCTAATAGTCTTATTCTTTTCAGCTTGGGTCTTATATTGTGCATAATTTAATAATTCGTTGTAAAATTCTCCACCCAATTCATTTAAATCAATTTCATCTTTAGGTTTTAAAAAAACATCAATATTGTTTTTAGAATCTTCGTCTAAAATAATATATGCTTTGTCAATAAAGACATAAGCTGCAGAATAAATCACATCTAATGGATAAATTTTAGGATTTAATTTAACAATACAAGCATTTTCTTTTTCATCTATTTTTATATCTTTCATACTTCCCCTTATCCAAATAATTAAAATTAACTTATATTTAACCCTTTTTATTCCCTATTAACCTTTTTGGTCCATTTGATTAATGTTAGATATATTTGTAATGTTAATAATACTAATATGATTCCTAAAATAAACAAATTGATTGTAATACTATAAAACTCTTTTAAGAATAAGTCTATACTCATTATTGTAGAAAATATATTACCTCTTAAGAATATTGTTAATAATACTCCTATGAACATATAATGTGCAAAAGGGGTGATTTTATTTATTTGGACAGTAGAAGAGGTAAATTTGCCCTCTTTGTATAATTTTTTTATTTTAATCACATTTTTTCCATTTAAACCTTCGCCTCTTTGTTTAAATAAATAAGACTTTTTCTCGTTTGAAAGTTCATCTATTTCTTTTTTAAATTTGTTTTTATCTTGCTCAATTTCATATTTTCCTTTTTTTTTGTAAATTTGACTTAATAATACCATCCCTTTTTGTAGTTCATTTATTTTAATTTTATCACAAAATACAACTTTACCTAATTCTACAAAAAATGTTTTGAAAACAATTAGTATAAGGAATAATGTACTAAACTGAACTAAAAATTCTACTGTATAAACACCTCTATCTAAAATCAATCGGATAATCCCTATAATTGTCATCACAACTACCACATTCTTTTTAAAAAATTTTCTCAAAAAGAAAGATAAAGACATCGTTAGAACCATTATTTCCACAAAATTTATACCCATGCCTATAGGGGATAAAAGAATTGGCAACCATAAAATAACAAATATAAATACCACATAATTAAATAAAGGTTTTATTTGAAGTAAATCTCTAAGTGTTGTTATTTTTTCATTAAAACTTGTTTTAAACATTATTTTAATAAAATAAAATAAAGCTAATGGAACAAAAGTGTTGATTAATATGACTAAAGAGTTAGCATATTTGATATATCCAAAATTATATGCTGATAAAGGTACTAATGCAGAATATGCCATATACAACTTTGCATCTCCTGCTGTCCAAAATTTATTATACCACAACATAAATCCTAAAATTAATGCAAATAAAATTCCTGTAACCCATCCTATCAAATACGAGTAGTTAATCCAACCCTTATTTAGAGCAAAATAACCCATAATTATCATATTTACAATTAAAGCATAAAATAATGAAGAAATTACATATCGGTTTCTTATTTTTCCAAACTTTAGATCTTCATAGCTTGTTATGATACCCAATAAAATAATTGCAGGTAAAAAATAATATATTAATTCCATGTAAATAAAGTATTTTTAGTTTTTTATTAAATCTTGCTTTTTTTAATTAAATTTTCAAGCATAAATCTCCGAAAATTTTTAATTTTCGATAGATTTATACGAAGAAAATTTGACAAGCAAACTTCTTTTTGTAGATTCCTCAATATCATCCAATTTTCAAGCATAAATCTCCGAAAATTTTTAATTTTCGATAGATTTATATATATCAAACTTCAAAATAAGTTATATTAGTTATTTAAGTAAGTAAACTTAGCTAACTAAGTGTTTAAATAGTAGTAAAATCAGAAATAGGTATCAATGACTAGGATTAACATAGAAATAGATGATGATTTGCATAAAAAAGCTAAATTAAACGCTCTTCTACAGAATAAAACTTTGATCAAATATATTCATGAAGCATTAGATGAGAGGATAAAGAAAGATGGTAAGAAATAAGTTTAGTATTGCCGGACTATGTATTTTTATTTTATTATTTATTGTATCTATGATTTCTGTTTCGGCAGATAGTACTACTTCAGATATTTATATTTCTGCTTATGTAGGTACAACTACTGTTAAAAGTATTAGTTGTACTGATTGGCCCAGTGATCAGAATTGTATTTTATCTGAAATAACTCAGCAAAATTGTTGTAGTATGCAAGGTGGGTGTAATGGTGGAATCGCTGGTAACTATTATGTTAAATCCGAAGTAACCTATGATGATGGTACTGGGATTCAAATAAATTATGATGGTCCAATTTTCATGTTTGAATGTTTGGATGAGGGGGAATTATGTAATAATGATGCATCCTGTATAACTCAACACTGCGTTAAAGGTAATGTGAATGGGGATAAGTTTTGTCGAACAAGTGATCCTTATTGTAATGACCAGTATTGTGATGATTCTCATTCTGAAACTTGTTTATACTCTCAAGGATATACAAGAGATAATGCACCCAACTTACCTTATGATCCTGTTTGTGGATATTATGAATGTGATGGTAATTATTTTCCACAAACCTTGCCTGCAGGATATTATCCAACTATAATAGAAGGAAATGAAGTACCTTATCCTTATGGACAGTGGGGTTGTGGTCAGAATGATTCTGAAGGCCAACATTGTGATGGTGAGGGGTATGGTTCAACTAATTGTATTTCTAATTGTTGGGATTCAGATGGTGATGGGTATGGTATTAAACCCCTTCAAAATCAGATTGCACCTACTGATGATCCTAATTTATATGAATATGATAGTTGCAATGCTACCTCTGGTCAACCAGACTGTAATGATCAAGATATAACAAGTACGGGTGGAGATGGTTATTTTATCCATTCTGATGATAGTTATTTAAGTACACCCAGCCCATATTGTGATTGTGATTTTGAGACTGCTAATGGATTTACACAAGGTACTAATGAGGGTCCTGTGAATCTTAATATTCCCATAAGTCAAGATTTATGTTTTGATGGTATCGATAATGATTGTGATGGTCCTGCAGATATATCAGATCCTAATCATCAAATAGATTGCAGCGATCCTGGATGTAGGGCTGGAGACGATTATGTATACCCTATTGTAAGTAGAATTTGTGGTGACAATCAAGATGGTTTTAAGGACTGTGCAGATACTTATGATGATGAAAATGAATATGATAGGCAATGTTGCCCTAGTGCTAGCGATTGTGTAGTGGATGGAGAATGTGTGGGTAGTGCAGAGTTACACGGAACATTTCCTGAAGTACATGCTTGTTCACAAGGGGAATGGTATGGGGGAGATACTTATTCCACAGTATGTAACTGGGTTGTTAATGATCAAGTATATCCTACTGCTAATTATACTCATTGGGGTTTAAATGGGAATGCCGGTGGTGGAAACTGTTGCGGTGATGATTCTAATGAATATTATACAGAAGGTACTGATGGGACTTTTGCTTGTTGCAATACTGGTAACATGTATGTTTTAGCTGAAACTTGTCTAGGTTCTTTAACTGAGAGAAATACATGGGATGGAGATAATATAGGTTATTGTTTAGATGATTCAGATTGTTTAGTAAATTCTCAGGAAACTAGTTTTAATGGAACTGTTGAAGATGCTACCGATATTTATAACCCTAATGGTAATGCAGTAAGGTGTATTGCCGAAGAAGAATATATTGGTGATCATTATTGTAATTATGGTGAATGGACATCAAGAACTGCTTTAATTGCAACACAATTAATTGGGTTTGGAGGGGATTTTGATGATGTAAGTTTATATTGTGGTAGTTATGATGAGGTATTAAACCATTATGATTATAGTGTTAATGGTGGCTATGCTGAATATTATTTAGGTCTGCAAAGCTATTCTTGCATGCTTGGTAATAATACTGTTCCTTGTGTCAATAATGTTTGTGTACTTAAGTATAACCAAGGAGGCCAGGATAAAGTTGTTTTAGGTATGTCCCTTAATCACGATGTAGATTCTTCTGTTTATTCTATATTGGAATCATTAGGTGGATCAAACCAGGATTGCAATGGTCAATTGAATTCAGATAGGTTTTTGTCATGTGGTACAGGTGTATGGTATAATGATAAAATTAAAACTGTAATATTTAGTCCGGAATCAATTACTATGGGTAATGTTTTGGTTGGAAGTTGGAATTCCGCATTGAAAAGTATTTACACAGGTATATTTAATTCAGTTGCATATAGGAACCCTTCGACTTATGATTATGGTTTTGTTACAGGAACTCAAGATTTTAAAAACTTATACTTGGCTAAAAAAGACAATCGTGAAATTTTAGTCATAATGGAAGAAATTGGAAACCAAAAATATATGACTGCATCTTATGAGGGATTTAGTTCAGATATATGTACTTTAGTCAATGATTATAAAACTCAAAACTCCAAATTAATACCTTTAGATTGTTTTAATGAGGGCAGTACTTATCGTGTTGTAACAGGTGGCCTTAGTTCAGGTTATTATGATTTGTTTGATGATTTAGGTCCAAATTTAAGATTAGAATGAAAAAAATAAATAATATGTGGAAAGAGAAAAAAGCTCAACTAGCTTTCTTTATGATACTAGGTTTTATTATTCTTTTTGTTATGGGTTTTGTTTTCTATGTTAATAAGGAATCAACTGGATACAAAACTAAGAAAGAAACTTTGAGTAGTCAAGAATCCACTTTTGATGTTACATCTGTTAAGTCTTATGTTACATCTTGTTTAGAACACTCTACTAGGAAAGGTATTAAGTTACTTGGTGATCAAGGTGGTGTTATTTATAGTCCCCAGGGAGGGATTGATATTGCATTAGAATTTGAATTAGGTTTAGATGGTGTCGAATTAGAAGAATATAATGAAAAAGTTAATGTAAGTTATGGTATTTATTTTGATGGGAATTATGATTGTAATACTGATATCCCCTGTAAAAATTTTAGTGGAACTACCATTGGAAATTACCCTTGGATTGATTTCCCTTCACCTTCACATAGGATATGTAATGACATATCAGGAAAAATTAAAGAGGGATGTTTTGGTTCCAATACCATATATGCTTTAACTGGTCCATCTAGTATGTATGGCCAGATGGAGTTATATATTAATAATACAATAATGGATTGTCTTGATTTTAGTGTTTTTGAAGATTTAGGTTTTGAGATAAAAATAAATGGTACTATGAATGTTAATGTTAATACAACTCGTGAAACTGTAATTTCAACTTTAAAATTACCCTTAATAATTATTGACCCTAATAATAAAAAATATACTAGAGTTAATGATTTTTATTATGACACAAGGGCCAGGTTAGAATTAATGCATGAAATTGCTACCAAACTTATAGAAGGGGATATTACTAATGAAACCTATAATGTTAGTGAAGAAATTATAAAAAAAGATTCTTTATTAAGTATAGATATATTAAGGGGGGATGATATTTATAGTTTATATCATGGTAGTTTGGGGAATCAATATGTTAGTAATATTGTAAGGATAAAAGATACATTCTCAAGTCCTGCTTTTATATTCCAATTTGCTAGGCAGAATCGTCCTCCTGTCTTGATAGTTGATAAGATTGGTGATTTGAAAGTTTCAAAGGGGCAATTTGATCAAAATGTTTTTAATGATCATATAAATTTGTCTTATTATGATCCTGATGAAGATAATGTTACAATTTATTATTATTCGGCTGAGTTGGGTATCAAATCTGGAACACGAAATCCAATTACAAATATATCCCCTGTCACAATTGATAATATGAATTGTCCAAATTTTGAAATAAAAGCCTGTGTATCTGATAATCATTATATTAAACATTGCGATACTCCTTTTGATGGTAATTATGAAATTAACGCAATAGATAGATCTCAAGATTGGGAAGAAATAATTTTTGAAATTGAGGGTTGCCCTACACCATGAAATTAAATAAAAAAATTGGAATTGGAACGATTGCTTTAATCTTATTAATTCTCAGTTTAGGATTAGTAATGGCTGTTACTTATCCTACTTGTTGTTGTAATCAAGGCACTGGTGTTTATGTTATTAATGACAGGGGCCAATATAGGCAATGTGCTGCTGCAGGGGGTCCTATTATAGATGGTCTTGCGAATACTTTAGAGGACTGTCAAAATACTTGTGGCACGACCGAACAAGTTTGTCAAAATTGTTTAGCTAATCCTTGTGATTCTGCATTTTATGATGATTGTAATTATAATAATAATGGTGGTTTGTGTGCTGAAGGTCAATACTGTTGTTCTGGTTCATGTACATTATCATCTGATCCTGGACAAGGATGTGGTGATCCTAATTTAGATATAAAACCTACATCCCCTTCAAGAGTTAATCAGGATAAAGGATATCAACAAATAAGTTTATCATGGGGCGATACATTTAGTTGTAATGCAATCAGTTATGATATTTTGAGATGTGATGCTTCAGGTTGTAATCCAACTACATCTATTGCAACTACTGCACAACAAACTTTTGTAGATACTAATGTAAATTGGGGTGCCACATATACTTATAAAATTAAAGCAACCTATAGCACTCAAGGAGATAAGGAGGGAGATACTGCATCATTTTATTCAGGGGATTCTACTTGTGAGGGATTATATGTAGATGCAAATTTCTGTCAGAATAACAGTGCATATACTTGTAGTGACTTTAATGTTTTGAATATTTTTGAGTCTTGTTCAAGTGCTCAAATATGTGCTGCTGGAAATTGTATATCTCCATCAGATTGTAATCCAGAGGAAGGTAATCCTTTTGGGTCTTATAATAATGTTAATACTTGTGAAGGTACTAGTTTAGATTATAAATATTGTTTCTTAGATAGGTCAAAGACTAATGTGGATAAATGTTATTCTTGTGGTGGGGACACTATGGCTTGTTATGATTATAAATCAAGGGATAGTTGTGTGAGGGATAATTGTGGTGTGGGCACTAGACAAAGTCCTAGTTCATGTTCTTGGGTTTCAGTTCATGATGATTTGGGTGTAGGTGTTTGTGTAGATACAGAAGCAGATAATTGTGATTTGTGTAAATCAACAGGATCTTCTGGAATGTATTACATAAATAATGAAGGTTATAATGATGTTTATGATATATTTTCATCTGCAAAGTTAGCTGCATTATCTACAGAGAAATATCCTTGCTTTGAAGCAGGAGATACTTGTACAAGTTGTGGTGATGTGGGCTGTTCAATATATCAAACAATAAGTGAATGTTCTAACTTAGGTAGTACTGCAGTTAATCTTGATTCAACAAACCAGATTTCAACTATTAATAGTGCAGATTCATGTGGTATTAATGTTTGTAGGTGGATGGGTGGTCAATGTAAAAAAGATGCAGATGGTATCCCTATTCCTGATTGTAGCGGGGAAACTGAAGCAGAATGTGAAAAAGATTATTTTAAACCAAATTCTACAGTTGCAACTATTGAAGATGATGAAGGTGTTATAACTGGTTTAACAATTACAATCTCTGATCAAGTTAGGAAGGGCGAATCTGCTACAACAAAAACAGGTTCAAGTTATATTACATATTATTGTATACAAGGTAACAGTGGTCATTGTAGGCCAAGAGAAACTGGTCATGGGTTTACTACTACTACATCTAACAGATTATCTATTGGAAAGGTTAATGATATACTGAAATTATGTGATGGTACATGTTCTAGCTCTTCAATAACTCTGGATCGTGGTTTGAACACTATGAAATATTATACTCAAGATCCTTCAATTAATTTAGGTGTTATCAAAGAAATTACTTTTTGGGCTTCTGAAGAGATTAGACCTGACGCATCTGCTTATATTAAAGACGCTAGAAAAGTAAATGGGGTTTATTATACTAATGAGATGACTCCAACTATTGTGGTTGATTATTCAATTCCTTCAATTATTGATTCATATAGGTTAGAGGATGAAGATGGTAATGTAATCACATTACCTTATCAAGGAAACAGTTATAAGACTACTTACATTATTGTAGTTCCTGAAGAACTATCTGATGGGACTTATACATTCACATTTAATGGTGTAAATGAAGATAGTAAAAGAATGGCTGATGATGAGATTATGACTTTTGAAGTGGGTACTTTGGACCCTACGCTTATTATTGCTCCTGATGGGAGTGAAGTTTTAGAAACTTCTGAAGTTATTATTAATTTATCATTTAGTCAAAAAGTTCTTATTGGAGGGGATGAAGGTAGGGTTTATTTGAACGGTGATGATGTAACTAGTAATTTTACAACTGGAGATAAGGAAGTTTATACTGCAACATATACTTTTCCTGATGGGATATATTCTATTGTTGTAGTTGATGCAGAAAATTATCATGGGATTAAAGTTAATGGAAGTTCAACTTTTGAAGTTAACGCTGCTGAAGACCTTGAGATTCAATTAATTAAACCAACGTATGGTGTTTCACCAACTGCAATATTTGATTTAGAAGTTGAAACAGATAATAATGCCCAGTGTAAATTATCTTTGGAACCTAATGCTGCTTTTAAAGATGAGATGGATCCATTTGATGATACTGGTCAGATTTTACATAAGGAGATGAATTTTAATAAATTAGAAGATGATGAAAATAAACTTGAAACACTTTACGTAACTTGTGAAGATGACTATTATAAAACTTTAACAACTCAAGGATTTGAGATAATGTTTGATGGGTCTGCCCCCCTATTTGAGACACATGAAGCTAATCCAAGCAATGTTGCAGAATTGCCTCCAAATACCGAACTTAACGTTAAGACAGATGACATTACTATTTGTACTGTTGTTGGAGAAGGTATAAATACTTTTTTCCCAGGTTATAATAACAGTCCACCTGGTTTTGCTCAAAGTCATGTTTTGGATATCTATTTACCTATTGATAATACTGATAAAGAAAGTAAAGATTATGTTTATGTTGTTGAGTGTATGAATCAAGCTGAATGGAATAATTCTGCTAATATCGATGTTACAGTTGATGTTAATGCAGACCTTGAAATTACAAAAATGATGAATGAAGAGTTTACAAATACTACAATCCTTTTAGGGATTAAAACAAACTTAGATACTTCTTGTCAATTTAGTAAAAATTCTGATATGAGTAATCCAATTAATTTTGATGAACCTGATGTTTTAAGACGAACTAAAGAGATTACTGTTGAAGAAAGTGGGGAATATACATATTATGCTAGATGTAGTGATCCTAGGGAAGATAGGGGCAGATGGGGGGGATTAGAGCCATTCCCTTTGGCATTTTCAGTAGACATCACACCTCCAGAAATGCTTTATGTTAATGATTCAAGCAAATTAACAAATCCAGATATTACCTGGAGAACAGATAGGTTGAGGGTGAGTTGGTTAGGGGAAGATAATGATACTGGAGTTTCAAGTTATTATTACAGACTATCTGAGACAGGATCTTCTGGTGAGGTTATTATTAATTGGACTAGAGAAAATGATGAAGATGAATGGGTTTATGTTGATGAAGATTCTGAAGGGGACGAATTAAATTTAACAGATGGTCAAAAATATCAATTTGATGTTAAGGCAAAAAATACTTTTGGTCTTATTGGTGAGCCTTTATCAAGTGATGGAATAATAATTGATAAGACTAGTATGCCTGAAGGGTGTACAAATGGCTTAAAAGATTTAGATGAAACAGATATAGACTGCGGTGGAAGTTGTAGTGGTTGCGGTTATAATCAATCATGTAATAATAATTTAGATTGTGATACCTCCTTATATTGTAACTCTTCACTATCTTGTGATTATCCATCATGTGATGATGGTCAAAAGAATGGTGATGAAACTGGGGTGGATTGTGGAGGAAATGATTGTTCAGAATGTGGTAATGGAAATGAATGTAATGAAAATAGTGATTGTGCTTCAAATTATTGTAATCAAGCAACCGGAGAGTGTTCTTTACCTGATAAGTGTAGCAACAATCAATTAGATTCTGGAGAAACAGATATAGACTGCGGTGGAAGTTGTAGCGGATGTGGTGAAGGGGATTTCTGTGATATTACATCTGATTGTGTGTCTGGTTTAATTTGTGTTAATGGTATTTGTAGTTTAGATGGTGATGGAGATACTATTTTAGATTCAGAGGACAATTGTCCCGGGGATGCAAATTTAGATCAAGCAGATCAAGATGGTGATGGGAAAGGTGATGCATGTGATGATGATATTGATGGGGATGGTTTAACTAATTTATTTGAAGAGTTATATAATTTAGATCCTTATAAGGAAGACAGTGATAGTAATGGAATTAATGATGGCGAGGAAGATCAAGAACCAGATGGTTTAACAAATAGAGAAGAACAGGATGAAGGGTATAATAATTGTCTAGACCCTTGGAATAAAGATTCAGATGGCGATAAGGTATCTGATAAAACTGAAATTGAAAAAGGGACAGATGGATGTGATGCAAATTCAAAACCTAAATCATTATGGTGGTTATTCTGGTTATTATTGATATTATTAATTTTAATTTTAATTTTATATTTAACATACCCTTATTATAAAGATTATGTTGAAAAATATATATTTGTAAAGAAAAAAGAGACTCCGAGAAAATTACAACCTTTAGGTCTTCCAAGGACTTTACCAACACAACCTCAAAAACAAGGGGTTTTACCAACGCCAACTAAAAAAGAAAATGACTTTAGGCAGATGTTGGAAAAGAAGAGGGTGGAACGATCAAAGAAAAGAAAAGGTATACTTTCTGCTTTTGGAGGTGTAGAACTTAAAAAAGAGGCGGGGGAAAAGGAAACTGGGGAAAAAGTCGAAACCAAACCAGTTAAAAAAGAAGATGCCTCCATTAAGAAAGCTGAAGAAAAACCTAATGAAAAAGTTAAAGAATGGGTTCCTTTTTCAAAATTAGAAAAGAAAGAAGAATCTAAAGATGATATTTTCAAAAAACTTAAGGATATACAAAAAGGTCAGACTAAAAAATTAGAAGGTTTACAAAATAAATCTAATAAAGAGATTTTTAAAAAATTGGAAGACGTTAGTAAATCAAAAAAGATAGTTCCCATTATTATTAAACAAGCTCCAAAGAAAAAATCTATACAGGTAGTTTCCACTAAGACTGGGAAAGTTTATCATAAGAAAGGGTGCATCACTGTTAAGACTAAGAAAAATCTTAAAAATTATAAAAGCGTAAAGGAGGCACAGGATACTGGACTCAAGAAATGTAATGTATGTTTTCCCCCTGTGAAGAAAAAATGAAATATCAAAATAAAAAAGCTCAAAGAAAAAAAGGCCAGATGGCAGGTCAGATTTTAATTTATGTATTGGCGATTATAGTATTTTCATTAACTTTAGTTTATGGTTATAAGGCTATAAAAGGATTTGCAGATACTGGTGAAGAAATATCTTACCTTCAATTAGAGAATGATATCCAATCAGAAGTTGAAAAAGTTCAAGGAGATACTATGGGTACTTTAAAGAAAAAGATTTTACAAATCCCTGGTAGCTATAGACAGGTTTGTTTTGTTGAGTCATATAAATATCCACTTCAAACTATCGATACAAATTATGATATTATAGATAATGCTTTTGCAGATGGTATTTATGACAAAAACATGTTTTTAGTTCCACCAGGTAATGTTGGTTTTGATATTGGCAAGATAGCAGTTGATAATTCTGGTGAGGATTCTGAATGTGTTGATATTGTGGGTGGAAAAGTTACTTTAAGGGTGGAGAGCATGGGTGATCATGTTAAGATTTCTGGTTGGTAAAATGAGAAGAAAAGGGGTGATAGCGTTACAATTGAATTGGATATTTGTACTTATAATTGGAGCTATAATCCTAACATTCTTTATTGTGATTGTCCAAAAACAAAGGGAAGTTTCTGAACAAACTATTTCCGGGGCAATACAAACCGATCTACAAGCAATATTTGCGAGTTCAGCTGTTAGTACAGGCACAGCATCAATAGTTGAAGTTCCTAGTCGAGAGATTTCTTTTAGTTGCGAAGGTTTTAAAGTTGGTAATCAGTTTGCAGCTAATTTTCCATATGCTTTTGCTCCTGATTTAATAAAGTCTGATAGGAACACAATATCTATTTATGCTTATGATTGGAGTATACCTATGAGAATTACCAATTTATTATATGTTACAAGTCCTGATGTGAGATATATATTGGTTGGAACTGGCGATACAATGACTCATTTAGAAGAGATAATGCCTCCTAGGTATATTGAGAAAGATGGACAGAGTAAATTGTTTATGGATTGGATGCCTTATAATTCCCTAAGTTCTGTTCCACCTGATAATGGTGCTAATTATAAGGTTAAATTTGTTTTTGTTGAATCATTACCTGGTACTAGTACAGTGAGTGGTTTTGAAAAAGCTGATTGGAGTGCATTACTTGTAAATAATGATCAAACTTTAAAATTATATACTAAACCTTCTAGAAACTCAGTTGCTTTAACAGAGTTTGTTGAATCGGATTATGATTCTGATGCAATGTTACTTGCTGCAATATTTGCAGAAAATAACAATACTTATGAATGTGGTCGAGATAATGCTAATGATAGATTAGAATTTGTTAAATATGTTTATAAGAACAGAACTCAAAAATTAAATGATGATTTATCAAGTTGTAATTATGATTCTGCTTTAATCGACCTAGATAGTTTACCCTCTTTAGATTTAGAAAATGAGAACAATCAATTATTAGAAAACTCATGTCCTGCGGTATATTAAAATGAAACAAAGAAAATTAAAAATTTTCATGGATTTGAAAACAAAGTTTTCAAACAACAAAAAGGCCCAAATTAGGATGATGGAGACAATAGCGATATTGTTGATATTCTTTGTTATAGTAATTATTGCATTTATGTTTTATATAAAGACTGCAAGTGTTGGGCAATCTTCTAAGATTACCAAGATTCAAGAATTAGAATCGATAAGGATAAGTCAAGCTATTTCATTTTTACCCGAACTTCAATGTTCATCTAAAAATATAATTAAAGATAATTGTTTTGATAAATTAAAGATGGTTGCTTTTGAATCTTTAAACTCTGAACCTGGTTTTGATGCAATGTATTATGATATGTTTTATTTTAGCACAATAACTGTTAATGAGACTTATCCAGATACTTCAAACTCATGGGAATTATATGATAGGGAACTCGCAGATTCACCATATTTTGTGACATCTATCCCTATATTATTATATGATCCTGTTCAAAGAACAAATGCCTTTGGTTTATTAAATGTGAAACATTATACTCAATAAAATAAAAATCTCAATTACCCCAAGAGGAGAGGTATTTAATTTAGTTGAGATTTTTAATGTGATAATACCTTAAAATAAACAAATAATACAAAAACATTCAACCCCTACAGAACAAAGAGGTATCATAACAAATGAATAAAAAGAAGAAAGCGCAAATGGAAATTATGGGACTCGCAATTGTAGTAGTTTTATTAGTTATGGGTATGTTATTTATGGTTAAATTTGTCTTATTTAAACCCCAAGAAACTTATAGGTCAGAATATACAACAACACAATTAGCAGCTAATATGATCAATTCTATATTAAATACCAATACTAACTGTAGTGATATTTCAATCAGTGAATTATTACAGGATGCTGCTAAAAATGTCCCTAGAATTCATGATTGTCCAGGTCCTTATATTTCGACGGAGTATGTTAAGTTTGCAGTAAATAATCTGTTAAATAATACTTTGGGGGACAGGGGTTTGAAGAGGGAATATAGATTTCAGGCAGTTGTGGGGAATTTGAACAATCCTACTAAAAATCTTGTTGAAGAAGGATTCGAACCTGCTGATTTTAATGTTAGAGAAAGAAAAACTCATTTTTTGACAACTGATGCAGGTATTATGACAATAGTTTTAGATATATATGGTTAAGAATAATAAATTTATTATAAGATCAAAATAAGGTTAAAATATGAATAAGAAGGCAGAAGTGGGGATTGCGAAAATGATAATTAAGATTGTTTTAGCTTTGTTAGTAATAATATTTTTATGGATTGTAATAGATAAAATAATGAAAGGTATACTTGTATGAAATTTAATAAAAAAAGGTTAAACAAGCGAGGAACACAAGCAACATTAGCAGGTTTGATAATCGTTTTAATAGTGGGTGTTATACTTATTATAGCAGTTAAACGTATGAGCGATATTGATAATAATAGGGAAATTTGCAGATTATCTGTTTTAAAAAAGGCTGAGACAATGATTGCTAAACTTCCTACTCAATCCTCAATAGAATGTGATACTGATTATGTCCAGATAAAAAAAGATGGAATTTATCTTAACGATAAGAAGGATTTAAGTTTTCAAAGAAATTCTAAGGAAACTTCAGAAGAACAGATCAAATCGTTTTTAGCAGACCAAATGTTTGATTGTTGGTATCAATTTTTAGAAGGGAAGGTTGATTTTGTAGGGATCGAATCAGTTGTAATCTCACCTTCAAGGTGTTTTATCTGTAGTAGTATTAATTTTGAAGAAGCTTATTTAGAAGATTTTAAATTTGAAGATTGGGAACAATATCTTAAGGATAAAGAATTGAAAGAGGGTCAATCTTATTTCGATTACTTTATGTCCAATAATGATAAAAAAACATCATTTTATCCAGATTCATATCTTGAAGAAGGGTTTAGCTCAAAAGAAGGGGATAATATGATCATCTCATTTATTTTACTTGAACAAGCAGCTTTAGCACATTGGCCAATAATTGCACCTTATTTTGTAGAAGAAGTGGCAGGTTATAAAGAAGGTTTTAGGGCAGACGTTCATCTCATGAATGCAAATGATTTTACCTCTAAGTGTAATCAAATTTATTAAAAAATGGCAGAAGATATATCTAAATCTATAATCGCAGGACTTATCATAGTTAGTTTAGTGGCGATAATTATGATTCCCATGATTGCTAAGACAAAAAAAGAATCTTTTGATCTAGTAGATAAGGAAATCTGTAAAAAGAGTGTTGAGATGCAGGCTTTAACGAAGAATACTTTAACTATTGAAGGTACACATTTAATAGATAAGTTTGGTAATCAAGTTGAATTAAAATGCCCAACACAATATTTAAAGATTGATCAGAAAGAAGATGAAATTGTGAAAAGAAAGATAGCAGATTCTATGTATCATTGTTGGGATCAGTTTGGAAAAGGTAAATATTCTGCTTTATTTGATACGGCGGATAATAGTTTTTGTGTTGTTTGTTCTAGATTAGAATTTACTAAGAAAAAAGAAGTTAAAGATTTTACTGACTTTTTGATGAATAATAATCCAATTGGTTCTGAAAAGAACTATTTTGAGATTCTTAGTGGAATTAAAATGTTGGATAGAGAAGTTGTTGAGGTTTATAAGAACAGTAATTTAGAGGATAGTGATACTCTTAATTTAGAAAATCCTTTAGCTGTTATGTTTGTTATGGACAAAAATGCCTATCCTGATGCAGTACGTGGTGTAGAAGCAGGTAAACTTGAATCTAGTGTGGTAGGGGTTGGTGGTGGTGCTTTGGTTGGTGTTGGTGCAGCTGTTACCGGTTTAGCTTTATGTGGTACAGGTATAGGTTGTATTGCTGGTGCAGGATTAGTAACTGCTGGGGTTGGAGGGGTTATAGGTTATTTTATTGGTTCAGATACTAGTGAAGAAACAGACTCAAGAATAGTATTATGGGATTATGATAAAATAACAGATCCTGATGAAGGTTTGGAGTGTACTTATTTAGAGGGTCAGAGTAAACCATTAGAAGTAATAGCATAAATATAAATATGTAAGAAAATTAGGTAAATAATATGTTTAAAGGAAAAAAAGGGATTGTTTGGTCAGAACTTGCTAAATGGGCAATAATTGGTTTTTTGATTATTGTTGTAATATTGGCAATAATTGGACCTACTAGAGATGCAATGATGTCTCAGCTTGATAAATTTTTTAATATATTGAGGTTTGGATAGATGGCTACACTTACTCTAGGACAAGTAGTTACGGCAGTTATTGTTATGATTGTTATAGGCTTAACTTTTGGAATAATTAAAGGTATGACTATGAATGATATCTTTTCTGCTATGGGTATTTTAGAAGAAGAAAATATTGGCGATACTAATATCCCTACAAGTTCTAAGTATATTACTTTAATAAAAACTAATCCCAAAGAAATAGCTGAAGATGGGGGAATATTTCCAAAAGATGAAAATGATTGGGTTGGAACAGATCAAGTTAGATTAAAAAATCCCGGATCTATTCAGTTGATATTTGATAAAAAGATTAAATTAACAGATGAAGAACAAAATGCATGGACTATTGTAAATAAATTAGAAGATATCGATATTGATGGTGATACATATTCATTTGATAAAGTAAAAAATATATGGAAAAATCCTGGTTTAGATGACATATCTAAACAAGAAATGGTATGGCATCTACTTACTTTTGCAAATCTTAGAAGTGGTCAACATTCATATGATGAAAACAATGGGTGGCAACTCGTTAATTTGGTACCCCCTCAAAGAAATGAGAAAACTTTGGATTGTATTCATGTTTATGAGAGTCAAAACGGTTTGTTAAGACCTGATCCAAATAAGAGGGATGAGTGGAGATTTAGAAGTAGTGCTAGTATTCCTGTTTTTATTGAAGAAAAAACTATCACAGTAAGAAAACTTAAAGAAGGGGGATTTCCTTCTGATTATTTTTATATGATCTGGTTTACTGATTGTTTTAAGGGTGAGACAGTTGGGGATAATGAAGTGCCATTAAATCCTCAATCAGGAATAGTGAAGTTTAGTGTTAAATGAAGGATTTATAGTAAACTTTAAATATGCTAAATATTATGTTTATATATTATATTGAATAAATGAGGTGAAATTATGAAAAATAAGAAAGCTCAAGGTTTAAGTTTAAATGTTATTATAATCGCAGCTTTAGCATTACTTGTTTTAGTTATATTAGCTGTAATCTTTATGGGAAGGGCAGGAATGTTTAGAAGAGAATCTGGAAGTTGTGCTGCATTAGGTGGAGCATGTTCTAGAACTGGATGTACTGGAGATTTTCAAAGGTCTGTTAATTATGATTGTGATTTAGATGGCGATGGAAGTACTAATGAAGGTCAAACAATTGATGGCACTTGTTGTATATCGGTATAATGAGAACCACTAAAAAAGCACAGGGACTCAGTTTGAATACAATTATTATAGCTGTACTTGTGCTTATTGTTTTAGTTATTTTAGTTCTAATTTTTTCAGGTAAAATTACAGATTTTAGACGAGGAGTTTCTGCTTGTGATGGGCATTGTGAGTCTAGTTCGTCTGATTGTGCTGAAGATGAAAACCCTATTTATTTATCTGGTTGTGATGCAGATGGCGATGGGACTTCAGATGGAGGGAACTTCTGCTGTAAAGAACAGAGTTAACTAAAAATGAAATTATTTAAATCTAAAAAAGGACAAGGTCTAACATTAAATACTGTGATTATTGCAGTATTGGTGTTGGTTGTACTAGCAATCTTAATCTTTATCGCATATAAGTATATTTGGGGTGCAGGTTCAAGTATTGGTGAATTGGCTGGATGTCAGGCAAGAACAAATGATGCAGGTACTGAGACTGGTAAATGTGTTTCAGGTACTGAGACTTGTAATGGTAATAAATTTTATAAGATGGGCGGATGTCCTGATGATACTGCTAAATTAAAAAATTATTGCTGCATTCCTAAATAACATATATTATTACGATGACTTCTATATTAAAGAGTAAAAAGGCTGAGGAAGGCACTTCTTATAGTACAACTCAATTAATTGGAATAGTTATTGCTGTGATTGTTGTAGTCTTTCTTGCAATACCTTTTTTTACTAGTTTATATAGTATTTTGATGGATAAGCCAGATCAAGGTACTACAGAAGCTTTTGAAGCTTTGATAACGAAAATTGAAAAATCAAAAACAGACCATACTGAAGAAATGGTCACCTATTATGTTGATGATGGTCTTAAGTTGGTGGGATTTAATAAAGATCAAAATACTGCACCAATTTTAAGATTTATCAAACTTTGGAGCCCTTATAATGAACAAAAACCTTTGGCTTGTGGAACTAAGGCTTGCCTTGCAGTTTGCGGTGAGAAACATGGTGGTTGTACAAAGAAATTAAAATACTATAAAGTTATTGAAGATGTGGATAAAATTGTTGCAGATAAAAATCTTGAACATAATAGTGGTGCAGATGATTTTGTTGTTTTATATGGTAATTTGTGGTTTAAAGAAGCATATAAAGTTAAAAATATTAATGTAGAAGTTAAAAATAAAATATTGACTATTAGTTCTTAGAAAAATGTTCTAACTTTCCATTCTTGAGATTCATTTTCTAAGAAAGTAACCACATATTTATCTATTGAAACATTTCTTCCACTTTTAAGATCTACTATAGCACAACTAAATAATTTTGCAGATGATACCCCTTTTTCATGTTTATATGAGGTATGTTTATAAGGTACATCTATAAAGATTCCACAATTTTCAAGACTTACTTTTGCTTCTAATTTTTGGATAGTTCCATTAAAGTCATTTCTTAATTTATCGGTAGGGTCGGACATATGAAGTTTAGCATAGGCTTCAAATGCACCATATTTTAATGAATCAAATGCTGCAACCATTGCCCCTTTTGCTTCTGAAAGATTATATAAATCTATGTTAAATTCTTTTTTCCCAGTTTCATAATTTTGATTAAGGGCATTTATTATGGGACCAAGGTTTGTTCTTGTTATATATTCTATTCTAACTTCTGGAATTAATAATAAAGTATGTCCATATTTTTTATCAACCCTTATGGGAATTGAACATAAACCTTCTAATTCGTTTTTTGCAAAGTCTTTTATTGTTTTATTAGGTTTTAATTTTGCTAGTATGTATGATAAATTTCCATTCTCAATTATTAAGCTTTTTTCTACAGGCTCTATTTGAAATTCATTTTTTGTAACTTTAATTTTATAATTATCTTCAATTAATTCCATCATTGGTTTTTTGATTAATTCAACCATTTCAGGAGGTTTTTGTGCACAACCACTCATTAATACTAAAGAGCTTAATGAAATAATCATACTTTTTTTTAATTTATTTTTTATTGATATCATTTTCGTATCTCCCAAAAGAGGGCATCATCTTTTGTATCTTTTATTTTATCTAGACCATTTGAATATACTTTTAAGACGCCATTTTGTTCTTTAAATTCAAAGGAATTATCCCATCTATCAACATAAGTTTTAGTTAAGTACCTTGGAACCATTTCTTCAAAAGAATTTGGAAACCTTCTATTATCTAATTTAAAAAATTTAAATGCCATAATAATACTGTTTATTTTAAGACGATCTTTTTCATGTACCCTTTCTTGATTTAATGTTTTAGAATCTTTTAGATTTATATTTTCATAAGAGGTTGTAATTATTTCTATTTCTTCCTTATTTGGTCCCATTTGATAAAATCCATTAAATTGATTATCATACTCTAATATTTTTTTTATTGGGAAGTAATCTTTTAAAGAAGGGTCATTTAGAACCATATTTTCGAAACGATAAAAGTTTTCCTTTGTTTGATGATGGATTAAATCAGAAAATACCTCAACCAATTCTGAATTATTTTTCCCTCTCATCCAATTCATATATGTAACTAGATCATTATTTTCAAATACATACGTCTCTTCTTCATTTGAAGGTTTAATAAAGGGTAATTTTATTTTACTTTTAAAATCCCTATAATCTATTATTGTCTCTAAATCTTTTATAGGTTCTTTATCTATTTTCTTAGAACAACTACAATTTAATTGACTTGATAATAATACCCCAATACTTAAATTTAAATATATTGTTTTTTTAAACATTTTTTTAATTATATCCATACTTTTTTAATCTATTTTGCTTTTATAAATTTTATTTATCTTAATCATATAGTTTCAAAACTATGATAGTTTAACACAAACCTTTAAATAGATAATTTGTTAATGTTTTATTGATGCAAAAAAGAGGGTTATTTTTTAATAAAAAAGGTATTACTCACCAACAACTTGTACTGTTAGCAGAACTAGTTATCCCAATATTGTTACTTGTTACTTTGCTTGGTTGGGTTAATGATGCAACTTCTAATAATTTGATAGATAAGAATTTCATTGCTAGGGATGTGGCTTTATTTACTTCTACGCTTCATGCTAGTCCTTATAATATTGTTTATGGATACCCTTTAATTACAGAAACTAAGTTTAATTTCGATCAGAATTCCTTAAAAGTTGGTTATGGCGAATTTAAATTTCCCGCATCTTACTATTTTTGGAAGAATAAAAATACTTTTTATGAGATTAAAGAACAAGAAATTATTAAAGAGAATCTTATATTAATTAAAGAGGGTGATTACTTCTTATTAGAGAATGAATTAAGTAAACTTAATGTAAAAAAATGTCCTTTTATAAGAACTGATAATATAGATTCGATAATTATAGATCCATTAGATATTGTTGTTGGAGATGATATACTCTTGAATATTGCAGAAAGGATTAAATTTGGCCTTACAAATGAAGTTTCTACAAAAGAATTAAGTAGGGATAATAATAACAACGAGAGAAAAATTGATAATTTAAATGCTTATAAGGCTTATATGGGATTAAGATTTGGTTTAGATGGGAACTTTCTTAATGTATATTACTCAATTGATCATAATGATTATCTAAAAAGCAAAAAATTAGGCTGTAGAATAATAAATAGTTTAGTAGAATTAGATACTTATGATTCTACCAATTTAATCGCGGTAGATCCCGATGAATTTTCTATTAATGATCAAGAAAGTTTATTATTTAATGATATTGGGATAATAATCGAAATTGGGAATATTAATAATGAATTTAGTATTCAAATGATAGAAGACATTTCAACAAAGATTAGTGGGGCCGTAAATAATTATGATGAATAATAAAAAAGCTCAGACTGGACATACAATTGTTAAGTCATTAGTTTGGTTTATCTTTTTAATAATCGTTCTTTTTTCTATAGTTCTACTTGTTAGGACAAATATAACTAATACTATAGATATAAAAAATGTAGAGGCAGAAGTATTTTATTATGGTTCATTGAGTGCTTTAAGTTTTAAAGAAGATTTGATTGATCGTAGCTATAATGGTATAATTGATTTGAATAAATTCAATAATCATAATTTAGAGAGCAAAATTTATTATGGTGAAGAAAATTATCATATGACGGCTAAATTTACTTTATTTGATAAATCAGATAATATTATCAAAGAATTTATTTATAATCAGGATGGTTTTGATAAGTATGAACCATTAACTAAATCAACTATTTTTGGTCCTGGTTCCGCTACAAAGGTATTAAAAGAAATTCCCATTATGATTAAAGATAATGATAAATATTATTCAGGTTTATTAAAGAGTATAATCATATATCCAAACAAATAAAATGAAATATCAAAAAAATAAAAAAGCAGCATTCCAAGCGGAAGCATTAGTGCAATTCTTTTCTTTTATTGCATTACTACTAGTTATAATTATCTTTGCAACTTTATTTAGTTTAAGGGCAGGTCATAATAAAACAATAAATCAACAAATAACAAGTTCTTCAAATTCAATTGATTATGATTACATATTGTTAACTTATTTGAGGCTGCCAGTTAATATTGATGGGAATGAGATGGAAATGACTGATTTAATAATTAGATCATATATGAATAACGATTATAAGGAATTGGATAAGTTGACCAAAGAGTATTTTGAAAAGGTTCAATTAAGTGGTGCAGATTCATGGATGATTAAAGTTAATGATCATCAGATACAGACTCAAAACTATGATCACCAAACATTAGTAAGGAAGTTTATTTTACCCTCCCATATTGTAGGTGATCTGATCGTTATTGAATTATATACTCAAGATATTGTAATAGTGGTGGCAGGTGCATGATTTTAAACAACAAAAAAGCTATGATATTTCAGATTTTATTAGTGATAGTTATGGTAATTGTCTTAACATTTGCTTTATTTAATCTGAATACTAAATATAACAGTTTAACAGGAAATAATAAGGTTTTAGGTGAGAAACAAATAGATTTAATGGGTAAATATCTGGATTATGATTATTTGATGCTTTATGTTGATAAATCAGTTGAAATGAGCGTTGAATATCAAATATATAATGTAGCAAACAATGGGGGATTTTATCATAATAAATGTAATTCTTATGAAGGGTATAATTATTGGGTGGAAAAAGATGTTTCTTGTTATCCCAGCTATATTAAGAATTTTAAATCATCTTTAAACGATTATATCAATTTATATTTGAAAAAGTATCCTGATAAACCTTATTTGAATTTTTTGAGAAGTGATTATAAGTTTTTAATAAAAGATAATAAATTATATGGTTTTGCATTAAATGATTTAGAAATTAATATTCCTCCTAGCGGGAGATATAAGACAAAACAATCTTTTGTTATCGATTTTGATTATAATCTAGATTTTTATGATTCTGTTATTGAAAATGTTAAAAAGATGAAAGGGTATTGCAAATCAAAAGAAGATGTTTTGAGTTGTGTTGACGAATTCATCAGTTTAAGTAATTTAGACTGGGTTTATACCAATCCAGAAGGAGGGATATTTTTATTTGATGTTCCAACGGGAGATACCGTTTTGATATTTAAAGATGATTTCAAAGAAGAAGATGTTGTTATTAAGTTTGCTGTTGAGTTTGGTGGAACTGCAACTACCTCAACTAGCACTACAACAACTCCAACACCATCTTCAACTATAACTGATCCATCTAGTACTATGCCCTCTACAACAACATTCCCAGTATTTAATATGGAATCTTTTGATTATTTAGGCAAACTTATTTATATTATGACTTTTGTTTAATATAATAAAATAAAATGAAAAAAACATTGACATTATTTTTAATAATTTTTATTTGCGTAGTTTCACTTATATTAGGTCAAGAAAGTGGCTATGTGGATTGTGAACAAGAATATGGTTCTAATTATATTTGTTATACTGGTCAGGAATGGACCTATGCTGGAGAACCAAGACCTTTATATGAAGTTGGATGTGAAACAAATGTATATACTCGTACAGGGTCAAACGATTTTGGATATTGTGCACCGAAAACAGATATACCTTATGAAGGATTTAGAGAAGGGGATAAATGGGTATTAGGTGGAGATTATGTGATAATTGATAAGGTTTACAATGATAAAAGATATGATTTTACACATTTACAAACAGACGAATCTGGTTATGAGTTCACAGAAAAATATCTAAATAAAAATGAAGATTATGTTACAACTTTTCTAACAGGAAGTGGATTTATAGAACAATTAATTGTTGAAGAAGGGGTTCTTATAGAGAATGAGAATTTACCTCAAGATACTTTACAAAACGGAGGGATCTTTGATAGGGGTAACTCCATTCCAGATGATAACGAAGCCGAAATAAATCAATTAATTGATAGTTATTCTAGTGGAAATATTATTATTTATACTTTAACTTTTAAAGATACTGTTGGAACTGGTTTAGATTCTATTAAGCAAATTTTAGTATCACATATTTATGATAATGTTCTAACTAAAATTCATGAAGGTGGGTGTGATCTTATTATAGGCTCCTATCATGATTATGCAGTGGATTTAGGCAATGGAGGTTTTCCTGAAAATTTATATGTCGCATTTAATGGTTGTGATATAGATTTTAGTAAAATTCAATATAATCCTTATTTTATAACTACACAAAATAAAAAAGATATTCCTGGTATGATTTTTGCAATTGTTAAATATTTTGTTGAATCTCAAGTTGAAGTGGTGATAGAAGAAGAAACCTATCAAGAAGATTCTTTGAATGAAATAGAAGAATCAACAGTAGAAACTGAAGTTGAGACTGTTGAACTAACAGATGAAGGGACATATGAGCTTTCTGAAAATGAGTTAAGGTTGATGTATGAACAAGCTGTTGGTTTTCATGAAAATAATTTAAATGAAAAGGCGCTTAATCTTATTAATCAAATTATAGATTATAAACCACTCCCCCACCATAAACCTTATCCAGAAAGTGAATATTCTGCAAAAGCTGTTGCTTTAGAAATTAAAATATACCAAGTTAATTATGAGCGAAATAGCCAAACAGAACTTGATTTTTCCTTAGCATTGAGTTTAAGAAAATTTTTATGTGAGGATTTTGGAGAAAAATATCCTATGGAATGTTTAGTGAGTTCTATTTCATTAGCTGTACAAGCCGTTAGGGAATTAAAGTATGAATCGCATGCCTCTTCAATAATTTCTCAAATATATCCCTTATATTCTCAACATAAAGAAAGCTTACCTCAATTTTATAGGGATTTGTATAATAGAATTCCAGAAATAAGAAGGGAAAGAATGGAAGAGAGAACAATTATTAATCAGCTTCAAAAAAAATGCAAACTTATACATGGTACGGGAGAAGATGGAAAATTTAATGCGGTTTTTATTGCTGATGGATATGATAACCTAGATACATTTGTTAGGGATGTTGAGCTATCTATTGATGAGGGGATTTTTGAAAATCCTTTATTGAATTCATTGCAAAATAAATTTAATTTTTATTATATTGATGAAATAAATAATATTTGTGAACCTTATGAAACTGAAAATGGTTTTATTAGTGCTAGGTGTAGTGGGGGGGAAATTATTGCAAGTGCATGCCCTCACGAAAGAATTATTATTTTAAGTAAGAAAGAATTTAGAAGCTTTGCATTTTTTGGTGGTCTTTCAGCAACAAGTGTTAGTCAGTATATGGGAATATTAAGAGATATTTTTCCAATTTTTTATCTTAGTGCAACACCTTATGATGTTGTTAGGCATGAAATGGGTCACTCATTTTTTAGTTTAGTAGATGAATATGTTGAACCAAAATTAGGTAATCATCCAAGGAGCCCAAATTGTGCTCCAGATAGACAAACAGCAGAAAGGTGGTGGGGGAATATACCTGGTACAGGTTATTATTCTGGCTGTTCATATGTTGATTTTAATATACGTTCAACAAGATCTTCCGTTATGAGAATTTCTGCAGAAACTGACTTTGGACCTGTTAATGACAGACATATAATCCAATTTATGGGGCGATATTCATGATAAAACAATTGTTGATTATGTTATTAATTTTAGTACCAGTATCATTGGCTATAGATATGGAAAAAGTTTATTTTGTAGAACTAAATTATGATAATGACATAATTTCTTTAAATAATATCGATCTTAATTTTAGTTATGTTCAAAATAGGATTAATATGCCTGAACAAGGTTATAAGATAGAACTTGTAGATGCCAACCATAATGTAAAATATAATTATACCTTCAATTTTGAATTATTCGTATCAGGGGCCCCAGTTCTTGAATTGGTTGAAACAACAAAACTATTAATAGTTCCATACAATTTTGCAGCAAAAGAAATTGAAGTCTATAGTCCTGAAAGCGAACTTTTGTTGACAATAGATGTATCTGAACATTCTGATTATTGTGGTGATGGTAAATGTACTGATATAGAACAATTATTAGAATGTTCTGAAGATTGTGAAGGGGAAATATTAGAAGAACCTCCAACAAATTACTTAAAATATATTATAATTTTATCAGTTATAATTTTATCGTTGATATTATTTATTTTAATTAAAAGAAAAAACAATATTTATGAATAACACAAAGTTTTTATAGTAACTGTTCCAATAATAAAGATATGAATTTGAAAATGGTTTTAGTCGCTATTGGTTTAATTATATTGTCACTAGTTTTATTTGGTTGTAATTCTTCTGAGAGTATTATGGAAAATAAAGATTACGAAATTCCTCCACGGACATTAGTGAAAGAGGATGGGTTCATACGTGATGGCAATTATCAGTTTCACAGATTCTCAATATTTGCCCCTTCATATGTTTTTATAAATTATACTGGGGACAGAAAGGGGAATCTGTTTTTTTTAAATGAAACAAATTTTGATAAGTTCAGATCTATTGATGAAGGGGAATTCAATACAATTAAATCAATTCACATCAAAAGAGGGGCCACTAATGTCAAAATAGAAAAAGTTTCTATAGATTTTGGTCATTATTATTTTATTATTGCGGCTGAAGAAGGGCCTATCAATTACGAACTCACAGTTTCTTCAACTTATAGATAAGAAACATGAAAATATGAATTAGAAAAAGGTGATATAAATTTTATCTGAATCAATAATTAATGCATCAGTAGGTATAATTTTTAATCTGTTTATTATATTGGCATTCTTATTTCTTTCCCAAGATAAAAGAAAGATATTAAAAAACATAATTGCCATGTCTCTAACTTTCATATTATTTACAATTGCATTAGATTTATTATACAGAAACGGTTTATTACTTAAACCAATAGCAGCAATAATTGCTATAACAAGATTTCCCACAATACTGGTTCCAATCTTATTAAATTTCTATGCTGTAATTTATTTGGGAGTTAAAAATAAGGAAATTCTTGTTAGGATAGAAAAATATCTTTTTTCATTTCCAGTTGCTATAGTACTAAGTTATTTTTTAGTTACAATGGGTTTAGATTACCCAAATATAACATCAATGTTTACTTTAAAAGGATTAATAATCGATACTTATGCTATAATGTTAGTTACAGTAGTAACAATAGCATTAATTGGCGCCATATTATATTTCATTTCCTATAATCTAGAGGATAGAATTAAAAAAGTATTTAAGATAATTGGAAGTATGATGATAATTTTATTGTTAGTATTTTTTGCAATTCCTTATGCCAATAGGGCTTTAGCAGGGATTTTATCATTAGCACTAATAATAAGGGCCTTTTTATATTTAGAATCCAAGGAAGAATTAATTTCATTTATAAAACCAACAATTAATAAATTAATTAGTATTCTAATTGTTTCTTTAGGGTTGTGGGGATTATTCAAGGTTGATCAAATTATATCCTTTGGTTTAATTTATGGGATGGGTGCATCAATTTATAGTTTGCTTTTTAAAAATTTATTAGAAACTATTATATTCTTTTTTGTGCCTTATTCACTTTATAAATTTGTTGGAGAAAACTATTATAGGCTTATCTTCACTATCCTTGCCTGCATTTACCCTGTAGTAATATCAATTTATTATTTATTTGAAAAGAAATTTACTAAGGTCCACTCAAAACAATCCTCAGATAAGAGAAATAAACAAGTTAATAAAAATATTAAACCTTTACATTAAAGCACACCTCATCTTTTGATGAGTTACATCAGCAGAACTGAAATCTTGCCACTATTCAACAATACTTTTAGTAAATATGGAAATGTTTTCTTGTTTGATGTGCCTACAGGAGAAAAAGTTATGATTTATAAATCTGGTTTAAAAGAAGAAGTTGTTATTAAGTTTTCTTAATTATTCCACAAACTAACTTTCATGAGGAGATTGCCTAAAACATGAGGGTATGCTTTTTGATTAAAATCATATCTTTCCCCTATATAACCTATTTCATCCGGTGAAAGTTTTCTTTTCTCATTAAATCTGATTAATGAATGCCATTCTCCATCCGAATATTCTAAAAACTCATATTCATAAGGTTTACCAGGGGGTGTTCTATTTGGTGTTGGTAAACCTTTTGTGACCCCATAAAGTTTCCCTTTATGTTGAGGGTATCCAGGATATGCATAGATTTTTCCATCGTTGCCATTTTTAGAGGTACTTATCATATTGGATTTAGCTTTGGCTTCAAATATCTCACTATTATTATCCATCATATAGGCATCCCATTCATTATTATTTCTTAATAAGTAAATCTCTAACATACTATCAAAACATCTATTTTTAACCATTATATCTACTTTTGCAAAATCATCATTTTTGTAATTTTTACCTTGTGTAATAAAATTTACAAAACTAGGTTCATCATATTTTAAACCCACATTAGATGCATATATTCTTTGGAATACAATATCTTCTACATTTTCTTTCATTTTTTCTGAAAGTTCTTTTTTACTTTGTGACCCCCTCAATAATTCTTTTCTGAATTGTTCATTTGTATTTTCTTCTATTTGGGATATATCCCCATTTTTCATTCCATCAAAGAATTCTTTTGCGAAATAATCTGGATTTTTTAATATGTTTTCTAAAACAATACCTTCAAAAGAAGTTGTTCTTACTTTTATTAATCTACCTAGTCTATCTTTTTGATAAAATACTGGTTTGGGTGAAGGTCTAGTTGGATCTGTTGTTCCTTGAAAAGAAGGCTTTGATGAATTATATTTTGCAATATCTTTTAAGGGGACATATTGAGTCAATTCTCTTTCTTTTACTAATATGTCATATAATCCTTTAAATCCTGAAGGTCCTGGACTATCTATAACATTTTTTAATGCCCTTGCTAATTTCCAACTACTTTTTGCTCTTACCCAGTTCATATATTTTATTGTATCATTATTTTCAAAAACAAATTTTTCAGTTATTGTTTCTGGTGTTTTAAATGGAAGGATCACTTTGTAATCTTGTTGATAATCTATTATTTCTTCTAAAACAGGATTTGATAATTTTTGAGGTTCTTCTCTTCTAGTCCAACCTACATTTAACAATAAAGATAAAGACAATGCGGTTTTTCCAGTAATAATACTGACTTTTTTAGCTAAACTAGATCTCATATAAATTTAATCATTATTTTATATATAAATTTTATAGTTCTTCACTATACAAAACTATATAAATGAAAAGTTAATTTAATAATCTATATTGGGGGGTAATAATAATGATTCAAATGCCACTAGAGCAAGCAATTTCAAAAATAAAAGAGGCCTCTGGCCTATCTGAAGAGGAAATCAAAGGTAAAATTGATGCTAAATTAGATCAATTATCTGGGTTAGTTAGTAAAGAGGGTGCAGCTTATATTATTGCAAATGAGTTGGGAGTAAAATTATTTGAACAAACTTCTGGAAAACTTCAAATTAAGAATATTTTAACAGGGATGAGGGATGTTGAGACTGTTGGAAAAGTAACTAGGAAATTTGAGGTTAGAGAATTTCAAAGAAAAGATGGGAACACATCTAAAGTTGGAAGTTTTATGATTGGGGATGAAACAGGTATAATCAAAATTGTTTGCTGGGGTTCTCAAGCAGATGAATTAGCTAAATTTAACGAGGGAGACATTGTTCAAGTTAGTTCTGGTTACATCAGGGAAAACAATAATTATAAAGAAATTCATCTTAACGATAAAAGTAAATTAAATATTAATCCGGAAGGTGTTACTATTACTGTGGCTGAGGCTAGCTCTATTGAAAGACCTGCTGCAACAAGGATTAAGATTAATGAATTAAAAGAAGATAGTAATAATGTTGAATTAATGGGTACTATAGTACAAAGTTTTGAACCTAGATTCTTTGAAGTAGATCCTGTTTCAGGTAAAAGGGTTAGAGCAGAAGATGGCGTTTTTAAGAATGCTAATGGGGAAACTGTTACACCAGATTATTCATATGTTATGAACGCTGTACTTGATGATGGTACTGAAACAGTTAGAACTGTATTTTTTAGACAACAAGTTGAACAACTACTTGGAAAAAACAAAGAAGAAGTTTTATCATTTAAAGATAATTTACCTTCTTTTGAGTCAGTTAAAACAGAACTGTTAGGTAAACAGATATTAGTTAGCGGTAGAGCAAGTAAAAATACTATGTTTGACAGGATTGAATTTGTTACCAACAATGTAACCAATCCTGATCCTTCTAAAGAGATTGAAAAAATAGAAGGTTCTGAACAATAAGTTTAAATATTTCTTTTTTTATTATTCTTTTATTATGAATTATTACACACATTTAGCATTCTCATTTTTAGTAGGTATTTTGTTAATTAATCATTTCTCAGTTTCTAATCAAATACTATACATCATTTTGTTTATGTTTGCTTCATTATTACCTGATATTGATAAGGTTCAAAGTAAGGTTTCTGAAAAAATTAAAATTGTTTCTTTTATTATTAGGTTCTTTTTAGGTCATAGGGGTTTGATGCATTCGATTTGGATTCCTTTGATATTTTATTTAACATTATGGGGGTTTAGTATGAATATTGCAATAGCATTATCTTTTGGTTATTTATCCCATTTATTATTAGATGGGTTAACTCCCTCTGGTGTAAAGATATTATGGCCTTTGAATAAAAAACTGAAAGGGTTTATCAGAACAGGATCTTTGATGGAATATTTATTATTTGTTTTGTTAATTGTTTTAGATGTTTACTTCTTGTTAGGAATTTAATTAACCCTTTTTTCAACTAAATAATAAGTAATTATGAACAGGATTAGTGCAGTAATTACAATTGCAGAAGATATTCCTGCATTAAAGAATAAAACTGATTTAACAAGGTTTATTTCGTGATATAAAGGCAATATTTTTGCTAGGAATTGGGCAACAATAGGCATCGCTTGTAATGGACTGAATATGCCTGATAATAACATAAGTGGAAAAGATATAATTAAGGAAAATAATAATGCGACACCTTCGCTATCTGAAATTATCCCTATTATAATTCCAATTAGACTATTAATTACACCAATTAAAACTAACATTGAGAGAATATCTAAAAATGGATATTGATATTTTGCTCCAAAAGAAAGGAATAATATGAGAATTATTATAAATTGTAATATTGTTAATAATACAAAGAATACTATTTTAGAAATTAAATAGATGAAAAGTGATGTTGAAGATTTAACTCGCGTTGTAAAATGGGTTTTCTTATCATAAATTAAAGAAGTAGATGATAACATCAATACTATGAACATAGCAAGTATTGGAAAAATAAAAGCAATCCCTACTTCACTCATAGATTGACCTTCATAAATTGGTTTTTGAATTGTAGTGATTGGTTCTATTAAGAATCTTGTTTGCATTTTTTCTATTTTTTTAAGATCAGAATCAATTTGTCGAATTCTTGAATTTATTGTATTAAAATTATCACTTAATTCAAGAGCAACATCAACATTTGTTCTTATTGAATTTACTTTTGATTTTAGTTCTTGATTAAACTTGTCTAAAATGTAAGTTTTATATGGGTTAAGTGAAACATCAACTTTCCAAGAGATTAAGTTGGAAAATGCAATATCTGTATTATCATAGTAAACTACAATATTCGTTTGTTCTAAATTATTTATATCCTCGGAAAATCCTTCTTTAATTCCAATGCCTAATGATCTTTTTCTTGTTTTTATTGAATTTACTAGCTCTAAAGCACAGTTTTCCCCTGTTAAGAGTTCTACATCAAAAGAATTTGATAAACCATCTATTAATTTAGTTGAATAATCTGTATTATCAAAATCACATACACCTACTTTAATTTTGGCATTTGAAGGTGAGATCATTAATAAAAATAAAATGCCCACTAAGAATGGTAAAAGAAATGTTAAATACATATATTTTTTACGTTTTACAAGTAATGTAAAGTCTTTTTTTAAGTATCCATAAAATCTTCTTGTATTTCTAATTATCATTTTAGGCCTTTAAAAATATTTCATCAAGGTTAGGCTCTCTAAATCCCACTTCCTGATATATTAATTTTAATTTTTCTAAGAGATTTATTAAAGCTGATCTTGTTTTTGTTGAACGAATTCCAAACATCATAAAATTTTGATATTTTTCAAGGATATCTATTTCACGGTAATCACAGTATTTTTTTATTTCTTTTAAGTTTGAAGCAGATAAGTAAGAAAATCTCACTTCGAAAATAAATTTTATTTTAAGTTTATTCTTTAATGACTCAAGATTTCCATTAAAGAAAATTTTGCCATCTTTTAAAATAACTAATTTGTCTGCATGTTCTTGAGTCTCTGTTAATAAATGAGACGTTAAGACAATTGATTTTCTTGATTTTTTCATTGATTCAATAAAATGCCATAATAGTCTTCTATTTGAAAAATCAAGTCCCACAAAAGGCTCATCCATCACAATTATTCTTGGATTATGTAATAATGAAAGGATTATATGTAATCTTACTTTTTGTCCACCAGAAAGATTAGTTGGTTTTTTTTCAAGTTTTTCTTCTAATCTTAGAAGTTTCATAAGTTCTTTTGCTTTTTTTACTGCTCGCTCTTCACTGATACCATAATTTAGTCCGCAAATTTTAATATTGTCTAATATTGATAAGTCTGGGATAAATGCCAAATCTTGTGAAACAAAACCTAACTTACTTTTCTTAAAAAATCTAGATTTTCCAAATATCAAAATTTTACCATCATATTTATTTGAGATTATTCCAGCAATGAGTTTTAGAAAAGTTGATTTGCCAGAACCCGATTTACCAATAATAGATGTGATTTTCCCTTCTTTTATTCCCAGAGTAATATTTTTCAAGACTTGTTGATCGCCATAGGCATATTTAACTGAATGTGCAAATAAAGGCTTTTTTAGGTGAATATTATTAAAGATTCCTTTGATTTTTTGGATCATAATATTTATAACAAAGAATCCCTTTTTAATCATTGTGGTTTTTAATTCTAATACCTAATTGAGTAGTTTTTTTTGTGAAAAGACTTAAATACTATCATCTTTAAGTTTATTTATGAAAAAAATAATTATGTTTATATTATGTTTAATTTGTTTAGCTAGTTTTGCTTCTGCTAAGTCTTTGCCCGATTTAACACTTGCTCTGGGTGACGGCGGTCCCGCTACTGATGTTTTATTATTAACTCAGATAATTCAATATTTAGGTGAAGATGGTTATGATAATCTCCCCCAAGGTATAACTAAAGTGTTTAGTCAAATAGATTCTTTAGATGAGAAGGTAACGATTGTTATTTATGAAGGGGAAGTTGAAATTATTGTTGGTGAAGGTTCACCTTCTTCATATTCTGATTTTGCAGAAGATTTAGCTGATATACTTGATGATCATGATATTATTAATAAGATTACTTCTTATGACGAATTAGAAACGGAAGACTTGCTTGAATTATATGATATTGTGTTAGAAGAAGATGGTGAAGTTGAATGTATTTCTTGTTGTAAAACTGACAATGATTGTATAGATTGGTTTGGGGCAGGATTTACTTGTAAGGATGCAATTTGTGAAGAACCTATTATTATAGAGAATAAAACAGAAGAAATTGTTCCTGAACCCGAGCTAATTTTGGAAGCAGAACCTGTTGTTATTGAAAAACCAAGTTTGATTTCCAAAGTAATTGAATGGTTTAAAGGTTTGTTTTGAATAGTTTTTTAAGTTAGGATACATTCTTTTTTATTGTGATAGAAGGCATATATAAATCAACAGAATTAGTGGATTTGATGTATGAAATTCGAGATGATCTAAGTAAACAATTTCCTTTTGATAATACTAATTCTACAGTTCAATCTTTTAGGAAAGAAAATTTAGCTAAAAATGGATTAGATAGCTATATGGGTGATTTATTGATTGCAGTAGAACACTCAGAGGGGATGGCTCAAATGGCACTTGAAGATCTAGCATTACCTGAGACTAAGGGGACTTGTTTTAATGTTAGGAGAAAAATTGAAAATATGGATTATGTTATTGCAATATTTTGGCCACCTAAATCTGATTTCGGCCTAGAGATGACTTTTAGTGAAGAGATTATGCACGGCGAACACCATGCTAAACATGCTAAACATGTCCCTTATGGTGAATTGTTTTCACGTATTGCACAAGAGTTTTTTGGGGGACTTGGAAAAGCTCACCTTTTATCTAAACATAAGAATCAAAAATTTAGATATTCATTAACTCCTGCTAGATATGATGCAGAGAAAGATCATGTTTTAATAGATCCTTACCATCTTGTAGGGTATCAATTATCCGAGCAAGCTTATAACGTTTTACCTTGTTCCGAACTTTTTGAGATTACTGATGAAAACGAATTATGGAAACGATTTAATGATGTGTTCATTCCAAATATTCAAGTTCCAGTACCTGTACAATGGGGTGAAGATGGTGAAAATTTAATTTTTACAATTAAAGAGAACTTATTAACTTTAGGTCTAGATACGACAGTTGAATTATTTAGGTATGATCAAAGTCAATTAAACCAAAAAATTATTAAACCTAATTGAGGCTATATTTTAATATGTCAGAAAATAAAATTGTAATAATAGATGAAGAGAAATGTATTGGTTGTGGTGCCTGTGTTAATTTATGCCCTCAGAAGATATTGTATTTGGAAGAAAATAAATGCAAGGTTCATGATGAAGATAAGTGCGATAAATTAAAAGGATGTGAACACGTCTGTCCAACAGACGCAATTAAGATTATTTAGTGAATTTCTGTCATTTTCTAAGTACCATTTGCCACTTGCCACGGACGCCCCCAAAGTATATAAAGGAGGTTAACTATTATATTTATGAGATGCACGCAGTGTGCGTCTTCCTCGCTTCCTGGGGTAATTCGCAAGAATTTACCCATAATGAAGGGGAGTTTGAAATAAAATGCGATAAGCAAGAGGTGGTATGTATGGAAAATACAACTACAAGTACTGGTAATCAACCAGAAAAAAAATTTAGTACAGGTGTAATAACTGCAACTGTATGGAAAAACAACGGAACATCTAAAAAAGATGGTACTCCTGTGGAGTTTCGGACAATAACGCTGCAAAGAAGATATGCAGATAAGGATGGCAATTGGAAGTCCACTAATTCTATGAGAATTAATGATTTACCCAAAGCTAGTTTAGTTCTAAACAAAGCATATGAATATCTTGTCATAAAAGAACAAGATTCTACCTCAGAAGTTAATTCTTCTGAGGAAATTCCTGTAGAAGAAATCGTAATGTAGAGGTGATTATAATGACTAAAAAAGATAAAGAAGAAATTGTTGAAAATGAAGAAGTAGTAGAAGAAATGGAAGAAAATATTCAAGCAGAATCAGAAGAAACTATTAAGGCAGAAGAAGTGTCGGTTGAAGAAGAGCCTAAAGAAGTAAAAAAGGCAATGCAAGTTACAGATTTACCTGGGGTAGGTGCTGCTACCGCTGAAAAACTATCTACTGTTGGATTTTCAGATTTAATGAGCCTAGCAGTTGCAACACCTGGGGAATTAATTGAAGCCTCAGGAGTATCAGAAGCTGTTGCAAAGAAGATTATTGCTGCTTCAAGAGCTAATTTAGATATGGGTTTTGAGTCTGGTGAAGATGTTTTAAAGAAAAGAGATTTAATTGTTAGAACTCACACTGGGAGCAAGGTATTTGATAATTTAATGGGCGGAGGATTTGAGTCTGGAGCTATCACAGAGTGTTTTGGTGAATTTGGTTCAGGGAAAACTCAAGTAGGTCACTTATTAGCTGTTAATTGTCAAAAAGATGATCCCACAGCTATTGCAGTATATATTGATACAGAAAATACTTTTAGACCAGAGAGAATTGAGCAGTTAGCTATAGGTGCAGGTCTGGATCCTAAGAAAGTATTAAAGAATATTAGGGTTGCTAGGGCTTATAATTCAGATCATCAGATGTTACTTGCTGAAAAGGTTGATGATTTGATTAAAAAAGAAGGTTTAAACGTTAGATTAGTTATAGTGGATTCATTAACAGCACACTTTAGAGCAGAGTTTATTGGTCGAGGAACATTAGCTGAGAGGCAACAAAAGCTAAATAAACATATGCACGTTTTGAGTAGAGTAGCTGCTATAAATAATGTATGTGTTTACGTAACAAATCAAGTACAATCTGATCCAGCACAATTTTTTGGGGATCCTACTAAATCGGTTGGTGGACACATTGTAGCCCATAGTTCAACTTTTAGAATTTATCTTAGAAAAGGTAAAAAAGGTTCTAGAGTTGCAAAATTAATTGATGCACCAAATTTAGCTGATGGTGAATGTAATTTTGTAGTTGAAGAAGGCGGACTCAAAGATATGGAATAGTTTATATATTCCTTTTTTCTTTATTTTATTTATATGATTAAATGTAAAATATGTTCTAAACCTACAGAACCCTTTGAAGCAATAAAAAAGCAATATTATTATTGTAATAATTGCAAATTTATTTTTTTAGATAAGAAATTTATAGTTTCAACAAAAAAAGAAAAAGAGAGATATCTAAAACATGAAAACACAATTAAAAATCTCGGTTATGTAAAAATATTCAAAGATTTTATTAAAATAATTGATCAGAATAATCCCCGTATTAAAACTGCATTAGATTTTGGATGTGGTCCTGGAGATGTTTTAAAGACTTTACTTCAAAATAAAGACATTAAAACAGACTCTTATGATATACACTTTCAAAAAGAAAAAGTTTATGAAAATAATAAATATGATTTAATTACTTGCACAGAAGTGGTTGAACATTTGAAGAATCCCCTAGAAATAATAAAATTACTAAGGGGTCACCTCTCCTCTAATGGAATTATTGCAATAATGACCTTATTTCACTCAGACAACAAAGAAGATTTTCAAAAATGGTGGTACATAACTGATGAAACACATATTTCTTTTTACACAATAAAAACATTTGAGAAAATCGCAGCTTTATTAAATCTTGAAATTTCTTTTACTAATTCAAAAAATATAGTCATAATATCCAATAAAAAATAATTTATTTTATATTTTTTAAAATCAGTATTTCCAAAAAGCTTATAAACACAACTTTACTCTTCTTCTATATTACCGACGTGTTTAACTTGACTATAAGATAAACACATAGCTGCCTAAGGTGATAAAGATGGTAGACAAATTATATGGTAATGGAGAAAAGAAAAAATGGTAAAAGAAGAACAGTTTTTAGTTCCACAAGATACATATCTTAAAGCAGGTATCCATATCGGAACAAAATTCAAAACAAAATATATGTCAAAGTTCATATATAAAACAAGACCTGATGGGTTATCAGTATTAAATTTACAAAAGATAAACGAAAGAATTAAAGTAGCTGTAAATTTATTAGCACAATTTGCACCAGAAGATATATTAATCATAAGTAGAAGAGAAAATGGTTGGAAATCTGTAAAGGCATTTGGTAAAGTTACAGGGTGTCAATTTTTTGCAGGAAGATATCCTCCTGGAGTTTTAACTAATCCTGAATTAAATAATTTTATGGAACCTAAAGTAATTTTAGTTACAGACCCTTGGCCTGATAGAAATGCTATAGAGGATGCAATTAAAATTGGAATTCCAGTTATTGCTTTATGTGATACAAATAACCAATCAAACAATCTTGATTTGATTATTCCTTGTAATAACAAAGGTAAAAAATCATTAGGGTTATTCTTTTGGATTTTAGCTAGAGAATATTTAACCAAAAAGGATTTAATTAAAAAACCAGAAGATATGAAGGAAACATTGGAAGATTTTAGTGAGGAATAAATTCCTCTCTTTTTTTTATTATGATAATCAATTACAAACACAATTTGAATAAAGAAGAAGCATATACTCGTTTAGATTCTTTTTTAACTGAATTAAAAGATAAATACCAAGATCATATTTCTAATTTAAATCAAAATTGGGTTAATGAATCTAGAATGGATTTTGGGGTGAATATAAGTGGATTTAATCTGAAGGGTTCTGTTTATTTAAAAGAACATGAAGTTATTTTAGATGGTAAGTTGCCTTTTTTAGCTAGGGCATTTAGTTCTAAGATTGAAGAAAAAATAAAAGAAAATTTAGAGAACGTTTTGTCTTAATCTGATTTATGTGTTTTTTCGTAAAGTTCAGTTTCTCCAGCAAAAGCTTCCATTAAAGAATAAAATACACTACCTACGGGAGTACCTTCACGCATAGCATCTATTAATTCTTGACCAGTATGTTTATGATCGCATATATTTTGATCTAAATCAAAATTAGATTTTAGGTAATTTGCTATTTTGGTCCATCCATCTTTTTCATATACTTCAACAAAATATCTTACACATAAACCTTCCTCTGGTGCAGGTCCTGTGGGTTGATCTAAATAACCCTTTTCTCTCCAATCTGCTTCTAATTTTGCTATATATTCTAAATCTGGTTTCCATTCATCCATTTTATGATTCCCCCATAAATAATGAGAACCTTTTATAATTTATAAATGTTACCTTAGAATAACTTAAACCCTTTTTCTTCTTTTGTTCCTATTACTCCTCCCTCAACAATCTTGAAATATATTGATTTTTCTTGAGCAATAGATCTATGTTTTTTTAAAATCGCACGCCTATTATTCTGAGGTGTAATCTGTAATTCAATTAGACATTTAGAACCATATTTTAATATATCTCCACCTACTAATTTTACTTGGCCTTTTTTTTCAAAATCAGCATAAACTTGGTTTGTAATTAATATAGGGATATTTTTTTTACGTGCTATTTCAGATAAATATGAAATTTGTTTTCCTAATGAACTATTTATATCATAAAATTCAGATGCTTTTTGACCTAATTCAATTCTGTAAAGCATAGCTATTGTATCTACAACAATTAAACCTATTTTGTCATTTACTAAGTTTCTTAATTTTTCAAATGAGGTCTTCTGTTCTGAGAAATTAACAGGTTTTAAAAAAACCATATTGGAAAGTATTTTTTCATAATCTGGTGCAATTTGTTTTAATCTTTCAACTGAAAATGAATTTTCTGTATCTATATATACAACTTTTTTCCCAGATCTTGCAATACCTAAACAACAAAGCATGGCTAATACTGTTTTACCTGAACCGGCAGGACCATATATAGTATTCACTACATCTGTTTCATAGCCTCCACCTAACATTTTGTCTAATATCTTTGAACCTGTTGCGACTCTCATAAAAATTAGAAAGAATAACTGATTAATAAAACTATACTAAAAATAAATAATTTTCAATTATTTGTTTATTTTTATTAAATAGCAAATATAATATTTATATTTAAAAATTTGTTATATTTACTATAGTGCAAAGACTTTTAAACTATAAAACACATTATTTGCTTATGGAAAAGAAACATTGGTGTATACTTATCTTATTTTTATTAGTTTTTGGAACAAGAATACTTTTTGCTTTTCAAACACCTCATTTTAACGATGATATTAGTTATTACAACATAAGGCAGATTAATCATATTAAACAGACACTTTTGCCTATCATCATTGATGATTTGAGTTATGGAGGTAAGGTGCTCTATACTCCTCCTTTTTTTTATTATTCTATGACTGCTCTGAATTTTATTTTTCCAATAGATTTTATAGGGAAGATTATCCTTAATCTAATTGCATCATCAATTGTGGTAATCGCATATTTGATTGCCTCTGAACTAACAAAAGATAAACTAACTAGATTTATTACTGCTTTAACAGCAGGATTTATGCCTATATTTTTTTCAGAAACAGTTAATACTATCTCTTTAAACAGTTTTGTCATTCCAATAATATTTTTAGCATTATATTGTATGATGAAAGTAATGGACCAAGAAAAAAAGTATATCACTTTCTTTATCTTTTTATTATTAATCTTAAGATTAACGTCCCCTAATGTGATTTTTCTTGTTTTTGCTTTGATTGTTTATGTGCTTCTTATTTTTGTTGAGCGTCTTAAACCTACAAAAGTTGAAACAGAACTGATTCTTTTTTCATTATTTTTGATAACTTGGACTTTGTTTGTTGGTTTTAAAAATGCATTTTTGAATCAAGGGTTATCTATCTTATGGGGCAATATCCCTCAAGAAATATTAAAAAAATATTTTGAAACCACATCTGTCCTTAAAGCAATATACCTCATTGGGATTGTTCCATTTATTTTTGGATTAATAACTTTAGCAAAATCTATATTTAGTAAAGAGAATAAAAAAACTTATTTAATGATAAGTTTAGCTGTGGTTATTACATTATTTATGTGGTTGAGATTAATAGAACTCAATCTTGCTTTGATGTTTATTGGATTTGTCCTTATTTTTTTAGCAACAAGAGCTTATTCAGATTTATTATCTAAGATAAAAAGAAAAAATATTAAGTTTGGTCTAAGTTTGGTCTTATTGTTTGTTATAATCATCACTTCGGTATTGCCTTCACTTGTTTTATCCTTTGATAAAACACAACAATCATTTACATCTAAAGAGATTAGTGCATTGAATTGGTTAAGGATTAATACAAATGAAGAAAGTGTTATACTTGCAACTTTAAATGAAGGCCACCTCATCACATCTATTGCAAATAGAAAAAATTTTATAGATTCTAATTTTATGTCAGTAGAAGATATTGATGAAAGGCTATTGGATACTTATAAGGTATATAAAGCGACGTCTCAAACTGAGGTTATAACTTTACTAGAAAAGTATGATATTGATTATATTTATTTTTCAAATAGGGCAAAAGAAGAATATAATGTTAAAAACCTTGGTTATATTGATGATAAATGTTTTCCAAATGTTTTTAATAATACCCATGTAAATATATATAAGTCCCTATGTGTGATAGAAGAAAAATGACTAAAAATTTTTTGTCTGGAAAAGATGTATTATTTTTTATAATTATAATAGCTTTAATCATAATGTTTCTTGTTCCTTCTATAAGGGTATTATTAAATAAACCATTTATTATTGGCGAAACACCTTATTATGATATAAGATTAGCAAAAGAGATAACTCAGGAAGGTTTAGTTTTCCAAGATGAACTCAACAATCTAGATTATATGGCTAAACCATATCATCTTTTTTTGATACCTTTTTTATATTTTGGAACTATTGATTTTTTATTAATAATCCCCTTTATAGCAGGAATTCTATCTGTTATATTTCTTTACTTCCTATTAAAGAAGTTTGAGATGTCAAATGACGAGTCTTTTTTTGTACTTTTAATCTTTGTACTATCCCCTGCATTCATATTTACTTTTACAACTTTAAATGTTTTTGCGATTTCTTTATTATTTATTATTGCAGGATCATATCTTTTTTTAAAACAAAAAAGGATATTGTATCCTACGATATTATTTATTTTAGCTTCTTTTTTGAATATTATTAATGTTGTTTTTATTATTTTATTTTTATTCTTTATTTCAGATCTTAAGAAAGAAAAAAGAAGCAATGCAAACATGGCAATTGCTTATATTTTATTTTTTTCTTTTATTTATTATTTATTAACTAAGGCATTGCCTAATTTTTTATTTCAGAATAATTTTCATAGTTTTGTTGCAGATTTAGGGAGCCCAATTGGACTTAGTGTTTTTGCACTTATCTTAGGTACTGTTGGAATAATAAAAACATGGCCTTTTAGGAAAAAATTAAAAAATATGTATTTATTATTACTTATTTTAGTTTTAATAGGTTTTTTTGATATACACGTTAATATTTATCTGACTTTATTGTTCTCAATCTTAGCAGGTTTTGCTTTTGCTCATTTGGTCAATAAAAAATGGGAAGTAGAGGCTTTAAGGAGACTTACAATTTTACTTTTAATTTATGGATTATTATTTTCCATGATTTCATATACAAAAAGAATTTCTACATCTGATCCTGATGATAGTATAATTGAAGCATTAGAGTGGTTGAAAGAAAATTCTGATAGTAACGATGTTGTTTTATCACATCATTCAAAAGGATATTGGATTGAATATTTTGCTGATAGGCCTATAGTTTTTGATTATATGAAACAAAACCCCCTAGAACAACATAGTTTGTTATATTCAAGAGATCTTGATGCCACTAAATATTTATTAAATAAATCTAATGTGAAGTATATTTTTATTGATGGTAATATGAAACAAGGGCAAGTTTGGAAGGAAAAACAAGGTTTATGGTTCTTATTAAGAAATAGCGAAACATTTAATAATATCTATCAAAGAAAAAATGTAGAGATTTGGGAATATAAGGAAAGCCCACAAATTATAATCTCTAAATGAGAAAAAGATGATAAAAATAATAATATTGATTGCATACTTTATATCTCTATATCTTGTTATATTTTGGTTATTAGTATTATTAGAGAAAGGCGTGAGACCTAAAACAAAGAAACTTACAAGATTTCCTATGGTAACTGTGTGTATTCCTGCTTATAATGAAGAAGGGAGAATAGCAGAAACAATTGATTCTGTGATGGCATTAGATTATCCAAAAGAGAAATTAGAATTAATTATAGTTAATGATGGGAGTAAAGATAGTACCCAAAAAGATATAGAAAAAACAGTTAAGGAATATTCTGGAAGAGATATCCTCGTTATTAATCAGAAAAATCAGGGAAAAGGTGCTGCTATGAATAATGCTTTGAAAAAATCTAAAGGTGAATTTTTTATTCCTTTAGATGCTGATTCTGTTGTCGGGCCAGAGGCATTAAGAGTTTTATTACCTCACTTTTATACTAAAAATGTGGCATCTGTTTTACCTATGATAAGGATTCAACATAAATCTACTTTAATGAGGCAGATTCAACATTGTGAATACCTTATTAACTTTTTTTATAAAAGGATAATGAGTCATTTAAATTGTGTTCATGTGACTCCTGGACCCTTTGCAGTTTATAGGAAAGAGGTGCTTCAGAAATTAGGTGGTTTTGATGAAAAATGTTTGGTAGAGGATTTAGAAATGGCTATCAAGATTCAGAAATCTAATTATGAAATCATACAAATTTTAGATACTTCTATTCTAACTAAGGCACCAGGAAATTTTATTCAATTTTATAAGCAAAGGAATAGGTGGTATAAAGGGAGCCTGTTAACGGTTTTTAATTATCGAAAGATGATATTCAATAAAAAATATGGGGATTTTGGTTTATTACAACTACCTATGGTTTTTATCTCTGCTTTTGTTTCCATTACTTTGTTTTTGATACTAATATTTTACAAGATATTGAATCCTTTAATACATAAAATTTATGATTGGAGTTATGTAAGATTTGATATCGCACCTTTAATAAGTAGTGGAATAAAAAGTTATAGTTTTTTAAATATTAATTTTGTGCCCATGTTTTATGGGATTTCAATAATGATCTTGGCAGCGGCATTTTTAATGTTAGCTCACCATCATGCAGGTGAAAAATTGAGGCATAACAAGACACCTATCCTATTTTATATGCTCATTTATCCAGTTATGATCGGTGTAATTTGGTTAGGTGTGGTGGTAGATCTGATTAGGGGAAAAATACAAAAATGGTAGTACACCATAAGCTTTTTATAATATAACAATTTTGTTTTTAAGATGGCACAAGGAGATTATCAAAGGAAAATAAGTACAAAAACATATTTGTTGGCATTAGTATTGACTTCATTTGTTTTTCTGATAGGTTTTCTAGTAGGTTATACTCTAACTTCTGAAAGAACGGGTTATTTAGAAGATATTGCCTATAAACAAAAACTAGATTATGAAAGTTTACAGTTACAATCACTATATCTAGATTTAAACGCAAATAATGCTAGTTGTTCAATATTTAATGATATTTTAGAGACTAGTTTGAGTGATGTAGGTAATGCTCAAGCTAAGGTTGATTTATACATTCAAGAATCTGATAAAGAGAATTACGTTGAATTAAAAAGGGACTATTTATTGGCTCAGGTGAGGTATTGGTTATTGAACGAAAGAATCAAAGGAAGTTGTGATGCAGAACATGTGTCTATACTTTACTTTTATTCTAATGAGGATTGTGTTGAATGTGGTGGTCAAGGTACAGTTCTAAGTTATCTAAAAGAAAAATTAAAAGATAGACTTTTAGTTTTTTCAATAGATGCTGATTTTAATAGTGAACCTATGATTAATATATTAAAACAAACTTATAATATTACCAAAATACCTTCTATTGTTGTAGAGGACCAAGTATTTGATAACCTTATTGGGAAGGATGATTTAACTATGGAAATCTGTGAGCATTATGAAGAAAAACCTTTATTTTGTTTGAATTGATTACTTTAATTTAATCATATCACCTATTGTCATAGCACCTGATTTTTTATGTTCCAAATTCGATTTTTCAAGTTTAACTTCTTCAATTAATTTGATATTCAAGAATTTCTCTATTTTTTCTGCAGCCCTCATACTAGGTTCATGATGTTCTGACTCTAGGTTATGAACTAAAGAAGTTTTTTCATTAATTTTTCTTGCAAAATCGTCTTGTTTTAATCCAAGTTTTTCTCTTGCATTTTTTATAAGATTTCCAAAACCAGTTATGATTACCATAGTTGTTTCTTCTTCTTCTGGAATATTTCCATATTGACTTCTTCTTGTTCTTATTGACTGAGTAGCGTTTATTTTTCTTGTAACTTTCCCGAACTTGGAGCAATCGCCACACACATTTAAGTTAGTTCCTTCTACATCTGTTAAGAACAGTTCTGTTTCTTTTCCGCACATATCACATCTTGACATTTTTCACCCCTTGATTATTTTTATTATTATTTCTCTTTGTCTTGGTCCATCTCCTTCAAAAAAATATATTCCCTGCCAGGTTCCAAGTAAAAGATTATTGTTTTTGATTATGATTGTTTTTTCATTTCCCAATAAAGATGATTTAATATGGGCATCTGAGTTACCTTCTGAATGCTTATAATCTTCATTTTGAGGTATTAATGAAGTTAATTTTTGAAGTATATCACTCTGAACATCAGGATCTGCGTTTTCATTGATAGTTATGCCTGCTGTTGTGTGAGGGCAATAGACTATGCAGATACCTTCTTTTATGTTTGATTTTTTTACAATTTTATTAATTTGAGATGAAATATCCACTAGTTCTTGTTTTTTTGAAGTAGAAATAGGTACTTTTTCTATCATAATACTATAGGGGTTTCATAAGTATTTAATATTTTCGTTAAATTAATTTTTAGTTTTTGAATTTCGTTTATTTTAGTTAGTTTTATATAACTTAGAAAGTAACTTAATACATGAAAGTAATATGTGTAACTGGGACACCCGGAACTGGGAAAACTACTTTAGCTAAGAAGTTGGCTAAATTAAATAAGTATGAATATCTTGATGTAAACAAGGTAATTAAGAGTGAAAATCTCAAAGAAGGTTATGATAAAAAGAAGAAATGTTCTATAATTGATATTAAGAAGTTAAATAAGGCGTTGATTAAAATAATCAAGAGTTTAGATTCTAAGGGATTAATTATTGATAGTCATTTGAGTCATTATTTAAGTCCCAAATATGTGGATTTGTGTGTTATCACTAAATGTTCTGATCTTAAAAAGTTAGAAAAACGATTAAAGAAAAGAGATTATATAAAATCCAAGATTAGGGAGAATTTAGATTGTGAAATATTCGATGTTTGTTTGAATGAGGCAAATGAATTAAAGCATCAAGTTAAGATTGTTAATACAAGTAAAAGATATAAGGTTGGAGAAATATTATGAAGACTCAATTAAGTTCATTTGAATTAAAATATATGCTGGATGAATTAAAAATTCTAATTGATTCTAAAGTAGATTCAATTCTAAATCCTGAAAAACACGAGCTATTGATTCAATTTTTTGTTTCTGGTAAAGGTAAGAAAGTTTTGAGAATCCTTCCTACATTTATCTATTTAAGTAGCCAAAAAAAGTCTCAAGAAAAAGCTAGTGGTTTTTGTATGAGCTTACGAAAAAATTTAATAAATTCACGTTTAAGAGATATTAAACAGATTGATTCTGAGAGGGTCTTGAAAATCTTATTCGAGACAAAAGAACAGAAGTTTATTTTGATTGTGGAGTTATTTAGCAAAGGTAATGTTATTTTATGTAAGGAAGATTACTCAATTGTCTCAGTTTTAGAATCTCAACAATGGAAAGATAGGGAACTCAAGTCTCGAATTAAATATGAATTTCCACCACCCAGAATGAACTTTTTTAAATTAGATTCTGATAAATTAAAAGAACTATTTAATTCGGATAAACCTCTTGTTAAAAAATTAGCATCTGATCTTGGTTTTGGAGGGGTATATGCAGAAGAAATTTGTTTATTATCTGGTTTAGATAAAGAAAAAGTTAAATTGACTAATGACAATATCAAAAGGATTATTGAAACTATTAATAAGTTAGTGAAAAAGAAGATTAAACCATGTATTGTATATAAAGATGAAAAGATAAAAGATATTACCCCTTTTCATCTGAAAACATATGTTGAAAATAAAATAGATGAGTTTGAAGACTATAATTCTGCCATTGATAGCGTTCTTGCAAAAGGAATTCAGGAAGAATTTAAAGATGAAAAAACCAGTGTTTATGAAAAAAAAGCAGCCAAGATAAATAAGATTATCAAAATTCAACAGAAAAAGATCTTGAATATTAATGAAGATATAAAAGGGATTGAAAAAAAAGCAGAATTAATTTATAGTAATTATGATACTGTGGGGGATATTATTAAAACAATAAATGATGCTGTTAAGAAATACTCATGGGAAGAGATTAAAGAAAAGTTAAAAGATCATAAGGTTGTTAGTGAAGTGAATTCTAAGGATAAGAAAGTTGTTTTAGAATTAGAATGATTATATTCTTTCTTGGATATTTTAATTGATGTTCTTATTGAGAATCTTCTTAAATTTATTATAATTGTGATGAAATAAGATTTTAGAAAAATAAGGTGGACAGTTTTCTGAGGTTCCCGCAGAATGCAGTACTTGACAGAACGTAAGCCGGTTTAACTGATGGGTTCGAAATGAGACCATGTGGAACCCGGCTGCTATGACCGTCCATTCAATAGGAGTTATTATCTCTTTAAAAAGCTTACTATTTTATGCCTATAATCCATTACATTTTTAAATATCCCCTCATTAATAACTATCAATATGAAAGCAATAATACTTGCAGCAGGTTATGCAACTAGGTTATATCCTTTGACATTAAATCAACCTAAACCTTTGTTGGAGATAGGTGGGACTCCCATCATAGAGCGAATTATTAATCAAATATATAATGTTTCTAAGATAGATGAAGTTTATATTGTTACAAATCATAAATTTAAATCTTATTTTGATAGATGGTTATCTAATTATAATGCTCAAAAGCCTGTTAAGGTGATAGATGATCTAACTAATAATAATGAAGATAGGTTAGGTGCAATTGGGGATATAGATTATGTAATAAAGAAGGAAAAGATTAATGATGAATTAATAATCCTAGCAGGAGATACATTAGTTGATATAGATTTGGGTAAATTAATTGATTTGATGGACGATAAAAATGCATCTGTTACTCTTTCAAAATATATGACTAAAGATAAAATAAAAGGGAGATATGGAAATTTAATTGAAGATAGAAATAATTTCATTGTTGCATTTGAAGAAAAACCTGAAAATCCTCAATCTAATCTTGCTTCAGTGCCATTTTATTTATTAAAAAAAGGTGCAGTTCAAGAAGTGAGAAAATGTTTAGAATTAAATCCTGAATTAGATAATGCAGGAGAGTTCATAAAACATTTAATTAAATCCCAAAAAGTTTTGAATTATACTATTAAAGGTAATTATTTTGATATTGGTTGTAAAAAGGATTTGAATGATGCAGATATCAAATACATGGGAAAAGGGAATTACTAATTTTGTAGATAAGTAATCCATTAACTATTTAAATGAAAAACTTCTTTATTCTTTTATGAAAATAACAATAATTGGAACTGGATATGTAGGCTTAGTTGCTGGCACATGCTTAGCCGAATTGGGAAATGATGTAATCTGCTTAGATGTAGATGAAGAAAAAATCAATAATTTGAAGAAAGGGATCATGCCTATTTATGAACCTGGATTAGAAGAGTTAGCAATACGGAATCATCAAAAAGGGAGATTAAAATTTACTACAGATAAAGTAGAAGCAATAAAAGGATCTGTTGTTATATTTATTGCAGTTGGAACTCCTATGGGTGAAAATCATGAAGCAGATTTAAGATTTGTGAGGCAAGTAGCTAAGGACATTGGAGAAAATATGACTGACTATAAGGTTATTATTGATAAAAGTACAGTTCCAGTTGGTACTGCTGAGATGGTTAAAAAAATTGTGAAGGAATCTCAAAAAGAACCCATTGAATTTGATGTTGTTTCAAATCCTGAATTTTTAAAGGAAGGGTGCGCAATTAAAGATTTTATCAATCCGGACAGAGTTGTTATTGGTTCAGATTCTGAGAAAGCAAAAGAAATCATGACTAATATTTATAAAAGTATAACTAGGACAGATAAACCAATATTACATACTGATGTTAAGAGTGCAGAATTAATTAAATATGCTTCTAATGCAATGCTTGCTACTCGAATTTCTTTTATGAATGAATTAAGTCATTTAGCAGAAAAAGTTGGAGCAGACATAAAGAAAGTTGCACAAGGTATGGGTTTAGATTCGAGAATTGGTCCTAGATTTTTACAAGCTGGGGTAGGATATGGTGGTAGTTGTTTTCCAAAAGATGTACAGGCATTAATTCAAACATTAAAGCAGAATGAGTGTACTTCTAAAATTTTAGATGCAGTAGAGGAAGTTAATTATAATCAGAAAAAACATATTGTACCTAAAATACAAAAACTAATTCCTGATTTGAATGGGAAGACTATTGCAATATGGGGTTTAGCATTTAAACCTAAAACAGATGATATTAGGGAAGCACCTGCTCTGATGGTAATAGAAGAATTACAAAAATTAGGTTCTAATATACAAGCATTTGATCCTGTAGCGCAAGAAAATGCAAAGAAGACCTTAAAAGATATAACATATTTAGAAAACCCTTATGATACATTAAAAAATGCAGATGCTTTAGTTATAATGACTGAATGGGATGAATTTAGGGATTTAGATAAAGAAAAAATCAAGTCATTATTAAAGAATCCTAATGTTATAGACGGTAGAAATTTATATGATCCGAAAGAAATGAAGAAATTGGGTTTTAATTATATCGGCGTAGGAAGACAATAATTTTATATTTTTTTTAATCTCCTTCAAATTCTACTAAATTAAATACTTTGTAGCCCGCATGTTCTAATTTTTTCTTTCCACCTAAATCGGGTAGATCCACAATAAAACTACATTCAACAATATCTCCCCCTAGTTTTTTAATTAAGTTACATGCAGCAATACATGTTCCACCTGTTGCTAGTAGATCATCCATAAGGAGAATTTTATTACATTCATGGATTGCGTCTTTATGAATTTCAATTTTATCTTTACCATATTCCAGTTCATATTCTTCTGAGACTGTTTCTGCTGGTAATTTTCCAGGTTTTCTTATTGGGATAAAACCTACACCTAATTTATGTGCTAATACGGAACCTGTAATAAATCCACGTGATTCAATTCCAACCACAAAGTCAATTTCCATATCCTTATAACGTTTAACTAAAAGTTCAATCATGTGATTGTATCCTTCTTTATCTCTTAATAATGTAGTAATGTCTCTAAACATTATACCTTCTTTAGGCCAATTAGGTATGGTTCTTATCTTTTCTTTTAATGTGTGTGGCATTATTTTACCTCTGGGATTGTATTTATTATTAAATCAGTGACTTTTTCAACATTAGCTTTGAATATTTCAAGAATTGCATCCCATGTTACAGGTTCTTCATCGTCTTTCCAACAATCATAATCTGTTGACATAGCAACTGCAGCATAAGGTATTCCAGCTTCATTTGCTAAAATACATTCTGGTGCAATACTCATATTGATAACATCTGCACCCCATTGTCTAAACATGTGAGATTCTGCTTTTGTTGAGAATCTTGGACCTTCTATTGTAACAACTGTTCCTTTTTCATGACAGAATAGTTTTAATTCCTTACATTTTTTAATTAATAAGTCTCTTAGATTATTATCAAAAGGTTGAGCCATACCGGTATGTTTAGCGTTATCAGGTTCAAATTCATCATAAAAGCTTAATTTTCTTAGTCTTGTGAAGTCTATAAATTGGTCAAGAATCACTAAGTGTCCCCTATCAATCTCTTCCCTTAAGCTTCCTACTGCAGTAGTTGCTATTATATGGGTGCATCCATGTTCTTTTAATGCATGGATATTGGCTCTAAAGTTAACTTGGGTTGGTGGAATTGTATGCTTTCTTCCATGTCTTGCTATAAGAATCACATCTGTTCCTTTGATTTTTCCAGTTAATAAGTCAGAAGTTGGTTTTCCAAATGGGGTATCAACTTCTATACTCTTTTTATCTTCTAATATGTCCGGATTATCTAACCCTGAACCTCCAATAATTCCTATTTTTACCATATTATTAGAGTTTTATTTTCTGCTTAAATAGTTTTTGATTTTGAAATTTATAATATCTCTTTTAATCATAAATCTTAAATAGTGCCTTTCACCACTTTTTTGTATGAAAAGGGTATTAGTAACTGGTGGAGCAGGATTTATTGGTAGTCACCTATGTAAATATCTTTTAGATAAAGGTGAACAAGTTATTTGTATGGATAATTTTTTTACAGGCAGTAAAGAAAATATTAAATCTCTTTTAGATAATCCTCATTTTGAAATTTTAAGACATGATATTATTCAACCTCTTTTTTTAGAAGTGGATCAAATATATAATCTAGCTTGTCCGGCTTCTCCTGTACATTACCAATGGGATCCAATCAAGACTTTATTGACTAGTACTGTTGGGATGTATAATATTTTAGGTATTGCAAAGAGGTGTAAAGCAAGAATATTACAGGCATCTACATCTGAGATTTATGGGGACCCATTAGAGCACCCCCAAAAAGAAACTTATAAGGGGAATGTGAATACTTTAGGTCCTAGGGCATGTTATGATGAAGGTAAAAGAGTGGCAGAGACCTTTATGATGGATTATCACAGGGAAAATAATGTTGACGTTCGTATAATCAGGATATTTAATACTTATGGTCCTAATATGGCTATGAATGATGGAAGAGTTGTATCTAATTTTATTGTTCAAGCGTTAAAAAATGAGGATATTACTATATATGGTGATGGCTCTCAAACGAGATCTTTTTGTTATGTTTCAGATTTAGTTGAAGCAATGTATAAAATGATGAATCAAGAAGGTTTTATCGGGCCTGTTAATTTGGGTAATCCTGGCGAGTTCACAATGATTGAATTGGCAGAAAAAGTTATTGAATTTACAGGGTCGAAATCAAAAATAATACATAAAGATTTACCTCTTGATGACCCTAAGCAGAGAAAACCTGATATTAGTTTAGCTAAGGCAAAATTAGATTGGGAACCTACTATTGAATTAAAGGATGGTTTGAAAAGAACTATAGATTATTTTAAGGGTTTATTAAAATGAAAGTTTTAGTTACTGGTGGTGCAGGATTTATAGGATTTCATGTAGCCAAGGCATTATTAGAAAGGGGAGATGAAATAGTTATAGTTGATAATTTTAATAAATATTATGATGCTAAATTAAAATATGACCGGATAAAACAATTAAGAAAATATAAAGGTCTTAAAGTCTATAAGGTTGATATTGCTCATTATAAAAAACTCGAAAAAATCTTTAAGAAAAATAAGTTTAATAAGATTTGTCATTTAGCTGCACAAGCAGGTGTTAGGTATTCTTTAAAAAATCCATTTATTTATGAAAAGAGTAATAATGTAGGTACTTTAAATCTTCTTGAGTTGGCTAGAAAATTTAAAATTAAGGACTTTGTTTTTGCTTCATCATCTTCAGTATATGGGGGCAATAAAAAAATTCCTTTTTCAGAAGGTGATAATGTAGATAATCCTGTTTCATTTTATGCAGCTACAAAAAAATCTAATGAACTTTATACTCATATTTATCACAATTTGTATGGATTAAACTGTACATGTTTAAGGTTTTTTACAGTCTATGGGCCATGGGGTAGACCAGATATGGCATTATTTAAGTTTGTTAAAAATATCATAGAAGGTGGGACAATTGATGTTTACAATCATGGAAAGATGAAGAGGGACTTTACTTATGTTGGAGATATTGTTAAAGGTGTCTTATCAGCAATAAATAAACCCATGGGTTATGAAATCATAAATTTAGGGAATAATCATCCAATTGAACTAACTAAATTCATATCAACAATTGAAAATGTTATGGGTAAAAAAGTAAAAAAAAGGATGCTACCTATGCAATCTGGAGATGTTCCTATTACTTATGCAAACATAAATAAAGCAAAAAAATTATTAAATTATAATCCTACAATCAATATTGAAGAAGGTGTAAAAAATTTTGTAGAATGGTATAGGGGGTATTATAAACTTTAAAATGAAAACTAAACTTATAAAAGATAGATTTGTGATAATTAAGAAGTATGTAACTGGGAAAGATGTGCTTGATGTAGGCTGTGCTGGTTGCCCTTATAACCCTAAGAAAGTACCTTTTGATATCATTAAGGCAAATGCAAAATCTTATTGGGGTTTAGATATAAGGAAATCGAAAGATCCTAAAATTCTTCACGGAGATGCTGAGACTACTAATTTGAATAAAAAATTTGATGTGATTGTTGCAGGAGATATAATTGAGCATTTATCAAATCAAGGATTATTTTTAGAGAACATGAAGAAGCACCTTAGACCTGGTGGAAAATTGATAATTTCTACACCTAATATACGGAGTAGATGGATTTTTTCACCAACAAATCCTGAACATGTTTTATGGCATTCAAAACAAACATTTTTGCAATTATTTAAAAGGCATAATTATCAAGTCGTTGAATTTTATTATTATTTTGGAAATAAAAAATTATTCTTCTTATTTGAGTTATTCAAAGAAATATTTTATAGACTAATTCGTCCAATGACCGAATCAATGATGATTATTATTGAAGATAAAAAATGAAAGTTTTATTTATAATACCCAATCTTGTAGGGGATAAAGGCAAACCTACTGCACCCCCACCAGGTGTAGCATATCTTGCAGCTATGCTTATGAAACATAATCATGAGGTTATAGCTATAGATATGAGGGTACATACTAATTTTTCTAATCTTTTTGATAAAATTGAAAAATTTAATCCTGATTTTATAGGTCTAAGTTTTATGACTAAAGAATATTTGAAATCTTATAATATTGTTAAACAAATTAAAGAAAAATTTCCAGATAAAATTTTAATTTTAGGTGGATCTCATCCCAGTACGGTCGAAGAAAAAGTTCTTGAAGAAACTAGTGCAGATTTAGCAGTCATGGGTGAAGCAGAATATACCTTTTTAGAATTATGTGATAAAAAACCTTACTCTGAAATTAAAGGATTAATATGGCGAAAAGATGGACACATAATTAAAAATGATAGGAGACCATTTATAGATGATCTTGATTCTCTTCCTTTCCCTGCTTACGATATATTCCCTTTGAAAGAATATGTAGATAAGAAAATTCCTATTGTAAGTTCAAGGGGATGCCCTTATCAATGTATATATTGTGCAATGAAAAAAATATTGGGTGCTAAATGGAGACCTAGAAGTGCAGAAAACGTATTTGAAGAAATTAAGTTATGGTACGGTAGGGGTTATACTTTTTTTCATATAATTGATGATAATTTTACTTTAGATATGAAAAGGGCTGAAGTTATATGTGATCTAATAATTAAAAATAATCTTAAAATAAAATGGGATCTTAGAAATGGTATCAGGGTTGATAGAGTAAGTGAAGAACTTCTTACAAAGATGAAAAAAGCAGGATGCTTTTTCTTGGCTTTTGGTATTGAATCATTTGATGATGACGTTTTGAAACAGATGAAGAAAGGAACCACAAGTGAAAAGGCTATTGAAGCAGTCAGATTAGCTAAAAAAGTAGGGATTCCTGCAAGTGGATTTTTTATGGTTGGACTACCTGGCGATACTTATCAAAAATTTTTGAAAACATATAACCTCGCAAAATCTATGGACCTTGAAGAAGTCAGATTTTATAATGTAATCCCATTTCCTGAGACTGAGCTTTACGAACAGATCAAAAAAGAAGGTAAGTTGCTCAAGACCCCTAAAGAATATTTAAATTTTGGATCTAAATTTCTTAATGATCCTATTTACGAGATGGGGGATTTTACAACTAAACAAAAGATTAAGGCATTAGATATTGGACAAAATATTGTAATGAGGAAATTATTGAAAAAAGAGTTTGGTTCTATTTTAGGCGGACTTGCTTTTATGGGTTGGAAAATTAAACCTATTAGAAGAGTCATTAAAAAACCTGGTATATATCTTTGGACAATAATTAGAAAATCAAAGAGAAAATAGCTAACTTTATAAGTTTTTAATATTTATCTTATATAATGAAAGTATGCATATTAACTACATCATATCCTGCGTATAAAGGACATATTCAAAGTCCATTTGTCTATAAATTGACAGAAGCTTTGAAAGAGTCTAAATTAGACGTTGATGTGGTGTGTCCATTCTATAAAGGAAGTAAAAAAGAAGAAAATTGGACAGATATCAGAATACATCGATTCAAATATGCACCTTTTGTTTTTATGCAAAAGTTAACACAAGGTGGGGGAATTCCTTCTGCTTTAAAGAGATCATTTTTAGCTAAGTTACAGATGCCTTTTTTTATTTTGTCATTTTATCTTCGATCTAAGAAGTATGTGAAGGAATGTGATGTTATTCATGCACAATGGGCGTTATCTGCTTTAATTGGCGTTTTTCTTAAGAAAAGATATCATAAGCCTTTAATATTGACTGAGAGAGGTGCTTCTGCAAATCTTGCTGTTAAGAACAAATTGATGAAAATGGTTTTTAAGTGGGTTTTAAAGAATTGTGATTTCATAACGGCAAATAATGAAAATCAAATTGAAATTATGGGATCATTGGGCGTTTCTGATGCTAAATTAAAGGCAGTTCCAAATGGTTTTGATCTTAATTCTTTTAAACCAAGAAATAAGGTAAAGACTCGTGCAAAATTAGGTTTGGCTCAAGATAAAAAGATTATACTTTTTGTTGGGTGGCTTATTGAAAGGAAAGGTCTTAATTATTTGTTAGATTCAATGAGTCAAATTAAAAATCAAAATGCATTATTATTGGTGATAGGGGAAGGTCTTCTTGAATTAAAACTCAAAGAGTATACTAAAAAGTTAGGAATTTCTGATCAAGTTAAATTTTTAGGGTCAAAACATCCGGATGAACTCCCTTATTGGATGAATGCTTCTGATATTTTAGTTTTACCTAGTTTATCGGAAGGAAGACCCAATGTTGTTGGAGAGGCTATGGCTTCTGGTTTACCAGTTATCGCTTCTAATGTTAATGGTACACCTGAATTTATTGAAGATGGGCAGAATGGTTTTTTAGTTCCTGCAAAAGATTCAAAAGCGATTACTGAAAAACTGTTAAAATTACTTGATTCAGAAGAAATGAGGTTTGATATAGGCAAGAAGGCTCATGAATCAATAATTGAAAAGAAACTAACCTGGGAAAATTGTGCATCTAATTATCGTAATATTTATAATAAAATTCTTTAAATTTTATAAAATAGATTTGCTAAAAAAGCTATGAAATATTTTATAATTAAAATTATTATATATACGCTCGCTACAATTACAGGGTTATAACCTAGACTTGCGTAAAGAAATACTGCTACTGATTCTTTTATTCCTAATCCAGACATTGTTAATGGGATTAATGCAAAAAGAGTTACAACTGCAGTTATCAATAAAATTGTTAAAATAGGTATACTAACACCAAATGCTTTAAATGCAAAAAATACTGAGACAGAACTCATTATCCATTGAAACATCGTTATTGCTAGATTTAACATAAGAAGGTTTTTTTTAGTTTTTACATAGTGAATCATACTTTTTGAAAATCCTTTGAACATTTCTGCTTTTTTCCCTAAAATCCGTTTTAAAAATAATCTGGGATATTTGTTCATAATCAAAAAAAATCCAATAAGTGCAATACCTACAAATAATATCATGAAGTATATTGCTTGTTCAATTTCAAAAAATAGAAAGAAACCAAAAGAACCTAAAATAAGAATTGTTGTTATTGTGATTAATTTATCTGCAATTGAAACTGCAGTACCTTTGCCTATTGGAATATTCTCTTTTTTTAAAAAGTATATTATTGAAAAATCTCCAATTTTCCCTGGCATCAATAATCCTGCACTCCAACTTAAAAGATAATATTTGATTGTTTTTAAAAATGGGATCGGTTTACATAACCCCCTTATCATTATGTGGACATTGGAAATTGCGGCAAATAAAGCTATAATAAAAGTTAAAATGGCCAATATTAAAAAAATTGGATTTGTTTTTGAAAATGAATTTACTATTTCATTTATTCCAATTTTACTAAAAAGAATTACAAGAATTATTAATCCTACTATAAGTTTTAAAATATATTTTATGCTTTTCTTCATCTTACTTTTTTAACATATCTGCTAAGAAACCAAAGAGAATAATTTGTATACCTGTTGTAACAAAAAGGCCAGATAAAATTACTCTAGGGATTCCACCTACTGCCCCTGTATTGATCAAATTTATGATTATCCATATACCAAATCCAAAACCTACTGTGAAGATAAGTGTCCCGATTATTCCAAAAAATTTTATTGGTTCGAAATCCCTATAAATTCTTAGTATGTTGATCCATGCTTTAATTGCATAATCAAAAGGATTTCTAAATAACCTACTAGGTCTTGTTTTTTTTGTAGTAATTGGGATTTCTGCTATCTTCATTTTTGACCTCCCAGCTCTTATAAGCTGTTCTTGTGTATATGTAAAACTATTTGTTATTGGTAATTGTGCTACTTCTTTTGTAAATGCTCTAAATCCTGTTGTAGTATCTGTTATTTTTGTTTTTAATAATTTAGAAAATGTTTTGGCAAATGCAATATTTCCCATTTTTTTCATTAAAGAACCTGAATATTTCCCTTTATCAAATCTAGAACCTAAAACTAAATCATTACCTTCTTTAATTTTTTTAATCAGTTCAGGTATATATTCTGAAGGATACTGTCCATCTGCATCTGTATGAACAATGATATCTGCATTTAATTTAATGCATTCATGCATTTCTCTTTTGAATGTTTCTGCTAAACCTAAGTTTCTTGGATTACTTATTACAATTGCACCTTCTTTTTTAGAAACTTCTACTGTTTTATCATCACTACCATCATTTAAAACTAAAATTTTATAGTCTTGATTAGCCATCACTTCCTTAATATCTCTCAATACAGGGGTGATTGTCTTTTCTTCATTATATGCAGGGATTGATATTACTATCATAGTTTATACTAAATAAGTAAAGTATTTAAATATGACGGAATCTTTAATTCATAAATGAAACTGATAAAATTTATTAAATTGGCAAAAAGAAGGCAAATTGGATATTTTAAAGGTAATCCTACTAATTATATCAAATTTCAAAATTTTCAAGCAAAAGAAATCTTAAGTGAGTTGAAAAAGAGAAATGTTAATTTACATGGTAAAACTGTTTTAGAACTTGCTGTAGGTACTGGCGGATATTCACCTGTGTTCAAACAAGGTTGTAAAGATTATATAATGAACGACATAACTCGGCCAGCTATACTAGATATTGATAATTCAATTAAATTTAAGAAATTTGATGTTACTAAAAAATATCCTTTTGAGGATAACAGCTTTGATTTTGTTTTTTCATGTTCATTGATTGAACATGTTAAGGATCCTAAAAAGATGATGGATGAAATAAAAAGGGTTTTGAAACCTAATGGATTACTTTATTTGAGTTTCCCACCTTTTTATTCTCCTGTGGGGGGACATTACTTTAAACCATTTCATTATTTTGGGGAAAAGATTGCTGTAGAACTCACTAAAATATTCAAACATAGCGTTAATGCTGACTCTTATAGCAAAGGTTTTGGTTCTTTTGGTCTTTACATCAGAAAAATTGGGTCTGTTAGACGACTTATTAAAAAAGAAGGATTTTCTATTATTGATTATTGGGCAAGATACCCTTCTTGGTCATTTATTGCAAAAATACCTATATTGAACGAAATATTAACCTGGCATGTATGTTTTTTGTGTAAGAATAAGAAATGAATTATTTTAGGATATCACATTTTTACAACTAATGCTTGCTTATTGATTAATGACACTATAACTTCTGGTTTATCTTTAAAAAATTCATCAAATGCTTTTTGGACACCTTTAGCAAAAGGATAATCATGCGATATTATAATTCCTCCCCTATTCATTCTAGGATAAAAGAATTTTAAACTATCAATTGTTGAAGAATAAATATCAACATCTAGATGTACTAAAGAGAATTTTTTGTTTTTTACTGGATCTGATGTTTTGGGAAATAATCCTTTGTAAAATTTTATATTTTTGAATTTTTTAAGATAACTTTGAACTTGCTCTAATGAAGCTTCAAATTGCCCTTTTTTGAACATCTTTCCATTCCATTTTGAATCAATGCTTAAAACTTCTGGTAAACCTTCATAAGTATCAAATAAGTGAATTATTTTATCTTGTTTCGTTATTGCTCTTGCAATTGCCATTGCTTTTGCACTTCCACCTTTAAAAACTCCAACTTCTGCAATATCTCCTTTTATTTTTTTAGTGGTAATAACTGAGGAATAAATATTAAACAGTTCACTAACTTCTAAAGCGGTTGCTTTATCTTTTATTGCAATATCTTTATAGATTTTACAAAAATTAGGTCTTTGAATAAATCCCACTAATGCCCAATTATTATGATTCCATAGGATTTTTTGTAATTTTGTTAAAATTAGTTTTTTCATCTTATTTTTAAGAATAGTTGTTAGCTTTTAAAGTTTTTTATTTATGTGTCAGAAATATACCTTTCTGAGCATGCTCAAAAATTATGACAATTCTCAAATATAATCATAATTTTTGACATTCTGGAAATAGATCCTTGATTGAGTTCTCATTTGCCTTACAAATCCCTCTTTCTGTGATTAACCCTGTTATAAGTCTTGCAGGAGTTACATCAAAGGCATAGTTTGTTGCATTACTTGTTTCTGGTGTTAAAAGAACTTTTTTGATTTCATTGCCATTTAGACCTTGAATATACTTCACTTCTTCTTCACCTCTTTCTTCAATCGGAATTTCTTTTATTCCATCCTTAATTATCCAATCAAAACTTGAGGAAGGTAGTGCTACATAAAATGGGATATTGTTGTCATGTGCAGCTAATGCTTTTAAGTATGTGCCAATTTTATTTGCAACATCCCCTGTATAAGTTGTCCTATCTGTACCTACAATTACTAAATCCACCATTTTGTGTTGCATGAGGTGTCCACCTGTGTTGTCAGGTATAACTGTGTGTGGGACACCATGTTGATTTAATTCCCATGCTGTGAGTCTTGCACCTTGATTTCTTGGTCTTGTTTCATCAACCCATACATGAATCTTGATTCCTTTTTCAAATGCTGCGTAGATTGGAGATGTTGCAGAACCATAATCCACAAAAGCAAGCCAACCTGCATTACAGTGTGTTAGAATATTGACAGGTTCATTATCTTTTTTTGTTTTTGCAATATCTTCAATAAGTTTTAATCCATGATTTCCAAGTTTCTTACAGAATTCTGCATCTTCATCTGCAATTTCTATTGCTGTTTGTTTTGCAATTTTTATCTTTTCTTCGGAGGTTTTGCCTTGTTTTAGTGCTTTTAATTGTCTATCTACTGCCCAAGCTAAGTTTACAGCTGTAGGTCTTGTTGATTTTAGTTTTTCTGCTGATTTTTGTAAGAATTCTTCTTCTGTTGATTCTAAACATGCGATATACATACCATATCCTGCTGTTGCACCAATTAATCCTGCGCCCCTTACATGCATATCTTTTATAGCTATTGCTACCTCTTCAAGCGTTTTTAGATCTTCTATTATAAATTTGTGTGGGAGATGTCTCTGATCGATTATTTGAATTATATTTTCTTCATCTTTCTTTAACCAGATTGTTCTGTAATGCTTATTGTTTACGTTCATATTAATATTCTATGGGTCTTTCTTTAATTACATCTTTAATATCATTACAAAAGTCAATTACATCTTCCTCTGTTAGTGTTCCGATATTAGCAAGGTGTATTACTTTTCCATCTAATTCCCCTTTCCCAGGATAGAATATGTAACCCCTTTCTTTTAATTTATCATGGAATTCTTCATATGTCCAATTCTTAGGCGTTAAAACATTAATCATCAGATTTGACATTTCATTTTCTTTTAATTGGGGCTTGAATCCTATCTCATATAATGTTTTCTTAAGTAGGTCACCATTTCTTTTATACCTAGATATCCTATTTTGAACACCTTCTTCTTTTAATCTTTCAAGTGCCTTATCTAACATATAAAATAAAGGTATTTGTGGTGTAAAAGGAGTTTGGTCATGCTCTGCATATTTGACATGTTTGAAAAAATCAAGATAATAAGATTTGGGTTTTACATCTTTACTTTTTTCTATTGTTAATTTTTTATAACCTATTATACCTAAAACTGGTAAACCTTCGAGTGTTTTATTAGTATTAGTAATACAATAATCAATGTTGTCTTCAACCATATTTAATGGTTCTCCTGCTAATGCACTAACTGCATCAACAATAAACGTTTTTTCATATTTTTTACATAATTCTCCTATTTTTTTAATTGGATTTAGCATACCTGTTGAGGTTTCCATTAAAACAGCAGTAACTGCTTCAATTTCATTATTTTGCATTCTTTGTTCTATTTCTTCTAGATTTGGATAATTCCCCCATCCATAATTTAACAAGATTGTTGGGACTTTGTGCAATTCACAAATCTCATTGATTCTTTCTCCAAAAGCACCATTAGCTATAACTAATGTTTTTTTATCATCGTGAAGAACTGAACTTAATAATGTTTCTGTGGCAGAAGTTCCAGACCCTCCAATAACTACAAAATCATAATCTTCCTTTTTTGATTCTGTACCAAAGGCAAAATGAAAATTTTGTTTTATATTTTTAAATAAGTCAGAGAATTCAGTTTCACGATGACCTATTTCCCCGTAATTCATTGAATCTTTGACCTCATCATGAACATTAACAGGTCCTGCAACAAACATTTTATATTTTTTTTGAGACACTTCAAATCACCCCATTTAATTTTTTTAATTTTTCATAGTCTTCTGGATTGTCTATATCAAAGCAAAACTTTAGATCATTTGGTATTTCTATACTATTGAACTCTCCTTCATTGACAATATCCACAATTGGAATAGTATACCAACCTTTTTGCATGTTTTCTGTGCTTAAAGCATCCCTTAATTTTATTACATTTTTTTTTGATAATCCAATTACTCCAACGTAAGTGTAAAGTTGGGGTACTTTTTCCCATTCTCCTCCAAGAAAAACTCCTTTTTCAGGTATTATAAATTTTGTAATCATGTTGTTTTCATCTACTATCATCGTTTCGTCTTTAAGTTGATCAGAATATTCTATCTTTTTTGTTACAATGATATCTTTTTTATTACTACCTATAATTTGTTTGATGAGCAAATCATCATAAATTAAATCCCCATCAAAAATAATTATGTTTTCATTATCTGAGATTTTATCTGCTAATGCATCAAGAGCTAAATAGACACTATATGCATTATCTAATTCAATGAATTTTTTATTATGGATCAGATTATCATGTACTTTTTCAATCATTTTTTCTTTGTATCCAGAAACAACAAAAATATCTTCATGATTTACGCCTGCATTTTTTAATGCATTGATTTGTTTTTCAAGGATCGTAGAGTCACCTATTTTAAGAAGGGTCTTAGGGATATCAATTACATCTTTTAATCTTCGATTGTATCCTGCTGCTAATATGACTGCTTTCATGATAAAAAGGATTCATTTTTTGTTTTTAAACGTTATGAATTCTTAATCTCATATTAAGACGAAAAACGTAAAACAGCAAATTATTTAAATCATCAAAAATCTAACAAAATAGGGTGGAATATTGTCAATAATTACTATAATATTATTTTTAGTATATACTTTAGGTTTAGGTCATAGTATCTTTTTGATATTTAAACCTAAAATAGAAGATTTCTTAGAGTCTATTGTAATTAAATTAGGTTTAGGTTTATGTTTATTCATTGTTTTAGGTGTTTTTTTAAACTTGATAAGGGTTCCACTTGATTGGAGAATCTTTTTATTATTAAGTCTAATAGGCCCTATATATTCTTTAATTAAAAATCCTAAATTCTTTAAATTAGAATTTCCAAAAAAATTAAAAAAATCTCACATCTATAATATCATCTTAATATTATTATTTGTTTTTATTCTATTTATGCATACAAAAGGGGCATTTTCATATCCTTGGTTAGAAGATGGGGATCCTTGGACTCATTTGATGGGCGTAAAATATGTTGCTCTTGAAAAAACAGTTTATGAGCCTAGCGGAAGTATTGATTTTTTCTTTTATATGGATTCTTATCCTCCTGCATATGATATGATCATGGGTATTTTAGAACAAACTGCCAATAGTATACTTTGGGTATTAAAGTTTTTTAATGCATTAATTTTGGCTTTAGCAATCCCTTTTTCATATTATTTTTTTAAGAGATTAACTAAATCTTCAGATAAAGCAATTTTTGCTACTTTTGTTTTAGCAATGTTGCCTTCATTTATGAGTCATTTTATTTGGGCACATTCATTAGTTATAACTTTAGTTCCTATCATTTTTTATTGTGCGGTATTAATCGAAAAAGATAAAAAATGGGCTTACTTAACTGGTTTAACTCTAGGTGCTTCAATTTTAGTTCAGCCAACCCAACCAATTAAATTTATAATATTATTTTGCATGTTTGCATTTGTGAAATTTATTTCAGATAAAAGTTTATGGAAACATTTCTTAAAAGTGTTTATAATTGTTGGAATTATTGGTCTACTTTGGTGGGGCCCTTTGGCTCTTAAGCATAGTAATGTAGTTGATTCTTTTGGAAAGCGTTCTTTTTATTATCCTGAAGGAAGGGTAGGGAGACCAGACTCGATACCTCATGTTGGACTTATGGGAACTGCTACTAGGCTTTACACTTTTGATGATTTTGTTTTTGTTGGAAAAAACAATATGATAAATAATCCTGTCGGATGGGGATTGTTTGCTAGCATACTTGTTGCTATAGGTTTAGTTGCATTACTTCTTAATTATAAAAAAATTAATCCTAAAAAGAAAAGTTGGGAATTATTTGGTTTATTGTGGTTTGCATTCGCATTTGCAGGTTTATTCGGCGGTACGGTACTTCCAGTAGCATTATTTTCATTTAGATTTTGGGCATTAATAAGTTTTCCAGCTGCACTGATTGCATCACAAGGTTTGTTCTTTTTATTTACAATATTTAAAAAACAACAAGTAATCAAATTAATTTTGTTAGTAGTTTTTATTTTGGGCATTATATTTACTTCAGGTGTCCAAAAGTATGCTGTTAATACGGCTGTATGGGGGACTAATATGCCTTCACAAGGGTATCTTTATTTAGAAAATATACCCCCTACAAAAATGTTGTATGGTTGTAATCATGAGTTCTTTTATCCTAATGGCGCTATTCAAGCTTTTGGACATGAGAATTGTTTTTGGTGTGATGATGTTCGAGCTTTTGAAGAAAACTTTTTTAATATGTCCTCTACAGATATCAGAAATTATATGAACAAAGAAGGATATACTCATTTGATTTTAGATAGACTTTGTCTTGAGTTTAATGAACAAAAAGATGTCGAATCTAAATTAAATAATTTGGTTCAATCAGGTTTTACACTTCAACATCAAGAACAAGATGGGTTTTGGTTATTTAGAAAATAATTCAATAAATAAAAATGAAATTTAATAAACAAAGTAGAAAAATATTGATGTGGTCTATTTTTTTAATAGCAGTGCTGTCTCAATTTCTTCCAACCTTGAGTAATAGCTATACCAATTCTGATAGTCCTGCTCACCTTGCAAATGCTTTATTAGTGACACTAGATCAATCGGTTAATTACCCTATTGAAGTATTTCATTATACGTTTTATAGTAAATTTAGAGTATCTGGACTCGCTTCGGTTTCTGTAGATGCCCATTTACCTTTGCCTCCAATGTATTTATTCTTATTGTACCCTTTTTTCAAGGTACTTTCACCCATGGTTGGTCTATCAATGCTATACCTATTAACTGCTTTATTTAGTGGTTTAAGTGCTTTGATAATATATTGGTGGGTAAAAGATGAAACTAATAATCATTCAGCAGGATTAATATCTGGTTTTTTATTTGCAATAATGCCAATTGGTTATTTGTATTTTGCAGGAGGGGATTTTCCTCAAATAATGGGTCAGTTTTTTGTTTTATTGACTGTTTTTTGTGTTTACAAATTTTATGATAATATTTTGGATATAAAAGTTTTCTTAGGATTAACATTTTTGATTTTTATTTCCTTACTCATTCATTTAGGGAGTACAATTGGTTTATTGACTATATTATTTTTTATATTTTTATACTATATTTATAATTTAATTAAGAAGGATATAAAAAATAAAACTAATTTTATTAAATCTCTTTTTATTAGTCAAGATGGTAGAAAAATAATATTTTATGGGCTATCTGTTTTAATTGCCTTTACTATTTCTTATTTTTCATATTATCATTCTTTTTTAGATCTTTTTATAGGGGCAAGTTCGCAATCTACAACAGGTACTTTCTTTATACCCCAGTTAAATCAATTATACCAACTTTGGAGAGGATATTGGTTTTTCATTCTTTGTATTCCTACTGGATGGTTTTTACTTAAAGAAAATAAAAAATTTAGATCATATATTTATTTATGGTTTTTAGTTTCCCTCATGTATTTTATATTAAATATTGAAATAAGGTTTGTTTATTTGATTTATCCTATTGTTGCAATTGTTTCAGGGATAACCTTGAATACATTTTTTGATAATAAAAAATATAGGAAATATATTATATATTTTTTGATTGTATTATTTATTGCAACTTTAATTTACTCATCTAATTGGTGGACACATTTCCCTTTGTATGGTGGGAATGGATATATCCCTAAAGTAGAAAATGTAATTAAGACATTTAGACCATGAAAAATAAAAAAATAAACAACAAATTATTGAATTTTGTCTTTAATAAATTAAAGAATGATTATGTTATACTTAGCTTAATCTTTTTAATAATAACACCTATATTCTTAACACCTTGGATCCATACAAATGATGGTACTGGATATTATTCTTATGTTAGGTCTGTTTTTATTGATGGGGATGTTGATTTGAAGAATGAACTTGATTATTTTAGTGAATCTTATCATATTGCATCTATTCGACAAGACCCTAATACTGGGAAATATTTTAGTCAATATCCTTTTGGAGTTCCTTTACTTTGGAGTCCTTACTTTTTGATAGGTCATGGAATTGCAAGTATTAGTGGTGCAGAAACAAATGGTTACTCCTTGCCTTACATTTATATGATCTGTTTGGGTTCTGCAATCAATGCATTTATAGGATTGTTATTAGTCTATTCAATGCTAAAAAAGTATTTTAAGAAGAATGCTGCATTATTATCCTTAATCACAGTGTGGTTGGCTTCTCCTTTATTTTACTATATGTATTTTGAAAGTTCTGTTTCACATTCAAATTCTTTTTTGATATTTACTTTGTTTATATGGTTTTGGCATAAAACCTTCCAAAAAAGGGACCTTAAACAATGGATTTTATTAGGTATTTTAGCAGGAGTAGCTATGTTGGTGAGATATCAAAATGTCATGCTTCTAATTTTACCTTTATGTGAAGTAGTGCCAAGTTATTGGAGGAACCTTTCAAATAATAAATGGAAACTGGTTTTGGATGAATTTCGAAAGCATATTTTGGCTGCTTTATTTTTCTTAATTATTATAATACCTCAATTAATTTTGCTACAAATTAATCATGGAAGTATTTTTGCACTGAGTTATGATGGTGAATTTAGTTTGATGGGGGTTATTATGAATTCATTTAAAGTATTATTCTCAAATCATCACGGGTTATTTAATTGGACGCCTATTTTATTTTTTGCATTTATAGGTTTATTTTTTGCATTTAAGAAAAATAAATTTTTAATAAAAATGTTTTTGACATTATTTATATTTAATCTTATTGTTGTTTCGGGATGGAGTTTATGGTATGGGAGTCAATCCTTTGGTCATAGGATGTTTGTTGGAATGTCCATCATATTTATGTTTGGACTAGCTGCTCTAATTGAGAAGTTGAATGAAAAAATAAGTTTTAAATGGATTACTTTAATATGTGGCCTATTTATTGCATGGAATTTCGGATTAATGATTCAATATGGGAGTAGAATGATTGATTCTGAAAAAATGGTTCCATTTTTTGAGAGGGCAAAAAATAATATAATTGAAGTTCCTAGAAAGCTTTTTATACTAATTAAAAGATTCTTATTTTCAAGGGGGGAATTTTTAAAATGAAAGAATATAAAAAAATATCAATCATAATACCAGTTTATAATGAATTGACCACTTTAAATAAAATTTTAGATAAAGTAGAGTCTGTTAAGTTTCCAATTTCTAAAGAACTAATTTTAGTAGATGATTTTTCAACAGATGGGACTAGGGATTTACTTAAAAAATTAGAAGAAAAGTATAAAGTTGTTTATCATGAAAAAAATAAAGGGAAAGGGGCAGCTCTTAGAACTGGATTTAGATTTGCAACAGGGGATATAATTACTATACAAGATGCTGATATGGAATATGACCCTCAGGAATTTTTAAAATTAATCAAACTTATTTTAGATGGGGAAACTCAAGTTGTTTATGGTTCCAGGTTTATTGGAACAACTTTCTTTTCAAAAGATAAGTGGTTTTTACCTAGTCATTATTTGGGCAATAAGGCATTATCTTTAACTACTTCCATATTGTATTTTAGGAAAATAACAGATATGGAAACATGTTATAAAATGTTTACAAGAGAAGTTTTAAGTAAATTAAAATTACGTTCGAAAAGATTTGATTTTGAACCTGAAATTACTGCAAAAATAATCAAAAAAGGATATAAAATAAAAGAAGTTCCAATTAAGTATTACCCAAGAAGTTTTAAACATGGTAAAAAGATTACTTGGAGAGATGGAATAAAAGCCCTTTATTATCTTTTAAAGTATAGGTTAATTAATTGATATTATTTTCTTAATTAATAGGGGATTATAAAATTCTTTTTTTAAACCAAAGTTTTAATATGTCTTTAAGCATTTTTGGAATAACACTTCTTACACTTAACTTATTAGGGTTTTGTTTTAAGAACATGGGAATTTCAGCAATTTTCAATTTTTTCTTATTTGCATCATATAATAATTCAGTATCCCAAACATATCCAATTTCTTGAGGAAAATGGATCTTTCTGAAAATATTTTTTTTTATTAATTTTATTCCTGCTTGAATATCTTTTTGAGGTATTGAAAATAATATCCTTACGAGAGTTCTATAACAAAAACTAGGAACCTTTCTTATGAATGGGATTTCATGTTTTATTTTCTTTACATATCTGCTCCCTATTATTATTTCATTTTTGTTGATTAATTTTTCACTTTTTTTGATGAAATCTTGAACATCATAAGGGATATCATCATCAATCATTAATATCCAAGGAAATTTTGCAATTTTCATTCCACTTGTTAGTCCAATACCTTTCCCCCTTGTTTTGATAAATAACTTTTTAACTTTTTTCGATTTAATATTTTTGATCTTTTCAAAGGTATTATCATTGCTCCCTTGTGCAGCCAGGATTATTTCATAATCTTTAATATTATCGTTTGAATTTATTGTTTTTTCTAATTGAGAGATATTTTTATTTATTGTTTTTGAAGAATCTACAGTTGGTACTACAAATGATATATTTAATTTCATAAATAAAATAAATATTTTTTAGTTTATAATACTTACTAAATTTTATTTTAATAACCTTTATATAGGCAGTTTAAATTTGATTTAATGTAAAAATGGAATCTAATAAACATAATAATATAACTATTGCTGTAATAAACGTGGTTAATAAGAGAAAAAAAGTTGCAATGAATAAAGATCTCAATGGTGGCTTTGGAACTGCCGACATATATTCCAATAGCATTTATGAAAAAATTATTGGTTTTTTAAAAAGGAGGTCAATAAAACTTCCAATAGTTTCTTTAGCTTTTTTGATGGGCATATTCAAAGAAAAAAGGATCTCTGCAAAATATTATGAAGGTACAATTCCCCGATCTGAGCCAGATATCATCTTGATTTATGGGTCTATTGTCGATTATAAGTATGAAAACCATATATGTAATGTACTCAAGAAAAAATTTAAAAAATCTAAAATTGGATTTATTGGGCCATTTCCTTCTGTGAAACCTAAATTATTTAGTTCTGCTGATTTTATTATCAAGGGTGATTTTGAAAAATATTTCTTAGATGATTTTAAAGACATATCTCAACTTAAAGGAGGAATTAATGTTGAAGGGAAGGTTGATATGGACAAACTTCCTCAACCAGAATTAGAAGGGTTTCCAATTAAAGATTATGGTTATGCACCTGCAATATCCAAAAAACCTTTTTTTGCATTACAAGCTAGTAAAGGGTGCCCTTATAGTTGTGCATATTATTGTGCATATGGCGCATTTCAAGGTGCTAAAATTTCTGAAAGAAGTCCTAAGAATGTTGTTGAAGATATTATCTACCTTCAAAACAAGTATGGGATGAAAGGGTTTCAATTTAGGGATCCTACGTTTGGTATAAGGCCTGGGTACATTGAAGAACTATGTTCTGAGCTTAAGAGAAAAAATGTGGATGTTCAATGGGGTATGGAAACTAGGATTGATCTATTAGATGATAAAAAAATAAAGAGGATGTTTGATGTTGGTTTGAGGAATATCAATATTGGAATTGAAACTGCTGATCCAGGGGTGGCTCATAAGAATAAAAGATTACTTGCAAATATTCAAAAACAAGAGAGTTTGATTAAATATTGTGAGCAATTAGGTGTTAAGATCTCTGCATTTTACATGTTTGGTTACGAGGGTGAAACAAGAAAAAAGATGAATGATACTTTAAATTATGCAAAAAAAATTAATACTTTCTTAGCTAGATTTGCTGTATCTACTCCTTATCCAGGGACTGCTTTTTTTGAGGAAATGAGGAAAAGAAGAAGATTGATCACTAACGATTTTGAGAGGTACACACAATTTAATTTAGTTATAAAACATAAAACTTTTAATAATAAGGATATACAATATATGAGGTCCAAAGCATATAAAGAATATTATTTTAGACCTAAATATATGTTTAAATTTTTACAATGGAAAATAAGAGAATTCTGGTTATAGGTGGGACGGGTTATATCGGTAGAGAAATTGTTAAATTAATCTCTTTTAAAAATAATGTTACTGTGTTATCAATTCAAGATCATAAATCTAATAGTGTTAAATATGTTAAGGCAAGTGTTTTAGATAAACCTTTTTTGATGAGTTTTCTTAAGGATTTTGATATGGTAATTTATTTGGCTGCAATAATTAGAACTTTTAATAAATCAAAATATAAGGAAAATGTGCTTGGGTTAAAAAATACCCTTGAAGCAATGCATGAGAATGGGATCAAAAAAATAATTTATTTTTCTACTCAAAATATTTATATTCCCAAAACTGGACATTATGGTAATTCTAAAAAATTATGCGAGAATATTATCAAAGAAAGTAATTTGGATTATTTAGTTATTAGACCTAATTATGTTTATGGTGTCGATAAAGTAAATGATTTTTATAAATTATTTAGTATTATGAAAAAATTTAGGATTTGCCCTGTAATTGGCAATGGGAAAAATAGAGTACAACCTGTAAATAAGATGGATATTGCAGAGATTGTTGTTAGTTTATTAGATGATTCTGATTTGAAAAAAGAAGTAAATATATCTGGGAAAACCACTTTGTCTTTATTAGATTTAATTAATATGATCAAACAAAAGTCAAACCTTAAAGTATTAACAATAAAAGTTCCTTTATGTTTACTTAAACCTTTTAAATTTTTTATTCCTTTTGATGTTGATGGATATGATTCGAATAGAGTTTCTCCAAAGGGTGCCTTAATATTATATGGTGAATCTAATATCAAAGATGATATCTCTGAGATAGTTAAACTTTAATAAAAAACTTTATATAACCAAGCTTTCTTTTGTTATTTGGGGAAATGGTTAAAAAAACAATTAATAAATTGATTAAATGGGAACATTTTTATTATGTTTTGTTTATAGTAATATTATCTTTATTAATTGTGGCACCTTTACTTAATCTTAGTAATTCTAAACGTGGAGAAGATTGGAGGAATTCTGATACTCCCGGTTATCATTTTATTAAAAAAATTGTTTTAGAAGACCAAAGTTGGCCTTTATGGGATCATATGACGTTTAGTGGAAGGCCTATGGCTGGACTTGGGATGCCTCTTTTATATCCTCTTGCTCTATTTATGGGGTTATTGCTTAATGCGTATGCTATAATGAATTTAATGTTAATATTTCATGTTTTGCTTGCAGGAATGGGGATGTATTTTTTAGGTTATGAGGTATTGAAAAATAGGAAATCTGCTTTGATTGCAGGGATAATATACGTTTTTTCACCTTATATGATGGCCGCCCTAAGGCATCCATTCTGGGTTTATGGAATTGCATTTATTCCTTTAGAATTTTTAATTGCAATTAAAACTTTTAAGAGTAAGAATTTTTTTAGATATAGTATTCTTTTAGGTATTGTGTTTGCACTTCATTTTTTAAGTGCAGGAGTTTTACAATGGTATTATTCAGTTTTGTTTATTTCCGGTTATTTTGTTTTCAAAATGTTTGGAAGAAATTGGAAATCAAGAATTATTAAGTCTTTAATGATTTTATTTGTATTTTTTATTGTCATGTTGTCTTTGTCTGCAATAAGGTTTATCCCTTCAAATGAATTTACATCTTATACTAATAGGGGCACTGGTTTACCTATCGAAGAGATCATGAGGGTAGGTCATGTTAATCTTAATAATTTTATTGATACTTTTATTTATCCTATTCACCCTAATACTAAACATGGATCCCATAAATATGGGGAGCTAGGATTAGTGGGTATTATTCTTGCAATTCTAGGAAGTTATTATTATTTTAAGAAAAAAGAATTTTTTAATCGTAAGAAAGACATGATTATTTTTTTATTTATTGCCATGGTCGGAGTCACTGTTTTTGCTTCAGGTGCAATTTTAGAGTTAATTTATAATTTACCTGGAGTTAGTTCACAAAGAGGATTAGATAGGTCTTTGATAATTTTTGTTTTATGTGGGTCCTTATTAGCAGGTTATGGCGTTAATTTTTTAGTAGAGAAAATGAACAAAATGGAATATGGTATTAAGAAAACGTTGGGTGTTTATATTTGTTTGATCCTTTTAGTTTTATTCAGTTTATTTATTGTTAATTTGCCAAAATTACAACAACAGGCAGAAGAATTTGAACATTACTCGATTACAGAAAAACATCCTTTATTTTTGAAAATGGCATCTGATGAAGACATATTCAGATTCCATGTTATTGAAGTTAAGGGCATTGATTGGAATAACTTTTTAGGACCTTCGATTCCTCTTGACCTAGAATCAGTTTATGGAACTTATGGTGGTGGATGGGATTATCGTTATTTCAATCAGTTTTTGGGTGCAACTTTTTCAAGTCCTGCAAAATTATGGGGCATGTTAAATGTTAAATATGTTGTATCCTCTCAGGAAATCAATGATTCATATTATGAATTAGTTGAGTACTTTGATAGTATTTCGGAAGGTACTATAAGTGATAATTCTTACACCCATGAAGCTTATCTTTATGAGAATAAATTAGTTTTACCAAGGGCATCTTTAATAGATTCTAGTGCATTAGTTATTGGACAGAAAGAATATGCTAATCAACTTATGTATGGTTTAATAACATCTGATAAATTTAATCCTTCTAAATTGATGATTTTACAAGGGGATGAGAGGGTAAATGATTACAAGATAAGTGAACTAATGAAATATGATGTTTTATTCTTAACACAAGGGTCTATTGATCAAAATTCGATGTCTTTACTTGAAAAATATAAGTCTGAAGGTGGAATTATATTACCTGATGTTACAGATGGAAAAGATTCATTAAATGCAGAAGAATTTAATGTTGCATTTGATAACATTAATACTATATCCTCTGAATTTATTCCTGTTGAAGTATTAAGCTATTATGATGAAACTCCTAATTATATGAAAATTCAAGTTGATAATGTAGAAGACGCATTTTTGTCTGTTTCTGAAAAATATACGTTATATCCGGGTTGGACTGCAAAAGTAGACGGTAAGGAAACGGAAATATTATTAGCTAATGGTGTTTTAAGTGCAGTTTATTTGCCTGCTGGTGCTAGGGAAGTTGAATTTAAGTACTACCCTAATAGTTTTAAGAAAGGCTTAATCATAACTTTAATTGGTTGGATATTGCTTTTGATATATTTTGGATGGCCATGGGTTTCTAAATTAAAGAAATTTAAAAAGTAGTTTATAGTTTAATAAATCTTATAAACTCTTATTCTTATTTTTTTACTGTTAAAATGACTAAGATATGCGGTATTATTGACTTTAATAATAAAGATATGGGTAATATAATTAAAGATATGACTCTAGTTATGAAGCATGAAAAATGGCATGATATAAAGGTTTATTCTAAAAATAATATCATTTTTGGAAGTGTGAGTATAGATAAAGAAAAAAAAATATTATGGAATAAAGAAAAAACGAAATGTTTAATTTTTTCAGGAATATTATATGGTGTAGATTTAAATCAAATATTACATAATTATGAAAAGATTGATTTTATAAGAAATTTAAATGGTATTTTTGCATTTGCTGTTATGGATTTTATAAAAAATAGAGTCACCCTAATTAATGACAGGCATGGATTTAGGCCTTTGTTTTATTATAATGACAACCAAAAATTAGTTTTTGCATCTGAGATAAAATCTGTTATAAAAGATAAAAATATTAAAAGGGAAATTGATTGGAAGGCATGGGGGGATTTTATTTATTTCGGAGAAGTTCATGATAACAATACTTTTTTTAAAAACATTTCCACATTGCCAAACGCTTCTATATTGATTTTTGAAAAAGGGAAATGTAACATAAAAAAATATTGGGATTACAGCGAAGTTAAAGTTGATAATCTTCACGATACGAATTATTTTATTAAAAAAGGGGCAGAACTATTTAATCAATCAATCAATATTCAAACAAATGATTTGAAAAAAGCAGATTGTTTTTTAACAGGAGGTTATGATTCAAGAGCAATTGCAATGACTATACAAAAACAAGGTAACATTAAATTAGATACATTTACAACAAGGAAAGAGGGGGATTCTTACAAGGATAAAAATTATGCAAAAGAAGTTGCTAAATATTTAAATTTAAAAAATATATTTGTAGATTTACCAGATAATATTTATAAAAAATATTTCCTAAAATCATTTTATTTAACAGATGGAATGGCAAATGAACATTTATTTTTAATGCCTCTTTTAGAAAAAACTAATAAAAATATTAATTTTGATGGGATTGTGGGGGATATTTTGTTGAGGGGAAGTTTTACCCAAGAGAACAAAATCAAAAAACCTTATAATTTATTATTGAATAAAAATAAAACAAAAATTATTAAGAAGATATTTCCAAGAAAAATCTCAAAACAGATGATAAAAGAGTCTAAATTCAACCTAAAAAATAATCTAACACAATTAAAAAATAATCTTACTTTGTATTTTTTAACAAATGAAGGTAGGAGAAAGGTTGCTTTAAACTCTATGGCAACTATTTTAACTAAGAAAGAAAGTAGGGCTCCTTTTTTAGACAATGATTTTGTTGATTTTGCATTATCTATTCCTACTGAAAAAAAGTCTAATCAATTTTATACTCAAATTTTAGAATCAATTGATCAAGGATGTATGAAAATTTCTAGTACAAGAGACGAAACAAAAACATTTATCTTAAGTAGATTACCTTTTGTTAGAAAAACAAGAAATAAAGTTTTTTTTATGATTACTACTTCTGATTTTTTACTTAAGATTGTAAATAAAATGGGAATTTATAAAAAATATTCAGAAAGAAATTTAAAATATAATCTAAATTTATTCAACAAATATCCCAATATCAAGGAATTAAAACAAAGAAAGTTTTCAAGGGATATTTATTCAAAATATATGCTCCATTTTAAATTATGGTACTATATGTTTTTCAAATCTCCATAATTTTCTAAATCACAAACTTTAAAAACAAACATTCTAATTATTTTAATATGAAATTAAAAGATATCCGATATGGTCCTGCGGCTTCAAGAGATGCTGAACAAGGTTATGAATCTTTGAAATATGAAATATATGAATGGGTGTCTGCAATTTGTGTTAAGCTTTTATTGTATACTAAAATAACCCCTAATCAAGTTACAATTGTGGGAACATTATTTCCATTTTTAGCAGCAATTCTTTTTGGATTTGGTAGTTTTGAATTATCAATTCTAGGGATATTATGTTTATATCTTGGTGAACTTATGGATGCTATTGATGGTACTTTAGCTAGATGCAAGAAGGCTTGTTCACGATTACAATCAAATTTTTTGGGGAATCTGTATCATTCTTCTGCATATCCTATTCTATTTTTGGGAATAGGTTTTGGTGTTTTTTTAAATACTAATAATCCCTTATACCTTTTATTGGGTGCATTAGCAGCATTATTCCAAGAAGGTGCAGCTACTTTAAGATTTTTAAAAAATACTGTGATGTATAAAAATTCAAAAATGCTTAGTAAAGATTTGTTAGTTCAATCAGATGAGAAGGAACTTTTTCAAGCAAAAGGAAAAAAAGGTATTATAATGAATCTTTTTAGTGCACCAATGAAACATCTAAGATTAACAATAATCTTTGTTGTATTTATGGAATATTTTTTCCCATTAGGATGGATTAAATTATTTATAATTTTTTATGGAATATTTATTCCTTTGAAGTATGTTGGTTTTGCTTCTACAATCTACAAATCCTTTAAAAGAATAGAATCTAAAAAATGAACTCGTTTTTCTTAAAGTTTATAAAGTGATAAAGTGACATATTAATATGGAGGGAAGTTATTTGAATAAAGGACTTTTAGGATTAATATTTGTATTTAGTGCAACTATGATAGGTAGTTTTGCAGGTTATTTTGTGAGACTTGTTTTGGCTAGATCAATAACACCTACAGAAATGGGATTATTTTATTCGGTATTTACTTTAATCACGTTTGTGATGTTATTTGTTAATATTGGGACAAACCCATCATTAACTAAACACATATCTGAATTTAAAGCTAAAAAGCAATATAACAAATTATTTTTTTCTATTAAGTTTGTTGCAACAATAAAGCTAACTCTTGCATTGATTGCATCAATATCACTATGGTCTTTTTCAACATGGTTAGCAATAAACTTTTTTAAAACTCCTGTAGCTATTCCAGTTATTAAAATTCTTTCAGTATCACTTATCTTGATAGTTCTAGTGGGATTATTAGGTGCCATTTTCCAGGGTTTTCAAAGTATGTTAAATTTAGCTTTAATATTAATGAGTGAAAATCTTTTTTTCTTAGTGATGTTGATTATGTTCATATATTTAGGGTTTACAAAAAATCATTTATTACCTTCTTTTGCATTTTTATTCGGGTGGGCAGTAACTTTGATTTTATTTACACCCTTATTATTCAAATATAAAAAATATTTTATTAAGAATCAATTGAAACAAGCAGAAAAAAAAGTATTATCAAAACAACTTAGTTTTTTTGCATTTGCATCTTTTTTTATTTCATTAGGAAATCTAGTCATTGGTTATATTGATACTATGATCTTAACTTATTTTAGGCCTTTAAGTGAAGTGGGGATATATAACGTCGTTTTACCGACCGTAATAATTATAGGTTTTTTTAGTAGATCAATTTCACAAGTATTCTTTCCAATGGTGTCTGAATTATGGGCGAAAAATTTGAAAGTTAAAATCGTTGAAGGGGTTAATTTACTTCATAAATATACTTTGATTACTGTAATACCTATCTCCATGGTATTATTTTTGTATCCTGGACTAATATTGAATCTTCTTTTTGGGGTAGAATATATTCCAGGTGCGTTTGCAATGAGAATACTTTCTGTTGGGATAATATTTTTTACTGTTGGAATGATTGATCAGTCCGTTATTTCAGGTATTGGAAAACCCAAGGTTGTTACAAACATATTACTTGTAGCTGCAGCATTTAATATAATTACAAATTTTATTTTTATTCCAAAATGGGGCATTAATGGGGCTGCTATAACAACTACATTAAGTTATATCTTAATTGCTTTATTAACCTCAATATATCTCAGGAAATTTATCAAAGCAAGAAGCCATATAGCAATCTGGCTTGAATCTTTATTTGTTGCACTTGTCTTTGTGATATCAGTTTATGTTTTAAAATACCTCCTTAATTTGAATCCTTACATTGAGGCAATCATATGCTTATCTATTGGTGGAATTATATATCTATTCACTTGTTATCTTATGAAAATGATTAACTTTAAAGAATTAAAAGGATTTATTTTAATTATCTTAAAAAAGAAAAACCTTTAAAAATAGATGGGATTAATAATATAAAATGAAAGAAAAATTTAATGTACATTCAAAAGAAGAAGTAAAAAAGTGGTATGAAAAGAAAGATATCGCTGGAAAATATCTTGAAAAGAGATTTCAAGATCCTTTAGGTATTCTTCGTCATGTAAAACAGGTTGAAGTTATTAATAAACAGATTAAAAAAAGGAAACCTAAACATGTTTTAGATATTGCTTGTGGTCCTGCACGTATTACAAAAGATTTGAAAGGAAATTTTGAAGGATTAGCTGTTGATAATAGTGATGAAATGTTAGGTATTGCAAAAAAAAGATTAAATTTGAAAAAATGGCAATTGAAAAAAGTAGATGCTTTTAATTTGAAATTAGATGGAAAATTTGATCTAATAACCAGTTTTAGATTTGTGAGGCATTTCGAATTAGATAAACGTAAGATTTTCTACAAGGAAGTTTATGATTTGTTAGAAGGGAGTGGTGTTTTTATTTTTGATGTTGTAAATTTTAAGGAATGGAATTTTATCCATAAATTAAGTAGAGTTTTAGGAAGGAAACCTAATATTCCTGTTTATGATAAACTTTATACAAAAAGTGAAATAAAAAAAGAACTTGAACAAAATGGATTTAGGGTTGTCCACATGAAACCATTAATAAATTGGTTTTTAATCGAATTTATCATTTCAAGATTCTTTGGTCTTATTAGATTGAATAAATTAGGTTTTTGTTTGTTGTATGTGGTTGATAAAATAAAAGGATTTAATCCATGGGAGTGGGTTGTTATTTGTGAAAAAATTGACAAGTAAAAAAACCAATCCAAGTGTTGATGTTACTGATTTAACTAAAAGGTATTATAACAAGGTATCTGGATGGCGTTCTAAGGGGTTTTTAGAGGGTTTTGTTGGTGAAATTGCTAAAAGGAGGGTATTACCTGGGTTAAAACGATTAAATCTTTCTGAGGGGGATAAATGGCTAGATATTGGATGTGGTCCTGGACTCAATTTTGAACTAGGGTTAAAATTGAGTAAATGCAATAATCTTGATTTGTATGGTATTGATATTGCTGATAAAAATGTTAAAATTGCTAATAAAAAAATTAAAAAAGGAAATTTTGTTCAGGGATATGCAGATAGACTTCCTTATAAGAATGAGGAGTTTGATAAAGTAACTTATTTTCATGTTATAGAGCATGTTCCAGATCCACTTAAGACATTACAAGAACTTAAAAGAGTACTTAAAGATAGAGGGGTTGCTAATTTTTCTTTCCAAAATAAATATGGGTTAGAAACAACAACTATGAATTTATCTAAGAAGCTTGTTTTTTTGTTTGGGGGGGATCCTGCAGGTTTTTCTAAACCTAAGGGTATGTTAGATGTTCGACGTTCCATTTTTGAGATTCGTAAATTATGTAGGCAAGCTGGCTTGGATGTACAAAAAGTTGATGGGTGCATCCTAATGTTACCTTCCATTGCATGGAGAATTAAATCTTTAAGGGGATTAACTTTATTTTTGTCAGATATTCTTCAAAAAATCCCATTGATTAAATATTTCTCTAGTTATATTTGTTTAACTGTGACTAAACAATGAAATTCAACCAATCTATTTGATGGGTTGTTTTTGATAAAATACTAGTTTTTAGTTCCATAATCTTTATAAATCGACTAAACCTATATAGTTAGGTGGTAAAATGCTTTTCAAAAATAAAATTATTTTAGTTACGGGTGGAGCAGGCTTTATTGGAAGTCATTTAGTTGATCGTGCCCTTAGTGAAGGTGCTGAAAAAGTTATTAGTTTCGATAATCTTATTGGTGGAAAACTTGCGAATCATGCACATCTTAAAGATGAACCTCGATTTGAGTTTGCAAATGGGGATATAAAAGATTATGATTCAATAAAACCTTATGTTGAGCAGAGTGATGTTATATTTAGTGAAGCTGCTTCAAAATTAGTTGTTAGTCTAAAAAATCCTATGATCGATGTTCAAACAAATGTGGTGGGAAATTTTAATATTCTTGAGATTTTACGTAAAAGTAAAAATAATCCTAGAATTATACATGCTTCTACTGGTTCTGTTTTTGGAAGTAATGAAAAACCATTTAAAGAAGATGATTCAAAGAATCCCTCTACCATCTATGGGATTAGTAAATTAGCTGCTGAAAACTATTATAAATTTTATAATGAAAATTATGGAATTAACTCTTCTATTTTGCGTTATTTTCATGTTTATGGGCCTAGACAAGATTATTCTGGTGAGGCAGGTGTAATAAGTATATTTTTATCCAGAGTACTAGCAGGAAAAAATCCATTAGTTTGTAGTCCTGGCTCACAAGTGAGATGTTTTACTTATGTTCAAGATGATGTTGATGCAAATCTTCTTTTATATAAAAATAAAAGTTCTATAGGTCAAACTTATAATGTTGCTTCTAAAGCAAGAGTTAGTATACTCGAACTCGCTCAAATGATTTGCGATAAATATGGTAATGGAAAAGTAAAGCCAGAAATCATAGATCCTAGAATGGGGGAAAATCTTAAACCCATACCTAACACTTCAAAAATAGAAAAATTAGGATTTAAAGAAAGTGTGACTTTTGAAGAAGGATTAGATATTACAAAAAAATGGGTTGAAAAAGATATGAAAAATAGGGGTGAATTTTAATGCAAACTGTAAATTTTGCGATTATTGGTTGTGGTAGAATATTTTCAAAACATGCTTCTGCAATTTCTGATTTAGAAAATGCTAAGTTAGTTGCTGTATGTGATGTTGTTGAAGAAAAAGCCAAAAAGATGGCTGAAGAGTACAAATGTGACTACTTTACTGATTATAAAGAGATGCTTAAACAACCTGCCATTGATGTTGTTTCAGTATGTACTCCTAGTGGATTTCATTGTGAGATGACACTTAATTCTGCAAGATCTAAAAAACATGTTGTTACTGAAAAACCTATGGCTATGAATATGAAAGAGGCTAGAGAAATGGTTAAAGTTTGCAAGGAAGAGGGAGTTAAATTATTTGTTGTTAAACAGAATCGTTATAATACACCTATAAAAGAGATGAAAAAAGCACTTGATGAAGGTAGATTTGGAAAGTTATTTTTAGGCAACATAAAAGTTCATTGGACAAGGCCCCAAGAATATTATGATCAAGATGAATGGAGGGGTACAAGAGCTAGAGATGGTGGTGTACTAATGAATCAAGCAAGTCATCATGTAGATATGTTAAGATGGATGATGGGTGAACCTCAAAGTATTGTTGGTTTTTGTAGTACTATGACCCATGACATAGAATCTGAAGACACTGCTGTAGCTATTGTAAAATTTAAAAATGGTGCTTTTGCAACTATAGAAACAACTACAAGTATATTTCCTAAGAATATTGAAGGTTCTATATCTGTTTTTGGAGATGCAGGTTCTGCAAAAGTTGGTGGGACTGCCATGAATAAGATTGATGTGTGGGAGTTTAAAGATAATAAAGAAACCAAAGAGACAATGGAAAAATTTTCTACAAATCCCCCTAATGTATATGGGTTTGGTCATCAGGAATATTTTAAAGATGTTGTTAAATCTATTTTAGAAGATTTAGACCCTGTTGTAGATGGTAACGAAGGGTTAAAAAGTTTAGAACTCATAGAAGGAATATATACTTCAATTGAGATGGGTGGAAAGGAGATAAATTTACCTTTAAAATAAAATGGATAACGTTAAAATATCTGATACCTCTATTGTAAAAGAATCTAGAATTGGATCTGGAACAAAGATATGGGAATTTTGTAATATTTATGGTTGTGACATTGGAAATGATTGTATGATTGGGTCTTATGTTGAAATACAACCAGATGTTAAAATTGGAAATAAAGTTAGTATTCAGAGCCATAGTTTTTTGTGTTCTTTAGTTACAATAGAAGAGGGTGTTTTTGTTGGACATGGTGTTATGACTATTAATGATGTTAATCCCCCCAGTGGCGATTCAAAAAAATGGAAACCTACTTTAATTAAGAAGAATGCAGTTATTGGAAGTAATGCAACACTTATGCCTGTGGTTATTGGTGAAAATTCAGTAGTTGGTGCAGGTTCAGTTGTTACAAAAGACGTTGCCGATAATGTTGTTGTGGCTGGAAATCCTGCAAAGGTTATAAAGGAATTAAAATGAGAATTCTATTTGTCTTGGAAAATTATTTACCTCATATAGGAGGGGTAGAAATACTTTTTAAGAATTTAAGTGAAAGTTTGGTTAAGAAAGGTCATGAAGTGGATCTTGTTACACATAGGCTTAAGGGCACAAAAAAAAATGAAGTAATTAATGGTGTTAATGTTTATAGGGTAAATTGTTTACATAATAGGTATTTATTTACTTTTTTAGCTATTCCCAAAGTTTTATCTTTGGCTAAAAAATCAGATTTGATACATGGTACCATATTTAATGGTGCATTTCCTACTTGGTTTGCTTCTAAAGTTTTAAGGAAAAAATCCGTTCTTTCTGTTCATGAAGTCTGGGTTGGAAAATGGAAACAACTAACAGAAATGTCAGGATTTAATGCATGGATACATGATATTTTAGAAAGGATGATATACGTTTTAAATTTTGATAAATATATTACTATATCTGATTCAACAACTAATCAACTTAAAGGGGTTGGAAAGACTGACTCTCATATTGAACAGGTTTATTGTGGGGTTGATTATGATCATTGGAACTCTAAAAAATATGATGGTATTAAAATTAAAAAAGATTTGGGACTAAATAATCATTTTGTATACTTGTTTACTGGGAGACCTGGTTTTAGTAAGGGTTTAGAATATTTAATTAAGGCAGTTCCTGAAATATCTAAAAATATACCTAATGCAAAATTTCTTGCTTTGGTTAGTAAGGATAAAGATTATAAAAAAAGGTATGATTATATTTTAAAATTAATTGATGAATTAGGGATAAAAGACAAAGTCATTATGCATGATCCTGTGCCCTATAATGAATTACCTAATTATATCAAGGCTGCTGATTGTGTGGTGGTTCCTAGTTTGGCAGAAGGATTTGGTTTTACTACTGCTGAAGCTTGTGCAATGGGCAAGCCAGTTGTTGCATCTAATACAACATCATTACCAGAAGTTGTTTCGGGAAATTACGTCTTAGTAAAGCCCAAAAGTTTTGCAGGTATTGCAAAAGGTGTTGAGATGGTCTATAATAATAAAACTCTGTATCGCCCTTTTAGGAAATTTGGATTAAACAATTTTTTAGATGGTTATATTCAAGTTTATAAAAATTTGTTAAAATTAAAAAGGAAATAAAATATGAAAACAATAAAAATCTGTGATTTTCAGGCCTTCATTTTTGGAGGGCAAAAATGAAAATTTTAGAAATAATATATCGATTTTATCCTTCTGTTGGTGGTTCTCAAAAAGTAGTTTATGAACTTTCAAAAGAATTTGTTAAGAAAGGGCACGATGTTACTGTTGTTACATCTACTTCTATGACCAATAATGATACTAGAGGGTTTTCTACTGGTAGGAGATTTACGTTTAAATCTCTAAATGATCGCTCTTATAAGGAAACAAAAGAAGGTATAAATATTTATAGATTTAAACCCTTTTTTCAACTTTTTCCTTATGGATATAATCCCCAGATGAAAAAGTATCTGAAGAAATATATAAAAGAATTTGATATTGTTCATGTTCATGGCTATCAGACTTATGAAGCAGATATGGTTTCTAGATTAAGTAAAAATTATATTCTTACTGCCCATGATATAATTGCACACTATGGTGGTATATTGGGTTTTTTGAAAAAAATATTTGATATAATTATAGGTAAAAGGATATTAAAAAGGGCAAAATATCTTGTTGCACTCACTGCTGAGAATATTAAACAATATAAAGATATTGTTGATTGTGGGGATAAGATAAAACTGATTCCTGATGGGATTGAACCTTTGGAAAAATCTGAGAAATCCTCTGAATTAATGGAAAGATTTGGTAACCCTAAAAAAGTTGTTTTATTTGTAGGGAGGGTTGTGAAGTATAAGGGCGCACAAGATATCATCAAGGCAGCCAATTCTATTCTCAAATTTGAACCCTCTACTAAATTTGTTTTTGTGGGTGAAGATCAAGGTTATATGGATGAACTTAAAAAACTTGCAAAGGAACTTAATGTTTCCGATAAATGTATATTTGAAGGAAAAGTTTCTTGCAAAATTGATTGTTATTATAATACTGCAGATGTCTTTGTTTTACCTTCTAGGGGAGAAGGATTTGGATTAACAGCTGTGGAGGCAATGAGTGTAGGGGTCCCTTCTATTTTAGCAGATTTAGGTGGATTAAAACATGTACTAAAGATGGTTGGAGGTTATTCTCTTGATATGGACCATGACGTTTCAAAACAGATAGCAGATCATGTGATCGAAATATTTAAGGATGATGAGATCGATAGTAAAATGAAAAATGTAATTGAAAATACTAAAAGATTGACTTGGGATAATATTAGTAACGAAACTTTGGAATTATTTAAACAAATTAAAGGGACTAAAAAATGAAAATATGTCTAATTAATCCTTTTTCAAAACCTGCTGCAGTTCGTCAATATAATCTGGCAAAAGCAATGGCAAGTCAGGGTAATGAAGTCACTTTGGTTCTTCCTAAATTTGATAAATATTCCGATTATGAAGAAGTCATCATCAAACCCTCCAAAAATTTGAAGATAATACACCCATTTCAAATAAAATCCAAAATAATGGAGATTTCTATGTTTTTTTATTTTTTAAGTTTGTTAAAAACTGTAAAAAATCAAAATTTTGATATTGTTCATGGTTTTAGACCCACACCTTTTTCAGGTTATATGGCGTATAAGGTTTCTAAGAAGAATAAAATTCCTTTTGTTTTAGAGATGGGTGATGTTGAATGGGAAACCATGAAATATTTAAAGATTCATCCTACTTACCGTGTTAAAATTGTTAAGTGGCTTGAGACTTTTTTGATTGGTAAATCAGATGGTTTAACAACAATGTCACCAACACTCTCAAAATATTTTGAAAAAATGTATAAAAAGAGTGTAAAAACAGTTACATCTGGAATTGATTCACAAAAATTTTCTCCACAAAATAAAGATCCTAAACTTAGGACAGAATTTGAGAAAAAAACAGGTAAAAAAAGACTGATGATTTATGTTGGAAAACTAGATAAATCTAATCATGTTAGAGATTTGATTAAAGTTCTTAGTAAGATAGAAGAAATAGGTCTTGTAATTGTAGGTGATGGTAAGGGTAAACAGGCTTTAATAGATCTTGCCAAAGAATTAAAGGTGTTGGATAGATGCTTTTTTGTTGGAAGAATCAATCATGACGAAATTCCCAAATATTTGAATTGTGCGGATATCTTAGCGGCACCTTTTGCAAAAGACACTGTGGGTGCAGATTTTATTCTCAATTTAAAAGTGTTAGAATATATGGGTATGGAAAAACCTATTGTTCTTAGCAAGATAGGTATTTTAAAAGATTTTTTGAAGGATTGTGCATATTTCTATGAACCCGAAAATTTAGACTCATTTTCAGAACAATTAAAAAATATTTTAAATGATAAAAATGGTGCAAATCTTGTTGCCAAAAAAGCAAGAAAAAAGATTTTAAATTATGATTGGAAAATATTAGCGAAAGAGATGGTGAGTTATTATCAATCAATCATAGAAAAATAAATTGTCTCATATATTATCTCGTTTTTTATTTTAAATAAAATTTCTTTATTTTATCTGCGATGTATTTTATTTGCTCTTCTGTTAATTCAGGATACATTGGCAAGGATAATATTTCTTTTGCAGCTTGTTCTGTGATTGGGAAGTCCCCTTCTTTATATCCTAAAAATTTTAATGATTGTTGTAAATGTAAAGGTAATGGGTAATGAATCCCACAACTAATTTCATTTTCTTTTAAGAATTCCATTAATTTATCACGATCATTTACCCTTACTTCATACATATAATAAACATGTTTTATGTTGGGTTGTTCAAAAGGTATTTGTATTTCAGGAATACTTTTTAAAAGTTGATTATACTTTTGGGCATTTTCTTTTCTTTTTTGACTCCATTTTTTTAATTGTTTTAGTTTGACATCTAAAATTGCAGCTTGTAATGCATCTAATCTTTCACCATACCCTATAATATCTGATTCATATTTGCTTATCCTGCCATGATCTTTTAGTTTTGATACTAACTTAGCTATCTCTGTATTTTTTGTTATAACTGCACCACCATCACCATAACATCCTAAATTTTTAGCAGGAAAGAAACTAAATATTGCAGTTTCATAGATTGGTAAGGTTTTATTTTTATATTCTGCATCTATTGCTTGTGCAGCATCTTCAATAATAATGAGGTTATGTTTTTTTGCAATATCTATTATTTTGTCCATATCACAGGTTTGACCATATAAATGAACTGGAATTATTGCCTTTGTCTTTTTTGTTATTGATTTTTCTAATAATTCTGGATTCATAAGCATTGAGTCTTTATCTATATCTATGAATACAGGGGTTGCACCACATTGTATGATGGATTCTGCTGTAGCAATGAAACTATTAGGAACCGTGATTACTTCATCACCTTCTTTAATGTCGTAGGCCTTTAAAGCTAAAAAAAGTGCAGATGAGCCACTACTTAGTCCAATAGCATGTTTACAATTACAAAATTGAGCTAGATTTTCTTCAAAATTTTTTACAGGTTTTCCATTTATAAAACTTGTAGTGTCTAGGATATTTTGGATAGCTTCATCTATCTCTTCTTTAATTGTAACATATTGTGCCTTTAGATCAACTAATGGAATTCTCATTTTTCTTTTTTATAAGCTTTATCAATTGCAACTTTTCTAACTATTCCTTCTATTTTTTTCTGTGTTTTCCTAAGAACCGTGTACATATAGAATATTGCACCTGTTAAAAATAAAAATCCTGCTACAATAAAAAAGTCCAATGTTCTACTAAAATCTAATACATCTTTGATTATAAAATCAAAGAAATGTGGGAAAATTACTATAAAAATAAATCCTGCCCAAAATACTGTCCAGAACCCTGCTTCATTTATTGTAAACTCTCTTCTTTTTTTATGCAAAAAAGTAAGGTAAAGCATAAAAGCCCCAATAAAAATTCCTAATATTTGTATCCCTAACAGCATTTTAACCCCCTAGTTTCCATTTAATCATATTACATACAATTTTAATTCCATCAATCATTGTAGTTCCTTTATATTTATCCGAATATATTGTTTCTATCGGAAATTCGGCATATGTAAGTTTGTGTTTTCCAGCATTTGCAATCATTTCTGATTCCATACTATAACTTGTTGAGTTCCATCGTACTTTTTTATATGCTTTATCGGTAAATCCTCTGAAACCACACTGTGTATCTTTAAGATTTAAGCCATATAATAAGCTTGTGAATTTGTTAATCATTATGTTCCCAAATTTTAAAATAAATGGCATTTTTTTTGAGAACTTCCTATACGAAAACATAATATCAACTTTTTCTAAATCATCTATTATTTTTGTAATATGTTCTGGATTGTGTTGCCCGTCAGAATCCATAACAATAATTTTTTTTGATTTTTTTTTAATTGCAAAATCACAACCAGTTTTTAATGCAGCACCCTTACCCATATTTACAATATTTTTCAATACATATACTTTTAGATTTTTGGCAATTTCGAAGGTGTTATCTTTGCTTCCGTCATCTATAACTATAATATTTTGACAGTATCTTTTGGTTTTTTTTATTACTTCAGAAATATGTTTACTTTCATTATATGCAGGAATTACAATCCATGTACTGTTTTTATCCATTTTATGATATATCAATTACCTTTATTTTGAAAAATAATGTTTTGTTTCCAAGTGGATGTTGATTAGGATCTAAACCATATGCTTCCTCTGGTGGAATTTGGATTGTTTTTATAGAATTAATGTTCATACCTATAACTCCTTTATCAAATCCTGATATCATCTGACCTGCACCAGCTTCAAAATCTAATTCTCTTTGATCATATGTTTCTTCTAAATTTGTTTGGGAGGTTACCTTTAATTCTTGCCAATTTAGGATTGATGAATCAAATACTCCATTTTCTTCAGTCCAACCAATATAATTCACAGAAACCAGGTTTCCTTCTTTAACAACCGTTTTTTCTTGTAATTCATCCATTATAAGCGGTTTTTGAGGTTCCCAGTTAACTTTCCATGTTATAATTCTTTGACCCGTAAATGTTGTTTTATCACTGAACTTTTCAAAATATTTTGAACCATGTCCATCAAAGAAAAATAATCTTGTAAATGTACTTTTAGCTAACAAAGGGTCCATTAATAAGCATATATATCCTTTATCTTCTGGTATGAGTGCAACTGACACACCTAATGTGCTTTCATATATTTTTTCTTTTAGTTCTGTTTTAGTTGCATATATTAAGGAATTAGGACTCATGATACCTTGTTGTGTAGGGATTAATGTTTTATAATTAGTTAAATTTACTGTTATCCCATTTGAACATGTTACTAGATCACCTTTTATATTGCTTGGATATGGTCCGCCCATATATCCTGGCCATGGACTTATCCATCTATCTGCATCAGTTGATTGAATTTCATAATAAAGATTATCTGCATTTGCTTCACTCATATTGTATTCTTCTTGAAGGTATTTAGTTCCTTCTGTGAGTGATTTCTTTTTTAATGCATTGTGCATTGTAGCTTTATCGAAATCCCATGATCCAAAATGACCCCATACACCTGATTTTCCAATCATATCTTCAGATGTGATATAATATTGTGGAATCAAATCATCACAATGTGTTAATTTTGTTAGGTTTTCTATTTGTTCTTCACTTAGCCCTTCACTTTGAAGTGTTTTTATTGCATCATTTTTATTATAAAACATGATCTCATTTATTATTGAAGTTGCTTTTGCTGTGTCACCTTCTAAATAATCTTCTAATAAGAAAGGTCCTTCATTTTGCCCACAGTTTAACATTTTTAAAATGGCTACAGATTCTTCATCATCTACTAAAAGACTTTTTCCAACATAATGTATTCTTTTTCCTTGATCCGCACCATCAAATGTTACTTTTCTTTCTGAGATTGCTACAAACCAATGTCCAAAATCCCACCAAGATGTTACGATTGCATCTTCTGAATCTTCTTTAATTTCTGTTAAGCTGTCATACCACGCATCAGTCATACTAGGTATTTCATTTTTGGCAGTATTGTGTGCTGCTTTTAATGGGTTTACTAATAATAAAACAAATATTAATATCACAAGTACACTTGCTAAATATTTATTTATATGAATGTTTTTAGATAACCACTCTATAGAATATTTATGTGTTATACCTAATGCAATTCCAAAAGCAATTGCAAATGCAGGTACCATTAAGATTGAAAATCTTGTACCTTTAGTAAACGCATAAGTTGTTCCAATAAGCCAGAGTGTTAAGAATGTGGCATACATTATATCCCTTTTCCCTTCTTTGTTTTTTATTATAATTGTTAAGAGGATACCTATTATTGCTATGAAGAATAATAATTTTCCACCCATTTGAGACATAATTGAATTTAATGGAACTACATTGAATTCTGCAACAGTAGTCATAACATTAGGCCATAATGTGGTTACAGCAACATCTTTTAGTCTTATAAATTGAAGTGGTTGTAAAAATCCTTCTATGAATATTGCAACATTATTAAAAATTGTCACAAAAAAAGCAGAAGTACCTAAAAAACATCCCAGTATTATAAGGTTATTTTTTATATCTGATATTTTAATCAAACCTTGCAGTGGGTTTTTTTTGAATTCTTTGAAATTAATTCCAATATAGTATAATATTCCAATTCCTAATGCTCCTAGAACGAAAAGCATAGGGTACCACCATCCAGACCATGCTCTACTGTATAATCCAACTAAAAGCCCTCCAATTGAGGAGAATATTATTCTATTTTTTGTTTCTTTTGTTTCAATTGCTCCAATAAAAGCCCATGCTATAAATAATGGAAAAAATACATTGTATGGATCTGTATCTGCAAAACCTGCAGGTGTTCTTCCTAACAATGCAGCATTTATTGCAACAATTATTCCTGCAAATAAACCTCCTACAGGTCCACCCATCTTATTTCCTATGAAAAAGGCAGGTATAATAGATAATGTAACTATTATTAATGGCACAAGAAATAATGCTCCCATTAAAGATAAATCCTTATTGAATGGACGCAATGCCTTATATAAATAAACTGCAAATAATTGATTTATAATGGATGATCCTGGGGAATCGAAAGATTCAACTAACTTTCCTGGACGCCCATTTCTTAGGCTGTACCATGATTGTCCATCTACAAATTCATCTCCAAAATGCCCATTATTAAGATAATTTCTGGCTTCACCATACCATAAATATGGGTCAATTGCTAAAAGATAAGTTTGTCCAGATTCATCCTGCATTTTTGATTTAAAATAATTTGAAGTGCCCGCTATTTGAGAATCTATTTGAGAACCTTCTTCTTCTAATATCTTCTCAAACTGTGAATCTATTATTAATTGTTTATTAGTATCAGGTAAATTAGGGTATTGTTGGTTTACTTGTGATTCTATACCTGCTTTTATATTGTTATATACTGAATTTTCAGCCCATTCATCTGTAACTGGTAATGAGATGGGGTAAGCTCTGAAAAATATACTTAATAATATAGGTATTAATATTAAGAATACTAATTGATGTTTTTTAATGAATGTTAAGGTTGAATTGATTGATTCTTTAAAATTAATATTTATTTCCTCATCATTTTGGGTTTCTATTTTTTCCTTTTTCCCTTTGAAGAAACTTTTGATTTTAGAAAAGTCTATACTTACTTCTTCATCTTTATCTTCTTCTAAAATCTCTTTTTTTATTTCTTTAACTTCTTCTACTTTTTCTTTAATATCTTCATCTAACTTATCTGCTTCTTTTGCCTTTTGTTCATCATCATCTAAATCTTGAGAAATCTCTTCTACTTCCTCTTGTTTTTCTTTTAAATCTTCTATCTGTTCTTTTAAATCTTCTTTAATCTCTTTTGTTTCTTCTTTTAAGTCTTTTATTTTATCTAACTTATTTTTTCTCTTAAATAATTTAGTTATTTTAGAAAAATCAATATTTAGTTCTTCATCGTTATCTTCAATATTCTGCTCGTTAATTTCTTTTTTAGTTTCTTCTTCCATAGTTCCCCACATTAAAAGGTATTTTAGTTGTTTTAAAAACTTTATGGTTCTAATTTGTTGAACCATCAAGTTAAGCAACTTGTTACGCTAAACTTTATGTTTTTTAGAAAATATATTTAACAAACCTTAAAATGCTTGGTTTTTTTAAAATCAGCTTTATTACTATACTATGCAGACTGTCTCTATCTGTTGTCGATAGTATATGTTTACATTCTTTTTCACTCATTATATCTATTAATTTGTTCCAATCTTTATCTTTGAACTTATCCATAACTTTTCTTGCTTTGTGATGTAGGTATAATTCTTTACCTATTGCTTTTTTCCACTGTTTGTTGTAATTTTTGTTTGTTGTAATTGATTTGTTTAGAGCTGCCGCCGCTAATAAGCCTTGAATAATCCCTCCTCCTGTAGTTGCCTTAACTTGCGTGGATGCATCACCCACTATATATAAGGTACTTTTTTTTTGCTTTAATTGCGTTTTAATTTTGGGATTATATTTTGGAATCAATCCCCCTTGATATTCTAATATCTGTTCTTTTTTTATTCCTTTAAATTTTAAAAAATTTTTGAATAAAACATTTGTATACCTATTGTCTACTAAACCTACTCTTGCAATATTTTTATTTTCTGGAACTACCCATGCATAGGTTCCAAAAAAAGGATAGAATTCTATGATGTTATCATTGTTTATCTTAATTCTGGCCTGAATTCCCTGCCATACACTATGTTTATTTTTTGTAATTGATTTTGCAACTCGACTCAAAGGGCCATCTGCACCTATGAGGTGATCAAATTTTACTTCTTTGATTTTGTGGTTTTTTTTATTCTCTATTATTGCTTTATTGTCTTTTATCCCTATGAACTTATGGTTTGTGAAAAATTTTGCCCCCTCTTTTTTGGCTAAGTTTGCTAAGTGGTTATCTAGTTTATCCCTGCTAATAACAAGGTTAGGTTTTTTAAAATTTATTTCTATAAATTTTTTGTTAGGTGCATAAATTCTAGCTTTATTTATTTCATTTATTATAATTTTTTTATCCAGTTTAATTATGTCAGTTAGCCTATTTGTGGTTATTCCTGTGCATTGTATGGGTAATCCTATCTCTTTATGTTCTTCAAATACTTGAACTTCCTTTTTATTTTTTGCTAAAAGGTAAGCTACATAATTTCCAATAGGTCCTGCACCAATTATTGTAATCATAATTAGTATGATTTATTTTCACTATTTATATGTTCTGAATTTGTAATTGAAGTGATACTGAGGGATAATTTCGAAACCTTTTTATATAATCAATCATCACTAAAGCATAGTCAAATATATTAACTACTCTAGAATGTAGATAATCGAAAGGTTTATATATGAGTAGCCGATTATTTGTCTTATTAAACTAAAAATTAAACAATTTTTTGGGGGTAAAACAAAAATGAAAACAAAATTAATGGGTCTTTTAACTGTATTCTTAGTCGGTATATTAGCTTTATGTAGTGTTGCTAGTGCTGCTATCACAGTTGAAGAAGTAGAAATGGACGGTACTGAATTATTAGAGAATGTACCAAATGCATTGGACATTGTTAGAGGTGAAGAGTATACTGTAAAGGTGGTATTCACACCAGATGTAGATTTAGAAAATGTTCAAGTTGAAGCATATCTAAGAGGGTATGACCACAACGATCTTATTGAAGATATAACTGATGTTTTTGATGCAAAAGCAAATGTTACATATTCTAAAAGATTAAGATTAAACATTCCTCAAAGAATTGATATCGATGATTCTGATTGGACATTAAGAATTGAAATAGCTGGTCAAAATGGTGCTAGTGAAATCAAAACTTACAATTTAGATGTTAGTACAGATAGACACTTAATTGAAATTAAAGATGTAATCTTTAGTCCTGAAAATAATGTAAAAGCTGGTAGAGCATTACTTGCCTCTGTTAGATTAAAAAATTACGGACAAAAAGATGAAGATGGAATCAAAGTTAAAGTTTCAATTCCAGATTTAGGAGTTAGTGCATCTGATTATATTGATGAATTAGAGTCTGACGAAGCAACAACTAGCGAAGAATTATATTTAAGAATTCCTTCATGTGCAACAGCTGGCGATTATGATGCCCAAGTTGAAGTAACATATGATGATGGTGACGAAAGAGTTATTGAAATGGAATCAATCACAGTAACAGCTGATGATACATGTGGTGTTCCTGCAGCAACTACAACAGAAAAACCTTCAATATTATATGATGCAACAGCACAAGATGTTAAAGCTGGTGATGCTGGTTCAATCTATGCGTTAACTATGTCAAATCCAACAAGTGCAGCTAAAACAGTTAGTGTAACTGTTACAGGCGTAGATGTATTTGGTGAAGCAAGAGTAAGTCCAAGCAACGTTGTTGTTATTGGCGCTGGCGAAACTAAAACAGCTTATGTTTATGTAACTGCTGATAAAGAAGCTAAAGCTGGTCAATATGGATTTAGTGTTGCAGTATCTGGTTTAGGTACAACTACACAAGAAATCGCATTAAGTGCTAATGTTGTTGAAGCAGCTACTCTTGGTAGTTTAAAGAAAGCTTTAGAAGTTGGATTAGTTATCTTAGTTGTTATCTTAGTATTATTAGGTCTAATAATTGGATTTAATAAGTTAAGAGGCAGTGAAGAAGACGCTGAAGAAGAAGGACAAACTTATTATTAAGTTTGTTTTTTTAATTATTTTTTTCTTTTTTTTAAATAATTTTTATTATTAATAGTTAGATTTATTATCCGAGTGTCCGGGGGGAACATTATTTACATTAACTGATGCTTGAAAATCTTTGATTTTCGGCATCCTAAAAATTTATGAACAAATTTTTATGATTTAGAAGGTTTTTTCGATGACAAAAAATAAAATAATCACACTAATATTATTTTTATTCCTAGTAATTTGTTCTACTTTTGCATTAGCAGAGATTGAAAATTTTAAAGTTTTTACCTCTAAAAATTCAATTGCTTATGAATGCTCAGTTACTGCTGATTCAATAGTTGTTCAAAATACAGGGGATATTGATAGTGGTTATTTTGTTACATTTAGAGGAGAAGCATCTAAATTTGCGACAGTTGAACCTCTTAGTTTTGTTTTAGATGCAGGTCAATCACAGGATATTGATATATATTATAACATACCTTGTGATTTTACAGGTTCTTATGATTTAGAAGTTATTATAACAACAGTTCTTAATCTACAAAAAATAGTTCAAAAAGAAGTAACCATAGAAAAACCAGTTAATATCCTAGTTCAAAGTTCAATTAATACTAATCAAATTTTACCTTGTAATGAAGCAAATTATAATTTTAAAATTATAAACAACGGTTCTTTTGAAGAAGTGTATTCTTTTAGTTTTCCAAATCCTTTTGGGAAATACACTACTGTGAATGCAAATAAGGTTGTTTTAGGAGCTGGCGATTCATTTGATTTAACATTTAATGTTGTACCTCCTTGTAACATTTATGGGGAACATACAATCCCCTTAATCATCAAAACTGAAAAAACAAATTTAGTTGCTAAAACATCTGCATATTTATCTATAGAACAAGCTTATGATTTTGATTTTGACTTAGGTGAAAATTATCCTTATGTTAAGAATAGTGAACTTACTTTTGTTGATACTGAAAGTAGTTCAATATATTCTTTGTGTTCTAATGCTAAACAAGTTTTACCTTTTAAAATTAAAAATAATGCGGATATTCCTAATAATTATGCTATAAATTTAGATGGTCCTGAATGGGTTGATTTATTAAACGATAAATTAACTTTGGATGTAGGTTCTGAAGGATTTTCAGGTGTTTATGTTAACACTAATGATATTTATGGTAATTATAATATTATTATTAGTGTACTAAGTGAGTTAGGTGCGATTCAAAAAACCGAGAACCTAACATTAAGTGTAGATAATTGTTATGAACCCAATATATTAACTTTAGATGGTAAGAAGAGCATTGTTTTAGATTATAATCCTGTTAAAGTGCCTTTTGTTATTGGTAATAAAGGATCTAAAGTTGCAACTTATGAGTTATCTTTAGAAGGAGAACCTTGGTTAAGTATTGAACCATCTTTATTAGTTGTTAACTCTGGCGAATTTGGTGAAATGTATATAGTTTCACAACCCTCTGATTTAGTTTCACGTGGTAAATACAAATTTAATATTATTTCCCAAGTTAATTCAGATGGGGTAGTTTATAGGGATTCACTTAAACTCTCATTAGTTAATATGAATTTTTTTGATAGGGTATATTATGGTTTTATTCTTCCTTATTTGATGTATATAATTTTGTTGATTGTATTATTACTGATTTTATTGTTATTGTTGTTATTCTTATTAAAGAAATATAAAAAAAATATTCAAAAGTGGAAAAATGATAAGGCTAGAAGAAGGGACGTTTTAAGAGCTAAAAAAGAAAGAGATTTAGTTAAGAAAAAAGAGTTAGAGAAAAAAGTTAAAGCTGAAAAATTAGCAGAAATGAGATCTAAGAAAAATGCAGATGCACAGAAAAAAAGAACAAAAGCTCAAATGCGGGCTGCTAGAAAAGCTAAACTTAAATCTTTCTTTGGTAAAATACCTTACAAAAAAATCTTTAAATTATTATTATGGTTACTTTTATTATTGTTATTATTGTTAGGTTTAGCATGGGTAATATATAAATTTATTAAAGAAGGCTCTTGGAGAGACGTTGTTCATGATTATTTATGGCAACCTATCAAATGGTTCTTTATCCATTTTTGGTTATATGTCCTTATGGGTTTAGGTATATTATTACTTATTATATTATTGATTTTATTGATTAGATGGTTAAAAGCAAAAAAAGTGCTTTCAAGATTAAAAGATAAGATCAAAAGTTATGGGGAAAAGAGAAAATTAAAGAGGGAAGAAGCTAGATTAAAAAGGCAACAGAAAAAAGCAGAAAAAAATAAGAGACCTAAAAGAAAACTTAATATCAAAATAAATAAAAAATATCTTAAATGGTTACTTATTTTACTATTGTTATTATTAATTGGAGCTTTATTTTATTATTTTTGGTTTGATGATTATCTAACAACAAGGGCTTTGAAAAATGTTACTGAAAATAGAGTTACAATCAAAGACGTTTATAATGAAACTTTGTCTGAAGCATCAACTAATGAACCTTCTAAATTTTATACTTTTTTTAGTTCTTTATTGTTTAAATTATGGGCGTTTTTATCAAATTATTTGATTTATTTACTTTATCTTTTGGGTTTATTGATTTTATTAGTATTACTTTTAATTTTATTATTGTGGCTTAAGAAAAGAAAAACTACCCATAAAGAATATGATTTTATTGATCAACAGATGATAATAAGAACTAAAAATATTGCATGTGGTGAAATAATAGTTAAATTACTTAAACCATTATATCATGTGGGCGTCATGATAAGAAAAGTTAAGAAACCTACATTTATTCATGCCGGTGGACTTGTTTATGAACATTTAGAAATTAAGAAAGAAAATTTTAGTAATGAAGATATTGATGAAGTTCTTGTTAGATTTAGAGTTAAAAAATCATGGATGAAACGTCATAATGTTAAACAAAAAGACATTCAACTTAAAAGATATCAAAATAAATGGTTGGGTGTTAATACTAAATTTATATCCGAAGATAAGAAATATTATTATTATGAATCTATATTAAATCATTTAAGTTATTTTGCAATTGTGGGTTATCCTAGTGAAAAGATTAAGAAAGAAAAGCAAATAATTGCTATCCCTATTGTTGCTAAAAAACCTAAGAAAAAAATTGCTTTTAAAATCAATAAAGATAAAATCAAGAAAGCATTTGGGTGGATTTTTGGTGTATTATTATTTATTATATTATGTATTTTGGGATTCTTTTTTTGGGTAGCCCTATTTGCATTTGTTGTTGCTTATATGTGGATTATATTAGGTGTGATCACTTTACTTATTATTATTGCATTATTGTCCCTTTTGATCATGTGGTTAAGGCATAAATTAAAAGGTATTAATTGGAAAAAATTATTTAATAAAAAATTTTTACATAAGGTTAAGGAAGTTTTATGGTTTATTTTACTTGGTTTAATCATACTCTTATTGATTTTATTGTGTTTATCATTGTTAAAACCTTATTTAGTTGATAATTCAGGAAATGAATCAATCATTTTTAATGAAACTAATTCATCTGAAGTTGAATTAATTGAAGAAGTTATTGAGGTTATTGAAGAAGTAGATGCTTTTGAAGAAACTGTGTGCGAAGTTGTTGAGGTTCCTGAACCCGTATCTTGTGTAGATATAAATATTACAACAACTAAATTTGTTTCAAAGAAAATAAAAGATAATATATTATATAAAGATGAATTTATAGAAGTTCAAACTGATGATTCCTCTTTTATTATACCAGTTCAACCAGAATCTGATGGTGTTGTTTATATTGACTTAGATGAAATTATGATTGAAGAAGAAAAAGGGATTCCAAATCAAAAGTGGGATGAAGATTCTGTTCATACAATGAATTTGAGTATGTATTTTAATGATCCTGATGAAGATAGTTTGTATTATAGTAATACAGAATTGCAAAATATTGAAATAAAGTATAATGCAGGTATTGCAGTCTTAATGCCCCAAAAAAATTGGTACGGATCTGAATTTGTTATATTTACTGCTAGTGATATGAAAGGTGGCAAAGTAGATAGTAATTTAGTTCAATTGACTGTACAAGATGTCGAAGAAAGTTCTTTTTGGGAAATAATCAAAGGTGTTTTTTCTTAGTTCTAAAATGAGTTTAATTAAATTCAATATGTCTGAAAGGGTGAATAACTCTCTGTCTAAATATGATATTTTACCTGTGAATTTTAATCTTGATGAACAAACAGAATTGCTTCTACCATCTAAAGATTGTGGCGTTTCTATTGATATATTTTATGATCATTTTAATATTGATAAAAACCAAATCAAAAAATATGCAAAAAAAAGTAAAATTGATAATATTTCATTTGCAGGATTCTTTTTTGATTCATTAGATTCTTTTTTTGATTATGATTTACCTTCTTCAATATTAGATATTACTTCAACTAAAATAGACCAATTAGATGATGTTGCTGATGATATATATGAAGGTATGTATCAAGATCCCCCTTTACCAGGTCCAATCAATAAAAAATTAATGGAAACCTATCAAAATCTTCAAAGTTTTTCCGTATGGCTATTCTCTTTGGGTCAATCTTATATTAATTTTCCTTCAATTGAAGAAAGTTCTAAAGATTTTATTTTAAATAATCGGCAAGAATTAATTGAAGATTTTAAAGGGATGGTACATAGTAGCCTTGGTCCTATGATTGCAGAAGATTCATTATTACATTATATTTCTTTGAAATACGATGTAGCCCTTGTTGAGCGTGAAGAAGGTTATTATGCTATATTTCCAACTAAGGTTTCTGATTAAAAGAATAACTTCACCATTTCATTGATGAATCCCAATAAAAATATTAAGATTACTATGACTCCTAATGTTTTTGCGAACTTTAATGTATATTCTGGTTTTCTGTTCCCCATTTTTCTAGCTCTCCAAAACATTATTACAAACAGTATGCTTGTTAAGGGATATATTATTGCCCCATTTAGATCTATAACTTTATAGAATGCATTGTCGATTTTAAGAAGAATTATTATTATTGCAGTTGTGAAAGGGATAACTGTTGCTAGAAAAGAAGATTGTATCTCATTATCCCTGTAATCAAATTTAAATATTTCTTTTATTGCTAGTCCAATTGCTATGAATGATGTAGTCATAGTCAATATTCCAAATAAACTTCCTAGAGCCAATATTTTGTACCCTAAAACTTGTCCTAAACCTAGGATTGCACCATCTGTTGTGTTGAGTCCAGTTACCCCTACTATTAATATGGGGAACAAAATATAAATTAAAGCAGATATTATTGTTCCAATGATTATTGCTTTTTTTATTAATTTTTTATTGTTTTTTAGCTCTTCTCTCATTTCAGGAATTGCTCCTGCTCCCCCAAATGCAAATAGAACAACACCAAAAGGGAACCAGAATTGATTTAAGTTGAAAGTGGTGAGATTTGATGTATTTATTTGGGGTGCTGTAAATATTGCTATTATAGCTATTATGATAAATATAAATGTCACCATCCAAAATTCACTCTTTTCAATTAAGCTTAGCCCTCTGTAGACTAAAAAACTGCCTAATAGCGCAAAGATAATTGAATAGTATACTGGGTTGATAATTATTATGGGATCTAATAGTGCTGATAAGAATTGACCTGTTTTAATAATATATGCAACCATGGCACCATACCACCCTAATAATAAAAAAATCAACATAAGTTTTTTGCCTTTTTTACCAAGATAACGTTCTGCATATCCCACTAGTTGGTGGCTTGATTTTGTTCTTAGGCTGGTTTCACCTATCATTAGGTTTAATATCAGCACAGTTATGCCTATAAAAAGAACACTTAATACACCTGTTAAAAAACCAGATTGAGCAAAGACATAAGGTAATCCGAGAATACCTGCACCTACAACAAATCCAACTAATGTTGCTACTGCTACAAATAATTCTTTGCCCATCTTAAAACTATTTCTTTCCCATCCCTTCAAATGCTTTTAATATCTCTAAAGGTACAGCAAATATTACTGTGTTTGATTGGTCTGAGCTAAGATCATTTAAACTTTGTAATGTTCTTAGGTGCAATGCACCTGGCGCTTTAGCGAGTGTTGTAGCTGCTTTTGCCATGTTACTTGAAGCTTTAACTTCTCCATCTGCTTTGATAATAACGGCCCTTTTTTCTCTTTCTGCTTCAGCTTCTTTTCCAATAACTCTTTTTAGATTTTCAGGTAATTCAACGTGTTTTAATTCAACAGCCTCTACCTTTATACCCCATGGGTCGGTTGCCTTATCTACAATTTCTTTGATTCTTTTACTTATTGCATCTCTTTTACTTAATAATTCATCTAATGTAGCTTCACCAACAACATCTCTCATTGTTGTTTGTGCTAATTGGGCTACAGCATAGTTATAGTGTTCAACTTCTAAAATAGCCTTATTTGCTTCTGAAACTTTATAATATAGAACTGCATTAACTTTTATTGAAACATTGTCTTTAGTTATTGCGTCTTGATCTGGAACATCAATTGCTTTTATTCTTAAGTCTACTTTTTGCCATGTCATTAAAACTGGGAGCATGATTTTTAGTCCTGGTTGAAATGTGCCTATATATTTTCCTAAGAAGAACACTATTCCTCTTTCATACTCATTGATTACCCTTAATCCCGAAAGTAAGTATACTATTATTACTATTAAAATATTTATTGGTAAGCTAAATACTGCCATTGATATCACCTCTAATCTGTTTTTAGGATTTAGGGTTAATAAATGTTTTGCTTCTTTGAAGCAAATACCTTGAAAAACCATATTGTTTTTTTATGGGTTTTGGAAATGAATTTTCTTTTTCAAATTTTCAAATTTTAATTCATATTATACTATTTTAACTATCAAATTATTCTTTTCCATTTGCCACTTGCCATGCTCGCGTCAGATATATAAATATAAAAGAATTTACATAATTAAAATTTAGTTTTTTATGATTTAAAATGGAATTTGATAAAAAAAGAAGCATCATAAGAAATTATATACGCAATAACCCTTCTTGTACTTATAGGGAAATAAAGAAGGATACAAAATTTAAAATTGAAAGATTATATAAAAACATGACTGAAGCATATTTTGATGCAGGTATTATTTTATCTAAAAATTTAATGAAGCGATCAATAAACAAACAGAAAAGAGATGTTGTTAATTTTATTAGATTGAATCCAACATGTTCTATAATAGACATTCAAAATAAAACGAAAGTGAATGTAGAAAGGGTTTTTGGTAGTATAACAAATGCTTATGGTATAGCTGGAATCAAATATCCCGAAAGGGGTTTTGACACTGGTGTAATGAACCCTTTAGTTTTACGGAGATCTAACAAATTTGAAAAAGAAATTATTTCTTTACTCAGTGAAATTGGAAAAGTTCAATCTCAGGTTAAAAATGATTGTGGTTTTGCAGATTGTCTATTTCATTTTAAAGATGAAATATTTGTTGTAGAAATAAAAGATTATCGGGGTAAAAATAATATTACTATGTCTGAAATAAAGCAATTAAAGAGATATATGGATGCTATGGGTCATAAGAATGGTTTAATTGTTTGTCCAAAAGAAAGCTTTCCTAAGAGAAAGAATAGCCGAAATCTTTATATAGGCGACAAGAACATTAAAATTGTATCTAAAGAAGATATATTATGGGGACATAGTATAAACCACTTGGTCTGACCAAGATGGGTACAGCCTGGCTAGAATAGTCGCCTCCAGTAATTGGAGAAAAGAGCCTTTATTGGCAATGACTGATTTTCTATTGTAGACAGCGACGGATTTGGGTTCGAATCCCAATGTCCCCATCATTTTTTAATAAAATTTATAAGCTAACTTCTACTTACATTTAATATGGGATTGGGGGAATTAGTCGATTATGCATTAGTTGCAACAATTGGAAATAGAATTACTGCTGGGGCAACGATTCTTTCTTTAAATACTTTTGCGACATATCAAATTTTTGGTAGTCTTGTTGGTCTGCTTGCTTTAACACCTCTTTGTGTAGCTTTTCCTTTATTTGGGGTTACTTTGGCAGGTACATCCACTTTAGAGTATTATCATAGGTCTGTAAAACATATAAAAAGATTTGAAAGATTAGATCATCGTTTTGCTACTACTTTAATTAAAGGTGGTGAAAATGACGCTATATTTGGTTATTGCGAACTCCAAGGTATGTATTTGGCTGCTAGAAATTATGGTCAGTTAGATGCTTTTTACAAAGCCAAAAAAGAAGTATCTAATAATATTATCCCTAATTTTTAAAAAGAAATTTTATCATTAATTTTAATTTTGTTATTTTTTACTGTTCCATCTTTTAATTCCAACATGTATCTTGCTTTTTTCTTTTGTTTGTAGATTCTCCAAGGTTTGAAGTTTTCTTTAAGTTCTGTTACATGTTTGTTTTTGTTTAAAAATACAATATCTATTGGATAAAATACAAAGAACATATCAATAATTTCCTTTCTTTCTTCTTTGAAATCAAAGATTAAGTTTTTTTGTTTTGAAAATCTTAAACCTATGGCTTGAGAAAAAATATTTTTTACTTGTTTTGCATTAGTTGCAATAATCTTTTTATTTAATCGTATTTTCATTATACCATTACTTGTTCAGTTATATATATAATGCCTTCTTTTATTTCAATAGTATCTTTCATTTCTTCAATATATCTATAAAAAGATGCCTTTGAGCAATATTTAAGTTGATTAACAATATAATATTTGAGATCCGCCACCTTGGGAGTGGTTTTGGCGGTCTCAAGAATTTTTTGTTTGATAATCTGTTTTTTATTTCTATTAAACTTCCTATCAAACTCTGATTTTAAGGGGCTTTTTTCTGTTTCTTGTGTGAATTCAGTTAAAGCTTGTTTAATGATATCTTTTTGACTTTTTTGAAACTGAGCTTCAAAAAATGCTAGCCTCTCGGTTAATTCCTTAACCTGCTGTTTTAAAATATCTTCTTCCCCCATGCTAATATCTTAATGAATTTGGTCATTTATAAATGTTTCGTTTATGAGACAAGTCTGAGACCCTTATGATAATTGACACCCCATGGTTTCCTGTGGAGAAATTGCACCCCCCTTGACTTCCACTGGAACTTGTCTGAGACAAGTCTGAGACTCTTTTGAGACCAAAGAAGGTCAAATTAGGCCTCTTTTGATATAAACACATGGAGAAATTGCTGCTTTTATTGTTATTTAGTTAATAATTAGATTTATTCTACTTTTATAGCTGAATAGCCTACAGAATTAGTGTAATCTCCCGAAATATCACCTGAACTGTAATATTTAAGCAGATTTGCCTTTTTTGCACCTAATAATATTGCTGTTTCAATTAATAATGTTATTGGATTAATACCGCAGATGGTTGCACCTGTATTGTCTATATATTCATTTAATCCATCTGAATCTAGTTTTTCTATATGTTTTATTGCTACTTTATCAAAACTTTTTTGATTTTCGCTTATATTTTCATGAAATGGTTCGAAGTTATAATTTGGCCCAATATGAGTAAAATCTGATGATGCAATTAATATACATGATTTTTTTTGTCGATCTAATGATCTTTTTATGTTTATTGCAAGTTCTTTAATATCTATATCATTGCTTATTATTATTGGAAGGATCTTAAATTTCTTTTTGTTTATGAATTGAAGAAATGGGAGTTGTACTTCTATTGAATGTTCATTTTGGTGAGGTATTTCATCAATAGGTATTTTTGCTAACTCTGAGAGTTCTTTTGCTAACTCCTTATCTACATTTACCTTACCTAGTGGAGTTTCCCAATCATCACCACTTATACTACTTTTTAAACCTTCATGACTTAATCCAAATAAGATATATACCTTAGGTATTTTTGATTCTGCTATTTCTTTATATGAAAATGCTTGACATGATCCTGAGTATTCATAACCTGCATGAGGGCTTATAACTCCTATAACTTTTTTATTTCTTTTTTTAGAAGGTAATTTTGGGCCAATCACACTTTCAAAACAAGATTCAATTTGACTCTTAAGATTAGTAGGATCAGATTCATAAAATTGTCCAGCTACAATTGATTCTCTCATGGTACTAATTTAGATACCTTTGCTACAACATTTTTCTGAAAATTATCTATTGTGTATTTAACAGATATCCTTTCTTTGAATCTTCCACTTTTTACTGTGCAAGGTATAACAAATGATCTTCGATCATTACTCCCTATATTTTGTTCTGGATTTAGGGTGCAGGATTTCCACCAAACTTCATTTAATGTAATTGATTGGTTATTGAGATTTCTTATTTCTATTTTAATAGTTCCATTTGTGGCATCAAAGTTTTGACATAATAATCCCGTCCCTTCATTAAATTCACAAAATTCAGAATGTACACTGAAGAATTGCCACCAAACAAATAAACCTAAGAATATTAAAATTACAAGAATTGCCCAACCATATGTTATAAAAAAAGTTAAATTTTCTTCTGTATCTAATTTTTTAACATCATTTTTTATTTTATTATAATCTTTTTTTATTATTTCTTCTGTCTTTTGGACACTTTTATTTAGTTTATTGTAAATTTCTTTTTTTTGATGGGGTACCAGTTTCTTTTTTTGCATATTAACTTATTATTTGAAAAAGAGATATATAAAGGTTGTGTTAGTTCTAGTGTTACTTTAAAGTGCACATATATCTTTATATATCAAAAAAATGGTTTTTAGTAAAAGGGGTGATACTATGGTATTATTAGAACAAACCGGACAAGCACTTGTTAATCCAATAATAAATTTATGGAATTCTTTTGTAAATGTTATTCCAGGATTAATAGGAGCAATAATTGTCTTAGTAATTGGTTATATAGTTGGATGGGTTATCGGATTCGTATTGACCAAAATTTTACATAAAGCAAAACTAGATAGACTAGTTGTTGAAAAAACAACATTGGATAAAATAATGGGTAAGTTTGAGTTGTCTCATTTCTTAGGCCTAATTGTTAAATGGTATGTATTTGTACTATTTTTAGGACCTGCGGCAGCTTTGGTAAGACTTCCTGCACTAACATCATTTTTGAACAGTGCAGCGTTATGGATACCAAGTTTGATTGCAGCAGTGATTGTAGCTCTAGTTGGTTTAATTGCAGCAGATTATGTGGCAGCTAAAGTAACTGAAGTAAAAGCTAAATCGTCTGGAATTATTGCAAATACCTTAAAGTTAGTAATTGTTGTATTTACATTAATAATTGCATTAAGTCAATTAGGTGTAGACGTTTCAATTGCAGAAAATACCGTATTAATAATCATAGCAGGTATAATGCTAGCATTAGGTATTGGATTTGGTTTAGCATTTAAGGATGAAGCTAAAGCAATAATTAAAGACGTAAAGAAGAAACTTTAAGTTTCTTTATTACTTAAAAAAATATTTTTTTTAAGTTCCCAGAAATCTTAGATTTCTGAGGATTTTTTCTTTTTTTTCAATTTAATTCTAATATAAAAAAAATAAAAAATCAATACCTGTAGTGTTCAGGCTTATATGGTCCTTCAACTTTAACACCAATATACTCGGCTTGTTCTGGACTTAATTTGCTTAGTTTAGCACCTAACTTATCTAAATGGAGTCTAGCAACTTCTTCATCAAGTTCTTTACTCAGTCTATATACTGCAACTTTCCTATCTGGATTATTAACAATATCTATCTGAGCAATAGTTTGGTTTGTGAATGAATTACTCATTACAAAACTTGGATGACCTGTTGCACATCCTAAATTTATTAATCTTCCTTGTGCTAGAACATAGATTGAGTGACCATCTTCAAATGTATATCTATCTACTGGACATTCAGAACCTTTGATTTCTTCTTTTTTGATTCCTGGCCATTTTTCTAGTTTGTCCATTTGGATTTCATTATCGAAGTGTCCAATGTTACAAACAATTGCTTGATCTTTCATTTTACTCATATGTTCAGCTGTGATTATATCTTTATTTCCAGTTGTTGTAACAAATATATCTGCAATTGGTAGGGCGTCTTCAACTGTTGTTACTTTTAATCCTTCCATACAAGCTTGCAGAGCACATATTGGATCAACTTCTGAGACCATAACTTGTGCTTTTTCATTACTCATAGAAGCTGCACAACCTTTTCCAACATCACCATAACCGCATATCATTGCAGTCTTTCCTGAAATTAGTACGTCCATTGCTCTTTTGATTCCATCAGGCAAGGAATGTCTACATCCGTAAACATTATCGAATTTTGACTTTGTTACAGAGTCGTTTACATTAATTGCAGGGAATAAAAGTTCATTTTTTTCTTCCATCTGGATTAATCTATGAACTCCTGTTGTTGTTTCTTCTGAAACACCTTTAATTTCCTTAGCAACGTTGTGCCAATGTTGAGGATCATTTTTTAACATTTCTTTTAGGGTATTATTGATAACTTGTAGTTCATGATTGTCTGTTGGTTCGTCTAAAATAGATGCATTATCTTCTGCTTTAACTCCTCTATGAATTAATAAGGTAGCGTCTCCACCATCATCTACAATTTGATCTGGTCCACTACCATCTGGCCAAGTTAGTGCTTTTAATGTACATTCCCAATATTCTTCTAAAGATTCTCCTTTCCACGCAAAAACTGGAACTCCTGTCTTAGCTATTGCAGCAGCAGCATGATCTTGTGTTGAGAATATATTACATGAGCACCATCTAACATCTGCTCCAAGTTCTACTAATGTTTCGATTAAAACTGCTGTTTGGATTGTCATGTGTAATGACCCCATGATCTTTTTTCCTTGTAATGGTTTAGAAGGACCGTACTTTTGTCTTGTAGCCATTAAACCGGGCATTTCTTTTTCTGCTATACCTAATTCTTTTCTTCCAAAGTCTGCTAATTTGATATCTTTAATTTTGTAGTTATTTGTTTCATCCATTTTGATTCCCCCTATTTTTACGAGGAGGATTTCTTACTTCTCCACGTAATCTAACAATATTGAGATTCTGTTAACTTTTATATATATTTGGTTATATTTTGTTTAATTTGTCCGGATAATTGAATATATATTAGACATAATAGAAATATTTATATATAAGTTCGGATATTAATATATTATCTTAATGAGACCTCCCTTGACAACGCCCCCAAGCGAGTTTAGAATTACATTAATTCTATTTTGGGAGGTCTTATAAGAAAAAAATGTCTTGCAACTTTGTTGCAACCCATTTCAAATTTGTTGAATGCTCAACAAATTCAAAATGCTACAAGATAAAGATGTTAAAATTATTGATGTGTTAAAAGAGGATGCACGGCTTTCTATTAGGGATATTGCTAAAAAAACGTCACTTCGACCTTCAACTGTTCATGATCGGATTAGTAAGTTGAGGAAGGATAATGTTATTGAAAAGTTTACTGTTAAATTAAACAATAAAGCTGTGGGTGAGAATTTTATTGTTTTTCTTTTTATTACTACTTCAAGAGATTTAGATGAATCTTTTTTTAAGAATAAACATATCAAAGAAGTGTTTGGAATAACTGGGGAGTATGATTTAGTTCTGAAATTAAAGTTTGCAGATATTGAAGATTTTAATAAGTTTATAATTGGTCTACGTAAGAATACTGCAATTAAAAAGACTCAAACAATGATTGCTACTATTGGTATTAAAGAAGAGGTATAGTATTATTTATTTTTGTTTCTTATAGCTATCTAAAAATTCAGAATATAATTCCTGTAATTCAGGGCAATTCATAGAACAGTCTCGATAATTTTTCTTATGTAATGCTAAAAATCCACCTATGTTAGCTATGTTTTCTGTATCATTATATCTCTGGAATGGATCTATAAAAAATCCTTCTTTTTTTAATTCATCTAATAACACATCACCCCTACCATATTTAATAAGGGCTTCTACAGATTCATGACCATAATTAAATATATGGTTAATTGGATCATTTTCTTTAACAAATATTGCTGCTGCAATATTTGATCTTTCATCATATGTGATAATACATCTTCCAAGGGGGATAGGATATGAATCATGTTTTATTCTGGGATTTATCTCATAATATACTTTGTTGGTATGTATTTGCATATCTTTAACAATTCCATCATTACGAAAGAATTGATTTGAATTTAGATAAACTGTTATATCTAATCCTGGTAACCATACATTTCCTGTTTGATATCCCTTTTCTAAAAAGTTCATCTTATTCCAAGAATTCTAAGTAATCTCTTAAGTTATAGTTAAGTCTAGCACCTACTTGCTCAATTACTTTTGCAGCTGCATAAGATGCTATTTTACCTGATCTTTCTAAGGATAGGCCGTTTGAAATACCAAATAAAACTCCTGCAGCGTACATATCACCTGCACCTGTTGTGTCTAGAACTTGTTTTGGTTTAAATGGTTTGAATTTAAGAATATTATTTCTTATTTTCATCATTGAACCATTAGCACCAAGTTTAACAATAGCTAATTTAACGTATTTTGAAGCTTTTAGTAAAGCTTCTTTTTCATCTTTTTCACCTGTAAAGACTTTAGCTTCGTCTTCATTTAAAAATAATATATCTACATAATTTTTTACAATCCTTCTAAGTTCATCTAAATTTCTTTCTATCAAAGATGGATCGGATAAATCTGCTGAGATAGTAATATTGTTTTTCTTAGCAATCTTCATTGCTTTTAGTGATGCTTCTTTTAGTGTTGAATCTTCTAACATATAGCCTTCTAAGTGCAATATTTGGCTTTTCTTTAATTCTTTTTTATTAATGTCATTTTTATTAAATTGAACTGCACTGCCTAGATGTGTTGCAAATGTTCTTTGCCCATCTTTTGTTATTAAAGAAATTACATTTCCTGTTGAATCTTTAGTCTTTTTTAGATCACAAAATACGCCTTGTTTGATCATAGCTTCATTATATGCTTTTCCTAATTCATCATTACCTATCTTTCCTGCAAAGAATGTTTTTCCACCTAGGTTTGCAATACCTGCAATTGTGTTTGAAACTGAACCGCCAGGTTGTAGGACTTGTTTTTTTGATCTCATAACAGTTGTTATAAAATCAATAGTTACTGCATCAACTAACTGCATGTTACCTTTTTTTAGTCTTAAATCTTTTAGATCTTGTTCATCAACTTCAATTAATGTGTCCATTAATGCATTTCCGATTCCATATACGTCATGTTTCATATTAAATTGAAATATTTCATTATTTATAAATCTTTTGGTAGTTATTACTTTAAAGAGGTAACAAATAGAAAAGTTTATAAATCATTAAATTCAATATATATTATAATGAAAGGGTTAATAGTTGTACATACAGAAAATAATTATCTGGAACCTGTTTTGGGTAATTTACAATCTGAAGTGAGTAAAAAAGAATTAGCGCATATATTTGATGATATATCTAAAGAGATGTTCAGATATCATGTAACTGGTTGTCCTGTTTTGTATTTAGAAGGGGCAGAAGGTGCAATTAAAAGAAATGAAGTCTATAGTCCAATTAAAGAACAATTATGGCATTCACATACCATCCCCATGAAAGATTCTTTTTTTGGTCAGTTTTTGAAATCAAAACAAGTCGCTATTGATTCCGGTATGACTTCTGTTGATATTGTAGGTGTTGCTTATGGTACCTGTGTAACAAATGTCTGTGATATATTTAATGATAATGTTACCAATCCCTGTGATAGGCTTTCGTGTGAACGTGCATCATATGATTTGGGATGGGATAGTAAAAAATTGGAAAATATTTTAAGTTACAATATGCCTGCAAGAATCCGGGAAGAATTAACAGATAAACCAATTAGTTTAATTAGTTAATTCTTCAAATTCTTCTAAGAATTTATTTGCAATTTCTTTGTTATGTATTATTAGGATATTCTCATCATTATTCTCGTTTCCTGCTTTTGTAGGGTTATAAGATCCAGTTATTACAGTTTGATTGTCTATTATGAATACTTTGTGGTGCATTGTATAAGGGTTTGTGTCTTTTGTTATTTTTATGTTCCCTTTGATTAAATTTCTATATTGATTGTATTGCATATTCACCCTTTTTGCTTCTAGAACCCCCCTAACATCTAAAGTTGCACTTTTTTGTATTAATGTGTTTGTAATATCAAAATCTGTGAATGAGAACACCATGAAATATATAGATTCTGTTGCTTGATTTAGTTGGTCTAATACATGTTGTTTGCAATTGTCTTCAGGACAAAAATAATTTTCATATTTTTTATTGTTTAAGTATACAATTGGTTCATAAGTTTTTCGTCCTGTGCCAAAATTATAATTCCATAGTTCTTCAAATTCTAATTCGTAATTGTTTGCTAAATGTTTTGACTGAATTATTATTATGTTATTATTATTTTTATATGCTCCGTTATTCGTAGGATTCATACTACCAGTCCATACTATTTGATTGTCAAAAATACAAAATTTGTTATGGGAGAATTGTGATGAGGTATCTTGTATTATCCCTTTACCACTAAATTTTTGATCCCAATTTTCATCATCGATTACTATTTTTACATCTAAGGATTTACTTTTTTCTTCAAATTTATAAATGATATTTTCTAAATCCAAATCAAATAAGGCGCAATGAATAGTTTGTTTTGCATTGTTGATGTAATTTAGAAAAATATCTTCACAATTTTCTTGTGGACAGAAGTAAACATCTGGTTCTTTTATATCTTCTTTAATGATTGGTTGTGTGATCACATAACCGGTTGAACAACTCGTTAGAATCAATAACAGAAGAAATATTAGTTTCATTTCAAACTTTCAATACTCTTTAATAGACTAAATCTTGTTTGAGGATATGATTTCTCAAGTTCATCTAGTATTTCTTTGATTTTTTGATCTTTTTTATTTATTTTAAAATCAATATCATTATATTTTGCAAATAATAGTGCATCTTTATCTGTTATTGTTTTTAATAATTTTATTCCTTTGACTACTTTTTTCTTCTTGCCAAACATAAAATTTTCTAGAAAATCATTACATTCGTCATCTAAGGTATATTTGATAATAATCTTGTTTGCTTTTTTTGGACTATTAACAAAAATTTTTGGCATAGTTCCAAGAATTTTTTCAATAAAATATCTACTTAATTTATCTTTAACATAGATTTTATCTCCTTTAGTGAAAGTTTTATTGATTCGAATATCTTTTCTAATCCTTTTTTCTATTCTGTTACAAAAGTTTGATTTTTCCATGTTATTTTGAGGTGATTTATTGTTTATTAATGTGTCGGAAATATAATTGATTAAAAGGTGAATTTTACATTACATTTAAAGATCATTAAATATTTTAGGTTTTGTTACTACTCCTAAATGCGTTAAAAACGAAACATTTATATATGGGTTGTACTATTCTATAGTAGTACTGAAAAAGAAACTTTTTAGTGTATGACGATCACCTCTTTTTCCCAGGACGTCTCTTCGGAGACTTTCTGGGTTTATATTCACTTTATACTAACATGATGGGGGAGCAAAAATCAATTGAAAAGTTAGCTGAAAAATATCAAACTAGTGTTGAGAATATAATTAAAGTTTATGATATAACTTCTCATCTAAATTCATATCTTGAATCTGAAGTATTAGTTTCAAGTTCGGATGGGAAATTTGTTGAAGATATTAGTTATGTTCGAAGGGGCGTAAAAAATAATTTTATGGATGATAATGAGATCTTAGGGGATAAGTCTGCAGAGGCATTTGATAGGAAAACCTGGCCAGAAGGGAATTATGATTTTCAAACTTTAGATTTAGGTGGTTTTTTATGGCATATTGCTTATGAAAAAGGTCCTGATTATAAAAGTACAGAGTTGATTGTATTAGGTTATGATTTAATTAAGGCTAAAGAAGGTAAAAAACCATTTCATACAGGTATGTTGTATGATTTTGCAGAAAAAAAAGGTGAAGTTTTTGATAATGTTAGTGAAGTAGAAAATTTTTTAATAGATTATTTTTCTAAAAAGGATTTTAAAAAGTCTTTATGATTTTTTATTATAAACTCTATCTATTTTTATTCCTGTTAATATCCCAGCAATAAAAACAATTAGGAGTATGAGTGCTTCACTAATTTCTATGTTTAATTTGATATTTTTTTGTTCCTCTTTGAAATACATATCTAGATTAGATAATTCAAGACTATATTCTGCAAATAACATACTTGAATAGATATCTCTATCTTTCAAATCATTAGCATATTCATAATAAGAGTATCCTACTACTGGAAAATTTCCTTTTTCTTGTTCTTCTATGATATTTTGTTTAATTATTTCTAATCTTTTCTCATTAACTTCACTTAATTTAGATTCTTCAATCCCCATCATACTGAGAATTACATCTGAGTTGGCTTTTGCTTTGGATGCCTTAAATAAACAAAGTTCATAATTTTGATTTTCTAAGTCCAGTTTTGCTAATTCTATCTCTCTTTTAGTAGAATCAAATTCCATTTCAAGTAATAATCCTAAATATTCATATCTTTCTTCTGCTTCTGATATCTTGTCAATACAAGATCTTTGAAGTTCTTCTTTATTCATCATGAATTCTTTTTCTCCGGTGTTAAAAAATGCAGACCAGGAAATTGCAGAATTTAATCTTTCAATGGAGTATGATAAATAATATATTTTATCTGTTTGATTATTTTGTTCTTCTATTTTATTAAGATTTTCTTCTGCTTCAATTAATCTTTCTTTTACAATCATATAGGTTTCTAAATCTGTTATGGTTTTGATACTCTTTTTATCTATTATATCTTCTGCTTTTTTTATCTTTGATTTGGTTGATTTTATTTCGTCCTTTATAGTTATGTTACTGGTTAACATGTCTAAGTAAGATAATTTAGTATTGGCTCCAAAGCAATAAGAGGCAGCAGAATAATATTTTTCATTTTTTATTGCTTCTTCTTTTCTTTTTGTTAGATTGACTGCATTTTCAAATGTATTTCTTTCCTCTTCGTTTAGTGTTTTTTTGGCTAAATTATTTTTTAATTCAATTGTTCTTTTGCAAAGGTCTTCGGAAACAAGTTTCATTGTCTTAATGTATGTTTCACTTCTCTGAAGTGTTTTATTTTCCTTTATTATGATTTTACCTGTTGCTATGGTTAATGCTTCTTCGATTGTTGTAACTTCTATAATTTCAATACCCTCTCTTAAACCATATTCAATAAGACTGATATTTTCTGTGTTGTTTGAATTATTTACTTCAATATTTTCACCATGGGGTATTAAGACCGTCTTTATTCCATTATCTAAAGCAGCATCAATTTTTTCTTTTACTCCTCCTACTGGCCCGATAATACCTCCTGAATTTATTGTACCTGTTATTGCAATATCATCCCTTAAATTTAGTTGTTCTAATGCCGATATTGTTAATAGGGTAGTTGCTGCTCCTGCTGATGGTCCCCCTACAATTACTGAATTAGCTTTAATTGTGTAAATAAAATCATAATCATTGCAGTCTTTCTCTACATTATCGCAGGATATACTCTTAGCAAATCTTGTTGACATTTGAGTATCTAATTTTGTTAAAGGATAAGTGTCTAGGAATATTCTTCCATTCCCTTCTTGTATCTCTAATGTTAAATCTGCTCTTGAGCCAACAAAACCTTCAGTTGTTTCTTTAACAGCTAGTAAGGGTATGTGATATTCATTTGAATATACTACTGGAAGTATTAATAAGAAAATTAATAAGAGAAAAAATTTCATTTTATATTATCCTTTTTTAATTTTAAGAAGCATGCTATTGCTATTATAATTAGTGCTAAGAAAAATGCCCACATACTAAATATTGGTTGTGGTGCAAATTGTTCTGTTGATTGTATTGCAATTTTGACGGTTTTTACTGTGGGTTGATAGTTTACTGGGTTTGCATTGGTTAATGCAAAGATAGACATTCCAACAACAGTTACAATCATTAATAATGCTATGAATTTACCTGTAAATTCTTTTTCATATTGTTTTATGAATAAATCTCGTGTTCTATTTACTTCTTTCATTAGAGTAGGGTTTAAATTTTTGTGATGAAATTGTTTTATTTTAGGATGGTTTTTTAATCCAAATATTTTGTCTTTTATTTCCATTATTTCATAACCTTCTATATTTTCAATCCTTTCATGTAGGCTTTTAAAAAGTTGGATTATATTTAATCTCTTTTTTATTTTAGGTATCTTTATCATTAGATTTTTATGATCTTTAAACCACACTACTAATAATATTATTAGTAATGCTATTACAATTGGGATTATCATTAAGTCCATTGTTCTTGGAGCAAATTGTTCTTCTTGAATTTGTTCTTTTAGAATTAAGGGTTGGATTTTGTAGTCATCGTTAAAACCCTTATTTATTTCTGTACTAAAACTAATTCCTATCATTAGCATGAAGAGTATCATTAAGAAGAATATTGTTCTTTCTTGTTTTTTGTTTTTTGAAAGATTCATTTTAATTTAATCTCCTTTAAAGTAATATTTCCTTCATTGTCTTCTACAAATCGGAGGATAGTTTTTTTATTCCATCCTTTAGATAAAGCTAATTCCTTTGGAATTGTTATTTTAAATTGTCCGTTGTTTACGATTACTTTACTCATAGTACTAATTTAGTATATAATAGTTAACTTTTAGTTACTTATAATATACTATATAATACTTTATTAGTACTAATTGTATATAAATGTTGGGTTTTTTAGAATTATAAGGTTAGTTCTTCGTAACTTGCTAGATCTTTTTGATACATTTCGTTTAGTTTTTCTTTTTTTGAAAGTCCAAAAAACATACCATGAGAAGAAAAATTATAATATTTTGCAACTTTGAAATTTTTTGGTGTGATTGTTGTTATTTTATGCCCGTAAGGATGTTCTTTTGTAACATTTAATGCTTGATAATTAAAAAATCCATTTGGTGTCATTATAACTCCATGTATACATCCAAGTCCTTTTTCACTTAACTCATCCCATTTTTGAGGTCCTAATTTTTGAGTATGAACCCCTTGATCTTGAGTTGTGTAGTCTCTAATCCCTACACCTGCACTTATACTGAAGTATCTTTTTATAGCATTGAATGATATTTCTTTTGAATGATACCCTACATAGTCTCCATTAGGCATTTGATTTATATTTAATTTTACTCTTCCATCTTCTCTTGGTTTTACTGTTAATTTTTGAGTACTTCCACTCTCTGATCTTAAAAAATAGCCCATCATGTGCATACCTTTTTCTATATATAACCTTGGCTCTCTGATTCTAGAATTTTCTAATTTCTTGATACCTAATTGATTACATATCTCTTCTTCATTTATCACTACAGATCTTTCCTCTGGTTGAGCATTACCAGGGTTCATACATATCATTTTTTTGTATTCTACTTCAATCACTTCTTGATTTTCTGGTCTAAAAAAATCTAAAGACCTAACTGATTCAATAAACCTTGATTTGTTCATAGATGTTATACTTATTTCTGTAATAAATTTATTATTAGAAAAAGGATCCATTTTGATCTTATTACCTAGGTTGTTTTTGTGATAAAATATTTGTTCTAACATTTTTCCCTGCATTGATTTTGGAAAACTTGTTATGAGTTCTAGATTTCCTCTAACAATTTTCTCGAACATATCGTGAACATCTATATAATTATGTGTTCCATCATTATAATCAAAAGGTTCTGAAGCGAAATAGAGTCCTCTAATTGAATTAAATTCATCTTTATAATTTGTGAATAAATTCTCTAAGAAATTCCAGCTAATGTAATCTGTGACACCTGGTTTGGCACCAAGTCCACAATCAGGACATGCAGTATTACAACCTTCTGTTAGTTGGATAGTTGCTATATTATTAACAATTAACTTCATCTGATCTTTGTTAAATGTTTTTACTATATTTTCTAGTTTTCCGCTTGGTTGAATATTCCCCATACTGGGAATAGTTGTTTTTTGATTTATAAATCTTTGTTTTTACTTTACTCTAAAGTAGTAAAAATAGTAAGATTTATATAATCTAAAAGAAGGTTGATTTAATAGAATATATACTTAATGTTTTGTTTCCTGTACACCTTTATTTCCTTAGATCAGTGTAACTAAGGGTATTACATTATATATTTTTAAAATTAAACTAAGTATTTAATAAAATGAAAACAGAAATCCCCTTTATAACACATGGATTGAGTAATAAAGACATCAATCTAGTTTGTAAAGCTAATCAAAGGTTTAATAGGTATTGTGATCAAGTTGGTTTAGATGTTCGGGTAGTTGAAGGTTATAGGGAGTTACCAAAAGTAAAAATTCCTGCTTTTTTAGAAGGGGAAATTAGTGACATTAGTGAATTTGGAAAAAGGGGTACTCTTGATCATTATGTATTGAATTCTTTTTTAATTGAGTGTTTTTTAAGTAATAAACACATGGATTATTTTAGGGGAGACAATTCTTATTTTTTAATAGGGGTAGATAAAAAGATTGTACAACCGGGCGAACAATTAAAATGGCATGTTAAATCTAGGGGTGGAGAAAATTATGGGTTATCATCAAAAGTTTCCCCAAAAGGTCTTGCTTACTGTGTTTTAACAACTTATCCTCTAGCAAGAATTGAAGATCCCAAACATAAAGATACATTCTTAGATTATATTATTCGACATGAATTAGGGCATGTTCTTATACCTGCTAAAGATTTACCAGAGGATGCAGCAGATAATCCTATGAAACCTTTAAAATCTGCAACTCCAGAATATCTAGCAGTAAAAAACATTGAGTACACCACAGAACAAATCGATTCTATTAATTCTCGATTAGCTTAATTGGAAAAGATTTATGCCCCTTAGTGTTTATTTATATGGATATACAAATAATTATACCATTTTAGCGTTCAAAGAATTAACGTTTATATCTCCTACTTTTAACTTGGGTTTTTGTTTTGTATGCACTTAAACTTAGGAATTTAGTGTCTAAGATAACTCCATAAGTGAATTTATTTCCTTCATGCGTTGCATTAGGTTCTATCATAAATTGATCATTAGTATTAAAGACATAAATATCTTTTAATTTTGAAGATGAAGTAGCATATAACCATGGTGTTGGAAGTCTTGTTCCCTCCCATAATCTTAGTTCACCTTCAATCGTTTTTTCTACTTCAGATTCTCCAAACTTTTGAGTTAGATAATCAGCCCAATTATTTAAGGGTTTTAAGAATTTTGTTTGTTCAATATCATATTCTTGTACTCCACACATTTCTGTGGCCTTTTCTAAATCATCATTCCATTCTAAATTATGCCCTTTTTTATTTAACCAATTTGCAAATCTTTCAGAAGTTGTAGATACATAACTTTTTTTTGTAGTAGTTAAACCACCCCTAATGTCATTAATAAGTTTAAAATCTATGAATTGATTCATATATTTTTCAGGTTTTTCTTCTCTGGTTAATTTTCCTTCAATTACATATGTCATATTAGAGGAGAACGCTTTTATGTTTAAAAAGATTTGTTTTTAGAAAAGATTAAATACTTTTAAATCTTAAATCTCTTGAGGTGATATTATGTGTTTTAATAAACTAATGAAATGGGCTAAGAAAGTAGTTAAAAAAATGACTATATGGGATATGTCTTTACTTAAGACTTGTATGGTTGTTATAGGTATTATAATTGGAGCATATATCTCTGGATTTGTTAAGGCAAATATTTGGTGGTTTGCAGGTGTAGCTATTGTGACCTATGTGATATTGCTTAAAAGAGTCTTTTTTTGAATTATTAAGGATCTATCAAGCTTGATATGTTATTTTTATAAATATATCAAGCATTTTTTTAATTTAGAAAAAATGTATTTATTCGTTATCTTTTAGATTAGTTGATGTTTCAACAGATTCCTTAAGACATTTATCACAATATAATCTAGAATCAGATATATTATCCATACATTTTAAACAGCTATTTGTCATTATAGACAATATAATATTCTCGAGTATAAAAGGATATGTTTTATTGAGGCTATACCTTAATTTATCTCATCAAGTTTGTAAGGTGTTGCCTGATAGACATAATAATTGATCCAATTTGTGAAAAGAAGGTTTGAATGGGAACACCATCTAACTAAAGGTGTCTTTTTAGGGTCGTTACTAGGGTAATAGTTTTTGGGTATTTGAACGTCTAGACCCTTTGCTTTGTCTCTATCATACTCTTGTTTTAGTGTGTTTAAGTTATATTCTGAATGGCCTGTGATAAAAATTTGTTTAGAGTCCTTAGATATTATGATATATACTCCTGCTTCTTCTGATTCAGATATAATTTCTATATCTTTTACGTTTTTTAAGTCTTCTTTTTTGATTGTCGTATGTCTTGAATGTGGTGCCCAGAAAATATCATCAAATCCCCTTACGAGAGGGCAATTCTTATTTTCTATAGTGTGTTCAAATACTCCAAATCTCTTATTTTCCATGGGGTGTTTGTTGACTCCATAATGATAATATAATCCTGCTTGTGCAGCCCAGCAGATATGTAATGTGGAAGTAACATTATGTTTGGACCATTCCATTATCTCCTTTAATTCTTCCCAATAATCAACTTCTTCAAATTCTAATTTTTCTACTGGTGCACCTGTTATGATTAATCCATCATATTTGTTGTGTTTTATATCGCTGAATTTTTTATAGAATGCATCTAAATGTTCTTTTGGTGTGTTTTTGCTTTTATGAGTTTCTGGATGAAATAAATCAAGTTCAATCTGGATTGGAGAGTTAGATAATCTCCTTAGAAGGTGACGTTCTGTTTTTGCTTTTTCAGGCATTAGATTAAGGATTGCTATTTTTAATGGCCTTATATCCTGGTGCATAGCTTTACTTTCACTTATCACAAAGATGTTTTCTTTTTCTAATTCCTTTATTGCCGGGAGATTATCCCTTACTTTGATTGGCATGAGATTATGAAGTATTCTTCATTTATATATGTATGTGACAGAATTATTCTTATCGGAATAATTATAACGAAAAGTTATTATATTAGTTTTTTTATGATTATTATATGGATAAAAAGAAAATCATTAAGTTGACTAAAAAATACATGAAAGAAAATATTCCTGCAACAAGGGATAAGAAACCCTATCTCAGTCATGTTTTAGGTGCAAGGAAATATGCTCTTAAAATAGCTAAAAAATATGGTGTAAATCTTTTTGTTATTGAACTGTCTGCACTTTTACATGATGTGGGGGCTTATGTTGGAAAGGGACATGCTAAAGAGAGTGCAAAGCTTGCAAAAAAGTTTTTATCTCAGTTTGATATCTCTTCTGAAATTGTTTCTCGTATATTATCTTGTATCAAAAATCATTCTTCCGATACCAAACCAGAAACCCTAGAGCAACAAATCATTCAAGATGGGGATGGAATCATCTTTTTGAAAGAACCCTTTATGTATTTTGCACATTCTAAAGTTAAACTTTCTCCTGCCAAAGCTAAACTTGCTAATATTAAGAAGGTCAAAGCAATGGATGCTAAGGTTAGAACAGAGAAAGGTAAGAAGTTAGCTAAAGGTTTGATGGAAAAAGATTTGAAGTTGATTGATAAAATATCTTAAATTTTTAATTTCTTATTCATTTTCATCCCAATTACAACAAAAACTAACCCTATGATTAGTAAGATCGATTGGCTATTACCTTTAAAAATATAATTAATGGCATTAATTAGGATTAGTATAAATCCTGTTGTTGCCATTATCTTGCCTTTGTTCATTTCTTTTTATATGCAAAGAAACCCATTACAATTCCTAATACAACTAGGCCCCATACAACTGTAGGTACTACTGCTGCCATTACTTCTTTTGCAAATATCATAAACACAGCTAAGATAGATAATAATATTCCACCTGTAATTGATGTAATAGCTACAAAAGGGCTTTTTTCATTTTTTGCCATTTTATCCTAAATATTTTAATAGTTTAAATACTAAAAATGCTGGCCATACTAATGCTTTTATTACTCCCCATACTCCTACCCAGAAGCCTGTTGCTATACTGATATTATATACTGCTGCTCCGATAAAACCTAAGAAATATGCACATCCACCACAACCTGAATCTTTGCAACTCATAATACCTTCGCAACATGATGTTTTTTTAACGTTTGTTTTTTTAACAGTTTTCTTTTGTGCCATAATATATCACCTAATGGATATTTGGATTTTGAAGTTTAAAAAGTTTTTGGAATTACACTACCTCTGTTTTCTTAGTGATTTTGTCGGTACTCAAAAACCTTTATAAGGTACATATAGTTTCTATCAGTACTTACAAAAAGTGGAAATACTATAAAATGGACTGGTATCATAAATTTTTGAGGAAACTTGCACACTTTCAGGTAGAACATCCTATCTACACAATAATCTTACTTGGTTTTTTAACGCTTGCTATATATGGTGGTGTTTCAAAAGTCATGACTGTTGCTTCACTTGAACAGATGATGCCAAAGGACATCGAAGAGATAAAGGCATTTAATACATTAAGAGATAATCATATGGGGCAGGATATGATTGCTGTAGTCCTAGAAGTAGACAGAGATAGTTATGATGAATATGGCATTCTTGATATACGCGATAAACAGGTTTTTGATTATGTTGAATATGTGAAAAACTCTTTAGAATTAGAAATAGATATATTAGACACATACGCTTTTTCAGATGTACTTCACCTTTTTGAAGTAGATGAGAATAATTATAATTTGTTGTTAGATGATCCTACTGTTAAGAAAATGTTATCAGACTATATTAATGATGATTCTACAATAACAATCATTCTTGCAACAACTGATGTTAGTGCAAATGATCCTAGGATGAATTTATTATCTTCAAAGATAAAAGAAAAAATGGATGATATTGGACATCCTCCTGGAATTAAGGTAAGTTTTACTGGTACCCCTATAATCCAACAAAAATTAGGAGAATTAATTGCAAAAGATAGGGCAAGTACAAAATGGATCTCTACCTTATTTGTTTTTATTATAACTATGATTATATTTGGGACATTTACTTCTGCCTTAGTACCTATAATTGTGGTTAGTGTTAGTGTAGCATGGCTTTATGGAACTATGGGTTATAGCTCTTTACCTATATCTACTTTGGCAGGGGGTGTTGCTGCTATGGTTATAGGTATTGGAATAGATTTTGCAATACATATAATGAACAAATTCAAATATGAAAGAAAAAAAGGTATGGGTATAAAACATTCAATAGAACAGGCTGTTGTAGATACTGGGACTGCTTTAACTGCTACATCTATAACAACTATAGCTGCTTTTTTAGCATTTTTAGTGGGTCAAATGCCTGAGATGGGTAGATTTGGAATACTCATGGCAATAGGTATTGGGCATTCTTTATTCTTTTCTTTATTTGGACTGCCTGCTTTACTTGTTATTGAAGAAGAAATTATTTCAAAATTACGTGGCAGAGTGAAGTTTGGTGTGGAAGGTGAATTTGTATTAAAAACAAAAAAGGAGTCATGTAAAAAATGATAGAATCAATTGCAGAAAGGATTGTGAATGCTCAAATAAGAAAACCTAAAAGTTTCTTACTTGTTTTTGGTATTTTGGCATTACTTATCATTCCGGGAATTTTGAATTTAGTTGGAAATGTAGAACCTTCTTTAGAAAAAGTTCTTCCACAAGATATTGATGAAGTTAAAACTATGAATAATATGAGGACCCAATTTGGGGCTGATATGATTTATTTGTTAGTTCATAATGAAGGTCTTGTGATTGATTCAAGAGATCCTGCCATATTAGAATATATTGATATCTTAGCTGAAAAGATAAGGTCCAGTGATCATATTGAAGATGTAGAAACTATTACTGATCTTGTTAAAAGGATGAATGGGGGTATTATTCCTTCTTCATTAAATGGGGTTAAGGAATTATTGTCTGCAAATCCATTTACACCACAATTTACAAATAAGGATTATTCTTTTTCTATAATTCGGATAAAATCTGATACTGGGGCTTCTGCTGGACTTATAAGTGACGTTGTTAATGGGATAAAAGAAGATATAGAAAATGTAGAAGAATTTAATCCTGGTTCTAGAATTGAAATAACCGGATTTAATGCAATAGATAAAGCTACATTTGAAGTTATCATGTCAGATTTTGCATTTATAACTTTAGTTAGTATGATTTTAGTTGGGATTGTTGTGTTTATTACATTTAGATCTTTTGTTAAGGGGATGCTTCCAATGATTGTAGTTATTAATGCACTTCTTTGGACAATGGGTATCACTGGTTATCTGGGCCTTACAATAACTGTTGTTTCTATGGTTGCAGCAGCAATGATAATGGGTCTTGGAATAGATTTTGGAATTCATGTTGTGCATAGTTATTTTGAAATGAGGAAGAAGAAAAATTCTGAAGATTCCTTAAGGGGTGTGATGAAAGAATTACTTAGGGCCATGGTTGGTGCATCTCTTACTACAATAGCAGGGTTTTTGGCTTTATTATTTGGAGTATTGCCTGCTATGAAAAATTTGGGGATAATACTTGCATTAGGGATATTTAATACATTAATTGGCGCTGTATTCTTGTTGCCAGTTATAGTATATTTGTATGATAAAAGAAAAATTAAAGTTTCTTCAAGGAGGTAATGAAAAATGAAAAAAATGATAATATTGGGAATAATGTTTTTAATTTTAGTAAATGTTGCTTTTGCAAAACTAGAATTAGATAATATAAATTTTGATCCTGCAATAATTGCAGCAGGAGATGAAGTAGATGTAGTGATACAATTTCATGCAGATGTTTTATCTAGTGGGGAAGATAAAGTTGGTAATCCTGATTATCAGTTTAAAGTTATATTACTTTCTGATGACTCTTTAACTTCAAAATATGTTATTATTCAAGACTCAGAAGGGGATGATACTCATGGAACTTTATTTTCAGGAGATTACTATAACAAAAAGTATTCCATCAAGGTGAATAATAATGCTCCTGCTGGAAATTATGAATTTAAACTTGAAGGTAGGTGGTACAAAAATGGTATAGCTGAAGATACCTCTCAATTTGTTAGGTTTAAGGTGCCTGTAAAAAAAGAAGGTATCATTTTAGATGTTAATACCTTAGAGACTGTACCTGCTGAAGTTAGACCAGGGGATAATTATGTTAAGATTGTTAGCACTATAGAAAATGTTGGGGAAAAAGATGCAAAATCTGTGGAAGTTACATTGAATTTGCCACAGGGTTTAGGGTCTTCTTATTCAAATAATAATAGAGTATGGGTTGGAAGACTAAACAAAGGAGAGAGTAAAGAAGTAATATTTTTTGTAGATATTGACGAAAATATATCTCAAAAATTATTTGATGTTGGTTATAATTTTGAATATCTTGATTTAGATGATAATTCTTATACTAAAAAAAGAATGATTCCATTCCTTGTAAAACCAAGACCTTATCTGGAAGTTGTGTCTTCGTTAGGTTCTGGAAAAACTGGTGACACGGTAAAACTTTCTGTTGTTATTAAAAATACTGGGTCTGAGAGTGCAGAATCTGTTGATATAAGGGTTATAAAACAAAACTCTCAACCATTTGAACTTGATGTTAGGAGCGATTATATCGGCGAGTTAGAACCTGGCGAGGAAGGTGTTGCTATATTTGATGTTAAAATAAATAGTGATGCAGAGATAAAAGAACATGACTTGAAACTAATTATTCGTTCAAAAGGGGATAGTGATGAGGGGGATGATAACATCTATACTTACAATAGGCGGGCTAAATTAAATGTTACGGGTAAATCTGTTAATTGGTTATTGATTTTTGGAATAGTGGGTTTTTTAGTTGCACTGGGTGTTTTTTATAAACGGAGGTATATGAAATGAAAAATGGAGATTTAGTACATGTAATTGCAGGAACTTTTGTATTTGTTTCAACTGTGTTAGGGTATTTTCACTCTAGGTATTGGTTGTTCTTTACAATGTTTGTTGGACTTAACTTGTTTCAGTATGGTTTTTCGGGATTTTGTCCATTAGCGAAACTTTTAAAAAAGCTAGGAGTACAAGACTAATATGATAGACTTTGCATGCAAACAGTTTAATCTTGATGATATTATCAAGTGTGGACTTGGTTTGACTAAAGCTGAACTTGTTGTTATGAAACACTTTGTTACAAACACTTCTAAGGTTTGTGACACTGTATCAATATCTAATAAGTTAGGGTTAAACTTAACTACAATACAGAAGGCTGTGAAGAAACTATCTGAAAAAAATGTTCTTTTAAAACATCAAAAGAACTTAGCTAATGGTGGTTATATCTATATTTATGAAGTTAATTCTAAGGATGAAATCAGAAAGATCTTGAAAGGAATTATTAAGAATTGGTCTTCTAAGGTCAATGAAAAGATTGATGAGTGGTGATCTAACTTATTCCAAAGCAGATTTATAGATTTCAATAATATCCTTTTGATTTAAATTCATAAATTTGAATTCTTTAATTATATCTGTTACTCCTTTTGCCATTAATTCAAATTTCTCATTATTAATGTTAATATCTTTTAATTTAGTTGGAAGCCCAATTTCTTTAAAGAAATTTTCTAATTCATTTATTCCCTCTAATGGGGAATCTACATTCCATACAGCCTTTGCAAATTGAGTGAATCTGTTTGTATCATGTTCGTATACAAATTTCATCCATGCAGGAAATATGATTGATAATCCGGCACCATGAGCAATATCATAATATGCACTAAGTTCATGTTCAATCATGTGAGATGTCCACGCTTCTTCCCTACCTATACCTAATAATCCATTATGTGCAATAGTACCTGCCAACATTATTTCTGCTCTTGCATTGTAGTTTTTTGGATCTTTGAATACTAATTTTGCATTTTTAATAATTGTACGCATAGTTGCTTCACATAACTCATCTGTAAGATCTACATTTTTTGTATTTGTAAAATATCTTTCCATTATATGGGCTAACATATCAGAAATACCACATGCAGTTTGGAAATTTGGTAATGTCATTGTTAATTCCGGATTCATTATTGCAAATTTTGGACGAATAAGTGGACTACCCATACCCCTTTTCCGATCTCCTTTTGTAATAACTGTGTTTAGACTTGCCTCACTTCCTGCAGCAGGGATTGTTAAAATTGTACCTACTGGAAGTGCTTTTTGAGGTGTAATCCCTGTTGTGAAGAAATCCCATACATCACCTTCATAATAAAAACCTAAAGCTATTGCTTTTGCAGAATCAATAACACTTCCACCTCCAACTGCTAATATGAAGTCTATGTTTTCTTTTCTACATAGTTCAATTCCTTCATTTACAAGTTCAATATGAGGGTTTGGAACAACACCAGATAACTCAACAAATTCAATTTCTTCATTTTTTAGAGATTTAATTACTTTATCGTATAATCCTGATTTTTTAATACTATTTTTTCCGTAATGTAGAAGTACTTTTTTATTTTTTAATAGTTTTCCAACTTTAGTTTCAGTATCTTTACCAAAAATAATTTTTGTTTCACATTGATATTCGAAGTTTTCCATTTTATATTAATAAATTGAGATGATTTAAAAATGTTATGGGTTTAGAATTATTTAATTATACATTTGGTAAGAAAAAATATCTAACAATAATTGTGATTATTACAAATAAAGATACTGAAAATTTTAATTTACTTATTTTTATTGTAAATAGTATTTTTTTAAGAAAATCTCCCGTAAACCTTTCAACCAAAGATGCCGCTATTCCTGATAAAATCACACCTGTTAAAATAGCTGCACCCCATCTAAAAATAAAATCCATAGTTTCTTGAGACCACCCTTGAAAGGACCCAATAATAGCTAATACAATAAGAATTCCAAAAATAAGTTATATTTTTTCTTTAAGGTTCATTTTTTAATGAAAAATTAACAATCTGGTTCTAACTCATATTGTTCTTCTACTATCATAATTGAAAATAAACATCCTAAACATGATTTTGTTCTTCTGAGTACATTAGATAAATGATGTAAAATGCAATCATCTTTATTGTTTGCATCTAGAAGGTTATCTACTTTGCCTATTTTATTTCCTAAATCCTGGTAAAGTTTTGCACCATCCTCTAGTTTTAAAGATTTTTTAATTATTTCTTTTAATATTAATTTTTTTAATTCCCCTAAACAATCGTTAACTTCATTATATACCTCGAGTGTTTTACTACTCAGTTTATTTGAATAATGGTTGCATATATCACTATATTCATCACCAATATTTTCTAATTCTTTTATTATATAGAATAAAAAAGGTATTTCTTCTGGACTTACATGACCTTCTTTAATTAATTTCCTTTCACAATAATTTGCATTTCTATTTATAATATTCTCCTGAGTTTGAGCATTTTCTATTTCATCATCATCATCATTTTTGATCGCATTAAAACTACTATTCGCAATTTCAAATACATTATGAAGTAAGCTTTCAAATATTTTGTTAAATTCATTTTCTTCAATTTTTGATGGGGAATGTATGGTGCAGGTGTTATTTTTATTTTCAATGATATCAAAACCATTTAAATCACAACCAGTTACTTCTGCAATTGCTTTGTAAGTTTTTGCAATATCATATTTAAAAATTAATTTATCATAACCTACCCTATACAATGCAGCAGTATAATGCATTACCATTGATTTTGGAATTTTATCTGAAAATTTAACATTTTTAGATAATTCTTTATCCCTTTCTTTACTATCTATAATTAAGTATCTACCTTTATCTATCATATCTATTTCTTGTCCTTTTTTTATTTTATTCTTCTTAGTCCATTTATTGGGTAATGTAGCACTTAAAGAAGATTTACCATGTTGAATTACTTTCCTTGATACCATTTAAATCTGTTATACTTTGGAATATTTAAATTTTTCTATTAATATGTAAAAATAAGTAAAGTATATATTTTTTAATAATAAGTATGTAATAAGGAGAAAAAGTATATCTTCACTTTTTACTATACCTTTTATTAGACTAGATAAAAAGATTTAGCTAGTAAAAAAAGGAGGGGAATAAAATGAACGAAGGAAATATAAAAAGTAAAAGTATGCCTGTTGATGTTGCTGCAATAGTAACTGCAATAGGTGCAGCAGTTCCAGCAGAAAAAGTTGTTGGAAGGACAATAAGACAAGTAGTAGATAATGTTGGATGTAATGTTGGTGATAAAAAATGAAATCAGTGAGAAGAAAAATACAAAAAGTGATTGATGGGGACACATTTAAAGTTAGGAAACGAGTTAACAAATCGCAATATATAAGGATTGCTGGAATGGATGCACCAGAAAAAGGTCAAAAAGGCTATATGTCTGCAAAAAATAAATTACAAAAATTAAAAGGAACAACAGTAACATTGAGACCAAAAGGCAAATCTTATGGGAGGACTGTTGCAGAAGTTATTTCTAAAAGGAGGATAATAAAATGAATTATGCAAATGAATTTAGTGAAATTTTGGTTATTCTTCAAGATAACTTAGAGTTAAAACAAAGAGTATTAACTTTAATTAAAGAAAAACCTATATTTGGAAAAAGTATTAAAGGTGATTCAAGGGTGGAAGAGTTTAGAAAAATATTGGGTGAATTAGTTAATGGCAATATTAATTCATTAGAAATATCTTATACAGAAGTAGAATCAAGATTACCAAGAAGTCAATCGATATATGTATCCGATAATCGTGTTTTTGCTAGTGGTTGGGCAGAGAGATTAGTTAGAACTCATTTGAGTAGATTCTATAATCAATCAGTTTTAGAAGAATTGGATGAGGGAGGAGAAGAAGAATGTTTTATACCCTCATCTAGTTCATCAAATTTGAGTCCAAGATGCACAATTATTCAGAATAAAAATTATAAAGTTAAAGAATTGTTGCAAAACTTAATTATTAATTATGATCTAGAACAATACGATGGTTCAATAAAAGTTCCTGAACATCCTTATTGTTCTCATGTAGTTAAACCGTTGGAGGATAATTAATAATATTTTCTTTGAGGAATGATAATTACATGAAATTCAAATAAAAATTTAGGAGGTAAGCAAAAATGGATAAAAACGGTAAAATATCTATTAAGTGGGCTGGAAGTTCAGTTTCTGGTCTTGTTGTTATTGCTGGAATCATAGCATTAACAATGGGTAATGCAAGTTTAGCGCAATTCTTAATAGTTTTAGGATTGATTGGAGCTATTTTTATGACTTTGATCATAAATGTTGCAAGAAGACTTTAATAGATTAAAAATAAAATAGAATTTATTTTAGGTAATGAGATTATTAGTTGTTTTTATTTTATAATAGCTAGTTAATCAATCTAGCTTTAGCTTTTTTACTCTTCTTTTTTATCTTCTTTCTTCTCGGCTTTCGCTTCGAGTTCTTCCACAGTTTCTTCTTTTTCGATCTTTTCTGTGTATCTGCACTTAGGGAAGCCATCGCAGCCTAGGAAACGGCCGTAAATACTTTTTCTTACTTTGAGTTTTCCTTTTTTACACTTAGGACATGGTTTTTCTAACTTACCGGATTCAATATCATCCATTTCTTTGAGTTGTTCTTCTGTGTGACCTTCCATTTTACCTTTACAATGAGAATCTATACATAATTCTTGTGGTCGTTTACGTTTCTTAATAATCAAAACTTTAGGTAAACCGCAATGTTCACATAAGTTTTTAGAAGGTTTAGTTAATGCAGCAGGTAAACCATATATGGTTTTACAACCTTCTCCACCATCATATTTATCACAAGCAATAAATAAACCAAATTTACCTCTACGTATACTTAAAGTACCATCTTTACAATTTGGACATTTACCAACGTGAGTCATAACGTTTATTGTTTCACGATTAGCAGCTAATAGTTCTTTACCAACTGCTTTTTCTTCTTTTTTAAAAGTTTTAACAAGATCTGTAACAATTTTTTTAGATTCTTCAATAACATCTTCTTTTTTCTTTGCTCCAGTTCGAATTTGTTCCATCTCTTCTTCAAAGTGTCTAGTTAATGCTTCATCTGTTAATCTAGGACAATGTTTAGATAATGTATCTGAAGTTCGAATACCTAGTTCTGTTGCTTCAATTGCCTTACCATCAATATAACCCCTTTGAAAGAGTCTATCTACAATTGATGCTCTAGTTGCCTTTGTACCTAATTCTCTTTTTTCTAATTCTTTAATAATAGATGATTCTGTATATCTTTTAGGGGGTGTTGTTTCTTTATCATGTTTAGTCATATTCGAAACAGAAACCTTATCACCTTTAGCCATAACAGGTAATTCTTCTTCTTTATACATAGCATGTCTACCATAAAGTGTATGCCAACCAGGTTCAACTGTAGTTGTACCTTTTGTAATAAAGATTTCAGAACAAACATCAATAGATGCTTTTATTGTTTGTCTAGTTGCAGGATCACCAAAGGTTGCTAAAAACCGCCTAGCAATAAGATCATATAATTTCATCTTTTGTTCTTCTAGATTAGGAACTGTTCCTGTAGGATAGACAGCCGGATGGGCTGGATCTTCTTTTTTACCGTTATTTGGAACTAATTTTTTCTTCTTAAGTAAAGTTTTAACTTCAGACGCATAAATTTTAGCCAAACCATCTAGAATTTTTTTATAACCAATAGATTCTGGTAATTGTTGTGATGATGTTCTGGGATATGATATATACCCCCCAGTATAAAGTTCTTGAGCAATCTCTAGAGTATTTTTAGGAGTAATTTTTAATGTTCTATAAGCTTCAATTTGTAATGAAGTTAAATCAAAAGGTACTGGTGGAGCTTGATCAAATTGTTTTGTAGTAATATCACTAACAACACCTTCTTTTGCATCTTTAACAGTTAAAAATATTTTATCTGCTTCTTTTTTATCAAAGATTTTATCTTTGATGTGCCATGATTCAATTGAACCTTTATTTACTTCACCGTCAAATGAAACCATCCAGTAAGGATCCGGGATAAAAGCTTTTATCTCCTTCTCCTTGTCAACTACTAATTTTAAAGCTGGACCTTGAACACGACCGGTTGACATTAATTTAAAACCGCCAGTAGTACTAACCGCTTTAGTTAGGGCACGAGAAATATTCATGCCATAAAACCAATCCATCATGTGTCTTGTTTCTCCAGCATTTGCTTGACCCCAATCTAAGGTAGGTTGAGCATCTTCATAGGACTTAATTAATTCATCTTTAGTTAATGTTGAAAATTTCATTCTTCTAGCATCTTTTTGCTTACATGCAAATCTAACGACGTTAAGACCTATAACTTCACCTTCAATATCAAAGTCTGTTGCAACTGTAAATTTATCACATAATTTAGCTAATTTTTTAAGAACGTTAAGGTATTTTTTTGAGAATTCTGAACCTTTACTAATGTCTGCTGAGGGTATCCATTCAATATCGAATATAGGTAAAACAACTTTTTTCTCTTTTTGTTTTAATCCATATAAATGACCCACTGCACAACCCACAATTAAATCTTTATCACCATGAGTTACTTCATAATAAGGAACTTTGTTAATTGCCTTCTTTATTGGTTTACCATCTGCTAGAGCGTCAGCTATCTTTTTTGCAGCATTTGGTTTTTCAGTTATTATTAACTCGACCATAAAGTACATTAATTCTGAAAACCTTTAAAAAGGTACCGGAAATTTGATAATTTCCGGAAACTTGGAAACTTTTTAGAATTTTCCTCTGTTTTGTGTTTTTCTAAAAACATTTAAAAATACATGAATTCTCTTTAATTTATGAAGATTTTAGCATTTGTGGATATGCACGGTAGCTTATCTGCTTTAAAGGATATTAAGAAAAAGTCAAAAAATGCAGATATTCTAGTTTGTGCAGGGGACTTTACTATTTTTGAACAGGGCATAGAACATGTTATGGGCGAATTAAATAAGTTAAAGAAAGATGTTTTAATTGTTCATGGAAATCATGAAGATGATGATTTAGTTAGGGAATTATGTTTAATACATGATAATTTATATTTTCTCCACAATAATCATTTTATCAAAGATGACGTATTGTTTTTGGGATGGGGTGGAGGGGGTTTTAGTGATCTGGATAAATCTTTTGAAAAAAGAGAAAAAAGATTTAAGGAATTGATGAAAAAACATAAGGAAAAAGCAGTTGTTCTGGTAACACATGCCCCACCTCATGGTACTAAGATTGATAAGATAGGTAGGGAACATTGTGGAAATAAATCTATTGCTAAATTTATCAAAAAATATAAGGTTGATCTGAGCTTTTCTGGTCATTTACATGAAGATTCTGGTAAGATGGATAAGATTGGGCAGTCAACTGTTATGAATCCTGGACCGCACGGTAAGGTTGTTAATCTTTAGTTAACAATACAACCCTGCTTTCTTTCTTTTGGTTTGTAATTTTATAACCTGTTAGTTCAGCTAGTTTTTTAGAAAAATCAAGCACGTCCATGTGATAGGGCATGTTATGTTTTTCTAGCCTTTCTTTTGAATGACCCACCCAAACATAACCCTTGCACTCTATTTTTTTAGGTTTATATTTATTAATTAATGAAGCATATTCTTTTATATCATTCATATTAATATCTTTAACTAAGGTTAATCTAAAAACATGACGTCTAAACTTAGAAACTAGTTCTAAACTTTTTAATATCTTTTTCCAAGATCCCTTAATCAAAGGACTACAGACTTGATTGTAAGTTTGCTCATTTGGTGCAGGTAAGGTAATATAAAGTTGAGTTGGTTGTGCTTTTTTATCTAGTAATTTCTTTAAAGCAGTTGGTTGAGTACCATTAGTAACTAAAAATGAATTTATTTTTCTTTTACGAAGTTCTAAGATTAATTCAGCTAACTTAGGATACATTGTTGGTTCTCCGGATAGAGAAATTGCAAATTGTTGAGGTTTAGAAATTTCTTTTAATTTTTTTTTATCAACATCTTTGTAACCTCCAAAACCTACTAGGGTTTTAGCAAACTCTTTGATACATTCATCAATAATAAAAGAGGGGTCATCTATTTCACCACACCATTTTGCTTTTGTGAAATCAATATCTCTCCAACACCATGTACATCTGTGTGAGCAGAAACCTACTGCAGGGGTCATTTGAACACATCTATGGCACTGAGTATCATAGAATTTTTCTTTATAACAAATTCCATCTCCACGTAGGGATTTTTTAGTCCATTCACAGACTTTTATAGCAGAATGATTACCTATTACCCTATAACCTTGTTTTTTCAGGTCCCTTTTCTTTATGTCTGAGATCATATAATCCAAAACTTTATTAAACATTAAAAAGTTTTGTATTTCAATGGAAATAAAAAACGTTGTAGAAAAATTAGAAAAACATTCTGAATTTAAAGTATGGAATGAAAAGAATAAAGGCAGTTATTTAGCTAACGTCTTTAAGATGGAAGGGGCTAATGATTTAGATGAATGGCAGGTAGGATATTATAATGAAAATGGCACTGTAACTTCTTTTACTGTGGGCAAAGAAGATATTAAGATATTACCTGATCAGGAAATATTTCAAAAGGAAAAAAAAGCAGTACATGAACTTGATGTTAATGAAGTTAAGATTGATTTAGATCAAGCATTAGATGTTGCTAAGGAATTTCAAACAACAAATCTAAAGGGGAATGATCCTGCAAAGATAATGGTTGTCGTACAAAATATTGCAGATCATACTTTATACAACATTACCTATATCACAATTACATTTAATACATTAAATATGAAGATTGATGCTGGTACTGGTGAGATGATTGATCATGAGATAACTCCTATGTTACAGTTTCAAGGTAAGGCTTCTTAAGATGGCTAAAAGAAAATTTGAATCCATATTAGAACTGAAAGAACGTGGACTTAATATTGGTGAGATGGATGAGTTCACTTATAGGCAACTTGATGATGCTCTTGAGTATGCCAAAGAATTAATCGAAAAATTTGGTGGTTTTTCTTTAAGAACAGATTTTCCTCCTGGAGATACAAGAGTTAGGATGGCTCTACCAGTTTTAAAAGACCCAACTTTAGAAAATCTAAAAGAGTTTATTGAAGAAAATAAAGATAATTTAACTTATTTAATATATCAAAAAAGGGATTATCATAATGTGATTTGGCAAGGAAGATTTATTCTTGATGATAATAAGGCTTTAACTGGGGAAGTCAATGCTAAAGATAAAAAACTTAACATCAGAGAAGCTTTAAAACAAACTTCTAATCTTGAAAGGATAAAATGTGGGCCTGGCGGATATGATGAAAGATTTATGCAAGTTAGAGCTGATATGATCAAAGCAAAGATAGAACCTTATACTTATGTGAGTGCTTCTGCTTATGATGAAGATGGTAAAGTCGTAATTTATTACAAAGATATGGCTAGGGATCATTAATATTATCTTTATCCCAATGAGTTCTACTTAATTAGTGACTGTCCCTCTCCCACCCAATCTAGATATATGGTGAATTGGTTTATTTCTGTCTTATTGATTTATTTTCAATACTATGTATAATTTTAGCACTCTTTGGGTTAATCAAATCCCCTCTGTTTCTCGTCGAGAAAACATTAAAAAGTTACAAATGTGATGTGTTACTTTGTAATGAACTTTTGATTGTCATCAAAGATATATCTTTCAAAAATATAAACTAAAACTATATTTCTTAGATTAACTTTATTTATATACTAGTAAATCTGAAATATAGATATAATAAAACAGGTCGTGTTAAAATGAAACCAGATAAAAATAAATCAAAACCAATCAGTTACAAAACAATTAAAACCAATACGACTCTAGGTTCTTACTTCAAATCTGAAGAAGATGAAGAAGAAACCAAACAATAATTCTTATATATTATATTCTCAATCATATATTTCTGACTTTGATTTTATTTATATACAGTGAATGTTTCTTGATTATATGGAAATAAAGATTCAAAAAGTTGAGGACGTTAAAACTCCTTGCTATGCTAATCCTGGTGATGCTGGTTTAGACTTATATTCTGCTGAAGAGTTGATTTTAAAGCCTGGTGAGAGAAAAGTTGTATCTACAGGTGTTAAGATGGCTTTGCCACAAGGATATGAGGCTCAGGTTAGACCTAAATCAGGTTTAGCTGCAAAACATGGGATAAGTGTTGTTAATACTCCTGGTACAGTTGATGCAGGTTATAGGGGTGTTGTTGGAGTTATATTAATTAATCATGGTCAAGAAGATTTTTCTGTGGAAAAGAATACAAAAATTGCACAGATGGTTATCAATAAGGTAGAGTATGCTGACATTCAAGAAGTGGAATCATTAGATGACACTGAACGGGGAGAAGGAGGTTTTGGGAGTACAGGGCTACAGTAACTTCCAAATTTATTAAGAGGTGATTCTTTGATAAAGAGAGGTGATCCCTTTATCGGGCTTTTTTTATTAAAAAAATTAAATTAATTTTTTAACTTCATTCCAAACCATTTCATGAATTGTTTCTCTTGTTAAGGGTTCTTCATCTTTTGCACAATTTATGGTTGTCCAATCATATTTTTGAGCAACATATTTATATGCTGAAGCGGCATTTTGTAGATGATTTAAATCTGCTTCATGAATATCTCTTTTATGTCCACCAACATAGTCCCTATGTCCTTTTTGATCTACTAATTTTTGAGCAACATCTGCTGGCATATATAGTAAAAGATTTTTATCTGGTCTAGGAATACCAAAAATATTATATTCTAAATTTTCAAGCCACCCTAAATATTCATCACGCTCTTTTAAATTTTGAATTTTTCCGGCTTGGTGACCCATGTTAGCTGAAACATATCTATTACTAACAATAATATTTCCTTCTTTAAGCCATTTGTGCATTCTAAAGGAAGCTTCATATCTATCGCAAGCGTAGAAGATAGATGCTCTGTATGGTCCTACTTCATCAGCAGTACCAAATTTACCATTAAGATATTCTTCAACCATACCTGCACTTTTTTGACCATACTGTGGGAAATCTGTAATTTTAACAGGATAATTTTCATCTTTTAATCTTTGAACAAGTAAGTCTGTCTGTGTACCCTTGCCACTTCCATCTGTTCCGCTTATAACAATTAGTTTACCTTTCATTCTGGCTCTCCTGTCCCTAACTCAATATAAGGTGCTAATTCTGGAATTTGATTGATGACTTCTTTGTGAGCATCCCTCATATGTTGGTCATATCTAAAATGTACTCCCATACTAGTTCTGAGTTCTGTTACGTATGCAAAGTGTGCTGCAGATGTGTGTAATTCAAAGGGTGTTTGATCACCTAATAATAAACAACCAACATAACTTCTTGGAGTTTCAGAATTAACAATCTTTTTCATAAGTTTTGATCTATCATTTAAAAATTGAGAATACTCTTCAAAAAGTTTACCATTCCCTTCTTTCATTAATTCAATAGATATATCTGGCATGTATGAACCAATTGGAGCTAAAAGTGTATCTTTAGTACAAGGCCTTTGTCTATTTATGTCTCTTGCTTCTGCAATACTCATATTATCCCATAAAACAGAAATTCTAACTTTTTCTGCTAAACCTTTTGCATAATCATACCTTGTTTGTTTTCCTTCAAAATTTTTTGCAATTTCTTCTGATAAAAGTAAGCTTGGATTGATATATCTAGATCTTTTTGGAATATATGTTTCAACTGATATTGAATCTTTTACATTTTCTGTATTAATGCCATTTTGAATAATATATTCAATGCCCCTATCTAAAAAATCATTTGCAAAACTCAATGTTCTATCGTTTGGTATACTATGTTTCATTAACCTTGGAGTAATTTCTGCAATTTGTTTTCGTAATTCTATTCCAATCGCTTTTGATTCTGCGAAATCAAAACTTTCCATATATTTTATTGATTCTGCCCATTCTCTAGATGTCATAACAAGTCCAAAGTTTGTTAAACCGGCCATAGGAATGGTATACCTTGCTCTATCAAATCCAAAATTTTTACGCATCCTTTCTTGAACTTTTGGAGGTAGATTTGGGTCAATATTAGTGATTTCTGGATTTTTCATTGCAAGATTGTTTAATTTATTTACTAGTTTTTCATTAATATCAAATCCTTTTAACATTATATTATACCATTCTTGGTGGAATCCTTCTGGGATATTAAAAGATGATGGTGATGCTAAACCTTCTGGTTTGAACTCAACATATCTCGTGCTAGTTTCTTGACCGTCTTGTTTGGGTTGTAAGAAAAATGCTAAATAAGGACTTAACATTGAAACTTGATCTATACCTGCATGTATTGTTCCGGTTAATCCCCCTATACTTGCATGACCATAATCTAAAAATTTCCAAACACTTTCTTCAAACTTTTCTGGAGGTGTTTTTTCTAATTGATTCAAGATAGCATTAAGACCTTCACCTTGTCTGCTATATCTAGCAAGAATTGCTGCAGTCATTTCAGGACTCATTTTAATACTGTGATCTTTTGAAGTATATTCTGGATTAAATGTTCTAATTTTCATTTTAAATTTCAAACCCCCATTTGATTTTTTATATCTTAAATAATTTATTATCATTTATAAGAACTAATGTTGTCCAAAGTATATTTTTTATTAATGTTTATTAAACATATAAATTCAATACTTAATATATTTTTCAAAAGATTTAAATAATTGGTTTATTGAGGTATTATTATGTTAAGGTGGGATGTTATTGGATTTGCAGCTTTTGTAGCATTAGTTCTATACTATTGGTATAATCCAAGAATTTTTAAGGTTTTACCAGAGAAAAAATATCCTGAAACTTTTGGAAAACATCCTGACCCTCATAAATATAAAAAACATTATAGATAAGTTTCTATTATCTTTTCTTTACTCCTTAAACCACTTACTATCTTAACTTTTTTCTTTAATTGTTTTGATAAGAATTTAATAATCTCCTTATTTGCATTTCCTTTTGAAGGGATTGCCTTAATACAAACTTTGTAGGCTTGCTTTTCTTTATCAAAATCTAGAATTTCATTCTTAAGAGCCCTGGTTTTTACTATAATCTTGAATTTAGGTGAGTTTATTTCCATTGTTAAAATAAATTATAAATAATCTCGCCATAAATGCTTACATTTCTCACACTTAAGGAATTTTGTAGGTGGTTCGTCTGCTGCTCTTGTTTGAACTTCCCAGAAATATGCTTTTTTATGATTACACTTAGGGCAATCTGCATCTGTGATAGGTAAGGTTTCCATATCTCCATCTGCTACTCCTTTTATGGTTTCTTTTTTCTTAACTTCTTCTTTAAATGTGGTTTGAATCTTATCATTTGATTTATATCCACATTTACACTCAACAATTGTTTTATTACCTTCTTTTTTTGGCATTAATAGTGAACCACATTTTGGACAAAACATCATTTTTTTATACCCCCATAAAAACATTTATTAGTTTTACAAAGCCTATTTTGATCCACCCTAATAATGGAACTCTTAAAATAGCTTTTCCAATAATCTGTTTTTCTTCAACAGGTGCATCTGCACCAGAATTATGATCTCCTTTTGTTTTAAAAACGTAACTGTTTTCATCAATATCTACAATTCTATGTATGATCGGATAAGGTGCTGTTCTTGACATATAAACAATTGTATCACCTACTTCTAATTTTTCAGTTTTAATACCTCTTAATACCATTATATCCCCTGTATTAAAACCATTTTTAAATTTAAATTTTTCAAATTTATCTTTGGTTATAATTGTATTATTCTTATACCAATCTCCACAAGTATTCCAGAAAAAATTTAAATCTCTTTTTTGTCTTTCTTCAAATTTAGATCCACAAATCTCATAATAACTCGATTCTCTTTCTATACAACTTCCCTGCAGTGTTCTCATTGAACAAGGATGTACTGCTTTGTGTTCCATACTTCCTGAAACAACAGCTACAACTGGATAGGATGTCTGCATTACTAGGCCTAGTCCAGGATAAATTAAGAATTTTATGATTACAAAAGCAAGGATTATATTTACAATCCAACTTAAGATAGAATCAGATTCCCAAATAAAATACCAAGTCTTTTTCCATAATTTTTTCCAATCCATACTAATTTTGTTTTTTGTTTGCTTAAAAACCTTTTGGAAATCACTTTGATTTCCCAAATCATTTCAAAACAAATGTTTTGAAATACTTATGTTTTAGAAAGGCTTTAATATACCTAAATGAACATTATCTTATGAAAGGCGAAATAATTGATCAATATTTTGAAGCTGTAATTCAATTAAGAAATCCTCATAAAGAGGCAGTTAAGTGTATAGAAAATGCTGTAGATAAAAGAAAGGGTGTTTTTATTGCTAAAAAATCTAAAGTTAAAGGTGGAATTGATTTTTATATTTCTTCACAAAGGTATGCTAGGACATTAGGTAAAATATTAAAAAAATCTTTTAAGGGTGAACTTAAAATCACTAGGAGATTGTATGGCATGGATAAACAGAAAAGTAAACAATTATACCGTGGAACTGTCTTATTTAGAATTGAAGATCCTATTGAAAAAGCTGCAGAAGAATTAAAAACAAAAACAAAAAGAAAAAAAGAAAGATAAAAAATTCTTATTTAACACACTTACAAGGTTTTAATCCCTCATTAAATGCCTTTACTTTTGATTTAAATCTAATCTTGCTTTTAGGTTTTATGTTCTGTGCAAAAGGGCAGCTTGTTATATGAAATTTCTTGCTATCTTTTGAAGCCACATAAACTTTTTTAGCATGTGTATGAACTTTTTTAATAATTGTTTTAGTTCTAACTACTGGAACTTTTTTAATAACAGTTTTTGTTCTAGTAATTGTTTTAGGTTTACACAATTCTTTGTTTGATTTATTATCTTTAACCAATTGTTTTAATTCTATTCCACTCGCTTTAAGTTCTTTGATAAACTCAACAATTCTTTCTTGTGTTTGACTCATCTCGATTACTTTGCTTTGTAGTTTGATCATATCACTTTTAGCTAGTCTAAAAGAGTCAATAACGTTTTTTTCTATTTGTTTCATTTTTAACCACCCTTGTATTACTTAGGAGTAGTAACTTCACTTATAAATGTTACGGTTTTAACTCTATTTGTAACTTAATATTAAATAAGAATAAGGGTTTAAACCTTTTTCCAACGGACTCCTTTGGGAGTGTCTTCTAGAATTATACCTTGGGCTTTAAGATCATCTCTGATTTTATCAGCTGTAGCAAAATCTTTATTTTTTCTTGCTTGTTCTCTTTCTTGAACTAGTACATCAACATCTTTATCTAAAGTACCTTTTTCGTGTTTCATTACACATAAGACTGAATCAAATTTAAGCATAATTTCTTTAATCTTTTGAGCATCATTTTTACTAATTGAGTCCATTATTTTATTCACAGATGTCATAAAATCAAATATAGAAGCTAAAGCTCCAGATAAATTAAGGTCATTATCCATAGATTCTTCAAATTTATTTTCTGCTTTTTTAATTAAATCATTAACTTCTTTATTATCTTCTGTTGAATCTATTTCCTCTAATTTATCTAAAAAATCATAGAACCGTTGTAATACTTCTTTGATGTTTGAAAGATTCTTCTCTATAAAATCTAATTTTTGCCTATAATGTGTAGAGATTAATTCATATCTTATTGCATTGGCATCATAACCTTTGTCTAATAAGTCCCTTAATGTATAAAAGTTACCTAGGCTTTTACTCATTTTTTCTCCGTTAACAATTAAATGAGCATTATGAATCCAGTAATTACAAAATTTTTTATCATAAGCTGCTTCTGATTGTGCAATCTCATTTGTATGGTGCGGAAATATTAAATCTACACCGCCCATGTGAACATCAAAAGGTTGCCCTAGATATTTTGATGACATCACTGAACATTCGATGTGCCAACCCGGTCGACCTTTTCCTATTTCTGTTTCCCAGAAGACATCTCCGTCTTCGCAGTTCCAAAATTTCCATAAAACAAAATCATGTGCACTCTCTTTATCATATTCATCTGCGTTAACTCTTCCAGATGCACCTTCTTTTAGTTTTTTTAGGTCAAGTAAGGCTAATTTCCCATATTCATTGAATTTTTCTATAGAAAAATAAATTCCATCTTCTGATTTATATGCGATGTTTTTCTCTAATAAGATTTTCACAAGTTCAACCATTCCTTTAATCTCTTCAGTAGCCTTAGGAATAATATCTGCCTTTTCAATGTTTAAAGTTTCTAAATCTTCAAAAAAAGATTTTGTATAAAATTCTGTAAATTCTTTTAATGTTTTTCCTGTCTTTTGAGAATCTCTTATTGTCTTATCATCAACATCTGTAATGTTCATTACATGTTTAACAATAAGTCCTTTATATTTAAGGTAACGTTTGAATAGATCATAAGCCATCATAGCTCTAAGATTACCAATATGTACATAGTTATATACTGTTGGGCCACATGTATAAAGGGCAACTTCCCCTTTTTTAATAGGTTTGAAGTCTTCTTTTTTTCTTGTTAATGTGTTAAATATTTTTAATGTCATATTATTTAGTCTATTTCAATTCTTTATTAACTTTTCTACCATTTTGTTTTACAATTTTTCCTGGGGCTCCAACTACTGTAGAATTATCAGGTACATTATGATTGATTATTACTGTTTCTGCACCAATTTTAACATTGTTTCCGATTTTGATTGGACCTAGTAATGTTGCTTGTGTTCCAATGAGTACATTATTACCTAGGGTAGGATGTCTTTTTCCTTCGTGTTTTCCTGTTCCACCTAAAGTTACTCCATGGAATAATACACAATTTTTTCCAATCTCTGCTGTTCCACCTATAACTATTCCCATTCCATGATCTATAAAAAGCCCTTTGCCTATCTTAGCACCTGGATGGATTTCAATACCTGTTAGGAATCTTGATATTTGTGAGATTAATCTCGCAATAAATTTTAATTTTAGTTTGTATAATGGGTATGATAAATATCTATGTATCACTATTGCATGTAATCCTGGATAGAGTAATGGTTCTATTCCCCTAGCAGCAGGATCATTTCTGAATATTGATTTTATGTCAGAAAAAAGCCCATTAAAAATGGATTCTTTTTTCTGAGCATGCTCAGAAATCGATTTATTTTTCTTATGAATTTTACTAGAATCATTCTTTTTCTCGATTTCTGACATATCTTCAAACATTTTTATATCACCTTTGAATTTAATGACTAAATAAATGAAAGAATTCTTAACAACAACAAGTTTTTTTAGTCATGAAATAATAATGAGGTGGAAGTATATAAAAGTTATTAAAAAATTTCATTTAAACAAATTTGTTTTTTAAATAATTTATAAAATATATTATTAGTAAGGATAAAATAACCCATATTACACTATTAAGGATAAATAAACCCCACAAAACCATATTTCCTGCGTTATAATTACTAATCATGAATCTTAAAGGGAAACCATATTTATAATCACACAATGCTTTTGAAAAACACCCAGTGTTTTTTTTTATAAGGACTGTGAGGGTAGATAAAACTATTCCAATAACACTTATGATAATACATTTTTTCTTAAAAAATCTCTTATAATCCATATGATCTTTTTAGGGATTATACTATAAATAGGTTTCTATTAAAATAAATAAAAAAAAGAATGACCTTAAAGGTCATTACTTGTAAGAATTGTTACTTTTGCTTCTTCTGGTTTTACTTTTGAGTCCATACCAACAACAAACTTAACCTTTGCTTTTTCTGCAATATCTGATAAATCCTTATCTACACTTCCATCTAAAATTATTGAATGGATACCTGAGTTAAGACTTTTAACAGTTGATCCTAGTTCTGTTAAAGGAACTTTTCCTAATATGTTTAGTTTAGGATCTAAGATATATGCCCCTCTTGTTCCAATAAGGTCCTCAAGCATTTTAGAAAAGGTTTTCTTTTCTGTTTCACTTGGTACCAGTTTTCTTGGTGCAAATGATCTTGTTGGTGTTGTCCTTTGTTGGAATCCTCCTCTCTGAGCAGGTCTTGCTGGAGCCCTATTGTTGTATGAAGTTCTTGAAGATCTATTTTCTGTACTTAGCTCTTTAGTTAATTCCAATTTTGCTTGTTCTGTAGCAATTCTAGATCTAAGCGCTTTATGGATCTCTTTTTGTGTTAATTCTTCAAGTTCTTTTCCTGGTGGTGCTCTTGTTATGAAATCAACTTCCGCACAGTCAAATAAACTTTTTAGAATTAAATTTCCACCTCTATCACCATCAACAAATACAACTACTGTTTTTTTCTTTGATAATTCAATAATTGTTTCTGGGACAGATGTTCCATTCATTGCAATTGCATTTTTAAAACCATATTTTAGTAAATTAACAACATCTGCACGTCCTTCTACTAAAATTATTTCCTCTGATTCATCAATTGCAGGACCTGATGCTAATCTATCCTTACCATATTCTTGAATTTCCATCACTCTAACTGATGCTGAAACTTCATTAGCAATTTCTTGTGAATCTGGCAATACTTTAGTTTTAAGATCTCTAAGCAATTCTTTAGCTCTTTCGATAACTTGAGTTCTTTTGCTTATTCTAACATCTTCAATACCGCCCACTCTTACTTTTGCATCACATGGACCTATCCTTTCTATAATTTCTAATGCAGCAGCCACAATACTTGTTTCTGCTTTATCTAAACTAGATGGAATTACAATAGTACCTTCTGATTTTCCATTTTTTGTTTCGATAGCTACTTCTATTCTACCAATTCTTCCAGATCTTTGAAGCTCTCTTAATTCTAAATCAGCACCTAATAATCCTTCTGTCTGACCGAAAATTGCTCCAATTGCGTCTGGTTTGTCAATTACACCTTCTGCATTAATTTTTGCATTAATGATGTATTTTGAACTTGTTTGTGCTATTTTTCCCATTTTTATTTCCTCCAATACAATAGCAGAAAGAGTATTATTTTAAGTCTAACAACTTTTGTCTGTGTTTTTACATGTGATGTTAGTGAATATAAAAGGAACATCAATCTTTGATATTTCTTAATATTTTAATTGTAATTTTTTAATTTACAATTCCTTATAATACTTCTATAGAATAAATAAAGTGTCTAAATAAGCTTATTTTGGCTTTTAATTACCTCTTTTACTTTTATTAGTCAAAATAAGTGATATTAAATGAATTTGTGACTTTATTTACTCTATTTCTGCTTTTTTTGATATTTTGATTATGATTTAAAGTTTGTTGCCCGTAACACTAACTCCCAAGCTCATAGCTTGCATTTAGCGACCGCTCCATTGAGTACTCTCGTGACGGGCTGCGATACACAAGAGTGTCTCCAAATCACTGCCAAAACCGAAGTTTCTGCTCATTAAAGGACCGATTCGTGTATTCAATTATGAATGTTTTTTCTTATATAAACCTTATGATTTAAACGGCTAATATGAAACCCTTTTGATTTTGATGAATATCAAAATTAAACCATTTCCTAATCTTATCAAACGATCAATATTATAAGCAATAACTCTAAAAGCCACTTCCATTTTTTGTGTTTTACACAAT
>Ga0233430_1000067_pt1 | contig 204079 bp, 195 predicted proteins | sample SI_118_April2016_2_FD_179883 | JGI IMG/M metagenome (GOLD analysis project Ga0233430, IMG submission 179883) | Seawater microbial communities from Saanich Inlet, British Columbia, Canada - SI_118_April2016_150_MG | ecosystem: Environmental > Aquatic > Marine > Inlet | place: Canada: British... | reverse complement strand
TGCCTTAGAAAAATATAACACCTATCGACCTCATGGGGCGCTGGACGGACTCACACCTATGGAGTATATTCAAACAACTAATCTCGAGGTGGCTGCTTGAGTCTCAAACCACCTGAACTTATACACCCAAAAAGATCTTGATCAATTAGCTGATAAGATGAATACTCTTCCAAGAAAGTGCTTGGGCTTTAAGCGTTATTTAAAAACTTGTCGCGCTGAGACCTAGAATGTGCCAGGAGAATTATCAGCGAGCTCGTTGATTTTTAACAGTATTTTTATTCGGGACGACGTTTTGTCGTGTACAGAGACAAATTTCATGACTAATATAAAAACGTAATTGGGGCCATTATGACTACAAAAGAAAAACAGATTGAACAGAGCTTGATCGATAAACTAACCGATCTCAAATATATTTATCGCGAAGATATTCAGGATCGTGCCGCACTAGAGAAAAACTTCCGCGAGAAGTTCGAGGCTCTAAACCACGTCCATCTCACAGATTCAGAATTTGCCCGTTTACGTGATGAAATTGTCAATGCCGATGTATTCATAGCGGCTAAAACCCTGCGCGAACAAAATTATTTCCAACGCGAAGATGGCACTCCACTGTACTACACGCTGGTTAATATCGAAGACTGGTGCAAAAATGAATTTGAAGTCATCAACCAACTATGTATTAACACTGAAAATAGTCGTCATCGTTACGATGTAATTTTGCTCATCAATGGCGTACCTGTGGTGCAAATAGAACTTAAAACGCTAGGCCTTACGCCACGACGAGCCATAGAGCAAATTGTCGAGTACAAAAACGACCCCGGCAATGGCTACACCAATACCTTAATGTGTTTTATGCAGTTATTTATTGTTAGCAACCGCGATGACACACTTTACTTTGCCAATAATCAGAATCAACATTTTAGCTTTAATGCCGACGAACGCTATTTACCCATTTATCAACTAGCCAGCGAAGACAACAAAAAAATCACTCATCTGGATGACTTTGCCGACAACTTTCTCGCCAAGTGCACGCTAGGCCATATGATCAGCCGCTACATGGTTTTAGTGGCCAGCGAGCAAAAGCTCATGATCATGCGCCCGTACCAAATCTATGCGGTTAAAGCCATTGTCGATTGTATTCAGCAAAACCGGGGCAACGGCTATATCTGGCACACTACCGGTAGCGGTAAAACACTTACCTCGTTTAAAGCCTCGACACTGCTTAAAGACAATCCAGATATTGATAAATGCTTGTTTGTGGTTGATCGTAAAGATCTGGATCGTCAAACTCGCGAAGAATTTAATAGATTTCAAGAGGGCTGTGTAGAAGAAAACACCAACACTGAAACGTTGGTGCAGCGTATGCTCTCTGAAGACAAAGCCGATAAAGTCATCGTCACCACCATTCAAAAACTCGGCCTTGCGCTGGATGAAAACAACAAACGCAGCCAGCAACATAAACAAAAAGGCAAGCAAACCTACAAAGAACGGCTAGAGCCACTGCGTAACCAACGCATTGTATTTATTTTTGATGAATGCCACCGCTCCCAATTTGGCAATAACCATAAGGCCATTAAAGCCTTCTTTCCCAAAGCTCAATTATTTGGCTTTACCGGTACGCCTATTTTTGAAGATAACGCCACCTATAAAAAAATAGACGGCACGCAAGCATCGTATATAACCACCGAAGTCATATTCCAAAAAGAATTGCACGCCTACACTATCACCCACGCTATTGAAGACCGCAATGTCTTGCGCTTTCATATCGACTATTTTGGCGAAAAGGCAAAAGATGAAAAGAAAAAACTTAAAGCCAAGGCCAAACTACCTACACCTGAAGCCGTTGTTAATGAGATTATGAATAAACACGATGCTGCTACCAATCAGCGTCGTTTTAATGCGATATTGGCCACGACCTTCATTAATGATGCCATTGAATACTATAAATTGTTTAAAGAGGTGCAAGCCCAGAAGCAAGCCGAAGATGATAGTTTTCAGCCGTTAAATATTGCCTGCGTGTTCACTCCACCCGCTGAAGGCAACAAAGATGTGCAGCAGTTACAGGAAGATCTACCGCAAGAAAAAGAAGACAACAAGCAAGCGCCCGATAAAAAGAAAGCCGCGCTTAAAAGCATTATTGCCGACTACAATACCCAATATGAAACCAACCACACCATTAATGAATTCGACCTGTACTATCAGGATGTACAGCAACGCATTAAAGACCAAAAATATACCCATGCCGATTACCCTCATAAAAACAAAATCGACATCATGATCGTGGTGAATATGCTGCTCACCGGTTTTGATTCCAAATATCTGAACACCTTGTATGTAGATCAAAACCTCAGCTATCACAGTTTAATTCAAGCCTTCTCGCGCACCAATCGCGTGCTGAATGATACAAAACCCTATGGCAATATATTGGATTTCCGAAATCAGGAAGATGCCGTTAATATAGCGATTGAACGGTTCTCTGGGCAAGACAAAAATCGTGCCAAAGAAATTTGGCTGGTCGATCCCGCCCCCGAAGTCATTCAGCAATTAGACGGTGCGATTAGCCAGCTGGAAAAGTTCATGATCTCGCAAGGCCTCACCTGTACACCCGAAGAAGTCAACAACCTCAAAGGCGATGCCGCACGCGGTGAATTTATTAACCACTTTAAAGAAGTACAACGCCTAAAAACCCAGCTCGATCAATACACCGATCTAAGCGATGAGCAAGCCGATAGCGTGGAGGCACTGCTCTCCGAAGATCAGTTGTGCGGTTTCCGAGGCATGTACCTGCAAACTGCGCAACGTCTCCAAGCAGAACAAGCTAAAGGCGGCGATGCTGATGACCCCGTGCAACAACTGGAATTTGAACTGGTACTGTTCTCATCAAGCGTGATCGATTACGACTACATCATGAGTCTTATTGCCAGTACAACAGGCGATAAACCCAGCAAACAAAAAATGACCCGCCAACAGCTCCTTGATTTCATCTGCTCCAGCTCCAACATGATGAATGAACGTGAGGACATTGTAGCCTACATTAATAGTCTGCAGGCAGGGAAAAGCCTAAACGCAAAAGCCATTCGCCAAGGCTACGAACAATTTAAAGCACAAAAGTCTGCCGAAGAACTCACCGACATGGCACAAAAACACGGGCTAGCAAGCAAAGCACTGCAAGACTTTGTCGATGTGATTATAGATCGCATGATCTTCGACGGCGAACAGCTAACCGATTTATTGGAACCCTTAGAGCTGAGCTGGAAAGAAAGACGAGTCAATGAACTCGCACTCATGGAAGACCTGATGCCACTATTACATAAGCTTGCTCAAGGGCGTAATATTTCTGGGTTGTCGGCGTATGAGTAAGCAAACAGAAAAGGCGTTGGCGCCTGAGTTGCGCTTTCCTGAGTTTCGGGATGCGGGGGAGTGGGAGCAATACCTGTTAGGAAGCTGCTTATCTCGGCACCCTGAATATGGAATTAATGCAGCAGCAGTTCCGTATACTGATAATTTGCCTACTTATCTTCGAATAACAGACATTTCCGAAGATGGCAATTTTCTTCAAAGCAAAAAGGTTTCTGTAGCCAAGAAAGTAAATGAAGAAAATTATTTATATGAAGGTGATATTGCGCTTGCTAGAACTGGTGCAAGTGTTGGAAAATCGTATAAATATAAAAAAACAGATGGAGAACTCGTTTTTGCTGGCTTTTTAATTCGTGTAAGACCAGATAGAGAAAAACTAAATACTGAGTTTCTTTTTCAATTTCTTTCTACGAAACAATATTCGCGTTGGGTAGATTTTAGCTCCGCCCGTAGTGGGCAACCAGGAATAAATGCTAATGAGTATGCATCATTACCTATTCCGTTACCCCCATCTTTGAACGAACAAAAAAAAATCGCCAATTGCCTCTCATCCATCGACGAGCTGATCACCGCACACACCCAAAAACACGACGCACTCAAAGCCCATAAAAAAAGCCTGATGCAGCAGCTATTCCCCGCCGAAGGCGAAACCATCCCCAAGCTGCGCTTTCCTGAGTTTCGGGATGCGGGGGAATGGGAAGATAAACCATTGGGCGAGGTCGCCAAATATGAAAATGGAAAAGCACATGAACAAGGTATTTCTGAAACGGGTGATTTTATAGTTGTAAATTCAAAGTTCATTTCAACTGATGGGGAAGTTAAAAAGTATACGGGTACAGGTTTTTGTGTCGCTGCAAAAGATGATATTTTGATGGTGCTCAGTGACTTACCTAATGGTAAAGCTTTAGCCAAGTGTTTTTTTGTTGATACTGATAATGTCTATACTGTTAACCAACGTATTTGCAAGCTTACTCCAAACAAAACTGTTAGCATTATGCTGTTCTACTCTCTGAACAGAAAACCTTATTTTTTAGCGTTCGACGATAGTGTAAAACAAACAAACCTTAAAAAAGATGATGTTTTAAACTGCCCGATTCTTTTACCAAAAAATCCAAAAGAACAACAAAAAGTCGCCGATTGCCTATCTTCCATCGACGAGCTAATCACCACCCAAGCTCAAAAAATCAAGTCACTCAAAACCCATAAAAAAGCCCTAATGCAGCAGCTATTCCCTTCTGCTGACGAGGCGAATAGATGAGCAACCCAATCATCGATTTTGCCAATTTAGACGCGTTGGCGACACATCTGCGTGAAAAGTTAGAAGATAAAAAATATCTATTACTGTTTGCCTACAACGGCACAGGCAAAACGCGTTTATCCATGGGTTTCAAGGATGCGGGTAAAAATAATGGTAGCGCAGATACCCTGTATTTTAATGCCTTCACCGAAGATTTATTTAGTTGGGATAATGATCTGGATAATGACACCCAAAGAGTGTTGAAGCTCAATGCAGATTCTCGCTTTTTTGCTGGCCTGCAAGAACTGGAAATGGATAATCGTATCCGCCCACTATTGCATCGTTATGCAGATTTCGATTTTAAAATTAATACCGACAATTGGACAGTTAGCTTTGAGCGTGAAGTTAGCAATGGCGAAACTAGCGAAACGGTTGAACGCATTAAAATATCCCGCGGGGAAGAAAGTATTTTTATCTGGTGTTTCTTTCTCGCCATCGCTCAACTCGCGATTGATAAGCAAGAAGCCTATGAGTGGGTGAAATTTATTTATATTGATGACCCCATTTCTTCATTGGATGATAATAACGCTATTGCGGTTGCTAGCCATTTAGCGCGGTTATTGAAGGATAAAGACAATGAGGTAAGAGTTGTACTGTCATCACATCACACATTATTTTTTAATGTGATGTGGAACGAGTTGAGTGAAAAGGGGAGGAGCAATCCACTTCAACCTTATTTTTTGAGCCTGGATAAAAGTACGAATCAGTACGCATTACGCTATACGAATAATACACCCTTTTTTAACCATGTTGCGATGTTAAAGCAACTACGTGAAGCAGCAGAGTCCGGTAGTTTGTATACCTATCACTTTAATGTATTGCGCAATATCTTAGAGAAAACAGCCACCTTTCACGGTTTCAAAAATTTTTCAGCTTGCATTAAAAAAGAAAAGGATGATCCGGAAGGCATTGTTCATGCTCGCATGGTCAATGTATTAAGTCATGGTAGTTATTCGCTATTCGAACCCATGGAAATGCTAGAAGAGAACAAGCAGTATTTTAAGAAAATATTAAATGCTTTTATGACCAATTACCGATTCAATCCCGAACTGTTTCCTGAACAAGTAGAAGAGGCCAGCCAAATATGACAGAACAAGACTTAAATAAACTAGGTAGCACACTTTGGGCTATTGCCGATCAACTACGCGGCACAATGGATGCCGACGATTTCCGTGATTATATGTTGTCGTTTTTGTTTTTGCGCTATCTATCGGGTAACTTTGAAGCTTCTGCCAAAAAAGAATTGGGTCGAGATTACCCGAAACTTAAAGACGACGATAAACGCGCACCGTTAGCGGTGTGGTATGAGAAAAACACGAAGGATATTCCCGCGTTTGAAAAGCAAATGCGCCGTAAGGTGCATTATGTGATTCAACCACAATATCTATGGAACAGTATTGCCGAGTTAGCCAAAACTCAGCACGGTGATTTATTGAAGACCTTGCAGCAAGGTTTTACCTATATTGAAAACGAGTCTTTTGAAAATAACTTTCAGGGCTTGTTCTCAGAAATTAATCTGGATTCTGACAAGCTGGGTAGAGACTACAGCGCCCGTAATGCCAAACTGAGTGGTATTATTAAAGAAATTGCCAAGGGCATTGCAGATTTTTCTAGCGATAGTGATGTATTGGGTGATGCCTATGAATACCTGATCGGCCAGTTTGCTGCGGGCTCCGGTAAAAAAGCCGGTGAGTTTTATACCCCGCAACAACTCTCTAGCATTCTTTCTGAAATTGTTACCTTGGATAGTCAGGAACCTGCAACAGGTAAAAAGAAAAAGCTGAAGAAAGTGCTGGATTTTGCTTGTGGCTCTGGCTCGCTATTATTAAATGTGCGCAATCAACTGGGTCCACACGGTGTTGGTAAAATCTACGGACAGGAGAAAAATATCACCACTTATAACCTGGCTCGCATGAATATGTTACTACACGGGGTAAAGGATTCGGAATTTGAAATCCATCACGGAGATTCGCTGCTCAACGATTGGGACTTGCTCAATGAAATGAACCCCAGCAAGAAACTGGAGTGCGATGCCGTTGTCGCCAATCCACCATTCAGTTACCGCTGGAAACCGAACGAAGCCTTGGGCGAAGACTTTCGTTTTAAAAGCTACGGGCTTGCGCCTAAATCTGCTGCCGACTTTGCTTTTTTACTGCATGGTTTTCATTTCCTGGGCGATGAAGGCACCATGGCTATCATCTTGCCTCATGGGGTATTGTTCCGCGGCGGAGCCGAAGCACGTATTCGTACTAAACTGCTAAAAGATAATAATATTGATACTGTCATTGGTTTACCCGCTAACCTGTTTTTCTCCACGGGCATCCCTGTGTGTATTTTAGTCTTAAAGAAATGCAAAAAATACGATGATGTATTATTCATCAACGCCAGTGAACACTTTGAAAAAGGTAAACGGCAAAACCGTTTGCTAAAAACGAAAGACATGCCAAAAGGTGAAATAGGCCATATTGAGAAAATCATTGATACTTATCAATACCGCAAGGAAGAGAAACGATATGCCCGGCGTGTTTCGTTTGAAGAAATTGAAAAAAATGATTTCAATCTGAATATTTCACGTTATGTGAGCACCGCAAAACCTGAAAAAAAGATTGCTATACAAGCCGTGAATAAAGCGTTGGTTGGCTATGAAAAGAATATTGTTGACGCAACTAACAAACACAACGAGTTTCTTAAGGAACTTGATTTAGCGCCTTTACCTCTTGGAAGTGTAGAATAATGTTGGTCAGTTAAAAACGGGGCTTGAAGAGTCTAAAAGTGTGCGTGGTTTGTATTTTTATCTTGTGATGGATATTTTTAGTCGTAAAACTGTTGGCTGGAGTCTTCATGAAACAGAACCATCAGAACAAGCCGCGAATTTAATGCGGAAAACGTGTTTAGATGAAAAGATTAAAGAAGGGGGGTGTTATTTGTAAGCGCAACACAAGATTATACCCCTATCATTAAATGTTAGCCGCCTGTTGCGCCAAACGTTCTTTTCTGTTTTTTTTATTATTACCCGAGCCTATAGCTTTCTGGCTCGCGCTAACCCTGCTTTCAGTATATTTGAAAGTATTTTTGTTGTCCGCTAGCGGGCTATTCTTGTTTGCATTTTTTTGTTTTATGTCACCTCTCTTTAAGGCGGCTTTTCTTAATTGTTCATTTTCTGCTCTCAGCCGTTTCAGTTCTCGATCATTTAATTCTACCTTTTTTTCCGCTTGCTCCAGTCTGGCGTTCGCTTGCTCCAGTCTGGCGTTCGCTTGCTTCACTTTTTGTTTTATGGCTTTTTTACCTTGCTCTAGCCTTTGCAAGGCTGCTTGTTCAACCATCTTCCAATATTGAACTTGATAAGCAGCCCCCATGTCATCAGCATCGGTATGAGAAGGTTTGTTTTTTTTAGATATCTCAGGCGTTGTATCAGCAAAGACGAATGCCCAGGCTGTCCTAAAAAAATACGAGAACGAGTTTTTTGAAGCATGTGATTTATTCATTTGATTTTCAAAATAGACAGTTTTATTAAGCAACACAAGATTATACCCCCCTATCATTAAATGTTAGTCGCCTGTTGCGCCAAACGTTCTTTTTTATTTTTTTTACTATTGACCGAGCCTGTAGGTTTCTGGCTCGCGCTAATCCTGCTTCCAGTATATTTGAAAGTATTTTTGTTGTCCATTAGTGAATTCTTCTTGTTTGCATTTTTTTGTTTTATATCGCTTCTTTTTAAGGGGGCTTTTTTTAATTGCTCGTTTTCTGCCCTCAATCGCTCCAGCTCTCGACCCTGTAATTCCGTCTTTTTCCCCGCTTGCTCCACCCTGGTGTTCGCTTGCTCCACTTTGGTGTTCGCTTGCTCCACTTTGGTGTTCGCTGCTTTTTCCGTTTGTTCGAGTTTCTGCTTAACTTGTGCCACGGCTTGTTTCGCGTTTTTTTTAGTTTGTTCTGTTTCTCTTTCCGCTGCTACTTGTTTGGTTTGAGCTACTGATACCCTTCTATCAGCTTCTTCTATTGCTTGCGCAAACTTCCGCTGAGCCACGTTATCGCACTCTTTTAAATATAAATCTGCATCTTCCTCCATTGTTTCTAATGCTTTATTATCTTCATAAAACGCCTTGCTGAAGCTATTTGAACCAAAAAAGCCAAAAATAATTGTAAAAAGTGAAAATGATCGCCAACCGAGGGCTATCAAAAAATTAACAGCCTCATAGGTATCCTTGATATCACTCATATTTGAAAATAGCCCTTCCGGCCTGAGGGATCTTTCGGTGAAATTGAAAATTACCCCTATAACAAGTACTGCTATCGACAGTATTAAACCCACTGTTTTTCGATCATGGTACCAATAACGTTTGTCAATATTCGCGGCAACAGTCTTCAATTTTTCTAACAATACCGGTGATAGCTGTCTTTTTCTTAATTCTTTTATTGTGTGTTGATGGACGAATTTATTAATAGAAAAATTGGCTATAGATGAATAGACCGACAAGCTTTCTCCTATACAAAGACTTGCTAAACCGGCTCTATCCGTTTCGAAAAAAAACTGATAGCCGAAATAGAGCGAATAGAGAATTTCAGCCGCCGACTTTAGTGGCGTGATTCTTCGCTTGATGGACTCCCCATTAACAAACTGAACATAAAGAGTGCCGCTTATCAACTTGTTGTTCCACAAAATACGCATCATTTTTTTTAGAGTATTGCTACCATCGTATATGAGTGTAAATTTTTGATGTGTTTCATCAAAATCCATGGCGATAAGTTTAATTTTAAACGCGGCTAAGAGTGCTTTGTATGTATTACGCAAAGTGTATTTTTTCTTTCTGGGTTTAATCTTAAGTACTTGCAAGTTAAGCCGATTACCATTGCTATGGTTATTCTCAGCATCATCTCTTGTGAGATTGGAGAGCGACACAGTATGAGGTACTTTGTGTCTTTCTATTTCATTGCTATTATTGGACACAACACTTGTGAACAAATTTTCAACCTCCTCATCATTAATATTGCTAATATTTCCTCGTGCTTTCCTTCTGTCCTCTCGAGAAGCGGGCATTTTCCATCCTAACTATTGTATGAATTATGGCTATAGTATAATCGTTTTATTAGTTTTGCAAACAAATTACTGCTTGGACACCACCTCCCGCATCACCTCACAAGCCTGATGCATCACCCGAATATTATGAATACACGCCAACGGCGCAAACGACGGGTGTTTTGATTTAAACAAAAACCGTAGATAGGCTTTGGAGAAGTTCTGGCAGGTGTAGCAATCGCAGTCTTCCATGATGGGGGTATCGTCTTTGGCGTAGATGCTTTTTTTGATTAGGATCCTGCCTTGTTCGTTGTGGGCGTCGAATTTTACCCAGTCGCCATCTTTGACGGTTTTCCCTACATACAATGCACCGTGTCTTGCGTTTCTTGTGGGGGCGACGCAGTCAAAAATATCGATACCTCTTTCGACAACGTCGATTAAATCTTGTGGGTGCAGGCCTACGCCCATGGTGTACCTTGCTTTGTTTTCGGGAAGGCTTGGGCGTACCCAGTCGATTACTTCGCAGGTTTTTGGCATATCGAAACCAATAACTTCGCCGCCGATCGCGATGCCGTCTAGGTCCATGTCTACAATAAATTGCGTGCTTGTTTCTCGTAGGTCTTTAAAACTGCCGCCTTGAATAATGCCGAATAACGCTTGTTGCAAGCCGTAAGCGGATTGTGGGTGTTGGTCGTGGATTTGTTTTGATTCTTTGAGCCAGCGGTGTGTGCGCTCAAGTGCCGCGAGCGCTGCTGCGCGTCCGCCTTTTTCTGGTGTGCATTCATCAAAGGCCATAATGATGTCGGCGCCTATGATTTTTTGCGCTTCGATGGAGGTGCGTGGTGTGAGATGTAAGGTTGCGCCTGATACAGGGTGTTTGAAATGCGCACCGTCGTAATCTATTTTACAAATTTTGCTGTTCTTTGAAAGACTAAACACTTGAAAACCACCGCTGTCGGTGAGCATGGGTTTTTGCCACGCCATCATTTGGTGCATCCCGCCGGCTGCTTGCACAATTTCCATACCAGGAGAAACCAACATATGATAAGTATTACCGCCTAAAATAATCTGCGAACCGGTCTCTGTTAATTGCCTCGGCGTCATGCAGTTCACCGCTGCGCGTGTGCCTACCGGCATAAAGGCAGGCGTCATGAACTCGCCATGCGGCGTTTCGATTTTCATCACGCGCGCGTGGTTGCTGGGGTGTTGTTTGACTTGTTCGGATTTGAAGGTGTTATTCATGGTGTTTCTCTTGTTGTTTTGAGTCTAATGCCGGCTCAACGGGTGACTTCATGTTCCCTGTGTTTATTTTGCATAGCTACGCATAATACAGATAAAAGCACATAGAGCAATATATTTGGTCTTTTCTTGATTACAACAACGGCAGATGGAATAAAAACTTCGCACTTAGTAAAAAACCCATCAATCACCTCATTAAGCGAATTGATTGCCAGGATAGTGAATGATACGCTACCAATTATTGACCCAGGAAATCGCTATGTACCTCTATCTTGACGAATCCGGAGACTTGGGCTTTGATTTCTACAACAAAAAACCTTCCCGTTTCTTTGTCATTACCCTCGTACAATTACAAGAAGCCAAGTCGATCAAAATCATTAATAAGGCCGTATCAAAAACGCTAAAAAATAAAATTAATCACAAAAAGAAAAAACGCATTATTTTAGAGTTAAAAGGAAGTGATACAAGATTAGAAATCAAAAAATATTTTTTAGCCTATCTTGATCGACATATATCGGATTTAAAAATCTACGCCATTACATTAGATAAACAAGCGTTATTAAAACAACGGCCCAATCCAATAAAAGACAGCGCCTATAACCAAATGGCGCACCAATTAATAGAAAAGATTAATTTTCCAAGAAAAGATCACGTCAATCTTGTGGTTGATCGTTGTAAAAGCAACTTGGGTATTGAAGAGTTTAATGCCTATTTACACTCAAACCTTAGCCTATGTCTGGATTTGGAAACCAAACTTTACATCACCCATGACAATTCAGTTAATCATAAAGGCATACAAGCTGCGGATATGTTTTGTCATGGTATTGCACGGAAATATGAATTAAACAATGATGATTGGTATAACGAATACAAAGATAAAATTCTCGTTGAATGCAAATTCAAGGCATAAAAAAAGACGGCTCCTGCTATGTGTCGCTCCTCAAGATCATCAAACCGACCGCTGGAAGATCCTCCCTTGAAGCACATAACGAGGCATTACCCGTCTGATTTAATTATAGCACCACATCAGAGCAAAGCTCAAACTTTCTTCATCTTTTTTTTACTTTTTGGCTTGTCAAAATCAGCGCTTGCTGCGCCCCTCAATTAACACTCCCAATTTTTACTGGTTATTATCAATTAATTAGCCATTATCTGCCGCATTCTGCTAAAGCAGCCAAGCTGCGACATAACTCATTCCACGTTCTCACTCTCATACTGAGCCAGCACGCTTTCAAACAAAGGATCAACGATGCTGAGTTGATTCTCGTCGCTTTTTACAATGAGTGCTTCGTCTTCTAGTATTCGAACGGCCCTCGTAATCGCTGCGCTGGATAAATCAAGTTTAGCTTGCGCCTCTTTGCCTGAGATGGGCTTATCAAAACCCAGCGCGATCAATGTTAACGTTTTGAGCTGGCTTTGATTCAGCTTTGAAAGCTTTAAGCGTACGTCATTTAAGCGGAGCTTAACTAGCTTGTTCCAGCCATACTGAACGTCTTCTACTGAAAAATCCGCGTCTTTATTCGTGAGCCATAATTGGTGACATAAATTATAAACCCTTTTCGGATGACGCCGAGAAATCGATAAGATCGCTTCAAGCACATCTGAATTTAATGCGCGCTGATAGGTTTGAAGGGCGACCTGATTAATGTAGGTGCGATAGATTTCTGCATCAATGGTTTCTAATTTTAATCGCTCGCAAAGTTCATATAAAGGCATTGAGCTATCGTCAAACATATGATGCAATAACCGACGGTTGCTGCCTGAAAAAACAAAAACAACATTTTTGGATTGCTGCGCAAACTCCCTGATGGCACCTTGCACTTGCTTACCTTCATCAATTAAATCGATCTCTTGAAACTCATCTAAAAACAACACTATTTTTTTATTATGCGCTCCCAAGGTGGCATCCAAAAGAGAGAGTACCGTAAAAATATTGTCGGCAGGTTCATTTTCATTGTCGGGTGTTAATTCAACGCCAGCAACGCCCTTAAAACCAAAAGTCCATTTTTTCTTTGAACGAGAAAAAAAACTTTTTAAGCTTTTGAATATTTGTTCAGATTTCCCCAGCTTGTCACTAAGGATGGTTTGGATAACGCCCCGAATTTTTCGTTCGACAGACGTCGCGGATCTTGAGAGATAAAAATTAATTTCCTCATAAGGGAGTTTGAGCTCACTTAAAACATGGCGCGCCAAACTAGTCTTACCATAGCGTCTGGGCGCAACAAGCAACGTATGATGGCCTAAGGCGATATTAGCTTTTAAGGCAGCCGACTCATTTTCTCGGCCGAGAAATGCGCCGCCGCGAGCAATGCCCTGAGGGAAGAAGTCTTTTGTGGTCATGTCTTGTCTCCGAATCGTCATTTTCGATCATTATACTACGCAATTGGTCAGTGATCAAATGGTCACTACTCAAATGCGTAGTGACCATTTGGGTAGTAAAATGCGGCCAAACACCCCCCAGCGCCTAGAATTCATAACATATGAATCATAAGATATGAATTGGGGATCATACAATGATACGAAGGCAATTCTTTTCAAAAAAACATATATTTTTCATGGCGTTACGAGACCAGCCGAAACAACGCCGCAAAAACATCGCCCATCTTTTTTTCACGAAACACCTCAAAACCCGCCGGAAGCTCGATGGGATGCTCGCTTTCGAGATAAATCAATCCGCCTTTTGCTAACAGGTGATGCTCGATAATCTCGGCCAAACAGCGTGCTAACAACGCTTTCCCAAAAGGCGGGTCAAGAAAGATAAGATCGAATGACGACGGCTTTTGCTCAAAATAGCCAAGGGCGTCTGTTTTGATGATCTCTGCATTTTCCGCATCCAAGCGTTCGGCATGTTGCGTTAACACTTGGATCACGGCGGCAGATTGATCCAGCATCACCACGTTTTTCGCGCCGCGAGAAAGCGCTTCAAAACCTAAAGCACCGCTGCCGGCAAAGGCGTCCAAACATGTGGCGCCGACTATTTTAGGTTGCAGCCAGCTAAAGACGGCTTCTCTTAATCGGTCTGACGTGGGGCGCAATCCGGGCAGGGAGGGGAACGTGAGCTTGCTTCCGCGCCATTTGCCGGCGATGATTCGGATTTGATTATTGAGCATGGGCATTCGCCGAGTAGACTTTTTGTAAACGGTAACCGCGCTCTGCTTTGCTCTGATCGAAGGGTTTGAGTGATATGGTTTGTTTTAAGGTTTTGGCTAGCTGCATTAAAACTGGGGTTTCGCCGTGTTTGATTTCTAGCTCCATTTCACAGATGGGTTCTTTCCAGTCTTCGACGCGAATGTCGCCGTGATCTAGTGCGAGCTCTATGGTTGTCTGCTCCCATTCAATTAAGCATTGGGTTCGGTGGAAGTCTGTGATGAAGATGGGGTTTAAGATCGCGCCAATTGCTCCGTCCGCAGTCTGGATCCCGCGGTCAAGCCGCGGGATGACGCTGGTGTGCGGGATGACGCTGGCGTGCGGGGTGGCATTGGCATGTGGGATGGCATTGGCTACAATTTTGTCATCCCGCGGCTTGACCGCGGGATCCAGGAGCCGCCTGACCTCAACCGGCAACAACCGCAGATCCAACCTATCTTCTTCCAACGGCCACTCATCCTCTTCACGCTGAGACAAGCCATCACTGCTGGTACCAGCTGACTTAAGTGTTTGAATAAACTGATCATCTATCTGACGGATTCTCAACACATACCCGTGCTCGAACAAAACCTGCTCGGGAGAATCATAATAGGTACTAACAAAGCGCTTCTTCGTCCACGGAATAATCTGCTTTGCTTTGAGCCAATCCATCGCCATGACGACGGGTATCTCGCTTTCACGTAAGATTAACTTGAGTTCAATTTCTTTCGGCATGACGCTTTATCCTGGCTCTCTCAAAAACTGCGGCCATTGTACAAAAAAACCCAGACAAAATCTTCAAAATATCGTATACTTCGCTCACAATTGGAACATGAGAACACCGATGACGTCACCTTTCTTGAAGCTTTTTGGCAAATCGCCCTTTCTTCCGCTCCGTGCGCATGTTGAAACCGCGTATCTCTGCACCTCTAAACTTAAAGATTTTTTCCTTGCGACACAGAAAAACGACTGGGATGCGGCAGAAATTGCACAGCGCGCCATCAAAGACCTCGAAAACAGAGCCGACGAGCTTAAGCGTGATTTTCGACTGAACCTTCCTAAAAACTTATTCCTGCCCGTTGCGCGCACCGACCTTTTGGAGCTGATCAGCTTTCAGGATCACCTGGCGAACACGGCTAAAGATATCGCGGGGCTGGTGCTGGGCAGGAAAATGCTCATCCCTGATACGATGTTCGATCCTTTTTTAACCCTCCTCGATCGCTCGATTGATGCAGCGAAACAAGCCTACAAAGCCGTGCGAGAATTACACGAGCTTTACGAAGGGGGATTTGGCGGTAAAGAACTCAGTATCATCGAAGAAATGATCACGCGTCTTCACGAGATTGAACACGACACCGACGAACAGCAAGCCGAATTAAGGCTCATGCTTTTTCAACAGGAAGGCGAACTACCTCCTGTCAACGTGATGTTTCTTTATAAAATTCTGGAATGGACAGGACAACTGGCAGACCATGCGCAAAAAATCGGGGATCGTTTACAAATTTGTATCGCGCGATAGCGACAAGAATAGGCTAAAATAACATGCACTACAGCGACACTATGATTTTCATCTCATTCGTTATTGGCTTCGTCATGACCTGGGGCGTGGGCGCAAATGATTTAGCCAATATCATGAGCACCACCATTGGCTCGAAATCTGTCACGGTGAAACAAGCCATTATCATCGCCATCATCTTTGAATTTGCCGGCGCCGTGCTGGGCGGTGGGCACGTTACCAACACCATTCGTGCTGGCATTATCAACTCAAACGTCTTGTCGCACTCACCCTATGTTCTGATCAACGGAATGACTGCCACATTACTGGCAGGTGCCACATGGATGCTCTTTGCCAGCGTCGTTGGCATGCCCGTCTCCATCACGAACGCCATTGTGGGCGCGCTTGTCGGTTTCGGTGTCGTCGTGCTCGGTATCCACGCTGTCCACTGGCATAACGTGGGCAAGATCGCTGCGAGCTGGGTGCTTTCACCGACCATTGCAGGCATCGTTGCCTACCTTTTATTTAACACCATTCGAAGAAGTATTTTTGATACAAGCTCACCCAGCCGTTGTGCCAGACGCTTTACACCGATCTATTTATTTTTAGTGGGCGTTGTTTTGGGCGACATGACTGTGCTCAAAGGGCTCGCGCATTTTCACTTAGTCCCGAGCTTTTATGCCGCCGTGCTCATCACGATACTGACGGCGTTTGCCGTTGTCGTCATGGGTTACACTATCATGAAAAAAATCCCGAACGCGGATAATGTGAAACGCTATCTGCAATATGAATACGTTGAAAAACTCTTTGCTGTGCTCATGATTTTCACCGCGTGCGCCATGGTCTTTGCACACGGCTCTAACGATGTGGCTATTGCCATGGGCCCGATTGCTGCCATCATCAGCATCGTTGAAAATCACGGACAAATTTCCAACACCTTTCCTTCTTGGATTTTATGGTTTGGTTGTGTTGGTGTTGTCACAGGGCTCATCATGTACGGGCGCAAAGTCATTGCCACCGTCGGCTCTAACATCACCGCACTAACGCCGAGCCGCGCGTTTGCTGCAACACTAGCGAGTGCCGGCACTGTTATCATTTCAACAAGCTTAGGTATCCCGGTCTCTGCGACACAAACGTTAGTCGGCGGCGTCTTGGGCGTGGGTCTTGCGCGCGGTCTTGGCGCGTTAAACATCACCATCGTCAGGAATATTTTCTTGTCCTGGTGCGTTACGGTACCTGCAGCAGCGGGGCTAGCTATTTTCTATTTCTTTTTACTTAAAAGCATCTTTGGAGGTTAATGTTTCACCATGACAGAATATTTTAAAACAATGTTTATGGAAGCAAAAAAATCAATGGAAAACGCGCATGCGCCTTACTCAAAATTCAAAGTGGGCGCGTGTCTTCGCGGCAAAGAAGGGCAGCTTTACAGTGGCTGCAATGTTGAAAATGCCTCTTATTCTAATACACTCTGCGCTGAAGCGGTTTGCGTTGGAAAGCTAGCAAGTGCTGGCGAAAGAACCATCACAGACATCCTTATCGTCACCGATCGACCGCATATTTGCGCACCCTGTGGTAGCTGCCGGCAACAGCTCAATGAATTCGCCACCCCCGAGACACTTGTTCACTTGTGCAACCTTGACGGGAAAATAAAAACGCTCACCATGAAAGAATTATTGCCTTTTTCTTTCTCTGCAAAATCTTTGGAGCAATAGTCATGCAACCTTTTAGCCCGGCATCTTGCAAAAACTGCTCACTTTCTAAGTTGTGCTTGCCCATCGGGTTAAACAATGAAGAGATGGACACCGTGAATGCGATTATCAAAAAACGCGTCACACTCAAGCGCGGCGAAACGCTTTATAAAAAAAATGATCTTTTTCGTGCGCTTTTCGCGATACGCTCAGGTTCCTTTAAGGCGCTCACAACGCAACATGCCGACCAAGAGCAAATCACCGCCTTTTATTTGCCCGGCGAGTTGATGGGCTTTGAGGCGATTTATGAAAAACGCTATCACTCAACGATGGTGGCGCTCGAAACAAGCTCGGTGTGTGAGATTCCTTTTGCTGACCTTTTAAAGCTCAGCGCGGAAATTCCCTCACTGCAACAACAATTGCTCAGCCTGATGAGCCACAAAATGGCGCCTGATCATTTCATTAATATCAACAGCTCAGCAGAAACTCGTGTCGCCACGTTTTTATTGAGCTTGTCTGCTCGCTTCAAACAACGCGGCTTATCCGCCTCTGTTTTTAACTTAAGCATGTCAAGACACGACATCGGGAACTACTTAGGGCTGGCCACCGAAACAACCAGCCGAGTCTTTACTAACTTACAGCAACAAGGTATTCTTTCTGTTGAACGCAGAGAAATCACCATCAATAATTTTCGTCATCTTCAAGAAATTGTATGTGGCGAAGACGATGGAAAAGGAGGGGAATAATGAAGATGTACGAACATATTTTACTGGCAACCGATCTATCCAGCGAGAACCAAGATACGTTACAAAAAGCCAAGCAGCTTGCTGAATTTTTTGGCGCCAAGCTCAGCCTTTTTCACGCGGTTGAACCCATCCCAAATTACGGCTATGTCGGCATCACCGACCTAGAAGACCAACTATTGGAAGAAGCCAAAACCGCACTAGGTAAACTAGGCCAACAATTGTCTGTCCCCGCCAGCGATCAATGGGTTTCTGTGGGCCCTGCAAAACGAGAAATTCTTGCAACGATTAAAGAACTGCACATTGACCTGCTCATTATTGGCAGCCACTCTGGGCATCACTTGTCTGAAATTCTTGGATCAACGACGAATGGCGTATTGCATCATTCGGTTTGTGATATTTTGACGGTGCGGCACGGGCAGGAATAGAGCTCGCAAAATTTAATCGTAGCCTGTATGGAGTGAAACGAAATACAGGTTTCTTTCGTCACGACGAGAGACAATGCCAACACCTTCCCCGCATTTCGCTTCGCTGCATGACGGGCTACCTATCGTGCTTCAAGGCGCACGTCGCAAGCGCATGGCTACTTACCACAAATAAGCTCACCATCTTCTCTCTCACGGCAGTTATTGCCGCATTTGATTTCACCCAAACTATTGGTCACACAATTATCGTAGAGATATCGTCCACATTTCGCACCGCTGTGCGTTGACGTGCAATGATAACCACAGACGATTTTTCCGGAGGGTGCAACAACACAACGCTGCTTGGGTTCTTTGGCGCATTTGGCAACATTGCCCACCACTTTGCAGTCATAACCGCAATATTCTCTGCCTCCGGCAGTCACGCAGCCTTTCCGTGTCTTGTGAACCTGGGGTGGTCGACGGTCAGCTTTTAAGTAATCCTTAGGCGCGCTCACTTGGCCGCTGCCTGCCTCGCCATAAGCGCCGTCATCATAGCTGCTGTCCCAAAAATGAAACTGCGCACAGGATGATAGCATGGCTGCAAAGACCACTAAGAAAATAACTTTTATCCATCGTCGGTTTATCATGGCTTTCTCCTTTTTGCCCACCTTGGTTATAGACTTAAGTATACCGTTCGCGAATGAAGATGCAATGCGATCAGTTTACTTCACTCATGATAGTAATCACGGCATCATCAAGACAACTTTTCATGAAATCCGTCATAGGCCGAACATCATTCGACTCGTAAAAAGCGAGCATCAATTGATTAAACGTCAGTTGACGCTTGGCGGGAAGGTTGATCGCGGGATAGCCTTGTGACAACAACAGGCCATTCATCATGAAGCGCCCCATGCGCTTATTGACGTCGTAAAAAAATTGCGTTCGTGCCATTTGTAAAAAAACAAAAATAGCCCTATCAAACATGTCGCCTATCGCCTCGGCCTGCTCCACCATGCTATGCCAAAGCTCATCAAGCGCTTTTGCATCAGGCGGAAGATAATCTTTCACACCAGCAATCGTCACATTGCCTGTACGAAAGCACCCCCATTTCAAAGCTTCTTTTTGCGCAGCAATCTGGTGTAATTCACACGCCGTTGTTTTATTTAAAGCAAAGGTATTCGACTCAATCATGCCAAACAAAGCCTTCCATGCTGCGGCTTGATTTAAGGTGATAAGCTGATCATTCATCGTATGACCACCCACCGTCACGCCATCGAGCAAAGTCTGCACCTCTGGCAACGTGTAATGAATGCCTTCCAGGTTCACCGCATCACACACCAGCTCAGACACTTGGCGTTTCGCCAAGAAAAGGGCTTTCTCTTTATTTGGGATAATCTGCGTTAAATCTGCCATGGTTTATAGTATAAATTTGATACGAAGTTAGGTTTATAATAAGTTAAATACTGGAAAAATGCGAACCTTAAATGAATATGCTAAACTCCTTTTTTTTCATTCAAGATCAAAACAATGGACAACAACTTATTCATTCTCATTGATGGCTCCTCTTATCTCTATCGTGCTTTTCACGCCTTGCCGCCGCTGGTGACATCCAAGGGTCAGCCGACCGGTGCGATGTATGGCGTGCTTAATATGGTCAAAAAACTCATTGATAAGCACCAACCTCAGTATTTTGCCGTTGTGTTTGATGCCAAAGGTAAAACGTTTCGTCATGACATGTATCCTGAATACAAGGCGCATCGTCCGCCGATGCCGGATGAGTTGCGCTCGCAGATCGAGCCTTTGCACAACATTATTCGTGCGCTGCATTATCCATTGCTGTGCATTCCCGGGGTTGAGGCGGATGATGTCATTGGCACATTGGCGAAACATGCTGAACAATCGGGTTTGCAAACGCTGATTTCCACCGGTGATAAAGATTTAACACAGCTGGTGAATCAACAGACGACGCTGATTAATACAATGAACCATCAGGAATTTAATCGAGGCGCGGTGATCGAAAAATTTGGCGTTCCTCCTGAGCTCATCATTGATTACCTTGCCTTGATTGGTGATACGTCCGACAACGTGCCAGGCATTCCCAAGGTCGGACCCAAAACCGCCGTGAAGTGGCTGGCTCAGTATGGCTCGCTCGATAATATTGTGTCGCACGCGGATATGATCAAAGGCAAAGTGGGTGAGAATCTTCGTAGCAATTTAACACAGCTTGAGCTCTCGCGGAAGCTGGTCACCATTCAATGTGACGTTGATTTGTCCTACAAGCTCAGCGACTTTGTGCCGGGTAAGCCCGACAATGTGCTGCTCAAAGATTTTTACCAAACGTATGAGCTGAAGTTTTTTCTGAAACATGTCATCAACGAACCTATCGCCGCCCCTGAAAAGGCACCGAAGAAATATGAAACCATTTTAACCCAAGCTGACCTTGATCGCTGGATAGAAAAAATAAAAACAGCGCCGTTGGTGGCTTTTGATACGGAAACAAATAGCTTGAACTACATGTTGGCGAGCATTGTTGGCCTGTCTTTTTCTGTGCAACCTAACGAGGCTTGTTATATTCCTGTAGCGCATAACTACATGGATGCGCCCGAACAACTCAATCGCGAAGCTGTCTTGGCACAGCTAAAACCGCTGCTTGAAAGCCCTGAGATCAAAAAAGTCGGACACAATTTAAAATACGACAAAGAAGTGTTGCTCAATCACGGCGTTAATCTACAAGGCATTGCGTTTGATACCATGCTCGAATCTTATGTGTTTGATAGCTCGATCAATCGGCATGATCTGGATAGTTTGGCGTTAAAATATTTGGATCACAAAAACGTTAAGTTCGAAGAGGTCGCTGGCAAAGGTGTAAAACAAATTACCTTCGATCAAGTCACCCTAGACATTGCAGCGCCTTATGCGGCTGAAGATGCGGACATCAGCTTGCAGCTCCATCAAGCTTTGTGGCCGCGCATTGAAAAAGATGAAAAATTGAAGCGCGTCTTTGAAACGATTGAACTGCCATTGATTGATGTTTTATGCGAGATTGAACGTGAAGGTGTGCTGATTGACTCGGCCATGTTGAAAGCACAAAGCCTTCAATTAGCTGAGCGCTTATCCCAATTGGAAAAAGAAATCTTCTTATTAAGCGGTGAACCATTTAACATTAATTCGCCCAAGCAATTGCAGGGTATTTTTTATGACAAGTTAAATATCCCCGTCATAAAAAAAACCCCCACAGGACAACCTTCCACGGCCGAACCTGTGCTGCAAGAGTTGGCACAGGATTATGAGATGCCACGCTTAGTGTTATCGTACCGAAGCTTTAGCAAACTAAAATCCACGTACACGGATAAATTGCCGGAAGAAGTCAATGAAACCACCGGTCGTGTTCATACCTCCTTTCATCAAGCCGTTGCTGGCACCGGACGCTTGTCTTCATCAAACCCGAATTTACAAAACATTCCCATCCGCACGGAAGAGGGACGACGTATTCGCGAGGCTTTTATCGCGCCCAATAACTGCAAGCTCATCGCCGCCGATTATTCACAAATCGAATTACGCATCATGGCGCATCTGTCACAAGATGCGAGCTTAATTAACGCGTTTGCCGATGGCTTGGACATTCATAAAGCCACCGCAGGACAAGTGTTCGGTGTTGATCTACATGATGTCACCAAAGAACAACGTCGAAAAGCAAAAGCAATTAACTTCGGGTTAATCTATGGCATGTCGGCCTTTGGCCTAGCGAAACAATTAGGCGTGGAACGTGCGGCCGCACAAGCCTACATTGACTCGTATTTCAATCAATACCCCGGCGTTCACAACTATATGGCATCCACCCGCGAAAAAGCACATGAGCTCGGCTTCGTTGAAACCCTGTTTGGACGACGGCTTTACTTACCCGAAATAAACGCCAAAAACATCCAACGCCAAAAAGCCGCCGAAAGAGCCGCCATCAACGCCCCCATGCAAGGCACGGCAGCAGACATTGTCAAAATCGCCATGATCCATGTTGCCCGCTGGCTGAAAGAATCCAGCGTTAATGCGAAAATGATTATGCAAGTGCACGATGAATTGGTGCTGGAAGTTGCTGAAGAAGATGTTGCGCTTGTTTCAGAGAAAGTTGCCTTGCTGATGAGCCAGGCGGCGAGGCTTGATGTGCCCTTGGTGGTTGATGTGGGTATGGGTAGTAATTGGAATGATGCGCATTGAGGCAACTTAGCATTTGACAATCTTTCCGCTCTCGCCTATTATGGTTAACAATTAAACATCAAGGAGTTGCCAATACAATGAAGAAACTTATCCTTACCTTAAGCACGCTTGCGCTTACCACCACAGCTTTTGCTCAGATCAATATCGTTAATCGAACGGATTGTTACTGTTCAACGCAAATGTCTGGCAATAGCGTGACTTGCAGCGCTGGCACGTCGAACAAGGGCGTTGCGCTTCAAGTGATTACGGGTGAAAAGAATGGTCAGCCCACGCTTGGCAAGTCCATTGCTATCGACGGGACGCTTGATAATGCTCCTTCTTATACTGCAAATGGCGGTCAAACGATTGGCGTCGGAAGCATGGATATGCCGGTGTTCGGCGTCTTTACGCTAACCCATCCCACAATATCAGGCACTTACGATGTGATTGCCGCACCGATGCCCGGTGGCGCCATGTATTCACCTCGATTTGTTACGGCGCTGCCCAGTGGATGTGCTTGATAACACTATGGACTTCATTATCAATATCCATTACAGTAAAGCCCTGTTCATGATCAATTAATAGGGAATCTTTTGATGAAAATCTTTAAACGTGCAACCGTGGTTGCGGCTTTACTTTCTGCAACAGGGTTACTTTTTTCCGGCGCATCGACGGCTGGTGGCAATCAAGCATTGCAACTCGTTAACAAAATCACTCAAAACAACGCGAAAATCGTCAAACAATTTGATGGGATTAATAACCTTCAAGGTTTTGTGATCGCGCCACGTCAGGGCAAGGGACAAAAGACCGTGGTTTATGCGGATAAGAAAGGTCGCTACATGATTGCGGGCGCTGTGATTGATAAAAACGGACAAAATGTGACGCAAGGTGATTTTAACAAATATGTTACAGCAGCCATGGCGCCTAAAGTTTTAACCGCGGTGCAATCAACTCATTGGTTGCAAGACGGAAATGCCAGCGCACCTCACAAAGCGTATGTGCTTGTCGAACCTAACTGCGTTGCTTGTCACATGCTTTACAAAGCATTGGCGCCACAAATCAAATCAGGTCAACTTGCGGTTCGTTGGATCTTTGTAGCTTTCCTTAAACCTTCAAGCGTTGGCAAAGCGGCGGCGATTATGCAATCTAAAAACATACATCAAGCGTTTGCGAAAGATGAAAAAACCTTTAACGTTCAAACCGAAGTCGGCGGCATTGCTCCAAGCAAAAACATTACAGCTAAAACCAAGCAGCAGTTGAAAACCAACATGCAGTTTATGACGAAGTTTAACTTTATCGGTACGCCTGTCATGGTTTATCAAACCAAGACTGGAACACCTGCTGTTGTTCGTGGATTCTTGCCGGGCAAAGCGCTCTTACAAAGCGTGAACACTATGTCGGGTAATTGGTCTTAAATTACACCCTTATGTCATCCCGCGGCTTGACCGCGGGATCCATGCTGCAATGCTTCTGCACACTCACCCCTCAAGATCGCACGCCATTCATTTCTTATACTCGTCGTCATCATTCCAAGCTTATTCCAGCCCAACCCATCTGGCTTTCTTTTTTTGTCCGGCTTTGCAGGGGGAGGGCAATACATACCCCAAAACCAATCCTCACAATTTCCTTCAACAAAAAGAAGCGGCTTATCACCCCCGCCTAATAAAACCTCCCGCAACGCTGGAATTCTATATTTAGCCGCCAGCGCTTGATACATAATAAGCTCTTTATCATCATGCCAACGCTTATCGATTTTTTTATTTAAAATATACGTATTGTATTTTTTTAAAAAGGTGACCATGCTTTCAAGGACGCCATCACAAAAATCGCTCACTTTTAACAATTCAAACAGGCGTTTTTCCGAAATTGGCTGATGAACAAGGTCAAACAGCACTTGTGGATCTTTAATGGAGAAAAACAATTTCTCCAACACGCCGCATTCTTCTTTCGTAATACCCTGGATATAGGTAAGTTTCTTATATTGAAAATAATGTTCGGCACTTCGCCAGTATTTTCCCTCGAGCAAAATACCCTTCACACCCGTTATTTGTGTTACATCATAAAAGGTCGCTAATTCCGGCAAAAAGTCTCGATGATGGTCGAAAAACAACCTGGCGCCCGTCTGCAGCGACACTCGAATCGACGTTTCGTCATACGATGAAGCGTTGGTTTTTTTCCTGACAATGCACTGCTGTACTTGATGCTCAACATAGGAACGAAAACGCAGCGCCTCAAGAATCTTGGCATAATTATTATTATTTTTTGTCATAGACTGATATTACTACTCCACAGTGACCGATTTTGCCAAATTCCTAGGCTGATCCACATCCGTACCTTTCAACACCGCCACATAATAAGCCAGCAACTGCAACGGCAGGGTGAAGATAATGGGTGCGATCAACGGTGCGCAACTGGGCATGAGTACTTCAACGATATCCGGATTATTGATGGCCGCGTTTTGATCGACGAACGCAATGATCTGTCCACCGCGTGCGCGTACTTCTTCAATGTTTGATTTTAATTTATCAATGAGCGCGTCATCAGGAACGATGGTGACAACCGGCATCTCTTCGTCAACCAAGGCGAGAGGTCCGTGCTTTAGCTCACCGGCGGGATAGCCTTCGGCGTGGATGTAGGAAATTTCTTTTAGCTTTAAGGCACCTTCTAATGCGATCGGAAACTCTACACCGCGCCCTAGAAAGAGGGCGTGTTTTTTGTCGGTGAATAATTTGGCTAGCTTTTTAATATCGCCACTGCGCTCAAGCACGGACTCCATTAGGCGAGGCAGCGTTTTGATTTCATTAGCCATGGTTGCTTCTGTTTCCGCATCTAAACCATGGTGCTTGGCGATGGAGATCGTTAACATGAGCAAGGCCACGAGCTGGGTTGTAAAGGCTTTGGTAGATGCAACACCTACCTCGGTGCCAGCACGCGTTAGAAACGCTAAATCAGATTCGCGCATCAGTGAACTCTCAGGCACATTGCAAATCACCAACGTTGATAAGACGTTTTTTTCTTTCTTGAGTGCGCGCAATGCCGCCAGCGTATCTGCCGTTTCGCCGGACTGTGAGATAGTCACGACCAACGTATTCGGTACGATCACAGGATCTCTGTAGCGAAACTCGCTCGCCACTTCAACTTGGCAAGGTACTTTTGCGATGGATTCTAACCAGTACTTTGCGACACAACCCGCATGATAGCTGGTGCCGCAAGCAATGATTTGGATGTTTTCTGCTTTTTCGAAAAGCGTTTTGGCCTCTAAACCAAACGCGTTTTCAAACACGTGCTGACTTGAAAGCCGGCCCTCAATTGTTTCATTGATCGCCGAGGGTTGTTCGAAAATTTCTTTCAGCATGTAATGGCGGTATTTCCCTTTGCTCGTCGCATCTTCTTTGATTTGAGAAATGTGTGTTTCGCGCTCGACGGGGTTTAAATCGCGGTCATAAATCGCAACGGCATTTAACGATACATCGGCAATGTCGCCCTCGTCTAAAAAAATAAAGTCTTGTGTTACCGGTAACAGGGCAAGGCAATCTGAGGCCATGTAATTTTCGCCTTTCCCTAAGCCAATCACCAAAGGGCTGCCTTGACGCACGGCGATCAAGTGATTCGGTTCTTTAATATTTAACACGCCTAATGCGAAGGCGCCTTCTAGTGCATCGACGGTATTTTTGACGGCTTGCAAAAAACTGCTGGCTTTGCTCAAGTGATAATGCACCAAATGTGCAATAACTTCTGTATCCGTTTCTGAGCTAAATTCATAGCCAGCATCAAGTAACTCTTGGCGTAAGCGTGTATGGTTTTCAACGATACCATTGTGAACAACTGCAATTTCGTGATGAGAGCATTGGGGGTGTGCGTTATGTTCGGCGGGTTTGCCGTGGGTTGCCCAGCGTGTGTGGGCAATGCCTAGATGGCCATGCACCGATTCTTTTTTAAGCGCTGTTTCGAGTGCCGCTACTTTACCTTGTGCTCGCACAAGCTTTAATTGATGACCATCCGTTAGCATCGCAACGCCAGCAGAATCATAACCCCTGTATTCTAAACGCTTTAAACCCGTCATTAAAATATCAATGACATCGCGCTCTGCAATGGCCCCCACTATTCCGCACATATTTTCTTGCCTCTCTTCTGGATCCCGCGGTCAAGCCGCGGGATGACTTTACTCGGACCCTGTCATCCCGCGGCTTGACCGCGGGATCCACAAAGCCTCGCACATTCACTGGCCAACAGTACGACCTTTACTTTTTCACCTGTTTTATTGGTCGCTTCCATCCTGGAATCGTCACTTGTTTAGCGCGCGCTACCGTTAATTTTTCTGCGGGGGCGCTTTTATTAATCGCCGAACTGGCGCCAATCGTTGCATTCGTTCCCACGGTCACCGGAGCGACCAAGGAGACATTGCTGCCGATGAAGACACCGTCTTTGATTTTTGTTTGATGCTTGTTGACACCATCATAGTTACAAGTGATCGTGCCTGCGCCTACATTCACATCTTTACCCATCAATGTATCACCGATATACGTTAAGTGGCTTACTTTACTGCCCGCACCAATCACACTTTTTTTGATTTCAACAAAGTTGCCAACTTTGGCTTTTTCTTTTAACTCTGTGCCTGGACGTAATCGCGCAAAAGGCCCGATGTTACATTCATCAGCCACTTTGGCATCTTCCAATACGCTATTCGGAAAGATCGTCACATCGTTGCCCAGCGTTACATTTTTCAAATAAACATTGGTGCCAATATGGCAACGCTCACCCATCTTAACGTCGCCCTCTAAAACAACGTTCACATCAATGATCACATCTCGCCCGACCTTTAATCGGCCTCGTAAATCAAAACGATACGGATCTAAAAGCGTCACACCAGCTAACAATAGCTTTTCTGCCTGGCGTTTTTGGAATTCTCTTTCTAGCTTGGAAAGTTGTAATTTATCATTGACGCCTTTCACTTCCATGACGGAGCCTGGTGACACGGTGACGATGCTGATGCCGTGTTTGATGCCCAGCGCAAAGGTATCGGTTAAATAGTATTCTTTCTGAGTGTTCGTATTTTTTAATTTTGGCAGCCAGCTTTTTAATAGCTTGGCAGGGATCAGGCAAATACCCGTGTTGATCTCTGTGATGGTTTTTTGTAATTCTGTCGCGTCTTTTTCTTCGATGATAGCGACAGGGTTGGCATCCATATCGCGGATGATACGACCCAGGCCTTGCGGACGGTCAACCTGAACGGTAAGCCAGCCCAAGCCCGTTTTAGGTGTATGCTTAATCAGATTACGCAAGGTTTCTGCGCGAATTAAAGGCACGTCGCCATAGAGCACCAGTACGCGATGCGATGCGGGAATATGAGGTATCGCCTGTAAAACGGCATGTCCCGTACCCAATTGCTTTTTCTGCTCAATCCATTTGACATCCATTTGCGCCAAACGCTGTTTCACACCCTCGCCACCGTGGCCATAAACCACGAAGACACGACCTTTCGCCAACATTTGCGCCGTTTCGATCACGTGCTCTAACAGGGGTTTGCCCGCCAACGCGTGCAACACTTTCGGTAGGCTGGATTTCATCCGTGTTCCTTCGCCTGCCGCTAAAATAACAATGCTGAGTTCTTTCTGCATTTATCGACCACTTTTTTCAGATATCAAGTGATCGAGTATAACAGAGTCTGGGGGATGGCAAAATGTTATCGTTTTGAAAAGGGGGAACGCGTCTAAATATGAACAAAAAGTAAGATGGCGCGGATAAAACCAGCCTTTCCCCCAAGAACCTCTGGAAAACAAGGAAATTCCATAGTGAAACAAGAACTTACCAATTCTCGCACGGCTTGTGCGAGAAATTAGACGAGAACTAGGCGAAGACGACAATGAGCAATCCTCGCCGCAACCCCTAGTAAGAACAAGAACCTGTTTGAAACAACGGCAAATCCCCGCTATCTTGGAAAACAAATAAATTGCCTGGAGACTGGCCTCTTTCCCTCAATTCTTCTCTGAACTCATCTCTCTCGCCACCATCTTCAGGAAAATTACTAATTATTTCACGCATAGCGTAGTCGTTATTGCTTGCGAAGAAAAAACGTAGCTGCTTATGTACAATATTCTTAGATAGAGAAATTTCACTGATAACAGCGTCAAGATCAGGGTCATTTATCCCTAGCGCACTAAGCTCTCTTCCTAGAAAGCCTGGGTGTAATTGTTCTAAACACAACATAATTGCGTAGTCTTTGTGCTGTAGCAACAAGGAAAAAGGGAACTTTTTTGTCTCAAGGAGTTTTTCCTTAATAGAATAAGGTATTTCTGTTGATATATCTTTAAACACTGTAGATCTTTTTTTTGTTTTTTGAGAAAGGTAACTTTCAAGAACTCTTCTAACCTTATCAGAAACACATGTTATTCGCTGGAAGTTTTTTTGATGCTTTTTCGCAATGCCGTTTTGTTTACTGCTTTTAAAATAGCGTGTCATCGGATTGATCGTCTCTTTATAAGTTAAAACAATAGAAAAAACTAAGCACGCAATGAGCGCCCCCAAGGGCAGCGTTAATGCTCCTCCCAGAAAGCATACGAGCGCTACTGGCCAGACTAAGGTTTCTATGCCTTCGATATTATCTTTTGAGGCAAAAAAGCTCGCCCACACCATCATAGGCAAACAAGCAAGGGCAAACTGCAATAACCCACACAACATGCCTAGGAGCATCGAAAGATAAAATTTCGTACCATTAAAGCACATTCCGTCCCTAAAAGTATGGAGATGATTCGCTTTTGCCACGCTATGAATCATGGCATTTTGATTTATATTATTTTGATGTTGTTGATAACCTCTTTTATCGGCATCAAAAGGAATAAATAGACGCTTTTCAAATTTGCGAAACGAGCGATAATTAATAGTCGGCAGTCCCTTACGGCCTGTTTTTAAATGAGAGATTGAGTCGAATACTTTTTTAGAATAAGCCATTGCATCATAGGCTGAACTATCCGGAAGATTATATTCGTTTAAATTTTTATTTAATTTTTGAACAAGCAATTGTTGACGTGTGCCTAAGTTCAATGATACGCCTCTAAAAAAACTATTTGTATTACTGAATTTAATCTGGCTCAAGATGTCTAAGTAGCTAAATATTAAATCGAAGAGGGAAGCTTCCCCTTTTTTATTCGAGCCATTTGAAAGCGATTCAAGTTCGTTTATAGCAGTGTATTGGGAGACAGGGGGAAGTTGCTCATTATTGTTAATCGAGACATCACCAGAATAAGAAGCAAGACGCTCACTCCCAAGCAATGAAGTTTTTTCATGGGGTGACGTCGCATTATTTTTACGCTTGGTTCTTGTAAGGCGTGATAATAGCCGTGACAGCATGCTTGGCTTAGAGGGCGCATCCAAAGCAGGTGAGTTTAAATTTTCAATAGGAATAACTACTGTATCGTTATTCTTAGAAAAATAATTCGGTTTTGAAGCATACTCAGTAGAATCATCTTCAGACTTATCATCTTTAAAAGCCCAGCTTCGTTTATCTTCTTCGGTAGCTCGACCTTTGCCTTTTCTTCGCTGCCTTAGTTGTCTGGCTCTATTATCGTTCTCACTCGCTCTCACTTGATTCATTAGATAGGACATGAAATCAGTATCTTGCATGACCTCGTCGACCAAAGGATCAAGTAGCTGATTTTCTTGTTGTTTCGCCATAACAGTCTCTACTTTTTTATTAAAAAATGTAAAAACAATGCACAGAACTTCTCCGTATTTATCAAGCTTCTGTTAGTGGCACGCGATGTGCCCGGTGAAAATGATCCATTTATCAAGGGGTTGTCACGCTTGACAACCACTGATGCGGTGTGTATACTTTTTCACCATTACTTAAATAATAACAGGATAGATCGTTATGGCTAAATTAGTAGGCAAAGACAACCAGGCTTGCTCCGAAAGCAATGTTGGCGTAACGACCAGTATTCATAACGATAGTAGTAAACGTAATATAGTCAAGAAGCCAGGCATCCTGTCACGATTATATTCTTTTATTATAAAAAGTGGGAAGAAGCATCAACATGCTGTAGTGGTCACAGACAAAACACCTTTAATAGAAAAATATAACGGCAACGACTCTAGCTCTAATGATGTCACGATAACAATAAATGATACACGCGAGATGGCATCATTGCCCGTAGTGCGAACCTCTGAGAATTCAATCACAAATTTTTCAGGGCTAGTTCTATATACGATAGCACAATATTTAGGGTTTAAACACAGATTGAAATTCAGCGGGCTTAATGAAAAATCCCTATACAATACTCGTCATTTTGCTATACATAGTATGTTACATTTTAGATTACGCGAACATTTGAAGAGCACTGTTCAATTGATAATCGCTAAACATAAAGAGCTTGGTTTTACGCTAGATGAAGCAAAAAATAAAGCTAATACCCTCTTGTGCAAGGTGACCTTATCTCCAACAACAATGCGAGAAATTGAGAGGTTGCGATATAAGACCACAGCTAATATCGTCATAATTAATAACGAGGAAAGTAAAACTGACGCATTAGCTGAAGCTATAATACAGCGAAATGATCCACTCTATCTGTTGATTCAAGATACGAAAAGTAAAGATTGGCAACTAGAGCGTCATATCGCTGAAAATGTGAAGGTAGATATTGCGCTAGAGAAAGTCGACGGGCTTAAGCAAGCAATTCGTGAAAATGATGCGGATGCCATAAAACAAGCTATTGTCGCCTATGAAAATCCTCTCGTTAAAAGCATAGAATCGCACAGAGAAGTGCTCCAAGATTTATACCGTCTATTTTATTATAATGATAACTCTGACCAAGAAATAGTTCGTGATAATATCGCTACAAGCTTTTGTGATAGAGTTAACCCAACAGCAATATACTGTTCAGTTATTATGGGATTTGTGGGGGGTGTCGCGGCGGCAATGGTGCTTAACATGGTAGGTCTGTTCTCCTCTGAATACATCAGGGAGAGATATTTTCCTTCCATCGGGTTCCCCGGTAAAATTTATCTGGCAATAGCCTGTGCATCATTTTCAATATTCTGCCTCCTTGGGGCGATAATCGGAGGTGTATCTCCAGGAATTCAATATGCGATTAATCGTGCTGCAAACAAGGCTAAAATTGCTAAAAACAAACGTCAATTAAAAAAGACCCTTTCTAAGTACGGAAAAGAACTTTTGGTCATCTCTAAGGGCGAGGAAATTCCCAGCCCTTTTAATGTAGATCAGGTTATTAAAGATTTATCTTTCTATAATATTTTAAGCAGTAAGCAAGGCAATATAAATGCTTTTTTGCGTGCCTATGCTTATGACAGAACTGAAAAACAAGGTTGGATAAATTGGCATGCTAAAGGGGGTTACAAATACCTGCCTTTTAATGGTAAGGAGCTTATTAGGTCAACCAATGATTATACTTTAAGTCGCCTGCTGGAAAAGCAATATTATTCTAAGTTGATTTTTGAACACGAGTCAAACCCTACGCGGCTACAGGAAGCATTCACAGAATTTACAACAAAGAAGCAAATGAAGCAGCAAGACCCGTCTAAGTCAAAAAGCAAAGCTGACTTGCTGGAGCTTTTGCAAGATCTTTTAATTCCAGTGATTGCAGATGATGTCACGAATAAAATACATCAAAGAGTGATTTTATTGTTAGCAAAGCATGATAATTATGTCGCCAAATTTTTTGCAATAAACATAATAATAAAACGAGAGCATAGCCATTTAATCACAGGCCTTGCTTATCATAGTACGCAAGCAAAAAAAATCTTCGGGCAAAGACTTGGCAGAATGCGATGTGATGATGCGCTTAGTGAGGACGATCTAGGCATTGCAAAAAATCTACTTACTCAGATAACGATGGACACTAAAGGCAAAAATAGCTTACCTGATAAAGTGGGCTATTATCGCGATGTTAATGATAATGTGTTTTTTAAACATGGGGATGCGCTAAATCACTCGGGGCATTCAAGCCACAACCTTAAGTTAGCCATGTAATCTCTGGCGCCATACTGCGCCAGGTTCCCATGCGGTAAAGATAGTCTGCCAGTGGTTTTGAGTCGCGCAAGATGGGGTGCAATCATCATCCCCTACGCTTTAAAATTGAATAGCGCTCATATCAAACGGCAGATCAGGGTCAACACACAACAAATAAGAACGATCCAAGCGGTCTGAAATACCTTCCAGCACCAAGGAGTATTCTCGTATGTTTTTTGCGCGGCCATACTTGTCAAGCACAAGGATCGGATCGCGAGCATCCAGATAAACGCGCTCAGGCCCCTCAATCAGAGCAACCTGCCAGGGCTGGGCGCCGTGGTTTTTTTTGAGTGATTGAATCATCTTTCGCACTTTGGGCAATTGTTTTTTGTCGATGTACTCGACTTTGGGCAATTTGCGGGTATAGAGCTTTTTGGCGATCGTAACGATGGGGTGATCTGAGGTTAAGCCTGCAAAGTAACGAATCATGGAAAAGACATCGTAGTCACACAAGCCTTTATAAAGATGGTAGTTGTCTTTTAAAAACGCCTGTTTATTTTTATCGCTGGGGTTTTTCTTTTCTTCTTGGTTGTATTTTGTGACGGCAATTAGGAAACGTGCCAAATTTTTATTTTTGACTTCGGGAAATAAATGTTCTTCAGCGACGCTGTGTGCCAAGTATTTTAAAAACATAATCAACAAAAATTCGGCGGCGTATTTCTTCCCGTGTTGATATACGTTTTGTATCATCAACCGGCGCGCCATTAAGTATTCTTCAACAACACCGATGCCTTTGGTCGTGATGCCTAGGCGTTTTTGTTTTTCCTCATTTTTGACCACGGTTAAACAATGCAACAGCCAGCGAAAATCATAGGCGCCATAACTTACGCCACAGAAGTGGCTGTCACGACCCAAATAGTCCAGTCGATCTGCATCGAGTTGTGAAGAGACGATATCTGCGAGCAAGGTTTTTTTGCTTTCTCGATGCATGATTAAACGAGAAAGGATTTGAAAATCATCGGAGGAGAGTAGTTTGTTTTGTTTGTATTCCGCTAAAAACAAAGGCGTCCAATCTTCGTGCTGAATGGATTTTTTGTGAAAGACGCTTTCGAAGGCGTGTGAAAAAGGGCCGTGGCCAATGTCGTGCAAAAGCCCTGCTAACATCACGGTTTTGCGGTCTTTGGTCGGCAGATCAAGCTTACCTGCGATCTGACCCGCGACATAACACGCACCAATACAATGACTAAAGCGCGTATGTGTCGCCCCCGGAAACACAAGATCGGCCATGCCGAGTTGTTTGATTTGACGGAGACGTTGGAAATTAGCCGTGTCCATTAAGGGTTTGATCCAGGTGTTTTCTTCATCGGTGAATTGCATGGAGCCATGTACGGGGTCTTTGATAATGTGGTAGGTGTTTTTCATTGTGTGTTTTGTCAAGTTTTAGTCTGGTTTAACTATATCACCCTCCAATAAAAATGCGAAGTGATATGTGGGCACGTGGATCCCGCGGTCAAGCCGCGGGATGACGCGGGGGTGGTGGAATGCGATGTTGATATGAGGGCATGTGGATCCCGCGGTCAAGCCGCGGGATGACGCGGGGGGTGGTGGAATGCGATGTGATATGTGGGCACATGGATCCCGCGGTCAAGCCGCGGGATGACTTGGGGGTGGCGGAATGCGATGTGATATGTGGGCATGTGGATCCCGCGGTCAAGCCGCGGGATGACGTGGGGGGTGGTGGAATGCGATGTGATATGGGGGCACGTGGATCCCGCGGTCAAGCCGCGGGATGACATCATTCCTAGCTCTTTCCAAGCTTATCCTGACGAGACAGCTTACTCATGTTTTGAATCACGCGAATTTGAGCTGCGGATTCTTCTAGCTGAAGAATCGCTTTATCATAATCCATTTTTTCTTGTTTTTTGTCGGTAAGCATCTTACGCGCTTTCTCTTGCGCTTCGAGTGCGGCCGCTTCATCAATGTCGTCGGCACGAAGGACGGTGTCGGCTAGGATGGTGGCGGTTTCGGGTTGCACCTCTAAAATGCCTCCGGAAACATAAAACACTTCCACTTTACCATGCGTCGTCGTCGCCACCACTTCGCCGGGGCGAATGCCGGTCAACAAGGCGGTGTGCCCTGGGTAAATACCCAAAGAGCCTTCTTGCCCGCTGACGGTGACGTGTTCTATCACGCCAGAGAAAATGGCTTTCTCTGCGCTGACAATGTCTAAATGCATGGTAATTGCCATGAATATCGCTCCTAGAATGATTTCGCTTTTTCAACAGCTTCGTCGATGCTACCCACCATGTAAAACGCTTGTTCGGGTAGGTGATCGTATTCGCCTTCGATGATGCCTTTGAAGCCGCGAAGCGTTTCTTTTAATGGCACGTATTTACCAGGTGAGCCTGTAAAGACTTCAGCAACGAAGAAAGGCTGTGAAAAGAAGCGTTGGATTTTACGTGCGCGCATCACGGTACGTTTATCTTCTTCAGATAATTCATCCATACCTAAAATCGCGATAATATCTTTAAGCTCTTTGTAACGCTGTAGAATACGTTGAACACCTTGCGCAATGTCATAATGCTCTTGACCGACAATCAATGGATCAAGCTGACGGCTCGTGGAATCCAAAGGATCCACCGCAGGATAAATGCCAAGCTCGGCAATTTGTCGTGACAACACAACGGTCGCATCCAAATGCGCAAACGTTGTTGCAGGTGATGGATCGGTTAAATCATCCGCTGGCACATAAACCGCTTGGATGGAGGTAATGGAACCTGTTTTTGTTGAAGTAATACGCTCTTGCAGGGTACCCATTTCTTCCGCCAAGGTGGGTTGATAACCTACCGCTGATGGCATACGTCCTAACAACGCTGACACTTCGGTGCCCGCCAAGGTATAACGATAAATGTTATCAATGAATAAAAGCACATCGCGGCCTTCATCACGGAATTCTTCCGCCATCGTCAAGCCTGTTAGACCCACACGTAAACGGTTACCTGGAGGCTCATTCATCTGACCATAGACCAGCGATACTTTATCCAACACGTTGGAATCTTTCATTTCATGATAGAAATCATTACCTTCCCGTGTACGTTCGCCCACACCTGCAAACACAGAGTAACCGCTGTGCGCTGTAGCGATGTTACGGATCAGCTCCATCATGTTCACGGTTTTACCCACACCCGCTCCACCAAACAAGCCGACCTTTCCGCCTTTCGCAAAAGGAATCAGTAAGTCGATAACTTTAATGCCTGTTTCTAACAGTGCTTGGCTTGAGGCTAGCTCATCAAATTTTGGCGGCGCGGCGTGAATAGGGCGACGAATCTCTTCGCCAATCGGCCCTTGTTCATCAATGGGCTCACCCAAGACGTTCATAATACGGCCTAGCGTTTTCTTACCGACGGGTACCGTGATCGGTGCGCCTGTGTTTCGCACGGAAAGCCCGCGTGACAAGCCCTCACTTGCGCCCATCGCAATGGTTCGCACAACACCGTCGCCGAGCTCTTGCTGAACTTCTAGCACTAGGTTTCTGTCTTCTACTACCAAGGCATCATAGATGGCAGGGACAGCGTCTCTTGAAAATTCAACGTCCACGACCGCGCCAATAATTTCTACGATCTTTCCGGTTTGTTTACTCATTATTTACCTCTTTTTCAATACTAACTGACGGCATCCGCGCCTGAAATGATTTCTGAAATTTCTCGTGTAATAGCAGCTTGTCTTGCTTTGTTATAAGCAAGGTTCAAGTCATTGATAATGTCTGCAGCATTATCGGTTGCGCTTTTCATCGCGATCATGGTGGCGGCTTGTTGACAAGCTAAGTTCTCAATGACGCCTTGATACACTTGCGATTCTATATAGTTCTTTAACAATCGATTTAACAACAGCTTGGCATCAGGTTCATAAATATAATCCCAGTGCCGCTTTTTAGCTTCTTCGGCTTTATCCGCGTCGGGAATGATCGGTAAAAGCTGAATTTTCTTCGGCTTCTGAACCATGGTGTTAACGAATTCGTTGTAATAAATATAAAGGGCATCGATTTTCCCTTCGCTGTATTCATCCAACATGACTTTTACAATACCAATCAATTGCTCTACCGTCGGTGCGTCACCCAAATGGCTCGCTTTCGCCACCACTTGTTCGCGCGTGCGGTGAAAGTAACTTTCAGCACGGTGGCCAATCAAGCAAAGATCCATCGGCTTTTCTTCTTTTTCCCATTGCTGCATATCGAGCAATACCATTTTGAAGAGGTTGCTATTTAAGCCGCCGCATAAGCCGCGATCCGTGGAAATGATAATCTTTCCAACGCGATGAATTTTACGAACATCGAGAAAAGGGTGTTTATATTCCGTGCGAGCACAGGCCAAATGATGAATAACATCACGGATTTTTTCGGAATACGGCTTTGAACGCGCCATACGATTCTTGGCTTTTCGCATTTTACTCGCGGCGACCATTTCCATCGCGCGCGTAATTTTCTGCGTGTTCTTAACACTGCCGATTTTCGTTTTAATCTCTTTGGCTGAAGACATGAATCATTACCAACTTTGTGTTTTTAAACAGGTTTCTATGCCTTTTTTCAATGCGGCATCAATCTCGTCGTTAAAATCACCGGTTTCATCAATCTTTTTCATCAGTGCTTTTTCATTGGCATTGAAATAAGAATGAAGCTCATCTTCAAGCTGGGTGATTTTATCAAGCGGCACTTCATCCAAACAACCGCGATCAACGGCATACATGGACACCGCCATTTCAGCCACGGTTAATGGCACATATTGTTTCTGTTTCATGATTTCTGTCACACGTTGCCCTCGCTCGAGCTGCTTACGTGTCACGTCATCTAGATCTGAGGCGAACTGCGCAAACGCTGCAAGTTCACGGTATTGCGCTTGTGCGATACGAATACCGCCGGCCAATTTTTTAATGATTTTCGTTTGCGCAGCACCACCCACACGAGACACAGACAACCCTGTGTTGATCGCGGGACGAATACCGGCGTTGAATAAATCGGTTTCCAAAAAGATTTGTCCATCAGTAATGGAAATCACGTTCGTTGGCACAAACGCAGAAACATCGCCTGCTTGTGTTTCAATGATCGGCAACGCCGTCAGTGAACCGGTTTTGCCTTTGACCGCGCCGTTACTGGCTTTTTCAACGTATTCCGCATTCACACGCGCCGCTCGCTCCAATAACCGTGCATGCAAATAAAAGATATCACCAGGATACGCTTCACGACCTGGAGGTCGGCGTAACAACAATGAAACTTGGCGATAGGCCCAGGCTTGCTTGGTTAAATCATCATAAATGATTAATGCGTCTTCGCCGCGATCACGGAAATATTCACCCATGGAACAACCCGTATAAGGCGCGATGTATTGCATCGCCGCAGGATCAGAGGCATTAGCTGCAACAATGATCGTGTGCTCCATGGCGCCGTGCTCTTCAAGCTTGCGCACTACACTAATAACGGAGGAGGCTTTTTGCCCGATCGCTACATAAATACATTTAATACCGGTGCCTTTTTGATTGATGATGGCATCGATCGCCGCGGCTGTTTTACCGGTTTGTCGATCACCAATGATCAATTCGCGTTGTCCACGGCCAATCGGCACCATGGCGTCAATCGCTTTCAAGCCGGTTTGAAGAGGTTGCGATACGGATTGGCGGTAAATCACCCCTGGGGCAATTTTTTCGATCGGTGAGGTTTCTTTCGTTTCAATCGCACCGTGACCATCAATCGGGTTACCCAAGGAATCAACCACGCGTCCTAGCAACGCTTCGCCGACCGGTACTTCTAAAATACGGCCGGTGGTTTTAACGGTTTGGCCTTCTTTAAGGTGTTTGTAATCACCCAGGACAACCGCACCGACAGAATCCCGCTCAAGGTTCAACGCCATACCATAGACGCCGTCGGCGAATTCGATCATTTCGCCTTGCATGACATCTTCCAGACCATAAATCCGAACAATACCGTCTTTCACACTGACAATGGTGCCTTCGGTACGGATGTCGCTTTTGCCAACAAAGCCTTCGATGCGTTGCTTGAGGACTTCACTGATTTCTGATGAATTTAATTGCATAGTTGATCACCTTTAAGGGATTTATCAAGTTGTTTTAATCTTCCTAGCGCTGATCCATCAAGCACCAGGTCTCCAGCATAAATAATGGCGCCGCCAAGAAGGCTTGGTTTGACCGTATTTTGTATGCGAATTTTTCGCTGTAAACGTTGTTCTAACTTATCCGCCAATGTTTCACTTTCTTTTTCGGTGAGCGGGTAAGCTGACACCACTTCAGCGTCCAATGTTTTTTCATAGTCTGCACGAAACGCCACGAAATCTAATAAGATCCACGGCAACGCTTCTAGCCGATGATTCGCGAGCACCAAGCGTAAAAAGTCTTGTACCGTTGCTTCCTCGATCGGGCAGACCGACAGAATAACGTCAAACAGTTGCTCGTTTGTGAGCTTTGGATTCAGCAACAATAAAAGTATGTCTTCGCGACCCACTAACGCAGATAAGGCTTCCAAAGTCTCGTTCCACGCGGCAAGCTTTTTTTGTTTGAAGGCAATTTCAAACGCCGCCAGTGCGTAAGGTCTTGCAACTTTCACTAAATCAATCATTAAAGCCCTTCCATCAATTCAGTGAGTAGTTTTTCGTGTGATGTTGGATTCACGTCTTGCTGCAAAATCTTCTCAGCGCCAGCAACAACCAAGTTAGCCACGTCATTACGCAGACCTTCTTTCGCCGCCGTCAACAATTGTTGCACTTCGGTGCTGGCCTGCTTTAAAATAGTTTGGCCTTCTTGTCTCGCATGTTCTTTGGCTTCTTCAAGAATTTGTACCGAGCGTTTATTCGCATGCTCCACCACGTGAGAGGCTTCAAGCTTGGCATCACGTATGATGTCGGTAGCTTTGTGTTGAGCAAGCTCCAAATCACGCTTACCACGCTCACCGGCTTCAAGGCCGTCGGCAATGGTTTTTTGCCGTTCGTGCATGGCTTTCGTGATGGGTGGCCAAATGTATTTCATCGTAAACCAAATGAACACGCAAAACGTGATGATCTGGCCTATGAGAGTTAAATTGATACTCATTTACGATTCTCTCTTGTTATACCGTGATTTAACTAGCTAACTTCGCTGCTGCACTGATAGCTTGCGTAACGAACGGGTTCGATGCGAAGAATAAGTACAGTCCCATCACGATAGAAATCGCGGCGAACGCATCAACTAAACCAGCCATCAAGAACATACGCATCATCAACATGGATGATAGTTCAGGCTGACGAGCCACACCTTCCAAAAATTTACCACCAAGAATACCGAAACCAATCGCGGTACCTAGCGATGCTAATCCGATCAACAGACCCGCTGCGATCGCCGCAGGACCCGTTACGTGTGCAAGCGCCGCAATACCGGCTATCGTTAAGTTTGTCATCATGCCTCCTAAGCTTTGTTATTGACTAGTGTGTTTCATGCGCCATGCTTAAATACACGATGGTTAACATCATGAAGATAAACGCTTGTAACACGATAATTAAAATATGGAAAATAGACCAAATGCCTCCCGGTACCCACTGGATCCAGAACGGCATGATTGCGATCAAAATAAAAATTAACTCGCCCGCAAACAGGTTACCGAAAAGCCGTAGTGCCAATGATAGGGGCTTGACGAACTCTTCGATCATTTTAAAAACAAAGTTGATGGGGAATAGCCAGACACCGAAAGGCTTGAAGAAAACTTCTTTCCCAACGCCCAATAGGCCTTTGACTTTAAAGTTATAAAAGATAATCAGTACAAAAATGGGGATCGATAGACCAAAGGTAATGTTGGGATCCGCGGTAGGTACCGATCTAAAATCGTGAACACCCACAAACGACAAGATCGAGGGCAGGAGGTCAACCGGAATCAAATCCATAAAGTTCATCAGGAACACCCATATAAATATGGTAAGTGCCAAGGGAGCAATCAGTGAGCTTTCGCCGTGGAAGGTTTCTTTGACCAAACCGTCAACGAACTCGATCATCACTTCGACAAAATTCTGCAAGCCACCGGGAACGCCTGACACCATGCGAACGGCGGCGTAACGAAATAAGAAAAGAAAGCTGACACCCAGGATCAAAGCGAGGCTCATGGTGTCGAGATTGATCGTCCAAAAGCCGTTGTTGTTGGTAGTAATCGACCAGTTGAGCACATTAAGCTGCCAATGCCCTAAGTGGTGTGTTACGTATTGTGCCGATGTTTGCATTCTGTTAATTCAGTTCTTTAAAATTAATAAAAGGTGCTACCCAGAACACCATCAAATTCAACATATAGCTCACCAAAAAAGGGATGATCGCTATGTTCAAAAAGAGCACTGCCAAAATAAACAATGCGCCTTGTATCAATAACTTGGTCAGCTCCCCGACACAAAAGGCCGCAACAAATTGCTTGGCCGCTCTCGCGCCTTGGTGCTTAAAAATCTTCCGGCTAAAATACACATTGGAGATTAAACAAATCCCCCCAGCCACCAGCGCCGAATACGCCGCTTGCGCATCCACAACGATCCCCATCATCAAGGCGATGATTAACGTTAAGATCACTTGCGAAATGATAAGCTTTAATACAATTCGCCGTGTCGCGCCCATTAATTTCGGCATTTTATGTCAATTCACTGGAAATTTCGGGCAGTATAATGAGTTCGGGGGCAAAAGGCAACGGTTTCTGGTGGATTTTCGTCTATTTTTGACCAGGTGAGGTAGAGGGAAAGATCGAGGTACCACCAAGCGGCGTTGAATCAAATAACAACGCCGCCGGACAAGGGTGTACTAATGCAGCTCAATATCTGCAGACGTATTCATCGCATCACGTGCGCCCACCTCCCAGTTGCTTCGGCCGTCTAGCATGCGTTGTGCGAAGACTTTAGCGCCCGGTAGGTCATGATTTTTTGCTGCGCCGCATTGGATTACATTGGCAAAAGGAACTTCGTCATAGGCCAAGACATCGCGAAACGCTTTTTCCAGTGCGCTAGCAACTTTGTCGTAATCTTGATTGATTGTAACAACATAAAATCCTGTCTGGCATCCCATGGGGCTAAAATCGACAATGCCGCCAATGTATTTACGAATCGCAACGGCCATCGCGTGTTCCAAAGCATGCAATATGGGCATAGGCACATATTCCACATTAGGCTGGGTGAGGCGAAGATCGTATTTATAAATTTTATCTTGATCATTCACATCAATGATCCCCGCATACCTTAAAAAGGGGGCCTTAACAAGCCGGTGATCAAATAGCGCGCTCTCTGGAAGTTTGTCTTCGGTGACTTTGGTCTTCATAGTATCTCATCCTTGTTTGGAATAAAAAAACAGCATTGATCGTCTCATAGATTTTATTTCAAAACAACCGCCTTTTACTTATCCGCAAGCATGCTCACAAGCACGCCGAGTGCGACTGTGCAGTGCGTCTAGCGTATTCATGCAAGCGCTGGCTTTGTTAAGCGCATAAAAATGCAACGATGGCGCACCGGCAGCTAGCAATTTGGCACACAGGTGGGTTGTTATTTTTTCACCCATCGCTTGAATGGCGTTTAAATCATCCCCGCACGCATCCAAACGCGTGCGAATCCAGCGCGGTAGCTCTGCTCCACAGCTGTCTGAAAAGCGCGCGAGTTGTTTGTAATTGGTGATAGGCATAATGCCGGGAACGATGGGGATATCAATGCCTAGGTTTTTACAATCGCTGATTAGATGGTCGTATGCATCCGCATTATAAAAATATTGAGTAATGGCTGAGTTGGCGCCCTCGTGAACTTTGCTTTGCAAATGCTTCAGATTATCGCTCATGTTGCGTGCTTCCGGGTGGCACTCGGGATAGGCGGCAACGGAAATATGAAAATGATCACCGGAGTGTTCTCGGATAAACGCCACCAAATCTCGCGCATAACGAAATTCGCCCGATAGCACGCCTATGCCAGAAGGAAGATCACCCCTCAAAGCGACCAGACGATCAATGCCTTTGGCCTGATAATCATCGAGCAATCGTTTGATGGTCTCTTTGCTGGCACCAATGCATGAAATATGGGGCGCCACGGGTGTGCTGGTTGCCGCTAACAGCGTGTCGACCGCTTGTATGCTTCGCTCTTGCATAGAACCGCCGGCGCCATAGGTCACGGAAAAATACTCAGGCGAATAATCATTTAATTGTTGTGCTGTTTTGGCGAGTTTTTTTAAACCGTCGTCTGTTTGTGGCGGAAAAAATTCGAAGCTAACGGGCGGAAGGTTATTGGTCGACATAAGTTGAATCCGTTCAATCGCATAAGGTAGTTAATTCTGCCACCTGTTCTAGCGGGTTTCAAACTATTTTGCTATGCTTTCTTCTCTAATTGGATACAGGATGATCTATGACGCTTCAAGCAACCCTACAACAACGCATTATGCTGCTCGATGGCGGCATGGGAACGTTGATTCAATCTTATCAATTAACCGAAAAAGATTATCGCGCCCAACGATTCGCAGATCACCCTGTTGCTTTGTTGGGCAATCACGATGTCCTTTCTGTAACGCGTCCCGACATTCTTCAAGCCATTCATCGCGCTTACCTTGACGCCGGCGCAGATTTTATTGAAACCAATACGTTTAATTCAACCAGCATCGCCCAACAAGATTATCAGTTACAAGACGCCAGCTATGAGCTTAACTTAGCTGGCGCCAAACTTGCGCGGCTTGTCGCTGATGAGGCGACGCAAAAAACACCGGATCAACCTCGTTATGTCATCGGCACACTGGGGCCGACGAATCGCACGACCTCCATGTCGCCTGATGTTAATCGGCCGGAATTTCGTAACGTTAGCTTTGATGCGCTTGTAGATGCTTATACAACGTCGCTTCAAGGTTTAATGGATGGCGGTGTTGATGTGCTGATGCTTGAGACCGTGTTTGATACGTTGAATTGCAAGGCGGGTATTTATGCCATTGAAACTTATTTTGAGAAACATAAGACACGCATTCCTTTAATGATTTCTGGCACCATTACCGATGCCAGTGGGCGAACGTTATCGGGGCAAACGATCAGCGCCTTTTGGCATTCGGTGAAACACGCTAAACCTTTGGCCATCGGGATTAATTGCGCGCTTGGCGCCGAAGAAATGCGGCCTTATTTGCAGGAGCTTGCAAGCATTGCAGATTGTTATGTTTGTGCGCACCCTAATGCGGGTTTGCCGAATGAATTCGGAGAGTATGATCAAACGCCTGAACAAATGGCAGACTCCATTAAAGATTTTGCGACCCGTGGTTTTGTTAATATTGTGGGTGGGTGCTGTGGGACAACGCCGGAGCATATTGCGGCGATGGTGAAGGCCGTTGAAAACGTTCCCGTAAGGAAATGCTACGAGACATCCCTGGATACCGCGGTCAAGCTGCGGTATGACGCTAGCCGGATGGACTTGACTGCAGCATCCAGACATTGTTGTTTGAGTGGATTGGAAACACTGGCCATCACGCCAGAGAGCAACTTTATTAATGTTGGTGAACGAACCAATGTCTCAGGCTCCGCACGTTTCGCCAGACTCATTCGCGCTGAAAATTATGAAGAAGCATTAAGTGTCGCGCGTCAACAAGTAGAAAATGGCGCGCAGATTATTGATATAAATATGGATGATGCCATGCTTGATTCCGCGCAGGCCATGGATGTTTTTTTAAAATTAATTGCGAGCGAACCTGATATCTCTCGTGTGCCTATCATGATTGATTCGTCTAAATGGAGCGTCATTGAAGCCGGCCTGAAATGTGTGCAAGGCAAATCCATTGTCAATTCCATTAGCTTAAAAGAGGGTGAAGCTGCTTTCTTAGAACGTGCACAACAAGTCTTACGCTATGGTGCGGCTGTGATTGTTATGGCATTTGACACCGAAGGTCAAGCGGACACGAAAGCACGGAAAGTTGAGATTTGTCAGCGCGCCTATGATTTGCTGGTGAATCAGGTGGGATTTGATCCTTGTGATATTATTTTTGATCCCAATATTTTTGCGGTGGCAACAGGCATTGAAGAACACAACAGCTATGCTAAAGATTTTATCGATGCCATCAAAGAAATTAAAAAAACATGCCCCGGCGCTTTAATCAGCGGGGGAGTTAGCAATGTTTCCTTTTCCTTTAGAGGAAACAACCCGGTGCGTGAGGCGATGCATTCAGTCTTTCTTTATCACGCGATTCAAGCCGGCATGGACATGGGCATTGTGAACGCCGGGCAATTGCAAATTTATGAAGACATTCCTGCGGAGTTAAAAGCGTGTGTTGAAGATGTTATTTTAAATCGTCGTAGTGATGCAACCGATCGCTTATTGGCGGTATCCGACACTGTAAAATCTGCTGTTATTGAAGACGAAAAAGACCCTGAATGGCGAAAACTAAACGTCAACGAACGCTTGTCGCATGCGCTCGTTAAAGGCATCACGGACTTTATTGAACAAGACACAGAAGAGGCAAGGTTGCAATGTGATCATGCCATTCAAGTGATCGAAGGCGCCTTGATGGATGGCATGAATCTTGTCGGTGATTTATTTGGTGAAGGTAAAATGTTTTTACCACAAGTGGTGAAAAGTGCGCGCGTGATGAAAAAAGCGGTTGCTTATCTCTTGCCTTTTGTTGACGCTGAAAAAACATCAACCTCGCATAAAGGTAAAATTTTAATGGCGACGGTCAAGGGCGATGTGCATGATATTGGAAAAAATATTGTGGGCGTTGTTATGCAATGCAATGGTTATGAGGTGATTGATTTAGGTGTTATGGTGCCTTGTGAAAAAATCCTTGCGGCGGCTGTTGAACACCAGGTCGACATTATTGGTCTCAGTGGATTAATCACGCCTTCGTTGGATGAGATGTCACACATCGCCAAAGAAATGCAGCGCTTAAACTTTAAAACAACCGTGCTGATTGGGGGCGCGACAACCTCGAGAGTACACACTGCTGTTAAAATTGATCCGCATTATGATCATTCGGTGATTTATGTTAAAGATGCGTCTCGCAGCATTCCCATGCTATCAAAACTGTTAAACCATGAAGCCAGCGCCTTCAAACAAAGCATCACAGAAGAATATAAAACAGTTCGTGCGCGCCATGAAGGTAAGCGAGCAAAAACCGACTGGCTAACGCTGGACGCAGCAAGAGCGAACAAAAAACCGATCGATTGGTCGCATTACACACCACCCAAACCTCAATTTATTGGCAGAAAAACCCTAACCTTTGATTTAAACACGCTGGTCAATTACATCGACTGGACGCCTTTCTTCAGGGCGTGGGAATTGGCCGGGAAATTTCCTGCCATCTTAGACGATGAGGTTGTCGGTACACAGGCGCGTACGCTTTATAACGATGCGAAAAACTTGCTGCAGCAGATCATTGACGAGAACTTGTTGGAAGCTCAAGGTATTTTAGCTTTTTATCCGGCGAATACCGTCAACCACGATGATGTTGTTTTATATACTGACGAAAAAAGAAACCAAGAGCTCATACGATTTCATCATTTAAGACAGCAAAACAGAAAACCGCCGGGCAACGCAAACAAAGCGCTATCCGATTTTATTGCGCCTAAAGAAACGAAGCTTCAAGATTATATAGGTATCTTCGCCGTAACCGCAGGCGTTGGCTTGAATGAATTAGCCAAAGAATATGAAAATAACCATGATGATTATAACAGTATCTTATTAAAAGCCCTGGGCGATCGCTTGGCAGAAGCCAGCGCTGAGTATTTACACGAGCAGGTAAGAAAACAATACTGGGGATATGCGTCGAACGAGGACTTCGCCAACGACGCCTTAATTAAAGAAAAATATCAAGGCATACGCCCTGCACCAGGCTATCCTGCCTGCCCCGATCATACGGAAAAAGCCTTATTATTTGAGCTGCTCCATCCTGAAGATATTGGCATCAGCTTAACAGAAAGCATGGCCATGTGGCCGGCATCCTCCGTCTCGGGCTTTTATTATTCGCACCCTGAATCGCAGTATTTTGCTGTGGGTAAAATCAACCAGGATCAAGTGGAAGATTATGCGGCTCGTAAGGCTTGTGATTACGATGTTATCGCTAAGTGGTTAACTAGCTCGCTGGGGTTTTGATGTCAGCAATAGCACAACAAAAACATCAAGTTATGGCGCGATATAGGAATCGTATATCGCGCCACAAATGCAAGCGCTTGCTTGATCAAGGGCCATGGTGCAGCGACCAGCACACTGCCCGCTCCAGATCATTCGCCTCAAAAAACCGTTATTTTTCAGCAAACTGCCAAAATTGAGCTATCCTTATGTTTAGCAGAGCAAAAAAGGAATATCTGTGATGAAAGCTTTAGTTTCGTTGTTCCTTGTTAGTGTCGTCACGTTGTGTTTTATGCCCGCCATGGCAACAGGCGCGGGCATGAAGCACTCTTTTTCTAACAAGACCCACGCTGTTTTTCCTGAACATTCTGGGAAAAACCTTAACAAGAAGATTGGCCATATAAAAACGGGGAAATGCTCAATGACGCGTTCTCTTGAACCTGTGAGCCCCTAAAAGGAGATTGTCTGTGGATCAGCTAGAAGTTGCCATCATTGGTGCGGGCTACATTGGTACGGCGCTTGCCAACGCATTTTCCAAGTATCACAGAGTCATTGTGTATGATTTTAATGTTAAGCGCATTGAAGAGCTCCAGGATCAAAAAGATATTTATCATGAGCTTTCAGAAGGGGCGCTTGAAAACATTCACTTAACCTCTGACTCCATTGATATAAAAAACGCCGACGTTTACTTGATCACGGTGCAATCGCCGATTAAGGATTTTAAGTCGCAAGAACCTAAGTTTTATTTTTTAGAAAGCGCCTCTGAACTGATCGGCGGATTTTTGCAAAAGGGTAATGCGGTGGTGCTAGAATCCACAGTCTTTCCTGGCTTCACAGGCACGCTGTTAAAAGGCTGGTTAGAAAAAGCTAGCGGCCTGCATGCTGGCAAAGACTTTTATTTGGGCTATTCGCCTGAACGTGTGAACCCCGGGGATCCTGAGCATCAAATCCAAAATGTCACTAAAATTGTTGCTGGGCATGATGATGCGTCATTGTCTTTTATGGAAGACTTCTATCAACCTGCCTTGCTTGAAAAGGTTTACAAAGCGCCCTCAATGAAAGTAGCTGAAGCCGCGAAAATGCTGGAAAACATGCAGCGAGATACGAATATCGCATTGATGAATGATGTTGCTATGGCGTTTCATCGCATGGGCATTAACACCAAGGACGTCTTGGATGCTGCAAAAACAAAATGGAACTTTCTTCCCTTTAAGCCTGGCTTTGTTGGCGGGCACTGTATTCGTATTGATCCTTACTATTTTATTTACGAAGCAAAACAATACGCGGCAAGCCCTAAGTTCATACAACTGGCTCGCGATGTGAATGAATCGATGCTTGAATATACCTTTCACTTAATTAATAAAGAAGCGCTTAAGTTTGGCGAACAGCTTGCATGCAAGGTCGCGCTACTAGGAATAAGCTTTAAACCGGATTGTTCTGATTTTCGCGAGTCCTTACTTGTCGAACTTTACCGAGAGCTTGCCGAGAAATACGAACATTTCCTTTGTATTGACCCGGTCATTGATGATCATTTGCTTAAAATAAAGGAAGATATTACGCTGGATTCTTTAGATGACGCAGCCGAGATTGATTTATTAATATTGGGGCAATCTCATCAAGTGTTTATTGATATGGGATTAGAAAAGCTGAAAGGCTTGCTTTCAAAGCAGGGCATGATCATTGATCTTGCGCAGTGTTTTAATAAGAAAGATTATGATGCTGTGGGGATTAAATTCTGGCAGCTTTAATCATGGAAACCGTACATTGCTTTTTCGCACGCCGTTATGGCGACTAACCCCAGGCGGTGGTTTACGGTAATGAATACCAAAAAAATCCAACCTTGGCAACACAAAATGACCCACACGTGCGGCAAAGTTATTCCAGTTTCTACGATCTGCCTGACTCCAACCCAGCTCTGCAAGCGCGATCATTTTAGGGAACAGCATGTATTCCATGCGTTTTTTTGAAATAATAGTTTCGCCCCAAAGCGCACCCTGCACGCCGACAATTTTTTTCGCCGCTTTGCTTGGCATGTTTCCTGGAATAGGCATGTAATCATAAACCGTAAACGTATTCACATAGCCCGCCCAATGATAACCCGGTTCTTTCGCTGAAGCATTGTAAGCTAAATCAAGGTATAAACGCTGCGCTGGTGTCAACACCACCGAATAGCCTTGCTTAGCTGCTTCCATGCCTGCTTGATGATTAGTCCAGGCGTAAATCAAAGTGTTTTTATCCAAGCCAGAATAAGGCATATCATTCCAGCCCGCTAAACGCTTCCCGTATTTTTTTGCGATCTTTTGCAATCGCTTTAAGAAGGCGGCGTGAATTTCTGTTTCGTTTTTATGAGGATACATGGCAAGACAAGCCGGTGATTTTGCCCAGGCATCCAGCGGCAATTCATCGGAGCCGATGTGAATGATATTACCTGGGAACATTTGTGACACGCGTTCAATAATACGATTAATAACAACGAAGGTACTTTTCAAACAGGGGTTCAGCACATTGTCGTGATAGCCTTGTACGGAAGTGTAGGTGGATCGATCTTTGGGGTCTTGTAACATGCCAGGCAGTGCTTTAATTAAAGCGCGCGCATGGCCGGGGATATCAATTTCAGGAATCACCTGAATATGCCGCTTAGCGGCATAGGCTAGAATGTCCGCCACCTGTGCTGCTGTATAATAGCCACCATACGGCGCAGCACCTGAGCCGAGGGTAGGTGGTAGCATGCCGAAATGAAACCCTCGCAACGCACCATCCAACCAGCGCTGGCCGGCTTTGGGCATTGTCGTAAGTTGTGATAAAAAGCCTTTGGTTGCCAGTTGTAATCGCCAGCCTTCATCATCGGTAAGGTGCCATTGGAAGCGGTTCATCTTGAAGCGTGCCATCGTGTTTAATACAAGCTTGACCTCTGCAACGGATCTGAAGTGCCTCACCACATCTAACATCATACCGCGATAAGCAAAGCGCGGGTAATCCAACACATGGACACCTTTCGCCACCCAACGAACATGAGCAACGGGCTTCTGGCTAAATAGCTGCGCGGGGAAAAGTTGAGCCAAACTCTCGACACCATAAAATAAGCCGGCATCACTTTGCGCCGCAATAATGATTTGGTGCTCTCGAACATCTAACGTATACGCTGATTTTTTTTGAAAGGGCTCAAGCTTTCTATCTGAAAATACACTCGGCTTAATTTGGCTAAGCACAATGGCATTTTTCAATGTCAGGCCATTGCCTTTTAGAGGAACAACATTATCTTCAAGCGAAAAACCTGTGGCATGATCAAGGAACGCCGCCAAATACTCCGCCGTTTTTTTAGCGTCTTTCAGGCTGGCGTCGTAAACAATCCTTGTTTTTTGATTCAGAGAAAAAACACCCGGGCTCGCTTTTTCAAACACGGGTAACGGTGTAATGCGCGTATTCACCAAAAGATACGGTAGCTTCGCGGGATTGCCTTCGATAGAGGCTTGGCTTTCTTTCTTGTAAACCTTATAAAAATTAATGTTGTGCTTTGGCGGCAAAAACTGATTTTTCACTGCCGATGCCGGGATATCAATGGCTGTTTTTTTCTTGCCTTGCTTAACAATCAAAAAATACCCAGAAGGTACATCGGATAGTTGCTTCATCAGCGCAGGGCCCGAGATGCCAAAAGTATATCGCTTCAATAGTTTCGCGCCTGTCGGCTTAAGGATGTATAAGTCGGCCAAACGGGTGTCGACTTGATGGCCGCTTTTTTGCTCGACCAAACGACCGTGCGTGACCTTGGTTACCGGCCAAGGGGTGTTAAACGCAAGCGCCCAGTTTTTAATGGCTTTACCGCTTTTATTGGTAACCGTGATATCCGCTGTGTAGCTGCGTGAAGCTGCGTTGACGGATGTTTTTACTTTGAAGTGCACATAAATGCCCGAGGCGGGTGAGGTTTTTGCTTGTACATTCAACGCAAGAACCAAGGGAAGCAAGCAACATAACAGATATTTTCGCACGAGATCATCTCCGTAAAAGCGTATCATTACAGACTAGCACTTTAAGCGGCGGGTTGGCTATCCCAAGATATGAGATTTTCTGGATCCCGCGGTCGAGCCGCGGGATGACGTTGTCCGCGCACACTTGCTCGATCACTAAAATCACGTTAAGCTTTAAACATTATTCTTTATCATAGAAACGGACATTCATGAAAATATTAGTCACAGGTGGCGCGGGGTTTATTGGATCGCATTTAGTTGAACATCATCTAGGAAAGGGCGATGAAGTCATTGCTGTCGATAACTGCTGGAGCGGCTCTGAAGACAATATCAAACCTTTTCTGTCTAATCCTCAATTCACCTTTTACAAAACCTCTTTTCTTGAGTGGCCTGAAAAAGAAGCAGTACTCGCCAGCGTAGATCGTATTTACAACATGGCCGCCTTTGTTGGCATGCAAAATGTATTAGACCATCCGCTTGAAACCCTGCAGGTCAACTGCCAAATTTGCGAACAGATTTTTGAAGCCGCCGCTAAGCGCTCAGATAAGCCGGGCATTTTTGTTGCCTCAAGCTCAGAAGCCTATGGCCCTCAAGATTGCGCCCTAGGCGAGAATCAGCAATTGCTGCTCGATAGTGTCGACAAAGGTCAGCTCACTTACCCTGTCAGCAAAATCCACAATGAGCTCATCGCAAAATCGTACTTTAAAAAGTTTGACGTACCTTGTGTTATTGTTCGTATTTTTAACACCATCGGACAACGACAAACGGGGTTTTATGGCATGGTCGTTCCGCGTCTTGTCAAACAAGCAGTGAAAAACGAGCCCATTACCGTCTTTGATGATGGCGATCAAACGCGCGCCTTTTGTAATGCGCGTGATTCTGTGGTTATGTTCGATCAGCTCATGGGATGTCCTGAAGCCCAAGGCGAAGTGGTCAACGTAGGTCACGAGACCACCATCTCAATCAACGACCTAGCACAACTTGTTAAAAAACTGGCCGGATCCACCTCGGAGATCATCCATGTTCCTTTTGAGAAAGCTTACCGCAATAGCAATGAGTATATTCAGATCAAAAACCGATGGCCGCTGCTTGATAAGCTTAAAGGGTTGATTGATGTGAAATATCAATGGACGCTCGAGAAAAGCATTGAGGATCTTATTGAACAAGCGCGGCAATAGCATCGCCAGCAAAAAATTGCGTTCTCTAATAAATGTGCTAGCATGAAGGATCCCCCCTTATTAGAGGGACGCATGAGGCAACCAACACATAGGGACATTTTATGGCAACCATACCTTATTTCGCAATAGGTCCGACCATCATTCTTGGCTTGATTGGCCTGGTCTACGGCTCTGACAAAACCAAACCCACCCCCAAAGACGACTGGCGTAAAGCTGTCGTGGATGTCATCATTCCGGCCTATAACGCCGTTGCTGAGATTGATCTTTGCCTTGCCTCTCTCTCCAAACAAACCATGAAGCTTCGAAAAATTACGATTTATGATGATGGCAGCTATGATAAAACCAAGATCTGCGCGGAAGACTTTGCCAAACGTATGGGCATGGATAATGTCCAGGTGATACGACGTGAGCGTAGCGAAGGAAAAACGCCCAGCCTGCGTTCTGGTGCGATGGAAAGTGATGCTGATGTTGAATTCATTCTGGATAGCGATACCTTTTTGCTCTCTGACAAGTACATCGAAAGAACGGTGCAAGAGCTGTACAAGGGCATAGGCATTGCATCTGCGTGCGGCGTTATTCTTCCAACCACCAACAAATCACGCAGTCGTTTACTTGCAGATCCTGTCGTTGGCAAACCGCTACAAGCACACTTCAAAAAACACCCGGATGCGGGTTATTTTAAACACAACAACTGGTTTGTGCGCCTTGCGCGAGGGATAACCAACCTGTACCGAGACACGCTTTATAAATTTCTTCAGCGGTTTGTCTATCGGACACAAATGATTTTTTTCGGTACGATCATTAATCCCGTTGGTTGCGCGGTGGCCTATCGCCGAGAATACATTAAAGACGTTTTTATTTCTTCTTCCGACGTATTAGGCGATGACTTAACCACCTCTGAGGATGTCTACATTGGCTTCGCCTTTGTGAATGAGGGCTATCGTAACATTCAATTGCAAGATGTCACGGCGAGCACGTTAGAGCCGCCTATTTATCGTATGCCGAAACAAATGTTCATGTGGTCATCGGCGTTCTTTCAAAGCAATTATTACTTCAAGCATCTTGTGTTTACGCCTTTTAAAATTTTCCGAAGAATCGCTGCTGGTATTAGCGGCTGGGGGAAGAACGATCCCGGCAAAAATAAGCGCAAAATCCAAGAAGCTTATCGTCAACGTTTCGGCGGCGAGTGGACCCAAAAATTTGGCCGCCCTATTGGCTGGTTTATCTTTACCGAGTTTTTGGAAAAAGTGGCGTTTCCTATCGTACTCATTGTCTTCATGGCGTTGCAGTGGTGGTGGGCACTGTTGTTCACCTTTGCTATTGAAACGCTCGTATCAAGTTTCCTTTTGGCGCTTGTGACGAAAGGAGAGCGCATTAAAATGTTCTTCAAAGCTATTCTTATCTCACCTATCAGATACATTAGTCTGATTTTCGATGTACTTGTCTTGGGGTGGTTTATTGTGGAAATCTTTATTACGAAAAACAGAGGCTGGAGGAAATGAGGATGAACCCACTGAAAAAAACCGCCATTGCTGCAGCGCTAGGTCTAAGCTGTCTTTTATTAAGTTCACCGCTTTATGCCGTAAACACCTCGCAACAAAAAGCGCCGTTGACCGCCACACAAAAACGTGCGGCAAAGTACTATCATTTGTCACAAAACCTTGGCTCACTGAACAAGCCGAAGAAAGCCTTAGAGGCTATTGATAAAGCATTAGCCTTAGAACCAAACAACGTCAAATACTTAGCACACCGTTCTGCCATTGGTTACTGGACAGATAATATTCCTGTGATGATCAATAGCAATGAACACATTCTAAAGGTATCGCCCAACAATGCTTCCGCCTTGCTCGGCATGGCGCGCGCAAATGTGCGAGCCAAAAAACTCAACTTAGCCGACGATTATTTTGTGAAATATTTAAAACAAAAGCCTGATGATAAAAACGCTATTCTTGAACATGCTCAACTCAATATCTGGAGTGGACACTATAAGAAGGGCAAAGAAATCTTAGCGCTTTTTCATCAAAAATATGGCGAAACGGTACATTACAGACAAGTCTTGGGCAGCTTGAACCAAAATATTGCTGACTCAAAACGCGCCTCAGCCAAAGGCGGCATCTCACTTGCCGGCTTAAGACAATCTGTCAGACGAAACCCTCGCAATGCCAAATTACGATTTGAGCTTTCCAAGGCGTATAGTGGGGTTAACGATCCTAAGCGTGCGCTTCGCGCCATCAATGGTGCCGTGAGGTTGCAACCCAACAATATCACCTACCTTAAACAACGCGGGATGCTTGCTTATTGGAACAGCGACATTCCTACCATGGATAATAGCTATGCCCGTATTTTAAAGCTTCGACCGAATGATGCCGAAGCGATACTAGGCGCCGCAAGAGCAAAATCAGGGCTAGGACAATTTGCAGAAGCCTCCGACTATTATGCGCGGTATATTAAATTAAAACCGCAAGATAGAGCCGCTTATCTTGCTTATGCAAGCGTAGAAATTTGGCAAGAGAATTTTAGGAAGGCACGGACTATTTTAGCCGCTTACAAAAAACGCTTTGGTAACACCGTCGATTATCGTGCTTACTCTGCCAGACTTTATGCCTCCGCATTTTGGTATGACAATGCGTTTGAGTTCAACAATCCTTTGTTAAAGAAACAGCCTAAAAAATATTATTATCTTGTGACTCAAACCATCGCTTACAAAGCGGCAAACCGAAACGAAGATTCACTTCGTACGTTAGGTCAATTAACCAAGGTTCAACCTAAATCTGAAGAAACCCAGTTCATGAATCTCTATGTCAAAACACCCTTACGCTCTAGCTTGACGCTGGGCGGACGGTATTTAGAGGATTCTCAAAATGTTCATTTGAAACAAACGTCATTGCTTGGCAATATTTATTTAACGCCCAGCACAAGGCTGTTGTTAAGTACGTTGTATGAAAGAATTTCCGCAACAAAAAACAGCGGTGTGCGACCCGTCACAGGCGGTACCTCCACACATGATACGAGTGGTATGATTGGTCTTTTCCATCAATTTTCAACGCTGTTTTCCGTGGTCGGTAATGTCGGCGCACTCGGTATCCACAAACGAAGCACGCGCACCATTTTCGATGTCGGCACAACCCTGAACTTTACTCAGCAATTTAGCGTACAGTATGAGTTCTCAAGGGATCTTTTCAGACCGGATCAAATCATTGTGTTCTCGCCAAAATCCGTCTCCTTGGCAATCATGCAAAACGCTAACATGTTGCACGTCCACGTGGAGCCAATGCTTCAACGCTATTTAGATGTCTATGGCACTTACACGACATTGTCAGACAATAACGCCATGAAAAATTTGATTGTCTGGCCAACAGCGGCAATTGTACGCAGAAATACGTTAAAACTTGATTTGGGTGTACAAGGCGAATTACTCGCCTTTAATCATCGTGTCAGCAACGGTTACTATTCACCGAAGCTCGCTCAACTTTACCTCGTCACCTTGTACGGTTATTACGGTATTTCTCAAAACATGGGCTTGAATATCTCCATGGCTGCGGGTGTCAATAAGGACGAAACCTTCCATAACTTTTACCCTTCAGGTGATATCACGGCAAGCTTTACTGTTGGTATTTATAAAGACTGGCAGCTTGTTACTAACTTGGCTTATTCTTATCGCGGGAATCCAACCAATAAGCCTTATCAAATTGGGACGGCTTGGTTGTTGTTGACTCGACGGTTTTGATATTACTAAAAATGACTCGCCACCAACACACGAAGGACTGCCTCTATGAAAAAAACAATGCTGGCCATTTGTTTTATTGCTATGCAAAGCATCATCGCAGGAAATGCAGCCGCAACAAACTTTCAATGTGAAAAAGTTTTCTCTTCATCTTTGCAAGTCAGTAACGTCAAGCATTGTAATTCCTCATATGTTAATAACCTTCCTAATCCCAAAAAAATAGGGCGAGTTCTTTTCAATAACGCGCTCTTTTTTAGCGTTTTAAAAAACAATAACCTAGGGGCTGTCAAAATTCTTTTCAGAAACGGCGAAAGAAAAACCGTTTATCGCTCCGCTTATTTGGCCGGCTCGCCACTTTGCATCCATGCTTTATCCAAAAGAAAGATACAAACCGTCGTTAACTTATATTCCGGTCACCTCGGATATGCTGCGCATATGCATTCATTAGAAGCAGCAATATTCAAAGCCAATGGCGTTCGACATTACCTTCGAATTAATAACTATATGGTCGACGCCTTACGCCTTCCCCAAAAAAAACTTAACAATAAAATTGCCAACATTATTAAAAAAATCATCACAGCTAAAGGCAATGTTTTAATTCATTGCTACACCGGTGAGCACGACACAGGGGTTATCTTTGGTGTCCTGAATAAATGCCTCAACAAACAATCGCCAAAAGCCATTCAGGAAAATACGTCGTGTCACATGGGGCACACGTCAAAATACGGGCAAAAAACATACCTCCGCGTAACAAAAATCATCCGCCACTTTCCTTGCTCGTTGCTACACAAGTAATACGCGCCTCTACTGAATCCGATCCAACAAAGCCTCAAGCTCTTCAATATTCTTATAATGAATCTGAACCTTGCCTTTACCGGTAGGATTGTGCTGAATTTTTACCGTAGTTTTCAAGCGCGCCTTTAAGTCGGCTTCCACAGACTGTACAACGGGGTGATGGATTTTGTTTGGCTTTTTTGTGACATTCATATTGCCCTGAATGCGCCTGACCATATCTTCTGTTTCTCTTACCGTCAGTCCACGCAAGCAAATAATATCGGCAGCTCGGCTTTGTTCGTCTTCTTCTAGGCTCAAGAGCACTTTGGCATGGCCCATGTCAATTTTGCCTTTGGATAATAGGTCTCTTACTTTCGGAACTAGCGTTAGCAAGCGCAGTAAGTTAGTGATCGTTGTACGCGATTTGCCAAGTGTTTCACCGATTTTTTGTTGTGTTAATGCAAACTCATCCACCAAACGCTGAATCGCGAGCGCTTCTTCAATGGGGTTTAAATCTTCACGTTGAATGTTTTCGATAAGCGCCATGGCCATCGCAGCTTCGTCGGTAGTTTCTTTGATGATAGCAGGGATAGCATCAAGCCCGGCCATCCTTGCTGCTCGCCATCGTCGCTCGCCAGCAATAATTTCATAGCGATCATTGGCTAACTTTCGAACAAGGATCGGCTGAATGACGCCTTGCGCCTTGATGGATGCGGATAACTCTAGCAAGGTTTCATCATCCATGTGTTTTCGAGGCTGGTATTCACCGCGCTGTAAGGCTTCTACCGGCAGCTCCAACAAGCCGTTTTTGATAGGTGCTTGCACCTTGGAGGGCTCTGCCACGGCAACATCTGCCTCATCCGATGCCTGCCAGCTTGAATTTGACAAAAAAACATCCAATCTATTCTTGCCCAAGCCACGTTTTTTCTTTGTCATATTGATTTCCGCCCAATTTTTGCCTATGATGTCGACCCATCTGAATAGGAAACAGTTTATAAACTTTATGCACTTATTGCAATCAAAGAACCAGATTGCCCCGCACTACAAAGAGTAGCCGCCATGTCTCGCAAATCTCGTCGCGTCTTAAGCGTCTTCACGTTAACCATGATCACCATCGGTTCCGTGGATAGCATCAGAAACCTGCCCTCTACGGCACTGTTTGGTAGCAGCTTGATTTTCTTTTTCTTGTTGGCTGCGGTCTTTTTCTTGATTCCCAGCGCGCTCATCTCTGCCGAGCTTTCTTCGACCTGGCCAGAGCAAGGCGGGGTTTATGTTTGGGTCAAGAAAGCGTTTGGCAGCCGTGCCGGTTATTTCGCCATTTGGTTTCAGTGGATTGAAAACATTATCTGGTATCCGACGATCCTGTCTTTTATTGCAGCAACGTTGGCGTTTATCATCAACCCCCAGCTAGCCTCGCAACCTTGGTTTCTGGTGGCAGTGATTCTTACCACATTCTGGGGTATAACCTTTATTAATTTCTTTGGCATGCAATCGTCTGGCTGGGTGAGTAATATCTGTAGCGTCACCGGGTTGATTTTGCCAATGACCTTGATCATCAGCCTTGGCGCCATCTGGATCATTGGCCGCCATCATCTGCAGATTCATTTTACAAAAGAAGCCATGCTCCCTCATTTGCACTATGCCAGTGTTTGGGTGTCATTGACGGGGATCATGCTGAGCTTTTCTGGCATGGAAATTGCTACCGTGCATGCGCGCGATGTTAAGAACCCTCAGTCCGCGTTTCCTCGTGCGTTATTTTTATCAGCAACCATCATTCTTATCACCTTGGTGCTTGGCTCTTTGGCCATTGCCATTGTGCTGCCTAATGCGAAAATCAGCCTGGTAGCCGGTATCATGCAGGCTTTTTCGGCCTTCTTTCAGGCGTATCATTTGCATTGGTTGATTCCTTTTGTGGCTATTTTACTGATTATTGGCGGCATTGGTGGCGTCAACAACTGGCTGATCGCGCCCACGAAAGGCCTACTGGTTGCGGCACAAGATGATCATTTGCCGTCTATCTTCACCAAAGAAAACCGCCATTATGCCCCCGTTGCGTTGCTGGTCGGGCAGGCCATTGTTGTAAGCGTTCTATCCTTATTCTTTCTTTTTCTGCCCAGCGTGAATGAATCCTACTGGATGCTCAACGCCCTGGCATCTCAGCTTTACATGTTTATGTATATTCTGATGTTTGCTGCAGGCATTTATTTACGCTTCAAATATCCGACGAAAAAACGGCCTTACAAAATCCCGGGGGGCAATATCGGTATGCTCATCGTGGGCAGCATGGGTATCATCGCAGCGATTTTAACGATTGTCGTTGGCTTTTTCCCACCGGCAAGCCTGCATATTCATAATATTCCGGATTATGTCATCATTCTTACCATCACTTTGGTGGTTATGTCATCGCCGCCTTTGATTACGGCTTATTTTAAGAAGTTGAGATCGCGGAAGAAATAGCGTGATTTACTCATATTTTGCGCATCGCCCAAATTTAGTCAATGGGCATTGACTAAATTTGGATAATGGTCTATTCTTTCTTATAAATCAATCGATTGCGAGCCAAATTCATGCTTGACACACATTTTCTGATCCACAATACGCACTGGCAGGTCGGTAAACGCTTTGCTGAAACCGACCCTCAATTAAAGCGTTTGGCTACACTTCCTTTTTCTTTTCGCTCTGGTCTCTTAGATGAGCTGCCTCAAAAGGAGCCGGGGATTTACACGCTAGGTGGTGGCCGACAAATCGGCAAATCAACCTTGTTAAAACAATGGATGCTTGAATTAATTCAACGCGGCGTTAATCCTAAAGCGATCACTTTCATCACCGGCGAGCTTATCGATGATCATCATCAGCTTTTACAAATCATTCAGCAAAGCCTGGATAAAATGCCCGATACATCGCTTCGCTACCTGATTGTCGACGAAGTTACCTATATTAAACAATGGGACAGAGCGATTAAGTTTGCCGCGGATGCTGGCTTTTTCGATCGGGTTGTTCTAATGCTAACGGGTTCTGATCTTATATTAATGCAGGAAGCCAAGGTCACGTTCCCCGGGCGTCGTGGCATGGCAGAAAAAGTGGATTTTCATTTATACCCTTTAAACTTTCTCGAGTACTTGCAGCTTGTGCATAAAGCCATAAATATTGACGCGCTGCTGCTTGAAGAGACGGTGGATTTAACGCCTGTCTACAAAGCGTTTCATCAATACCTGCAAAACGGCGGCTTTTTAACCGCCATTAATGACCAAGCGCGTTATGAGAAAATTTTACCCGCCACTTATCAAACCTATTCTGATTGGATTCGCGGCGACATGCTCAAGCGCAATAAACAAGAATCTTATTTAAAAGAAATTTTGCGGGCCATCATTAAGCGCTATGGCAGCCAAGTTACATGGAATGCGCTTGCCAAAGATCTATCGATCGATCACCATAAAACCGTTGCTGAGTACGTTTCTTTACTAGAAAGCATGGACGCTGTTTTTGTGCAAGCCGCGCTGCTCGAAGATAAGCTAACCGCTGCACCGAAAAAAGCACGTAAAATAATGTTTGCTGATCCTTTTATTTTCCATGCCATCTGTCATTGGTTGTTGCCAGAAGCCGACACGACAGCTATCGAACCTTTGCTGGTAGAGGCCTGTGTTGCAACACATTTTCGTCGTTATTTTCCTACTTATTACATTAAAGCAGAGGGCGAGGTTGATGTTGCTTATATCAAGGACAAGCAATTTTGGCCGATTGAAATCAAATGGACACAACAATTGCGCGCCAAGGATTTGAAACAAGTGCAGAAATATCGTAATGCGGAAATATGGGCAAAAGTATTGAAGCAAGCCTCAATAGGCCATCTGCCTGCGAAGCCTTTGCCTGTTGCTTTGATTGAAATGATTATGGCGAACAACCGTAGCTAGACGCCTCTGCTAATCGCGCGTTACGTAGAATGGCGGCTCTGGCTCGTCGATTACTAATATGACGTGCACGTTTTGCGTGCGCGATCATTGGCTAGATTCATTATTCACATTCACTATTGTTCCTGTCGTTATGAATTTGCCATCTTTCTTAAGCGTAATAGTATTCTTCCCCTCAGAAAAAACAACGTGCGCCCAAGACGTTCGTTTCCTAAGAAGTTTGTACTGTACAAGATAAGAACAATACTTTCCATTCTTTTGAAAAATCAGAGGATCTACCGAAGCACTCTTTGCGCCTGACTTAAACCCGGCGAGCTTTTCGCCGAAAGTACTCTCACAGCTTGCATATTTAGTAGATTCCACCCCAGAGCTAGATAGGCCAATGCCTCCTCGTCCCAAAGAAGAAAAGGTGTTTCCCCTCGATACATTGATTGTCACCTTGCCGATAACATAGGAAGAACTTGCAAAAACACTCCCCGCCGAAAACAACAAAACAACAAAACAACAAACCAAAGGCTTTAAATATTTCATAACCGTATTCCTTTTATTGCTCTGCCGCCCATAAGTGTAGACCAACCTACCGGAAACGCTTAAACTTAAACCAGCAACACAAAAAGATCGCATTAAATCAAATGGTTATCGTAGAAATCCCGTCTTATAATTATTTCTCCGCTTCTTGAAAATAGTAACTTGCGTTTCATTTATAACAAGTTTATCCTAGTTTATAGTTTATCTATAAACCACCTATAAAAGGCTATAATTATGGATCCCGTTCTTAACCCCTATGCACCCGGTGCCGGTGCTCCGCCACCCGAATTGGCTGGGCGTGATCAACTTTTGAGGAAAACCTCCATTGCCTTACAGCGCATTGCTTCTGGGCGTTTTGGACGCAGCATGATTTTGACGGGTCTACGTGGCGTGGGAAAAACGGTTTTACTTAATCGCATGCGACAAGAGGCTGAAGCTGTCGGCCTTATCGCTGTGCGCCTTGAAGCTTCTGAGGGGCGATCTTTGCCGTCGCTACTGGTGCCAGGGTTGAAATCTGCCATTCTGAAACTCAATCGTGGCAAAGCTGCTGCCGATTTTGTCACTCGCGGACTTCGCTCATTAGCCGGCTTCGTGAGTGTCATGAAGCTCAAGTATCATGACATTGAAGTCAGTCTTGATCTCGAACCCGATGAACATTTTCCTACAACAGCGAATCTTGACGATAGTCTCTCGCATCTTTTTCAGTGTGTCGCCATGGCCGCAAAAGAAAAAAAAACAGCCATTGTTTTATTCATTGATGAACTGCAAATGTTGGATGAAAAAGAACTCTCTTCCTTAATCAGCGCCTTTCATGTTGCAGCGCAAGATCTTCTTCCCATTACCATGGTAGCGGCGGCTTTGCCGCAAATCGCCTCAAAAATGGGCGAAGCAAAAACCTATGCGGAAAGATTGTTTGAATTCCCCTACATCGGACAACTAGATAGAGGCTCTGCGATCCGAGCCTTAGGCATTCCTGCTGAGAAGCTGGGCGTTACTTACACGGATACTGCGCTGGATGCCATTTTGCAAAATACAGAAGGATACGCCTATTTTTTACAGGAGTGGGGGAAACACGCTTGGGATTGCGCAACAACCTCACCTATTACAGAAGAAGATGCAAAAATCGCCACCGTTCACGCACTTGCAGATCTTGACGCTAGTTTTTTCCGTATGCGCTTTGACCAGCTCACCGTGATGCAAAAACATTATTTACGCGCCATGGCTGAACTCGACCAGGAACCCTGTCCTTCTGGAAAAATCGCAACCATCATGAATAAAAAAGTAACCGCGTTAGGCACCATCCGTGAACAGCTTATTAAGAAAGGTCTGATTTATAGCCCATCACATGGCGAAACTGCGTTTACTGTGCCGCTATTTGGTGCATTTATGAAACGAATGATGCATGTGTTTAATATTTAAAAATAACGCCCCACCGCCCGAACCACCTCATCCACTGAAATATCTTGCATCGTCTTTTTATAAATCACCGTATTTTCCTCACGCACCGGATGAGGCCCGCTTACTGCGGGATCGGTGTTGGCGAACAACGCGATCACGGGGAGGTTCATCGCGCAAGCGACGTGTAGGGGGCCTGTGTCGCCGGTGACGATGGTTTTGCAGAGTGTCATTAGTGCGGCAAGTTGGAGTACATTGGTTTGGCCGATTAAGTTGATCACGTAGGGGCGTTTTTTTAGATAGTTGCCTAGGTAGGCTTCGCTTGGTGCGCCGGTTAGGATGAAGCGTGCTTCGGGGTGCTTTTTGTGAAGTGCGTCGACTAGCTTTGCAAAATTTTCAAATGGCCAGCATTTACTTCCTTTGACAGAACGACGCCAGCGGAAGATTTTTTTCAAAAAACTCTCGCCATAGCGCATTGTACGATTCGCGCCTAAGTGCAAGGCGATCAGGGGTTGTTCGGCAACGTTGACATGCTTGCTTTCCAGCAATTGCTCCACCATGGCATAATCTTCCACCGCGGGGTAAAGCTCATACGAACCCATGGTGTCGTCTTTTAAGGTTGGCCAAATCGAGATGAGAAAATCGTTAAAGTAATCTTTTAAATGTCGATCGAATGGCATGCGTGAACAGGCTTTGAGTTTGGTTGAGCCTTCTAAGTACGTATTGACCGAAGTATTGTTGATCATGGGCAAAACAACATCGTACGTTGCTTCTAAGGTTTTTATGTCGTGGTTTTTGGCTAATAACAATTGGTTGATGTGCGGATTGTTCGTTAGCGCTTGTTCGGCTATCGCGGAAAAGGCTAAGACATCAATTGTTGCATTGGGTTTAAGCCTTCGCAACAAACACAAACTGGGCGTTGTAAAAATAACATCGCCCAATCGTTTTGAAGAGATTAATAATAATTTTGATGCGTCTTGAATGTTGTTGTTTTCTTTCATTGTCATTACTGCCTTCTGATGATTTCTCCGGCAAGCGTTAAATAGGCTATTGCGCCAGGGGAACGCTTGTCATATTGAATGGCGGACAAGCCGTGGCTGGGTGCTTCTGCGAGCCGCACATTGCGTGGAATCACGGTTCTAAACACTTGGTCGCCAAAATGATGTAACAATTGTTCTGAGACATCGACCGCCAAACGGTTGCGCCCGTCGTACATGGTGCGCAACAAGCCTTCAATGGCCAGCGAAGGATTGCCGGCTTGTGTGACTTGTTTGATCGTGCCTAATAAAGAGGTTAAACCTTCCAGCGCGTAATATTCACACTGCATGGGAATGATCACTGAGTGCGATGCAATCAAGGCATTTACCGTAAGCATATTTAAACTGGGAGGGCAGTCGATCAATACAAAGTGATATTGATCAAGATGATGAGCCAATGCTTTTTTTAACTGGTTTTCTTTGTCGGTGCGCTGCAGTAATGCAATTTCAGCAACGGTTAAATCGCTGTTCGCAGGGAGTACATCAAACCCGCCTTCGCTCTTTTGAACCGCGTCTTTAAACGAGCTCTCACCCAAAAGCACTTCGTTGGTTGATTCGTCCAGCGTTTCTTTATCAATCCCGCAACCCGTGGTTGCATTGCCTTGAGGATCTAAATCAATGACTAATACTTTTTTCTTTGTTGCCGCCAATGCTGCCGCTAAATTCACCGTCGTGGTGGTTTTGCCAACCCCTCCTTTTTGATTGGTGATTGATATTATTTTTCCCATATTAAAACCTTCGTTTTTTCACACAGACAATGTGCCGATCTGCATTGAGATCGGGCACTTTTAATTTTTCAACTTTCTCTAAATAAAACTCTTTATGTATCGATTCTAGTTCTGTCAGCGGATAAACACCTTTCATCGCGAGAAACGTTGCGTTGCCACAGCCCAGATGTTTTGAATACGCCAAGAAGTCATTCAAGCTCGCGAACGCACGAGAAATAACTGAATCAAACGGCTTCGTCGGCTTGTATTCTTCAACACGCGAACCAATAATTTCTACATTACGCAAACGCAATTCAATTCTTGCTTGCTGAAGGAAGCGTTCTTTTTTTCCGTTGCTGTCCAACAAAACAAAATCCATGTGCGGGTTGCAAATCGCCAGAGGGATGCCAGGTAATCCTGCGCCCGTACCCACATCAATCACTCGCCGTCCCTGGAGATGGTTGGAGATAGAAAGACTGTCCAATGCGTGTCGAATCACCATGGCCTTGGCCGTAGTGATGGAGGTTAAGTTATAAACTCGGTTCCATTTTTTCATGAGGAACAGGTAATTGTTAAGCATGTATAGCTGTCTATTAGACAAGTTGGGTAAATATTCTTTTAATAATTCTTGCATAAATCTCGCTGACATCATTCTATCCTTAAATTTTTAGTTGTCGCACCCACGGCACATCATCGTTTAGCGGGTATCTCTCCTGTTTGTTTTATATCGCTTATAAGCCCAAGAGCCCTTCTCTTACACAATATAAAAGGCATGTCTTATAACTTGAATCTCAGAAAGAAACGGCTAGCTATTATCCACACGAAATTGCATTATCACAATAATATCATTAAGTTACAAGTGATCGTTTAAAGATTTCATTTGCCGCTTTTTGAGATAGATAATCAATCGCGAAATAGCCGCCGGTGTCATGCCAGGAATCCTGCTTGCCATGCCAATGGTTTCGGGGTGAACGTTTTCAAGTTTTTGTTTGATTTCTGAAGAAAGTCCACTGATGTTCTGATAACTGACGCCTAGCGGTATTTTCATGGTTTCGTTACGCAGGGTTCGATCAATGTCCGCTTGTTGACGTTGTAGGTAGCCTGCATATTTGGCGCGAATTTCTATCTGTTCGATAACTGTGCCGTCTGTCTCCGGCTTTAAGTTAAGTCCTGCATTTTCGATTTTTTGTAATTGCACATAGTCCACTTCGGGGCGGCACAATAAATCATGCAGATTATATTCTCTCGACAAGGTTTGTTTTAATACGGCCTCTGCGGATATACCTTGCGGGGTGCCCGGTCGGATCCAGGTTGTTTTCATTCGCTGCGTTTCTGTCGCAACGGCAAGCTGTTTTGTTTCGAAGGCATGCCAGCGCGCATCATCAATCAATCCTAATTCGCGTGCTCTTGACGTTAAGCGCACATCCGCATTATCTTCCCGTAACAACAAACGGTATTCCGCTCGACTGGTAAACATTCGGTAGGGTTCTTGGGTGCCTCGTGTGATTAAATCGTCAATCAATACGCCGATATAGCCTTCGTCGCGCCTAGGTGTCCAAGCTGGTTGGTCTTGTGACATGCACGCTGCATTCATGCCCGCGATTAAACCTTGTGCTGCCGCCTCCTCATAACCGGTGGTTCCATTAATTTGGCCCGCAAAAAACAAGCCTCGAATGATTTTACTTTCTAAGCTTGCTTTTAAATCGCGCGGATCAAAAAAATCATATTCGATGGCATAGCCGGGGCGAATAATTTTTGCCTCTTCAAAACCTATGAGTGTTTTGACAAAGGCTTCTTGTACCTCTTCCGGCAAACTGGTTGAAATGCCGTTCGGGTAAATCTCATCGGTATGCAAACCTTCGGGCTCTACAAAAATTTGATGCGATGATTTATCCGCGAAACGTACAATTTTGTCTTCGATGGAAGGACAATACCTAGGCCCGATGCCCTTGATTAAACCGCTGTACATGGCGGAGGTGTGCAAATTGTCACGAATGATGGTGTGCGTTTTTTCTGTGGTATGCGAAATATAACAGCTTATTTGTTGCGGGTGTTGTTCTTGGCGACCCATCAACGAAAAAACCGGAGTGGGGGTGTCGCCAGGTTGTATGGTCATTTTGTCGTAGTCAAGTGTCCGGCCGTCAATCCTGGGTGGCGTACCTGTTTTTAAACGAGCAACTCTGAAGGGTCGCCCTCGCAGTTGTTTTGCCAGCGTGGTGGAAGCAGGATCACCGATACGTCCGCCGGAAGAGGCTTCACTACCAATATGAATTCTTCCCCCAAGAAAGGTACCGACGCTCAAGACGACCGTTTTTGCAAAAAAACGGTTGCCGCTTTTGGTAATCACACCGTCTATTTGTTCATTATTAATGATGAGGTCATCCACCGCTTGTGCTTCAATGGATAAATGAGCTTGATTTTCTAAGGCCTGGCGAATCGTTTGCTTGTAAAGCTCGCGATCAACCTGGGCGCGCGTGGCTCTGACCGCAGGCCCTTTGCGAGCATTCAAAGTTCGAAATTGAATGCCGCTATGATCCGCCGCAATCGCCATGATCCCGCCCATGGCGTCGACTTCTTTGACCAAATGCCCTTTACCAATGCCGCCAATGGACGGGTTGCAAGACAGCTCGCCTAATGTTGTGATTTTATGGGTTAACAGGAGTGTGTTTGCGCCCATGCGCGCCGCGGCCAAGGCGGCCTCGGTTCCGGCGTGGCCGCCGCCGATGATGATGACGTCATATGAAGTAGCTTCTATTATCATGGTTCAATGCTAAAGGCGGCTAAAGATGGGCAGTATATAAACAAGCGCGAAGAAATTCAACCTTTATTGTTCTTCTATCTGAAAAAGAGTTCCAGATAGAGGTATGGAACATTTCTTCTTACGCCGTTCTTCTATCTGGAGTATTCTTCCAGGTAGAAGAACAGACAGGAGCTCATGATGTCCGTTACAGTGACATGATGTCCGTTACAGTGATAGGTAGAGAAGCCGAATTTAATCTATTAAACGATTTCTTAGAGACAGGTTACGCTGAATTTTTAGCCATTTATGGTAGGCGCCGCGTTGGAAAAACGTTTCTGATAAGAACGTTTTTTGAAAATAAAAATGTATCTTTTTTTGACGTTACCGGTGAAAAAAAGGCGCCGTTAAAAAAAAAAAAACAAATAAAGCATTTTACAGATCAGATCGGCCGCGTTTTTTATAACCACAAAAAAGCTCGCCTAACCCCTGGCAAAGATTGGGATGAGACATTTGAACTATTAACTGAAGCCATTGAAAATGTTAGGAACAACAAAACAATCTTGTTTCTCGACGAGTTTCCATGGATGGCTACCAAAAACTCAAGGTTGCTACAAACCCTTGCGTATTATTGGAATCAGCACTGGTCAAAAAACAAAAACCTAAAGCTCATTATTTGTGGCTCTTCTGCTTCTTGGATTATAGAAAAAATTGTTAATAACAAGGGCGGGCTACACAATCGAATAACAAGAAATATTTTCTTAGAGCCGCTTAAACTTTCTAAAGTTAAACAACTTTTGAAGCACAATCACGTGAATTTAAACAACAGGCAAATATTGGAACTGTTTATGGTGATGGGGGGAGTTCCTTTTTATTTGAATAAAGTTAATAAAAGGCTTTCTGCAACACAGGTGGTTGAAGAACTTGCTTTTAAACAAAACAGCTTTTTGTTGCAAGAGTTTGACAATTTGTTTTCCGCATTATTTGATAATTCAGAAATATACATTGATGTAGTTAAGGAGATAGCAACGCATCGTTATGGCATTGGGCAAGAAACCCTATTAAAGAAAATAGGGAAATCTTTGCAAGGATATAGCGGGATGGCTAAACTGAAAGCACTGCAAGATACGAGCTTTATTATTGGACTTAAGCCACTTTATCACAAAAGACGCGGCATTTATTATCGCGTAATAGATCAATATTCATTGTTTTATTTTCACTGGATTTTACCGGTCAAAGAAAGCTTGTTATCAAAAAGCTTAGTGGCAGGCTATTGGGATAAAATTAAGATAAAACCGGCGTGGAACGCTTGGTCAGGCCTAGCCTTTGAGGCAGTTTGCTATGAACATTTACCTCAGATAACAAAAGCTCTGAATCTAAGTCCAACAGCCATTCCCAGCACTTGGCGTTATATACCTACTAAAAATAGTGATGAAAACGGCGCACAAATAGACTTGCTGTTTGATAGAGATGATGATTCTATTACTATTTGTGAAATAAAATACAGTGGGAAACCGTTTACTATTACAAAAGAGTACGCAGGAAAGCTTCTAAACAAATTAGAGGTCTTTAGACGGGTTACAAGAACAAAGAAACAGCTGTTCATTGTTTTTATTGCATCATCCGGCATTAAGAAGAACAAGTATTCAGACACCCTATTATCAGGCGTGGTAACACTTGATGACCTATTTAAGGAATGCTAGAATGCTCTTTTTAAGAGTCAACCACCACAAAACACCCGGGTATGACGTTTGAATATCGCACTACGAAAAAGCTTCAACATTCTCTTTTTTACAGAGATCCTTTTCATGGCGGGTTATATCAGCATGAAATTGTCGTTGACGCTTTTCTTGCGCCACAATGGCTTTAACCTGACCCATGCTGTTTCTGTGACCACGGTCTCTTTTGCGCTTTGTGCGCTTTCCGTACTTTACTGGGGCTATTTTCGCCGGTTTTTGCCGCCAGATAAATGCATGATCATTGTTTCGATTGTGTTGGTCACGTTGGGTTATTTAACCTTGCTCTGCTTTTCTCCCGCGTGGAAACTATTAAGCATCAGTTGTTTTGTGGTGGGTGGCGCGCTTATTGGCATTCATATTCGGCTTTTTGTGAACAATCACTTTGAGAATCTTCGCGAGCGACAACAGGCAAATCATGCTATTCAGTGGGCAATGAATGCGGGTTGTATTTTTGGGGTGACAGCGCTGAGCTTAACGCCGGTTCTTTTTTCGATTAACACGCTGTATTTTTATTGCGGAATGACAATGTTATTGGCTTTGCTCTTTTTTACGTTGAACTATAAAAATCTCCTTTCTTTTAAGGAGACGCTCATCGATCAAAAGCGCGCATTCTTGGCGCTGGCTATTTTGCTGGTTATCAATGTTTCTCTCGTTTTTTTACTGCTTAATGCGCCAGCTTTCACACGCCTATTAACTCTTCTTGTTTTTATTCCTGCCTTTGCTTATGGCATTTACCTTTCATTTAAATTAAAAAGCCCGGGCTACCGATCTTTTTGCATGATTCTCATCTTATGCGGCACGGCGTATTGGATTGCCTTTAGTATTTTTGCCAGCCAATTTCCTGTCTTTCTTATCGATTATGTCAGGGGCTCTGTGTTTGGCGCACATCTCTCGCCACTCACTGTGATGCTTGCTGACCCGATAAGTAATATTGTTTTTGGTTTTCTTATTTTTATGATCTACAAATATTACACCTTATCGCCCACATCGCTTTTACAAGCCAGTCCACTTTTAGTTTTTATTGGATTTTTTATTTTAGTCATTGCGATCAAGCTGACAGGCGCTCACGATAAAATCAATATGATCTGGCCTATCATTACCATTACTTTATATGCGGCTGCCGAGTTCTTATTTGTAACTACCTCCATCGCCCAAATCAATCGATTAATCACTGACCCAAAACACCGCGGGTTTTTCTTTGGCTTACAAAAGTTGGGGCTTGCGTTTTCAGCTTCTCTGGCTTTTTACTTGGTTTATTTCACCAGCCATAAAGACGCGCTCTATCAAGCCTCGCGTTCGGAATTTTATACGTTGTTTGTTTGCATTATGCTGATTGCTTTAGGGTTGAGTTTGTTGTTCTTTTTGCTGACTCGGCTTCGGGTGCTTCGGGTGTAATTCAGTCTCTTCTTGCTGCTTATCACCGCACAGCTTAATGAAATATTGATGCAATGCTATTGAGTTAGACAGCTCTGGATGAAAACTTGCCGCCAGTAAGTTTTGTTGCTGTAGCAACACAGGATGCTCATTAAATACGGCAAGCGTCTTTACCTTATGAGAATGAATACCTGAAACCCTGGGGGCGCGAATAAAGCTTGCCGAAAAATCATCATGTTCCAATAAAGGTATATCAAGCTTCGCGATAAAACTTTCACTTTGCCGTCCATAAGCATTACGCTCAATCGTTATATCCATTAATCCAAGTGTTTCTTGATTGCTATTTTTAATGTTTTTAGCAAGCAAAATCATGCCAGCACATGTGCCAAAAATCGATTTTCCTTGTGTTGAAAATCTCACAATAGGATCAAACAAGCCAAAGCGTTTCATGAGCAAAGTCATGGTGGTGCTTTCACCGCCCGGTATAATTAATCCAGACAACAGATTAAGCTGTGATGCTTCACGGATAATCTCACACGAAACGCCACAGCGATGCATCATTTCCTGATGAGCCTGATAGGCACCCTGTAAACCAAGGACGCCTATTTTTAAAGATCGATTCACTCAGCTACCAGCCACGTTCAGCCATAAGCTCTTCTTGTTTTAAATCGTGAATATTAATGCCGACCATAGGCTCACCAAGATTTTCCGAAATAGATGCTAATTTATCAGGATCATTATAATAAGTCGCGGCGGAGACGATCGCTATTGCTCGACGCTCAGGATCGCCTGATTTAAAGATTCCCGAGCCTACAAAAACTGTTTCGGCGCCAAGCTGCATCATTAAAGCTGCATCAGCAGGCGTCGCAATACCTCCGGCTGAAAAATTGGGGACCGGCAACCGCCCTGTTTTATGAACCTGTAAAACCAGCTCGTAGGGCGCTTGCAACTGTTTAGCTTCCGCCATAAGCTCGGTTGGATCAAGCGCTTGTAATTGCTTGATTTGTCGAACCACTTTCCGCATTTGCCGCACAGCTTCAACCACATTACCCGTACCCGGCTCGCCTTTTGTGCGAATAAGTGCTGCGCCTTCGCCGATACGGCGCAAAGCTTCGCCCAAGTTTCGACAACCACATACAAACGGCACATTAAAATCATGCTTAACAATATGATTTTCTTCATCAGCGGGCGTTAATACTTCACTCTCATCAATAAAATCAACACCTAAACTTTGCAAAATTTGTGCCTCAACAATGTGGCCTATTCTTGCTTTCGCCATCACAGGAATAGAGACAGCTTGCATTATGTCTTTAATCATCGCAGGATCCGACATGCGCGCCACGCCACCATCTTGGCGAATATCTGCCGGCACTCTCTCTAGCGCCATCACGGCGACAGCGCCCGCTTTTTCAGCAATCACGGCTTGCTCCGCCGTCACCACATCCATAATCACCCCACCTTTCAACATTTCTGCTAAACCTATTTTTGTTTGCCAAGCGGTTTTGTTCATGCGTCACTCCTTAACTTTAAAAAATAAAGGCCCCGATTATAGGTAGAAATAAATTGATAGGCAATCAAAACATCCAGATGATACTGCGCATAAAAGCAAAATATTTAAGTTAAGCTTAGCTTTGGGTGTTTCTGGCGGAAACTAAGCCATTACCATCCGTTTTTTTAAATATCCAGATTTTCCACATTCAACGCATTTTCCACAATGAAGTTCTTTCGGGGCTCCACCTGGTCGCCCATCAGTGTGGTGAACAACTGATCTGCGGCCACGGCGTCTTCCACCGTTACCTGTAACATGCGGCGTGTGTTTGGATCCATGGTAGTTTCCCAAAGCTGTCCGGGGTTCATTTCACCGAGACCTTTATAGCGTTGGACGTTTTGGCCTTGTTTGGCTTGCACTAACAACCAATTTAGCGCTTCGTCAAAACTTTTAACCGCTTGTCGCTTATCATCTCTGGTAACGTAGGCATCTTTCTCTAACAAGCCATCGAGTTTTTCGCCCATGTTGGTCAGCAATTCATATTCTTTGGATCCGAAGAAATTACGATTGATCTCATAAACCTTGCTTTCACCATGATGAGATAACGTGATGGTAGGTAAGAAGTGTTTGTCTTCGTCTTGGTGTAGGCCTATTGTGTAGTTGATTTCATTGAACCCTGTACGTTGAACACTTTGTTGTAATTGTTGCGACCAGGCTTCCATGGCGGATTCATCGGTCAGTTGCGCGATCAAAAGCTTGGGTAAATAGATCATGCTCTCAAGCACGTCGGCCGGATAGCGCTTGCCTATTCGCTTAACCACGGCTTTAGCGCCACGAAAATCACTCACTAAACCTTCCAGTGCAACACCCGAAATACCCGGTGCTTCAGCATTGGGGTGCAGTGCTGCTTTTTCCAGCGCGATTTGTAATAAGTAATTTTCTAAGGCTTCGTCATCTTTGAGATATTGCTCTTGCTTGCCTTTTTTGATTTTGTAGAGTGGTGGCTGTGCGATATAAATATATCCTCGGTCAATCAACTCTGGCATTTGACGGTAGAAAAAGGTTAGTAATAGCGTGCGAATGTGCGCACCATCAACATCAGCATCGGTCATAATGATGATCGAATGGTAACGTAGTTTGTCCGGATTATATTCTTCTCGGCCAATACCACAACCTAGCGCTGTGATTAATGTGCCGACTTCGACTGACGCGATCATTTTATCAAAGCGCGCCTTCTCAACATTTAAAATTTTTCCTTTTAAAGGTAAAATAGCCTGGTTTCTGCGATCTCGGCCTTGCTTAGCCGAACCGCCCGCAGAATCTCCCTCAACAATATAGAGCTCTGAAAGAGCTGGATCTTTTTCCTGACAATCAGCTAACTTACCTGGCAAACCTGCAATATCTAAAACGCCTTTGCGTCGCGTCATTTCGCGTGCTTTTCTTGCGGCTTCACGTGCTCTTGCTGCATCAACAATTTTACCTGAAATGATTCTTGCTTCTTTGGGGTTTTCTAATAAAAATTCGGATAATTTTTCAGAGATGGTTGACTCAACAATGGGTTTAATTTCTGATGATACTAATTTGTCTTTCGTTTGTGATGAGAATTTTGGATCGGGCACTTTAACCGATAAAACAGCCGTTAAACCTTCGCGTGCATCATCACCACTTAAGCCTACTTTTGATTTTTTAGCTAAGCCTTCTTTATCAATGTAACCATTGAGCGTTCTTGTTAGTGCGCCACGAAATCCTGCCAAATGAGTTCCGCCATCTCTTTGTGGAATGTTGTTTGTAAAACAAAAAACACTTTCTTGAAAACCGTCGTTCCACTGCATCGCCACTTCAACAACCACATCGTCTTTTTCCATTGAGAAATAAAAAATGCTTTTATTGATTGGCGTTTTGTTTACGTTAAGGTGTTCTACAAAAGATTTAATGCCGCCTTCGTATTCAAAAATATCTTCTTTACCATCACGCTCATCCAACAAGTGAATATGAACGCCTGAATTTAAAAAAGAAAGTTCACGCAAACGTTTGGCTAAAACCTCGTAACGGAACGTTACATCAGAAAATGTTCCTGTGCTTGGTTTAAAGCGAATGGTGGTGCCTGTTTTTTCACTTTCGCCTGTAGCAGTAAGCGAGCCCTGTGGATCACCTAGACAATAGGTTTGTTCGTGGATTTGGCCTTTACGTCGAATGGTCAAATGAAGTTCTTCCGAGAGCGCATTAACCACAGAAACACCCACACCATGCAGGCCACCTGAGACTTTATAGGAGTTATCATCAAACTTTCCGCCGGCATGAAGCACTGTCATAATCACTTCGGCCGCTGAACGTCCTTCTTCTTCATGGATGGCAACAGGAATACCGCGACCATTATCTTCAACGCTGGCAGAGCCGTCGGTATGGATCGTTACGAGGATATTGTCGCAATGGCCGGCCAAAGCTTCATCAATCGCGTTATCAACAACCTCGAAAACCATGTGGTGTAAACCCGAGCCATCATCGGTATCTCCAATGTACATTCCCGGCCGTTTTCTTACCGCATCCAACCCTTTAAGGACTTTAATACTCTGCGCACCGTATTCAGACATTCATGACTCCAAATTGTTCTGTTTTTTCAAAGCGTTATCGCTGTTAAAAGAGGGGGGTATTCTAACATATTTCTGGCTGGAATGCACATGGTCGAATTGGCGCACATACAGAAACTCAAGCCTTCTCAATCATCCAAAATACTCCATAAATCTACCTGGTTATTCCAGGATCATGCCTCTGTGAACAAGTCATCAAGTACTACAATCTGATCAATAAGCTCTGTCGCATATTTATTCTTCTTCAGGCCTTTGGCTGAAATAATAGCGACAAATAATTGCTTCTGTGTTCCTGTTACTTGCTTAAATACAGCCACCTTCCTTTTTAATTTTTTTGCATAATCGCTTGTGATTTCAAACGCTTTTTTCGTAAATTTGATCTCGCAAAGCGTGATTGAATCATCATCACGATCAAACAGTAAATCAATTTGCGCACCTTCCTTCTCTGGCCCTGGGGCATATCGCCATGAATTGGGAATCGCCGTTGGGGAGAGGTCCAAAACGTCACTGATTTGATTTAAATGCTTATAACAAATCGTTTCGAACGCATAACCAGACCAAGAAAACCATTTGGGTGTTGTCGTGACGCTTTTCCAATAACCCTTCTTCAAAGCGCCTGCCATTTTCGTGTTTTTTAACGGTTCAATCCAATAAAGATAAAACAAAGAATATTCATCAGAGACCCGATAAAACACACCTCGCTTAATATGAAAGTGTGGAATAAAGCTCATAATGAAGCCTGCATCTTCTAAGTCTTTTAGCCTTTTAAGCCCTGTTTTTCCTTTTGAGGTCTTTTTCAGCGCTTTAAATAATGCTTCCTGCCCCATCCCTTCGTGATGTTTTGCAATGGCCTTAATAATTTCAATATAGGCGTCAGCATTTTCAAATAACGACTCAAATAAGGCATTAAATTCATTAAACAAGAGCGACGTACTGTCAAATGCGAGCGCCTCAATGGCTTGTGTCGCTGATCGGCCCGCCTCGATCTTGCTCAAATAAAAAGGCACCCCTCCTGTAATCATGTAAAGCTCTGTTATCTGTTTATTGTTAAGCCTGACGTTATTCGCAGCTAAATATTCACTAGTTTCAAATAAATTAAATGGCTTCAAATGAATCGTCTCAGTGACCCGGTTATATAAACCGCCCTTATTATTGATGATTTTATTAATAATCCACGAGGCAGAAGAGCCACATACAATAAGCTTTATTCGACTTTCCTTTGACCAGTACTGATTCCAATAGTAATCAATTGCATCCAGCAACTTCGCTCTCTTTGTCGCCATCCATGGCAGCTCGTCTAAAAAGATAACCACTTTTTTATTTTTCGGCACTTTTAAAATCAGGTCATTTAGCAGCTTAAAGGTTTCATTCCAGCTATTTTTAACTTGCGGCATGATACCCGCTAGAAAAACATCGGCCATTCTTTGGGTGAAATTGAAGATTTGGTCTTTCATCGCCCCTTTTCTTGTTCCCGCCGCATCAAAAAACACACATTTTTTCTTTTCAAAAAAGGCTCTAACAAGAAATGTTTTTCCTACGCGTCTTCGACCGAAGATTGCCAAGAGCTCCGCTTTCCTCGATAAAAAAAGCTTATTTAGCAGCTTAATCTCTTTTTGACGCGATGCAAGTGCCATGATTTACCTCCACTTTCTGTTGTTCCCATTATAATATATTATAAATGGAACGACAGCAAATCTCTTCTGTTGTTCCCATTATAAAAATCTATAGCGGGAACAACAAACTTACCTGGGGTCTCCGCTATAAAATAGTGAGCCACTTATAGATCTGCTATAAGTGGCTCACTTGATTTTACGTCTCTTCATTTACGATGATCTTAATGTGCTACCAGTTGAAGCCGTAACAAAAAGGGTAATACGTCCCCACCAGGCTTAACTCCCAAACCCATTTTAACTTTCACTTTTTTCTTGGGGAAAATAATACTTTATAAATCAATGGGTTGCCTGACAGGGTGGCTATTGGCAACACGCGAAGAGGAAGTGCCTCTAAACATAAACAAAAATCACCAGGTTTTGACCGCATCGTCCGACAAAGCGTAGCCCGTATGCAGCGAAGCGAAATACGGGAAACAATGCTGCGGCTCGCATAAAACATAGAAGAAAACATTGGGCCGATAAAGCTATTGCCAGAATTAGACCCCGTATTTCGCTTCGCTGCATACCGGCTTCGCTGCATACCGGCTACGTTGACACACGCCCATGTTCCACGTGGAACATGCTGGAGCCCTCTTGTGAAACACCCGCAAAAATATCTTTTGTTATTCCCGTAACAAAGATTTGCGCCTGAAGCTGGTTCAGCTTATCTATAATAATCCCGCGCCGCGTGTTATCCAGCTCAGAACCCAGGTCGTCCACTAAAAAAAGCGGTCTTTTCCCTGTTTTCTGATAAAAGTATTCAAGTTGTGCTGTTTTCAGCATAAAGACCAATAACTTCTGTTGCCCTCGAGATAAAACATCCTTCACGGCAACATTCTTCATCTGAATTTTTATATCGGCGCGATGTGGCCCAGCGTGCGTGAATCCCAGCTTTAAATCGCGAGCATTGTTTTTATCTAAGCACTCGCTTAAAGAGGCTTCTTTTTCCCAGCCCGAGGAATAAGTACAAGTAAGGCCTTTCATTACATTCATCTCATGGCAATTCTTATTAAAATATTCCAAAAACTCCGTGAAGTAAGCTTCCCTTAAGTCTGTCATTGCTTCAGCATAAACCACAAACCGCTCATCCCAGAGCTGGATCTCCGAAAGGGGGAGCTTTTGCCTCAAAGCCTGGTTTCTCTGCTTCAAAACCCTTTGGAATTTTTTCCAAACCGACAAATACTGATGTTCCACGTGGAACACTCCCCAATCAAGGAATTGCCTGCGATATTCAGGACCAGCATCTAACAATTGAAACGATTTCGCATCAATGAGCTGAATAGGGAGCTTTTTTGTGATGGTCGAGATATTTTGCAGTGCTTCTTCATTAAGGCGAAGCTGAGACCGTTGTTTGCTTGATTTTTCTAGTCCTATTTTATCATCGAACACTTCAGCGAAAAGTGTAAATTTATCTTTATCGTGCTGAATGATGCGCTGTTTCAAGTGACTTCTAAACGAGCGGTTGTGGGCAAGGTAATAAATAGCTTCTAACAAGCTCGTTTTACCCGAGCCGTTATCGCCAAAAATGAGATTAAATCGAGGAGAAAATATTAAGTCAACATCGCTTATATTTCGAAAATGATGAATAGAAAACCGGCTAATTGTCATATAATCGCTTTCAAATCAATGGGTTAAGCCGGCGGCGCACAATCAGGTTAAATTCTCATCGGCATAATAACATATAAATTACGGCTATTTTCTGCCTGCTCTACTAGGACGCTACTATTTGCATCATGAAGTGAAAGCTTAATGTTGCCAGAATTTAACGAGGATAAAACATCTAATAAGTAGCTCACATTAAAGCCTACTTCCAGCGTCTTTCCTTGATAGTTAACTTCCAGCTCTTCTTCCGCTTCTTCTTGCTCAGGATTATTGGCAAAAATCTTCATTTGATTTTCACTTAAAACCACCCGAACACCATGGAATTTTTCATTGCACAAAATCGCTGCGCGCGTTAAAGCTTGCTTAAACACATCTCGGTCAACTATCACTGTTTTGTCGCTATCTTTCGGGATAACGCGGTTAAAATCCGGGAACTTGCCGTCAACGAGTTTCGATGTAAAAACGAAATCTTGGCCTTTAACATGAATATGAGATGATCCTATCCCGATGGTCACGGGCTCTCCTTCGTCATTGAGTAGCCGCATCAGCTCCTGTACGGCCTTTCTTGGAACGATGACCTGACTATTGATCTTGGAAGCTTTCTCGCTTGAAAGGCTGCTTAATGCCAACCTATGGCCATCTGTCGCAATCACCTTCAATTCTTGATCATCCAGATGAAACAACATGCCATTAAGGTAATAACGAACGTCTTGCTGCGCCATCGCAAAATGCGTGCTACTCAACAAATACTTTAGCTCGCCTTGGGTCATGGTAAATTCAACCAACGTAGGCGACTCACTGATTCTAGGAAATTCGCTGGCAGGTAGCGTGGATAAAACAAAACGACTACGACCCGACTTAATAATAAGTCGATTTTTGTCCAACTTAATATCCAACATCGCATTTTCGGCCAAATTTCGGCAAATATCGATGAATTTCTTAGCGGGCACCGTAATCTCGTTTTCTTCGATCGTGGTATTTAGCCTCACATGCCCCAATAACTCAACTTCAAGATCGGTGGCAATTAAACTCAAGCCTTGTCCACTCGCTTTCACCAAAACATGGGACAATACCGGCAAGGTTTGTCGCTTTTCGACAGCCCCTGAGACCAGTTGTAGCGGTTTAAGCAGCGTTTCTCGTTGAATTTGTAGTTCCATCACACACCCTATGTAGTTAATATACGAATCAAATTCATATAATCTTCGGCAATGTCGGTCGTTGTATCTCTCAATTCTAAGATCTTACGACACGCATGTAAAACAGTAGTATGATCTCTTCCGCCAAAAACGTCACCTATTTCCGGCAGGCTATGATTAGTTAATTCCTTAGCCAATGCCATCGCCATTTGGCGAGGACGCGCCACAGAGCGTGTACGGCGCTTAGAGAGCATGTCTGCAAGCTTGACCTTGTAATACTCGGCCACTGTTTTCTGGATGTTTTCGATCGTGATCAGCCTGTCTTGCAGGGTGAGCAGATCTTTTAACGCTTCTTTAACAAAATCTAGGGTGATATCTCGACCCGTGAAGTGTGCATTAGCTATAACGCGCTTCAACGCGCCCTCTAGCTCACGTACGTTAGAGCGAATACGCTTTGCAATGAAAAAAGCAACTTCGTGAGAGAGGTGGGTATTGGCTTTTTCGGCCTTGCTCATAAGAATAGCAACACGTGTTTCAAGCTCAGGTGGCTCTACTGCCACTGTTAACCCCCAGCCAAACCGTGACTTCAGGCGCTCTTCTAGCCCGTTCACTTCTTTGGGATAACGATCACAGGTTAAAATAATCTGCTTGTGATCCTCGAGTAATGTATTGAACGTATGGAAAAATTCTTCCTGAGAGCGGTCTTTGCCCGCAAAAAATTGAATATCATCGATCAACAATAAGTCCACTGTACGATAAAAGCGCTTAAAATTGTCCATCGTATTGGTTTGCAAGGCTTTAACCATGTTGGCAACAAACCGCTCAGAGTGCAGATAAAGCACCTTGGCGCTCGGCTTACGCTGTAAGATAGCATTCCCAACAGCATGCATAATATGTGTCTTACCTAAACCAACACCGCCGTAGATAAACAGAGGGTTATAAGAACCGCCTGGCTTTTCAGCCACCTGCATAGCCGCAGCATGCGCAAATTCATTGGATTTACCCTCAACAAAGTTCTCAAAGGTAAAGGTTTTGTTCATGTTACTGTGATGTTCGAGAGACGTTGGCTTGATAAATGGCCTAGCTCTTTGTGTGGGCGCTGAGTTAGACACTACAGCCGTATCCGTATTTTCAGGCGCCTTCGCATATTTTGTTTTCGAACCAATCTGAAGCACCACCTTCAAAGGCGCGTCTTTTCTCAGCTCAGTAATAAGCCCACGAATATTATCCAAAAATTTATCTTTAACCCAATCAACTATAAACCGATTAGGCGCCAACAAAACCAAAGCATCGCCTTCTTCTTCAGCCTGCAACGGCCGAATCCACGTATTAAAATCTTGTTCGCTAATGTTTGACTGTAATTTACCCAAACACTCGCGCCAAAGCGTCGACACTGCTTTTATCCTCGTCAGATGAAGGTTTATTTCATGAAATTAAGGTGAACGAGTCTATACCTTATCCGTGGTTATCACAATTTAAATTTATATAACTCACTATTTTTGCTTATATATCCGTCATATTTCAAAATACGAAATGCGGCAAAAAGCAAATAACCTGTTAGCAACCCACGGGCTATTCTGTAAACAACATGTGAACAGATGTGGATAAGTCCAAGCCTGTGGATAAGTCCACTTTTTGTTATCAGGCTTAACACGTCTATCCACAGGGGCAAATAGCACCTATTATCAAAATAACTCATTGATTTTTAAAGAAAACTAAAAACTACCCACAAAAACTATGCACATAACTACTAACACTATAATCTTATAAATATATTATATAATTAAAGAGAAATTAATTAGGGTGAAGAAGAGGTGCCTTTTTCCTTACCATTATTCAATTCTGTTAATTTCCCCTCTAGTTCTTCTATGCGCCTAGCTTGTTTCTTATTGATAAGTTCTAATTGCTGGCTGTATGTGTCTTTAAGACTTTTGTTGAATTTAAGGCCATAATACGAGTGAAACATGGATAAAGCTTTTTTAGGCCAAGCCTTTTCAGTAATGTTTTGATCCGTTATATTATTTTGCACAAGTACAAGGTCATCATTATCTGTTGCTAAATAATAATTACATAGAGAGCGCAACTTAGGATTGTCTTCTGTATATTCATAAGCAAAGATGGCGCGTTTTCTTAAAATATCTGACGTATCTTCAGTAGAAACACTTGATAAAGCGTTGTGATTGATATCAACCTCACCTGTCAAAATCAGGTTAGCTATTTCATAATTAGCCCTCTTTTTATTTTCTTGATTAGTAGCAAGTTCGATAATTTTTTTATATAAAGGAAAAGCTAATGAAGGATCCTTTGCTTTAGCTAAGTTTGCAAACGTTAAAAGCGCATCAACTGACGGCTTATTTTGTTGGTCTATAGTTAACGCTGTAATAATATATAAAAACAAAATGTGGTTTATATTTTCTTCTTTTTCATCAGATTTAGTAGAAGAATTAGGCACAAAAAAGGATGAGTTTCCTATCGATGATTTTGAGGAATGCTTTGATTTAGGGTTAAAAAAATCGAATAAACCGTCGAAAAAATATTGGCGATGTTTTTTATCTGAAAGTTCAGGACATAATTTTAAGGTGTCGCTAATCCATTTTTTATCATCAACACTTATTTTTTGATGGTTTTTTTTAATTGTGTCCATTAGGTTTTTGAGGAAAAAATATTTTCTGATAGTGATGGGGATATATTGGCTTGAAAAAATAGACTTCTGTTCTGTTCTGTTCTGTTGATTGATAACCCAGCCCCACCGTCTTCTTTAGGTTTAACCAGGTAGTCGAGTATGTCACGTTTCCCATGCTGAGCAGCCAGCAAAACCGCATTATCACCTTTATCATCTGTTGAAGATAGTTCAGCGCCATTATCTAAGCATTGCATTGCTTTATTCTTTTCACCACAAGCCACACACGCCAGGAAAAGTCCGTTTTTAAGTTGTTGAGAATTAAGTGTAAGCGCTATAAGTTTGGCAAAACGATCTTTTTCATTGATATACGAAAGGTTATTTATCAACAAAGGTTTAACTAATTCTGAGTATCCAAATTCTATGGCATAGTCGAGCGGATACTGATCACGGCTATCTTTCCGTTGTTTTGCTTGGTGTTTTAGAAGTAGCTCCACGATGTCTTTACAGTCGGGTTGAGTGCAAGCAAAATGTAGAGCTGTTTTCTTATTACTATATTCAGTGTTAGGATCTAAGCCATAATTCAATAGTAGCCGAACAAGTGTTTTATTCTTTTGTATAATGGCAGAGATAAGTAATTTAGAAGCGAAAGAACTTTTCGCCAACGAATACTTATTATTAGGATCGCATTGGTTTAAAAAGATGACTGCGTTAGACAAATCGGAGGAATTTTTTTTATTACGTGAAAGATACCTGTCTAGTTCTTTCCCTATCTCTATTGTTGGCATTTCAAGTTTCCTCAAAGAATGAGCTAGCAATATTTATGATTAAATATAGAACAATATAGGCGTAATTCAAGTCGTTTCTTAGATTGTTGGATTATTCTTGACAATCTCTTGTTTTATCCCTAGTATTCCACCTCATTTTTGCTGCAATCATTAAAAGGTAAATAACGATGAAACGTACATTTCAGCCAAGTAACATCAAGCGAAAGCGTGACCACGGGTTTCGTTCAAGAATGAGAACTAAAAGTGGTCGTAAGATTATCAATAGAAGAAGGGCGAAAGGCCGTAAAGTGCTAAGTGCTTGATATTTGTGAATTTATTTACTTTTTCTAAACAACAAAAAATTCTTAAATCAAGTGAATTTAAGAAGGTCTACGGAAAATCGAGTAAAATTCACTCAAAATATTTTTTATTACTTTACGTTCCTGAAGTAGAGCATGCTCGTTTAGGTATCACTGTGAGCAAGAAATGCTCAAAGAGAGCCGTGGATCGTAATCGATTAAAAAGAGTGGTTCGTGAAAGTTTTAGGCTTCATGCGAATCAATTACCGAATGCGGATAGTGTGATTATTGCTAAAAAACAAGCAGTTAGGGTTGATAATACTGCCTTGTTTTCGGATCTGGATCATTTATGGGTAAAATTAGTCGATTGTTTGCACTAATCATTATTGGTTTCATACGATGCTATCAATATTGTATCAGCCCTTTGTTGGCACCTCATTGCCGTTTTTATCCCAGTTGTTCTTCTTATTCCATTGACGCCCTCAAAAAGCGCGGCGTATTGATGGGTTGTTATTTATCACTGATTAGAATTTTAAAGTGCCATCCTCTTCATAAAGGTGGTGTCGATTTAGTTCCTGAAAAAAAGAAGTAGGAAATTATGGATTACAAAAAACTTGTCCTTTATTTTGCAACCGGTCTTGTCTTGTTGCTTTTATGGAATGCATGGCAGCGTGATTACGGTGGTATCAATATTAAACCTGCTGAGGTTCAACAGAATCAGACAGAAGGTGGTAACTCAGCGCTTAATACAAATAACATTTCACCCTCAACGGCTAAAAACCAAGATAACTATCAGCCAAGCACGGTTTCAACCAGCAGTGGCAGTGAATTGATTCATGTAACGCCTGCAAAGTTAATTCATGTTAAAACAGATGTGCTTAACGTAACGATTGATCCATTGGGTGGAAGTCTTGTTAAAGCAACGTTGCCTAAATACCCTGTCTCTTTAAAACAGCCTAACAATCCTTTTCCTTTACTTAACTATAACAAGGCAACGTATTATGTTGCTCAATCGGGTATGACGCATTTAACAGGTGTTAAAAAAGGGTTGGTACCTTTTCAAACTGAAAAAAACAATTATCAATTGGAAAAAGGAAAAAAAGCGTTACGTGTTGTTTTACATTGGAAAAGTAAAAACGGTATTAATATCAAAAAGACATTGGTGTTTAAGCGCGGAAAATACGTAGTAAAAATGAATGAAAAAATAACTAACCATTCCAATGATGTTTGGAAAGGCCGTTATTTCATGCAAACAAAACGTCGTGATATGCCTAAAGGAAGTTCACATGTTCTTGGATTTCATACCTTCTTTGGTATTGCTATTTCCAGCCCAGACAAACCTTACAATAAAATAAAGTTTGCTGATTTAAATGATTCGCCAGTAAATAAAACCATTACTACAGGTTGGTTGGCGTTTATTCAGCATTATTTCCTAACGGCTTGGGTGCCTAATGCTAAAATACCTTATTACTATTACAGCCAAACAGGGCAAAATAAGCTATATACAGCAGGGTTAATGAGTCCAAACATGACGATTAAACCCAGCCAATCTGCTCAAGTGTCCAATCAATTTTATGTAGGGCCTGAAATTGCAAGCAACTTAAATGCCGTTGCACCTCATCTATCGCTAACTATTGATTACGGTTGGTTATCTATTATATCGGTCGCTATTTTTTGGTTGATGTTGCACATCTACAATATTATAGGAAATTGGGGTTGGTCGATTATTCTTGTCACGCTAATCATTAAGCTTTTATTTTTTAAATTATCGGAAAAAAGCTATGTTTCCATGGCTAAAATGCGAGCTCTACAGCCAAAAATAGCTGCCATTAAAGAGAGGTTAACGGAGAAACAGGAAGTCAGTCGTGCGACGATGGAGCTTTATCGCAAAGAGAAAGTGAATCCATTGGGCGGTTGTTTACCCATGTTGATTCAGATTCCTGTGTTTATTGGGTTGTATTGGGTGTTAATTGAAAGCGTTCAATTCCGTCAAGCACCTTTTATTTTCTGGATTCATGATTTATCAGCGAAAGATCCGTATTACATCTTGCCGATTATTATGGGTATTTCGATGTTCTTCCAGCAAAAGCTGAGTCCGACCGCAGGTGATCCAACACAACAGAAAGTTATGATGTTTTTGCCAGTAATTTTCACGGTGTTGTTTTTGAATTTCCCGTCTGGTTTAGTATTGTATTGGACAGTGAATAATGTTGTTTCTATCATTCAACAATGGTGGATCTTCAAACGTTTTGAAGAAGGGAAATACAAAACGAAAAAGAAGAAAAAAAGCAGTTTTATTCCGGCGTCAAAAAAGTCGTATAAAAAGAAAAGATGAAACAAGCTAATGTCGACACCATTACCGCCATCGCCACACCATCAGGCAGGGGCGGTATTGGGGTTGTTAGAATATCCGGACCGTTAACCACCGATATAGCCAAGAAAATAATCCTTCATTTACCTGAACCTAGAAAAGCCTCGTTAACGCCTTTTTATGATAAGAACGATGAAGTGATTGATGAAGGCATAGCACTGTTTTTTAAAAACCCCCACTCATTTACCGGTGAAGATGTTTTAGAATTACAAGGGCACGGCGGGTCCGTTGTTTTAGATCAAGTGATAAAAACAGCGATTCATTATGGAGCAAGACTAGCACGTCCTGGCGAATTCAGCGAAAGAGCTTTTTTAAATAACAAAATCGACTTAACTCAAGCAGAAGCTGTGGCAGATCTTATCGATGCAAGCTCAGAACAAGCAGCCAAATCAGCCATGCGGTCATTGCAAGGCGAATTCTCCGAGCGTATTCATCAACTGGTTAAGTCACTGATTGATTTAAGAATCTATGTCGAAGCAGCCATTGATTTTCCTGAAGAAGACATCGATTTTTTGTTGGATGAGAAGATAATAAAAGACTTAAATGCCATCATAGACAATTTAAACACTGTTAAAACATCAGCAAAACAAGGTGCTATTTTACGCGAAGGAATGACCGTTGTTATTGCGGGAAAACCGAACGCCGGGAAATCAAGCTTACTCAACGCACTAAGCGGAAAAGATTCCGCCATAGTCACACCCATCAAAGGAACCACACGCGATCTTTTAAAAGAATCCATTCATATTGACGGCATGCCTTTGCATGTTGTTGATACGGCGGGCTTGAGAGAAAGTGAAGATATTGTCGAACAAGAAGGCATTAAAAGGGCTAAAAAAGCGATAGAACACTGCGATGAAATTTTATTAATCGTTGATGCATCAACCGACAAAACGATCGATGCTTCTTTTATAAAAACACTGATCCCAGAAAACTGCCTCAATAAAGCGATGACGATCATTAAAAATAAAATGGATCTCATCAAAGAAAAAGAAAAAACAACCGTAGAAAACGGCCACCCAACGCTTTATTTGTCCGCCAAAAACCAACAGGGTATTGATGCATTAAAACAACATCTAAAAGAAAAAATGGGATATCAATCCAACAATGAAGGCACCTTCACAGCAAGACGAAGACACCTCGATGCCATAGCAACCGCAGAAGCCGCCCTACAAAAAGGACACGACCAGCTTACAAAAAACAAAGCCGGCGAACTCCTCGCCGAAGAACTAAAAGCCGCACAAAACGCACTCTCAGAAATCACAGGCGAGTTCACCTCAGACGACTTGCTGGGGAAGATTTTTTCTTCTTTTTGTATAGGCAAGTAGCCTGAATCACATTGGCTAGCTATTTTTTAGATAGCTGATTACCAATCAACCCACCACCCGCAGCACCAATAGCAGCCCCTGCAGCGCCACCACCCACGGCAACACCAACAACAGCACCCGCAGCACCACCGGCAAGCGTCCCAGCCGTTCGTTTACTCATCGAACAACCACTAATCACAAGGACAATAGCAATGGCTGTCACACCACCTAGAATAGAACGTTTCATGATATGTTCTCCTTTATTGGTTTGATATCAACGTTTCTAGGCAAAAGTATAGAACAGATAAGCAATAAAGGACTAAATATAAACACTTTTTATTAAAAAAATCGATAATTTCGTTAACTTGCTGAAAACACACGTTTTTTTAGAAACAAGTAAAGTTCATATAATTTAGCTGCTCAATGCTTCCAACGATAAAAAATACCCCCAATATACTCATGAAGCGAAAAAACAGACACCGTCAATGCCGAAGCACTGGGCAGCCAATTTTGAAAACGATCATATTTTATAATGATTTTTCCACCGGCGGGTGCAGGAATAGGGTGCAAGCCTTGTTTTTCAAAACACCACATAGATCGTTTCATATGCCAACCGTTGGTCACCAAATAAAAGCTTTTTATCTTATGAGATCTTAATAGCTTTGCAGAGAAAACAGCGTTTTGCCACGTCGATTTGCTTCGATCCTCAATGTATTTAATATGACTACCCATTTCATTTTTCAAAACCACTTTCATATAACGCGAACTACGGTAACCGCTAATAAGTATAGGAAGCTTTGTCAGCTTTTGAAGATAAGCCGCCGTTTCAAGTCGCTGCAATGTATAAGGCTTACCTGAAAAACCGTGTCCGCCAGAAAGCACAACAATGGCTTTTGCATCAGGATGTTTTTGAACGCTTTCAGGTGTCATCACAGGGTATTTAATCAACCCTCGAGCAAGATGTAAGGCTACCACGTTCATTGACAGAATATAAAGTAGTACCAATGACGCAATGATCAAAAACAATGAAAAACGAAACCAACTTTTCATCAAAATCAGACCAATAACGATCAATAAAATATTGAAAGCAGGCGGAAAGATAAGCACTTCAATCACCGTTTGCCAAATGGGTTTGTTGATCAGCATAAGGTTCCCTCATTTAAATTCGAGCATCCTTTCGTCGAGATACCATAGCATTATCGATCAAAAATTGCTATCATCCGCGACATCCAAACGATCAAAGAGGAAAAACAATGGGATTCAAATGCGGTATCGTCGGCTTACCCAATGTCGGTAAATCCACCCTATTCAATGCACTAACACAAGCAGGCATCGAAGCAGCCAATTACCCTTTTTGCACGATCGAGCCCAATGTGGGCACCGTCCCCGTGCCAGACACACGATTGGACAAGCTGGCTGACATCGTCAAGCCTCAAAAAATCTTACCTACCCCCATGTACTTCGTCGATATCGCAGGCCTTGTAGCAGGCGCCTCCAAAGGCGAAGGGCTAGGCAACAAATTCTTAGCGAACATTCGCGAAATGGACGCCATCGCCCATATTGTCCGTTGCTTTCATGATGACGACGTAACCCACGTTTCCGGCACCATTTCACCCTTGGACGACATCGAAGTCATCGACACAGAGCTGATGTTAGCGGATTTAGAAACCCTAGAAAAAACAGTTATCCGCACAGCCAAAAAAGCACGCGCAGGTGACAAGCAAGCTAAAACAGAACAAGCCCTGCTTGAAAGAGCACGCAAACACCTAGAAGAAGGTTCCTCCGTTCGAAGCATGGAGCTCACCACCGAGGAAGCAATATTTCTAAAAACAGTACATTTGATGACAGCCAAACCCATTCTATTCGTCGCTAATGTGGATGAAAGTGGCTTTGAAAACAACCCCTTGCTTGACCAAGTCAAAGCACACGCAGAAAAAGAAAATGCCTCCATCGTCGCTATTTGCGCAAAAATAGAAGGCGAAATAGCCGAACTTGATGAAGAAGAAAAAACCGAATTTCTCGCAGACCTTGGATTGGAAGAAGCAGGCTTAAGCCGGATGATCCGAGCTGGCTATGAATTGCTTGGCCTACAAACTTATTTTACTGCAGGCGTCAAAGAAGTGCGCGCCTGGACCGTCAAAAAAGGCGCCACAGCCCCCCAAGGCGCGGGCGTTATCCACACAGACTTCGAGAAAGGCTTTATCCGCGCAGAAGTTATCGGCTATGACGATTACATACAATACCGCGGAGAACCCGGTGCTAAAGAAGCAGGGAAATGGCGTTTAGAAGGTAAAGACTATCTTATTAAAGATGGTGATGTGATTCATTTTAGGTTTAACGTTTAACAAACAAGTCTCGGCACTTGCTCCGGATATGTCGTGCAAATCCGGAGCAAGCTTCGAGTGTTTGGTTAGCTCGGGTTTTTAGTCGCAGTAATAACCAGGTGTGTTTGGTCAAAGTTGATCTGACAATGATTATGCACAACTTTGGGTTTTTGCCATTTTTTGTCCGTGTAATTTAATGTTACATCACAGTTATAATCATGGTGATGAGCGCCTTCACCAAAATCAAACGTAACACCAAAATTAGGCGTCGATGTATTGGTGTGAGCAATCAGGGCAGTTGGTTGAGCGTTAACACCGTTAACTTGATAGACGACGGTGCTTGAGCCAGGTTTCGTGATAGTGACACCAAGACCTTCAAGCTGAGTGATGTTGGCAACGGTTTTGCCTGTATCTGTTTTAAGGAAGACATTCAGCGTGTGATCCGTACCCGATGCGGTAGCTGCAAAGGTCGATAACGGGCTGGCTAGCATGGCTAAGCCAAATGACGCGGTGATGAGTGAGACTAATTTATTCATATTGTTCCTCTTTATATAGTAAAATCGATTAAGAACGGCCATTTTCTTATCATTATCAGCGAATTGCAAGCATTTAATTTAAGCCTAACTAAAATATTGGCTAATGCCTGTTTTCCACGGATAAACAGCAATAGCGCCGATTTTTTTTTGTCTTTTTTCATTAGAAAAACAAACAGCTTCACAATTCCCCATATCATCGGCTATTTTTTCCAAGGCCGTTAAATGCTCTGATCTGACCAGGTCGCTACTCTTAATTTCAATAAGTAACAGCGGCTTGCCTGGTCGTTCTACGACTAAATCGACTTCTACACCGGAGCCCGTCATTAAATATGAAAATCTAAATTCTAGCTGATGGTATGAGGCAAGTTTAATGCACTCCATAATAATAAAGCTCTCAAAAAGCTCACCGTAATAACTTGTTCCTGGTTTTGGAATGATATTTAGCATGCGCGCTAATGCTCGAGTAACACCGACATCAAAGAAATAAAATTTCGGTGCGTCTTTTAAGCGTTTTCTAAAAGAATGTTTATAAGGTTCGAGAATAAAAGCAAGCAACGTATCTTCTAAAATTGAAAAATAGTTTTTGATGGTTTTGTCATCGACGCCCACATCTTTCGATATATTTGAATAATTGATGATCTTGCCATTACATTGCGCAGCAACCTCAAGAAAGCGGCGAAAAGGATCGAGTTTTTTAATAAGCTGCTCAGCCCAAATTTCTTCTTTGAGGTAAGTTAATGTATAGGATTGTAAAAAAAGCTGCTTCTCTTTGTTGGAGGTGAAATCAAATATTTTAGGCAGCGAGCCGTATTCCAATGCTTGATTAAGATTAAATGACTTGCCAAGTTCGGCATAAGAAAAAGGATACAGGTGATAAACGAAAGCTCGACCGGCTAAGAGATTGACCCCTTTCACTCGCAACTTTCTTGCACTGGACCCTGTTAAAACGAAATATTTTCCGCATTTTTTTGATTCTAATAAGAGATGGACGACATCCAATAGCTTCGGTACTTTTTGAATTTCATCAATGATGACATGTTGCGTCTGTTTGGGTAGCGCCTCAACCAGCTCCACCAATTCATTGGGGTTTCTGGCGAATCTGTCTTCTTCTTCTGGGCTTAATAGATTGATATATAAGGACTTTTTTAAATCATACGTATGTTCGACTAAGGTGCTTTTTCCTACGCCACGAGCGCCAAATAAAAATAAACTGTAGTTTTTTGCTAATTTCAGTTGCCGTTTTAACATCGTATTCTCCCTTTTGGCTCTCGGAGCGTACTCCGGATTTGCGCGACATATCCGGAGTACGCTCAGAGCATGTTATCATTCAAGCTGGAAAACTGTCAAATTATTTATTGTGAGTCACGAACCCTAAGCGTCAGAAAGCTAGCAATTAACATCAACACACTACAGCAGATAACCTTAACACATTCCAAGTACGATCACTAAAGTGCCCAATCAAAGGTTGAACCAACAACCTCATTAACGGTGCCGCAAGTCAAAGAATAGGAAGAGGCGAAGGTTTTGCGCCCAAGCGCTCATGAATAGCGCGCATATTCGCCATTTGCAAACCCCAGCCAAAATTAATACCGAGCAAAGCAATGCTCATGTTCCAAATTTTCCAATACGTTAACTGAGGTTTTATGAGGGCATTCGTTAATCTGAGATTATCATTTGAGTTAGAAACAACCGCTTTTAAAAAAGCAAAGTTCTGGTATAGTGTCATTTTTTCGCCCATTGACCACAGGAGCTTAGGTTTTCAAGACGGCAATCATAGAAAATAGGAATGAATAATGCCAACATTATTAGTAAGAGAAAAAACCGAAGAGCTATCGGAATTAGATCTAGCGCGGCGCCACATCAAGCAGCTAGAAAAAGAAAAAGAAAAGCTAAGAAAAAGAAACGAGGAGCTAACGGGAAAAGACAAGAAAAACAAAGAAAACAAAAAAGAAAGAGATCGCATTAAGGCGTTCTTGTTTTCTTTGACGGAAGACGTGCTCAAAAAAGCCGAAAAAAGCTGCGCGGCATTAAATAAAACGCGCAAAGAGTATCTAGACGAACTGGTTAGTATTTTATTGGCGTCCTTGGATGAAGAGCTTGGAGGTATCTCTATTCTGGGTATCACAAAAGTACCCTTTAATCAGGCGATGGCAGTTAACGGAGAAAAATATACTGACCCTAATTCACTGGAGTCAGCGCATTATTATTTCTCAAAAGATGCCATTGCACAAGTTTCTAAACAAAACAAAAAACCTCTGAAACCCGATACCTCGGCACATAACCAGTTAAATGCGATGTTAAAAAAAGGTGTTCCTGTTTGGGATCCCGACGGATCAAGCCTATCAAAGCAACACCCAATAGCTTTAAACAAGTTATTTTTTCTACCGATTAAGCGTTCTTTTAAGGAAGGAGCCATTGGTTTTTTTAGCCATGCGAAGGCATCACTAAGTGATGGCGTTCGAGCTGCGCTTGAAGATTTTTTTCCGTTTTTCTGGCAAGCGATTATAAATCAAGGTATTGAACGGTATGCTAAAACACGCTACATTAACAAGCTATACCCCAAATTCATCATCAACTTGTTAAAAAAGCAAGGTTATGAATCAGCAGAAAAAATCGTTATAGCTTGTCCAGAAGCCAGCCTTTTCTTTTGTGACATCGTTGGTTTTACGAAAGCTTCAAAGGGAATGAATCCAGAAGGGTTAACCAACGATCTGAGAGCCTTCTTTACGTTAGCAAGTAAAATCTCGGAAAAATATGGTATAGCATTAATCAAAACCATTGGTGATGCTATTATGGCCGTAGGCGGCTTACCTGAATCAGCATCATTTAACCAACCTGCGGCAATTGTTAACTTTGCTCAAGACTTGATTAAAGCCATTGATGATGCGCAGCTGAAAATAAACAAAACACCAATAAAAATCAGGGTCGGCATTGATGTTGGTAAAATAGAGCTGGGACTGGTTGGCCCACCCGGGCAAGAGCGCTTAGATGCGTTTGGAGAGACGGTTAATCGAGCGGCAAGGCTCGAGGAAGCGGGGAAAGCAAGCCGGATACACATTTCTCCTGCGATGACGGAAAAGCTTGATAAAAAAACTAAATTAGAATGGCATAGTGTGAATTTAAAAGGACTCTCAACAAAGAAAGCTTGTTTTGTTGCGCAGAAAGAGCACGTGAAAAGCCGCAAAATAAACAGAAAAACAGAGCAAAATGACGTTAATGTTAATGTTACAGTGGATGGCGTCCAAACGAAAATTTTATGGAACAAGCTGCGTTCGAGCGTTCGTAAGAACGCTGGATCTGGTAACGGCTCAACTAGCCAAATGTTGTCGAGCGCAAAGAAAAAATCTCACAACTCCAATCGCCCCCATACCAGCCAAGGGGCCTATGGCTGCGAGAAGAGGAAAAAACGGCCGGGACACCTAGCCAGAGGTAATACCGGTATTTGTAGTGGCATGTGGAAACCAATAAATCCAAATACTTCTTCTAAGCGTCCTATGGTTGTAAAGGGGGCTTCGGTTAATTGGCATTTTCCATCTGGAGCATACAAGAACCGATCAATAGGATAATGCGACCTCATCGAGTATAAGGCTAGTTACTAGGTTTTAGCGTTCTTTGCCGCACAGCCTCAAACAACAAAACCCCCGTGGCGACAGAAACATTCAAGCTAGAAACAACGCCACGCATAGGAATATTCACAAGAAAATCGCAATGTTCTTTGGTTAAGCGGCGTAAGCCTGAACCTTCAGCGCCCGCAATAATAGCCAGTCCGCCGGTTAAATCCGTTTGATAAATCGAATCGCTTGCTTCGCCCGCAGCGCCCACCAGCCAAATATTTCTTTCTTTTAATGCTTTCATCGTGCGCGCTAAATTGGTCACTTGAAAAATAGGCACCGCTTCAGCCGCACCGCTCGCCACTTTTCTGACGACAGGCGTGATACCAACAGCATTATTTTTGGGGATAATAACCGCATGAACACCCGCAGCGTCTGCACTTCTTAAGCACGCGCCGAAATTATGAGGGTCTTGAACGCCGTCCAGTATTAACAAAAAAGGAGATTCGGTGAGATTTTCAAGCAAGCTTAGCAAGGCATTGTCACCTTGCAAGGCGCTAGTTTCTACTTGTAACACCACGCCCTGGTGTTTGACTTGTCCTGCGAGCTGATCAAGCGCATGTTTAGTGAGCGTGTGAACGGCGATATTATGCTTAAGAGCAAGCCGTTTAAGCTCAGTAACGCGTTTGTTGTCGTTGTGATCGAGCAACGATAGCGAGCTCACCAACGCTGTTTTTTTTTGTAAAAAAATACTTACGGCATGCAAGCCATAAACGATGTCATGCTTCATGAGCTATCCTTTTTTTGATGCTTTTTTTCTTAAAAGACGATTTTGCCAATAACTCGCTTCACCAAAACGCTTCGCTAAAAAGTCAATAAACGTCCTGACCTTGGGTGCTAAGTGGCGATTAGAAGGGTAAACGGCATAAACATTAATAACTTCCGGACTGAAATCATCCAATAAGGTTTTAAGGTGTCCCGATTGAATATCCTTCAGCATCAAATAACCCGGCAACATCACAATACCCTGCCCATCGACCGCAGCGGCTTCCAAGGCGAGGCTGTGATTAGCGGACAGATTGCCTCGTATTCTAATACGCTCTAATTTGTCTTTGACTCTAAAATGCCACGAATCTCCAGTGGGTGAATTATGGTAGCGTAGACAGTTGTGTTTAGTAAGGTCGCTTGGTTTTTTCGGTGCGTCGTGTTTTTTTAAATAAGCAGGGGATGCGCAAACCAACATGTTGACTCTGGCGAGCAACTTCGAATGCAAGGAGGAATCGGGAAGATCGCCTGTTTTAATGGCTAAATCCAGGCAATTATCCAAAATGTTTTCATAAGCTTCGCCGAAATAGCACTCAACGTTCACCTCTTTATGTTTTTTAGAATAATCATGAATGGCTGGGATTAAATGCAAACGGCCAAAATTAACAGGGCTAGTGATGCGCAAGGTGCCACGAGGTTTCTCACGCATGTAGGTGACGGCAAGTTCAGCATCTTCTAAATCTTGAGAAATCTGCAAACAACGCGCATAAAAAATATCACCGGCTTCTGTCAGTGTGAGCTTGCGTGTGGTTCTGTGCATAAGGCGAGTTTTTAGATTCTTTTCAAGCAAGCTGATACGCTTACTGACCATGGACTTAGAAATACCCATTTCATCAGCGGCTGCCGTAAAGCTACCCGCTGTAATTACTTTGACAAAGAGAATGATATCGTTCAGTCGATTGGTTTTCATAGACAGCCCCTCTTATTTCTTTTTGGGTTTTCGCCGGCTTTTTTTCTTAGGCGTTTTCTTTTTTTTATCTAACAACAGCTCAAAATCAATTTGTCGTTGCTCAACATTAACCCGTGCAACGCGCACCTGAAGCTCATCGCCCATCGCATAAACCTTGCCGGTGCGCTCACCGATCAAACGATGATGGGTTGCATCAAACTGATAATAATCATTATCCAATGTACTGATATGCACAAGCCCTTCAACAAAAATGCCTTCTAGCTCAATGAATAAGCCAAAACCTGTGACGCCACTAATAACGCCCATGAAATCTTCGCCAACCTTATCTTGCATAAATTCACATTTCAACCAACTCAAAACATCGCGAGAAGCATCATCAGCTCGACGTTCGGTCATGGAACAATGCCTGGCCGCATTTTCAATGGCCTCTTTACCTTCTTTCTGAGACTTTTGTTTATTGAGGACGGCATAAATAGCTCGATGCACCAATAAATCAGGAAAGCGTCGAATAGGGGACGTGAAATGTGTATAGGCTTCGAAGGCTAAGCCAAAGTGTCCTTCATTGGCGGTGCTGTAATAAGCTTGTGCCAAAGAGCGTAAAAGCACCATTTGGATCACATGTTGATCGGGGCGCTCCCTCGTTTGATCTAACAACTTGTTATAATCTTGAGGCGAAGGATCCATGCCGCCACGTAAGCCAAGCCCTAATTCGTTTAAAAAGGTGAGAACATTGACCAATTTTTCTTGTTTAGGTCCTGGGTGAACCCGGAAAGGCCCTGGCCATTTATGTTTTTCCAAATACAATGCAGCCGCTTCATTGGCGGTTAACATGCATTGTTCAATCAATTTATGCGCCTCATTACGCACCAACGGTTTCAAGGCCTTGATTTTTTGATGCTCATCAAACACAACCTGGGGCTCAACAAGCTCAAAACTGATGGCGCCTTGGTTCTGACGATAGGCTTTCAGTTTTAGGTATAAAGCAAAGAGTTCTTGTAAGCGCGGTACGAGCGGGGCGTATTCTTTTGTTAAGGCCGCATCATTTTCTTCTAAAATGGCCGCGACCTTGGTGTAGGTTAAGCGCGCATGAGAGTGAATAACCGCAGGATAGAATTCATACCGTGTCATTTGACCGGTTTTGTTGATGTTCATCTCACACACCAGCGCCAGTCGATCAACACGAGGTTTTAGCGAACATAAGCCGTTCGACAATTTTTCTGGCAACATCGGAACCACACGAGCCGGGAAATAAACCGAATTTCCGCGATTCAAGGCCTCTTCATTCATCGCCATGTCGGGCGTGACATAATGACTTACATCGGCGATGGCTACATAAAGCCGCCAACCGGTTTTTTCATTCTTTTCACAATACACCGCATCATCAAAATCGCGGGCATCTTCACCATCAATGGTGACAAAAGGTAATTTGCGTAAATCTTTTCGGTCAGGCGTTAATACGTTTTCAGTTACCTCATCAGGCAGGGCTTTGGCCTCAGTAGAAACAGCCTCCGGCCAAAGATGGGGTAAGTCATGCGAGCGAATGGCCATCTCTGTTTCCATGCCGGCTTCCATGTGTGCGCCCAAAACCTCGACGATTTTACCCACGGCTTGTGTGCGTGAGGTAGGTTGAGAGATGATATCAACCGTTACCACGTCACCGACTTGAGCATCGGCCTGTTCTTTGCGAGGGATAATAATGTCGTGAGGAATTCGCCGGTTATCAGGCACGAGAAACCCAACACCACCTTCCAGAAAAAAGCGGCCGATCATTTGTTGATGTTTGCGTTGCAATACACGAATAATGACGCCTTCATTCCGGCCTCTAGTGTCACGCTGCGCTGTTCTGACTAATACCGTGTCACCGTCAAAAACGCTACGCATTTGTTTGTGCGGCAAGAAAACATCATCAATGGTTTGATCTTCAGGAATAAGGAAACCATGCCCATCAGAATGCCCGGAAACGCGGCCTCGGATTAAATCAAGTTTATTGGTGGGGGCGTATTTGTTTGAACGCATTTTAACCAGCTCGCCATCGCGCGTCATAGCGATCAATCGCCGCCGCAATGCTTCAAGGTCGTCTTCATTGGATAATTTTAAAAGCTCGGCCACGTCATCATAAGACAGAGGCTTCTTGGCAGCCTCGAGATGAGACAAAATAAACTTACGGGAAGGAATGGGTTGAGCATATTTTTTTGCTTCTTGTTTAGCCCAGGGGTCTTTGGTGTGCTTTTGCTTGGTCATGTTGCTAATGCTGTGTTATTGACATTAGCAACAGTGTACTAAGCTTCGACAGTAAATGATAGGAGGCGTAGCTATTATTAGCCTTAAACGCGCGAATAGCCGTTCCTTTTGTGTTTTGATGCCAGATCGCGAACGATGACAACGGTGGGGCAAAAGAGGCAGCAGAACAGTTTGGATATGCGCGAGTTCTTTTTCCCTTTGCTTGAAGTAGGGGAGCTTTCGTCTGGGAGGGGCGATGATTGTTGAATGCAGGGGGTGTAGGGAGAAGGCTGCGATGGTTTGCGTTGCGTATCCTCATCCTGAGAGAGCACCAATGCGGACTCGGGAGGGGAATAGCGTGTTAGTTTTACTTGGTTGAATGTAGATTGTGAATATTGGTCGCTGGTAAGAATGGAGCCATCACCTGCGGAGTATGATAATACCGGCAAGTCGACCTTGGTGGTTGAGATTCTTCTTGGTTGAGAAGACTTTCGCTTGATGTTGATGGGCGTAAGGTCGCTGTCGTCGTCAGGATCATAGTTGGATTTCCAAGTCATAAGATCATCCTCTAATTAATTATTTTTTAAACACCTTCATTCAGTATGTTCTTACATTCTACAGGTGCTCCAAAATTAAGCAAGTTTTTTTTGAAGTTAATCCCTTCTTTTTCAATGCAGTTGATAACGCATTGAAAAATAATGCAATTAAAAACCAATGCCGCATTTAGATTGCGCTTTCCCCCCATATCCTGGATAATCCTAGCTTCATTCGAAAGGAGTAGACAATGAGAAACCTAATGATTTTCCTGGGTTCTGTGGCGGTTGTTGCAGGATTAACGGCGTGTGCTGGCTATAATCCACAATCTGCCCGCGTACCCAACCAAACACAATGCCTCACATTGCAGCGACAAATGTTGTTTAATAACAACTTCTATTCGGGTTCTGATAACCAATTCAAAAACCAGGCCGCGCAGCAGCAGTTGCAAAAGCAGTTCCAAGACCTTCATTGTTACCGTGTGTTAAATAAAGTGAAAAGTGGCAGTCCTCGGAAGTAGGTTTTTTGGTGCAATGGATCTACCCCTGTGGGGCACAGGCCGTGGTCAAGCCTATACCGCGACGACACCCTTAATGCCCGGGTGGCATTCATAGTCCACTATCTCAAAATCTTCAAATTGGTAATCAAAGATCGTTTCAGGCTTGCGTTTGATTGCTAGCTTTGGCAGCGGAAACGATTTTCTGCTGAGTTGTAGCTTCACTTGCTCAAGATGATTGGCATAAATATGGCAATCGCCCCCCGTCCAAATGAACTCACCCAGCTCATACCCGCATTGTTGAGCGAGCATGTGAACTAATAAGGCATAAGACGCGATATTAAAAGGAACGCCCAAAAAGGCATCGGCAGAACGTTGGTACAGCTGGCATGACAAACGGTTATTCGCCACATAAAACTGGAATAATAAATGACATGGCGGTAATGCCATTTCTGATAGTTCGCCCACATTCCATGCTGATACAATAAGACGCCGTGAATCAGGGCTCTCTTTTAATTGCTCGACCAGATGGCTGATTTGATCGATGGGGGCGCCTTTTTTTGTTTCCCAAGCGCGCCATTGTTTGCCATAGACCGGGCCAAGATCGCCATTGTCATCGGCCCACTCGTCCCAGATGCGCACTTTGTTGTCTTTCAAATAACGAATATTCGTGTCGCCTTGCAAAAACCAAAGCAACTCATGAATAATACTTCGAACATGGCATTTTTTGGTGGTGACGAGCGGAAAGCCCTCGGCAAGATCAAAGCGCATTTGATAAGCAAACGTACTCAATGTCCCCGTACCCGTTCGATCCTCTTTTTGTACGCCGTGTTTTAAAATATGTGTTAAAAAATCAAGATACTGCTTCACCTTGACGTCCTCCTTTTCGACGATAAGCCACGATCAACAAAATAATTCCTAGAAAAACCATAGGGATACAAAGCTCTTGTCCTCGGGTCATCCACCCAAAAGCGACAAAGCCTAACTGGGGATCAGGCTGCCTGAAGAACTCACAGAAAAATCGAAAGACGCCATACCCCAATAAAAAAGCCCCAGACACGGCAATTCTTGGCGGTCTTTTTGCGGAATAAAGCCACAAAAAAACAAACAACATTACACCTTCTAATAAAAACTCATAAATTTCCGAAGGATGCCGCGGTAATTTACCCGCTTGCGGATAAAGCATACCCCAAGGCACCGACGTCACTCGGCCCCAAAGCTCGCCATTTATAAAGTTGCCTAATCGACCGGCCGCCAAACCCACAGGTACCACAGGCGCGATAAAGTCGGTCACAAGAAAATAAGGTTCCTTGTATCGACGACACCAAATAAACAGCGCCAAAAACACACCGAGCATGCCACCATGAAATGACATTCCGCCATCCCAGACCGCAAACATCATCAGCGGATGGTGCAAGTAATACGACAAATTATAAAAAAGAATATAACCGATACGTCCGCCCAACACGACGCCAAGTGCGCCGTAGAAAATCAAATCGGTGACTTGATCTTTTTTCCAGCCCAGATGAAATTGCTTAGCGCGGTATTGCAACAACAACCAGGCAATCAAAAAACCGATTAAATACATCAAACCATACCAATGCACCTTGATAAAACCGAGCTGAAAGGCGATGGGATTAATGTTGGGGTAAACAAGCATAGTTATCTCAATATTAGATTAACAAATGAAGACCAACCAGGAACAACAGCAATGCAAAGACGCGTTTTAGCCACGTGGTATGCAAGCGTGCGCCTAGCCAAGAGCCTAATGATACAAATAAAACACTTCCCAGGGCAATGCCGAGAAAAGCGGGCCAATAAACATACCCACTACTCAAAGGAATGTGATGGATGTGATGACCAATCAGAATAAAGCTGATGGTTCCCGCAATGGCCAGGGGCAAGGTGCATGATGCGGATGTGCCAGCGGCTTTGCGGACACAAACGCCAGAGTAAGTTAAAAAGGGCACCACCAAAATACCGCCACCCAATCCGAGCAGCCCCGACTTGCCGCCAATCACAAAAGCAACAGTGCGGGTGACCCAAGCGGGGGGCAGGGTGCGATGCGCTTTAATTTTTGCGACAAAAAACATACGAATCGCGACGAGCATTAAAATAATGCCCAAAATAATTAAAAGGGTTTTGGTGTGAAGCAAACCTGAAATGGAGGCACCAACGATGACGCCCGGAATCATCCACGGCGCGAATTGTCGGGTGATGGACCAATCCACATTGCCGCGTTGTGCATGCGCACGCACTGAAAAAATAGCGGTGATAATCATGGCGGCTAATGAGGTGCCTGCTGCCATATGGACAATTTGACCATAAGGAATTAAGCCGGAGGCTTGAAAAATCCATATCAACGCCGGAACAACTACCACGCCGCCGCCAATGCCAAGCAAGCCTGACAAAAATCCCGCCAAGGCGCCTGCAACGACAAACAAAAAAACAGCCAAAAGCATCAGTGTTTCCCCGCCCGTATTAAGCCGCCCAGGTTCTTTTCTTCTAAGGCAAATTCTAAATGACGCCGGATATCGGCGGGACTTTGCATGGCCAATGCTTCGCTTAATAATTTACGTGCGCGACTCATGGAAAATTGGCGGATTACCCATTTAATTCTTGGCAGCATGGGCGCGCTCATACTGAACATGTCGTAGCCCATACCTAGCAATAAAATAGCCGCAGCAGGGTCGGCGGCCATTTCGCCGCAGATGCTCACAGACTTGCCCTCCAGATGTGCAGCATCAACCACTTGTTTTAAGGCTTTTAACACGGCGGGATGAAGCGCATCATACAAGTTAGCAACACGCGCATTATTTCGGTCAACGGCGAGGATGTATTGCGTGAGATCATTGCTGCCCACGGAGAGAAAATCAACGCGTTGAGCAAAGGCTTGTGCCTCATAAACGGCGGAGGGCACTTCGATCATAATACCAATCTGGGGCATTTTAATGTCTAGCCCACCGTTTTTTAATTCATCGTAAGCGGATCGAATCATTTGCGTCGCTTCTTGGACTTCAGAGAGATCTGAAATTAAAGGCAACATGATGCGTAAATTATCAAACCCTTCACTGGCGCGCAACATGGCACGAATTTGGCTTAAAAAGATTTCAGGATGTTCGAGCAACAAACGAATCCCTCGCCACCCAAGAAACGGGTTGTCTTCTTCGATAGGAAAATAAGACAACGGCTTATCACCTCCGATGTCTAAGACACGCATAGTAACAGGGCGTGGCGAAAATACTTTTAATAATTGCCGATAAATAACGCGCTGTTCTTCTGTCGACGGAAAACAATCGCGCGTCATAAAAGGGACCTCCGTACGATACAAGCCGATACCCTCAGCACCCGCGGTCATCGCACGCCCCACATCGGCGATCAAGCCGGTGTTAACATAAAGATTAACGCGGTGACCGTCCTCGGTTTCGGCGGGCTGGTCTCTTAATGTATCGAGATCGGCATCGAGCTGTTGTTCTTCATCGGCCAATGTTTGGAATTCTTTGAGCAGTGCATCATCTGGCGCAAGATAAACTTCACCAATATAACCATCAACCACGGCCTTGATATCATGTAGCTCAGGTAAAGGCAGCTCACCAATGCCCATAACCGAAGGCACGCCCAATGCTCTTGCTAAAATAGCGACGTGTGAATTGCTGGACCCCGTTCCCGAAACAACGCCCACAAGCTTTCCGCTAGGCACCTCGGCCAAATTAGTTGCTGTTACCTCATTGCCCAGCAGGACCACTTGATCAGGATAGGTTCGGTCTTCGCTCGTGTCGCTCTGCAAGTGCGCCAAAATGCGGCGGCCTAAGTCTTCGATGTCGGTCGCACGTTCTTGCAAGTATTCATTTTTCATGGTGCGAAATTGTTTCACATGACTTTTGATGGTCTTTTTTAATGAGGTTTGTGCTGAAAAACCTTCTCGAATGTTGTCGGTAATCTCTTTTCGCAAACTGTCGCTATCTAGCATTTGCAAATAAGCATCAAACAAGGCTTGTTCTTCAGGCGCCAAATGTGATGCCATGCGATCGCCTAATACGCGAATTTCTTTGCACGTGTTGAGGATAGCTTCATTGAAATGTTCAAGTTCTTCATCAATATTGTCGATGCGTTGTTCTGGGATAGCGTCCAAATCGGCGGGCGGATAAACGACAACAATTTGACCTATACCCACGCCAGAAGCGCTGGGAATGCCGCGCAAATTATAAGGAAGACGGGTTTGTTCGTGAGCGGTTGTTCGCCATTGTTTCTTAATGTCCGCCGGTGACAGCACAGCCGCCAGTTGCGAGGCTGTCGTGACGAGAAAGGCTTCCTCAGATTCGCTGTATTTACGCTCTTCTTCCTGTTCAACGATGAGAATACCGATCAGTTTCCGACGATGTAGAATCGGTACGCCTAGAAAGGCTTGGTAGATTTCTTCCCCGATGCCAGGCACATAATGGTATCGTTCGTGTTGAGAAGCTTTTTGAAGATTAACGGGCGCCTTTCTTTCGGCAATGAAGCCAATCAGCCCTTGGTTTTGGGGGATTCTCAGCATCTTTGTCATGGAGGCGTCCAAGCCTTCGGTGGCGACTAAAACAAATTCCGTATTGTCATGATCGAGAAGAAAAATGGAACATGCTTGCGTGCCGAGTGCGTGCCGAACGCGGTGCACGATAATATTCATCGCCTCGTCTAAGCTACCTGCATTATTGACCTCATCAATGATGTGCCGCATGGTTTTTAGCATGACACTTATCCATCCTTCTCGTCATTGCTTGAAATAGAGGTTTCTGATGATGGATCATTCTGTGATTCGCGTCGCTGATCTTTGCTTTTTCGGCGCAATAAATCGCCACGCCTGCGCTTATCTGGAGGAAAAATGAATGAAGAGAATTCTCGCAACGCACGTCTATACAGCTTTCGCTTGAAGTAAACGACGTCTTTAAGCGGTTGCCAGTAGTTGATCCAGCGAAAACCATCAAATTCGGGTTTGTCTGAAGTATCAAACGTAAAGCTGACATCAGGCCGTTTTGTTTTCAGCAAAAACCATTTTTGTCGCTGCCCAATGCAAAGCGGTTTTGAGTGGTGGCGTATGAATTTTTTGGGAAGATAGTAATAAAGCCATCGCCGACTTTCTGCGACAATATCAACATCGTCCGACGTTACTCCAATTTCTTCATACAGTTCGCGAAACATCGCTTCCCGAGGCGTTTCATCTTCTTGCATGCCACCTTGAGGAAACTGCCAGCCGGTGTTGCCAATGCGTTTCGCCCAAAAGATGCGGTTGTCTTCATTGATTAGGATGATGGCGACGCCATAGCGAAAGCCTTTTTTATCGATCATTATTTTGCCACCAAAGGACAAGTCATTACTGTCTTTATTTTTTCACAAAAGGTTGGGTATTGCTACTTAATTATTGTGTATCAATCATGGATCCCGCGGTCAAGCCGCGGGATGACGCTGAGTGAATGTTGGGATGACGGTGAGTGAGTGTTGTCGTTTTGTTTGGGAGGTGTCATCCCGCGGCTTGACCGCGGGATCCAGGCGCTTAGCTGTAAGTGTACATAATCCCAAGATTAAATTGCCCGTTTCTCGGCGTAATACGATCCGTCATCGCAGCTTTGCGTACCTTTTCACCGGAATATTGCGTGTATTTATACGTAAATCGCAAAGCGAAATTATTGGCCAAAATAAAGTTAGTGCCAATACCCGCATCGTAACCAGCCAAACGCACTTGCTTGTTATAGTCCGTGCTCGTGCTGCCCGCAAGATTACGCGAGAATTTAAAGCGCCCTTGTTGAAAGCCAATCATGACATACAAATTAATGGCTTTTGAAATATAAAAGCCCGGCAAGATATCTAAGCCATAACTGTATTTAAGATGCCTTTTTTCTGTGAGTGTCGTGCTGCGATAATTACTGTTGCTCATTCGGTAGGTTTCAGCATTAACTTCAGCAGCCAAGTTGAAACTATTTTCGCCGAACTTATGAGCGTAACCCGCAAACACAGCACCATCAAGCCCATCGGTGCCTGTGCTGGATTTGACAGCAACACCGGTGTTGGTCGTTTTATTGGTAAACAGGCCGTTCGTGTAACCGATGTTCAAACCGATGTACGGGCTGGCTTGTACCGTTAAAGCGGCGGCAGAAAGCGCGGCGGCTAATAGAGCAATATTGAGTTTTTTCATGAAGCTATCCTTAAAGGAGGTTGAGTGCCTGTAACGCTATCGAAAGAGAGGCGTTTTGTAAAGCGTTATGAATCTATAATGCCAGCAAAGAACAAACGCAAAAAACACTGGCCACCGATTTTTTTCAAGGCTAAAATGAGCGCAAGTTAGTTCAGAAGAGGTAAGGCAATGACGACCAAAATTATTGTAAACGGTGCCCGTGGTCGTATGGGGCAAGAGGCGGTGCGCACAATTCGAGCCTCGAAAGGGTTTGAGTTGGTCGCCGAACTGGGGCGCGAGGATGATCTTGCGGCAAGTATCCAACAAACCCAAGCCGATGTCGTGGTTGATTTAACGACAGCTTCTGCGGCGTACGACAATGCAGTGACGATTATCGAAAATCATGCTCGACCGGTGATTGGCACCAGTGGGCTGTTGCCTAATGATGTGCAAGATTTGCGAGAGCGCTGTCAAGCACAATCCCTGGGCGGTATTGTTGCACCTAATTTTTCGATAGGTGCGGCGTTGATGATGCGCTTTTCAGAACAAGCGGCGAAGTACTTCAACTACGCAGAGATCATCGAGCTTCATCATGAGCGCAAAAAAGATGCGCCGTCAGGCACCGGGATCGCGACAGCCGAGTTGATCGGCTCAGTGCGGGCAAATCATTCTCATGAGTGCACGACTCTGCTTGAGGGTGCTTTGGGCGCAACGCACAAAACAGTCCCCCTTCATTCAGTGCGGATGCCAGGCTTATTGGCGCACCAAGAGGTGATCTTTGGCGACCATGGTGGAACACTCAAGATTCGTCACGACTCCATGAGTAGAGAAGATTTTATGCCCGGATTGCTGATGTGTTGTCAAAAAGTATTGACGCTGGACCACCTAGTTTATGGATTAGAAAAACTATTATGATAAAAAAGAAAAACGCCCGCTACTACCTTCCCCACTATTGGCCTCTATGGCTGATCGTTTTTATTTTATGGTGTATTGTTCAATTACCCTACCGGCTACAAATGCGATTAGGGGATGGACTGGGTGCGTTAATGATGCTTTTTGCCAAAAATGCCCAGCGCATTGCCCGCATCAATTTAAGGTTATGCTTCCCTGAAAAAAATGAACAAGAACGAGAAATCTTGCTCCGAAAAAGTTTTGGCAGTCTTGGCAAGGCCGTTTTTGAAATGGGACTTGGCTTTTGGGGAACACAGCGACGTTTAGCGAAGCTCGCACATTTTCACGGTTTAGAAAAAGCACAAAAAGCAGAACAAGAAAGAGGCCTGTTTTTGATCGGCGCACACTTCACCACCATCGAAATTGTCGGCCGTCTTTTTGCCATGCAATACCCCTTGGCGGTCATGTATCGTCCGCATAAAATGGGGTTTATTAATTTCCTGCTTGAACGCAACCTAACAAAACACTACGACAAAGCCATTCCACGACAAAGCATGCGCACTATGTTTAAAATGCTCAAAGCGAAGCAAACGGTATGGTATTCCGCTGATGTGAACACCAAGCGCCAACACAGCGTCTTCGCACCTTTTTTCGGTATCCAAGCGCTGACATGCAACGCGCCGGCAAAGCTCGCGGATCGAATACAAAGCGCGGTCTTTTTCGCCTACCCCCTGCGTCGTGATGATGGCTCGGGTTATGATATTTACTTTGACCCCATAGATAATTATCCCTCTGGCTCTTTGGAGGCCGACGCTGCGCGGGTCAATGCATTGATTGAAAAAGCGGTCCGCAGAAAGCCCGAACAATACCTCTGGCAGTACATGCGCTTTAAAACGCGGCCGGAGGGTGAAAAGCGAGTTTATTCGAAATCGATTAAGAAATAGTGCGTCATTTTGAGGTGGAGCAGAGTTGACAAAAACCAAGAAGCGAAGCATGATAACCGTTAATTAAGGATGATAGGTACCACAATGAAATACTGGCTTATAAAATCAGAACCGAGTGTCTACAGCATCGATGACTTGGCCAAAGCGCCGAATCAGACGGATTATTGGAATGGTATTCGGAGTGAAGAAATCCGCAGGCGAGTGCGTGATGACATGCGCCGAGGGGATTTGATCTTTTTTTACCACGGACATTGCGATGCTCCGGGGATTGTTGGTATTGCTGAAATTGTGAAGGGCGGATACCCCGACCAAACGCAGTTCAATCCGGAATCTGAATACTTTGATTCTCGCAGTGATCCCGCTGATCCGAAGTGGTTTATGGTGGATTTGCAATTGAAAGAGACTTTCAAAGCGATCATCCCGCTGGACAAACTCCGCTCATTGCCGGAGCTTCAGGATCTGGCTATTCTCAAAGGTGATGAGAGCCTTGAGATTACACCCGTTACCGAAGCAATGTGGAAAATTATATTCGCACTGCGTTAGGGATGTGAACCCGCTTCTCTGCAATGCCTACTAAATGGGTGCGGCCAAGCATAATCTCCTTCATACCTAACATCGGTATTTTTTTTTGATTTATCGAGACGACCGCATCGAGCGTAACGCTTATTTCATGAGGCACAAACGATCGTATGAATGATTGAAGTATGTCGGCGTGCTGCCACTGTTCCCACGTCGTTTGAGAGAAATATAATTGCACGGTGATAGCTTCTCCCGCAGTGAGCACGCGATCGCCTAAAAGCGCCGATTCTGATAATCTTGGTGTGGAGGATGTTTTAACACGCTTCCATGTGAGGGTCTGTTTGATGAGCACAACGCTTATATCAGGTAATAATTCCCGTATGATTTGGATGAAGTCGTAAGCGGAGCGTGTGCGCCTTATGTAATACTGGGTGTAGCTCAAAAGCTTCCAATCTGTTTTTCTCAAAATACCGCCAGACAAGGATTGCAAACAGCGAATGTAATCAGATGATGCCTCGGTTAATGATAGTAGCGGCTGACCTTGTTTCCAGGACAAATAAGCAAGCCGGTATAGATAATGATTGATGATGTTGAGAAGATCCGACCATGCAGCATTTCCTTCTTGCGCGGCGAGTGTATTCATATAATGGGGGAGCGGCGAATCGACGCCCATTAAGCCCAAGAGATTCAAGGTATAAACATTGTTAGAGCTTGCTCGAACATCTGAGCTTGGAAAGGCTAAGCTAGGGTTCGTGCAAAGCTTGATGTTAGTTTGCGGAGGTGATTGAGATAGCGCAACGAATAGCTGGTTAAGTGAGTGTATCATTGTCGAAACTTAAAGGTTGTGCCAGACGTGATGCCGTGGACTTGAAAATGTAATACGTGGTTCATGGGCGTGGCTTGTAAATACAAGCAATAAAGCACTTCTGAAAAAAGCAGGGCTTCACCCGATGAAATAAATAACCGATCATCAATTTCGAGGGTAATGGCTTGTACAGGATAAACGGCGCCCTTGATTATTTCATGGCTTATGTCGTTATTGATCGCAAGGATCGAGTTGATGATTTGAGTTGTTTTTTTTGATGCTTGCCAATCTAAAAGTGTTAACAGTAATTTTAAACTATCTAACGACAGCAGGGTCTTCATCTGAAGTCCGAGATAAGCAACCAGCGGCATGCGTATTTTTTCCAGCGCATCATGGGCGACATAGCGCGATGGTCGATTGATGTTACTACAAGTGATGTTTTCAAGTTGTTTGGATGGCGTGTTGAGCTGGCCTTGTTTAATGATTTTTCTTGCTTGGAAGTGATTGCTTGCTTGTATGAGGACGGTGATCGTTTCTGATGTGCTGGGTGTTTGCGTAAATCGAAGGTAGTGTTGGGGTTTGTTGGCCTGTCTTTTTCTTGTGATAAGTTGATAGTATGCATCATCGTGCGTATTGAGATCTTGCAGGCGCCGATATTTTTTTGTGTCGTTGCCGATCGTATCTAGCGCGGATACTTGTTGGATGTTCCATAGATCTAAAAGCTCCTCTTGGTTGGCGTCAAGCGTGAGAGGATATTCATAGCCATGCGTTTCAAGATGAAACGGTTCGGCGGTATGTTGAAAAAGGTTGTCAGCCAAAACGGTATTAAGTAAAAAAATATCGGAGCGCCATCGAATGTTTTTCACAGTATTTTGTTGGAAGGAAAACACAAGTTCGAATTCCTCGGTTTCATCCGGAAGGCAAAGATCATCAAGGCCAAGCAAATAAAAAAATAAGTATTGTTCAGGGAAAATAAAGTGTTTTTTGATAACCGAAAGGATATTCTTTAAATCGGATTGCGTTGTTTTTTGCAGGCTTGTTTGTAGTTTTATCTTGCTTTTTATTTCAGTGCCGCGGCATTGAACTCGGATGTTTTCTAGGTTTTGCGTCAGCAAATAATAGATTTGTAATGCGGTGTCATAATCTTCATGAATATAGATAGGCAGTCTTTTTAGGTCGAGGTCTTTGAGGTCGATGGAGGTTGGCAAGCGAAACGTGATGTTGAGCGTATTTTTTGACGATGTTTGATGTGGGTGAAGGCGGATTATTTCTAAAGGGTGAATCGTCAAGTCTTCGGTGGTTGTGAATTTTATATTGTTATTTTCGGCGCTATACATTTCAGTGCCGCTGGCTAAATGGTGAGGTCGATGTTGTTTATTAATATCGATCTTAAACCGCATCATGACAGAAGACACAATCGGTTTTAATAAATCCGGTGCGATTTGATCAAGCAGGGTTTGGCTGATTTCAGGGATGGTTTGTTCTATTTGTTCTTTGATCTGTGTGCCAATGTAGGCAACGCCTTCTAGTAGGCGCGAAACGGAGGGGTCTTTGTCGCCGTATTCTCTCAGGTTCAATCTTGTTGAGACCTCGGGATGTTGGTCGCTGTAATCCAGTAACGCGTTATGCAGTGTTTTGAGTTCGGCATGAAATTTTTTGTAGGGGCTCATGGTCGGTGTTCTTTTAGGTGACGTTAATTAAGGTGCTTGGGCTGACGGCTGTTTCAAAGTGTACGGGTTGTTTTTCTAGGGTGTAGGCGGCAATCTCAATGAATAGGACGCTGTTTGCTTTTACAAAGCCTTTCAGTGTGGCGGTAATGTTTGTGAGCCTGGGTTCGTATTTTGTAAGGACTTGTTGTATGACTTGGGCTAGTTTTCCGGCGGTGAGTGGCATGCCCTGATAAATTTCTACTAGATCGGGTAGGCCGAAATCCACTAAGTGGGGCATGGCTTCTTGTTTTGTGTTTAGTAGTTGGTGTAGGTGTTTTTTGATGCTTTTTGTGATGTTGATGTTATCCTCTTTGCTGCCTTGTATTTTTTCTATGAGTGTTTTCATGTTTTTCTGATCCTTTGTGAATAGGACGACCGGCGTGTGTCGGCAACAGGGTTTGAAGACTCGCCGTGAATACGTCCGTGTAGGCTCGGGCGAGGCATCCCTGCCTCGCACGGTCTTCAAACCCTGTTGCCGACACGCGCCTCAGTGCCGGTGGGTATAGTTGTTAACCTTTTTCGGTCCATTCGTCATAGGTTGCAATGTTGCCGTCTAAATATTCCCATTGAATTTTGTCGTAGCGGAAAGCGACTTTTTCTAGGTGGCCGTATTTTTCTTTGGTAGGATCTTTAACATCGTTCACAATGGGTTTGACTGAAACGACTTTGGCGTTGCTTAGGGTGTGTCGGAAGTAAGCTTCTTCTGCGCCTTTGGGGTTGATGCGGTACCAATTGATTTTTACTTGATTGAGTGTTTTCCCTGCGCTGCACGCTTTGTTTAAGATGGGGGTGCTGGAGTCGAACTCTTTTACAATGACGAAAGGTTCGTGCTTTCTTGTGCCGGTTAGTCGGCCGGTGTCAGCGTCGGTGGGGATGCGGATTTCATGAAAAAAGCTCATGACCTCCACGCTGTTCTCGCGTCCTTTGACTTTGACGGTGCCCTTGACAGGGCTGCCTTGGTCGTCAGTAATGTACATGTAGCCTGGTATAGCCATGGTATTTCTCCTTTGGGTTGGTTGAAACTATTTTTTCTCTGTTGTCGGCATTTTGCCAACGATCGATAAACTAACGTCCACACCTTCGATTTGAAAATGGGGCATTGCATATAAACTAACGCGATAAAACCCCGGGTTGTCCTCGATGGTTTCAACGTTGACTTTTCCGTCGCGTAGCGGGTGAAGCGAGCTTTGTTCGGGGTCGGGGTTGCTCATTTTGGTGATCAAGGTTTGAAGCCAAGTGTTTAAGCGGTCTTCTAGCTCCGAGCGGCTCACGTTGCTGCCAATGCTTTCCCGCTGTAAGACTTTTAAATAATGCGCGATGCGTGCACTTAAGAAGATATAAGGCAGGCGTGCATTGATTCGGCTGTTTGCGGTTGCTTGTGGGTCGGAATATTTGACAGGTTTTTGTGTTGAGTTCGCTGAGAAGTAACACGCATAATTGCTGTTTTTATAATAGCTCAAAGGGATGAAGCCTAAATGAGATAGGGCTAATTCGCGCGTTTCAGGAATAATCATTTCCGTGGGGATTTTAGTCAGCAAGCCGCGACCAAAATCATATTGATGCAAAGGGAGTTGTTCAACCTTGCCACCGGATTCGGGGCCGCGAATGTTCACGGTCCAGCCATACGCTTTAAAGCTTTTTGCCATGTTGGCGGCAAAGGGAAAGCTTGCAGCGCCCCATAAATAATGGTCGGAACTTTCAAAAACTTGTTCTTGATAATTAAACCCGCGGACTTTGTTGTCTTGCCCATAAGGCAATCGCAATAAAAAGCGCGGCAGGGTTAAGCCAATGTAGCGGGCGTCGTCACTTTCTCGAAAAGCATTCCATCGAATAAATTCAGAACGCTCCATGTAGCTAGCGAGGTCATCAATACTAGCAACCGCATCAATGTTATCCTTGCCGAAGAAAGCAGGGCTTACATTACCAATAAAGGGGCAGTGCGTGGCGGCAGCCACTTTGGCAATCGCATAAAGCAATTGAATATCTTCTGAACCAGCATCAAAAGTAAAGGGACTGATCATTGCCGTCACAGGCTCACCGCCGGGCGTATCATATTCTTTTTCATAGACCTGTTTGTATAAGCCCGAGTGAATGTCTTCATCGGCATCGTCGAAGTCGTCTTTTAGTGCGTCTTTGGTGATGTTGAGCAATTCAATTTTGCAGTTGGCACGAAAATCCGTGTTGTCGACCAAATATTGCAATCCGCGCCAAGTGCTTTCATAAGCTTGAAACTCGGAGTGGTGCAGGATTTCGTCCAATTGTGCGCTGAGCGCACGGTCAATTTTGTTGATGTAAATATCCAAAAGGTTTTTATCAACACGATGAATGGTTTCATCTTCTTCGGAAGTGCAATAGAGAAGCACCTGCACGGCGGAAGTTAAGCGTTCGCTTTTAGACGTATTGGCCAGATGAGCAATGTCGCTGAACTGGCAGAGGTCTGAGGTTTGTTTTATGGGTGCGATGTTGATGGCCTGACAAAATTTTTCATACACAGACAGTGTTTCGGTTTTGTGGGTAAGGCTGTTGTTCATTGTTCGTTCTCCAGGGTGGTCAAGTCAGTTTGAGCCAGTTGTGTGAGCGCACGCTGCATTTGTTGTTCGTTTGTTTTGTTTTTCAGGATGTTTTCAAGTTCGTTTCTCAGTGTTTTATTGTCGATGATGTTTGCTTTTAATTCTTTTAATAAGTTTCGCATGGCAATGAACCGTCGCAGCTCGGGGATATTGTCGGCGAGGTTTTCCGGGCGAAAGTCTTTCATTGATTGGAAGTTGACTTTAATGTTCATCGTGTTGCCCTTATTGGATAAATGATTGGGTAGGTGAAGATTAAGCTGAGGCGAAAGCGCCTGAATCACAGCATCCATATTGCCTTTATCGACATTGATTTTTTCACGCGAAGCAATATTGCTTTGCGATGCGTGTTGGTTAAATTTTCCGACCACGAGCAATTTCATGGGTAATTCCACGTTGCGTTGAGCGCCGTGTGTTTCAAGGTCGAGTGTGATGTTAACGCGCGCCTTGGGTATTTCATTTTGAAAGCTGTTGACCATAAGGGTTTCCTGTGTTGATGTTTTTTCTGTGTGTATTCAAGATGCGAGATGCTATGAGGCTTTCCTGGATCCCGCGGTCAAGCCGCGGGATGACTCTATTCGATGCGGGATGACGCTGTTCGATGCGGGACGAGTCTGTTCGAGGAAGGTCATGCCGTGACTTGATCGCGGCATCCAGAAGAATAATGCTGAAAAAAATTAAAATAAAAAACGCGCAAAAAAGAGGGTCAATAAAAAGAGTAAGGGTTCACGCGCAGAGGGGGAAGGATTCAAAACAAGCATAGCAATATCACAATGCTTGTCAATAAAAAACTTCAAATATTCACTGTTCTCGATAAACGTTGGGCTATTTTTCTCATTCAATGTGGAACAACAGCACAACATTTCTGTACTGTTGTTCCTCCTGGAAGAGTGCTCCAAGTGGAACAACAGCACAAACACAGTTGCTAACCCCCCCAGATCCGTTACAATAAGCGAACTTTAGGATAATTGAATCGAACACGATGTTTGAAATGGTTCTTGTCACGTTGTTTGTCGCCCTGCTAAGCCCCTGGCTGGTGCGATGCAAGATACCCGCGTTTGGCTGGATTCTTGCCAGTGTTCCCTTTTGTCTTTTTATTTTGTTATGCGCACAAATTCCCGGGATGCTTCATGGCGACACCGTGGCGCAAAACATTGGCTGGCTTGCGCCGGCGGGTGTGACGCTGAGCTTTTATCTCGATGGACTAAGCCTTTTCTTCGCGCTGCTCATTACCGGCATTGGCACGCTGATTGTTATTTATAGCCATTACTATTTGCGCAATCATCCGCAAATAGGGCGCTATTATGCGTATTTATTCTTATTTATGGGCTCAATGCTGGCGAGTGTGTTGGCGAATAATCTGATTTTGCTTTTCATCGCCTGGGAGCTGACCAGCCTTAGCTCGTACTTGTTGATTTCGTTCCACCATGAAAAAGTAAAAGCACGCAAAGCCGCATTTCAAGGGCTTTATGTGACGGCCACGGGAGGCATTGCGCTTTTCGTTGGGCTTGTGATGATGGGTGAGTTCACGGGCACCTATAGCATCACCCACTTGTTTGCTTTGCATGGCGCAATAGTAGGCAGCCATTTTTATATGCCCATCGTTTTACTGGTGTTGCTCGGCGCTTTCACCAAGTCAGCACAATTTCCTTTCCACTTTTGGTTGCCGAATGCGATGGAAGCACCAACACCGGTCAGCGCCTATCTGCATTCTGCAACCATGGTGAAGCTCGGCATCTACTTGTTGGCACGATTCACGCCTATTCTTGGACATACGTTGCCTTGGAGTGTTCTGCTTTATACCGTGGGTGCCGCCACGATGTTGGTCGGTGCGGTGTTAGCTTTGCGTGCCGAAGATCTCAAGCGCATTCTTGCCTACTCTACGGTGATGGCCTTGGGGACGTTGGTTTTCTTACTAGCCTCCGGCAATCGGCTCACCACAGAAGCGGCGATGGTCTTTTTGTTGGCGCACGCGCTTTATAAAGGTGCGCTTTTTCTTTGTGCGGGGAATATTGAGCATGCGACAGGGACGCGTTTATTGCGCTACCTTGGCGGCCTGTCTCGTAAAATGCCCTTAACGTTTATTGCTGTTCTTCTTGCGGCAGCATCGTTTGCCGGCCTTCCTCCGATGTTGGGATTTATTAGCAAAGAAATTTTTTATGAAGCCAAGTTGGCTGCGCCAGATTATTCGTGGTTGCTCATTAGCATTGCGTTCATTACGAATATGATCTTTGTTGTGATTGCGCTCATGTTTGCCATCAAGCCCTTCTTTGGCAAAGACAAAAGGAAAGAGGTCACGCCTGCGATACATGACGTTAATTTTGGCTTATGGCTTCCCCCGCTTATTCTTGGTGGCGCCAGCCTGCTGTTTGGCCTGCTTCCCGCCTTGATCGACAATCAATTAATTGCACCAGCAACCAGCGGTATTTTACAGCAAAAAGTGTCCGTGGATCTTGCGTTATGGCATGGTTTAACGCCATCGCTTTACTTAAGTCTTTTTACCTATCTCTTTGCCATACCGGCTTACTTGGTGTACCCCTGGTTCCATCGTGGCTTGAAGCGTGCGACATTCATAACATTAATGGGGCCGAACGCGCTGTATAATGGCACGATGCTTATGGTCAACGCTTTTTGTTGTTGGCTGAACAATATCACCCAAAAAGGGTATTTGCGTATTTATACCTCGATCGTCTTTATCACCTTGATCGTGTTTATTGGATTTTCTTTTTTGTTTTTCAAACACCTTCATCCGAAGCAAATCATCCCTGATGCCAGTTGGTACGATTGGTTGATTGCGTTGATTATGGCGATTGCTGCTTTCGCAACGGCCGCTATTGCCTCCTACATTGCGAGCCTGACGTTTCTTAGCATCATCGGACTTGGTTCGACGCTTATTTTCCTTCTTTATTCTGCGCCCGATGTCGCGATGACACAATTGCTTGTGGATGTGCTCACCATTGTTATCGTGGTGCTCGCGCTTTATCAGTTGCCTCAACTACCGAACCTTCGACGTATGAGCAACAGCCTCGTAGTTCGCAACGCCATCATTGCCATCATCGCAGGCTTGCTGATCACCGCCATTTTATTAAGCATTATCTCAGTGCCCTTTAATCGCTTCATTAGCGATTACTACAGTCAGCATGCGTATAGCATTGCCCAAGGGCGCAATGTGGTGAACGTTATTCTCGTCGATTTCCGTGCGTATGATACGCTGGGTGAAGCCATTGTTATCGCGATGGCAGGTTTAGGTGTCTATGGGCTTTTGAAAACGCCCCGTGTGGACAGGAGGGATGCTGAATGAATTCTCTCATCTTAAAAACAGCGACCAAGTTTTTGCTGGCACTGATGCTGTTGTTTTCTATTTTTATTTTATTCCGTGGTCACAATGAGCCGGGTGGTGGCTTTATTGCAGGTTTAATTACAGGTAGTGCGTTCGCGCTTTATGTTATGGCTTATGGCCCTGTTGCCACACGAAAATTAATCCATATCGATTTACGCTATTTGCTGTCGTTTGGGCTATCCTGTTCGCTTTTGAGCGGATTGATCGGTCTCATCAATGGCAAGCCGTTTTTAACGGGGACGTGGCTCAAGACAACCATCGGCGGGACTGTGATTAAAGTAGGTACGCCACTGTTGTTCGATATAGGCGTGTATGTGGTCGTCGTTGCGGCGATTTTAATGATTATTTTTGCGCTCGAGGAGGCCTAGGTGGAAGTGTTGCTTTGCTGGTTGGTCGGTCTTTTATTTGCTGTGAGCATTTATTTATTGCTGCACCAAAATTTAGTGCGCGTTTTGTTTGGCATCATGCTGATTGGTTCGAGTATTAACTTGCTCATTTTTACCGTAGGGCGATTAACGCAAGGTACGCCCGCGTTTCTGAATATGCACGAATGGGTACCTAGCCAGCTTCTTGCCAACGCGCTGCCGCAAGCGCTGATTTTAACAGCGATTGTGATCGGTTTTGGTGTGGTATCATACTCACTGATCCTCATCATCAAAACCTGGCAAGAGCTCGGCACTATGAACTCAGATGAAATGCATGTTTCTGAGGATATCAATTATGATAACGAGGATATCGAATGAATAACATGCTCGTTTTGCCCGTTATTATTCCTGTCTTGACAGCGATCCTTGTCTTGGCCGTCTCACACAAGAAAAAAGCGCAAAGAGCGTTGACCCTGCTTGGTATCGGTCTTTTGTTCGCGGTGGACATCTATATTTTTGCGCATGTTTGGCGCGATGGATACTTGGTTGATCAAATGGGTAATTGGCCGGCACCTTTCGGTATTACCATTGTGGCGGATCTGTTAAGTGCCGTGATGATTACGCTAACGGCCATCATAGGTTTTTGTGTTGCGGTTTATTCGTTTTCCGATATCGGCGTGCATCGAGCGAAAAATGGTTTTTATCCCGCTTATTGTATTCTGCTTGCGGGGCTTAATGGCGCCTTTTTAACAGGCGATTTGTTTAATCTTTATGTGTGGTTTGAAGTCATACTGATTTCATCGTTTATTTTATTAGCGCTTGGCAGCGGTAAAGCGCAACTGGAAGGTGCGGTAAAATACGCGGTGCTGAATTTGGTGGCGACGTTGATTCTTTTAACTGCCATCGCCTTTCTTTATGGTTTGTCCGGCACATTGAACATGGCAGACCTTGCCTACCATCTAGCTTCATTAAAATATCATGGCCTTATCACCGTCATCGCCGTGATCTTTATCGTCGCCTTTGGTATGAAGGCCGCACTGTTTCCTTTGTTTTTCTGGTTACCGGCCTCGTATCACACGACCTCATTTTCGACCTCGGCCATTTTTTCTGGCCTATTAACCAAGGTGGGCGTTTATGCTTTGATCAGAATATTCACCCTCATGTTTTTACAGAATCACCAATACCTTCATATGTTATTGCTCACTCTGGCGTTGTTTACACTGGTCATGGGTATGATTGGTGCTGTGGCTCAACGCGAGTTGCGACGTATTTTTGCCTTTAGTTTGGTGAGCCACGTGGGGTATATGATCATTGGTCTTGCGGTGATGACGCCGCTTGCGCTTATGGGTTCTTTGTTTTATATGATTCAACACATGCTGGTCAAAAGCAATTTGTTCTTGGCGAGCGGGATTGTTAAAAAATTCTCGGGCAATAACAGCACGAAACGAGGCAGCGGTCTTTATAAGGTGCACCCGTATTTTTCCATCTTGTTTTTTATCTCCGCATTTTCATTGGCAGGGCTTCCTCCTTTTTCTGGCTTCTGGGCGAAGTTGTTGCTCGTTAAGGCGACGTTTGTGAGCCACTATTATTTCACGTTATTCGTTATCGTCTTGATCAGCCTGTCAACGCTTTATGTGGTTGCGAGGGTCTGGCAAACGGTGTTCCTTCGCCCCAAATCCCCCGATCTTCCGTCATCGGCGCCCTTGTTTCTTCGCCGAAGATCAAGTGATTTTGCCTCGAGCCCCCCTGTGATTAAAGCAGAACGATGGTTTTTGCTTTTGCCTGTCACCTTGCTTACCACGCTCATTTTGCTCATTGGTATTTTCCCCTACCCCGTGTATCATTTAACACAGATGATGAGCCAACAGTTACTTCACCCCAGCATGTACATCCATGCCGTGATGGGACAAGGAGCGTTATGAAACTCTATTTAATGAACGTTATTCTCGCCTTTCTTTGGGCGGCGCTTACCGCAAACTTCACGATTGAAAACATTGTGCTTGGTTTTTGCCTGTCGTTTATTGTTATCGCGCTTATTTCTCGTATTTGGGGTAAGACGCCGTATGCGGCCAAGGCTTGGTTGTTAACAAGCTTTGCATGTTATATTATTTGGGAGCTGTTTGTTTCAAGCATCAAAGTGGCGATGGATGTTTTGCGACCTACGTTGAGAAACAAGCCTGGCGTGATTGCTATCCCGTTGGAAACAGAGAATGACATTGAAACCACCGTGCTGGCCAATTTAATTTCGCTCACCCCCGGCACATTAACGCTGGATGTGTCGTCCGACATGAAAACGCTTTTTCTACACACGATGTATGCCGATGACATTGATGGTGTGCGCCGTTCGATTAAAAAGAATCTCGAACAACGCATTTTGGGGATCATGGCATGACAACGTTTTTCCGCTTGGCCATGAATATTAGTTTGATTTTGTTAGCACTGTCGGTGGTGATGGTGTTTATTCGTTTGCTCATAGGCCCCAGTTTACCTGACCGCGTGTTATCCATTGATATCATGTCCGTCTTGGTCATTTGCATCATTGCGGTTTTCACGATCATCAGCAAGCACACCATTTATTTAGACATCGTGATCGCCCTGGCATTGATTACGTTTTTAGGAACGGTCGCTTTTGCGCAGTTCATTGAATGGCAGCTTGGCAGCAAGGCGGAAAATGGCGATGATTGATTTTATTGCTGCGATATTAATTCTTTTGGGCTCGATGTTTATCTTCGTCGCGGCGCTGGGGCTTTTAAGAATGCCCGATCTTTTAATGCGAATGCACGCGGGAACGAAAGCGGGAACGTTGGGCGTGAGCTTGATTTTGTTGGCGGTCGCGATTCACTTTATGACGGTGGCGGTTTGGACAAAGGCGCTAATTACCATTGTGTTCTTATTCATTACGATTCCGATTGGCGCGCACATGTTAGGCCGGGCGGCATATTTCATTAATATCCCGCTGTGGGACCAAACCGTGGTCGATGAATTGCGGGATCATTATAACAAACAATCACATGAGCTTGAGTAAATGTTAAGACGTTATCTTTATGCATGTCTCTTTCTTTTTATATCGAACCTGCTGTTTGCCGGTACCCTGCAATGGCAAGCAAAGATAGCTTATCAAAAAAACCTACCACAACAAGGCTACTACCGTCTGATCGAAGCTCACAACAACACCTTCGGAAAAACCGTCTACATACACGCCGTTTATATGCCCCAACAACGCTACCATGCCTTTCTAGTCGGACAACCCAACATCCTACGCTATTTCTCCGGCTTAGACGTCCACGCCAACACAAAAAAACACCACGCCATACTAGGCATCAACGGCGGCTACTTCACCCCCAGCTACGCACCGCTCGGCTTGCTGATTATCAACCACCATGTCATCGCGCCACTAAGACGCTCCAAGCTATTATCAGGTTTGATACTCATCAATAATCAAGGTCGTTTGTCGATCAAGTGGAGAAGCACCTACTACAAAAACGCAAAATTCGCTTTTCAATCCGGACCGTTCTTACTAACCCCGCGAGGACGCTATCTCTCCAAATCAAAACCCGAAGCAAGCCGCCGCACGGTGCTTGCGATCACCAAGCAAGGCAATTTGCTGGCTTTATCAACCACCCCAATCACCCTAGCCAATCTTGCCAGCATCCTAAAACATCACCCAAAAACGCTAACCAGCGAACCACTCAAAGCCGCGATCAACTTAGACGGCGGCACCTCATCGGCCATGACGCTTTTTTTACCGGAGGAAAAGGCGCTAGTGATACCGGAAAGATTACCCGTGCGGAGCGTTTTGATGTTTGCTCCGCGGGTGTCTTTTGCCGGTGTGCCCGGTCAAGTTATGCTATTTAACCGCGTCAGTGGGGTTTGAGGCAGCGTTTTCTATAAAGACATTTGGCGTGCTGGTGTCGGAGGAAGATGTTGAGGTATCCATTGTAATAACATCATCTGCCATTGCACCAGTGACACTCAACGACAACAACCCACCAAACAAGATCATTATTAAATATTTCATGACAGTACTCCTTTTATTGTTCCGTCACCGATAAGGTTAGCTGAGCTTTTGGCGTTTGCACTAAAATAAGCCAGTTATTTTTCTGTTAGAGCGTTTTGGCGGCTGGGCAGACCCATATGTTATGAGCCGATACACTTAGGTTGAATTGGGTTATATTAGGTGCTAATATCCACCTAACCGCTACTAACTTGCAATAAGTTTTGGAGAGAACATGGATAGCTTGTACAATCCCTTTTCACCTGGCGCAGGTTCACCGCCTCCTACATTAACAGGTCGTGAGAAAACCTTGAGTCAGGCTCAAACCCTTCTGGGGAGAGTTATGCTAGGTAACCCACAGCGAAGTATGATTTTAACAGGGCTTAGGGGTGTTGGGAAAACGGTATTACTGAATGAAATTGAAGATATTGCTCAGCAGAAGGGCTTTAAAACGATTTTCATTGAGGCACATGTAGGCAAGTCGCTGGTTGAATCCTTGGTTCCTCGCTTAAGGTCGGTGTTGTATAGTTTGGACCGGCTTGCAAAGATGGGAAGCCAAGTGAAGTTGGCTTTGGGTGTTTTGAAAAGCTTCATTGCTTCGTTTAAAGCAAGCATACATGATTTTTCAGTGGGTATTGATATTAACCCAGAGCTTGGCATTGCAGATAGTGGTGATCTTGAGTTTGATTTGCCGGAGTTGTTTTTGGTCATTGCAGCTGCAGCTAAGGCCCACGGTAAGTGTTTATTGCTGTTGATTGATGAGGTGCAGTATTTTTCTGAAAGAGAGTTGAGTGCTCTAATTATGGCAATGCATAAAATACATCAGAAAAAGATGCCTATTGCGTTTGTTGGTGCCGGGCTTCCAATTATCCCTGCGCTAGCTGGAGACTCAAAGACCTATGCAGAACGTCTATTCGACTTTCCGGTGATAGACGCCTTATCCCGAACCGAGGTTGAGCATGCACTTAACAAGCCCGCAGCAGAGCGAGATGTGAAGTTTACAGATGATGCAATAACGGAGATTTACAACAAAACACTTGGTTATCCGTATTTCGTTCAGTTTTGGGCATATCAGGCATGGGATATGGCTACAGAACAAGTAATAACTAAGGATGATGTTATTGCTTGCACTAAAGAGTCAATAAAAAAACTAGATGAAAGTTTTTTTCGAGTAAGGTTTGATAGAATTACCAATAGAGAGAAAGAATTTTTACGTGCTATGGCTGCGTTGGGTAGTGGGCCATATCAAGTTAAGCATATTGCTAGCGAGTTAAGTAGTACAACGGCGAACGTAACGACGCATCGCACTAATCTTATTCAAAAGGGGATGATATACAGTCCAAGGTATGGTTATTTAGATTTCTCTGTTCCCGTATTTGATGAGTTTATGAGGAGAACAATGCCTTAAATGTCCGATTTAAAGACATCCCGTCCTGCGAGTTGATCGGTCGAGGCGAAGCTGCCCGGAGTAAATATCAGGACACTACCCGCAAGAATTAAAGCTATTAAATATTTCATGACGAATCTCCACTCGATGTGCGCTTATCATGCCATCTCCTTTTATTGTTCCCTAATTGAGAGGGTTAGTTTGGCTTTTGGCGGTTGCACTAAGCCAAACTAGTTATTTTTTTGTCAAAGCGTTTTCTGGTAGGAACTATTTGATTTTTAAAGCGACGGTATGATAAGGTGCCGCCTGATAACACTAATAGAGCGGAGAAAAAGTATGCCAAACAACAGCCCTAAGAATCACTCAAAGACTACAGCAACTCGTCCGGTTAATAATGGTTATTATGCTTTACTGGAAGGTATTAATGCGAAGCCTAGAGTATCTCGCCGGGGCTTCGGTTTATTCGGGAAAACCACATATCAGGTTAAAAAAGATGACATTTGTGCAGCATTTAAGGAAAAGAGTGTTCACGGTCTTACTTTGTACCCAAGCATAGAGCAAGCTTATAAAATGCAGGGCACAAAACACGATGCAAAAAACGAACGTTGTTGTGTGGTGGTTGTTGTAATGCCAAGAGATCGCTGGATTGTAGATCTGGTCAATAAACGGGGTTATAATCCACTCGATGTTTTTAAGGCGTCTTGTTTTGAGTTAGATACGATGCATACCGACGGGAGTGTTGTTTGGAAAGATGATGAAGACGAAAAAACGGTAACAATCTCGCTCCTCAACTCTTGATAAGGTCAAACGACTTTCTGCAAAACCAAAATCGCCCCATGCACCGGCTGATTATTCTGCATCCGCGTAATGACCTTTTGGGAATAACGCACTTCGAAATGATATTGTTTAGTAAATAAGGCTGATTAGCTTTACCAGCGCATATGGATCTTGAAAGGATCTTTCGGTGAGCCGATATTTTATTTTATGAAATTTGACGGTGTCTATAACAAGGTGCGATACTCCCGTCATTGGGTTTTTATAGTCTGCGCTGATCAAGCGCCATATGTCTTAGCTGAAAGGAATGCTGATATGAGCAAAATGGAGATGGATTTACCTGAAAGAGACACCCTCCACACATTACAAGAAAAAGTATCTAAACACATTCAATCAGCAAGAAACAATATTGTTAAAAGTATTGATAGCGAAATGCTTAAAGCCTACTGGTTCTCGGGTCGAGATATTGTGCTTGAAGAACAATCCGGTGGAAAGCGAGCAGATTACGGAAAATTCATTATGCGGCGCTTATCTGAGCGACTTCAGAAAGAATTCGGAAAAGGCTTCAGCGAATCAACGCTTGTACAGATGAGAAAGTTTTATGTTATTTATCAAGCAGATACAGCGTGCGAAAAACCGTACACACTGTGTACGGAATCTGGCTTGCCTCGGTTCGCTCAAAATTTAGGTTGGTCGCACTATCGTATTTTAATGCGTATTGAGAATAGACAGGCGCGCACTTTTTATGAAGCTGAAGCAAGTAAAAATGCCTGGTCGTCTCGGTTCTTAAAGCGACAAATTGATACCCTGCTCTTTGAGCGATTGGCCATGAGTAAAGACAAAAAAGGGTTGCTCCAGCTAGCCGCGCAAGGACAAGTCATTGAAAAACCGCAAGACATCATTAAAAGCCCGCTTATTTTAGAATTCATTGATCTACCTCAGACAGAAAAGATGAAAGAGAGTGACCTGGAATCAGCGATCATCACACACATTCAACGTTTTCTTTTAGAGTTGGGGCGCGGCTTCGCTTTTGTGGGACGGCAAAAAACCATTGTTTTAAATGAAAGACGTTATGCCGTCGACTTGGTTTTTTACCATTTTATCTTGAAATGCTACGTGCTCGCGGACATAAAAATTGGTGAGGTAACGCATGGCGATATAGGGCAAATGCAATTCTATGTGAACTACTACGATAGAAAGTGCAAAGCACAGGATGATAACCCCACCGTTGGCCTGCTATTGTGTGCAAGCAAAGATGATGAAATGGTCGAATATACACTAGGGGATAACAACAAACAGATTTTTGCTAGTAAATACCAATTCCAGTTGCCTACGACTGAAGAACTGGAAGCGGAATTAAAAAAAGAACGTCGACTTATTGAGGCAACGCTTAACAAGCGTTAATAGGGAATCCAGGTAATAGTAAACCGTTATCAAGCAATAGTTTATATATTTGCTAATTTAACCTATTGGGCTGGTTGAACTGGGATTATTTTAAACCTCTGTTCGGAGGCAGCTCCCTGCATTTGAACCGCCGCAGCGCTTGATTTTTCAACCTACTTTCTGCAAAACCAAAATCGCCCCATGCACCGGTTGATTATTCTGCATCCGCGTCACAGCCCCCTGGGAATAGCGTACTTCAAAATGGTACTGTTTCGTGAGTTGAGAGAGGTAATGCTCTGAATGCGCAAAGCGCCCGGTTTTTTGCAGAGTGAATTGTTCGCCGTCGGTGACTTCGACGGAAAAAGCAAACAATCCGCCTGAGCGTAAGCGTTTTGTGAGCGCTTGAAATAGCGGTGCTAGGTTGCCTACGTAGACCAGCACATCAGCGGCTAGCACGAGATCAAAGGTTGGGTCGGTTTGGTTAAGAAAATGTACCACATCATCCACGGCGAGCGTTTGAAACAGGTTTTTCTTTTTGGCAACAGCAACCATTTTTGATGATAAATCAACGCCGGTCAGGGTTTTCGCGCGGGATTGCAGGGCGACGGCGGCCAGGCCCGTGCCGCATCCTAGGTCTAGGATATCAAACGTTTGTTGTTTTTCGGGGACGCATGCGTCAATGGCTTCGCGTAGTAGTCCGGGGACTTTGTAGTCTAGTCCCTCTAAGAGGTGTTGATCAAAATGCTCGGCGTAGTGATCAAACAAGTTGGCAATGTATTCCGAGGGCGCTTGATCTGCGGCGTTTTTGCCGGTGATGGCGCCTAGGGTGTATTGCAGGGACTTGTTGTAGGGTTGAAGGGCGAGTGCGCGTTCGAAATAAATCCTGGCATTGACCAGGTCTTGTTTTTCTAAATAAATGACGGCTAAGTTATTCAGGGCATTGAAATGCTTTGAATGTGTGATCAAAACTTCGTGATAAGCTTCAATGGCAATGTCTAGCTTTCGCTCTTTTTCTGCAATGACGCCAAGGTTGTATTTGATTTCTGTATTGTCAGGACAGAGTTTCAGCAAGGCTTCGCAATAGGGTTTGGCTTCAAGATAACGCCCCTTATCTAACAAAAGATTAATGATGCTTTCAAACACCGGAGGATTTTGAGGATCGTCGCTGGCCAGTTGATGGAAATAAGTTTCCGCTTCTTTTGTGCGATTAAGTTCTAGTAGGATTTTTCCTAACATGAAAAACACACGAGAATTTTTTTTCTCAACCGCTAAAATAGCCATTAACGTTGCCACAGCGTCTAGTAATTGTTTTTGCCCTTTAAAGGCGAGCGCTAAATTAAACATGGATGAAAGATTGTCAGGTTCCAGCGCTAATGCCGATTTAAAGCAGTGTTCTGCTTGTGCATAATCGTAAAGGTTCAAATAAAGCAAACCAAGGTTGTTATGAAGCGAGGCGCTTGGCTTGATGGTTAGCGCATGTTCATAGGCCGTTTTTGCTGCGTCAAATTGCTGGTTCCGACGATACGCGTCGCCCAGTTGTTTCCATAATGCCTCGGAGGTTTCAAAGTGTTTCACGGCGGACTTAAGTGATTCAATGGCTTTGGCGGTGTCACCCAGCTGTAAATAGATGAGGCTTAAGTTATGTTTAACAGCCTCCGCCGGTTCGCCTTGTTGGTCGACTTGTTCGTAGTTTTTTTTTGCGAGCTGTAAGTCGCCTTGGAGTAATGCGTTGTCGGCTTGTTGTAGCAGTGTTTTATGGTCTTGGTGTTGGCTCATGAGGTGAATCTATCCCTGGATACCGCGGTCAAGCCGCGGTATGACAAACTGAGGCGTCATCCCGTGGCTTGACCACGGGATCCAGGAGAACCATGTTCTACTTCGCATCTTCACGACCAAAGGCACCAATGAATCGAGGGTGATCGAGCTGAGCCTTCAACAACGTCATCGCTCGAGCACGATGACTGATTTTATTTTTTTCCTCAAGCGCAAGCTGCGCGGAAGCGCATTGTACTTCAGGCACAAAAAAAACAGGGTCATAACCAAACCCATGTTCACCGATGGGGGCTTCAAGAATACGTCCTTCCCATTCGCCATGAACAATGATGGGGGCAGGATCTTTTTCATGCAATAAAAAAACCAACATGCAATAAAAGCGAGCAGTTCGTTGTTCTTGGGGGATGCCTTTCATCGTAGCCAATAACTTTTGATTATTGTCCTGCGCATTTTTTCCCTCGCCCGCATAGCGCGCGGAATAAACGCCAGGTGCACCTTTTAAGGCATCAACAACCAAACCCGAATCATCCGCAAGCACCGGCAAACCGGTTTCAATACAAGCTTGCCGGGCTTTGAGCAGCGCATTTTCAACAAAGGTACTTCCCGTTTCCTCAACGTCGGTAAGGCTTTCGTCCATAACAATGTCAACGGGCGTGCCCGCAAAGTAATGTTGGAACTCTTCGATCTTCCCTGTATTTTTACTAGCAATGACAACCTTCATGATTAAACGCTAGCCCCCATGCCGAGCAAAGGATAAACGACCAGAAGCTCGATGACTTGAATCAGCAGCAAAACGACGATGGGTGAGAAATCAAACCCGCCAATTGTTGGAATGATTTTTCTAGCAATACGCAGCACCGGTTCGGTGATCTTAATGATGGCGTTAAGCGCCGGATGATGTTTGTCTCGCATAAACCAGCTAGCGATCGCAACCACAATGATCAAATAAAAGTAAATGTTTAAAAATTGCTTGGCTGTATCAGCGAGCAACGTCACAATTATCCCGACAAGGCTAAGGTTGACGTGGGTCAAGAACGTCAGCAAAACAATTTTGATGAGCTCAACGATAAGGATCAATACAAGCGAGGCATAATCGACGCCTTTTTTGAAAGGAAGGATTTTTTTCAGCGGCGTGACAAGGGGGTTGGTTAGTTTAATAACGAGCTGGCTGAGCGGGTTAAAGAAATCGGCTCGCACCACTTGCAACAAAAACCGTAGAATAATGACCCAAAGATAAAGGTTAAAAAGAACGGTGACCAAAAAGAACAGCGTCTGGCTAAAAGGGTTGGTTAACAATGGTTCTACTCCTGTGTTTTTCCGAATTGCTCACCAAGTTCTTTGGCGCGGTGAATGGCGGCATCCAATGCTTGTTCAATGGTTGCTGGCATGTTTTGTTGATTGAAAACGTTTAAGGCCGCTTCTGTTGTGCCTTGCGGCGATGTCACGCGTTCGCGCAAGGTTGCCAGTGATTCATCACTTTCCAGCGCCATGCGTGAAGCACCGAGTGCCGTTTGCAAGACAAGTAATTTGGCATCGTCCGGCTTGAGGCCTAATGTTTCGGCAGACTTTTGTAAGCATTCCATAAACATAAAAAAGTAAGCAGGTCCACTGCCAGAAACTGCAGCTACCACATCGATGAGCTTTTCATCGTCGATCCAAACCACTACGCCGGTGGCACGAGCAATGCTTTCGACGAGGGATTTTTGCGCATCTGAGACTTGCGTGTTCGCATAAAGTCCCGCAGCACCACAGCCGATGAGCGAGGGTGTGTTCGGCATAATTCTTGCAAGTGCGACATTGCCGCCTAGTGCGTGGTTCAAGTCGTCTGACCCAATACCGGCCGCAATGGAAATTACCAAAGGTTGTTTTTCTTGGATGGTTGAGACCAGGGCGCTGGCGACAGAAAGTAAGATTTGCGGTTTAACGGCAAAGATCAATACGTCTGCTTGCATCGCTACATCTTGGTTGTCTTGCGTCACACGAATGGCAAACATTGCCCGCAATCGTTGAAGTGTTTCCTCGCTGGGCGCGCTGGCAATGATGCGAGAGGGTTCAAATCCGCTACGGATTAAGCCATCAATCATGCACGAGGCCATGTTGCCGCCGCCAATGAAGCCGATGGTTGTTTCGTCCTGAGTTGTGTTCATGATATCCTTATTCTGTTACTAAAACCGGCCCCGCTTCCCGAATGGCGCTGCTTACGTTGAATTTTTTGAAGTTCTCAGTGAAGTTTTCAACGAGTTCTGCAAGGTTGTCTTCATAGGCTTCAGTATTTTTCCACGTTTTTCTTGGGTCAAGCAGCGTATCGTCTACGCCGGATATGGCGGTTGGAATCGATAGATGAAAGCCCGGCAAGGTTGTGAATTCGGCGGTGTTTAATTCGCCGGTAAGAATGGCGCGAATCACGGCGCGTGTCACAGGAATATCAAAACGCTCACCACCATCACCATAAGCACCGCCTGTCCAGCCGGTGTTGACAAGGTAAACAGGGCACTGCGTTTCAGCGATGCGTTTCATTAAGAGTTCTGCGTAAATGTTAGCAGCACGCGGAAAGAACGGTGCGCCGAAACATGTGCTAAAGGTCGGCTTGATGGCTTCTGTTTGTCCGATTTCAGTGCTACCCACCAGTGCGGTGTAACCACTTAAAAAATGATACGCGGCTTGCTCTTTGGTGAGTTTCGCCACGGGCGGCAAAACGCCGTGCAAATCACACGTGAGAAAAATGACGGCATTGGGCGTGCCGGCCATGTTTGCTTCGACGGTTTTTTCAATGTAGGCGCGCGGGTAAGCTGCGCGTGAATTCGGTGTCAATGTGTCGTCAGTAAAATCAGGCTCTTTTGTTTCTGAATCAAGCACGACATTTTCCATAACAGTGCCGTGTTGAAGGGCGTTCCAGATGACAGGTTCCTTTTTCGCAGAAAGATTAATGCATTTGGCATAACAACCGCCTTCAAAGTTAAACACCGTATCGGCGCTCCAACCGTGTTCATCATCACCAATAAGTAAACGCTCAGGATCCGAGGAGAGCGTTGTCTTTCCTGTGCCTGACAAACCAAAAAACAAAGCAACCTCACCGTCTTCATTCATGTTGGCAGCGCAATGCATGGGAAGCACGTCAACATCGGTGAGCAAGAAGTTCAAAATAGAAAACATGGCTTTTTTCATTTCACCGGCATAATGCGTGCCGCAGAGCAATACGCGCTTATGCGTAAAGTCGATCATGACAGAAGCATCGCTGTTGACGCCGTCAACATCAGGTGTTGTTTTATAATTGGCCGCATTCAGGAGTCGCCAAGCCGTTTTGTGCTCGTGCAAACTAGCATCGTCAATGAATAAATTATTAACAGCCAACGAATGCCAAGCAAGTTCTGTAACGGTGGTCACAGGAAGCGCAAACTCATCATCAGCCCCCACTTTCAAATGCGAAATACAAACGTCTTTATCCCGAAGATACGCCATCGCCTTATCCCAAAGCGCATCGAATTGTTTGATATCAATAGGCTGGTTCACTGTACCCCAATCAACGGTATTTTCTGTGATCGCATCTTTAACAAGAAAGCGATCTTTAGGTGATCGCCCCGTGCGCTTGCCCGTCGTGACGGTGATGGCTTCATTGCTCGCAAGCTCACCTTCCTTTTTGCTTAAGGCCAGGGTTTGTAGCTCTTCCTTGGATAGGTCTACGTGTGCATTGGGAAAGTGTTGATCAAATAATTCCGTCATTGATTGAAGCTCTCTTTAATAGGTGTTGAGTCGATGCATCATTGTACCGAATCAAAGAAAGATTCCTAGGGTTAATGTATAAGTTCAGCCGGTTTGAGACTAAAGCTGCCACCCGAGACCTGTCGTTTGAGGGTGCTTCACGGGTGTCGAGCTGCCTAGCATGTGCGACAATTGCATCTCCCGCGTAAGTTTTCCAGGCCGATATTTCTTACGCAGGAGACGCAAATGTCGCTGCTGCGTAAGTTTTCCATGCCAATATTTCTTACGCAGGAGATGCAAATGTCGATGCTGCGTAAGTTTTTCCTTGAAATTATCTTACGCAGCAGCTACAATTGCACTTATCGCGTAAGTTTGCAGGAGAGCTAAATGACTGAATTTAATGACTTTGTTGGTAGAAGCTCAGAGCTAGATCAACTAAAGCTTCTGTTGAAAAAGAAAACGGCTAGCCTGGTCGTTATTAAAGGCAGGCGGCGTATCGGCAAGAGCCGCTTGGTTGAAGAGTTTGCCAAAGATGCGAAACTTTATCATTTTGCCGGGCTAGCCCCAACCAAAGAAACGACCGCGCAAGATCAGCGTGATGAATTTGCTAATCAGCTACAAGCGCAAACAGGTTTCCCCAATTTACGTTTCAATGACTGGCATCAAGCCTTCGCTTTGCTCGCTGAAAAAATCAAACATGGCAGAGCCATTCTTTTTTTAGATGAAATATCCTGGATGGGGGATAGAGATCCTGCCTTCTTAAGCAAGCTAAAAAATGCTTGGGACATGCATTACAAAAAAAACCCTAAATTAGTCATGGTGCTGTGCGGCTCAGTCTCGCAGTGGATTGAAAAAAATATTTTAAGTAGTACTGGCTTCTTTGGGCGTATAGCTAAAGAAATGACGCTGGAGGAATTGCCACTGTATGATTGTAATTGCATGTTAGCCAGCAGTGGATTCAAAGGTTCAAGCTATGAAAAATTGATGTTATTGGCGGTGACGGGCGGCGTTCCTTGGTACATTGAAAATATTCAACCCACGCTATCTGCGGTAGAGAATATCAAGCGCTTGTGCTTTGAAAAAGACGGGTTGTTGGTTAAAGAATACAATAAAATATTTCATGATCTATTTTCTTCTCGCAGCATCATCAACAAAAAAATAGTTGAAACGTTAGTTTCAGGAAGCAAGGAATATGCTGAAATTTCGGAGGCTATCAATTATCCTAGCGGTGGGCCGTTAAGCGCTTATTTAGAAGAATTATTAAATTCTGGCTTTATTACCAAAGACTCGGCTTGGTCGATTAAAACCGGCAAAGCGACGGTGCTTAGCCGTTATAGGTTGCGCGATAATTACTTGCGCTTTTATTTGCGCTACATAGCACCAAAACGGAATAAAATTGATAAGGGTCAATACGCCAACATTTCGCTTTCTGCTTTACCTGCATGGGATGGCATTATTGGCTTGCAGTTTGAAAACCTTGTCCTAAATAACCGCAGCTTAATACAGAAAAAGTTGCATATTCGACCTGAAGATATTGTTGAAGATAACCCCTTCTTTCAACATAAAACATCCAGGCAACGTGGTTGCCAGATAGATTATCTCATTCAAACTTGCTATAAAACGTTATACGTTTGTGAGGTGAAGTTTTCTAAAGATGTTTTAGGCCATAAGGTCATTGAGGAAATGCAGCAGAAAATCAATAGGCTCGCGCTCCCGAAAGGTTTTGTTTGCCACCCTGTTTTGATTCATATTAATAAGGTGAGTAATGCGGTTAAAGACAGTGAATATTTATATGATATTATCGATTTTACGGAGTTGTTAGCGCAACCTGTTTAACATTTGCCGGTCGTCGCTGAAGTTGCGGTTATGTTGCTTGTGATTAATAGGTAATATAATCAGGAGGCTGAGTTAATTCAATCTGACGTGTCTCTCCGCGAATGGCATTATAGCTGTTTGCGGAGACATTCCTGGATCCCGCGGTCAAGCCGCGGGATGACGCTGGGTGGGGTGCGCTTTTGTTTCAGAGAGCAATAAAAAGAGCTACCAGCACTTGACACGTATATTAGCATAAGCTAAATTAGCACTTATGAAACCAACAGCAAAACAAATGAAACAAAACGCCCCCAAAGCCGTGCGGCTTTTGAAGGCTTTGGCACATGCCGATAGGCTGATGATTTTGTGTCATTTGCTTCAAGGTGAGCATTGTGTGGGCGAGCTTTGTTCGAAATCAGATCTGAGTCAATCGGCCTTCTCACAGCATTTGGCGAAATTGCGTCGGGATGGTTTGGTGAAAACACGCAAACAGGCGCAGACCATTTATTATTCTTTGGCGAACGAAGATGGCATACAGGTATTGAAAGCGCTACAGAAATTATATTGTTAAGAGGATAGACGATGACAAAACAGGCTTATCAAAGAAAAAAGTGGATCACCGGCGGAGTGATTGTGCTGGTGCTTTTAGTGTTGCTTTGGTGCTTTTTAACGTTTTTTCACACTACAAGCAAACCTTCGAAGGGGGCATCGTTGCCGCCAGGCACATCGGTTGTGGCCGTGACCTCGCGCAAGGTCACAGACTATTACAAAGCCGTGGGAACAACAAAGCCAACGGTTGAGAGTGGTCTGGCTTCACAGATTACCGCGAAGGTGAATAAGGTTTTGATCAAGCCGGGTGAGAAAGTGAAAGCGGGGCAGTTGTTGATCGTGCTTGATAGTCGTGATTATGTGGCGAGAGTGGCGCAAGCCGACGAAGGGATTAATGCGGCCAAAGCGCTTTTCCATCAAGCCAAGTTGACCTATGGACGTATGAAAACGCTAGTCAAACCAGGCTATGTAACGAAAGAGCAATATGATCAAAGCGAAGCGCATTTTTTACAGGCGAAGGCGGCTTTCGCGCAAGCACGCAAAGCATTGCAAGAAGCGCAAGTGGCGTTGAGCTATTGTCAAATTCGCGCGCCGGCTAATGGGCGCATTTTAACAAAGTTTGTGGAACCGGGGGATCAAGCCACGCCGGGGAAAATATTGTTACAATTTCAAATGAAAAAAGCATTGCGATTGGTGGCCAATGTGCCGGAAGAATTGATCACGCACATTAAGCTCGGCGATCACTTGCCGGTGAGTATTGATACGTTGTCATCTACGCTCAAAAGCACGGTGACAGAAATTGTGCCAGCTGTAGATCCACAAACACGCAGCTTTATTGTGAAAGTAGATTTGCCGTATTTGCCGAATATTTATCCGGGGATGTTTGGTCGGTTGTGGGTGCCTGTGAAGATGCAAACGGTGTTGGTGATACCCAGGGCTGCGATTCAACATCGCGGGCAGCTTGAATTGGTGAAGATTGTTTCTGCGCATCAAAAGGTAGAAAGTGTGTTGATTACTACGGGTCGGACGTTCAGTCACGATAAGGTAGAAGTGCTTTCTGGTTTGAATCTAGGGGATCGTGTGATGGTGTCGGGTGGGGCTCGTTTGGTCATGGCGATGCGAGGTTCTATGGATCCCGTGGTCAAGCCACGGGATGACACGGGTTTGGTGCGATCACCCCGTCGTGCAAGCAAAACAAAAGCGTCATCCCGTGGCTTGACCACGGGATCCAATGTAGCCTCATGCCCGAGCGTTGGATGTACTCATGAATGATCACCAACAAAAGCCAGGATTCATTACCCGTGTTGTAAGCTTATTCCTGAGCTCACGCTTAGCCATCATCTTTATTTTATTATCCTTATTGTTGGGCTTGGCCGCATTAATGGCAATGCCCAAAGAAGAAGACCCACAAATTGTTGTACCCATGGCCGATGTAATGGTCTCCGTGCCCGGGGTCAACGCCAAAGAAGTTGAAAAGCTGGTAGCAACGCCGTTAGGGCAATTCTTGCAGCAGATTAAAGGGGTAGAAGATGTCTACGCAGTATCAACGAATGGCCACGCACTGGTCACCGTCAAATTTTATGTGGGCACCAACCAAGAGCAAGCCTTAGTGCGGCTGCACAACCAAATGCAAACACATTTGGATGATGTGCCGCCGTTAGTCAAAAGCTGGGTGATTAAACCGATCACGATCAATGATGTGCCGATTGTGAACGTTGTGCTTTACTCGCACAAATACAATGACTTTCAATTGCGACGTATCGGGGGTGAGGTGCTGGCGCGATTGATGCAGCTACCGAGTCTTTCCAAAACCAGCATGATTGGCGGACGATCTTTACGTGCGAGGGTAGAGTTTAGCCCGGGCCGAATGGCGGGGTTCGGTGTGACGCCGCGACAAGTGTATCAAGCGGTCAAAGCCGCCGATGTTTCTGTGGTGGCGGGGAGGCTGGATCAAAATAATCAGCAGTTCGATGTAGAAACGCAGTCTTTTTTAACAACGCCGGCATCATTGGGTAATTTGGTCGTTGCTGTTCATAAAGATAAACCCGTTTATTTGCGCGACGTGGCCTCCGTTGAGTACGGTGCTAATGAGGCGGCGCATTATACCTTTATTGGTTTTTCTCAAGCGTTTCGTCAAAAGCATCACATGCAAGGCGCGCCGGTATCGTATCCTGCGGTGACGCTAGCGCTCGCCAAAAAAAGTGGCACGAATGCCGTGACAGTCGCACAATCTATTTTAACAAAGCTCAACACCTTGAAAAAAACGGTGATCCCAAGTGATGTGCAAGTGCGTGTGACCAGAAATTACGGACAAACAGCGCACGATAAAGTGAACGAGCTATTGAAGTCACTCAGTCTGGCTATTGCTACTGTGATCATCGTGCTGGTGTTGTCTCTAGGCTGGCGAGAAGCGTTGATTGTTGCAACGTCCGTGCCGATCAGTTTTGCCTTAGCCCTGTTTGTGGATTTTCTATTTGGCTATTCGATCAATCGCGTCACGCTATTCGCCTTGATTTTATCGCTAGGTCTGGTGGTCGATGATCCCATTACCAACGTTGAAAATATTCAGCGGCACATTCATAAGGGCAAAGAAAATTTATTTAACGCCATTTTGAGCGCCGTGAACGAAGTCCTGCCGCCGGTTATTATGGCGTCTTTGACGATCATCGTATCTTTTATTCCGCTCTTCTTTATCACCGGCATGATGGGGCCTTACATGGCGCCCATGGCTTTCACGGTGCCTTTAACCATCGTTTTTTCAACGGTTGCCTCGTTAACCGTGGTACCTTGGATGGCCTATAAATTATTGAAACCTAAAAAGTTATCGGGTGGAGCCAGTGCAAGCAAAACAAAGCATGGCACGGTGTCGCCGCGGATCAAAAAATACTACAGCCGCCTTGTGTTGCCCTTTTTAATGTCAAGAAAAAAACGTTACGGCTTATTGGGCGGCATTGTTGCCTTGCTTTTGGGATGTGTCCTGCTGGTTTTATTAGGCGGCGTGCCGTTGAAGTTATTACCATTTGATAATAAAAACGAAATCCAACTAGTGATCAATTTGCCGGAAGGTTCGACACTGGAACAAACGAACCGCGCAACGATGGCCTTTGAAAATTATTTACAAATCTCGCCCTATGTCACAAGCTTTACGTCTTATATTGGCACACCATCGCCCATGGATTTCAATGGCATGGTGCGACATTATTATTTACGCAAGGCCGATAACCTGGCCGACATTCGCGTGAACCTGCTGCCAAAAAGCGAGCGCAGCGTGCAAAGCCATGAGGTTGGTTTGTTGATGCGTCGGCACTTGCAAACCATTGCGAAGCAATACCACGCCAAGTTGAGCATTGTAGAAATGCCCCCAGGGCCACCTGTCATGCAGACGCTCGTCGCACAGGTGGAAGGTGCGCCGGGGATGAAATATCAGCAGCTCATTCAAGGGGCGAAATACGTTGAGCAAATGTTAAGAAAAGAAAAGTTGGTGGTTGATATCAATGACTCGACTCAAATGCCGCGTGAGCAAATTGATTTTATTGTTGATAAAGAAAAAGCAGCATTGAATGGCGTATCGACGGAAGCTATTGCACAAACGCTGCGACTTGCGCTTGGTGAAACAACGCCGATGACCTTGCATGTAGCGAACGAACGGCGCGCATTGCCCATTACCTTTAGAATGCCGCGCGCAGACCGCACCAACACGACGGATTTGTCGCAGCTTACCATCATGGGTAAAAGCGGCCATCTGGTGCCTTTGATTGCGTTAGGCCATTTTGTTAAGACAAAGCACTCGCAACCTATCGCGCAGAAAAATCTAAACCGTCTCGTCTATGTTTATGCAAACACTGCCGGCAGGCCGCCAGCGGATGTTGTGTTAAGTATGGAGAATCAATTAAAGAAAAATCCACCGCCACCAGGGGTCAAGGTCAATTGGTCTGGGGAGGGCGCTTGGAAAATCACGATCCGTGTATTTCGCGATATGGGCATTGGTTTTGCCGCAGCAATGCTCGCGATTTATTTATTGCTGTTTATTCAAACCGATTCTTTTTTACTGCCGCTCATTATGATGCTCGCGATCCCTTTAACCGTGATAGGCATTATCCCCGGTTTTTGGTTGCTTAACCTGATTGCCAACCATCCCGTCGGCGGTTTTCCGACACCTATCTTTTTTACAGCAACAAGCATGATAGGTATGATCGCACTGGGCGGCATTGTGATCCGCAATTCGGTGATTCTTGTGGATTTCATCGATAAATCCATTGCGAGCGGTATGGCGTTTAAAGACGCGGTATTAGAAAGTGGCGCGGTGCGATTAAGACCGATTGTCTTGACCGCGTTAACCGCCGCATTGGGCGCATGGCCGATCACCTTAGACCCCATTTTTTCCGGGCTTGCTTGGGCGTTGATTTTTGGCTTGTTTGCCTCCACAACGTTTACACTGTTGGTGATACCGGTGACCTATTATGCATTGTTTCGTAAAAAATATGAGACGGGAGACGACTTATGACAAATAACCCCATCCGCGCCATGGGCATTGATTTCGGGCTCAAATACATAGGCGTAGCCTATGGCCAAACCCTAACGGCAACAGCGAAACCTTTAGAAACCCTGATAGCAAAAGAAGGCAGCATCCCATGGCCGACGCTCGAGCGCCTCATCGCCGAGTGGCATCCCGATATTTTTATCGTAGGCTTGCCGCTGAACATGGATGGCACGGATCAAAAAATAACAAAAAAAGCCCGCGCCTTTGCGACGACGCTTGAAGAAAAGTTTCATATTCCTGTAGAGCTGTTTGACGAGCGGCTTTCAACCGTTGAGGCTAAGGCGCATTTGTTTGAAAAGGGTGGCTTTAAAGCATTACAAAAAACGCGCATTGATGCCATGGCCGCTAAAATTATCTTAGAAAGCTGGATGGCGGATAACGCCTAAGGACGATGCCGTACCTACGCGGTTTTAGCCTGAGCTCAACAAAACAAGGCATTGTTTTGGAAGGAAGTTACCAAAACAAGACCTTGTTTTGTTGAGTTCGCGGGAAAGTGGTCTATAATGCTGCACAAGATGCGTTGGAAAAGAAAGGGCTGTAGCAATGAAGAGAAAACTGTTTACTGAGCTAGTCACGTGGTTGCGCTCAGAAGATCGCAAGCCATTGGTGATCAGAGGAGCTCGTCAAGTGGGTAAAACCTGGTTGGCGCGCGCCCTCGCCCAGTCTGCAAATTTACATCTGATTGAATTCAACTTTGAAGATCGCAAGCAAGACTTTAGTTTTTTTAGAACGAATGATCCGCAGATAACGTTACGAGACATAGGCGCTTCTCGTGGCATCGCTATTGTGCCAGAGAACAGCCTGTTGTTTTTAGATGAGATACAAGTGGTTCCAGAATTGCTGCAAAAGCTTCGTTGGTTTGCCGAAAAAATGCCAGAGTTGGCGGTTATTGCGACAGGATCACTGCTGGATTTTGCCATTGAAGAACATGTGATGAGCATGCCCGTTGGGCGCATTAATTATTTTTATATGGAGCCTTTATCATTCGAAGAGTTTCTTGTTGCGTGCAATAAAGCGGAGCTGGTTGATTATATTAAAGGATATCGGTTAGACAATGAGGTGCCTGAAAGTCTTCACGAGCAGTTGATGGAGCTGTTTAGAGAATTTATGATTGTTGGAGGATTGCCTGCCGCTGTTTTAAATTGGTCAAAAGAGCACTCTTTGATGCAGGTTAACCAAATCCATAATAACTTATTAACAACATACCGCGACGATTTTGGAAAATACAGAGGACGTGTTGCGAAAGAAAGACTAGAAGATGTTATCAAATCCGTACCCAGGCAATTGGCGCAAAAGTTTGTGTATCGTCGTGCAAATCCAAATCAGCACTCAACATCGCTTCACCATGCGTTGACCTTGTTAAACAGAGCGCGGATTGCTCATGAAGTTGCTAGTTGTCATGCTAATGGCATACCACTTGCGGCAGAATTGAACGATCGTTATTTTAAAGAAATCCTATTGGATGTTGGGTTGTGTAGTGCTCAATTGGGTTTAACGTTGAACGCAATCCAGTCAACAAAAGAAATAAACTTGATTAATAGTGGCGGTATTGCTGAGCAAGTTGTCGGGCAATTGTTGCGTACGATATTTCCGCATTACATCGATCCGGCACTTTATTGCTGGATGCGAATGGATGCCGGTAGTACTTCAGAGGTGGATTATATCTTGCAACATAAGACTCACGTTATCCCGCTGGAAGTGAAGGCAGGTAAAACGGGCTCACTGAAATCATTGCATTATTTTATGGCAAGAAAAGGTTTTAACCTTGCTGTTCGTATCAATTCAGATTACCCCAGCGTTGTCGAAGTCAATATGAAAGATACCTCGGGGAACCCGGTGCGCTATACGCTTCTGTCGATCCCCTTTTATTTGTTGGAGCAGATCCATAGATTGCTTGAGCATCAAGGCCTATGAGCTTTATGTCCGGCTAAGAAATGCTTACTGACCGCACCATGGTTTGCTATAATCCCTGTATCTTGATGAACTATAAGGCCAAGTCTATTGTTTAATTTTCGCCGCATCTTCTTTTTAATGTTTCTCGCTACAGCGATCATCCTGGGTTTTTCCTATTACGCGGAATTCGTGTTGCACTATCCGCCGTGTTTGCTGTGCTTGATGCAACGTTTCATTTTTTTTGCGTTGTGCTTTGTTTTTTTCCTGGGTTCGTTGCATAGAGACACCAAGGTCAGTCGGTCTTTGTATTGTGTGATCAACTTGATCTTGTTGATCCTGGGGTTGCTCATAGCCTCTCGGCAGGTGTGGTTGCAACATTTACCCTCGCATCAAGTGACTAGCTGCCTACCCGGGGCGATGTATTTGATCAAGCACGTTCCTCTCAAAGACTTATTGAATATGATTTATTCTGGCACGGCGGAATGTGCGAAAGTGCATTGGCGGTTTATTGGGTTCAGTATGGCGGAGTGGGCGTTGATTTGGTATGCCGGTTTTATTGTGATTTTGCTATGGCTTTGGTGCGGCAAGAAACGCTAGCACAAAAAAAAGAAGGGGTTGCATTGCTGCGACCCCTTCTTTGCCACCCTTCAAGCGTCCGTGCGCTCAACTTCCTTGTTAGTTCTCTCCTAACGGTCACCTCCTTGCGACCCGCAACCATATCCATCTGGAGTGCGTATTGAGAATTTACCAGATTGGCGGACTTTCACAAGGGGGCTTATCAAAAAAAAGCTGGTAATTTATCGGGTAAATTGTGATCTAAAAAATAATTACCGTTATTTTACATGGGGTTATTAGCAACACCTGAGGCGTTGCTCTCAGAAAAATAGTGGAATCTCGTAGGACATAATGAGAACTCTCTTACAAAACGCACTATTTTTGTCTCACAAAACAACCGCGCTCTTTTCGCTTTTTCTAAGTCTCTTTGACAATTTCTGCTAATTTCTCGCCGAAATGTATCGTATTATTGCGCTCAACCCCATTATCCCAGGCCATTTTCCCCCTAGGGAAAAGAAGAATCACGGTGGAACCTAGGCAAAAGTGCCCCAATTCATCACCTTTATTCAAGAAAACCTTCTTATCTTGATATCGCCATGACTTAATGAGCTTCTTGGGTGCCGGTGTTACCTGCCCTTGCCAGGCGGTGTGGATGCTGGCAACCAGCATAGCGCCGACAAGAATCACGGCCATTGGACCGGTTTCTTGGGTTTCAAATAAGCAAATGGCACGTTCATTTCGGGCGAACAAACGAGGAACGTGGCGTGTTGTCAGTGCATTCACGGAGAAGGCGCGTCCGGGGACGTAGACCATCTCTTTTAATTGCCCTGACAAGGGCATATGAACACGATGATAATCACGTGGTGACAAGTAAATGGTCGCAAACTGGCCGCCTCGGAAGATCCGGGCCAAATCCTCTCTTCCCGCAAAAAGGTCGATCAATTTAAAGGTTTTGTTCTTCGCTTGTACCATATTGCCGCATTTCAGCTCGCCAATTTGGCTAATCACCCCATCAGCCGGTGCAATGATGCTTGAGCCGTCGGCTATTTTTCGTGCGCCTGGTAATAAACGCCGTGAGAAAAAGGCATTAAATGTTTCAAATTGGTCGATATCTTGAATCTGCGCTTGTGTCATATCCACGTTATAGCGCTTAATAAACCAACGTATCAAGCCGTTCTTCAACCAAGGATGACGCGAATTCATCAAACGCCCCGCCAAACGCGACAGCAAGTGATGAGGCAGCCAATACTGCACGGCGACCAATAATCTTTTCATTCTCTTTCCAGTGATGAGGCCAAATCGAGAGTTTATCAGATTCGTTGTGGGAAGCCTAAATTAACTGCCTAAAAGTTTCCGAAAACTCGCCATACGAGAAGCATCAACGTCACCCGCTTCTAGCGCCGCCTTCAAGGCGCAGTGGGGTTCGGTTTGGTGTAGGCAATTTCGGAATTTACATTCGCCCTGCAGGGGTTTGAATTCGATGAAGGCATCGAAGAGTTGCTGGGGTTCAATGCGACCCAGGCCAAATTCTCGAACACCGGGTGAATCAATGATGTCACCGCCGTCGGCTAGATGATAAAGACGGGAGGTGGTCGTGGTATGGCGGCCTAGCTTTTGTTGTGTGGATATTTCGTTAACTGCAAGGCGGCTGCTTGTCACAAAATGTTGAATGAGGGATGATTTGCCAACACCTGATTGTCCAACGAATACAGAAGCATGTTGGTCTAGCGCACTCGATAATGCGTTTATGTTTGTCGTGTCTTGGCTGCTTAATAAGGTCACTTGATAACCCAATTGTTCATAAGGATGAAGTTGTTGCTTAACGTCCTCCAAGGCAGCATCGTCCAACAAGTCGATTTTATTCAAAACGATCACAGCATCGATCCCCGTGAGCGCGGCCGCGGCCAGGTAGCAGTCGAGCAAAAAGGTCGAAAAAAGCGGTTCAACCGCACAGGTGACGATGATTTGATCCACATTGGCGGCAACGAGTTTTTGCAGACCCTGAGGGTCATAACGCATAAGCGATGAACGCCGCGGCAAGACAGCCGTAACAACCCCGCGGTTGTCCGGCACCTTATGCCAAACAACGCGATCCCCCACAACCATCGGCGCAATATTCTGCCTTAAATGACAACGATGAACCACGCCCTCCGGATCTTCAATATCAATATCCGCACCATAATGCGCAATCACCAAGCCCTCGTGTTGTTCGCCCGAAAAAGCAGTGGTCAGCGTTTGGTGGGTTTGATTGTCTTTGATGCGCTGTCGCTGTTGCTTGGTTAAGCGTCGTTTTGCCATTTTTTTGCATATCAATTGAAAAGAGCAGTGTAACCTTGCTGGCATGCCAAAACAAGGCAGCAGATTTGATGTTCGCCTGTGAACTGACTACAATCAAGTCTATTGATTGCACTAAGGAATAACATGGAAATCTATCTGGTAGGCGGCGCCGTACGCGATAAGCTGCTTGGCCTGCCCGTCAACGAAAAAGACTGGGTTGCGGTGGGCGCTACGCCCAAGCAGTTGCTCGGCCTGGGTTTCAAGCCCGTGGGGAAAGATTTCCCGGTTTTTTTGCATCCAGAGACGAAAGAAGAATACGCTCTAGCGCGCACAGAAAAAAAATCCGCGCCTGGTTATGCGGGGTTTGTTTTTCATGCCGCGCCTGATGTGAGTTTGCTTGATGATTTGAAGCGGCGAGATTTGACGATCAATGCTATTGCGCAATCGCAAGAAACGGGCGAGTTGTTTGATCCTTATCATGGGCAAGAAGACATTGAGCGGCGCATGTTACGGCATGTTTCTCCGGCGTTTGTTGAAGACCCCGTACGCGTTTTACGAATAGCTCGCTTTGCTGCGCGATTTTCTGAGTTTACTATTGCAGAAGAAACCAACCAATTAATGCAAGCGATGGTTGAGAATGGTGAAGTCAATGCCTTGATAGAAGAGCGGGTTTGGAAAGAGTTGCACAAGGCGCTTTCTGAGAAAACGCCGCGTCGTTTTTTTGATAGCTTACAGGCATGTGGTGCTTTGCAGGCTATTTTTCCAGAGCTGGCAAACGATGTTGCTGTGCTTGATGTCATGCAGCATGTGCACGCACCCACGCCGCTATTATTGTTTGCAGCGATAGCAGCTCAACTGACCTCGCCGCAGGCTTTTTGCCAGCGCCTCCGCTGTCCGAAACCTTATATGGCGCTTGCTTGTTTAAGTGAAAAACTTGTCACGAGCTACCAACAACACGGTCTTCATACGCCGGAACAAGCGATTGATTTTCTGCAATTGACCGATGCGTTTCGTCGGCCGCAACGTTTTGAACAAGCTTTGGAGGTCGTTACTGCGATCCTTCAACATAAACATCAGCAGGATTTTTGTAGCGTTGCGGATTCATTAAAACAAGCTTTGCTTGCTTGCCAGAAGCTGGATGTTCAGGCATTGGTTAACGATCACCAAGGCAAAGCGATCGCTGAAGCTATTCGTGTCGCAAGAATCAGTGTTGTGCTTGATTTAGCGCTGTTCTCCTAGAGGCCGAAGCTGTTTGATGGGCATGGCTGGCGCAGGGCCGCCTAAAATCAAAGGTGTTTTTCTTTTTTCAATGATGTTTTTGTTCGCGGCGATCATATTGACCGGTACGTTGCCCAGTAAAAACCTCAGGTTATTATTGCCCAGCAGCTTGGTATAAAGATAAGGGGTTTCTTGATAGGCTTGATAATCCAGCCTGAGATACCGAAGGTTATTAGCTTGGCTCACCACATTAGCAAGGTTTTCCGAATAAATAGGTCCCATTAAACTTAAAGCAAGCAGGCTATTTGCATTCGATTGAATGATCCTCTGCGTGAGGTGAATGGCGTAATGTGTTGCGTTTAGCAGTACCATCGCATTAGCAGACTTTCCGCCGGGTTTAAGGGGTAATTTGTTTAACATCCTCACGCCGTTTAACGTTACTTTCGCTGTGACAAACAAACCGAATAACGCTACGTTTTTGTAAAAATAAGGCCAAGCCTGAGAGAAAATAGCAACTTGTTTGTCGCTGTTAACGGAGAGCGTGATGGCTTCCATCTGACGAGCAATGACTGCGGCCAAGTAGGTTTTTAGTGCGCGGTCGGTGAAGACAAACTGTTCTGCAGGTAAGTCGATGATAATGCCTTTCACCATCTTGGGGAAAACATGCAGCCAATTTTTTATGTCTTGTTGATTGATGATGTCTTTTTGTTTTTTCGTTACGGGTGCCCAAGCTTGACCCGCGAGGCCAAAGCGTACAACACGGAGGTATTTGAATTTCCAGACATCAACAGGGTTTAACACTGTGATATTTTTGAGTAACTTCGGCGCCAGATTAAGCGCAAGCACGTTCTCGCGAGCCGTGGGATTGTTGGCAAGCGCTAATAAGGTGGATAATAATTTTTTCGGAGTAACGGAGGTGAAGTTGATGGCAACCCCCGATCGGGAGCTTGCCACGCGTTGCACAATATCTTTGATTTTCGCATTTTGAGTCACGTAAAGCGGCGCGGGGTGCAAGCCGTCTTTACCATCCAAAATCCAGTCGATACCGCTCATTTCGGACATTAACGGGGGTGCTGGCACGGCTTGTTCGACCTTTTGAAAGTCCCATTGTCCTTGCATGGATTGCGTGCTGATTTGTGCTGATGCGAGGTTGCATAGTATGGCAATAAAGATGGTGCAGACGAGGCGCAGCCTGCTGTTTTTTGTGATGTCTCGGATATTCATGATGCTCCTTGCATTACCGTGGGTGCGTACGGCTATGATACATCAAGGGGTGGAAATGATACATGGTTGATGAAAAACTTAATTTGTTCACTGGTTGGCCGCCCACTAAGCGGTAACGCGCTCTATTGTTCTCTCTGGAGCGTACTTCCAGGGAGAACAATAGAATATTTTTTGTTTGATCTATTGTTCTCCTTGGGATATCCTTCCAAAGAGAACAATAGATTTGAGGTTGGTTTATGTCAATTGAATTGGTATGCAGAGAAGAAGAGTTATCAGTATTAGATCAATTATATCATTCTGATAAAGCAGAGCTATTAGCCTTGTATGGTCGGCGCAGGGTCGGAAAAACGTTTTTAATAAGATCTTTTTTTTCGGAGAAAAAGAAAGCTGTTTTTTTTAACTCAACCGGTATAAAAGATGGCGCGATGGCTGAACAAATCATCAATTTTACTGAAGAAATGGGGGATACCTTCTTATACAAGGGCGCCAGGCTTGAAGTTGGGAAAAACTGGCGAGAAACATTTAGAATTTTGACAGATAGTATAAATTCTGTTCCGAAAGATAAGAAAATCGTTTTATTCTTTGACGAGTTTCCTTGGATGGCAACAAAAAACGCAAATTTGCTGCAGAATTTAGATTATTTTTGGAACCAGCACTGGTCGAAAAACAAGCGGATTAAGCTGATTATTTGTGGTTCTTCTGCTTCTTGGATTATAAATAAGATCGTTCATAATAGAGGAGGGCTCCATAATAGACTAACACGAGAAATTTCACTTGAGCCACTTACGCTGTATAATGCTAAGAAATTCTTAAAAACCCTCGGTGTTAAGCTGAGTAATCAACAGGTTATGCGGATTTATCTTGTGACGGGTGGTATACCGTATTATTTGTCTAACTTTAACAAAAATTTATCGGTAGTGCAGAATATAGAAGATCTTTGTTTTAGGCGAAAAGGATTGTTAATTGAAGAATTTGACAAGCTGTATGCTTCTTTATTTGATGATCATGAAATGTATGTAGCCATTATTCGTGCCATTGCTTCTCATAAATATGGCATTGGACAAAGTGAGCTATTTAACAAGGTAAGGGCGTCATTAAAAGGAAAGGTGGGCTTAAATAAGTTAGACGCATTAATTCATTCAAACTTTATCATTCGTTTGAAGCCTATGGGGCATAGTAGGAAAGGCGTTTACTATAAGGTCATTGATGAATACACATTGTTTTATTTATCTTGGATTGAACCTATCAAAGAAAGCTTAATGTTAAGAAGCTTGAAGCGCGGTTACTGGGAAAAACAGCAAAATACGCCGAGTTGGCGTGCTTGGTCTGGGTATGCTTTTGAAGCGATATGTTACAAGCACGTGACACAGATTGGTGAGGCTTTAATGCTTAGCCCTACAGCGGTTCCCTATACCTGGCGGCACATCCCAAGGACGGCTGCCGCTCAAACAAAAGGAGCGCAAATTGATTTGTTGTTTGACAGAGAGGATGATGCTATCACAATCTGTGAAATAAAGTACACAGATAAACCTTTTGTCATTGATCGAGAATATGCCGAGAAATTACAGAGAAAAGTTGATGTTTTTAAGGCCGTCACTGAGACTAAAAAGCAAGTTTTTATTGCTATGATTTCAGCGAATGGTGTTAAGAAAAACAAATATTCAGATGAGCTGCTGTCTGGGGTGATAACACTTGATGATCTATTTAAGGATGCTTAGGAACATGGGTGTTCTTTAGTGTTTCAAGCAGTTTCCTCAAATTTTCAAGCGATTCACACCGATTCATCGCATCAAAAAAGGCATGCTTTCTCGGTAAAAACCTAAAATAGTATTTGGCAAACTTACGTGCTTGCAGTACGGCCATTTTTTCATAGCACAAAAGCTCGGCTAATTGCTCGACGTGTTGTAAAAAAAGATCGATTACGGTTTGGTTGTCGGGGGGCGTAAAGGCTTGGCCTTGCAGTTCACAGCGCAATTGCTCAAACAACCAGGGTTGCCCCACGCCTGCACGCGCAATCATGACGCCCGCGCAGCCGGTGGCTAGCATGGCTTTTAAGCTATCTACGCATTTAACATCGCCATTGCCGATGACGGGGATGGATAATTGTTCTGTGAAATAGCGAATTTCATCCAGACGGCACGGTGTGTCGTAACTTTCTGTCCAGTGTCGCCCATGCACCATTACAAAATCAGCGCCAGCATCTTCGATGACGCGAGCAAGGCTTGGGTTAAATGATTCATTGCTGTTACCATCCACACGAATTTTCACAGAAACCGGCACATGGGTATTAGCTTTCATCGCTTCAATAAGCTGACCTAATAATGAAGGTTGGGCCAGCAATTGTGATCCGGCACCCTTGCCACGGACTTTATTAACAGGACATCCGCAATTAAGATCAATCAAATCGGCACCATCATCGGTGAGCATCCGAACCGCGAGACCTAAATCGGTTGGATCAGCGCTGGAGATTTGGTAGCACAATTTGCCTTCTTCGGGATCTTTCCAAACATAACGTTTGCGAGAAAGCTTGGGGTGGTGAATCAAGGTTTTGGCAGAAATCATTTCCGTGCAGCAAAAAGCAGGCTGGCCGTATTGTGTGGCTAATCGCCGGAAAGGCGCACAGCTGTAGCCGGCTAAAGGGCCTTGAATAAGGTTGGAGGGAAACTGTAGGGAGCCTAGCTGTAACATTGTTTTATTTTTCGCGGTCGTTTCGGTCGGCCAGTAAAGCATTTGTTTTTTAAATTGTCAATCTTTGCAAACCTACGTAGACTAATCATACCGGACTGTTACAAGGAGTACTCACCGTCATGCTTAAAATAGACATCTCAGAAAAAACCAAATCCAATCGCCACGCTGATCGAACACATTACGATCGGGAATTACTGTATAAAACCATCGATGAAGCGTTGATTTGTCATGTAGGTTGTCAGTCGGACGGAACGCCTGTGGTGGTGCCAACGGCTTGTTGGCGGAAGGATAATCGGATTTATTGCCATGGCAATAAACATAGTCGGGTGATGCGTGCGGCTGCTAAAAAAGAAGATGCGTGTATTACCGTGACGCATTTGGATGGATTAGTGCTGGCCGCAGCGGGGTTTTCTCATAGCCTAAATTACCGTTCAGCGATGATGTTTGGGCAACTTCATTTGCTTGAAACCAAAAAAGAAATGCTAGCTGCGCTGGATGATCTCGTGAACCACATTATTCCGGGACGTGCGAAACAAGTGCGAACCGCCAACGAGGGTGAAGCGGGTGCGACGGCTGTTTTTTATATGGAGCTTGAAGAAGCGTCAATCAAAATGCGCAATGAGCCGCCTATGGACAGTGAAGAGGATCAAGACCGACGTCTTTGGACGGGGGAAGTACCCATTCGTTATACCATGGAAAAACCGATTCCTTCACCGTATTTAGTGAAAGGCGTGAAAGAACCGGATTTCAAAGCGATTTTGAAGGCGCGCTGGGAGCGGTAGCAGCGCTTTTTTCCTTGTTAAAAACAGGTGGAGATTTAAATATTTCCGCGATTTTAGCTAAAAACAGCTAAAAAACGATGTTTTTTTAAAAAAAACCTTAAAAAAGCGCTTTTTTTTGTTAAAAACCCCTAGTAATGCGTTATTAATGTGTTATCGTTTATCCGTTAATCATTTTTTGTTTTTTTTATTACATGAGGAAAAGGATATGGTCGCTAAAAAAGCTGCTCGTAAGGTTAAGCCAAAGGCAAAGAAAGTCGTTAAGAAAACGATTGCTAAGAAGAAGCCTGTGAAGAAAGTTGTTGCTAAGAAAAAAGTAGTACGCAAAGTTGCTGTTAAGAAAGCTGCACCGAAGAAAAAGGTCGCTGCTAAAAAGACAGTCGCTAAAAAACGCGTAGTTAAGAAAACAGCTGTTAAAAAGAAAGTGGTTAAAAAGGTTGCCGTTAAAAAGGCGCCGAAGAAAATTGGTACTGTTAAAGGTAAAGCCTTTACTAAGTCCCAAGTTTATACCGTTGTTGCTGAGCAATGTGGCATGAGCCGTGTTCAAGTGAACACTGTGATGGATTGCTTCGTTGAAGTATTGAACGCACACGTTAAGAAAGGCGCTTGTGGTCAATTTAAGCTTGCTGGTTTAATCAATGTAAAAGTTGTGAAGAAAGCTGCACGTAAAGCACGTAAAGGCATCAATCCTTTCACAGGTGAAGAAATCATGATTAAAGCGAAACCTGCTCATAAAGCTGTTCGAGTATCTGCCCTTAAGGCATTGAAAGAAATGGTTGGTTAAGCATGTCGTTTTAACGATGTATTGGAAAGCCCGCGTTTGCGGGCTTTTTTGTGGGCGTTGGTAATGTGGATCCCGCGGTCAAGCCGCGGGATGACTCTGCTGAAATAATGTCATCCCGCGGCTTGACCGCGGGATCCATTGTCCAAATATTAAGAAAGTGAATCCCGCACAACCGCAGCCAACTGCTCCGCAGATGATTGGATCAGATCAGCATCCTCCCCCTCGACCATCACGCGAACAAGAGGTTCTGTACCAGAAGGGCGAAGCAAAACGCGACCTTTTTTTGCTAATGTTTTTTCTATGGAATTAACGGAAGCAAGAATTTTCGGGTTGTCATGCACCTGTTTCTGATCTGAAACAGGCACATTAATTAAAACCTGCGGGTATTTTTGCATATCTTGCTTAAGCTCATGAAGCGACACACCTCGGTAGAACATCGCTTGCAATACTTGCAGTGCAGAAATGATGGCGTCACCGGTGGTGGTTAAATCCAGGCAAACAATGTGCCCTGAACTTTCGCCGCCCATCTGCCAGCCGCGTGATTTAAGCTCGGCCATGACGTAACGGTCACCGACTTGCGCTCTTACAAAGTCAATGTCATTCTTCTTGAGAGCAATCTCTAGCCCTAGGTTGCTCATCTGCGTGCCGACAACACCTTGGACGGCTTGTCCTTGTGCCTTGGCGTGTTTAGCAATGATAAAAAGCAATTCATCACCGTCAATAGCCTCACCTTTGTGGTCGACCATCATAATGCGATCAGCGTCGCCATCTAACGCGATACCAAGGTCTGCCTTTTCGGCGGTGACGATGCGTTGCAGCATGGTGAGGTTCGTCGCACCACAAAATTCATTGATGTTTTTCCCGTCAGGATCAACGGCCAGCTCGACAACTTCAGCACCTAATTCGCGAAAAACACAAGGCGCGACGTAGTAACCGGCGCCGTTAGCGCAATCAATAATGATTTTTAAGCCCTTGAGGTTGACCTCGCGATTGATTTTACTTTTACAAAATTCGATGTAACGTCCCGGCGCATCATCAAGGCGGACCGCTTTTCCTAGGTGATCCGAGCTGACAACTTCCATGGGTTTATCCATTTCTGCTTCAATCGCCAGTTCGATTTCATCGGAAAGCTTGAAGCCTTCGGGCGAGAAAAATTTAATGCCGTTATCGTAATAAGGGTTGTGGGAGGCACTGATAACAATGCCTGCATTGGCGCGTAGCGCCTGTGTTAAGTAGGCAACCGCAGGTGTTGGCATCGGGCCTAGTAATTTAATATTGGCGCCTGCAGCGGTTAAACCGGCCTCTAGCGCTGATTCAAACATGTAGCCAGAGATACGCGTATCTTTGCCAACAATGATTCGAGTTCTTTTTCCGGGGGATGAAAAAACACGTCCAACCGCCCAACCAAGCTTCAGTATAAATTCAGGCGTGATGGGGAAGGTGCCTACCTTCCCACGAATGCCGTCTGTACCGAAGTATTTTTTCATTAGGACTTTCCAGTCGCAATGTCTGGGCTGTCAGGGTTGATGTCGTTTTTTTTGGCTTCGGCTTCAGCTTGTTTAGCTAGTTTTTCTTGCTCTCGCTGTTTAGCTGCGGCTTCCCTTTCCAGTTTCTTCGCTTGTTTCTGGTCTTGTTTGTCGCGCCAGCCTTTCGGTTCAGAGGCGGGTTTGCCGACCATCAATAGATCGAGTTGTTCTTTATCAATGGTTTCATATTTGATTAATGTTTCAGCCATGGCATGAAGCACATCCATTTTGCCGGCTAAGATTTTTTTGGCACGTTGATAGTTTTTGTCAACGATGCGGCGTACTTCTTCGTCAATTTGTTTGGCAACGTATTCTGATATATCTTGAGTTTTTTGCGCGAAGGACTGTCCTAAGAACACTTCACCATCTTTCTCGCCATAAACCATAGGCCCTAGTTTATCAGACAGCCCCCATTGTGTGACCATGTTGCGCGCGATTTCAGTGGCTCTTTCGATGTCATTGGAAGCGCCAGTCGTAACAGCGTCGGCACCAAAGGCAAGTTCTTCAGCAAGGCGGCCACCGTACAATGCGCACAGTTGGCTTTCCAGGCGTTGCTTGCTGTGGCTGTAACGATCTTGTTCGGGTAAGAACATCGTGACACCCAGTGCGCGACCGCGAGGAATAATTGTTACTTTATAAACAGGATCATGATCAGGGACGGATAATCCGACAATGGCGTGACCTGCTTCATGATAGGCGGTGAGTTTTTTCTCTTCTTCATTCATGACCATTGAAGAGCGTTCTGCACCCATCAAAATTTTATCTTTGGCTTTTTCAAACTCAACCATATCCACGCTGGCTTTGTTAACTCGCGCAGCAAAGAGCGCAGCTTCATTAACCAGATTGGCCAGATCCGCACCTGAGAAACCCGGTGTGCCGCGTGCAATGGTTCGGACGTCGACATCGTCATTAATGGGCAGTTTCTTCGCGTGTACTTCAAGAATTTGTTCTCTACCTTTAATGTCGGGTAGTGGCACGACCACTTGTCGATCAAAGCGACCTGGGCGTAGTAAAGCAGGATCCAAAACGTCAGGGCGGTTAGTTGCGGCCATGACGATCACGCCTTCATTGCCAGAAAATCCGTCCATTTCAACCAATAATTGGTTAAGGGTTTGTTCACGTTCATCGTGTCCGCCGCCTAAGCCCGCGCCACGATGACGGCCAACGGCATCAATTTCATCAATGAAGATAATACAAGGCGCTTGTTTCTTCGCTTGTTCAAACATGTCGCGAACACGAGAGGCACCGACACCCACAAACATTTCAACAAAGTCTGAGCCAGAAATACTGAAGAAAGGTACTTTGGCTTCGCCTGCAACCGCTTTGGCTAATAACGTTTTACCGGTACCTGGTGAGCCGACCAACAAAAGTCCGCGAGGAATGCGTCCGCCAAGTTTTTGGAATTTTCCGGGTTCTTTGAGGAAGTCGACAATTTCGCTGACTTCATCTTTAGCTTCATCGCAACCCGCTACATCAGCAAAGGTGACATCTACTTGTCCTTCGCCCAGCATACGTGCACGACTGCGTCCAAAGGACATGGCGCCACCGCGACCCCCGCCCATTTGAGCGCGCATGATCCAAATCCAGACAAGAATCAAAAGTAAGAAGGGGAACCAGGAAATGAAAATCGACATAAGCAAGCTGCGCTGCTCGGGTGGCTTGCCTTTAACAACCACGCCGCCTTTGGCTAGCGACTTAAGCAGATCAGGGTCTTGCATGGGTAAGTATGTTACAAAAGCTTTGCTTTCTTTGGTGAGACCAGAGATTTTCTGCTCACTGATAGTAACAGAGGTAACCTTCCCTTCTTTGACTTGCGTCAAAAACTGAGAATAACTCCATTGCGTGTTAGCAGGTTTTCGTGGACCAAAGTTGTTAAATACGGCAATTAATATGATGGCGATAATTAACCAGAGGAATAAATTTTTAAGTACATCTTTTCGCACGATGGGTGCCTCGTTTGTATAGAATGGACAAGATAATACTATTATGGGGGAAAACGCATAAAAGCCAAGCTATTAATCGCGGATTATTTTCTATTTCGTCCTAAAAGATACACTTCACGGGAGTGTTGGCGCGAGGCTTCGGGTTTTCTAACGATCACTTTCTTAAAGCTTGCGCGCATGTGCTGAAGGTATTCATCGAAACCTTCGCCTTGGAAGATCTTGATTAAGAAACTGCCGCGGTCATTTAATACGCGTTCTGCAAAGTCTAGTGCAAGCTCGGCAAGGAACATCATTCTGGGTTGGTCAATGTGTTTCTGCCCACTCATGTTGGGCGACATGTCTGACAAAACGACGTCAACTTGAGTTTCGTTGAGGATGTCTAGGAGTTCTTGCATCACCGCATCTTCTCGAAAATCTCCCTGGATGAAGTGCACACCTTCAATGGGTTTCATGTCGAGAATATCCAGCGCAATGAGCTGTCCTTTGTGTTTGAGCCAAGGCGCGATGATTTCAGACCAGCCGCCGGGTGCGGCGCCTAGGTCAATAACTTTCATGCCGGGCTGAATCAAATGATCTTTTTTCTGGATCTCCATGAGCTTGTAAGCCGCACGCGAGCGCATGCCTTCGCGGTGGGCGCGTTTCACAAAAGGGTCCTCGAAGTGACGCTTTAACCATGCTCTGCTTGTTTTTGTTTGTGCCATAAAGGTGCTCAGATCGTTGCTCGAATCGCATGTTACCTCAAATGATGTACAAAAGTCCTGTTAAATAGAGCGAAAGTTGGTATATAATCCGGAACAATCATGATCAACGAACCAGCGAGCGCGACCCTTTATGGAACTAACCAAGCAAGAAAAAAAAGAACTCATCTCACTAGCGCACAAGTTGCGCCCCGTCGTGACGATCGGCAACAAAGGGTTGACTGACAATGTCCAGTCTGAGATTGCTCTGGCTTTGAGGTCGCATGGGTTATTGAAAATCAAGGTGCTAGAGAGTGATCGTGAAGCACGGGTGGCCATGGTGGAGGCCATTTGTGAGGAGCATCAAGCCGCACTTGTGCAAAGTATTGGCTTTACTTTGACCGTTTTTCGCCCAAAAGCAGAAGCTTCCACGTCGGCAGCTAATCAACTCAAGCGAGCCAATAAGCTCGTCAAACCGTGCCATCGCAAGAAAAAAGCGGAGCCTCGTCGAGGTAAGCCCAAAAAACGAGCACGTTCTTAATAAAAAAGCGCACCTATCTCGTAAATCGCTTGTAACTTCAAATTGACTCCTGTAGAATTCGGCCTCTTTTGGGGTAATTGGCTTGAAATTGGAGCAATAAATGAGAACCTATACTGCAAAGCCGTCGAATATCAGAAGGAGTTGGTATGTCATCGATGCGGCGGACAAAACTCTGGGTCGTTTGGCGAGTGAAGTAGCACGACGTTTACGTGGTAAACACAAACCAGAATACACACCACATATGGATACGGGCGACTATATCATCATATTAAACGCGGCCAAAGTGAAGGTCACGGGTAATAAAACCGATGATAAAATATACTATCGTCATACCGGTCATCCAGGTGGCTTAAAATCTGAAACATTCAAACACTTGCACGCAAGAAAGCCAGAAGTGGTGATCGAGAAAGCGGTGCAAGGCATGTTGCCAAAAGGTCCTTTGGGTCGCGATATGTTTCGTAAATTAAAAATTTATGCGGGTGCGGAGCACGAACACGCTGCTCAACAGCCGGAAGTTTTAGAGATTGAGGGATAACAGATGACTACACAACACTATGGTACAGGTCGACGCAAAAGCTCAACCGCCCGTGTATTTCTTAGACCAGGTACCGGCAAGATCGTGATTAATACACGAAGCCTTGACGAATATTTTGGTCGTGAAACATCACGCATGGTGGTAAGGCAGCCGTTACTTGAAGTGGATTTGTTAAGCAAATTTGACGTTTTCGCGACAGTGCGAGGCGGTGGTATGACAGGTCAAGCCGGTGCGCTTCGTCTTGGTATTGCGCGCGCATTGGTGCAGTACGATGAAGAAGGCGATGATGGTTCTTCAGGTGAAAGCGGTACTGGTGAAGACGATACTTCATTCCGTCGTGTATTGCGACGTGCTGGATTCTTGACGCGAGACGCCAGAAAAGTTGAACGTAAGAAAGTCGGTTTACATAAAGCCCGTAAAGCACTGCAATACTCTAAACGTTAACCTAGTTTCGAGAAGACAGACCGAGGTAAATGATGACAGTACTAGCGAACAAAAAGTCGGTGATGACGCTTTATACCGGAAGTAACGATATCTATAACCATAGAACGCGTATCGTGCTTGCCGAAAAGGGCGTTGCTGTTGATATTATTGAGATCGATCCTGAAAACAAACCTGAAGATTTGTTGGATTTGAACCCTTATCAACAGGTTCCAACCTTAGTGGATCGCAGTCTCGTCTTATTTGAGTCGCGTATTATCATGGAATACCTGGATGAGCGTTTTCCTCATCCGCCGTTGTTGCCGGTGTATCCTGTGTCTCGTGCAAAATTTCGTTTGATGATGTTCCGTATCGAAAAAGATTGGTATCCCTTGGTGGAGCTCATCGAAAATGGCACGGAACAACAAGTTGAAAAAGCAAAAAAAGAATTGCTTGAAAGCTTGTTGAATGTCGCGCCGTTATTCAAAGAGTATCCTTATTTTCTTAGTGAAGATTTTTCCTTGATTGATTGTTGCGTGGCTCCTGTGTTGTGGCGCTTGCCTTCCATGGATATGGAAATACCTAAGTCAGCTAAACTGTTGCAGCGTTATGCGAACTTGTTATTTCAGCGCAAGTCTTTTCAAGACAGCCTGACAGAAACAGAAAAAGAGTTGTGCTTGGAATTAGTTGAGGAGTTTTAGGATGCTGGGTAACAAATACTATTTAACCAAAGGCCTGAACGATTGGATCGTTGATAGCGGTATGACCCCTTATCTTTTGGTCAATGCGGCGCCGGATGGTGTTAACGTACCCGAACAATTCGTTAAAGATGGCAAAATCGTTTTGAACGCTCACCCTAATGCTGTCAAAGACCTCCGTATTCAATATCATGCGATCACCTTCAGCGCAACGTTTGGCGGCGAAGAGTGGCACCTTTCTATTCCTATGCCAGCATTGATGGCGATCTACGCCATGGAAAATGGACGCGGCATGCAGTTCTCTGACGAAAATGACGCAGATGTTGGCGATGAGACGCCTCCACCAAGCGGCGCGGGTTCTGACGATAAGCCAACATTGAAGTTGGTTGAATAATAGCGCATTACTGATCGATCGTCATACCGTGGCTTGACCACGGTATCCAGGAAAGCCCACATTTTTATTGACGACGCCCCGAGCGTTACACTTCGTTACAAAATTCATCGAATTTGCTATAAACCCGTTACCTTCACTCGGTATTCTATCAACACATGGTAAGGATTACTGATACCAAGCAGCACTCCTTATGACGAGCAGACAACCATGTAAAAAAGAGACCTCTCCGTCGTATAGGGAACTATTTAAACGACGGCCAATCCGAGCCCTGATTATTAACGTGATCGGGGTTTTTTAATATGGGGGGCTTTTTAGAAACAACGCATGCCTTGTTCAGTGACCACGGCATCCAGCCGAACATCCCAATCATCGTTTGGAATGCACTTAACTTCTTGAAAAGTATAGGCAAGTCCGCAAAGGTAAAGGTGTGTTTTGTTTTGCAATGCGCTGTCGTAATAGCCACCGCCCATGCCGAGTCGGCGACCTTCTGCGTCAAATCCAACCAAAGGTGCAACAATAAGGTCGATGTCTTGTGGCTTCCTATTGATGCCATTGTCTTTTGGTTCCAAAATGCCGTAACCATTTTGATGCAACGAATCAGGTTCTTTATATTCAACAAAGCACATGTGATGATCTGTAATCACGGGCAGGTAGACGTGTTTCTTGTCAAGAAAGGCGCGCTGTATGATAGTTGCGCAGGATATCTCATTGTTAATGGCGCAATAACAGGCAACATGTTGGCTTGCTTGATAGACGGTGCTGTGGAGTAAATGTTGCGAGGCTTGAGATGATGCCTCCGTTACGTCGGCTTGGGTTAGCTGGGCGCGATGTGCTTTTAGTTGCTGGCGTAGTAATCGTTTAGTCGTCATATGAAGTGTGTATGTAGGAAATCCATTAGCCACAGACAAAAAAGCGCTTTAACAAGTAATTTTTTTGAACCCCCCGGGTTCAAGTGGGAAAGTTATGCTAAACATCAGGCGTGCTAACAAGTAGCATGCTCACAGCTTAGCAGGGATATCCCCAGTACAATGGGTAGGGTAAAATATTTATCACCTGTAAAAGCGCACTTTCATTGTAACGCAAAAAAAAGGTGTGAACACTATTCTTCTAAAGAAATTTCCAACGGCACTTCAAGTTGCTTGGTTTGAGCCAGTGTTTCAGAGATGCGCTCGTCTAGCGCGCGGATTTTTTCCACAAAATCGGATGAAATAAGCTTGTTCTTTGCATTGCTAGCATTGAGCTCATGCGCCAAATTAAGCGCAGTGATAATGGCGATACGATCCAGGCCTACGACACCAGCTTCTCGCATTTTCCGCATTTCTTGATCAAGAAAATCGGCAGCGCCACGTAAGGATTCGATTTGTTCAGGTGGACATTTGATTTGAAAGGTTTTTTCCAGTAAACGAATGCTCATTTTGGATTCTTGAAGATCAACGGTCATCATTTTTACTTCTCCTGGACTTTCAAACGTTTAATGATTTTTTCCACACTTAGAATGGCATGGTCATTTTTACCTTGCAGGGCTTCACATTGTTGCGCCACGTTGGCAACTTGTTGATGTAGCTGTAGATTTTCTTCTTCAAGGGTTTGACACTTTGCAATAAGCATTCGAATTTTTTCTTCAATTTGTACCATATCCATCGTCCATGCCCCTCTTTTGCTGCTACGAAACCTCATCAATATAAGGTGCTTCATTCATCGGGTCAAGTATAACCTCATTTCTCCTTGATTAATAAGCAATAATAAAACCCATCACCTCGCTCCGAGCCCGGCAAAATTTGAGCGCCATGTGCTACCGGATAGCTTTGCGGGATTGAGATTTTGATTTCCTGAGCGGTTGCTTCTGTTGTCAAAAAACGTTCCATGGAGAGCACGTTTTCTTCAGGAAAAATAGAACATGTTGCATAAAGAAATAGCCCGCCGGGTCGCAGGAGTGGCCAGAGCTTTTGTAACATCGCTTGTTGCAGTTCAGCCAAGGCGGCGATATCTTCTTCGCGACGTAAATGCTTGATGTCTGGATGCCGGCGAATGACGCCGGTTGCCGAGCATGGCGCATCCAATAAAATGCGATCCCAGGGCTCACCGCCCCACCATGCGTCAAGATCCAGAATATCCGCGCATTTGACTTGTGCCTTGAGTTGCAAACGGTTTAAGTTTTCATGAATTTTTTCGACACGTTGAGGCACGGAATCAACCGCCAATAATGCCAGGTCGGGTTCCGTTTCTAAAAGGTGTGTTGTTTTGCCGCCCGGCGCGGCGCAAGCATCCAGAACACGCAAGCCTGGTTGCAAGTCTAAAAAGGTCGCGGCCAATTGTGCAGACGCGTCTTGCACAAAGCAGGCACCTTCCTTAAATTTTGGCAGGCTTGAAACGGGCACAGGTTGTTCCAATAATACGGCGCTTTTCGCCACAGGTAAGGCGTGCGCTTTAATGCCGGCGGTATGTAGCGCGTCTAAATAAGCATCGACACTCATCATCCGTTGATTAATGCGCAGCGTCATCGGCGGCGCTTCATTGCCCGCGTCTAAAATGGTCTGCCATGTGTCGGGATAGGCTGCTTTAATGCGCGTGATAATCCAAGAAGGATAAGCGAATTTAGCGGATTCATTGTCATCGATTTTCGCCATTAAACGACTTTGCTCACGTTGAAAGGTTCTTAGCACGCCGTTGACCAAATGTTTTGCCCAGGGTTTTTTCAAGCCTTTCACAGCCGCAACCGTTTCTGACACAGCCGCATGATCAGGCACACGCATATGGATCATTTGAAAAAGACCGGTTAACAGCAGGCAATAGATGTCTTGGTCTTTTGCCTTAAGCGGTTTCGCTAATAATTGCTTAGCAATAAAATCCAGTTGATGATAATAACGTGTCACACCGTAACAAAAGGCTTGGATTAAAGGTGCTTGCTCGTTATCTTGCAATGTTTCTGTGAGTTCTGATAAAGACTTGCCACGAACAAAGAGAGAGGCAAGGATCTTGGCGGCCGTAGCGCGAGGATTATTTTTCATGAGAAAAGCACCGCTCAACGGCAAAGCCCAGTCGATTGCCATTTAAGACAGCTTGTATCGGCAGCATTTTGCCACCGGGCAATTGTAAGTGGGTGATGCTAACGGACGCATCGCCACAGGCAACAACGAGTGTTTTTTTGTCTTGCTCAATGATCGTTCCCGGTGCTGCATTGTGTTGATGGTTGCTTTTTTCTGCTGCCCAAATGCGTACACAGGTGGTGTCAAAATAAGAATAAGCGACAGGCCAAGCATTGAATGCGCGAATTTTTCTTGTCACTAAATCAGCGGGCTCGCTCCAGTCAATGTTAGCTTCGGCTTTTGATAATTTTTTGGCATAGGTTGAATCTTCGCCGTTCTGTTTTTCAGGCGTTATTTGATCTTGATCGAGCAAGGTTAATGTTTTTAATAAAGCCTCGCCACCGAGTGTGAGCAAGCGGTCATGCAATGTTTCACCCGTATCTTCCGGCAAGATATCGCAAGCGACTTTATACAGCATATCACCGGTATCCAGTCCGGCGTCCATTTGCATAATGGTCACGCCGCTTTTTGTATCGCCAGCAACAATCGCCCGTTGAATCGGTGCTGCGCCTCGCCATCGAGGCAGCAATGAGGCGTGTACGTTGATGCAACCTCGGGGAAATAAGTTTAAAACGCGCTCAGGGAGAATGAGCCCATAAGCAACAACAATCATAAGGTCAGCATCAAAAGCGTTGAGCGTGTCCTGGGCGCCTGTGTTTTTTAGCGTCATGGGTTGTTGAACGGGAATGTGATGCTTTGCTGCTAGCTGCTTCACAGGGCTTGCTAGCATTTTTTTACCGCGCCCCGAAGGTCGATCCGGTTGCGTATAAACCGCGAGAATCTCGTGCTCTGAGTCAATCAGTGCTTCCAAATGTTTCGCCGCAAACGCCGGTGTCCCGGCAAAAATAATCTTCAATGAGGTGCTCTCTACAGGTTTAATTTATTCAATTTGCGCATCTTTTTCAAAATGCGGCCTTGCTTCAGTGGTGATAAATAGTCGATAAACAATCGACCCATCAGGTGGTCAACTTCATGCTGCACACAAACCGCCAACAAGCCCTCGGCTTCCATATCATAGCGCTGACCCGTTCGGTCGAGTGCGTTGAAAGTGATGTGCTTAGCACGAGTAATGCTATGAAAAATACCCGGGAAAGAAATGCAACCCTCGGTTTCTTCAGCCTGACCTTGTTTATCCGTGATTTCCGGGTTGACCAACACCAAAGGCTGATCGCGGTCTTCACTGACATCCATCACAACAACACGCCAATGCTCATCAATCTGTGTCGCCGCCAAACCAACGCCATTACGCTCGTACATCGTCTCGAGCAAGTCGTCGATTAACTGTTGGGTCTCATCATCAAAGTGCTCAACCGATTTTGCCTTGGTTCTTAGGGCTGGGTCGGGGAAGCAAAGTATTGTTCTAACGGCCATTTGTTTTGCCTTGTTTGTTGCGTTTATTGGGGGGGATTATCCTAGAAAGTGGAGGTTAAAGCAATGGGCGCTATAGTTGTCGTGTGTTCTGCTTGATGTTCTACCATTCCTCGTTCCAGCGGCTTTCGCTTTTTTCTTTGTTTTTGGAGTGAAGCCGTATTTCTAAATTGGCCGCAGATAGGATACGAAAAAAAGTTTCAAGCTTGGTTGCCCCAGGCTTATTTTCAAAAGCCGATACAGTTGATTGCTTAAGGCCAACCTGCTGCCCCATACGGCTTTGGCTTAGTTTTTGCGTTTTCCTGCTGCTTTTGACGAGGGCAGCTAAGATTTTTGGGTTTTGAGCCAGCATATTTTATCTCCTATAGTGGATATTTCGAAGCATAGCCGCTATAGCGGATAAAAGCAACTTTATCCTCTATAGAGGTTAATAAGCTATTCGGTTGAGTTAAAAAATTATTGCAAAATATCGGCCATAACCTATAATTCAACCATAAATATCTGTAAGGGCATATATAATGAGTCGCATTTTTAGTACACTACAACGAACACGCAAAGAAAAGCGGATGTCACAAGTGCAACTTGGCGTACGCCTTGGCTTTCCGCAAAGTCATGTATCAGCCATTGAGGCTGGGAAAGTAGATATTCGCTTGTCGACATTGGAAGAGATGGCGCAGGCGTTAGATTTGGAGTTAATACTTGTGCCAAAATCAATAGCGTCAGGCGTGAAGGCTTTGTTAAGTAGCAAGCAACATCCTGTGGCAGAAACACGACGGTGGAAACTTGATGATGACTAACTTATCGTTGCTTAATGTTTTTTTAAATGATGAGAAGGTGGGAGGAATAACACAACTCGCACAGGATCAAATAATGTTCCAATTTGATGAGCGCTATCTTAATGAGCTGAACCCCCCTGTATTGAGTCAGTCCTTTCTTGATTCACTGGGTCAGCCGATACAGCAACAAAGAATCACGCGTACGAAAGCCCCCCCTTTTTTTTCCAATTTATTGCCTGAGGGACATATGCGCACCTATTTAGCTGAGCAGGCGGGGGTTCGCTCGGTGAGAGATTTTGCGCTGCTGCACTTGTTGGGTGCGGACTTACCGGGAGCAATACAGATCCAAGTCTCTGAAGAGCAAGCTCGTTTTATGCCTAATAGCGAGGCACAAACGATTCATGATGATGAAGAAGATGCGTCGATTTTGAAATTCTCATTGGCCGGTGTGCAACTAAAATTTTCTGCGCTGATGAATGCGCCAGCTGGTTTAACTATCCCCTCTCACGGGCGTGGCGGCGAATGGATTGTAAAACTGCCATCTTAGCAGTTTCAAGGCGTGCCGGAAAATGAATATGCCATGCTTACGCTTGCTCGGCATATTGGTATTGATGTACCTGAAATACACTTAATTAAGGTTGGCGAAGTCCAAGGGCTCCCTTCATTGCAAAACTTAAATCAAGATCAAAAAGCACTGGTTATCAAGCGCTTCGATCGGGATCATGGGAAGCGGATTCATATAGAAGATTTAGCGCAAGTGTATAGTGTTTATCCGAATAAAAAATATCAGTGCGTTAGCTACAACAATATAGCGAACATGCTCGCTTCGGTTACGGGAGAACCGGGCGTTAAATTTTTTATTCAGCGATTGGTGTTTAACCTCTTAATTGGCAATGGCGATATGCATTTAAAAAATTGGTCGCTCATTTACTCTGACGGTTGCAACGCACAACTTGCGCCTGCGTATGATTTTGTTGCTACACGTTACTTTATGAATAACAAGAGGCTTGCCTTAAGTATTGCGGGGCACAAAAATATGGATGAGATTACCCTGCAAGTGTTTCGACGATTTGCAGATAAAGCCCAGATCTCTGAAAGTATGACGCAGCAAGTCGTTGAGGAAACGACACAATTAACAGTAGAAGCTTGAAGAACGTTAAGCAAGGATTTCCCTATGACAAAAAAAGCGATAAAGGTTATTGGGGATTATCTCAATAAAACGGCGGTTAATTTGCTAAAGGCATAAGAGAGCAATAGCCTCACTCCATAGCCTCAGGCCGTTGCAACCAATGAAAAATGTACTTAAAAGAAGATGCCTTTGTTAGCTGTTTCGTTAATTGTCCTACCAATGATTGATCTTTGGTATTGCTGTAGTGTATCCAGACCAAAGAGTGCAAAAAAAGATATTTATACCAATAGTCATTTTTTAGTCTACAATGGGGTAGAGTGGATCAGATTTACTCAATGCTTGAAGGGAATGATAAGCACCCAATCAATAAAAGCGATCCCTAGGCAAGACGCAGAGCATGTGGCGATATCTGATTTTGCAATATTAAAGACACAAGACCAGTAAAGGTTCGAAGCTATTAGGCCAACCCTTGTCCGTTTTTAAGGCGTTGATCGAAGCTTTGTCACATTTTATTACCACTGAGCGGGTGATTTAAGGCCGCTTATAGTTTGTCTCATGGGTGCGCTGTGAGAGTGGATGATTAAAAGGAATTAGTATGAAATATTATCTCACGCTTTATGTCACGGGGGAAACACCGAATTCACAACGAGCAATCGCTAACTTAGAAAAACTATCTGAAGAATGCGACGCGGATGAATTTGATATACAAATCATTGATCTATTAAAACATCCGGACTTGGCCGCAGAAGATGAGATCATCGCCGTCCCAACGTTGGTTAAAAAACTACCAAAGCCCATGCAAAAGATTGTGGGAGATTTGTCGAATTGTGAGGAAGTGTTATTAGGCTTGCAGGTTGTATCAAACGATATCATTGGGGGCGGTGATGAGAAATAAACCCCGATTTAACGAAGATATTGAGCGAATGCCGGGCTTGTTTATGAAGACAATAAAAGTCTTAAGTGACGAGAGGCCGCCTCAATGACATTGAATCAAGGCACCAATGTATTGATTGTTGAGGATGATACGGATCAACGGTATTTTTTGTCTCGGATTTTAAGCAATGTGCCTCATCACGTATACCTGGTGAGTATGGCGACAACACTCAAAGAGGCAGTGCAATCACTTGCTAGGCAGCAACCTCAAGCGATGCTTTTAGATTTAAATTTACCAGATAGTCAAGCATTGGCGACGCTTTATTATATGCGAAAGCACTATCCTAATGTTGCTATTATTGTGATTACAGCTATTGATGATTATGATGTTGAGTACAAGGCAATGAAAGAAGGTATTCAAGAATATTTAGTCAAGGGTCAGTATTCTAAAGGAGAGCTTTTGCGTTCAGTCGATCATGCTTTGGAGCGAAAACGGCAAATACTTGAGATTGATAATAAGCAAAAAGAGCTCGCTGAGGTGTTACATAAAATTCGTGCTGGAAATGTTGATGCTGTGATCTCGTCGAAAACGCCATCAGGATCCATGCGAATTCAAGATGCAGGCTTAGTAGCCGAAAATGAAGCATTGTTAGAAAAGCTAGAAATGCTTGCTAATCGCGATACTCTGAGCAAGCTACCGAATCGATTGTATTTTGAGAACAACCTCGCGGTGAGCTTGCGTCATGCCGCTCGATATAAGCAATCGTTTGCGATATTATTCATTGATATTGATCATTTTAAAGTGATCAACGATAATTATGGGCATGATGCAGGTGATAGGCTTTTAAAAGCAGTATCAAAGCGTATGTCGGATTGTATACGTGAAGGCGATATGCTCGCGCGATTTGGCGGTGATGAATTTGGTTTGATATTGCCTCAGGCTAATGGCGAAAGAGCGGGTCGGGTTGCAAAGAAAGTCAATGATTCCTATATGAGGCCTTTTAATTTAGGTCGTCAACAAGTGCGTGTTACTGTTAGTATTGGTATAGCCGTCTATCCTGATGGCGGAGAGAATGCTGCTGATCTTATGAAGCACGCCGATGTCGCGCTTTACCGTGTGAAACATAGTGGCCGCAATGGCTTCCAACACTTTAAGCAAGATATTGACAAGGCGCATAAGCGATTGCTTTGTATTGAAAATGAGCTACATGCCGCTATTGAAAATCAAGAATTTAGTTTGGTTTATCAGCCGATTATTACGCTAAGCAGCCGAAGGGTTATCGCTTTTGAAGCCTTGCTGCGCTGGCATTCGCCAAGTCTAGGCGATGTATGCCCCTGTGAATTTATACCGATTGCCGAATCGCTCGGTATTGTTTTTGATCTTACGCGCTGGGTGATCAATCAAGGTTGCCGGCAGTTGCAGGATTGGCGTGATAATCACCATTTTAACGGCATGCTGGCAATAAATATCACTTCTTCTGATATCAGTCGGCGTGAATTTACAAAATATATACTTGCTACATTGAAGCGCTTTAATTTACCAGCATCGTCTGTTCAGATTGAAATAACAGAATCAACAATCATGAAGAATGAAGGTTTAGCTGGAAAAACCTTAGAGGCGTTGCATGATGCTGGTATCGCTATAGCCATTGACGATTTTGGTACGGGGTATTCTTCTTTCAATCGTATTAATAAGCTTCCCATCAGTGCGATTAAAATTGACCGCTCTTTTATAAAAAGCATCGTGGTGGATGAGGTAGCTAATAAAACGGTTAACTCCATGCTTTCACTGGCGAGAGTTTTGAGCTTAGACGTCATTGCTTATGGTATTGAGTCGGAAGAAGTAGTGTTATGTTTGCAAGGCTTGGGTTGTGATTGTGGGCAAGGGATTTTCTTTGGGGAGCCACTTGCCGCAGGCGATGTTGTCCACTATTTGCAAACGCGAAAAATAGCGCAGTCAAGAGAGGTTTCATCGGCCATATTGGAAAAAGAATGCTTAAGCATTCGAGAGGTTGGCCACAATATTAATAATACGTTGGCAGGTGTTTTGGGATATTCGGAACTATTCCTTGAGGGCGAGCAAGAAAATGAAGTGCGAGATCTTTTGATGATCATTCGCGAAACCTCCAAGGCCATGATGTTATTGACGAGACAGTTGTCAGTGTATGTTATCGATCTCCAGTCTAAAAAGAAAAGCCTGGATCCATTTGAATTTAAATCTATGTTAATGCAATGTGCGGCCGAAGTATCGGGTAACTTGAGGTGCTTACTGGATGATCTTTCCGTGAGCGTAAAAAATTTTCGGGCAATAGATGATTCGGATGAGGACGCTTCTCGGTTCCAGAAGCGACTTTCAGAATTGGTGGTTAAGTTACATATTCAATATAAGGAGTTATGTGGCCACCACCTGAAAAACATTAGATATTAGTTGTTTAATGCAAGGAAGAGCGTGAGGTGAGAAAATTGATGCTCCTGAGATCGACAGGTTGTTTAAGAAGATAAGTGGGGGTTCAGCTTGTGTATGGATTGATTAATAAAGCTATTAAAGCACTCGTTTGTTCGTCTTATGGAGAAAAGCATTGGAATAAGCTGCATAAGGCTGCGAACGTTGATAACGATTTTTTTATTGGTATAGAAATGTACCCGGATAAGCTAACCTATGATCTTGTCTCGCAAGCACCCGATATTCTCGGGATATCTTCAGAGGCTTTTTTGAAAGAGATCGGTGAATATTGGGTATATTACGTAGGCGAGGGAGATTGTAGTTATATATTCAATTTGGCGGGAAATAACTTCGTCAGCTTTCTTGAAAGTCTTAACGCAATTCATAGCCGTGCTTCTGTTCTTTTTCCTGCCTTAACCCCCCCTACTTTTCACTGTGTTGATATTGAGGCTACTAGTCTTCGTTTGGAGTATTACTCAAAGCGAAAAGGTCTAGCGCCAATGGTCATTGGGATGATGCAAGGCTTAGGCCGTTGGTTTGATACGAGGGTTGATATTCAACAAGAGAAGTGTAAGACGAGCGATGCAGGTTGTGATGTGTTCTTTATAAAATTCTGTCCGAATACCGGGGATAATATCTGATGACCAATGTTAACATAGGCTTGACCTCCGAGCTATTCTCAGATCAGTTTCCTTTTCATGTTGCTTTTAATAAAGCAATGGAGATTATTCAGTCGGGAAGGACGGTGCGGCGTCTTTGCCATTTAGAGGTGGGTTCTAAGTTGAGCCGATATTTTGTCATTAAAAATATCACGATCACGATGGAGTTTGATGATATTTTTAAGCACAAACAAGAAGTTTTCGTGTTAGAATCTGTAGATGAAGGTCTTCGCTTAAGGGGGGAGATGCTCTATCTTCCTGATGTTGATAGTATTGTGTTTCTTTGTTCACTAGCAATAACGGATTATCATTCTTTTAAGCATCACGGGCTTGCAATGTCTGATTTTGCCATTTCTGACCCCGCGATCGATTTTTTATTTCTGTTTCAATTGGTTCACAGTGCTTTATCCGATGCACGCGAGATAACTGACAAACTGATTAAGCAGCGCAGCGATATTGAGATCCTGAATCAAAAATTACGAGAAGCGGAAGCTTTGAATAATATGATCATCATTGTTAATGACCAAGGGGTCATTGAGCGGGCTAACGCTGTAGCTTTGAGGAAGCTTGATTATAGTGTGGATGAGCTAAAAGGCAAGCCGCTGAAAAGAATTCTTGAAACCCAGTGCAAGCCACCCTATGTTCGTGAGTTAGCTCGCCATGAGATAGTTATGAATGTAGAAAAAAACTATATTCGCAAGGATGGGGTGCGCATTCCTGTCTTGTTTTCTGGGAGTGTCTTGCGTGATAGGCGAGGAAAGTTACAAAATATCGTTTGCGCAGCACAAGATATTTCAAAGCTTAAAGAAACACAGGAGCAATTGATGCAGGCTCAGAAGCTTGACAGTATTGGGCAGTTGGCTGGGGGTGTGGCGCATGATTTTAATAATATGCTTGGTGGTATTCTCGGGAACTTGGAGCTGTTAAAGAGCGTTGTAGGAGCTGAGGAAGACAAGCAACGGTGTTACATATTGGCGGCTGAGAAAGCAGCGAAACGATCAGCGGATTTAGTGCAAAGATTATTAGGCTTTGCAAGAAAGGGGAAGTATGAAAAAAACGTATTAGATTTAAATGACCTTCTTATCGAGGGGCAATCAGTGTTGTGTTGTACAATCGATAAAACTATTGAAGTTAAGACCGTGCTGGCCCCCAAGCTTTGGATGATAGAAGGTGATGCATCTCAGTTATTACAGGTATTGGTAAATCTTGGATTAAATGCTCGTGACGCGATGCCAAATGGCGGTGAGCTTGTGTTTGAAATCAAGAACTTGGTAGCAGATAAGCTGTACTGCCATTACCATAAAGGTTTAAATCCAGGAGATTATGTTTGTATTACGGTCTCTGATGTAGGTGTTGGCATAGATCCGCATGATATTGGAAAGATTTTCGATCCTTTTTATACCACTAAGGAGGTTGGCAAAGGTACGGGCTTGGGTTTATCTATGGTTTATGGGATTATGCAAAATCACGCGGGTGTTGTCACCGTTTATTCTGAACTTAATAAGGGGACTGTTTTTCATCTCTACTTACCTCGTTTTTCTGGGGAGCATAGTAATCAGCCAATTCAAGAAAAGACAATAGCCATGCGAAAAGTCAAAGAGACTCTTGCAGGGAAAACGATTTTAGTCGTTGATGATGAAGCTATTATTCGCGAGATTGCAAAAAAAATTCTAGAAAAGCAAGGAGCTATCGTTAAGCTTGCAGAAAATGGCGAAGAGGCCATGGTTTGCTATAAAGCACATATGAGTGAGATTGCTTTGGTGATATTGGATGTTGTGATGCCTGTTATGGATGGCATACGTGTATTTCATGCGCTTAAAAAAATAAACCCAGAGGTTAAAGTTATTTTTGATAGTGGTTATGCGGAAAGCGACAAAATAACAAAGCTCAAAAAAACGGAAGGTGTTGTGGCGTTTATTCAGAAACCATTTATTATGGCCGATTTTCTTTCGTTGGTTTGCCGGACATTATTGGCGAATAAGTCCAAATTTTAATGTGGAAGCTCTGCCTATAGGAGTTAAGTTGACTTGTTGTCGCCTATAACCCTCGGCTCAAATCATTCTCAGCAAACCCCATCAAACACGCTTCATAATTGTTACTAAAAGCAATAACCTTAAATAATTCACCCATCGCACCAGGAAACAAAAGTTTTTTTACAGCAGCGCTTTCATTCGGCCGTTTTTCAGGTTGTTTAATGTCTGTCAAAAAATGATGAATCCCACAATTAATCAAAAAGCTCGATTGATTGGTGTAGCCTTCCAGCGTTAAGCCAGCATTCACTGCGCTTTCTGTCGCCAAAGAAAAATCAACATGTGCGGTGATGTCTTGCAGGCCGCAGTGAATCAGTGGGTCGCTATGTGCTTTGTGTTGGTGGTGGCACATGAGTGTTCCTGTGTTTCGTTGTGGGTGATAATAAGCGTTGCTGGGGTAGCCGTAGTCGATCATTAGCAAAACGCCTTGATTTAAGCAGTTAGCGACGCTTTTTATCCAGCCTGGCATTAGGGTGTTTATTTCAGAGCGATAGGGTTCTGGCCATTGGTTTGTATTGATATCTTTTTTTAAGTGTTCAAACGCGTTTTGTAAGGTTGATGTAGGTGTATCAAAATGCCAAGTCAGCTTGTTTTTTTCTAAGGTGACATAAGCTTCTTTGAGGGTTTGATGGTTCCATTCAAAAAGATGTACCGGCATGGCATCAAGGACTTCATTGGCTAGCATGATGCCGTTGAAGGTTTCTGGCAGAGTGTCAAGCCAGATAATGCGGTCAATAAAGTCCGGCAACGTCGCGGCGAGTTTTTCTTGTTGGCGTTGGCGGAGGTCGGGGCTGATTTCTAAAATATAATAATGCTGGGGCAGTGCTTGGTTTTCTTGAAGATACCAAAGAATGTCACAGGCCATTTGGCCGGAGCCGGCGCCGAATTCAAGAATGTCGCCCTGGGGTAAGGTCGCTAAGACTTCGCGACATTGTTTGGCGATAGAGTAAGAAAAGAGTGCGCTGATTTCTGGCGCAGTGATAAAATCCCCTGATGGGCCAAATTTGTGTAAGCCTGCTGAGTAGTAGCCTAGGCCGGGTTCGTACAGGGCAAACTGCATGTAATCAAAGAATGACATGGCGCCGTGTTCTTTGATATGATTTTGCAGGTGATCTGTGATGGCTTGGGCGTGTTGTTCTAGCGAGCTCATAATGGACAGTGGTTGATTAAAGTACGGTGAGTATAAAGAAAGGAATATCGAGATGGAAGCAAAGGTTGTATTAATTACAGGCGCAGGTAAGCGCGTCGGTGCTTGTATTGCGCGAACACTGCACGAGCAAGGCATGCGCGTCATTATTCATTATTGTCATTCAAGAGATCCCGCCGTGAAGCTCGCCGATGAGCTGAACAAGGCGCGCAAAGATTCTGCAGCCACGCTTCAGGCCGATCTCACGGACATGGCCGACATTGAGACGATGGCAAAAGCTGCGGGGAAAACCTGGGGGCGTGTGGATGCCTTGGTGAACAATGCGTCTAGTTTTTATCCCTCTGAGCTTGGTTCGGTTGATAATGAACATTGGGACGCCTTGATGACGGTCAACGCAAAGGCGCCTTATTTCTTGGCGCAAGCGCTGTTACCGCTGTTGCAACAGGCAAAGGGCAGTATCGTCAATCTTGTTGATATTCACGCCGACCGCCCTTTAAAGAACCACTCGGTTTATTGCATGGCAAAAGCGGCCATGGTCGCGATGACAAAAGCCTTGGCGGGTGATTTGGCGCCCGATGTTCGCGTCAACGGCATAGCACCCGGCATGATGCTCTGGCCAGATGATGGTATGAATGAGAAAACGAAAAAATACATCATAAACCGCATCCCCCTTCAGCGCACAGGAACGCCCGCAGACGTCGCCGAGACGGTTGCTTTTTTATTGAAACAAGCCTATATTACCGGCCAAATCATAGCCGTCGACGGGGGTCGAACCTTAACAATATGAATAACGACAAAATAACGAGCCGCGTCTTTCTTTTGGCGCTGCTAGGCACACCCATTAGTCAGTCCGCCATTGATATTTACCTGCCATCCTTTCCTGCGATTGTTGCGCAGTTGCACACCACGCCAGGCTTGGTTCAGCTGTCTTTAACGCTCTATATGCTGACCTATGGCTTGTCACAGTTTTTCTATGGCCCCTTGTCAGACAGCTTCGGTCGGCGGCGTGTCTTGCTTGTGGGGCTCGGCATTTTCCTTGTGGGTACGGTGATGTCGATGTTGAGCGTCAATATACAAATGTTATTAACCGCGCGCTTCATTCAAGGGCTGGGGTCGGGAAGCACCTTTTTGCTGACGACAGCGGCGCTCGGGGATATTTTTTCCGGGAAGAAGCTGGCTAGGGCGATCACGTTCACATCGCTGGCCTGGTCAACCACGCCAATACTTGCGCCCATGATCGGTGGATTATTACAGCAATATGCGAACTGGCGAGCGACCTTTCTAGTGTTGCTCGTGTATACAGGCGCGATCTTTGTGTTGCTATGGCGCACTCTCCCAGAAACGCATCCCGTAGAGAAAAGACAAGCATTGCATCTTTGGACGATCCTCAAGCAAATCGGCTCGATGATGACGCATCGTGTTTACATGGGCTATGTGTTAATCGTTGCGGCTAGTTATGGTGCCGTCATTGCGTTTAGTATTATTGCACCGTTTATTTTACAGAATCAGTTGCATATTATTCCCGTGATATACGGTGTGTTGATTTTGATTGTCGGCTTGTTTTATTCCTTCGGCACCCTCGTTAATTCGCAGCTACTGAAACATTTTACGTTGAAACGTATTCTGGTTTGGGGCGTGGCGCTAACGCTTTTAAGCGGCATTGTTTTATGGCTTGTCGATACCCTTTCTTTTTTCAGTGTGAGCTCTATTCTTATTCCGACGTTTATTCTCCTGTTTGGTCAGGGTTTTATTTTTGCCAATTGTCTGACAAGTGGTATGGAAACGTTTCCTGAGCGTAGAGGTTCTGCTAGCTCGCTTTTCGCGTGCCTTGCATTGTTGGGTATCACGCTAGTGACGGCGGTTTCAGCTAAGTTACATATTCATACGCAGCTTGGCGTGGCTTATCTTTATATGGTGCTTGGTGGGGTTGCTGTGCTTGGTTTTCTGTTGACGCGATAAGGTCCGAGTGATAGTCGCGAATGCGAGATAGATGCATTCACGCCACGTATTTTGCTGAAGTTCAAGCAGTCTGTGAAAGGCGACTTGTTTACTTAGATTGTTTTTTTATCGTGTATTTAAATTTAACGACGGCCAGATTGAGTTCGATACTTGTTTCTGATGCTGCTGTATCTAGCGCATCTGGTACAATCAAATCAGAAATAAGCTCACCCGTTTTGTGTATCAATGCCTGGTGCTTTGGTGTCTTCTCTTTTAACGCGGGGATCTGGCGGATGGTTTTTGTAATTTCTTTGACCTTGCTAAAAGTCTCGATGATTGAAAGTGTTGTTTTTGTGGCCTTTTCGCTTTTTAATATGGTGGCTAACATGTATAGACCTTGCTCTGTAAAGGCTTTGGGTCGCTTAATTTTGCCGCCTTTTTCCTCTGGTTTTGTCGAAGTCGCAAATTGCGACTTCAATGTATTCCACTCATCAGTGCTTAATTCAATCAAGTAGTCTCTTGGGAATTTTTCTGGGTTTCTTCTGACAGCCTCATTGATTCTTTTGGTTTCAACATCGTAGAGCTGCGCTACATCGCTGTCTAGGATGACATTCTTTTCTCTGATTGTGATTATTTTTTTTTCGACGTCTATGGGTTTTACGGAGTCTTTGATGGAGTTAACGGTCATAAGGTGCGCTCATGTATCATCTTGTAGTTGTGAATGCTAACAAAAAGAAGAGGGCCAATCGCCACAATATTTAACTGGTTGATTTTCCGAGAAATTATTGATCATTTTTATTGGTTGATGCAGGTATAATGCTCACAAGAAACCAAATGATCATTCACAAGCCCCGTCGCCTGCATAAACGCATAACAAATCGTATTGCCAACAAAATTAAAGCCGTGTTGCTTTGGGTGCTTTGCTCATTTGATCGGAGATTGCGCTGGTGACGGCGGTCTCAGCTAAGTTACATATTCATACGCAGCTTGGCGTGGCTTATCTTTATATGGTGCTTGGTGGGGTTGCTGTGCTTGGTTTTCTGTTGACGCGGTAAAGTACGAGTGATAATCTCGAAGGCGAGATAGTTGCATTTGACTTGCAATATTACATTATAATTTACAGGAGTCTATGTTATGAAAAAATTACCTTTGGTTTGTTTTGTTCTCGCTTGTTTCAGTGGTGTAAGTTATGCGGGCGTTACCTCGCCTTGTACGACCGATGCCCCCCACGATTATTGTGTGGCTTTTGTGGCAGATACCACGGCTCCGCCCACTCAGAAAGTCGTGCTCAATGAAAAAACCTCGCTCATAGTCGATTCTGTTCAGCATACCGAAACTACCCCAGACTCTTTCTCGTATGGCGGTGAGGCGGTTGATGGTTCTTTCTCGGCGACCGATGTTAAACAACATCATATACATGCTTTTACAAATAATCTTCAGTTGGCGAGTGGTCAACCATGTGGCGTCAATAATGTGAGTGAGCAGCAACTAGCGCAACCGACGCATCACTTGTTTTTACTTAAGTTTAATCAGCCTGCGAAAGGTGGAGTGACTTGTACGCAAGTGAGTTAATAGCAGGGCGTCACGCACCTGGATACCGCGGTCAAGCCGCGGTATGACGCCGGTGGTCACAAGAAACCAAATGATCATTCACCATCCCCGTCGCCTGCATAAACGCATAACAAATCGTACTGCCAACAAAATTAAAGCCGTGTTGCTTGAGTGCTTTGCTCATTTGGTCTGAGATTGCGCTGGTGGCGGGCACCTCGCTTTGTTTTTTCCAGTGATTGATGACAGGTTGCCCGTCAACAAACGACCAGAGAAAATCCTTGAGCGACGTTGTTTCGCGAAGCGTTAAATAAGCGCGAGCATTTTTGCGCGCACTTTCAACTTTGAGACGGTTGCGAATAATGCCGGGATCTTTTAATAAGGACTCGATTTTCCGTTGATCGAACCGCGCTATTTTTTCAGGATTGAAATCATAATAGACTTTTCGATAATGCTCACGTTTTTTTAGCACCGTGAGCCAGCTCAAACCGGCTTGTACACCTTCCAAAATTAAAAACTCAAACAATCGCCGCTCATCAAAGCAAGGCACACCCCACTCGGTGTCATGATGCACTTTGTTGAGTTCATGCGTTAACGCCCAGTCACAACAGCCCATGGTTTAATACTCCTGTGTGGCTTCGGTGCTTTTCAATATTGAGCTTGTATCAATATCAGCGTTGGAGGCAATGTGTTGATGATCGAAAGGTTTGCAGTGAGTTTCTTTGATGTAAAACGCTGAAATCAAACTAAAAATAAAGGCGGCGGGTAAAAGAATCATGGCGACTTCAAAGCTAGCGGCGGAATACACTATTTTTCCTGCGGCATTATACGTGACTGGTTGTGTGTGCATCAGCCAGCCATAAAAAGGTTGCGCAATAAAGCTGATGACATTTAAAACGATAGCAGCAATGCTTAATGATGTGCCTGACATCGCCAGGGAATTGCTTTCTGCAATGGTCGGGTAACCCAGGGTTTGTGCGCTGCTGAAAAAACCAAGAAGAAAAAACAACGCCATTAATGCCAGAGCTGAGCCGATAGGAAGATAAGCGATGGCAATAACGATGAATAAAATGAGGATGGCAGAGACAATCATGGGCGCTTTTCGACGTTGTAAATGATCAGAGAGCCAGCCTAATGCAGGCGCACCGATAATCATGCCAAAAAACATCATACTAGAAATGGTTGCTGCCGTGGCCATAGAAAAATGCCGGGTATGCGTTAAATACATAGTGCCCCAAAGTTCGCCGAGAATGGCGATGGGCATGTTCATGAAGCCCGTATAGCTGCTGCATAACCAGTTCTGGGGCTTTTTCATGGAAGACCAGAATTTGAGAAGCACGGTGCTTGCGGCCTCGCTAGGGTGGTGAGCGGCGTGTGGGTCGGGGGCATCTTGTAGGGCATAGAAACAATAAACAAGAAAAACGAGGCCAAGACTAGCATTCACCGCCGTTGCGCCACGCCACCCAATGGCGCCCATGAGCAGCGTCAAAGGTGCTTGGGCGATGATGCCGCCGAGCATGATGGTGGTGATGATCAAGCCCATGCCCAGCGCAAGCCGGCGAGCCGGCAGCCATCGCGCAGCCAGCTGCATGCTGGCTAAAAAGGCAAAGGTATTGCCGATGCCCACAATCGCTCTTGTGGCAAATGCCAGGACCAAGCTGTGGGTGATGGCGAAAAGATAGACGCTCAAAACGCACAAAGCCATCACAATCAAGGCAATGCGACGGATCGAAAAGCGGTCAAGCAAGAGCCCCGCGGGAATGATAAACAAAGCCCCCGCGATGAAGTAAGTCGCTGATAAATAACCCAAAGAAACCGAATTCATGTCAAACGCATGCATCACGGATTTGCTGATGGTGTTAAACATCGTGACCTGAAAAAAGACAAACGCGAAAAACAAAGCAGCCCCCAAGCAAACCAGCCACGGGGTTAATGCGGATGGCTTGAGCGAGAATCGGTTTGTCATGAGCGAGCCCTTGGGTTGTGGTGAAGATCTATGGCGATTGTATCGTATTTTCGGCCGTAGCGCATGGCGAAAGAACATTTGAATATTGTTTATTTTTTTTATTCAATTGACTTCTTTGATTCAATTGATAAAATATAGTCATTAAAACTCAAATGAGAGAAAGCGATGGATTGGGAAGCCCTGGGGTTCAATGACGACCCGCTAGATACGGACCCTATCAAGCAAAAAACGTTAAGCTTATATGTGGGGCATGAAGAGCAGGTTAAGCTATGTAGCAAGGTATTAATGGGTAAAAATATTAAGCTCATTATTGAAGGTGCCCGAGGTGTCGGAACCACCTCGTTTGCTAACTTGATGCGGTTTAATGCGCAAGAGAAAAAGCGTTATTTTACGCCTCCCAAGGAAATACGTGTAGAGGCGGGCTGGAGGGTCGATACCCTGTTTGCGGCCATTATATCGAATGTTGTCCGTGGTCTTGAAATTGCTTTTTCTAAAAAAACGGAACATAACAAAGCTTTTCAAGATGCAAAAGCAATATCAGGTAGAATTTCAGAGGTTTATCGTAGTTTTGGCGCTCAGCTTGGTGGTTATGGTTTTAGCGCGGGTGCGAGTTATAGCAAAACAGCGGCCGCAGCCAGTCAGCCCGTTATCGTGCCAACCAATGTTTTGGGTGAGCACTTGGAAGAGCTTGCGCAGATTGCACGAACGCTGGGTTTTAAGCATGGTTTATTGATTCAGCTTAACAACTTGGATGTAGGGGTTATTCATGAGGAAGAGCATCTATGTTATTTGTTTAATGCGCTGAGAGACTACATGCAGACCGATGGTATTAGCTGGATCTTAGTGGGCGACACGGGGTTGAGGGCGTTTATTGCTCAGAATGTTGATCGACTTGATGATATTATTAGCCACGAAGTTTATATTGAGCCATTGAGTGACGACGCATTTCACGCGCTCATTTCAAGAAGGGTTGAGTACTTTAGAGTCAATAAAAACGTGGAGCTTCCTATTGATTGGGAGGTGATGCTTTATCTCTATAAGCTAACTAATGGTCGTTTGCGCTACGTTTTTGGACTCTTATCAAGAATGCTAAGGCTGCTGCATGTGGGCGACTTAACCGATAGAATATCGATAGATGTAGCTAAGCCTTTGATTAATAAGATGGTAAAAGAGCGATTGAAGAAGAAAAACCTATCAGAGTCTCAGGAGGAGGTGCTCAAGCTTCTGGCCAATGCAGGGCATTGTGCCGTGTCGCTTATAGCAAAGAAAACGCACAAATCACCGTCTCATGTTTCACATATACTCAAGGGGTTAGAAGCGTTGAGGTTATTAAAACGAGCCCCCCAGGGGAAGAGTGTTATTGCCTATCCGGTTTTTGATGTGATACTGGCTTACAAAAAAAGCCTTGATTGACAATAAAGAGTACCTAGAAGATGCAATCAAACCAGAAATTTGGTATAAAGTGACCTGAATATGCCGCCGGTTGGCGGGCTCGCAATAATGAGGTAGGGTGATGCTAGAAAAAATCAAAGCAAAAATTAAGTTTTACGTGAGCGGTACCGACTGTTTTTTAAAGACATTTGACCGCGACCATCCCGAGCAATCTGCCTCCCAGCAGGCAGAGATTGCCAAGCATGATGCGATTGCGGCTAAGCGCGATCATGTCACTTCAACGAAGACTGAGTCTGAGGTTTGGGATCGTTTCTGATTAATAGAGCTCTTGCTCCAACGTCCCGCTACCCACATCATTATTTTCAGAGGCACGCGTATTCACGGGCGCATGCTCACGCCTGAACGCTTCAAAAATCGCATGACGTGCACCCGGTGCGGCGGGTTGGCCGGTTTTCGGGTTGATGCGGACGGTGATAATGCCAGGAGGTTGTGGCACATTAGATAGCGGCTGGCCTTTTAGCGCGGTGTGCATGAAGTCGATCCAGATAGGGAGCGCGGCTTGATTGCCGTATTCAAACAATGACCGCGGTTGATCGAAGCCGATCCAGGCGGTGGCGACTAATTGGTGGTTGTAGCCACAAAACCAAGCGTCTTTTTTGTCATTGGTTGTTCCTGTCTTACCCGCTAAATCTTCTCGATGCAAAGCTAAGGCAGGACGACCTGTGCCGTAAAGAATGACGTCTTTTAAGGCGCGCGTAATCAGATAAGCATTTTGCGGCGTGATCACTTGTTCGGCGCATGCGCGTTGCGGTGTGGTTGTGCTTGCTGTTTGGGGTGTGGGTTCGCAAACATTAGGGGTGGCAGTCTTAAAGATAACCTGCCCTGTGCTGTCGGTGATATGGTTAATTAAGTGCGAAACGATGTGGTGACCGCCATTGGCAAAAACGGTGTATCCTGAAGTCATTTGCAAGGGTGTGACTTCGGCGGTGCCGAGTGCGAGTGACAAGCCGTGCGGCATTTGGTCGGGTCTAAAGCCAAAGCGCGTTGCATAATCCAGCGCATAAGGAATGCCAATGATTTGCAGCAGGCGAATAGACACTAAGTTACGTGATTGTATTAAACCTTGCAGCAGTGACGTGGGACCATAAAATTTTTTGGTATCATTCTCAGGGCGCCATAAATCATTTTCATTATCCGAGGGTAAAACAATCGGCGCATCATTGACGATACTGGCGAGCGTTAAGCCTTTAGCAAGGGCGGCGGAATAAATAAACGGTTTAAACGAAGAGCCCGGTTGGCGATACGCTTGTATGGCGCGGTTGAATTGGCTGCCGCGATAATGAAAGCCGCCGACCAAGGCTTGAATACTGCCGGTTGCGGGCTTGGTGACGACCAGCGCTGATTCCACTTGCGGAACTTGGCTGAGCACCCATTGTTTTCTTTCCAGGTTGGTGCGAATAACGTCGCCTACCTTTAAGATGTCGGACGGCGATTTAGGTCGAACATCAAGAAACTCTTTCGTACCTTTGAAAAATTGACGACGCGCCCATTTCATCCCTTGCCAGTTGAGGGTGATCTCGTTGCCGTTTTTTAATAAAGCCAAAACAGTGCGGTCTTGATTGTTGATTTGCAAAACAACGGCTGGTTGTAGATTATTTACATTGGGTATGGCTGTCAGTGCTTTTTGCCATAGGCTTAAGTCCTGAGGTACGGTTTGACCCAGGCGGCTTTCTGCGCCGCGATAACCGTGTCGTTTGTCATAGGCAAGTACGCCTTTAAAGACGGCACGATTGGCGTCTTTTTGCAGGCGAGGGCTGATGGTTGTGTAAACGTTTAAACCCTTGGTATAAGCTTGTTTGCCATATTCAGCTTTCATTTCTCCGCGCACCATCTCGGCAACATAAGGTGCTTTGAGCGCTATTTTTAAACCGTGATATTTTGCTGTGATCGGCGACTGTCTGGCGGCTTCGTAGGTGGCTTGATCAATGAATTTTTCGTCATACATGCGAAACAAAACATGATCGCGACGTTTTCTTGCTGCCGTTGGATTCGCGATAGGATTAATGGCGGAAGGTGCTTTGGGTAGACCGGCGATCATGGCTGCTTGAGGCAGGGTGAGTTTTGCCAGAGGCTCGCCATAATAAACCTGTGCGGCGGCAGCAACGCCGTAGGCATGATTGCCGTAAAAAATTTTGTTGAAGTAAAGCTCGAGCACTTTATTTTTGCTGAGCATGTGATCGATTTTTAACGCCAGTAGAATCTCTTTAATTTTTCGTGTGTAAGTTTTTTTGCGTGTTAAAAAATAATTTCTGGCGACTTGCATGGTGATCGTGCTACCGCCTTGGGCTTTTCGGCCGGTAAGAATCAGTACCACTGCGGCACGTCCTAGGCCAAGAATATCAATGCCTGAATGCGAAAAGTAACGCTGGTCTTCCGTGGCCAGTGTTGCATTCACGAGCGAGGCTGGAATTTGTTGCAGCGACACGGGTTCGCGTCGTTTCTCTCCATACTCGGCGATCAAGCTCCCATCTTTAGCGAAAATACGAAGTGGCACCTGAAGGTGAACGTCTTTGAGCTCGTTCACATTGGGGAGTTGCGATTCAAAATAGATAACAACGCCGATGCCAAGGATAGCGAGGATGGTCAAAAAAGTTAAAAGCCCCCACAAAAGGAATTTCAGCCAGCGCATTATTTTGGACACTTCTTGGTTGTCGTTGATGATGGTTCATTATAGGGGATGTTGTTTGGGATGGCCACCGATTTGTCAGGTGAGCGATTTCAACCAAGTATCGCGGCAATGCCGCCTCATTTGATCAATTTTAACAACAAAAGAGCAGTACTTGAATTTTGGCTTGTACGCGTAGGGCGGATTGAGCACTATCAGCCCTCGGATCAGTGAAGAGAGTCAAAGCGCGATGCTAAAAGACAAACGATGCCTGGGGGTGACTTGGTATGGTGAGCAATTACAATGTGTGTTGTTAGAAAAAATGATGCAGGGGATCGTTGTTGTTGATCAATGGCGCTGTTTGGCGTCGGAAGATTTGAGCCAATACGCGTTGTTCAAAAAAACCAATGCTTGTTTGGGCTTGCCTCATCAAGCGGTTGCTTCTGCGCGTATTGAGCTTCCATCAGACACGCTACCAAAAACCATGACTGCACACATTGAATTAAAGTCGGAAGCACTCTTTCAAAAAAAATACGACGACTTGATTATTGAATATGAGCGTGAAGGTCTTGGGCAAGACAAGCAACAGTGGCAGCTTTATGCGATTGAAAAAACGATCTTGCAGCGATACTTGGAAAAGCTCATGCCTTCTAGTGTGCGTCTACTTTGGATCGAGCCAGAAATGCAAGGCTTGGCGCGTCTGGCGTTCTTTTGCCAGGCTCAAAGCAAGATCATTAGCGTGATGAATCTTGAACACAATATATTGTCGGTTGCGGTGTTATTCGAAGGAAAAATAAAACTAAAGCGCGTGGTTCCTGTGGCGAGCGATCAGGTTGACGATGTGGCTGAGGCGTTGAACTTACTTTGCCTAGAGATTAAGGATTTTTTTATCGATGGCAAGATCGCCTATTTAGTGAATCAGACACTGCTTCAATGTCAAAGCTATCAGGCGATTCTTGAGACCCATTTTTCTGGCATAAAAATTCCACCTGTTTTTGAAAGTGAAAGCGGTCATGGTTTTGTGGAGGCAGGATTGGCATTGCGAGGTTTTGGTTATGGTCGTTGATTTTTTGAGAAGTTACCAAAAGCAATGCATGCGACAAACGCGAGGGTTAAGGGTCAACGCCTTTGTTTTTTTGTTATCTCTTTCATTGTTCATGGCGACGACTTTTTTGCACGCGTCTTATTTGTCCCAGCATACGACTTTGTTTTCTGAAGCGAAACATCGTTCATCGTATTGGCTGAATGCGCGCAATCAATTGGCGGGTAAATTGATAAGTGCAGATCGTCAGAATAAAAAACAACAGAAAATTGTTTCGGCACTTGCCCGGTTGGCTACGTTAAACAACGCGCGCCTCATTCGCCTTAGTTTTGAAAAAAACAGCTTTCGTGTTGCACTGTTTTTGAAAGGTGACAGTGGTGTTTCTCGCATAGAAACAGCATTAAAGACGAGCGCCTTATTTCGCCAGGTCAAAGTTATTTCATTAACGCATGAACAAGAAGGCGTCAACGTTGAATTACAAACAACTGTTTAGCAAGCAACGATTGACTGTGTTGCATTGGATCTTTGTGGCGATTAACGCTCTGTTAGTGGTGACCCTTGTTTTTAAGCTATATGTGTTGGTGTGCGATATTAAGCAAGGGCATCAAGCGAGAGAGGTGCACACTGAAAAAAACGCGCAGGGTGCTCGTGCAAAAAAGACGGTGATGCTTTTAGAGGCGAAGAAAAAAAAGATCATTCAGATGACAACACGTCCGTTAGTGTATTACATGACAGTCATTAAGCGTGAGGTTGTGCGCTGTCATGGTGCGTTAAAAAGAATAGAGCCGAAGGAGGCTGGTGCTCGAAGTGTTGCGTTTGAGGTTAAGGCAGATTTCCCTAGTACACGCTTAAAATGCGTTTTAAATGGTTTGTTGTATGCAATGCCAACGGCCATTGTGCGACAAATGAAAATTAACAAAACATCGATTTATTTAACGACGGATCTCATAAAGTGGCCTGGCATAATGCCAGGTAGCATTAAGATGAGTAATCATTTTAAATTCCCTGTGGTTGGTTTCTTGGAAAAAAACAACAAGAATAAGCGAGCGGGAGTTTCGTCGAAAGTGCTTTCTGACGCTTCGCTTAAACAATTGCAGCTTAAAGGTGTTTTGTTGGAAGGCGATAAACGCTGGGCGATTTTTTCTGCGGAGCATCATTGGGTTAAGGTGGTGGTGGGTGATCGCATGGGTAAAGAAAAGGTGAAGGTTCAAGCGATACAGGCCAATGCTGTGACGGTGGTGAATACCAAAAAACATCAGACGATGATTTTAAAATTTAAGGTGTAATGATGAAAAAAATGATGATGGTTATTTTGTCTGTGTGCTTTTTTGTTGGTTTTTTTTCGGCGCTGCCTGTGGTGGCACGAGATGTTGGGTTGAATAAGGGGGTTGTGGATCCCGTGGTCAAGCCACGGGATGACGTTGTCGCACATCAACAGGGCCACCCGGAAAAACCCGCTTTGCTGTCTTTGAACTTCCAAAAAATCGCCGTCCGTCGCGCGCTACAAATGCTAGGACAATTTGCCAAATTAAATATCGTGATCAGCGATCAAGTCAAAGGTGAGATGAGTTTGCACATTAAAAACTTAACCTGGCAATCAGCATTAAAGACCATTCTATTGACGCAAGATTTGGGTAAGCGGCAAATGGGCTCGGTGCTCTTCATCGCGCCGGTAACCCAAATCGCAAAATACGAACAAGACGCGATGAAGGCGACGTTGTTGATCCCTCTGAAGACGCGCTTGATTCATCTTAATTACGCCAAAGCGCAAGAGATGGCTCATCTGCTTCGCAATAAAGATCAAGGGCTTTTGTCTCAGCGGGGCGCGATCAGTGTTGATCAAAGAACGAATAGTTTGGTCATTAAAGAAATCCCCGCCACATTATCAAAATTGACAACATTGATCCATCAGCTAGATATTCCCGTGAAACAAGTGATGATTGCTGCAAAAATAATCAATATAGACAGTGATTACGAAAAAGAACTCGGTATTCGCTTCGGAATCTCGAGTCCAAGCCATCTTAGTGGTACACTCGCGGCTGCGAATGCTTTGGCGGGCCACAAAGGTGCGGCGAGCATTGATCCAACTCAGCGGTTGAACGTTGATTTGCCAGCGATTGCGAAAGATGCGGGACGTATGAGCCTGGCCTTGTTCAAGCTGGCGCCTGGCGTACTGCTGGATCTGGAGCTATCAGCATTAGAAAGCGAAGGTCATGCGGAGATTATATCAAGCCCGCAACTGATCACGGCCAACCAGCAGCCCGCGGTGATTCAAGCGGGGCAGGAAATTCCGTATCAGGAGAAAACCTACAGCGGAGCGACCAGCGTTACGTTTAAAAAAGCGGTGCTGAGCCTGAAGGTCGTGCCGCAGATTATACCCGATGGTCGGGTTGTGCTGCACTTGAAAGTGAATCAAGATAAACGCAGCAGTAAAGAGGTGCAAGGTGTTCCGGCGATAGATACGCGTTATATTCAGACGCAAATCTTGGTAAAAAATGGACAAACAGTGGTTTTAGGTGGGATTTTTGAAGAAACTCACACTAATATGGTAGATCGTGTCCCATTTTTTGCTAGAATACCATTAATTGGTGCGCTCTTCCGGCACGTGAAGCAGGTGAGCAGCCGTCGTGAGTTATTGATCTTTATTACACCGAAAGTGATGGAAAAGTAGACAACAAACATGAGTAAATTGCCCAGTATTTTTTTAATTGGCCCTGCCGGTGCGGGTAAGAGCACCGTTGGACAAGAATTAGCGAAATCGTTGAAAATGCAGTTTTATGACACGGACAGTACGATCGAACGTCGAGCCGGTGTTAATATTAGCTGGATTTATGATGTTGAAGGTGAAAAAGGTTTTCGTCAGCGCGAATACGCCATTTTGGCCGAACTGGCTGAAAAGACCAATATTATTTTAGCGACCGGTGGTGATATTGTTTTATTGCCGGAAAGCCGTGTTTTGTTGGCCGCCAAAGGTTTAGTGGTCTATCTCAAAACAACGGTTGACGAGCAAATGGAGCGAACGCGCCGCAAGGATCATCGTCCTTTGTTGCAAGTCGATGACTTAGAAGGCCGCTTGCATGAAATGCGTGAAGAGCGTTTGCCGCTTTATGAAGAAATTGCCGACGTCACGTTTAACACGGATGGAAAATCAGTCAAAGCAGTGTCTAAGCAGCTTTACGAACATTTGCGTGAGAAAGGGTATTAATCTAAGTATTTAGCCCCTTTATTTTGTACGCTGTCATCCCGTGGCTTGACCACGGGATCCAGGAAGACGACCTTTCAGTAATATAGGTGAATTAATGTGAATAATCATCGCTTAATAAAAGCATTATTACGGCAGCCTGTCGATTGCACACCCGTATGGATGATGCGACAAGCCGGACGTTACTTGCCAGAGTACCGAGAGTTGCGAAAAAAAGCAGGCGACTTTATGACGCTCTGTCAAACACCGGAACTTGCCTGTGAAGTCACGTTGCAGCCATTGCGCCGTTTCGATTTAGACGCAGCAATTTTGTTTTCTGACATTTTAACGATCCCCGATGCCATGGGCTTAGGTTTGTCGTTTCTTGAAAACGAAGGCCCGCGCTTTGCCACCCCTGTTCGCACGGCAGATGACGTTAAAAAATTATTTGTGCCCGATCCTTCAGAGCATTTAAATTATGTCCTGGAAGCGATTCGACATACTAAAAAAGCCTTAAACAATGAAAAGCCACTGATTGGTTTTTCCGGCAGCCCTTGGACCTTGGCGACTTACATGATCGAAGGCGGCGCGACGAAAAGCTTTTCCGTCATCAAGAAAATGATGTATCAAGCGCCTGAATTGCTCCAACAGATTTTATCTATACTAACTGACAGCGTAATAGCGTATTTAAATGCGCAAATCGAAGCAGGCGTAGATGCGGTGATGATCTTCGATACTTGGGGCGGTGTTCTGACGCCAGAAGCTTATGAAACGTTTTCGTTAAACCCGATGAAAAAAATTATTGCTTCCCTCGATAAAGAAAAAGAAGGCCGGCCAATCCCTAGCATCGTCTTTACAAAACAAGCCAATCAATGGCTAGAAAAAATCGCCGCCAGCGGTGCTCAAGCGGTGGGCGTTGATTGGGGAATTAATATAGTCGAAGCCAGGCAGCGCATTGGCGATCAAGTTGCGATTCAAGGCAACATGGAGCCTGCAGTTTTAAATGCATCGCCTGAGGTCATTCGACAAACCGTAAAAAACATCCTGACGGATTTTGGCGCGCACCGCGGACATGTTTTTAATTTGGGGCATGGCATTACGCCAAACATCCCCGTTGAACATGTGAAAGTGATGGTGGATGCCGTGCATGAATTTTCGAGGAGAACAGTATGGCGATGAATGAGGGCACAGAGCCCTATTTACGTAAAGTTAAAAGCTTCGTTCGCCGTGCAGGACGCATCACGCCAAGTCAAAAGCGCGGTGTTGAGCAGGGTTTATCGCAGTATGGTTTGTCAGTGCAAGATGGCATGATAGACCTTAAAGCTATCTTTGGTGATTATAAGAAGCTGACCTTAGAAATTGGTTTTGGCATGGGTGATTCGCTGTTCCGCATGGCGCAAGCGAACCCAGATGACGCCTATATTGGCATTGAAGTACACGAACCCGGTGTAGGCGCGCTTTGCAATCACTTGCTCAAAGAAGACATGAAGAACGTCCGCATCTACATGACAGATGCACTGGATGTTTTGTCACAATGCATCCCCGATGAAAGCATCGACATTTTCCAGCTGTTTTTCCCCGATCCTTGGCCGAAGAAGCGTCATCATAAGCGGCGTATTCTTCAGCCAGCTTTTGTCAAATTGGTAGCTAGTAAGCTAAAAAACAACGGTTTATTCCATATGGCCACCGACTGGGAGCACTATGCCGAAGAAGCCCTGGGCGTTTTATCCGAAGCACCTTTTTTAAAGAACACAGCAAAAGATGCTGCATTTGTGCCACGACCGGCGCACCGCCCGGAAACCAAGTTCGAAATTCGTGGTAAAAATAAAGGCCACAAAGTTTGGGATTTGCTGTTTTCTAAGGTATCTTAATACTGAAGGAAACGCAGGAGCGTTGGTATGAGTAAGGATTGCGAGCAGAATGCAGTGGTACAAGACAGGTTGAGCTGGCAGTGTCCGGCAATGATTGATTTCAATATGGAAGCATGGACGGCAGGTGGTGTGGATAATGGATCAGAAACGGCTGGTCATAATGGCATACTGGAATCTTGAAATGAATAAATGCTAGATGGAGGCTAAGTGGGGCTATGCGAATCAAAACGTTATTCTTTGGTGTTGCTTGTATTATTGCTTCGAGCGCTGTTTTTGGGGCGCCAACGCCTTTTCTCCAGAATGCATCATCCCACGCAAGTGCGGGAAAATTTACTATTGATGCTGATGGCGCTAGCGAAATAACTTCCGAGAGTGCTACGATGCGCTTTTATTCCAATAACACGTGTACGAGGCCTATGGGTAAGGGTGTGTTGTTAACGGGTGAAATGAAATATAAAGCAGGCAGCCCCGTCTCGCTTATAGCCTCTTCTGCCTACCTTCTCTTGAAGGAAGCACAGGGTGTCACCGCGAGCAAGGTTGAGAGCTATCGTTTTACACCCTTTTGTTTGGGCAGCTTAACGGAATATTGTTTTACCATCGGTCGACACGGCTGTTTTGTTGGCACCTGTTCTGACAAAACGAAAAAATGCACCGGCCACAGTGATATTGTGACGAATTTAGAGCGCAGCAGTGCGGCAGGGCAGCTTGCATAGCCTGGTTACTCGGATAGCATGTCATCAAAAGCAATTATTTTAGCAAAATAGCCAGACTCTCGTACTTCATCTGAAACGCCATTCACGTGAATCAATACCGGCCGGCAGGAAAAGCCTTTGGGCAATAGTAACTTATCTATTTTTGCTTCTACTTCTTTGATGATTGATGTGTTAATCATGTGCCGTGAAAATTTGATTTCACAAACGAACAAGTTATTAAATTTTGTTTGAATCATGTAGTCTATCTGGCACCCTTGCTGTTTCGTTGTGCGTCGCTGTAGATAGGGGTTGTCTGCGATGATTTCATCAGGCTTAATGTGTAATAGTTTATGAAGCGTTGCTCTGTTTTTTAGGATAATGTTTTCAAGCTGAAAGCCTAGCATGGTGCTCCACCCGGGCAGTGCAGTGATGGATTTGAACTCAAAGCTATTACGCGCTATTTTTTTTAAATTTCTTGCAATGTATTTTAAATAAAATCTTAAATAATTATCGCTTAAGCGATAGCGACTGGTTTTTGTATCATTCCCTGTTTTTAATTGCCAGGAGAAATCGCGACAAATAAATTTTGACTTTTCTAAATCGGACAAGTGCTCAGAGAGCCAGCCTGTTTGCTCTACACCTATTTTTTTGCTGATTTCTTTTGTTTCCAGCGAGCGATCTGCTAAAGCATTAACGATTTTTTTATAAAGCTCCGAGCGCTTACCAAAAAGATCACTAAAAATATTATCGAACTCCCTTACCAATAAGCCGCCGCTGGTAAAGCAAAGTTGTCTGATGTTTTCTTCGGAGGTGATGCTTGGGTTTAGGTTTTCTAGGTACAAAGGCACGCCGCCGGTAATGCTTAAGTATTTTAATTTTTCATAGGCGGAAATATTTTTCTGACCACGCCAAAACTTCATGCAGTCGTCGAGAGGGAGTTCGTCCAGGTGAATAACATGATTGACTCTACCAACAAAGCCCGTGCTAGATAAGATGTTTTTATCAATCCAAACTGAAATGGATCCGCATAGTATCATTGTTAATCGATGGTTGGGTTTGAACTCTCGATCCCAGGCATTACGCAACTTACTTAAAAAAGTAACATCGTGCATTCCCATCCAAGATATTTCATCAAATAGAATGACGGCAGCGTCATGGCTGCATTGCTTTGCGAGAATAGTGAATAGATCGCCCCAGTCATTGGCTTGCAACCCAGGTAGGGAAAAGTAGCTACCCAGTCTGCGAGCAAATTCGTCGCGTTGTATCTGTGCAGTCATCCCTGCCTTGGGCGCCAATCCAGTAAAGGTGTAGTAGTTTTTCTTTTTCCCGAACTCGTCCGCAAGCCGACTTTTGCCGATTCTTCGCCGACCTTCTATCACTATTAAGTTAGCTATTTTTGACTGAGCGCAGCGTTCTAAGAGCGCTAGTTCTGATTTTCGACCGATAAAAGCTACGGACATAAGGGCTTCCTTCTACTACAAACAGCATTTTCGCCATTTGTAGTAGAGTTTGACGAGGATCCGTTTCTACTACAAATAGCTTTTTTGCTGTTTGTAGTAGAAACTGAAACAACGCCATTAGCTAAAAACCGCCAAACAATCATTAAGAAATTGTCGTCCTAGCGGCGTGACGTGCATAACGTGTTCATTATATTCAATAAATTCTCGCAGTTGTGCTTGTTCCAATAAGTGAAGGTAATCAGCCTGCATAAGCCCCGTTCGCTCATGCAGCAATTCGAGTTCAATGGGCTGGCTTAATCGCAAAGCATTCATCATGAACTCCAACAAACGATCCTTTCTCTCGACGTGGTGTGCTTGCACCTGACAAGGCTTCTCTGGATCCATGTAATGCTTCGGTTGTTTTGCCCTGACGGAACGGGTGATTTGTTGTGTGGAGAGATCGGTGATTTTGGAATGTGCGCCAGCGCCAATGCCGAGGTAGTCGCCGAATAACCAGTAATTCAAATTGTGTGTGCATTGATGATTGGGTTTTGCGTAGGCTGATATTTCATAATGATCGTAATCGGCAAGTAAAGCCTCGCCAGCTTCTTGTATGTCATACAATAGATTTTCTTCGGGCAGCGACGGTGGAAATTTTGCAAAGACGGTGTTGGGTTCTAAGGTTAATTGATACCACGATAGATGCGGTGGTTCAAATTGCAGTGCTGTGTTTAAGTCGAAAATGGCATCGTCGAGGGATTGCCCAGGAAGGCCATGCATCAAATCCAAGTTAAGATTATTGAAACCCGCACGATGCGCGATTTCAACGGCCTGCATGGCTTCGTTAGCATTATGCACGCGACCAAGCGCGAGCAACTTTTCTTGTTGAAAACTTTGAATGCCGATGGATAGACGATTAATCCCCGCGAGGCGAAAATCTTTAAAGCGTTGTTGTTCAAAGGTACCGGGGTTAGCTTCCATCGTGATTTCAATGCCCGGATAAAAAGGTAGACGCGCATTAACGGCGGTCAGTATTTTTTCGATGCTTTGTGGCGAGAATAAACTCGGAGTGCCTCCGCCGATAAAAATACTACTAACCGATCGCCCCCAGATCGAGGGCAATGAGCTTTCAAGATCAGCGATAAGCGCATTAATATAGCCATCTTCGGGCAATGGGCTGATGGCTTCATGCGAATTGAAGTCGCAGTAAGGACATTTCCGCAAACACCAGGGCGTGTGAATATAAAGACTAAGCGGCAGAGGTTTTAGCATGCTAAGCAATTAAGGGAAAACATCGACGGTCACATATTCGTGATGGCCGCGGACGACATTGGTAAAATGCGCAGTATACCCTTGAGTTATGCGTTCACTTAACACGGGGGTATGGACCGAGATGCCATTATCGGCCATAAAGGAAGCGGATTTTGAGGTAGGGTCGCGGAAATCAGAGAACTTGTGATTTGAGACTTCAGGATTGTCGAATTCGCTGCCGCCTGAGGCGGGGCGCACCATTTCATCGTGCCAGCTTTTTCCTGGACGAATTTTGCTTGCAACAAAGTAAAACGGGAGCTGTGGATGAAGCATGTGCCAGTGCCCCACAAAGCGATTACGGAGATAAAGCAAGTCATGTGTATGGTTGTTGAAAGTGACGCTGATTTTATGGGTATCACGTGAGGCAAACGCCGTGACAGCGCAAAGTGAAAAGCCTAATGCAGCAATGATGGTCAGTGTTTTTTTCATGGAGTCATCCTCTATGTTGTGTAAGCCGTAAAATGGATCAATTGAGCCATGCTGTTGTTGGATTCAGGCAAATAATAAGCATATTTTTAAAGAGTGTCAAATGTTCCTGTTTTCAATATGGTTAAGGCGTAATCTGTCTGGCGTAAATTAACGGCGCCTGCTTGTAAAGATGGGATCGCAATTAGCGTTGACAGGTGTAGTAATTTTTACTATAGTTAGAGTCTATTATGGAGTATAAATGAGTGACTGCGTTTTGTATGAGGTGTTAGATGAGTAAAAGTAAAATAATTACCGCAATGTTGGCGTTAGCTCAAGATCTTGATATTGATATGGTAACTATTAAAGAGCTTGAGGCATTAGATTTAAAGGTGATAGAGCCGCTTAAACCTTCGCAAATTAAAAAAATGAGACTTCGCGAAAAATTAAGCCAAGCAGTTATGGCAAGAATACTTAATGTAACGCCGTCGACTTATCAGAAATGGGAAAGAGGAGACATTACGCCAAAGGGGGCCAATCTAAAATTATTGCGGCTAGCGAACGATCATGGTGTGGGTTATATTGTTTAGTGCGTTAATATAAAGATAATATGACGGAGGGGCGCGACGCCAGGCCTTTGTCTAAATAATGGGCGGCATGGGGCTGAGAAATATCGAAAAACAATTACCGCTACGCACGATTCTTTGTTAGAATCCCCGCATTGCTTACCAAAGCTTCTTTAAGGATGAAGGAGATTTTATGCAGACTACCTCGTTGAAAAAAATCACTCAAACTGAGTTTGATTTTCTGTACATCACAACCCTAGATAGCCCCGTTTATCGGCCGATCATCGATGGTGTACCCCACTTCCATTTAGCGCAGTTACTGCAAGACCAAGGGTATGCCCCCAATCTCGCAAGCTTAAGCCTACGCAACAAAAATTTCCGCCATACCGATTTCTCAAACATCCACCTAGAACACGCCGACCTAAGCGGCGCGATCTGCAATCACGCCGATTTCTCTAATGTCTCTTGTCTCAATATCAAAGCCGACGATAATACTCAGCTCTACAACGCCAAGCTGACGGATGTGCAGTTGTTGCAGGTTCACTTTGAGGGGGATCCGCAGGTTGAGTGTTGGGGAAAGGTGGCCGGGAGCATGTCGGGTTGTTCGTTGTGAATGAGTGGATCGATTATCCAAAGGATGGAACCGTTGTCTGACAGAATGAAGTGGGCGTCAGTGGGATTACCACTTGCAGTGTTGAGCTGTGCATAATACGCGCCCGATAAGGGCTGCGGTCTTCTATGGTTTTGTGGTAGGGCTGCTTGGTAATAACGTAGAAATGTGGCAAACGTTTTTATGGCGGATACCATAAGCTGTGGGTTCTCGAGAGAAGCGCTGAGAAGAGCTGCCGCTAGCTTGAGCCACATTATATTCTGTTCTTGTTGAGGGCGAGAGGCTAGCGTTGATGCTCCTTGTTGAAGATCGCTGTCAGGTGCGTCGAGAAACCAGTCTATCGGTGACGCTGCAGTAGAAAGAGCAGTGCTCGTGGTCGGGCTTTTCGAAGGAGCGTTGCGGCAGAGGCGCGCATCCGGTTGTTCATAGTGCTTGTCATTGATTTTGTTATTTCCGCCTTGTTTTTTAGTTTTTTGTTGCGGAGCTTTCTTCGGCTTGGGCTGTTTTTTCGGGCTCGTTTTTTTGCAGAGATTCAGGAGTTGACTGCCTCCCAGCTTTCCCCATGTGTAGGCTAAATGCGCTGCGCTTCCAAGTAGTTTAAGTATGCTTGTGTGAGTTGGTTGGTTGTTGTGCTGAGTCATGACATTCTCCGTTAGTATTTTTCGGGCACTGTACCAGCGGGCCCCATGATATGCAAATGTTGAGCAGATGTCATTTTAAGCGTTTGTATTGCTGCTTCACCGCCCATAAAAGGCGCAAAGTCTAATGTAATATGGCGAGGATAGTCAGTGCGTTTTGCTGGTTAACTTATTGATCAATTAAGTCGTAATGTTGTCAAATTCAAGCAAATAACAAACAGTTTATTAATAAGCATCAAAGGCAGCTGGTTTTTGTGAGCTCAGGGCGTAATCTATTGACGCAGATGTAACGGTATGCTAAATTTGGCATATAAGGGGTTTTTGTGAAAGAGGTTGAGTGGCTGGGAAGCAGCAAGCGAGATTTAATGCGGTTTCCGAAGGATGTAATTCAAGAAGTAGGATACGCGTTGTATCTGGCGCAAAACGGAGAAAAATATGGCAAAGTCAAGCCGTTCAAAGGTTGCGGTTCGGGCGTTTATGAAATAGCGACTGAACATGATAAAAACGCCTATCGCTCGGTTTACATCGTGAGTTTAGGTGATCGAATTTATGTTGCGCACTGTTTTCAGAAAAAGTCGAAACGTGGCATTAAGACGCCTAAAGAAGAAATTGATATTATCAAGCAACGGTTGAAGATCTTAAGGACGCAAATCAAGCAAGGGGAATGATTATGAGCATTGATCACGAAAAATTAGAAATCACCAAATCCAGCGGCAATGTGTTTGCTGACCTTGGTTTGCCTAATCCAGACAAACATTTAGCAAAAGCAGAGCTTGTGCGCAAAATTAATAGTACTATCGAAAAACTCGGTCTAAAACAAAAAGCAGCAGCCAGCTTGCTTGGGATCGATCAACCCAAAGTATCAGATTTAAAATGCGGCCGACTAACGGCTTTTTCGATTGAGCGACTTATCGGGTTTTTGAATAAGCTTGATTTAAATGTCGATATTGTCGTTACGACAAAGCCTACCCGACGTAAAAATCATGGGCGCTTAAGGGTTGTTTTTGCTTGATTCTTTAGTTTTCGCGACCAGTTTTTTGCTCTGCTGCTGCTCCAACGCCCACAAAACATGCTCCCTCACAAGCTCAGAATCACACGAGGCTTTTTCCTTCAAAACCCGAACAATCTCATCATCATACGGCGCATTCCCCAGCGCGACGGCAATGTTCCTCAACCACCGTTCATAGCCAATCCGCCGGATCGCTGAGCCTTCAAAGTTTTTTAAAAACAGGGGCTTTGTCCATTGAAAGAGCTTGGTTAGTTCGATGTCATCTAGGCCATGCCGCACAGCGAAATCATGATTCGAGGTTGCGTTAATGAACTTATTCCAAGGACAGGCAAGCTGGCAGTCGTCGCAGCCGTAAATGCGGTTACCGATCAATGGACGGAGTTCAACGGGAATGGCGTTTTTTAACTCAATGGTGAGATAAGAAATACATCGCCGCGCATCCACTTGTTTGGGGGCGATGATGGCTTGCGTGGGGCAGAGGTCGATGCAAGCTCGGCAAGAACCGCACATGCCTTTTTTCTTGGGTGGATCTACGGGCAGCGGAAGATTGGTATAGAGCTCGCCCAAGAAAAACCACGAGCTTCCCTCTTCGCTGATTAAATTACTGGATTGACCGATCCAGCCTAATCCCGCCTTTTCTGCGAGCGCCCTTTCTAGCACCGGCGCACTATCAACGAAAGCGCGGTACTTTAATGTGTCAACAACCTCGTTAATTTTCAAAGCAAGCTGCTTTAAGCGCTGTTTGATGAGCTTATGATAGTCACGCCCCAGCGCATAACGCGAGATATAAGCGTGATAAGGATTCTTGAGCGCCTTAGTGAAGCTAGTGTCGGCGGGCAAATAATCCATCGCCACACAAATAACACGCAACGTACCGGGCAATAATTCATCCGGCCGACTGCGCTTGGTACCGTGCGCCTCCATGTAGGCCATTTCACCGTGATAGTGATGATGGATCCAAGCCTTAAGGTGCGCCTCATGATCCGCTAAATCAATGTCGGTAATGCCCACCTTGCTAAAGCCGAGTTCTTTTGCCCAGATTTTTATTTGTTGGGCCAAGTTTGCATAGTCTGGCGGTGTTTCAATCATGATTTTGTGTAACATTAATAATCAGCATTCGGCGATTTTACTGACACGTGGTAAGATTAGCAAAATTAAATTAACGAGGACGTGCGCCATGCAACCTGTTTTTAAAGTAGACACCATTCGATCCATCGAACAAGCCGCCATTCAACAAGGTATCTCGGGTGATGAGATGATGAAGCGCGCGGGGAAAGCGGCGATGGCTTGGGTGATGGAGCTTTGGTCGGAGGTACAATCCATCGTTGTTTTTTGCGGTGCGGGTAATAATGGTGGGGATGGTTATGTGGTGGCGCGGTACGCCTTGGCCGAGGGGCTTCAGGTTTCCGTGCGTTATGTGGGTGACATCAAGCAGCTTAAAAACGAAGCGCTGAATGCTTACAATGCTTGTAAAGAAGCGGGTGTTGAGATTAAACCGTTTGATCCGGAAGAAGTTATCATGCCCGATGTGCTGGTCGATGCCTTATTGGGGATCGGTTTGCAAGGGCGTCTTCGACCGGAGATGTTGAGCGCGATTGATGCCATGAATGAAATACCGGCGCCGGTGTTATCGCTTGATACACCTTCGGGCTTGAACGTGAACGATGGCGCTGTGCTTGATACGGCCGTTGTTGCGGATTACACTATGACCTTCTTAGGCTTAAAGCCCGGCATGTTAACGGCGGACGGAACGGATTATTGCGGTGATCTTTGTTGTTATGATTTAGATCTTCCGACGGATATTTATAAAGACGCGGCGCCTTGCGCATGCAGCGTAGACTTTAATGATTTTGATGGTGCTTTGGGTTTGCGTTCACACAACTCGCACAAAGGTGATTTTGGCCACGTCTTGATTATTGGTGGTGCACCCGGCATGAGCGGCGCGCCCGTGATCTCAGCGCGCGGTGCCTTGAGATCCGGTGCGGGACTTGTTTCCATTGCGACACATCCCGAACATGCCAAATGGCTGAATGAAAAACAGCCGGAAATTATGTGCCATGCCGTAAAAACGAAAACGCAGTTAAAACTTTTGCTAGATAAGGCCAGCGTTATTGTGATTGGCCCGGGTCTGGGTCAAGATACTTGGGCGGAAATGCTGTTCCATGAAGTGATGCAATCAAGTTTGCCCGTGGTGGTGGATGCCGATGCGTTGCATTTATTAAAGAAACATCAAGTGACCAGAGAACAAATGATCCTTACACCTCATCCGGGTGAGGCGGCGATGTTACTTGGTGTAACGTCTCAAGACATTCAAGCGAATCGCTTTAAGGCCGTTGACGATATTGCAAAACAGTATCACGCAACCGTTGTCCTCAAAGGTTGTGGCACCATTATTGCCTCCGAGGAAAGTGATCTTTGGATTTGCAATGTGGGCAATCCGGGGATGGCATCGGGCGGGATGGGTGATTTGTTAACAGGGATTATTGCAGGTTTAATCGCACAAGGCGTCGCATGGGAAATTGTCGCGACGATGGGCGCTTGTTTGCACGGTGCGGCGGGTGACATTGTTGCTGAAAAAGGTGAGCGAGGTATGTTGGCGACGGATTTGTTGCCGGTGCTTCGTCGATTAGTGAACAGCGTTTAAGCTATGACAGACGTTCAACTAGCCAATGTCACAGAAAAGCAATTAAGTACGATCGCCGGCGTTCTAGCCTCGCATCTCCCCACGCGCGCAACCATTTTTTTACACGGCCAGCTCGGCGCGGGAAAAACAACCTTTGCCCGCGCGTTGCTACGCGCGCTAGGGCACGAAGGGTTAGTCAAAAGCCCGACGTACACGTTGGTCGAAGTTTATCGATTAAAAACCCACACCCTGTGCCATTTTGATTTATACCGATTAAAGCACCCCGAAGAATTAGCCTTTTTCGGGATCGAAGATTATTTCGCCGAAGAAGGCGTCAAGCTGATTGAATGGCCGGAAAAAGGCAAAGGTTTCTTGCCCGAGCCCGATCTTGAGTGTTCGATGGATGTCTCGGGTGAGCATGTGCGAGGTTTACATTTTACAGCGCAAACAGAATGTGGTAGAAATTTACTAATACAATTAAAGGGCGGGTTGCGTGAAAAAAAGTATTAGGATGATGGGCGCTCTTTTGTGCGCGCTACCCATAATAACGTTAGCTAATGTCACCCCCAAGCCACGACGCCCGAAGCCTTATCTGTCAGTCAACAAAATGAAGCCCGCCAAACCCCGTTTGGCCATTGTCGTGATCGATCCAGGTCACGGCGGCAAAGATCCTGGCGCAACAGGGCCCAAAGGCATCCATGAAAAAAACGTCGTACTCAGTGTCGCCAAAGATTTGCGCGCTGATTTAAAAAAAGTACCAACGATCGGTGTCGACATGACCCGTACAACCGATCACTTTGTAACCTTGCGAGGACGCTTAAGAAAAGCAAGGCGCGATAAAGCCAGTGTTTTTGTAGCGATTCACGCGGATTCATTTTACAAGCAGACCGCCCGAGGCGCCTCCGTTTTCGCGCTCTCTGACCACGGCGCCTCAAGTGAAGCCGCAAGATGGCTAGCCAACAGCGAAAACCACGCCGCCCTAGGCGGAACGACCTTTAAAAACCACAGCCGTGCCGTAAAATCAGTGCTCCTAGATTTATCACAAGCCGCAACCATCAAAGACAGCCTAATACTAGGCCAAGACGTCTACCAATCCCTAAAACACGTCACCGACATGCACAGCTACCACGTCGAACAAGCCCCGTTTGTCGTATTGAAATCCCCCGACATTCCGTCACTGCTCGTTGAAATAGGTTTCATTTCAAATCCGTTTGAAGAGAAGCGGTTAAACAGTGTGGCGTATCAACATAAAATCGCCGCGGCGTTGGAGAAAGGTATTGTGAAATATTTGTATCAGCATCCGCCGCGTGGTTCTTTGATTGCTTTGAGGCATTAGTTTTTGCGGTCGTACAAATATCAACCAATAGCATCAATCAAAGCCACAAAATAATCCGGCGCCTCAGGCCGTTCGTACCAGGCTAGCACGTGAGGGTTTTGATAAAATTCACCCTGGTTTAAAATCACGAGCTTGCCTTGTTCTACGTAGGGTTTGCTGAAGGCTTTGGTTAATAGTCCATAGCCTAGGCCTTGTGAAATTAAATCAGCAATACTTTCGGGGTGGTTGGAAAAGTGGCGATCGTGACGGGCGTGTTTGAATAAGTCAAAGCGCTTGAGATAATTAAATGTTAAGGGATCGCTGGGATTAAAGTCGATGATGCGTTCTTGTTGTATAATGTTTTCTAGCGGCCTGTCTGCCCAAGCTTTACAAGCGACCAACACATATTCTTCGGGCTTTAGCTTTTTAAGGCGCATTTCTTTGACGGCGTTTTCTGGTTTGAGAATAACGAAATGACTTTTGCCTGTGCGCAGGGTTGTCGCACCGTTGTCTTCATCGTAAAAGTTAAAATGTAACAACAGGCGAGGGAAGCGTTGCATGACAGGTGCGCATTGAGGAATGACTCTGGCGCGCATTAAGCTGGTGGGGCCTGTTAGTGTGAGCTGGATAAAACTTGCGGTATCAAGTCCCTGAATTTCGGCCAGTGTTTCTCCTTCTAACATTTGCGTTGCATTGCAGTAACGTAGTAACGCTGCGGCTTCGGGTGTTGGCAGCATGCCTCGACGCGTTCTTGTGAAGAGGCAGGTGTTGAGTTGTTTTTCCAGGGCTTTGATGCGCTGCGTCACGGCGGTTTGTGTGAGATAGAGATGTTTTGCGGCAGTGTGCACGGTTTTGTGTTGGCAGACGGCCAGAAAGGCGAGGAGTTGAGGGCTTAGTAATCTCATTTATATTCATCACTTAAGAAGGTTAATTCATTGTACTTATCGTAAAAGCTTTGTTAGTGTCAATCAAGACATTATTTTGAGTTAGATCATGAAGAGAGAATCGATCAGTACTTTGGCACTTGTGTTGTTAATATCAGGCGCCATCGATAGTTTGCGTAATTTACCGGCAACCGCCTTGTTTGGCAGTTCGCTTTTGTTTTTCCTCGTGTTCGCGGCGATTGTTTTCTTGATTCCGGTGGCGCTCGTCTCAGCGCAGCTGGGTAGTTATCAGATGGAGAATACGGGTGTTTATGGTTGGGTGAAAGCGGCGTTCGGTGAGAAGATTGGTTTTCTAGCCATATGGTTGCAATGGATTAACACCATGGTGTGGTATCCGACGATTTTATCGTTTATTGCGGGTACGCTTGCCTATTTGATTAATCCGCAGTTGGCGCATAGCAAAATTTATCTTGTCTCGGTGATATTAATTACCTTTTGGTTGTTGACGCTTTTGAACTTGCGAGGGTTGACGTTTTCAACGAAATTTACAACCATTTGTGCCACGGTCGGTTTAATTGTGCCTGTTACTTTTGTGATTGTATTCGCTATCATTTGGGTTTTCCAAGGCAAGCCTTTGCAGATTCATCTCAGTGCCTCACATCTTTTGCCTTCATTCCATGGTGCTCAAAGTTGGGTTTCTCTAACGGCGATCATGACGGCTTTTTTAGGCATGGAGCTGGCCTCAGTACATGCGAAGTCGGTTAAAAATCCGCAAAAAGTGTTTCCTAAAGCGTTAATGATTTCAGTGGTATTTATCTTGATAACGATGGCCGGTGGCGCGTTAGCTATCGCACTTGTGTTGCCTAAATCGCAAATCGAATTGGTTGATGGGTTGATGCAGGTGTTTCGAAGTTTCTTTGTTGCCTACCATGTCAAATGGTTAACACCGGTGCTTGCTGTATTGATTTTGTTGGGGAGCGCGGGCGGCATGATTAACTGGATTATTTCTCCAGCGAAAGGATTATTACAGGCGGGTAACACGGGCTATTTGCCTAAGTTTATCACCAAGGAAAATAAACACGGTGTGGCGAGTAGGTTGCTTATTGCGCAGGCGATTTTAGTAAGCTTTGTTTCTTTGGCCTTTTTGTTGATGCCCGGTGTGAACGGTTCGTATTGGTTGTTAACCGATCTGAGCACGCAAGTGTATATGTTCATGTACCTGTTGTTATTTTTCGCATCGCTCGTTCTGTTTGCGAGGTTCGGTAAAGTGGCAGAAGGCAAAGGTTTTTCGATCCCTGGTGGAAAATGGGGAACCTGGTTGGTGACGGTTTTGGGTTTAATCGGTTGTGTTATTACGATGATCGTGGGTTTTTTCCCACCGGCCAGCATCGATGTCGGCGGTATTGCGCATTATGAAATGCTGTTTGTGGGCGGCATGATCGTGATGGTGCTACCGGTGTTTGGGTTTTTCTTTTACAAGCATGTTCATCTTGCGAAGAACTAGCGGGCCAATTGCACCAATGCTTTAACAAGTTTATGTATCCCTTCATAAACCTCATTAATGCCGCACGTGATCATGTTGGCAGGTGTGCTGACAACGCGGTGTGTTTCATCAACGATAATATCAGTAGGTTTGCAATCTGTATGTTTGGCGCCTAATGCCGTTATTTGGTCGGCGAGTTTTTTGTCGTTACCAATGGTCAGATGGCTGCCTGGGAAGATTTTCGGGATCATGACGGGGGCGATGCAGATAAAGCCTGTGGGTTTTTTTGAGACAGCAAGTTGATCAATGAAGCTTTGTAGGTCGGGGTGAAAGGTTAGGTCGTTGCCCTTATCGCACCAATCGCACAAATTACTGACAGCACCAAAGCCACCAGGAAAGATAACAGCGTCGTATTGAGCAAGATCTGCATCAGTGATGGGTTTGATTTTTCCACGTACCAATCGGGCAGATTCTTTTAAGACATTTCTTTGTTCGCCGTTTTCCGGTTGATTGGTTAAATGATTAACCACATGATATTGCATGACATCCGGAGCGAAGGCATCCCATTCGATTTTTTCTTGTGCCAAGGAGAGCAATGTTAAAATAACTTCTTGAGTTTCAGAGCCATCGTGTTGGCCGCAGCCGGATAAAATGAGGGCAAATTTCATGGACGTGTTCTCTTGGTGGGTTGAAGTTATCGGGATGATGACATAAAACGAACCGCGTGAAAAGCCTTCACAAGGTAGGCCGTTTGTGCGACAGTGGTGTGGTCGATTGTTTTATTGAAAGAAAACTGGAAAAACCCCAAAGAGGGTCTATCCTAAAACGACGGCCGCAAGGAACGTAATGCCATTTCAAGCATGAGGGAATATATGAAAACGGACAAATGTTATGTGGGTTCTGAGATTGGTCGATTGCATCGCGTCATTTTGCACCATCCCGAACTAAGCCTAGAAAGATTAACCCCCTCCAACAGTGAAGAATTATTGTTCGATGATGTGCTCAAGGTTGAACGAGCCGGTAAAGAGCACGAATATTTTTGCCAAGTCTTGCGCGACGAAGAAGTGGAGGTGTTTTTACTTCGCAACCTTCTGGCGGATGTGATGGAAATGGAAGAAGCGCGTGAATGGTTGCTAGAGCGGCAATGTTCCCCGTTTTATTTGGGTACCGCGTTGTCCGAGGATGTGAAAGCGTTTCTGCGAGAACAGAATTCGTTGGATATGGCCTCTCATTTGTTGGGCGGGATTACTACTGAAGAATTTGCGGGTAACTTATCTGATTCACTGACCCATGAAATGGCAGGCCCTCTCGATTTTATTTTACCCCCTTTGCCGAACCATCTTTTTACTCGGGATACCTCTTGTTGGATTTACGGCGGTGTTTCCATTAACCCCATGGCCAAAATGGCGCGCAAACGCGAAACGGTTAATTTAAGAGCTATTTATGATTTCCATCCGATGTTTACTCGTTCAGAATTTGATTTCTGGTATGGCAACACCGATCGTTATTATGAAAAAGCAACGCTGGAAGGTGGCGATGTTCTCGTGATTGGTAAAGGTTTGGTGGTGATTGGTGCGGGTGAACGTTCCACGCCACAAGGGATTGAAATTTTGGCGCAGGCGCTTTTTGATAAAGAGGCAGTCAAGCGCATTGTTGTGGTGCAGTTACCTAAAGCAAGAAGCAGTATGCATTTAGACACCGTGATGACCATGTTGGATCATGATTGTTTTACGATTTTCCCTCCCGTGATGGACAATGTAACGTGTTGGGAGCTGAGCCCAGGCAAAGGCGGGCATCCGAAAGTCAGAGCTATCCGTAAAAAACTATTTGATTACATCGGCGATTATCTAGGGGGCGATAAAATACGACTTATCCCAACCGGCGGCGATGCTTTTCAAATGGAACGTGAGCAATGGAATGACGCCAATAATGTATTAACGGTACGTCCGGGTGTGGTCATTGGCTATGAGCGCAATGTTCATACGCTTGAAAAAATGAAAGAAGCAGGTATTACGGTACACACCATACCGGGTGATGAATTAGGTCGAGGGCGAGGCGGTGCGCGATGCATGAGTTGTCCTTTTGATCGCGATGATTTGGAATAGTTTTTTAATATAATGATTGTTTTAACCGGAGAATAGTTATGCCTTTTAATATGCGAAACCAAAGTTTGTCTTCCATTAAATATTTAACCCAGGCGCAAATCAAATTTATTTTGCGTCTTTCATCAGATTTAAAGAGTGCGAAATATAGCGGCACCGAAGAAAAAAATCTTATCGGAAAAAATATCGCATTGATTTTTGAAAAAGCTTCGACAAGAACACGTTGTTCATTTGAGGTGGCGGCCTACGATCAGGGCGCTCAAGTGACCTATCTTGGCCCAACAGGAACTCAGATTGGTGTAAAAGAGTCCATGAAAGATACGGCTAGAGTTTTGGGGCGATTTTATGACGCGATTGAATTTCGAGGGTTTAAACAAAAAGATATGGATGATTTGATGGAGTATTCTAACGTACCCGTCTGGAATGGTTTGACTGATCAATATCATCCCACGCAGATTTTTGCTGATTTTATGACAATGAAAGAGCATTCAAGTCGGGATTTAACGGACTTAACCTTTTGTTTCTTAGGTGATGGTGCAGATAATGTCGGTATTTCTTTGATGATTGGCGCGGCCAAGATGGGCATGGATTTTCGTATGGCTTGTCCCAAAGTATATTATCCTGACAAGTCCATGTTGAAAGAATGTGAAGAATTTGCTAAAAAATCAGGCGCAAAAATTACGATTACCGATAACCTTGAGGAAGCGGTCAAAGGTTGTGACTTCCTTTATACGGATGTTTGGGTTTCTATGGGTGAGCCGGATTCTATATGGAAAGAACGCATTGATAATCTTTTACCATTTCAAGTCAATCAGAAAATGATGGATTTAACCGGGAATCCACTGTGTAAATTCATGCATTGCTTACCAGCATTTCATAATAGAGAAACTCAAAAAGGTGAAGAAGTGTATCAAAAATTTGGATTGGATGGGCTTGAGGTGACAGAAGAAGTATTCGAGTCTGATGCATCCATTGTGTTTGATCAGGCAGAAAATAGAATGCATACGATTAAGGCTTTATTGGTCACCGCGTTGAAAGCATAAAGGGAGAGATAACATGCGTATAGTGATAGCACTGGGCGGAAACGCCATGTTGCAAAGAGGCGAACCGTTAGAAGAATCGTTGCAACGCAAAAATGTTGAAGCGGCTTGTAAGGTGATTGCCGAAGTGGCGAAAGAGCACGATGTGATTGTGTCTCATGGCAACGGCCCTCAAGTGGGCTTGCTGGCTTTGCAAAATGATGCTTACAAAAAAGTAACGCCTTATAGTTTGGATGTGCTTGGGGCGGAGTCTCAAGGTATGATTGGTTATTTCATTGCGCAAGCGTTGCAAAACAATCTTCCTTCAAAGTATATCGCCAATATTTTGACACAAACCCTAGTTGATAAAAATGACCCGGCGTTTGAAAATCCCACCAAATTTGTAGGGCCGGTTTATACGCGTGAAGAAGCCGATAAGCTTGCGAAAGAAAAAGGTTGGACCGTGAAGCAAGACGGCGATTATGTGCGACGTGTTGTGCCATCACCTATGCCTCAAAGCATTGTTGAAGAAACGGTGATTGAAGGTTTGTTGAAAATGAAAGACGTCGTTGTTGTCTGCACAGGCGGCGGCGGTGTTCCTGTCATGCGTGATGAAAAAACAAAACAGTTAACAGGCTTGGAAGCTGTGATTGATAAAGATCGTGCTTCTAACGTATTGGCGCAAGCTATTAATGCGGATGTCTTTATTATGTTGACGGACGTTTCAAGTGTTGAAACGGATTTTCATCAGCCGGATTCTAAAAAAATCAAGACGGTCACACCGAAACAAATTGATGAGTATGCGTTTGCCCAAGGTTCAATGGGCCCGAAAGTTGAATCTGCAGCCGCGTTTGTTAGTGCAGGCGGCAAGTTTTCAGCGATTGGCTCATTAACTGATTTGGTAAAAATACTGGCGGGCGAAGCGGGAACACGCATTGTGCCAGATTGTCCTGAGCCTGTATTTTATTAAGAGAGACGTTAATGGATGAACAGAAGCGGCATAAGTTCGGTTTAATACCGCTTATCGCTTTAACCGTAGGTACAATGATTGGAGGTGGCGCGTTTGCGTTGCCTCAAAATCTTGCGGCACATGCTTCTGTTGGTGCTGTCTTGCTTGGTTGGATCATCACGGGTATTGGTATGTTCGGTCTGGCATTTGTTTTTCGCAACCTTTCTCATGCGCGACCTGATCTTCAAAACGGTATCTATAGCTACGCAAAAACAGGGTTTGGTCGATACATTGGTTTTAACTCTGCCTGGGGGTATTGGCTGAGTGCCTGGATCGGCAATGTGTCTTACGCGGTGCTTTTGTTCAGTGCGATCGGATACTTTTTCCCGATTTTTGGTAATGGCAATACACTGTATGCCATTATTGGCAGCTCGATTTTTTTATGGTGTTTCCATTTTTTAATTCTAAGAGGCGTCAAACAAGCGGCGTTTGTTAATGTTGTCACAACCATTGCAAAGCTTGTGCCTATCGTCTTGTTTATTGTTTTAGTGATTGTCTTTTTCCACATCAAGCAATTCACCTTTAATTTTTGGGGCGGACATTCGCTAGATTTAGGCAGTGTGTTTACCCAGGTTAAAAGCACCATGTTGGTCACGCTTTGGGTTTTCATCGGCATCGAAGGTGCAACCGTTGAATCGTCTCGTGCTAAAAATCAATCCGATGTGGGACGAGCAACTATCATTGGCTTGGTTACGGCGCTGGTTATTTATGCGCTTATTAGTTTGCTTTCTTTTGGTATCGTGCCCCAATCTGTTTTGGCGCATGCAAAAAATCCTTCCATGGCCTTTGTTTTGCAGCACGTCGTTGGCGACTGGGGCGCTGCGGTTGTAAATATTGGCTTGATCGTTTCATTGTTTGGTGCTTGGTTAGGCTGGACATTGTTGTGCGTTCAGTTACCCTACGATGCGGCGGTAGATCATGCGATGCCGGCTATTTTTGGCAAGGAAAACAAACACCGATCACCGGCGAATGCGTTGTGGCTATCTAATGGATTAATTCAGCTTTTCCTTATTATTACACTGTTTTCACACAGTACCTATTTAATGCTAATTGAGCTTGCGACAAGTTGTATTTTACTGCCTTATTTATTTTCAGCGCTTTTTGCTTTGAAAGTTGGGTTTTCCAAAAAACAAGATGCGATGGCCGTGAAGTTATCGATGACAGCGAATGTGGCTGCCATTGTTGCGACTGTTTATGCGGTCTGGTTGCTTTATGCCGCCGGCATCCATTTCTTGTTTTTAAGTTCTATTTTGTACGCGGTGGGTATTTTGTTTTTCTGGCGAGCCAGAGCGGAGCAAAAAGAGAAAGTGTTTACAAAGTGGGAATGGGTCCTTGCGGGCTTCATTTTTGTATTGGCCATTGTCGCAATATTGGATTTGGCGGGGCTACTGACATAGAGGGGTTAACATGGCAGAGCAAGAGAAAGTAGATCTTGGGAAAAAATGGACGGAACTTCATAGTTCAAAAGATGGATTGACTTCCGAGGACGCAAAAAAGCGTTTGGAGCAATATGGTCGTAATGAACTGCCTGAGAAAAAAGAAAGTAAATTAAAGAAATTCTTAAAAACCTATTGGGGCCCTATCCCTTGGTTGATTGAAGTTGCTGCTATTTTGTCAGCGGTTATTAAGCACTGGCCAGATTTTATTGTGATTACCTTCATGCTAGTGCTGAACTCGCTTGTCGAGTTTGTTCAAGAAAACAAAGCGTCGAATGCCTTGGCAGCATTGAAATCGTCCATGGCATTAAAAGCAAGAGTCATGCGTGATGGAAAATGGCAAACGATTTTAGCCAAAGATCTCGTGCCCGGGGATATGGTCAACCTGGAAAATGGTGACATTGTTCCCGCTGATTGCGTGTTGGCTTCAGGGGAATATCTGTCGGTTGATCAAGCTGCATTGACGGGTGAATCGCTACCAGCGAACAAGCAAGTGAGCGAAGTGGTTTATTCAGGTTCCATTGTGAAACAAGGGAATATGACCGCGTTGGTGACAGGCACAGGTTTAAATACGTTCTTTGGTCGTACCGCCAAACTGGTTCAGTCCGCAGGCACCGTGTCTCATTTCCAAAAGTCTGTTATGAATATTGGAAAGTTCTTGATTTTTGGTGCGTTGCTTTTTGCGATATTAATTATCGCCAAAGAGCTTTACCTGCATCAGCATCCTTTAGAAATTGTTGAGCTTGTGCTTGTGTTGGTGATTGCATCGATTCCTGTTGCGATGCCGGCGGTGCTCTCGGTGACGATGGCACTGGGCGCTTTAATGCTTTCGAAAAAGAAGGCCATTGTCTCGCGATTGCAAGCGATTGAAGAGCTGGCGGGTGTTGATATCTTATGTTCAGATAAAACTGGTACGCTCACAAAGAATGAATTAACGCTGTATAAACCCACCTTATATAGTGCAAAGGATGCCGATGAGCTGACCTTGATGGCAGCACTTGCTTCTAGCCAAACGGGCAAAGATGTGATTGATGCTGTGATTGTCAAAGGTGCCGGTGCCGATAAATTAAAACCTTACGAGCAAGAAAAATTTATTCCGTTTGATCCTGTTAGCAAGAAAACACAAGCAACGGTGAAATACAAAGACACAACCTTCCAGGTTGCCAAAGGTGCGCCACAGGTGATTATTGAACTCAGCAAAGAAACCGATGATGTGAAGAAAAAAGCATTGGCTGATGTGCATGAGTTAGCGGTACATGGTCTTCGCGCTTTAGGTGTAGCGAAAACGGATGAGCATGGTGATTTCCGTTTGCTGGGTATTTTGTCGCTGTATGATCCACCTCGCGATGATTCGAAAGAGGTGATTGCCGAGACAAAAAGTTACGGCATCGAAGTCAAAATGGTCACCGGCGATGACGTTGCTATCGGCCAGGAAATTTGTAGCGAGCTTGGTTTAGGCACGCATTTATTGGCAGCCAGTGAAGTGTTTGCTGACGCAAAAGACATGGATCATTTGCCGCATGATATCACTGAGAAAATTATTCATGCCGATGGTTTTGCCAGAGTGTTCCCAGAACACAAATACGGCATTGTAAAAGCCTACCAACAAAACGATGAAATCGTTGCGATGACAGGTGATGGTGTGAACGATGCACCGGCATTAAAACAGGCCGACGTCGGTATCGCAGTGTCTGGTGCGACGGATGCAGCAAGATCAGCCGCGGCCTTGATTCTAACGTTGCCAGGTTTATCGGTTATTACTACCGCGATTCAAGAAGCGAGAAAAATCTTCGAACGCATGATCAGTTATGTGAATTATCGTGTAACGATGACCATTGATATTATGGTGTTTGTGACACTGTCTATCTTGTTCACGAACATTGTTCCGGTGACGGCGATCATGATTGTTATGCTGGCCTTGTTGGATGATATTCCTATTATTGCCATTGCCTACGATAACACGCGAGCCTCGAAAGATCCGGTTAAGTGGCAACTCGGGAAGGTGCTGTTTGTTGCCTCGGTGTTGGGCTTGGTGTCGGTCGGAGAAAACTTCGGGCTCATGTATCTGGCCAGAGATTACCTCGTCTCTGACGCACGTGTGCTTCAGACGGTGATTTTCTTGCAGCTCATTGTTGCCGGTCATCTCTTGTTATTTATCTCTCGTCATAAAAGTTGGTTCTGGATGCCACCTTGGCCTTCCATTAAATTGCTAGGCGCGATCATTACAACGCAGATTATTGCCGTACTGATTTGTCGCTTTGGGCTTTTTGTACCAGCGATCAGTTGGTCTGTGATCGGATGGGTCTGGGCTTATGCGGTGATTTGGATGTTTATACTTAACGTGGTGAGAAAGATCACTGATGCGTTGTACGAGTATCATGATGCGCATAAACGTTTTGCGACTTTGAACAAGACGATTCATCAGCGTTAGTTGTTGTCATCGTGCTGCGATAGTTAATGCTCCGAGAGCATTAACTATCGCCAGCGATGATGCTCGAAATCTCCGCGTCATAAGCTTTTAAGATAGCTTGATAAACAGCCCCCGGTTTTCCATCGCCAATGATCGTTTTGTCAATATGCACCACCGGCGCAATTTTTCTTGAAGAAGAACTAATCCATACCTCATCTGCTTTTAAGAGACGCTCTCGTGTAATGGGTTCTTCAATGAGCGTTGCATGATGTGAGCAAAGCGTGCAAACCAGCCCCCGAGTAATGCCATCTAATACTTGGTTGCTTAACGGCGGCGTATAAATCTTGCCTTGCTCAACAATAAAAACGTTGCTTGTCGCGCCTTCCACGGCATGGCCGTGATTGATAATAATAGCTTCTTCCGCGCCAGCGTTGTGCGCTTCTTGAGACATGATGACATTGGCAAGTCGATTGGAGCATTTAATCTCACAATGCTGCCAACGAATGTCATCGGTCGTAATAGCTTTAATGCCGAGATGCAGGTCTTTTTTGGATGTAGGTGAGAGCTTCGCAAAAAGCGTCGGCTCTATTTTTTCTTGATAGTGATGGCTTCGATCTGAGCTGACACCCCGAGAAACTTGAATATAAAACGTTTGTTCGGTGTGTTGGGCGTTGCGAGTAATTAACTCATTAATGACGTTCAGTAAAAAATCATCACTTTGCGTTAACTGTATTTCTATTTTCTCTAAATTGCGCCGCAACCGGTCGATATGCTTTTGGGCATGAAAAGGCTTGCCGTTATACACCATCACGCCATCATAAATACTGTCAGCCAAAAGAAAGCCGCGATCCATGACGGAGATGAAGGCTTGGCTAATGGGTAGGTATTGGTTGTTGAGAAAGACGATGGGTTCCATGGCATATTTCATTAATGAGCGCGTATAGGTTACTTTACTTCGTTATTAAAACTTTGCAAGCGGGACGCTAATATAAAAGTGGCCTATTTTTTTTCGCCGACGGGCTGCCTTTTTGAAGTATTTTTGCGCATGGGAGGCGGTCTGCTGCCTAGTTCGTGTGGGCACGTAACGTTCCGCAATTTTTGACCAGTGGCCGGGGCTGAACTCCTCAAGCCCGTTCAAAAACTGCTGATGCTCTTCCGTCGACCATTTGCCGGAGTTCTTCTCCGGTCGTACTTTCGGCACAGGGGGTGAGTGTTTGTGGGAGACGGGTCTTCTTCGAGGAGAGGCTCCCTGTTGTCTATGGCTGAATATCCCTCTTTCTTGTAGGGGGCTGGTAGGTTTTTGCTTGTTAGGCGATGGCTTTTTTTGTAGGTTATTGTATGCCGACGTGCCGAAAATCGGTAGGGGGGAGGTGCGGGTCGCTGTTGGAGGTGTTGTTACGCTCATTTCCTTGCAAAAAGCGACTCGATTTGTTTCATCGTACTGGTTCAGTCTTTCGTTGAGCCAGGCAGAGGTGAAGTGCTCGAGTGTTTGTTTGTTGTTCTTTGCTATTCTGCGCAGAAAGCGGACGGGTAAGTGAGTTGACCTTTTTCCGTTTGTGGGTTCTACGAGTTCACAGGTTCTGTTTCGTTCATCCTGGTATTGAGGAAGGCGTTTGCCCATTATTTTTCTGCCTAGTATTTATAATAATTAGGCGTCAGTGTAGCATAGCTTAACACCTGACAATTTTTGCTAATATCCAAAAAATTTGCTTTAATCTTTGCTTTTAATCCAAGGAGCAAGTCAATTGAGGCAAAAACAAGGAGGCGTTCGCCATTTATCACGGATGATTGACCG